>ERZ772960.6-NODE-6-length-223955-cov-10.924154_pt1 | contig 223955 bp, 199 predicted proteins | sample MGYA00580678_ERZ772960 | MGnify/ENA primary metagenome ERZ772960 (study PRJEB29015, sample SAMEA2737930) | human oral metagenome | biome: human oral; feature: human-associated habitat; material: dental | place: China | collected 2059 ...
GAGCATTTGTCCGGCTCTTTCAGCCACACAAGTTCCTGCTTCAGCTTTGTCAGTTCGCCGGAACACTTGTTATAAGTAAGCGTAGTCTTATCTGCTTCGTAGGCTTTTATCCTCTTGTCGAGAAAGTAATTATACACAAAACGAACACAACCGAACGTCTTTTGTATTAGGATTTCTTGCGTTCTATTCGGATAGATTCTGAATTTATACGCCTTTTCCATAGCCATTCACTTCTCTTTTTGTTATATGCAGATACCGTAGAGGTTTTGGTCAAAAACGGAAAAGAGATCGCGAAAGGCATTCTGCCGCCCAAGCTGCGGCAAATGCCTTTGCCGCTTGTCTCTCTTTATTCGTTCATACCCTCCCATGACGCTGCGATCAGCGGCAGGATGTCCGCCATGCGCTCTACCACGATATCGGCCAGATGTAAATCCTGCCTGCCGGAAGTCGGATTTTTAAATGCGATGATCTGCATGCCCGCACGGTGAGCGGCAAGGATACCGTTGCTCGAATCCTCGACGACCGTGCAGTCCTTGGGCGGCAGACCGAGGTTCTGCGCGCTCTTTAAATAGATGGCAGGAGAAGGCTTGCTCTCTTTCAGCCTCGTCCCTGAAAGGACGGAAGAAAAGCAGCTTCGAATCCTAAAGCTGTCTAAGACGAGATTCATGCCGCCTTCCCACGATGAAGTTGCCAGTGCCAGCGGAATCTCCTTTTCATGAAGGCCTTTGATCAGTGCCGTAGCACCCGGCACCTCTGGAATCTCGCCCGTCTGTAGGATGCGGATATAGGCATCGTGCTTGTAATCTATGATTTCATCAAGCGCGATGTCCGTGCGCTTCCACTTTGCCAGCACTTCGGCAAAGAGTTCATTACTCGACCGCCCGACGTAGTTCGGCAAATCTTCTTTCGGAAAGTCAATGCCATAGTGACGAAAGGTCTCCATCTTGGCACGCGCATGAATTTTTTCACTGTCGACGATGACGCCGTCCATGTCAAAGATAACGGCAGCGGTCTTTCGCATCTCTTTTCCTCCAAAAATCTAGCGGATATCTCAACGGTTTTATCGGGAGCGCCGCGCTTCATACGTCCGGCTGGCAAGCGCTTTCCCGCATCGCTTCAAGGTCACAGAGCAGTCCCTCCAAGGCGCGTTTGGCAATGAAGACGGGACAGTCCGGCGAACAAACGATGCAGTGCCCACAGCAATCCTTCACCGCTTCGACGGCGTTTCTAACCTTTTCTTCCTGCAGCATAATGCCTCATCTCCCTATTTCGCGTCCATTATACCGCGATTCGATGTCAATGCCATTTCCTTCAGCGAAGTGCTTGCAAGGCCTTTTCAAGGTCTGCTTCCGTCGTCACGCCGATGAACTTGGCAGCGATTTTTCCGGAGGCGTCGATGACAAACGTCGTCGGTACAGCAGATACCTGATATGCCATTGTCGCTCTGCCGTCCTTGTCAAAGAGAACGGGAAGTTCGTAGCCGTTTTCTTTTAAGAAACCCGTGACTTTCTCTTCTGGTTCCTCGATGTTGACGGCATAGAAAGAAACGCGTTCCTTGTGGCTTTCTGCAAATTTTTCAATATCCGGAAGCTCCTTCCGGCACGGCGGGCACCACGTTGCCCAGAAATTAATGACGTAGACTTTGCCGTCGCCCGGCGTGACCTTCGCCTCTGTGCCGCCCATACCGCCGAGCGTAAATACAGGAGCTGCGGCACCGACATCGATTTGAACCTCTGACGGTGCGCGATTTGCTGCCGATGGCTCCCTTTCCCCACCGCTGCAGCCAACGGTGAAAAGCAGGACAAAGGCAAGGCATAGAAACAGAATCTTCTTCATGTCCTCTACTCCTCCTCGGGATACCGCATGCCCCATGAGCGGCGAATCTGCGTCATGAGTTCCATGACATCCACGGTGTAGTCAAGATGCATATCGTCGCGCTCGCCCGCGACGGCCGCCTCCATATCCAGCACTTCGTATTTCAGCGCATCCGCTGTGCTGCCTGCCGCAATCTCCTCCCTGCGTCCATCCGCCGTCCATGTGATGACTGCCCGCTCTCCGCGCGGGTATTCGAACATCTCGACATAGCCGTTTTCAAAGGCGATCGTTCCGCGCTTGGGCTGCTTGGCATGGAGCGAGAGCGTGATCGCCGCCATCTCCTCCTCTGCATTTTTCAGCAAAATGCTTGCCTGTTCATCGACCCCCGTCGGTGCGTATTTCACCTGAGATAGCACCTCCGTCGGCTGTGACGTGAGGAAGTAACGGACAAAGGACAGCGCATAGACACCGATGTCGAGCATCGCCCCGCCCGCCAGAGAACGATTAAAGAAGCGATTCTTCCTATCATATTCTTTGAAACTGCCAAAGTTCATCTGAATCATGCGCAGCGGTCCTAAAGAGCCGCTCGCCATTATCTCGCGCAGACGGCGGTAAATCGGCATGTGATAGATTGTCATTGCCTCGGCAAGGACGACGTCATGTGCCCGCGCAGCCTCGACCGCCCGCATGAGTTCCTCGCTGTTCAGCGTTATGGACTTCTCACAGAGAACGTGTTTTCCCGCCGCGAGTGCAGGGAGCAGATAGTTGATGTGCGTGTTATGCGGTGTGGAGATGTAGATAATATCGACGTTCGGATCGGTAAAGACATCTTCCATCCGCTCATACACCTTCAAAATGCCGTACTGCGCGGCGAACGCCTGCGCCTTGCTCTGCGTGCGATTGCCGACGGCGTACAGCCCGCCGCCAAGTGACGCAAGTGCCTGGGCGAGCTGATGCCCAATCACACCGCAGCCGAGCGACGCCCAGCGATAACGAATTTTTGACATAGAATTCCCTCCTTGTCGCATTCATTCGACACGAAAGAAAATTTTCCTTTATACATCTGCGTCCTCTAAATAAACGGCGGAAGAAAATCTCATAAAAAAAGAAGCCTTCCATCGGAAGGCTTCCTGAAAGGAGAGTGGGCAGACCTCTTTAGTTCTTCTGCTGATCTCTCGCGTACGGTTACGCGAGGTCTTCTTTATCGAGATTCTGGATGTAAATATCCTTGACGCCCGTCGGCTTTGCATCCTTGACGGTCAGCGCCTGCTTCGCTACGATATCGTTGAGCGCATTCATGACCTCGGTGCGGGTGAGCCCTGCCTTCGGATTCGGCAGGCTGAGCGTCACCGTCTTGTCGTTCGAGAGATTGAGTACCATCTTAAGTGTTGCGATGTTCATCGTTCATTCCCCTTTTCCATACCTTGATCTATCGTCGGCTTTCCTCTTTCTGTGCCAGTCTTATGCACCTTCGCTGAAGGCTTTGACGTCCTGGCGGCTGATGGCCGCGACCGTTCCCGTCTGAAGCCCTGCGAGCTTTTGCCCAATGGCATAGACGTCCGCATCGGCAAGTGTCGGCGTGATATTGGCAAAGCTGCGCTGTGCATAAGCCGTCTTGCCGGTCTTCGTCAGACCTGCTTCTACCTTGAGAATGAGTTTACTTGTTTCTACCGTCGCCATATGGCATCTTCCTTTCGCTTTACGCCCGCTCCTCCTTTCGCCTATAGACATACCGAAAGCGGGAGAAAAGGAAACCGAAGATAGGGAATTTTTTTATTTCTGTGTGTACTCAGTCAATGCGATACTTCAGATAGGCGCGCTCTTCCTCCTGAAGAAAGGCCGCAAGCGTCAGAAGTTCACGTGCGCAGTAATCCGCACCAGCTTTTAGATGGGCAGCGTTTCGCTCTGCTGTCCAAAGGGAGGAAATGCGCGAGCCGTCTAAAAGCGTAAGTTCGCTCTTATATGCCCCTCTCTCCCCTGCTATGCTGCGCGTCTCTACGCGGCGGCTGGCGTTGATGTAGGCATAAGCACCTGCGGCAATGCCAGCATGACGAACCTGCGTCGGGACGAGGAGCAGCCACGGCGCAATCGCCAACATCGCATTTCTCGGCGCAATTTTTAGGCGGGGACTTTCCCGCCGATAGGGCGCGCGGCGCTTTAACAGGGCGAGGCTCATCGCCCGCCGCTCAGCGTAAAGCTTCAATACATACGTCACGCGGTGCGAAAGGTAGAGGCTCTGTGCTCCCGTCACGAGACGCGTTCCATTTTCACCATGTTCGCCGATTTCCGGAACGAGCGCAAGCAAATCGTTTTCCTTCGGCAAGGGGTTCTTATCTTCGCTTATCATCATTTACTATCTTCCTCCTTAATCTCTGACCCCCACATGTTTTAGGATACCGCGAAAAGAGCGGCATCGGCGAAATTCCTGCCGCCATTATACAACATTTGTTCTATAATAGCAATCATATGTTCGGTAAGTGCCCGTAGGATCGCATTAGATAAGAAAAATCTCCGGCCGCAATCGCTTTGCCGGAGGTTTGCTCTTCGTTATTTTACAATGTGCTTGCCGCCCAGATATCTCGGTGCCCAATAGCTGTTTGACAGGCTGTCGATGCGAACGCCCTTGCTGCTGCTGGCGTGGATGAAGTTGCCGGAACCTACGTAAATGCCGCAATGGGAAGGTCCCGGCTCATAGGTGTGGAAAAAGACGAGGTCACCCGGAAAGAGTTCCCTCTGCGTCTTGGTGCGGATGCCCAGCTTATACTGTTCGTCTGCCGTGCGCGGAATCATCAGACCATTTTGCCGAAAGACGTACTGCAAAAAGCCCGAACAGTCGAACGCCTTTGGCGTAGCGCCGCCGAACTTGTACGGCGTACCGATGTATCTCTTTGCCGTTGCGACAATGGCGTTCGCCTTAGCACGCGGGAGAATCTGCCTGCCGTTCGGGGCGAGTGGCACGGATTTTGTCGGTGCTTTTTTTGTCAGTACCTTTCCTGCGGGCGCCTTTTTTGCCGGAGCCTTCGCAGGCGCCTTTGCTGTCGACGCTCTGGGGCAGGTCTTTGCTGTTTGCAGGGCACGCCATGTCGCATTGTTGACGATGCCTGTCACGCGAATCTTGTTGTCGCGCTGAAAGGCCGCGACAGCACGCTCCGTCTCGCTGCCGTAAATGCCGTCGATGCTCTTCAGCGCGTAGCCGATAGCAGCTAGGCGCTTTTGCAGGATGAGAACATCATGACCGTGCGAGCCGGAAGAAAGGGTCGGGCTGGCAAAGGCCGTTGTCGAAAGGAGGAAAAAGGCGGCAAGGATGAGACCAATTTTAGCTGCTACTTTCCTCGCGCATGCGCCGCCTTTCAGGGCATTGACTGCCAATTTCAGCATGAATACCATCCTTTCATTTCACCTTACCGCTTGAAGTCTGCATACTCTCAGAGACGTGTTCCAGCCCTTGATTCATCAGGCGGACGACATGATCATCATCGAGCGAGTACCATGCTTCCTTACCTTCTTTTCGGAACTTCACCAGACGTGCGCCGCGCAGGACGCGGAGCTGATGGCTGATGGCAGACTGCCCCATCTCAAGGGCATCGGCGATGTCGCAGACGCACATCTCCTTTTTCACCGCGAGAAGGGAGAGCAGCTTGATGCGGGTCGTATCCCCTAAAATCTTGAAGATTTCTGCTAGGCGGAGGCTCGTCTCATCGTCCAGGCGATGCTTGCGCGCATCTTCGACCATGCAGGGGTGCGTGTGGTAGATTTCACAAAGGTCTGTGTTTGTATTCGTTCGTGGCATCGTAGTTCTCGATTCTTTTCGTTTCTTTCCATCGATTTTTTATTATAGCACCTCATGCGATTTCATGCCATCGAAAAAGCAAATTTTTTACCGGGATGGATGAGCGAAAGAAGCGCACGGTCGCTCTCCTTCACTTTTGCAACGACATTTGTCCGCGCATCTCTCGCCTGTGCCGTGCGGATGATTTGCAGCTCGCCCATGTATCTGCCGTAAGCGGCATTATCGAGCGTGATGCAGCCGACGTCGCGCACCGCCGTGTTTTCGGGCGCAATCTTACCGCCGAGAGCTTTGAGTTTCGCGCGGCTCTCCTGTGCACGGATGGCATAGGCAGCTTCATCCAGCCGGCTCGTAAATACCTCCTGCAAAAGCGCCTTCGTCAAGGAATCCTTCGTGAAAAGCTCGATGTCCAGCGTGATGCAGTCCCCTTTGAGACTGCCTAAGAAAGCGAGCTCGTCTGTGCGCGGCAGAGAATCGGCGAGAAATAGAGAATCCGTACCAAGTGCCACAAGATGACGCGCAGCAAAGCGCATCGTGCTCTTTCGGTGCGCCTCGACGGTCGGAAGACCGGCAAAGAGCGGGCCGCGCGGACGGTGGAAGCTCGGCAGAAAGGCAGCGGTACGGATGCCGCAGGAGTGAAGGAGCGCATTCTTCTCCGCAATAAAGGCGGCAGAAAGCCCCGTACCCTCACGCGGATAGAAGTTATAAATCGCATCGACATGGTTAAAGTCAGCGCCGGCATTGCGAAGTGCTGAAAGAAAGGCGGTGGTCATCGTCGCAGCGTTAAGTGAAAGGTGCAGGCTCTTCTCGTGGCTGAGCTGCGCGATCTCTTCCGGGGAAAAGCCATCGTCAAGACGGAGGACAGAGATGCCGAGCGCCTGAAAGGCATGCGGCAAAAAAGAGGAAATATCCAGGAGCTCAAGCGTTCGCGGGGATACATCCGAGATGATTTCCATACCAGCTTCGCGCGCTGTCTGAAGGTTTTCAGATAGCTCTGCCTTCATCTTTTCCACATCCGTCTCAGGAATCTGCAGCGAGGTAAACAGACGCGTAAGTCCCGCCTTTGCCGCAGCTTCGATGAGCGCAATATTTTCTTCTTTCGTATTATCAAGACCAGGGTAAATGGCAATACCGTTTTTCATAGCGGGGTATCTCCTTGCTCTTTTACTGTATCGGATGCGTTTTCAGCCAGACAGACCACGGCACTTGATAGCCGTCCGCGTGATTTTCCTGCACGTAGTCGTAGAAATGCGCAATCATGCGAACCTTCTCCTCGTAATAGCGCACCTTCCAGCCTTCCTCCGGCTTTGTATCGATGGGATATGCGCCATAGTAAAAGCCGCCGATCTCATGCTCGCGATACAGGATGTCGCGCAGCGGAACGGCGGGATTCTTCAGCATGTCTGTCATGACCATGAATGCCGTCGTGCGGCCGACGCCCGCCTCACAGTGAAAGTGCAGCCATGCATCTTTCGGCAGTGTGCGATAGAAGCGAAGAAATCGGTCGATGTCTTCTGCGCGCGGCCATATGTGATCCGTCGCCGCGATGCGAAAGTAGTGCATTCCTACAGCCTCTGCGGCTTCTTTTTCTGTCATGTATTGCGTGATGCGGCACACCATGCCGCCTTCGGGAAGTTTGTGCTTGCCGAGCGGGGCGATGTATGTCACATGCCCACAGGCTCTTTTCAGGCGGCGGCGCTCGTCGGCACAGGCTTCGCGCTGACGCTTGCCGATATTTGCCCAGTCGCGCTCTCCGTACCAGCTCACGGGGATGCCGTCCAAAAAACCATGCGACTCCTGCCGCAGATCGACATCGTACAGCGGGCCTGCCGTCCGCCCACGCAGGTTTTCCGCGACGTTTTTCAGCTGTTCGGGTGTAAAGGCAGCGCTGCCCGAGATATGAAGTGCTGCCATCCCCTCACGCGAGGGCACATAACGCGCATCGAGGTGAAAGCGCGCGTCCGGCGCACGAAAGGCATCTTCCGCCGTGCGGAAATTGCGCGGCAGATTCGCTTTTCCCGCGCTGTCCAGCCGCCAGACAAATCCCTCGTAATCCCTTCGATCTATCGCCGGTTCTGCCTTTTGCACCTCTAGCGCTTGAACTGCCTTCTCAGCAAATGCCTCTCCTGCTGGAAAAACAGCCGCATTCACTGGGCTATACAGAAGGAAAAGCGCGCTGCCAAAGACGAGAGCGCCGAGAATTCTTCCGATTCGTAAATTTTTCACATGAAACATCTTCTTTTCTCAAATTCGAGGCATAGAGGTCAGTTCTCCGCAGGGTCGTCAAAGCCGAGCAGGCGCGTTGCGATAAAGCCAGCGATGTAGGCAACGATGAGACCGAACAGATAGCTGCCGATCTTATCCGTCGCCATGGCAAGCGGAAGCCCTGAGATACCGAAGGCAGCTGCGCCGACAGAAAATGCCGCGACAACTGCACCGCCGAACGCGCCGCCAATGCAAGCGCCGATGAACGGACGAAAGAGAGGAAGCGTGACGCCGTAAATCAAAGGCTCGCCGATGCCGAGAATCCCGACGGGGAGCGCGGAAGCGATGACTTTTTTAAGGTGCACATCCTTTGTCTTCGTATAAACGGCAAGGCTTGCACCGACTTGCCCTGCGCCCGCCATGGCGAGGATGGGGAGAAGAATTGTGACGCCATAGCGGGCGAGAAGTTCTGCGTGAATCGGGGTGAAGACCTGATGAACGCCGAGCATGACGAGGGGAAGCCAAAGCCCGCCGAGCAGGAATCCCGCTGCTGCGCCGCCGCGCTCGACTGCCCCTGTCGCAAGCAGACCGATGCCGTCGGAGACCACGCCGCCGACAGGCTGAAGAACGAGGATGACGAGCGCCGCCATGATGAGAAAGGTGATAAGCGGCGTCAGAAAGAGACTGAACATCTCCGGTACGATGCGGGCGACCTTTTTTTCCAATACCGCAGCGAGAATACCCGTGAGGAGTACAGAGATGATGCCGCCGCGATCGGGAACGAGTGCCGTGCCAAAAAGCATGACATTAGAGAGCGCAGGCGCGGCAATGAGTGCGCCGAGCATGGCGCCGAGCACCGGTGTTCCGCCGAAGACCTCCGCCGCATTTCGCCCGACAAGAGGATGTATGACAAAAAACACCGATCCGCCCGCAATTGTGAGCAGCTGGTACGTCGCCGTCATGGTGACGTCCGGTACAGCTTTGCCCAGTGCATTGAGCACTCCTGTGATGAGACCGCAGGCGATGAAGCCGGGAATAAGCGGAAGAAAGACACTGGCAATTTGCCGGAAAAAGAGCTTGATGGGCGTCGCGTTCTTCTTCCGTATTTTTTCATGAAGTTCCGCTGAATTAAACGGTGCACTAGGCTGTGAGGCATTTTCCGCTGTTTTCTCCATGGACGGCGCGCATATTTCCGGTGCGGCGTCCAAAAGTTTTTCGACACGGGCACGCACTTTTTGCACGCGCGAAGGTCCCAGAATGACCTGCAGCTCCTCGCCCGAGGTATGCAGCCCTAAAACCCCCTCGACCGATGCAAGCTCCTTTAGCCGCTCTTCGTCGCACTTTTTTAACTCGACGCGAAGCCGCGTCATGCAGTTTGTCAGACTTCGCACATTCGCCTTCGGTCCGATAGCACGGGCGATCTCCATCGCCAGCGTCTCGACGAGCATCGCTTCATCCATTCCGACATGCCTCCTCACGATAAAAGAAGCCGCCCACCACGGGGCGGCAGGTCTGCTTGCCTGTCAAAGTATACCGGCACACTATTTTCAAGTCTACGTCAACTATTACGGGCATGCGTACCCCACGCAAACGCCTCGTCACTCAGGCGGTCATGCACTTTCCCGTAACATTTATGATGGAACCTTAGCTCCTCAGCGCGTCGGCAAGGCGTCCGCCGGCTGCTTTCAGCATAGCTTGCCCTTCTGCGGCGCTGCATCCTTGGCAGCTGATGAGAATAGCAAGTTTGGCAGAGCCGTCGGATTGTTTTAGAAGCGCAGCGGCTTCTTCACGCGAGACGCCGGCGATCTCCCTCACGATGCGAAGTGCACGCTCTTTGAGCTTTGCGTTCGATGCCTTTACATCGACCATGCGGTTGCCATAGACCTTGCCAAGCTTTATCATCGTACCGGTCGAGAGCATGTTGAGAACGAGCTTTTCCGCCGTGCCCGCCTTGAGCCGGGTGGAACCCGCAATGACCTCCGGACCGCTGATCGGAGCAAGCGTGATGTCGGCACGTTCTTCCATCGACGAGTGCTCGCTGCAGGTTAGAGCGATCGTCAGCGCACCGATTTCTTCTGCATAGTCAAGCGCACCGAGGACGTAGGGCGTCCTTCCAGATGCAGCGATGCCGCATACAATATCTTCTTTCCGCAATCTGAGTGTTACAAGATCTGCGCGTCCGAGCGCTTCCGAATCTTCAGCGCCTTCTTGTGCGACGAACATCGCATCTCTGCCGCCGGCGATAATGCCTTGAACAAGATCCTTCGATGCGCTGAAGGTCGGCGGACATTCCGCAGCATCGAGGACGCCGAGGCGCCCGGAAGAACCTGCCCCCATGTAGATAAGCCTTCCGCCGCACCGGAGGCGTTCCGCAATCGCATCGACCGCACGTGCGATTTCCGGCAGGATTTGTTTCACAGCACGGGGCACTTCGCTGTCTGCCTCGTTCATGATGCGCATCATTTCGAGCGTTGAGACTTCATCGATATGTGCAGATGCCTCGTTGTTCTGCTCCGTGGTTATCTTATCTAAAGCTATCATATCGTCCTCCGAATTTCTGAGGTCAGCACGCTCTGCATGTCAGATGTCGCTGCGTTCAACCATATCAAACGTCTTTTGAATGCTTGCATCCGGCACTTTGCCAAGATAGCTGACCAGCCAGATGGCAAGGCAGGAAAAGAGAAAACCCGGGACAATCTCATAAAGACCGAAGAGCGCAAACTGCTTCCAAATGAGGACGGTGAGACCGCCGACAATGATGCCGGCAAGGACGCCGTTACGCGTGGTGCGGCGCCAGAATAGGCTGAAGAGCAAGGAGGGGCCAAAGGCTGCGCCAAAACCTGCCCACGCATAACTGACCATATCGAGAATAAAGCTGTTTGGACTCAGTGCAATAAAGACAGAGAGACTTGAGATGACAAGGACGCTGGCACGGCTGATCCAGACAAGCTCCCTTTGATCCGCGCTGCTCCTGATGAGGCTTCGATAGAAATCCTGCGCAAAGGCGCTTGCCGCGACGAGGAGCTGACTCGATGCCGTACTCATGATAGCGGCGAGAACGGCGGAGAGAACAAACCCTGCGACGAAGGAGGGGAAGAGGCTGTTCGTCATGACGAGAAAGACGGTCTCAGACGCGGTGCCTTCCAAAGGCTCTGTCAGGTAGATACGTCCAACCATGCCGACAGCGACAGCCGCGGCGAGGGAAAGCACGACCCATGTCATTGCGATATGCGTCGCCTGCCGTATCTCCTTTGAACTGCGAATCGCCATAAAGCGCACGAGAATGTGCGGCTGCCCAAAGTAGCCGATGCCCCATGCGAGAAGAGAGATGAGCTCAATGGCGCCCATCGTCGTGCCGTCCGGCTTTGTCAGCGGCTGAAGCATAGAGCTTTGCACCTGCTGGAGTTCATCCATGACATGCAGGAAGCCGCCCGACTCCATCGCGCCGCAGATAGGAACGATGAGAATGGCGAAGAACATCATGACGCCCTGGATGAAGTCCGTCCGCGAGACGGCGAGAAAGCCGCCGATCAGCGTGTAGAACACGACAGAGCCAGCGCCGAGGAAAACGGCATAGGCGTAGGGCATGCCGAAGACCGTTTCAAAAAGACGCCCGGCAGAGACAAAGCCCGACGCCGTGTAGATGACAAAGAAGATCAAGATGAAAATGGCCGGCACGATGCGCAGGAGGTTGGTGCGGTCAAGGTAGCGATTCTGCAAAAACTCGGGAAGCGTCAGCGCGTTATCGGCAAGCTCCGTGTAGCGGCGAAGACGCGCGGCGATGAAGTGCCAGTTAGCCCAGGTGCCAAGAGCGATGCCGACTGCTATCCAGCCGGCATTCAGCCCTGCGAGATAGGCAAAGCCCGGCACGCCCATCAGCATCCAGCCGCTCATATCGGAGGCTTCTGCAGAAAGCGAGGTAACCCATGCGCCGAGCTTGCGGTTGCCGAGGAAGTAATCGCTCATGTTGCGTGTGCGGCGGTAGTAATAAATGCCAATCGCCATCATGATGCCGATGTAAAGGACGAAGGTATTGATGATAGCAAGATCATGTGTCATAAAGGATCTCCCGGTGGCACGCAGACCACCTTTCATGCGTAGTAAATCTTCTGTATTATATAGTAGAAAGCCTTTCTGCGCAACTGCTTTTAGGACTGTCCCTTCCCATAAAATTGCAAAAGAAAGATGCGCCATTTATAATAAAAGAAAAAAAGGATGTGAAATGCCTGCAGGTAGCAAAAGAAGGAGACGATGAGATGCGATTCATCCACACAGCCGATTGGCATATCGGAAAGCTCTTCGGGGGACGGTACCAAACGGCGGATCAGGCGTATGTGCTAGCGGAACTTGTCCGCGCTGTAAAGAAGCTCGCAGTCGACGCCGTAGTCATCGCCGGCGACATCTACGACCGCAGCGTGCCGCCCGCCGAAGCAGTGACGCTCTTTGACCAGATCGTCAGCGAAATTCATGCAGCGGGAGCGAATCTTCTATTTATCTCGGGCAACCATGACGGCGGGCGGCGGCTCGACTGTTACAGCGATGTTCTAGGCAGCGCGGGCATCTACATTCGCGCGCGCCTGACAGAGGATCTCACGCCGGTCGTCCTTGAAAAAAACGGTGAGAGAGTTGCCTTTTCCCTCGTGCCGTATCTTGACCCGGTCGAGGTACAGTCCATCTTTGCACTCGAAAGGCGGCTGACCTTTGATGCGGCGGCCAAGGTCGTCATGAATAAAGCGCGCGCCGCACTGCCTGTGGGTGTGCCCTCCGTCGCCGTCTTTCACGGCTTCATTGCAGGCGGCAGAAAGACGGATTCAGTGCGTGAGCTTTCCGTCGGCGGCAGTGAGATGATTTCCATCGATACCTTTGACGGTTACGATTACGTCGCACTCGGTCATCTGCATGGACCACAGCACGCTGGGCGTGATACCATGCGCTACAGCGGTTCTCCCCTTTGCTACTCCTTCGACGAAGTCCAGCAAAAAAAGGGGTTCGAGCTCGTGGATATCGCACCTGACGGCACGGTGAGCCATGCCTTTTATGCACTGACACCCAGGCATCCAGTGCGCGTCGTCGAAGGCTTTTTAGAAGATTTGCGGCAGGGAAAAGATACGGGGGCAAAGGATGACTATGTCGCCATCCGCCTACAGGACGAGACACGGCAGCTTGCCGCACGGGAAAAGCTCTCGGAGGTCTATGAAAATATTTTCGAGATCACCTATCCCCGCATTCGCTACGCGGCGGCAAAGGATGCTGCGGGACGAAAGGCGCGCGAGCAGCTCTCTGACCTCGACAAGTTCGCCGATTTCTTTCAGCAAGTCAAAGGCAAGGCGATGACAGAGACGGAACGCGGCTTTATCTCCGAGGCAATCGACGAAATGCTGCGTGAAGAACGCGGCGAAACAGACGGGAGGGAAACGCTGTGATACCTTGTCAGCTTAGCTTTTTCGGACTTGGCTCCTACGCGGGCCAAGAGGAACTTGACTTTGAACACGACCTCGGTACCGGCGGTCTCTTTCTCATCCACGGCGCAACAGGCGCAGGAAAGACGACCATCCTCGATGCCATCACCTATGCGCTCTACGGCCGGCCGAGCGGAGAAAACCGCACCGAATCGACGTTCCGCGCCGACCTTGCACCGGCGGATAAGCCGTCTTGGGCAGAGCTCGTCTTTGCCATCGGCACGAATCGCTATCGCATTCGCCGCCAGCTCGAATTTCAAAAGCCTGGGCTGAAGACGTTAAAGCCGCGAAGAGCCGAGCTTTACGCAGTGGCAGCAGAAGGTGAACAGCTCCTAGCGAGCAAGGTGACGGACGTCAACACACGTATTGCAGAGATCATCGGTCTTGAACACGCGCAGTTCTGCCAGGTCGTCCTTCTGCCGCAGGGCGATTTCCAAAAGTTTTTGATGGCAGACGTCAGCGAGCGCAGTAAGATCCTGCAAAAAATCTTCCGTACGGAGCGGTACGAACGACTGGCCGACCGCCTTGCTGCCAAGGCGCGAAAAATCGAGACAGATAGACATGAGCTGGGAAAGAAGGACGAAGCGCGTCTGGAACAGATCGGCGCTAAAAGCCGCGCTGAACTTTCTGCCGCAGTGAAGGCAGAGACAAAAAACTTAGCAATGCTGTTGAAGGCAGAGCGCGCGGCAAAAGCCGCAGCCGAAATGGCGCAAAGGGAAAAACAGGCAGCTGATCTTCTCGAAAAGCAGTTTCAGGAAATGTCGGCGCGTGAAAGGGAACTGGCAGAAATTGAGGCAAAGAAAGACAGGATTGAAGTCTGGCGCCAAAGCCTCGCACACGCAGAGCACGCTGCCCCTCTCATAAAAGACGAGAACCGCGCCGAAGCTCTTGCCAAGGAGCTGGAGAGCCGAAAAAAGACCAGGGAACAGGCAGAAAAAGAGGCGGCGCACGCCGCAGAGGACGAAAGGCGTGCGGCAGAAATCTTGGCAGAGGAGGAGGCGCGCGGTGAGGAGCGCGAGCAGCTGCAGCGCAAAAGGGCTCGTCTCGAGGGTCTTTCTGATGCCGCTGCGCTGCTGGCTGCAGCAGAAAAAGAATACCAAGCGGCAAGCTGCGCGGCAGAGGCGGCACGAAAGACAGCGACCGATGCGGAGAAGAGGCACACTGCACTTTCCGAAAAGGCAGAGCAGCTAACGGCTGAGGAAAAAAAGCTTCTGCAGATGCAGACAGCTGTCTCTGAACTCACACAGAAAAAGAACGCACTGGAAAAAAACCGCGATATCCTGCATAAAGGCAAGGAATGCAGCTGTGCTGTACAGAAGGCAGCTAAGAAGGCAGAAAAAGCGAAAAAACTTGCTGCCAAGATGAGAGAAAGGGCAGAAGCAGCGGCAAAATACGCCGCGCAGCAGCGCGAACTCTATCGCTTGAGCGTCGCCTTCACCTTAGCCGACGGCCTGAAAGACGGCATGCCTTGCCCCGTCTGCGGCTCCACGCACCATCCAAAGCTCGCCGTTCGTGACGATATCGTACCGACCAAAGAGGAACTTGAAAAAGCTGAGACTATCCGCGATGCTGCGCAGCGGAAAGCTTCTGCGGCAAGTGAAGCGGCAGTTGCAGCAGAGACCAAACATCAGGGAGAAATAAAGCGTCTCGCGGACGCGCGGGAAAAGTGGGAACCCGACTTTAAGAGCGACGAAACGCTGCTCGCCGCCGAATTAAAAAAGACCACCGATGCGCTGCTCGCTGCACAGGAAGCGAGCAAACAACTGCCTATGGTGCAGGAGGAACGAAAGAGAAACACTGCGGCAAAAGAAACCGCTGCGGCAAAAGAGAAAAGAGCAAAGGACGAACTGCAGGCTGCGGCTGCGGCAGAAGGCACAGCGCGCGGTCAGGTCACTGCTGTGCAGAAACGGCTTCCGGAAGAACTCCGCGCACCGGGGGCGCTCACCGCCGCAATGGAAAAAACGTCGCACGCGCTCGCAGCTGCGACCCGCGCACTCGACACGGCGCGTCAAAAACTCGAGATAGCTCGCACCAAACGCGCTGCCGCAGACGCTGCAAAGAGAAGCGCAGAAGAAGAGGTCGTGCAGGCAAGTACTGCCGCCGCAAAGGGCTGGGAGGACTTTCGCGCGGCTGTAAAAAAGGCAGGCTTTACCGAGGAAGAATACCGTGACATCGTGCGCAACAGCCAGATGATGCTTGCAGAAAACCGCGAGAACGTCAAAAAAAGCATCGATGCTTTTGATGCTGCACTTATCGATGCCCGTGCCGCCTTTCGAGCCGCAAAGGAGCTTGTCGACAAAAAGATACGTCCGGATACCATCGCTCTAGCGAAAAAAGAGCGCGCTGCAACTGCCGCCGCGCACGAAGTGACAAAGCGCGCAGCCGCTGCCGCCGCTGCACTCAAGCAGAAAAAATACGTGCAGCAGCAGCTTGCCAAAAGTGACGAAGCATACAAAGTGCTGAGCGAGAAGTACCGCATCGCCGGCACGCTCGCTGACGTTGCTTCCGGACGGATGGGCGGCATGAACATGCCTTTTTCCGTCTATGTACAGCGCTCGATCTTTGCAGAAGTCATGGACGCCGCCAACCGCCGTCTTGCCATCATGAGCCGTGACCGCTACCAACTCGTCTTCGGCGACATCGGCGAGGGTGACCGCCGCAAGAAAGCCGGCTTGGAACTCTCTGTCCTAGACAGCAACAGCGGCAAGAAGCGTGACGTCAAATCGCTTTCCGGCGGCGAGTCCTTCCTTGCCTCGCTCTCTCTAGCCCTCGGTCTTTCGGACATCGTACAGGAGTATGCCGGCGGCGTACGGCTCGACACGATGTTCATCGACGAGGGCTTTGGCGCACTCGATCAAGAAAAGCTCGACATCGCGCTTAACGTTCTGACAAAACTTCACACCGAAGGCGCCCGCCTTGTCGGCATCATCTCCCACGTCGAGGGGCTGGAGCAGCGCATTCCCGCGCGCCTTGAAGTCACCCGCACCGCCAGCGGCAGCCGTGCCCACTTCGTATTCGGTACAAAGGAAATCTAGACAGCATTAACGTTTGCTTAGGTGCATCGTATTCTCTCGTAACATTTATGATAGCACCGCACAGAAGAAAAGCCTTGCATTCTCTGCACCGATATTGTATAATGCTTTTGTCATAAGCTCGCTTAGCTCAGTTGGCTAGAGCATCTCCGTCACATGGAGGGGGTCGGGGGTTCAAATCCCTCAGCGAGCACCAGAAATTTTGCCGCGCATCTGCGCGGCTTTTTGTTTATAAAACTGTGCCTATCGCTTGTTTTTTATACGCCTTTTTTTGAAAGACAGACGGATGCAAAAAGGCGTATAAGAAAGGGCAGAAAAATTGACAGGGCACCGCTTGAAATGCTATGATAGCAAGGTAATTTCCTGCACGTTTGAAGGGTTTTGTAAAAGCTATATCTCCGAAGGATTTTGCAGGAAAATGAATCATGAAAAAGAAGCGACAGAGGTTGAAGGAGGACATTCCCGATGATTGAACGCTATACAAAGCCTGAGATGGGGCATCTCTGGTCGATCGAGAACGAATGGCAGCAGATTCTGAACGTCGAAATGGCAGCGTGTGACGCGATGGCAGAGCTCGGCGAGATTCCGAAAGAAGCAGCAAAGAACATCCGTGCAAAGGCAAAGTTCGATGTAAAGCGCATCCACGAGATCGAGATGGTCACGCACCACGATATCATCGCCTTTCTCACGAATGTCGCAGAAAATGTCGGCGAGGACTCTAAGTACATTCACAAGGGCTTAACATCGTCGGATGTCAAGGATACGGCATACTGCATGATGATGCGCGATGCCGCCGACCTCATCTTAAAAGACCTCAAAAACTTCCTCGAAGTACTTCGCCGCCGTGCTGTCGAATTCAAGCATACGCCCTGCATCGGACGCACGCACGGCATCCACGCGGAGCCGATGACATTCGGGCTGAAGCTCCTTCTCTACAGCGCAGAGATCGAGCGTGACATCGAGCGCGTCGAGCATGCAAAAAAGATCGTCTCCGTCTGCAAGCTCTCGGGCGCGGTCGGCACGTACTCGAACATCGACCCGAAGATCGAAGAGATGGTCGGAAAAGCGCTTGGTCTCACGCCGGTTCGCCTTGCGACACAGGTCATCCAGCGCGACCGTCATGCTGAGTTCGTGACGACGCTCGCAATTGTCGCTTCGACGCTCGAAAAGATCGCAACGGAAGTCCGCAACCTTCAGCGCACAGATATCCGCGAGGCGGAGGAATATTTCTCCCCGGGGCAGAAGGGTTCATCCGCCATGCCGCATAAGCGCAATCCGATCAACTGCGAGCGTATTTCGGGCATGGCGCGTCTCGTACGCGGCAATGCTGTTTCTGCGATGGAGGACATCACGCTCTGGCACGAGCGCGACATCTCACATTCCTCCGTCGAGCGCGTCATCCTGCCGGATTCGACCATCAACGTCGACTACTGCACGCAAAAGCTCACGGACATCATCGACAAGCTCCTCGTCTATCCGGACAAGATGCTTCACGATATGAACCGTACGGGCGGACTCATCTACAGCCAGCGCATCATGCTCGCCGTCGTCAGCAAGGGCGTTCTTCGCGAGGATGCGTACAAGTGGGTGCAGCGCAATGCCATGAAGCGCTGGCTCGATAAGGAAGACTTCCGCACAAACGTCGAGAAAGACCCGGATATCACGAAGTATCTGACAAAGGAAGAGATCGACGAGTGCTTTGACTATAAGTATTTCCTCCGCAATGTCGACATGATCTTTGCCCGCTTTGGACTTTGAGAAATAACATCATTCAGGGCTGACGCCCTTTTATCTAGGCTTTCCTGTAGGAATAGCTGGAATTGGAGATGAAATCATGCCAACCGTAGTAGTAACCGGAACGCAGTGGGGCGACGAGGGCAAGGGCAAGATTGTCGACTACCTCGCACAGCAGGCAGAGACCGTCGTTCGCTTTCAGGGCGGCAGCAATGCCGGTCATACTGTCGTCGCAGGCGGTGAAGAATACAAGCTTCGCCTCATGCCATCGGGCATTCTCTACAAGGGCTCTCTCTGCGTCATCGGCAACGGCGTTGCCTTTGACCCGATGACGATGCTCGAGGAAATGGACGCTCTGGCTGCCCGCGGCATCGACCTTTCCGGAATCCGCATCTCGGATCGTGCGCACGTCGTCCTCCCGTATCATCGCCTGATGGACGGCATCGGCGACGAGGCACGCGGAAAGGGAAAGATCGGCACGACGAAGCGCGGCATCGGTCCTTGCTACATGGATCGTGACAACCGCATCGGCATCCGCGTCTGCGACCTCATCGAAAAGGATACATTTGCGAAAAAGCTCAAGACAAATCTTGAACTGAAAAACAAAGAACTAAAAGCACTCTACCATCATGAGCCTCTCGACTACGATGAAGTTCTGAAGGAATACGAAGGCTATGCCGAGCGCCTCCGCCCGTATATCTGCGACACGATCGCCTTAATAAACGAGGAGATCCGGGCAGGCAAAAAGATCCTCTTCGAGGGCGCACAGGCAACAATGCTCGATATCGACTACGGAACCTATCCGTATGTCACAGCATCGCATCCGACATCCGGCGGCGTTCCCGTCGGCGCAGGTGTTGCACCGCGCTGCATCGACAAGGTCGTCGGCATCGTCAAGGCATACTGCACGCGCGTCGGTGAAGGTCCTTTCCCGACCGAGCAGATCAATGCCATCGGCGATAAAATTCGCGAGGAAGGGCATGAGTACGGCGTCGTTACGAAGCGTCCGCGACGCACAGGCTGGCTCGATGCCTGCGTCGTCCGCTATGCCGGCATCCTCTCGGGCATTGACTACATGGCAGTCACGCGCCTTGATATCCTCGATAACTTCGATGAAATCAAGATGTGCACGGGCTACAAGTACAAGGGTGAACTCCTTCCGAGCGTCCCCGCAAGCCTGAATGTCCTCTCTGAAGTCGAACCGGTCTATGAGACCTTCCCCGGCTGGAAGACGAGCATCACGAAGTGCCGCACGTACGACGAACTTCCGGAAAATGCCAAAAAGTACCTCACGCGCATGGCAGAAGTCACGGGCATTGCGCTCGGCATCGTCTCCGTCGGTCCAAACCGAGACGAGACCATCGTTGTGGCAAATGATATTTTTTAATCATCTGAGAAACGGCAAAAAGGGGTCTGCTGCAAGGCAGTCCCTTTTTTGCAGGCGATAAGGAGAAGGCATGAATGAGGAAGCACGCGCAAGGCTGCAGCGGAGCATCGACATGCTCGATGCGCGCATGAAGATCGATTCGAATGACCTCGAGTACGAGTCCCATCTTCGCCAGAAACGCCGTCTGACGGAAATTCTCGTCCGCGCACGGGAGCGCGAGACAGAGGAGAAATCGAAGAAAAAATAAACGAGCATACAAGGCAATTTTCGGACATTCAGAGATTCTTCATAGCAATTCCATAGAATATAAACATCAGAAAGTCAAAAGAAGTCCGCGCATATTTTGCCGAGAAGCGCAGGGAGATAGAGAAACAGAAAGGATGATACCATGTCCCAGCGTATGACAATGGATGAAGTAATAAAAGCGTATGGCGTACCTCTGGTGAAGCTCGACCTTCATGCCCGGCGCAGCGAGCTTTTAAAGCTGCGCGAAAGTCTCATGGCGGTTCGCGACCTATCAGCAGGAAAAAACGAGCAGGGCTATCTCGATATCGACTGCAAGCTCTACATCGATGTCGATGATATCGATCGCTATCTATCGGGCGAACTCGATACCATCGGCGAAATCTACGCTTTCCCCGAAGATATCAAATCCTTTAAAGAGGGATAAGCGGTACAAAATACGAAACCATAGACATTTGAAAGAGGGGAACAAAATGACAGGCAGTAAAACGATGAATCAGATGATAAAGACCGCGAAGAAAGTTTTGGCGACACTCTCGGCAGCTGCCGTGCTGAGTGTCATGGTGCCTGTGACGCCGGTTCCGCTCACACCGCACACAGGCTTCGGCACCATGCCGCTCTTTACTACGGTTGCAGAAGCGGCAAAGGGCGGCGCACGTATGTCCCGCACAGCGCCGACACCAGCGCCAAGGACAACGCCGGCACCTTCTGCATCATCGAATGGTGCAAACTCCGGCAAATCCGTCTCCGGTAATGGCGGCTCCTATCAGCCGTCAAAACCCGCCAACAGTCTCTCAAAAGAAGCGCCAAGTGCATCTGCCACACGCCCAAGTACCGCCTCGCCTGCACCGCAGCAGCAGCAAAGTTCCAGCCGTCTCGGCAGTTTCCTGCGCGGCGCAGGTCTCTTTGCCGGCGGCATGATGCTCGGATCGCTCTTTTCGCATGCACTCGGCTTCGGCGGTGTTGGCGGCGGCTTCGGTTCGGATGTCATGGGGCTGATCTTCAACCTCATCTTCCTCTACATCGCCTATCGCGTCATCCGCTATGCATGGAACCGTTTCCGCGAAAAAAAAACTAACAATTACCAAGCCCCATATCAAAACAACAGTATGCCGCAGAGCCATGCGACCAGCTACACACCGGGTACCGAGCCCATCGACATCACGCCGCAGACCACCACTTCGGCGAGAGATGTGACCAATGGCAGCTACGACCCGAAGCGCACGGCAGATCGCTATCGGAACGCCTGACTACCATAAGAAAATTTAGCTCATGCATCCCTGAGACCGTCCGCTTTGGGCGGTCTTTTTCTTGAAGAAAGGACATCATGTTGAAAAAAACAACGATACAGGCCGTCGACACACTCATCCGCCGCTATCCTACGCTTGCAGCGATGAAAGAAAATTTCCTGCAGGCGGTGGACATCCTAATAGAGACCTACCGAAAGGGCGGAAAACTCATTCTCTGCGGCAACGGAGGCAGCGCGGCGGATGCCGAGCACATCGTAGGCGAGCTCATGAAAGGCTTCCTTCTGCCGAGAAAGCTCGAGGGAAGCCTTGCAGAAAGCATCAAGGAAAAGTGCCCGCCGGATACGGCAGACTATCTCCTGAAAAATCTTCAAGGCGCGCTTCCAGCTGTCTCCCTTGTCAGCGCCATAGCCTTCAACACAGCCTTCGCCAACGATCAGGCGGCAGATCTTGCCTTCGCTCAGCAGGTTCTCGGCATCGGAAAGCCGGAGGACACACTTCTCGGCATCTCGACTTCCGGTAATTCGAAAAATGTTATCTACGCACTGCATATGGCAAAGGTGAAAGGTATGCGACGCATCGCTCTACTCGGCAAAGGCGGCGGAAAAATCAAGAGTGAACACCTCGCCGATGTCCATCTCTGCGCTCCCGACGATGAGACATATCGCATCCAAGAACTGCATCTTCCGATTTACCACATGCTCTGCATCGCTGTGGAAAATGAATTCTTTGGCGATTGAATGCGGCTGTTTAAAAATTTAAACAGCAAAACAGCGCAGCAACGAGAATATTGCTGCGCTGTTTTTTATCTATGACAGTACTTGCCATATACGCTTAGAGGTCGACAACCTCCGGCTTTTCCCCATCTTCGATGCACGCCTTGGTAATGACGACCTTGCGGGGCTGGTCGGCTTTTGGAATGTCGAACATGACATCGAGCATGACGTCCTCGATGATGCCTTTGAGGGAGCGTGCACCGGTCTTGCGCTCAATGGCCTTCTTCGCGACGGCGCGAAGTGCGTCTTCCTGAAACTCAAGCGTTACGTTATCCATGGCGAGCAGCTTTTCATACTGCTTGACGGGCGCGTTCTTCGGCTCGGTCAGGATGCGCAGCAATGCGTCTTCATCGAGGCTTTCAAGCGTGCAGATGACGGGCAGCCGGCCGATGAGTTCGGGAATGATGCCAAACTGCATGAGGTCTTCCGGACGCACCTGATGGATGAGCTCGTCAAACTTCGGCTTCTCGTCCTTGCCCTCGGTCTTTGCGCCAAAGCCAATGGCAGACTTACCCTTGTTCAGGCGCTTTTCAATGACGTCTTCTATCCCGACAAAGGCGCCGCCGACAATGAAAAGAATGTTCTTCGTATCGACCTTGATGGTCGGCGCTTCGGGATGCTTACGCTGACCGCGAGCCGTGAACTCGACCACAGAGCCTTCGAGCATCTTGAGGAGCGCCTGCTGTACGCCCTCGTGTCCGGGATCCGCCGTGATGGAGTTATTCGCACCGGATTTTCTCGCGATTTTGTCGAACTCATCGAGGTAGATGATGCCGTGCTCTGCGCGCTCGATGTCCTTTTCCGCCGCATAGTAGAGGTTGCGGACGGCGACTTCGACATCCGCGCCGACAAAGCCCGCTTCCGTCAGACTCGAGGCATCGGTGACGGCAAAGGGCACGTCGAGGAGTTTCGACAGATGCGAGAGCAGTGCCGTCTTACCACAGCCAGAAGGACCTAGCATGATGACGTTCGATTTTTCAATTTCTGTGCCATCCTCGTTTTCAAGGCCGTACTTCATGCGCTTGTAGTGGTTGTAGACCGCGACGGAGAGAATCTTCTTCGCGCGCTCCTGGTTGATGATGTAGGTATCGAGGTATTCCTTGATGACGTGCGGCTTGTTCTTCTTCAAGATTTCTGTCAGCTGATCGAGAAAGGCACTGCTCTGCGCCGCCTGCTCCTCTTGATCATGCTCCTCTAAAAAGCGATGGATGTCGCGAATGCAGTCCTTGCAGATGGCAAAGCCTGTAGAGGGATCGTAGACGGGCATATCGTATTGTGAGTTCACCGTGATCATGCGCTTGCAGAAACTGCACAAGTGATGCATCGGCTGCTTATTCTCTGCCATAAAAGATTCCTTTCGTATGCGAGTAGCCTATGGATTTAAGTTCCTATATTATCCCCTAGAATACAAGTTTTTTCAAGTATTAGCAAACATATTCCAAAAATGAACACGGGAAAAAGCTTGCTATCCAAGATTGTCTATGCTATAATCTAAGTAATAAATGAATAATTGTTCATATATTCTATTAAAAAATATTCCGTCTTTGTCATCCGTTGATTTAAGAATTCCCATCAGGAAACCGTAGAAATTTTCAAAAGGGAGAGTGAAATTGATGCTTGGTCTTTCAAACCTGTCATCCGAGCAGAAAAGAAATCTTACACGAATCGCAGCTGCGGCAGTGTTTCTCATCGCGCTTAATTTCGCACCGCTTTCGGGCATAGTGCGGACGCTGGCATATCTCGTGCCGTACCTCATCGTCGGCTACGATGTCCTCTATGCAGCGGCAAAGAACCTAAAAAAGGGGAATGGCTTTGACCAGAGCCTTCTGATGGCCATCGCAACGATCGGCGCATTTGTTCTTGCGGTTTACGAGGACGGCGACTATTCAGAAGCCGTTACGGTCATGCTCTTTTTCCAGGTCGGCGAATTCTTCGAGGACTATGCTGTCGGCAAGAGCCGCGAGGATATTTCAGGGCTGATGGATATTCGGCCGGACTTTGCCCGCCTCGTCCATGCAGATGGTAAAGAAGAGACGGTAGATCCGGAAACGGTCGCAGTCGGCGCGCAGATTCTCGTCAAGCCAGGCGAGCGCGTGCCGATCGACGGCGTGATACTCGAGGGCAAGGCGACGCTGGACACACGCGCGCTTACAGGCGAGAGTCTTCCGCGGAAGGTGGGCACCGGCGATGCGGTGCTCTCCGGCTGCATCAATACGTCGAGCGTTTTGATAATCCGAACGACAAAGGCCTTTACTGAGTCGACGGCATCGAAGATCTTAACGCTCGTCGAGGATGCAGGGCTTCGCAAGTCAAAATCCGAGGCTTTTATCACGCGCTTTGCCCGCATCTATACGCCGATTGTCGTCTATTCCGCCATTTTATTGGCATTCGCACCGCCGATCATTCGTCTCTTGGTGCTTGGTGCGGATCCTGCCTGGGGCACGTGGATTTACCGCTCGCTGACCTTCCTCATTATCAGCTGCCCGTGCGCGCTCGTCATCAGTGTGCCGCTTTCCTTCTTTGCGGGCATCGGTGCAGCCAGCCGCAAGGGCGTCCTCATCAAAGGCTCAAACTACATGGAGGCGCTCGCAGGTATCGATACCGTTGTTTTCGATAAGACGGGTACGCTGACGAAAGGCGTCTTTGATGTCACCGCCGTACATCCAGAAAAACAGATGCCGGACGAGCTTTTACATCTTGCAGCACATGTCGAACACTTTTCGACACATCCCATTGCGGCGGCACTGCGCGAGGCGTTTCCCTGCGAAAGCGACGGCTGCATGACGAAGGATATCGAAGAGGTTGCGGGCGCCGGCATCACGGCAGTCGTCAACGGCAGACATATTGCCGTCGGCAATGCCACACTGATGGAACACGTTGGTGCTAAGTGGCATCCCTGTGACCATGTGGGCACGATCGTGCACGTTGCCATCGACGGCATTTACGCCGGGCATATCGTCATCTCGGATGAGATCAAGACCAGTGCAAAGGATGCGATCGCAGCGCTGCGAAAAACGGGCGTGCGTCAGACAGTCATGCTGACAGGCGACCAAAAGGATGTTGCAGCCTCAGTCGCGGGTGAACTTGGCATCGACACGGTCTACAGTGAGCTTCTCCCGCAGGACAAGGTCGCAAAGGTCGAGTCGCTCATCGCGGCGCAGAAAAAGGGCGAGAAGCTCGCCTTTGTCGGCGACGGCATCAATGACGCGCCCGTTCTCTCACGCGCAGATGTCGGCATCGCGATGGGTGCGATGGGCTCCGATGCCGCGATTGAAGCAGCGGACATCGTACTGATGGACGACGACCCAATGAAGATTTCCGTCGCCTGCCGCATTGCAGAAAAGACGCTTTCCATCGTTTACCAAAATATCATCGGTGCGATTGGCATCAAGATCTGCGTCCTCATCTTAGGCGCGCTCGGCCTTGCGAATATGTGGGCAGCGGTCTTTGCCGATGTCGGCGTCATGGTCATCTGCGTGATCAACGCGATGCGCACGATTTTCACGAAGAAGACCGTTCACCGTGAGAGAAAAGAAACGGTGGCAAAGGACACCTATAAGATTGCCGTCGACTGCCCGAACTGCGCCGCGAAGATGGAAGACGCTGCCAATAAGACAGAAGGCGTCAAGCGCGCGACGATAAACTTCATGGCACTTAAGATGAAGGTCGAATTTGAGGACGGCGCCGATGCCGCCGAAGTCATGCCCCGCGTACGCGCGAACTGCAAAAAAGTTGAAGACGACTGCGAAGTATTCTTTTGACAGAGCGCGCATGGCACTGTAACAAATGGTACCGAAGAAAAGCTTTCCTTTTGATAGGATAGACACAGAAACGAGCTATGTAGCTGTGTATATCGATAAAGGAGAGCTTTTTATGGAAAACAAGATGTTTTGCTTCCAATGCCAAGAGACGGCGGGCGGCAAGGGCTGCACGCAGGTCGGTGTCTGTGGGAAGAAGCCGGAGATTGCGGCACTGCAGGATCTTCTGCTCTATGTGACAAAGGGACTTGGCGAGATCACGAACAAGATGCGCGCGGCGGGAAAGACGGTTGACACCGCAGCGACGCACTGCATCACGGACAATCTCTTTGCCACGATTACGAATGCGAACTTCGACGGCGAGATTCTGACCAACCGCATCAAGGGAACGATTGCCCTCAACAAAACGCTTGCGGCAGGGCTCACGGGACTCAGCGCGGCAGCTACCTACGATGCGGATGTCACGGATTTTGCGGCAAAAGCAAAGGAAGTCGGCGTTCTCGCTACGGAAAACGAGGATGTCCGCAGTCTGCGCGAGCTCCTCATGTACGGACTCAAAGGTCTTGCCGCCTACGTCCATCATGCAAATGCGCTCGGCTACGAGGACGCCGCCATCGACGCCTTCACGGCGCGCGGGCTTGCTTCGCTCCTCGACAACAGCCTTTCGGGCGATGACCTCACGGCACTCGTCCTCGAAGCAGGCAAGTTCGGTGTCGAAGGCATGGCACTGCTCGACAAGGCAAATACGGAAAGCTACGGCAATCCTGAAATTACGGAAGTCGATCTCGGCGTCCGCCAGAAACCCGGCATTCTGATTTCCGGGCACGACCTCAGGGATCTTGAAATGCTCCTCGAGCAGACACAGGGCACGGGCGTCGATGTCTACACGCACGGCGAGATGCTTCCCGCACATTACTACCCGAAATTCAAGAAGTACGAGAACTTTGCGGGCAACTACGGCAATGCTTGGTGGAAGCAGAAGGAAGAGTTCGAAGCTTTCAACGGTCCGATTGTCCTGACGACCAACTGCCTCGTACCGCCCAAGGACAGCTACAAGGCACGCGTCTTTACGACAGGTGTTGTCGGATATCCGGGCTGTCCTATCATCCCGGTAAAGGCAGACGGCACGAAGGATTTCTCTGAGGTCATCGCCTGCGCCAAGGCATCGAAGGCACCGACGGAACTCGAGACCGGAAAGATCGTCGGCGGCTTTGCACACGAACAGGTCTTTGCACTCGCCGACAAAGTCATCGAAGCGGTCAAGAGCGGCGCCATCAAAAAATTCGTCGTCATGGCAGGCTGCGACGGCAGGATGAAGAGCCGAAATTACTACACAGAATTTGCCAAGGCGCTGCCAAAGGACACGGTCATTCTCACGGCGGGATGTGCAAAGTACAAGTACATCAAGCTCGGTCTCGGCGATATCGGCGGCATTCCGCGCGTCCTCGATGCCGGCCAGTGCAACGATTCTTACAGCCTCGCCCTCATCGCGCTGAAGCTGAAGGAAGTCTTTGGCCTTGCGGATGTCAACGAGCTTCCCATTGCCTATAACATCGCTTGGTACGAGCAGAAGGCCGTCATCGTCCTGCTCGCCCTCCTCCATCTCGGTGTTAAGAACATTCATCTGGGGCCGACGCTACCCGCCTTCCTTTCGCCGAACGTCGCCAAGGTTCTCGTCGAAACCTTCGGCATCGGCACGATTTCAACGGTGGAAGAAGACATCAAAAAAATGATCGGCTGATTCATTCCCTATGATAAAGAAAAAGGTCACGAGCTTTTGCTCGCGGCCTTTTTTATATGCTGTCTATTCTGCCGGCTCTTTCAAAATGTAAACGTCTGACTGACTGTCACACATCAGTCTGCCCGCAAAAATCCGTTCTTATAGAGATAGCTTGCCCCTTGGTACCAGCTGATAGCTTCTTTTTCAAGGTTGGCGGGCAATGCCTCTTCGCTGTAAGTGCCGGTGCTCCAATCCATGATCTGGTAGGCTTTCACCTCTTTATTCGGCGTGAGCTCTATCATCTGCCCGTCTTTTACAAGACCGAGATCCTGATAGGTACTGATAAAGGCGCGCAGCTTTTCATCCGGAGTATGAAGGACATCGTGACCGAGGAAGGTCGATGTATAGGAAAGTCCGAGCATACCGAGAACGGTGGGGCCTACGTCCATCTGACTTGTGAGGCGATCGGTCTTTCCGGGCGCGATGAGTCCGGGCGCATAGACGAGGAAGGGAATGCGATAGCGTTCCATCGGCAGATCGCTCTTTCCTGCGGCACTTGCCTGATGGTCGGCAATGACGACAAAGACCGTATTTTGAAACCAAGGCTTTTGCCGTGCGCGCTCGATGAAATCATGGATGGCCCAGTCCGTATAACGGACGGCACCCTCGCGCGTGCCCTGTTCGCCCTCTACGCGCCCTTCAGGAAAGTGGAAGGGACGGTGGTTTGAAGTGGTCATGACCATTTCAAAGGCTGGCTCACCTGCTGCGGCATGCTCATCCATGGAGCGCAGAACCTGCGTGAAGAGGATTTCATCAGCGACGCCCCAGATGGTCTCGTTGAAGATTTCATCGCTCGGAATAGAAAGACGGTCTTTCACCGTATAGCCGTTTTCGCCGAAGAAGGCGTTCATATTGTCAAAATAGCCATAACCGCCGTAGAGGAAGTCACTCTTATAGCCGTTCTGCGCAAACGCATCGCCGAGTGTGGATAGTCCGGCATAGTTCTCGCGGCGCAGGATGGACTGCCCCGGCGTGGGCGGAACGGAAAGCGAGATAGCCTCCAATCCGCGGACGGTGCGCGTGCCTGTCGCAAAGGTGTTGGTAAAGAGGTAAGAATCCTCTGCCATGGCATTGAGATATGGTGTGTTGTCCATCTCACCGCCGAACGCTCCACAGAAGTCACTGCTCAGACTCTCGACCGTGATGATGATGACGTTCGGGCGCTTGCCGGTGAGTGCATTCTTATTTTCCACATGTCGGCGAACGCCTTCTGAGGAGAGATAGGTCACATTGTCTGCCGACAGATTTTCCCGCAGCGCCTCTACCGCTTCGTCATTCTTCATTGTCCGATAGAAGGTAAAGTAGTCTAGGTCATTGGCGAAGTAGGCATGCGTGAAGGCATAAGGACCGCTTGCAGAAAGCTCGTTGCTGTAGCGGTTCTCCGTCAGATTTTCACAGACGCTGGCACTCGTATGCGTGGCGACGAGGAGCGGCAAAAAAATGACGGCGGCAAGAAGCACAAACTCGCGCCGCAGGGAGAATGAAAAATCCTTGGGCAGGAAGGAGCGAAGAAAAAACGTCAATAGGGCAGAGAGGACGGCAATGCCGAAGAGAATCTTGCCCATCGGGAAGGATTCGAAGATAACACCAAACATCTCCTGCGAATAAATCAGGTAGTCCACAGCGATGAAGTTGAAGTTGGTGTGAAATTCCTGCCAGTAAAGATAGAGTGAGACACAGATGAGAATGAGAACGACATGCAGCAGCCACATGCCGAAGCCAAGAATTCGCCGATGCACTTTTGCCGACAGAAAATGCTGCGGAATTAGGAGGTAGAGTACAAGAGGAATGGCGAGAAAAATAAAGGAGTAAATGTCATACACCGCGCCGACAAAAAAGACCTTTACCATGTCGAGGGCGTTATGAGAGACATCGGAAAAAGAGCTTATCAGCATCGCAAGACGCGTGATAAAGGCCAGAAAAAGCCAGACGAGCATCTCGGCACCTAAAAAAGCGGAAAAGCTGCCGCGCCATTTTTTCATCATAGGAAAATACCATCCTTTTCTTTGGGTCTATGTTAACTATTGCGGACATGCGTGTCCCACACAAACGCCTCTTTATGCAAGCGGTCGTGCACTTGTACTTAAAACCCGGCGGACTTCTTAAACGACATTTTCCGGTTTTAATCCCGGATATCCTGCGGCGCAATGTGAACGACACTGCCATCCGTCTCATAATAGCAGGTTTCCTTAATTTTGGCGTTGACGATCATGCGGCGGCAGAGAAGGCAGGGTTTTCCGCTTGCAAGTGTACCGTCCGCATTGACGCCCACGATGTAAATTGTCGCTCCCTCCATATCACTCGGATTTGCATTGATCAAGGCGTTCTGCTCAGCATGGACGGCTTTTGAAAGCTCATAGCGCTCACCTTTCGGAACGTGCAGACGCTCGCGCTCGCAAATGCCGGTATCAATGCAGTTCGCCTCACCGCGCGGCGCACCGTTATAGCCGGTGCTGACGATGATCCGATCCTTGACGATGATAGCACCGTAGCGGCGGCGAAGGCAGGTCGCACGCCTGCCGACCGCCCTTGCGATATCCAGGAAATATTCGTCCCAATCGGGACGCGTCTGCGTGCTCTTCATAAACTCCATTTCCTCGCCCTCAATTTACTCCATGCTGTTTAGACCAAGCGCCCTTCTCGCGAGAATCACGGCAACATAATCGTCGACAGGGACGGGCGGAACGCGCATCGTCGTCGGGATGAGGCGAAAGAGTCCTTTCGGCGGATGCGCCCGCCAATACGCTTTCTTCGCCATCTCCGTTGTCCGATATTCATCCACGACCGAAATCTTAAGCTTCGGCAGAAGCTGACGGACTCGCGTCCTTGCCGCCTTGCTCGTCGTTCCATTTCCCTCAATAAGGCAGGAAAAGCCCGGCGTCTGCCAAGCCTTTTCAACTTCTGCTTCCAAATGCTTCGTCTCGATGACGCGCTGCAGCAAGACTTTTCCATCCGCTGCCAATATGGCAAAGCCGCATTTATCACGACCGGGATCGAGCGCAGCGACGTTGCCGGAAAAGACCGTACCGCCCGCTGGTTCCTCTTTTTCTCTCCTGTCCACTCAATAGCCTCCCTGATGCGCGTGCTCCATACGAAGATCCAGACGAAGGGGACCGAGCGCATCCGTTGCTCCTTTGGCATAAGCGGAGAGAACCATATTCCCGCGCTCATTTGCCAATTTGTTGACAAATGCGAAGAACTGTGCACCGTCCATGATGCCAACGGTGCCACGGATCGGATCCGGCAGCATGCCGCGTCCCGTTGCCGCACCGTTGATATCGCGCAGGAACTGCATGACGATACCCTCAGCTTCCGCCCCATTTTGGATCGTTACCGGGCGGGCAAGGATAAGTTCATTGTCACGATAGATGATGCTGTTCGGGTAGAGCGCAATCGACGTGCGAACCGGCTCACCGTGCAGGAGGTTTCCGGCAGCGACGATGCGAACGACCATGTCCTTTGGACTCTTTGCGATCGTGCCGATAGCAGACTCGAACTCCGGTTGGTAGAGCCAAAGGCTGTCCTCTGCAACGTTTTTCCCCATGCGCTGTGAGACATCGCGCCCCGCAAGGTTCGCGAGCGCTTCCATGTCACGGCGAACCTCCGGTATCGGACGATTGCCGCGAACGATGCCGCTGGCAATGACCTCGCCTGCACGGTAGACGATATTACCCTCGCGCATATTGACAAGACCGTCTGTCAGCTGCTTGGCACGCGTCTCAAGCGCCTTGTTGTCCGTTGTAAGCTGCTCATTTTTTTGTCCCAGCGACTGATTTTCGCCGGAGAGCTGGTCATTGCGCGTTTCAAGGCTGCTGTTTTCGCTCGTCAGCTGCTTATTTTCTCCGGCAAGGCTGCCGTTCTCTGCCGAAAGCTGTGCATTTTCACTCGAGAGACGCGTATTTCCCTCTTTTAGCTGCGCGGATTCTGCACGAAGACTCTCCTGCTCATCGCGCAGCTTCTGCACATCTTCCTGCGACTTCTTGAGATCCTTATCGGCAAGCGCCTTCTGCTCCGTCGCCTCGGCAAGATCCTGCGTGCGTTCGGCGAGGCTCTTCTCCGTATTCGCCATGCGCGCGTTCAGCTTTTCCATACCAAAGAGTGCGGTGCGGACATTTTCTGAAACAGCGGACATGATGCCAAACGTCGCGCCCGTGATGCAGATGCCCGTCACAATTGTAACGAGAATTGAAGTGTGGCGCGGCCTAAGCCCGAAAATAGAGAGCCGCTTCTTTCCGACGCGCGTACCCAGGCGGTCGCCGATAAAGGCGATGGCGCCGCCCATGACGAGCAGGACGGCGACGAGGACTACGCCATACATACGAAAACCACCTTTCCATACGACTTGGAAACAAATGCGTCAAAGGGAAATAGGACGAAGCTCATTTTGCTGCACGCTTAAAGAGAATTGCGCCGACGATGAGTCCGACGATGTTCGGCAGCCAGACCGCAAACATGGCCGGAAGTATGCCGCCGCGCGCGAGTGCATTGCCCATCGTCATCAGCGCGTAGTAGAAGAATATGATGATGACGCTCATCGCAAAGCCCGCCGAGGATGCGTTGCGCGTTGACTGCATCCCGAGCGGAACACCGACAAGGGCGAAGATAAGGCTTGCCATCGGAACGGTGACACGCTGATAAAGCTCGGTCTCAAGCTTTTTCGTATCGACATACTGCGTCTTCATGATATTGATCTGTGCGCGAAGTTCCTTCATCGTAAGTTCTTCCGGTTTCTTCTGCTCGCGATTGATCTGCTTCGGCGATGCGGCGATCGGAAGAACCTGCGTATCAAAGCGAAGCGTGCGGCGGACGTCTGTGACAGCTTTTTCCTCCCCCGCGTTCTCTGCGCCCTTCTGTTTGTCCTTTTCGTTGTCCGCGCTTTCTTCAATGTCGTAGATCATGCCGTTGTGCATCGTCCACTTCGACCCCGTCCACTCGGCATACTCGGCATTTTCCACCTGGCGGATTCTGCCCTCTGCATCGAAGTTCTGAAGCGTGACTCTCGTCAGGCGCTCTGCATCGGCATCATAGTAACGCGCATAGGCGAGCCGCTGAATCTGCCCTTTCTGAACGTCCTTCAAGATGACGTGCTCCTGTGACTTCATCCCTGTATTGCCTTGAATCTCATAGTATACGACATTCTGATACGCCGTGTTCGCCCAAGGAACGACATATTCGTTAAACGCCATGGCGACGACGCTGATTAAGAGCCCCAAGATGAGAACCGGCGTTGCAATGCGCGTGAAACTGACGCCGCAGGACTTCATCGCTATGATCTCACTCGAAGAAGACATGCGCCCCATCGTCATCAGGCTTGCGAGGAGCATGGACATCGGAAACGTCCACATGATGACGCTCGGGAGCCCCAGGACGAAGATTTTTAGAACGGCAGAAAGCGATGCACCGTAATCCGTGATGTAGCGGGCAATCTTAAAGAGCGTGCCCGAACCGATGAAGACGGCAGAGAATGCGCATATGCCAAAGAAGAATGTAAGAATAACTTCCCGGAAGATATAGCGGTCTAAGATTCTGATATGCATATACGTCTCCTGCTCACATGCGGAAATTGTCGCCAAGATAGAATTTTCTTGCCACCGGGCTTTCAGCGATCGTCTCGGCATCCCCTTCAAGAAGAACCTTTCCCTCGCTCAGAATATACGCATGATCGACGATCTGAAGTGTCTCGCGGACATTGTGGTCGGTGATGAGGATGCCCATACCGCGCTTTTTTAGATATTGGATGATTTCCTGAATGTCTGCAACGGCGAGCGGATCGACGCCCGCAAAGGGTTCGTCGAGAAGAATGAACTCTGGCTCCAGCGCAAGGCAGCGCGCAATCTCAACACGGCGGCGCTCGCCTCCGCTAAGTTCCGTACCCTTTCGCTTGACGACATGACCGATGTGGAACTCTTCGATGAGCTCTTCATACTTCGTGAGCCGTTCGGCGCGCGTCAGATGTGTCGTCTCGAGGATCGCCATGATGTTGTCCTTCACAGAGAGCTTTCGAAAGATCGACGCTTCCTGCGTCAGATAGCTGATGCCGAGACGGGCACGCCGGTTCATCGGAAGCTGCGTGATGCAAATGTCCGAAAGGTAAACCTCACCGTCGTCCGGCCGTTCAATACCGATGATCATGTAAAAGCTCGTCGTCTTTCCCGCGCCGTTCGGTCCTAGGAGGCCGACGATTTCTCCCTTGTCCACGCGAAGAGAAACGTGGTCAACAACCGTTCGCCCCTTGAATTTTTTAACCAGATTCCTTGCCTCAATGTGCATGCACGTCTCTGCCTTCCTCTATGACATGTCTCTGTATCTTCACATGTCTTCACGCATTTACGCAAATCCAGACTGATTTTTATCTGTAGATTTTTTATTGTACTGCAGCCTGCCCATTGTTGGCAAGGTAGATCGTCATACGGTTGCTGTGCATCGTATTGTTGTCCTGCAGTGCCCATGCATTCCCTGTGATGATCGCTTTTGGATCCGCCTGTCCATAATATTCGAAGCGGTCGCCGCCTGCTTCAATGTTGCGCGGCGGACTTACCAGATGCGCATCTCCCGTGCCGACATAGTGCTCATCCTTCAGCCAGCCTTCGACATGCGCTGCCGTAAAGGTACCGTTCGCACTCGTCAAAATACCGCCCGACGCCATGATGACATGGTCGTTGTCATTCGGATAGTAATCGACCTGTTGGGTAGAGAAGGTCTTATCAAGCTGCGTGCCGTGAACATCGCCTGTCGCCAGCATATGCCCTGCGCCGTCCGTCGTCATCTTCGCGCATGTCATGCGCATATCACCGCGAACCGCGATGACATTCCCTTCGATAAGCCCTTGCTGTGTCTTGTGGTTATACATTGCATGTGCGCCTGCAACCCTTACATCGCCCTGCTTCATTAAAACATTGCCCGTCGCAGTCACAAGCCCTGTTTTCATGTCGTATTCCACCGTATCGGCATCGAGGGATGCCCCTTCGCCCGCAGCACTTGCCGTCAAGATGGGCAGTGCTGTCAGCGTCAGTGCGAAAACCGATGCCGTGATGAATTTCGCCGCCTTCTTCATCTTACCCTCTATCATTGCTGTTCTCCTTCCGCCTTGGCAACGCCCTTGTCGATATGTGCGTGACCAGTGATCTTGAGTTTTGAAAAGCCGTCGGTGCTCTCGATACAATCGCCCTTTGCCTGCATATCATCCTTTTGTGCCGTCGCATTGCCGATGATCTTGAGCTCGGAAAAGCCGTCGGTGCTCTCGACACGGTCGCCCGTTGCTTTCATGTTTTCCTTTTCTGCCGTCACGTTGCCGATGGCGGAAAGTTTTCCTTCCTTATTGCTCCACATGAGCGAGTCACTCGTAAGTTTTCCGCCGTCCGACAGAGAGATCTGAACCTCACCTTTGATCTCAACGTCGTGGGACTCTGCCGTATAGGTACCTTCCTTTGCCGTAACTTCGACAACCCTGCCGTCCTCCTGGTAGAAATGCCCCTTCAGATTCTCCATCTTTACGTTCTGTGTATTGACATCGACGTCTATGTGGTCGGCGGTGAGATCCCAAATCTTGCGTCCGTTCTTTTCTTCACTGAGTGTGTTGCCGTCATAGCTCATGGTAGATCCCGGCGGTTCGGGCGGCGTTGCAGGCGGCGGTTCAGGAATCGTGGAAACCGTCCAGACAATGAGGATGATCACAGCAGCGCCGATGAGTACAGCGAGTGTCTTGGCCTTTTTGCTCATGAATCAGCCCTCCTCTGCTGCCACATGGTGCTTGCCCTTCTTCTGCCCTTCAGGCGGCGTATTCCAACGCTTTTGAAACCAGAGCCACTGTGTCGGGTTCTCCCGAATGACGTCCTCGATGATCTTTGTCATCTTCACGGTGAAGTCAAACAGATCTTTGTCCGTGTCTCCCGTCGAATGCATCCGCATCACCTTGCCAACGACGACCTTGTGTTTGCCATTTTTTTGCCGCAAAATGAAAGCGGGGACAACCGGTGCCCCAAACTTGCTGGAAAAGACTGCCGGTCCCATCGGAGTCGCTGCAAGCTTTCCAAAAAAGGGAAGAAACGCGCCGCCTGGGCCACCGTCTTGATCAGCGAGAAAGCCTAAGAGCTTCCCCTTCCGCAGGGCACGTGCTGCCGCGAGGAGCTCGCTCGTGCCGCGCGAAAAGATTTCGACGTCAATGGTCTTCCGCAGGTCGTTGAGCGCATACGTATACTGCATATTCGGCTGCGACTTTGCAATGGCTGTAACCGGCATACCGTTGAGGGAAAAGGCAGCGGAAAGCCACTCCCATGTACCGATGTGCCCTGTGAGAACGACAACGCCCTTTCCTTCAGCAAGCGCTGCCTCCATGCGCTCTAAGTGATCGATTTCGATATACTTTCTGAAATTCTTTCTGTTCAGATGCGGCATGTAGAGGATTTCGAGCACATTTCGCGCGAGGTTGATAAAGGAGGCGCGAACGGTCTTCTTCGCTTCTGTCTCCGTCATATGAAGCGCGGACATGATCTGCGCGATCGCCAGCTCTCTCTGGCGCTTGATCAGAAGATAATAGAGGTTCCCGAGAAGCCAGCCCGCCGCCATCAGCAGCCGATATGGCGTATGGCAGGCAAGAAAGCTCAGTGCCATGACCATCTTGTAGTGCATCGAAATCCTCCCTTTCTCTTCACTTGCAGCCGATTTACTGCGAAATCCCTCTGATCGACCCTTTGGGCTCGATGTCAAAATACGCAAGGACATCCTGCCAGCGCCCCTGTGCTTTCAGTATGAACTCGATGATTTCGCGCACTGCACCACGCCCGCCCGGCTTTTCAGCCACGAGTGCCGCAGCTGCCTTCACCTCGTCCACGGCATCGCCGACAGCCGCCGGGAAGCCGGCCTGACGAAGAATCGGCAAGTCGATGAGGTCGTCGCCGATATAGCAGATCGCACCATCGGTCAAATCGAATTTCGCCTTTAGGTCTTTGTATGCCTCGCGCTTGTCGAGCGTACCGAGATAGACCTCTGAGATATGCAGCTCCTTCGCGCGGTAAACGACGGGCGGCGAATTACGCCCCGTGATGATCGCTGTCCTTTTACCCAGGCGATGCCACGTCGTAATACCGAGACCATCGCGGCAGTTAAAGGATTTTTGACATTCCTTTTCGCTGTCCACCGTGACCGTTCCATCCGTCAGCACACCGTCGACATCCAAGATAATCAGTTCGACTTTCCTTGCGCGCGCACAGAGTTCTGCTGATTTTTCTGCATCCGCCGGACGGTCGGTACCGTTTCTATCGTTCGTCATAGGTCATTTCTTCCTCGTCACAATGTTGTAGATGGCAAGCGCTTCTGTCAGCAGCTCTTCAAGCTTGTCGAGATAGACCATGTTGGCACCGTCGGAAAGCGCTTCTTCCGGGTTGTCGTGAACTTCTAGGAAGAGTGCATCACAGCCGGCACCCACGGCCGCACGCACGAGGTACGGGACATACTCGCGGTTGCCCGAGGATACCGTACCGCCGCCGCCCGGCAGCTGAACGCTGTGCGTACCGTCGAAGACAACAGGACAGCCGAAGCTGCGCATAATGGGAAAGCTGCGCATATCAACGACGAGATTGTGATAGCCGAAGGATGCGCCGCGCTCCGTAAGGAGCATATCCTCGCAGCCGCATTCGTGAAGCTTGTCGACAACGTTTCGCATATCTTCCGGGGCAAGGAACTGCCCCTTCTTGACATTGACAACGCGCCCCGTCTGTGCAGCCGCATGAAGGAGATCTGTCTGGCGGCAGAGGAATGCCGGAATCTGCAGGATGTCCGCGACCTGTGCCACAGGCTTTGCCTGTGTGGTCTCATGAATGTCCGTCACAATGGGAACACCGAGCTCTTCCTTAATCTTGCCGAGCATCGCAACGCCCTTTTCAAGTCCCGGACCGCGGAAGCTGTGGAAGGAGGAACGATTCGCCTTGTCAAAAGATGCCTTGAAGATATAGTTGATGCCAAGGCGCTCGCAGATTTCCTTCGTCGTGCGTCCGATGTAAAGGCAGCGCTCGAGTTCTTCGAGAACACAGGGTCCCGCCATAAGCGTAAGCGGACCGCCGCCACCGATTTCAAAATTACCAACCTTCACCTTATGCATTGTATTTCCTCCCATCTCTCATCTTCCTAACCGCGGCTGAGCCGTCTCCTTGTGTCACACTTCCATATTCCTGTAGATTTCATTGACCTTTTCGAGGTCTTCTTCCGTGTCGACGCCGACAAATTTCCGATCGGTCTTGATGACCTTGATGCGGCAGCCGTTTTCCAGCGCACGCAGCTGCTCCAAGCTCTCGCTCTTTTCGAGTTCTGTCGGCTCCATCTTCGCATAGCGGAGGAGAAAGTCGCGGCGGTAGGCATAGATGCCGATGTGCTTGTAGACCCTCGCGCCAGGCGTTCGGTCAAACGGCAGTCGTGAGCGCGAGAAGTAGAGCGCATACCCCGCCTTATCCATGACGACCTTGACGTTGTTCGGATTTTGAATCTCCGCTTCATCTTTCATGCGTGTCGCAACCGTCGCCATTTGAAGTGCTGGACTGTCTTTAAAAGACGCGGCAAGCTCATCGATAAGCGCGGGATCGATGAGCGGCTCATCGCCTTGGACATTCAAAATAACCTCGGCGTCCTTGAACTTTTCTGCAACTTCTGCCAGGCGATCCGTACCCGTCGGGTGATCCTCGCGCGTCATCATCGCCTTGCCGCCCGCAGCCTCCACCGCTGCCTTGATGCGCAGATCGTCTGTTGCAACGATGACGTCGGCCAAGTTCTCTGCACATGTTACGCGCTCATAAACGCGAACGATCATCGGCTTTCCCTGGATGTCCTTCAACGGCTTTCCCGGGAGTCTTGTCGACGCATAGCGCGCGGGAATGACGCAGAGCACACGTAATCTTTCTTCACTTTCGGCATGCATGGCCGAGCCCCTTCCTCTTTCTCGTTTTATCACAATCGAATGCCCTCGTCAAACCTCAAAGTTCCCTATCCTTATCTCGCCGCGCTTCTTCCAAGCGGTGCGGAATGCGTTCTTCAAGGAGGTGATGGATGTCATCGGCACCCTTTTGGAAGGTGACTTCGACACAGATAACGTAGATGGGCACACGGTTCTTCTTCTCGCTCTCCCGAACAGCGTCTGCCGGAATCTTGACCGCGTCCTTTTCCGTCACAACGATGGCATCAACGCCGACGCGCTCCGACTGATCGAAGACATCCTTCATCTCGCTCATCGCGTAATCATGATGATCGGGGTAGCGCAGGCTCTCGATGATGATGGCACCGAGGTCTGCAAGCGTCTGTTCAAAGGATGCGGGGTTGCCGATGGCGGAGACCGCGACGACGCGCTTTCCGCGCATCTCCTTGCTGTCGATGCCGTCGCCTGCAATATTTTGATACCACTCAGCGAGTGGAATAAAACAGCGCGGCTGATGGACGCTTTCGACGAGGTATGCGTTCTTGTTGTACCTTTCGATCGTGTCCTTGATGTAGTCGCAGGCGCCTTCTGCTGCCTGGTCGACCTTGGTCAAGAGGCAGACGTCCGCACGATTGATGTGCGAGACAGGCTCTCGCAGCGAGCCGCGCGGGAGCATATGCCCGTTGCCAAAGACGTTGACCGCATCGACGAGCAGGATGTCGAGGTCGCGCGCCAGCTGCCAGTGCTGATAGCCGTCGTCAAGAATCGCGACTTCGGCGCCAAAGTGCTCGATCGCATAGCGTCCAGTCTTCGCGCGTTCCGCACCGATGAGCACGGGGACATTCGGCAGATGCTTGGCAAGCATATAGGCTTCGTCGCCCGCCTCCGCTGCATCCATGTAAAGGCGCTCACCGTCGGAGACAATGCCGACTTCGCCGTGCCACTTGGCGCGGTAACCGCGGTTTAAGATGACGACGCGATAGCCCATGTCGCGAATGTCCCGCGCTAGGCGCTGCGCCGTTGGAGTCTTGCCCGTGCCGCCGACCGTGACATTGCCGAGGCTGATGACGAAGCAGCCGAGATCCTGCGTGCGGAAAAGCCCCATGCGATAGCCGAGAAGCTTCAAATTGACAAGCCCGCCGTAGACCAGTGATATCATCCAGAGAAGTGCCATAAAGAGATGGAGGAAAACACCGTGAATCTCGCGGCTGTGCACGACGAGATCGATGAAGTACGTCTGGAAGTTCGTGATCTTCTCTGTCGAGCGGATGCGGTAGGCATTTTCCGGCAGAGATTCGTATGCCGTCAGCATGTCGCGGAGAATCTTAGCAGATTTCAGCGAAGCGCCCTTATTCTCCCGAACGATAGCGAGCGTCTCCGCTTCCATCTTCGCACGGTGCTCCTTATCGTCGAAAAGACGAACGATTTCATCGCGCAGCTCCTTATCATCGTAAACGGTAATGCAGGCGCTGCGCTTGGAAAAGAGTGCGTGTGTATCCTTGAAGTTGAACATATTGTGCCCGACGACGATGGCCTTGCCATGTGCCGCAGGCTCCAGGATATTATGACCGCCGTGTGCGACGAGCGAACCGCCGACGTAAACGACATCGCCGATGGCATAGACCTTGCCGAGCTCGCCAATCGTATCGAGGATGACGACATCTGCCGCCTCCGCCATCTCACCCTTTTGAAGCGCCGTACGCCTGGCACAGGTAAAGCCCGCATTCTTTACGAGGTGCACGATCTCTGTTACGCGGAGAAGCTCGCGTGGCGCAATGACGAGAGCCGCTTTCGGATGCTTTTCCCGAACCCCTTTGAACGCCTTTAAGATATACGCCTCCTCACCGCGGTGCGTCGAGCCTGCGAGGAGGATGCCGTCACTTCCCTCGAGATGCATGCTCTTTAAGAGCATTTTCTTTTCCTTCGGCGTAACATCCGTATACGTCTGGTCAAACTTCGTATTGCCCGTGACCGTGACAAGCTCTTCCGGTGCACCGAGTCGCTTGATGTAATCCGCATCGATGGGCGACTGCATGGCGAACATCTTCACCGTATCAATCATGTCGCGAAGCAGGCTGTGAAGGTATTTGTAACGACGAACGCTCTTATCGCTGATGCGCCCGTTGACCATCATGACCGGGATGTGAATCCTGCGTGCCGTCTTCAAGAAATTCGGCCAAAGCTCTGTTTCAACGGGCAGAAAGACGCGCGGACGAATGCGCTTTAGAACATGACCTGCGAGCCATGGAAGGTCAAGCGGGAAGTAAATGATCGCATCCGCGTCTTTGATGATGCGGTTTGCCATTTCATAGCCGGACGTCGTAACGACGGAGACGAGAATCGGGCTGCGCTGGAACTCCTTCCGAAATTCCTTGATCAGCGGGCTCGCCGCAACGATTTCACCAACCGATGCCGCATGTACCCAGATGGCATTCTTCTTTTCTACCTTATCGAGCTTGTGCTCCGGAAAGAAACCGAGACTCTGGCGAATGCGCTCGACAAAGCCCCTCTCGCGCACGGAGCGGACGAGAAAGACCGGAACGATGAGCACAACGACGATGACTGCCGCAAGGTTGTATAGTAGCTGCATGAATCTTCCTTTCCGCGTTACTCTCTCATTTCCTGCTCTTTTTCCTGTCCGTCCATGCCAAACTGTATCTGATAGAGGTGACTGTAAAGCCCGCCCGCCTTTAAGAGCGCTTCGTGCGTGCCGTGCTCGACAACCTGTCCCGCGTCGATGACATAGATGTGATCGGCTTCAAAGATCGTCGAGAGCCGATGTGCGATGACAAACGACGTACGGCCGACCATGAGGTGATCGAGTGCTGCCTGCACGATCTTCTCGCTCTCCGTATCGAGTGCAGAAGTCGCTTCGTCGAGAATCAGGATGCGCGGATTTTTGAGAATCGCACGCGCGATCGCGATGCGCTGCCGCTGTCCCCCCGACAGATTCAGCCCGCGCTCACCGATTCGCGTGTCATAGCCCTGCGGGAGCTCGTGAATAAATCCATCCGCATTTGCCGCTTTCGCCGCCGTCTCGACTTCCTGATTGGTTGCATCAAGGCGGCCGTAGCGGATGTTCTCCCGCACCGTCGTCGAAAAGAGCATCGTTTCCTGCGGCACAATGCCGATTTGGTCGCGCAGCGAAGCGACGGTGACATCGCGGATATCCATGCCGTCGACCTTGATGGCTCCCTCCGTCACCTCGTAAAAGCGCGGGATGAGATTGGCAATCGTCGACTTGCCGGCGCCGGAAGGACCGACAAAGGCGATCATCTCGCCCGGGCGTGCCTCGAGCGAGACATTCCTCAGTGCGAACTGTCCAGCCTTATAGCCGAAGGAGACATGGTCAAACTCGACATGTCCCGTTGTCTCCGGCAGAATCTTCGCCTTTGGCTTATCGGTAATCGTTTCCTTTAAGTCGATGACATCGAAAACACGGTCGACTGCCGCCATCGCCCGCTGCATGTTGCCGTAAACGCGGGAAAGACGCTTGACAGGATTGGCAAGATTGACCGCGTAGGTAAGGAATGCGACGAGTGCGCCTGCCGTCATCACGCCATTGACCACTTGATAGCCGCCGAACCAGATGATGAGCGTGACAGAGATCGCTGCGAGAAACTCGACCGACGGCGTCAAGAGACTCGTAAGCTGGACGTTCTTCATAACCGCTTGAAAGTTCAGGTCGTTTTGCCTGCAAAAGCGGTTGATTTCATAATCCTCGCGGACGAAAGACTTCACGACGCGGATGGAGGAAATACTTTCCTGAAGAAGTGATGTGATGTCCGCCAAACGCTCCTGTATGACCGTGCCATTGCGCTTGAGTTTTCTGCCAAAAATCTTCATCGCCTGCCCGACGAGAGGGATGACGATAAGCGTTAAGAGAGAGAGCTTCCAGTCGAGAATGAACATGAAGACGATAGAGCCGATGAGAATCGAACCTTCCGTCACCATCTCGATGAGCTGTTCAACAAGCGCCGACTGAATGGACTGCACATCATTCGTGATAAAGCTCATCGTCTCGCCCGTCTGATGACGGTCAAAGTACGCCATCGGCATGCGCTGGAACTTGCGGAACATAACTTCGCGGACGTCGATGATGACCTTTTCACCGATGTAGGAGACAAGATAAGACTGCCCATAGTAGAAGATACCACGCAGGAGAAAGACGACGACGATGCCGATACAGATGAGGTTCAGCATCGCCATATCCTTGTCGGCGAGAACCTTGTCGATCATATCCTTGATGATCCAAGGCAGATAGAGGTTCGCCGCCGCTGCCATGATAATGCAGAAGACGGCAAAGATAAACCGCTTCACATACGGCCGCATATATTTGAGCAGTCGCTTGTAATTCTTCATGAGGTCTCTTTGCTCCTAAAATCATTTGTGCGATTTCTCTCGGCACAGGCAAGAATCTTTTGTGCGATACGCTCCGCTGCACCCGAAGGGCCAAGGCGCTCTGCTGCCCGGCGAAGTTCAGCTTGGACGCGGGCGCGCACCGGCTCTCCCTTGTACAACTTTAATGTTTCCTCAGCGATTCGCTCCGGCGTGACCTCGCCCTGCAGCAGCTCAGGCTGAAACTTATGCCCTGCAAGGATATTCGGCAGCGTAAAGGCATCCACGTGAACGAGCAGCCTGCCGATCAGGTAATTGAGGAAACGGAGTTTATAGAGCGAGACGCAAGGCAGCTCCATCAGGCAGGCTTCCATGACGACCGTCCCGCTCGTCGCAATCGCAGCATCTGCAAGTCCCATCAGTGCATAGCGGTTTTCATGGACGAGCCTTACCGGAACGTCCGTTTCTTCCGTCATCATCTCAATTCGCTGCGCGAGATTTTCCTTTCCGACTGGAAGAAAGAATTTTGTCTCGGGGCGCTTCTTTAGAAGGAGCTTGGCTGCGCCGAGCATAGCGGGAAGTAGAAGCTCGATCTCCTGCTTTCTGCTTCCCGGCATGAGCAAGATGATGTGCTCATGCGCCGAAACGCCGAAGAAGGCACGCGCCTTCTCTGGCGGAAGTTCCGCCTTTACACTGTCGACGAGCGGGTTGCCGACAAAGGAAATCCTTGCCTTTGCCTTTTGATACGGCAAAAGTTCATGCGGAAAAATCGCGACAAATTCATCGGCAATCGCAGCGCATGTTTTTGCGCGCCCCTTGCGCCATGCCCATGCAGATGGCGGAATGTAGGAAAAGACAGGAATGCCCAGCACTTTGGCACGCTTTGCCAGCCGCCAGTTAAAATCCGGATAGTCGATGAGGACAAGCAGATCGGGGCGCTCTTTGCGCATGAACGCAGTGAGGTCATCGAGCAGCCCTTTCAGCCGCCGAAGATTCTTCAGAACCTCCAGGATTCCCATGACGTTATAGTCGGCAAAATTCCGAACGATACGCACACCTGCCGCCGCCATTTTCTCACCGCCGAAACCGATGAGTTCTGTCTCCGGCGCGAGAGAAAGGACAGCACGTGCCAGCTCTTCACCGTGAAGGTCGCCCGAAACTTCGCCCGCCGACAACATGATCTTCATCGCACGGCTCCTTCCCCCAACGCATGAAATTCGCTTTGCATAATAAAATACGTAAAAGACGCGATGCCAAAATGGCAGGCCGCGCCTTTTGCTTTAGAAATTCTCCCGTCTTCTTGCAGCGTATCTCATCATCGTACATTCACTTTTATCTGTCCTGCCGGCAACGGTCAGATCGCCACGATAGCAATGCCTTTTTCATCTGCCAGCTTGATGAATTCCTCGCGTTCGACGAGAAGGGTCTTGCTCGCCTCGATGGCAAGTGCTTTGCAGCCGCTTGCAATCATGGTCTTCAGCGTTTCCAGCCCTACCGTCGGCACATCAAAGCGATCATCCTGCGCCGGCTTTGCAACTTTGACGACGACTGCGCCGCCGCGGGCGAGTTCTCCCCCGCGCTTGATGCAGGCATCCGTTCCCTCGATGGCCTCGAGCGCCATGACGGCAAGATCCTTGACGACGACCGTCTGTCCGACATCAAGGCGGCCGAGCTCCTTTGCCATGCGGAAGCCAAATTCCATATCCTTTCGCTCCGCTTCCGACGGCTCACGTGCACTCAGCTGCCCGCGCGACGGCATGAGCGAGCGAATGAGTATCGTCTGGTCAAAGACCTCTGCGCCCGCCTTTGCAAGTTCTCGGATAAACGCCATCATGATCGTGTCGTCATTTCGGTCGGGAAGCATCATGATGAGCTGAAGGGCACGTGCATCCGCTTCAATCTCTCCCGAAAAGAGAAGCTCCTTCGTGACCTTGCCGATCATCGTGACCTTCTTGAGGTCATTGGCCTGCAAATACTTGATGAGTGTATCGAGCTGACCGATAGAAATCTCTTCGTAATGCGGCGCCACTTCTTTCAGTTCCTTGTCGGCATTCGGCAAGAGTGCGATAGCATAAACTTCGTAACCATGCTTCTTCGCCGCGCGTGTACATTCAACCGGCAGCTTTCCTGTGCCGGCAAGTAATCCGATACGTTCCATGTATTTATTTCCTCTCCAAGGTGCATAAAGGCGCTGCTGTTAATCTTTTTCCCTATCCCTGCGTTCGCGGCAGATGCCGCGTTCCGCATTGCGGAGGAAGCGCAGAAGATGCTCGACCTCTTCGCAGTTATCGACTTCCTGCTCAATGAGATTGATCGCCTGTTTAAGCGTCAGTCCCGAACGATACAGCAGTTTGTACGCCTGCTTGATGGCACGGCGCGACGCCTGCGGAATACCGGCGCGCGATATGCCGACAGCATTTAGCCCGACGACTTTTGCAGGATGCCCATCGACAATCGTATACGGAACGACATCCTGCGTGAGCTTTGCCATACCGCCGACCATCGCATTGCGCCCGATCTTGACGAATTGATGGACGCCCGCCATACCACCGATGACGACGCGGTCTTCAACGACGGCATGACCGGCTAGACTTGCGACATTGGACATGATGACATGGTTGCCGACGACGCAGTTATGCGCCACATGAGTCAATGCCATGAGGAGGCAGTCATTGCCCACGCGGGTCTCCTCGCCTTCGCCGGTCGCACGATGAATCGTCACACCCTCGCGAATCGTCGTGCGGTCTCCGATGATGGTATAGCTCTTCTCGCCCTTAAACTTCAGATCCTGCGGGTCTTCTCCAATCGAAGCCCCTTGGAAGATCTTACAGTCCCTGCCGATATGCGTCCAGCCGCTGATGACGACATGCGGCCCTATCTTCGTCCCCTCTTCTATCTCGACGTGTTCGCCGATGACGGAATATGGACCGATCTCCACATTCTTCTCAATGTGTGCGCCCGGTGATACGACCGCTGTTTCGTGTATATATGCAATCACTTTGCTTTCCATACCCATGTATTCCAACTCCTTATCGAGTGCAGCCGGCTGCCGATCAACAAAGCCGCCACTCAACCACTTTCCCTTTACAGTCTGAAAAAAGGGCGAAAGTTTCTCATTTGAAATACTGTCAGATTTCGTGGTTTTCAGGGTGGAATGTCGAATATATTAGAATATCTCGCCGATTTCCGTCACTATCACATATTTTCTTCTCTTTTCAGAGCAAATTTAAAATCTGCCGAAGCGACAAGATCATCATTGACATACCCGTCACAGTGAAGAAGTCCAAAATCACCGCGCACGCGAATGAGCTTTGCCTTTGTGATAAGCTGATCGCCGGGGATAACGGGCTTTTTGAACTTGACATGTTCCATGCCGCCAAAAAGCGCAATCTTGCCGCGGTGTTCCTCTGCATAGAGCATCGCAATGCCGCCGACCTGCGCCATCGCCTCCAAAATGAGAACGCCCGGCATGATCGGATGATCGGGGAAATGCCCGAGAAACTGCGGCTCGTTCATCGTGATATTTTTGACGCCCGTCGCGGATTCAAACGGCTTGATCTCAAGGATGCGATCGACGAGAAGCATCGGCGGACGATGTGGAAGAATCTTCTTGATTTCATTGATATCGAGTTGCATGGCATTTCCTCTTTTCTCCGCGGTCACCCGCAGTTTCTTTTAGCTCTCTATTTGATACGCGCCCGACCTTGCTGCTTCGATCTTCTTAGCAAGCGCTGTATTGAGCGCATGCCCCGATGCAACAGCGATGATATGCCCGCGGACAATGCCCGCAAGCCGTATATCTCCGATGACATCAAGGATCTTATGGCGGACAAGCTCATCGTCAAAGTGCAGGGGATTGACCCAGCCTTCATCGTTATAGACGATCACGCTCTCAAGCGTACCGCCAAGACCTAGCCCCATCTCGTGAAGCTTCTTAATCTCCCCTTCATAGGCGATCGTCCGCGCGGGCGCAATCTCCTTCTCATAGACATCTTCTCTTACATGAAAATCCTCGTATTCAATGCCTATAAGTTTATGCGGGTTAATCGAAGTAAAACTGACCCGGAAACCATCGTAGGGAAGCGCCATGACGAAGCGTCCTGCCGCCTCATCATCGATGCGGTAGATCCGATCGATGACCCTTTCCTTGCGCGCAGCGTCCTGCTCCTTTCGCCCTGCTCTTTTCAGCAGGCGGAAGAATGTCAGCGATGCGCCGTCGGCGACCGGCGGTTCTTCCGCATCGAGTTCAACAAAGGCATTGTCAATCGCCAGCGCATGAAACGCGCTCATCAAATGCTCGATGGTACAGACTTCAAGGCCGCCCGCGCTGATTGTCGTCGCGCGAAGCGTCGATGTGACGTTTTCTGCTCGTGCAGGAATCAAAGCGCCTGCCTTATCCATCCGACGAAAGACGATGCCGGTTTCCGCAGGCGCCGGCTTTATGGCGAGATGCACTTCGCGGCCAGAGTGCAGCCCAACGCCCGCATAGGCGACCTCGCGTGCGAGTGTCACTTGTTTTTGCAAATCCCTACCTCCACTGCCTTGGGGAATTTTTATCGTTATTTCTCATACTTTTGCACTTCCACGGCAACGACTGTCGCCGGCGGAAATATCCGTACTCTGCATTTTATACAGACTTTTTTCGGGGATTTTCCCGAGACCGTATCTTATTTTACATAAAAACACGCCCCTTTGCAAGGGACGCATTCCTTTCGATATCTATTTCTGCCTTTTATGAAAAAAATTCTCTTATTACTTCGCAGGATTTTTTTTCTGATTCACATTTCCCATCGTCGCCACAATCGTATCACGAATGAGCTTTGCATATGCCTTCTGCCCCTCTGCATTCGGATGTATGCCGTCGGAAACAAGCCACTCAGGGTGCTGGCGAATCAAACTGTACCAATCGACGACGGTGACGCTTGGATACGTCTCGGGGATATGTGAAATATATGCGTTATTCGTGTCCTGCCATTTCAGATGCGGCCCGTAGACATTCACCCAAAAAATATGGCGATCCTTTTCCTGTGTCAGATAATCAAGCAGAGCCACCGTCTGTTCCTCGTAACGTGCATACCCAGAAACCGGACCATTCGTACCGAGCGAGATAACGACGACCTTGCCGAGTCTTCCCTGTGCGGCAAAACTCTGCGCGACCTCAAGCCCGCCACCGACGTAGCGCGAGGTCTTGGCATCGATGGCAGCGTTTGGAAGATCTGCCGCAAGCGCCCCGGCAGACCCCAGCATGACAGAGTCGCCAATGCAAGTAACGCCGACAAGCGCCGCTTCCCCGCGTGCCTGTGCTGCCTGCCGCGCATTTTCCGCAGCTTCTGCATTCTGCATCTTACCGCCGTCGATAAACTTCTTTGCATTTTCTGCCATCTCTTGGCGAAGTGCATCCTGATCGGTATGCATGTCCTTTGAATAGGCGACTTCGATACCGCCATAAACAAAGAGAACGATACCTGCCAGTGTTGCAAGTGAAAACGCAATGCGCTTCATAAAAAAGAAGTTCGCGCGCGGCAGACGAAACTTCGTTATAAGCTCACTGACAGCATCCGACCAGATGGTAAGAACGAGGATCAGCGCAAGCTCAAGCACAGGCGCATAAACGGCCTGATTCCAACCGTAAATGGCAAAGAGATAGAGTACCGGATACTGCCAGAGAAAGATGCCATAAGATTTCCTGCCAATCCAGCAGAAAATCTTATTTTTGAAAAAGGCACCGATGCCGATGGAAGGATTGCCAATGACAGCAACGAGGAGCAGAAAGGGGAGCGTCAGAGCGAGCATACCGCCGCGATAGACGATGGGATTTTCTCCGTCGAGAAAGATATATGCTGCTGCCGATATGCCGAAGGCAAGGAAAACACCGAGCCATGCCAGTGGTTTATAACCCCTTCTATGATAACTGCCTGCATGGATAAGTCCGAGCACGACGCCGAAAAGTATCGCGTAGATGCGCGTATCCGTACCGTAATAAAGGCGCGTAATATCGAAGTTTTGGTAGTAGAAATACGGCATGAGCGCAGCAGACGCCGCACCGAGCATGAGAATGAGCAATATGCCAAAGCGCCGCCCGACGAGCTTCCGACCGACAATATAGATGCCGAAGATGACAGGGAAGATGAGATAGAATTGAAGGACGATGCCGATAAACCAGAGATGCGTAAACGGTGAGACATTCGCCATACGCGCGAAATAATCGGTGTTCTGTCCAATCTGCCACCAATTATTGTAGCCGAGAAGGACGGACATCACTTCCTTATGAATGCTGCCGACTGCCATCGGTGCAAGGAAATGATAAGCGCCGATGGTCGTCAAGATCACAAGGATGAGAGATGGATAAATGCGCAGGATTCGCTTCTTATAGTAGCCCAAAAGCGAAAAACAATCCCTTGCGTGCGCCCGCTCACTCGTATAAGCGAGAAGATAACCTGTCAGCACGAAAAAGAGCGAGACCCCGAGATAGCCGCCCCTAACCGTCATCGGAAACATATGAAACAGAGTAATGCCGATAATGGCAAAGGCGCGAAGTGCGTCAAGCCCTACAATGCGATCATTTCTCCGAGAGATCATGCGGGAGATGGAACGAGGAAGCGAATTTGAAATAGCCATAGAAGACATTCACCTAAAAACATCTGCAAAAATCGAACAAGACAAGAAAATATTTTTATCGCTTGAGACCACTTCCCGTCATAGGAAGAACGACGCGATAATTATCGGGCTTTCCGTCCTTAAAGAACTTCAGCGCGCCGGCAAGAGCTGCTGCCGAACTCAATTCGACATAAACGCCGTGCGAGCCAAGGAGCTTCTTTGCCGCAAGGATGTCCTTATCCTCGACCGTAACGACATCGCCGAACGACGATTTGATCGCATGCACCATGCTCTTGATGCGCTTGGGCTCTTCAATGCGGAGCGCGTCTGCAATCGTCTGCTTCTTCTCCTTTGGCGGCTCCTCTTTGAACGCTTCATACAGCGGTGCACACTTTGACGACTGCACGGCGATAAAACGAGGAAATCGCCCGATCTCCATAAAGCCGAAAAACAGACCGATGAGCAGCGTGCCATTGCCGACGGGAAGGACGACATAGTCAGGCACATGACCGCTAAACTGTTCGTACATCTCATGTGCCATGCTCTTCATACCTTCAAAGAAAAGCGGATTGTAGACATGGGATGCATAGTAGGCGTCCCCGAGATTTTGTTTGACGGCGGCACACGCCCGCATGCGCCCATTGGGAACCTTGTGAATCTTTGCGCCGTACGCTTCGATCTGCGCAACGGTTTCCGTCGAGCTGTCGTCCGGCACATAGACCGTGCAGTCGATGCCCGCCGCAGCAGCATAGGCTGCCATAGCAGCTCCAGCATTGCCTGCCGAATCCAGCGCGATCTTTTCAATGCCGCTCGCCTTGATGGCATTGACGAGTGTCTTTGCCCCGCGATCTTTAAAAGAGCCCGTCGGCTGCAGATTCTCAAGCTTCAGAAAAAATTCCTTTCCCTCTGCCTCGATGGGAAGAATGGGCGTCACAAAGTTGCCGAGCGTGATGGGTTCAGGAATTTCCTCCCCTGGGTTGCGGTGCAGATGGAAAAGTCCGCCGCACTCGCAGCAATAAGAATGACTGTTAATGGGGTATTCTTTTTTACATTTTTCACAATAAAAATACATATCAAAAACCTCCGCATACAACTACTTTGTAGTTTACTCCATTTAGAAATTCATTGCAAATATTTCCTATTTATATTTTATAAGGTAACATGCAGCAAAACGGTTTTGTATACTTGCAGTTTTTATACTTTCCTGCTACAATAGCCAATACATTTGACGGAAATAAACGCTATTGACATCGAAGACGAAATGACCGCTCATCCTTGTCCATTTAACGATAGCCATTCCGATCCTTGTTTTTCTTGGTTCTCTATAAGGAGGTATCGGTTTGGAGGAAATGCCCAGTCTCTCCCAACTCGCATGCCTTGTCGCTTACGGGCACACAGGCAATTTTACGCAGGCTGCACAGAAGGCAAATATCACGCAGTCGGCGTTCAGCGCACAGATCAAAAGACTCGAGACGACGCTCGGCATCACTCTTATTCGCCGCTCCCACCGCGGAAGCGAGCTGACCCCTGCGGGAAAAGAATTCCTGCCAAAAGTTGAAAACTGGCTGAACGAACTGCACCAGATGATCGTCGATCTTAAATTAAAGACGAATACCCATGCCATCGAACTCAATGTCGGCATTTTGAGCACCTTAGGCGATGTACAGATGAATGCACACATCGCCCATTTCGAGCGCGAAAATAAAAAACTGCGCTTCAACGTCTTCGACCTTGAGGACAGTGAACTTCGGGCAGCACTCACCGAAGGCAAGCTCGATGTCGCTTCGACATACCTCAGTACGGATGAAGATGCTGCAGGCAATCTGCCGGATACATCGGCCTCCGATGATTTTACCATTCGCCACTTCTCCTATGATACGATGGTCTTTTATGCACCGCTCCTCTCCCCTAAAGAGAATCTGACACGGGAAGACCTCGCTTTGTATCCCATGGTCTACTACGTTCGGCACAGTCTCATGCACCGCCTCATGCAGACATACTTTAAAAATATGGAGACGCCAAAACCCGCCGCGCACCTTTCTACGCCGTATGCCATGATGATGTACTGTGAACAGACGCCCGCCGGTGCACTTCTTCCCGACCGCCTTCTCCGTGCGATGGGACGCAAAACGGGTTGGGCAGAGCTTGAAAATCCGCTTCGACTCGATGCAAGTCTCATTTATCGAAAAAATAGTCCCAAGAAAAATATCATCGATATCTACGTTTCCCATGTCTTAAAATCATTTCAGCAAAATTTGTATTAAAACAAGAAGAAGAGCGAACAAAGATACCGGTTATCTTCTTTTGAGATAATTGGTATCTTTTTTTTGCGCTATACAAGTCCCAGCAGGACTCCTATAATCAAAAACCATCGTTTCTCCTTTATGAGCACTAACATTCCCACGGGAGACGCGAAAATCATCCATATTCAAAAACTTCCACGCCCCCCTAGAAATAGCGTCGGGCAAAAGAAAGGACTGCATTTATTCCATGGCAACTACAGAGGAAAGCACAAAGCTTTGGACGAAGGGATTCATTCTTGATACCTTAGTCAACTTCCTCATCTACATCATCTATTACATGCTGATGGTCATCATCGCATCGGAGGCAATTCACAGCCTTGGCGCTTCCATGAGCGAAGCGGGACTTGCCTCCGGCATCTTTATCCTCGGCACGCTCCTCGCCCGCGTCTTTGCCGGTCGTTCGATCGAGCTTTACGGCAGAAAGAAGATGCTCTATGCCGGTATTATCTTCTACCTCGTGACGACGGCCATGTACTTCCTCATCCATTCGATCGGCATGCTCTATCTCGTCCGCGCACTAAACGGCATTGGCTACGGCGTCGCATCGACGGCAACGAGTACCATCGTCTCGACGATGATTCCGTCGGCACGCCGCGGTGAGGGTGTCAACTACTACGCGCTCTCGATGAGTCTCGCAGCTGCCATCGGTCCTTTCATCGGCATGATTTTACAGCAAATCGTTCCCTTCAACGACATCGTCATTTTCTCCCTCGCCATGATCGTGATCTGCCTTGTAGCTGTCGCTGTCATGCACGTTCAGGAGTTTGAACTCACGGAAGAGCACCGCAAAGAACTCCAGGCCTTCCATATTCAAAACTTCCTCGAACCAAAGGTCGCAGGCATTTCCATCGTCGCTTTCATCGTCGCCGTCTGCTATTCGAGCGTTCTTTCCTTCCTAGCATCTTATGCAGAAAACCTTGGGCTTCTTACAGCAGGTACGCTCTTTTTCGTCGTCTATGCACTCGTCATCACGCTCGCTCGGCCTGTGGCAGGTGTTCTCTTTGACCGCAAGGGCGAGGATTTCGTCATGTATCCGACCTATGCCTGCCTTGCCATCGGTCTCTTCCTTCTCGCGATGACGACGCATAGCTGGATGATGCTCCTCGCGGGCGTCTTTGTCGGCCTTGGTTACGGAACCTTTATGTCAAACGGTCAGGCAATCTGCATCCATCTCGTCAAAGAATTCCGCATCGGTGTTGCCGTCTCGACCTACTTTGTCGCACTTGACCTTGGGCTCGGTGTAGGACCGTATGTCCTCGGCGCACTCAAGGACAGCATCGGCTTCTCCGGCATCTATGTCTTGACAGGCATCGGCGCAGTCTTCAGCGCGATTCTCTATTACCTCATCTATGCACGCGGCCGCGATGCAAAGAAAGCAGCACTTGCTGCCGAGCTTGCAAAATAAAGCAGCAGCCTTTATTTTCCTAAACAAAAAAGCGACAGAAACGTCGCTTTTTTGTTTACCTTACTTTTGTCGCTGCTTTGCCCGCCGGTTAATGACACAGCCTATTAGCAGCACGAGAAGCATCAGCGCAATCTTCAGCGGCAGCGCATAATCTGCCAGATATGCACCGAACGCCTTATCTTCCGTCATAAGCGTCGCCGCCGTCCAGCCGAGAATAGCAGCGCCTGCATAAATGAGCGCGGGCACTTTCATCAGGATCATAAGGAAGAGCTGCGCTCCAAAGAGCACGATGGGGATGGAAATCAAGAGACCGCAGATGATGAGGCTCCACTTGCCTTCCGGCACGGTATTAGCGACGCCTGCCAGCGAAAGCACATTGTCAATGCTCATGATAAAATCCGCGATAAGAATCGTGCGAACCGCCGCAAAGAATGTCGTCGGCACCGTACCATGCATCCCATCAGCGCTCTTATGATCTGTCAGCAGCTTTACCGCGATATAGAGCAGCAGTAAGCCGCCGATGAACTCAACATACGGCGTCGCGAGCAGCCCCGTCGCAAAGAGCGTGCAGCAGATGCGAATGAAGACCGCACCGAAGCCACCGACAAGAATCGCTCTGCCCCTATGATGATACGGAAGGTTCTTGCACGCGAGTGCAATGACGATGGCATTATCTCCCGAGAGCAAAAGATCGAGCAGCAGGATGCCCGTAAAGGCAGCGAGCCACTCTGGTGAAAACATCCCCGCCAAAAAAGTTCCCAACATGGTATCCATAAACAAACACTCCTTTCCCTCTATGAAAGCATCTCTCATACTTTGCATAGAAAAGACCCTGCCCATGCCGCATAAAAGACGACACGAGCAGGGTCTTGCTTACTCATACGCTGACCGAACCGGGAAGAATCCGTATTGACGATAACCGGTCACTATGCTACTCCCCCTGCGGAAGTATTTTATCTAATGATAGCATACCTCTTGCCGTTTGACAAGAGCGAGGTCTACGTTCGGGGAACATACCTGCTCCCCTATTGGAGCAAGGTGGCTGGTCTAAGCTTCAGCATCTATGCTATAATGCTTTGTGTCAGCAAAATGACATAGGACTCACAGCAACCGAATCCATGCAGATAAACTGTGACGCTCCCTGCATCCCCGTCAGATAAAACGAACATAAGGAGTTGACCCAATGGACACATCACTTCGTGCACCGATTCAAAAACGCCGTCTCTCGATACACCTCTTCATGAACTATCTGATTCACGGCATCGGACTTATCATTATCGCGCAGAACATGCAGAATCTAAGCGATGACTGGAACACGCCCATCAAGACCGTCTCCTTCGTCATCTCCGGCGTCGGCATGGGGCGCCTTCTCTCCTACCTTCTGACCGGTTACTTCGCCGACCGCCTCAGCCGCAAGCTCTTCATCTACATCGGCATGGGCTGCTACCTCATCTTCGCCCTAGGCATGGTCACAACGCCCCCCATCTACGTCGCTTACGGCTGTGCCATCCTCGCCGGCATCGCCAATGCTTCACTCGACGCCGGCACTTATACGACGCTCGTCGAAATCAACAACGGCAATGGCTGGTCAACCGTCTTTTTGAAGGCATTCATGTCTCTCGGTGAATTTATCCTGCCGCTTTTCATCGCCTTTCTCGCGAGTTCCGGCGCTTGGTACGGCTGGTCCTTTCTCTTCATGGCAGCACTCATCGTCATCAATGCCGTGCTTCTCATCCCCGTGAAGTTTCCAAACATTCACTATGAGAAAAAGGATGTAGCTAAAAAGGAGAATACACGTTCTTGGCGCAAGAACATCGCAACAGTCGCGCTTGCTCTCTACGGTTATACCTCCATGGCGTTTATGATTTGGTACACGCAGTGGGTCACACTCTTTACAAAGACAGACCTCGGCTTTTCTGTCACAAATGCACAGTTTGTCATCTCTCTCTACAGTGTAGGCTCCATCACAGGCGTCATGGTTCTCTTCCTGCTGCTAAAGCGCGATATGCGCGAGCTTCCGCTCATCCTGACCCTCAACATCATCGCAACCCTCGCGCTTGGCACCATTCTCTCATCGAATGATATCTTCGTCATTGATATCGCAAGCTTCATCTTTGGCTTCTCTGCTGCCGGCGGCATCATGCAGACAGGCCTCACGCTCTTCATGAAACTCTATCCCGCACATCGCGGCATGATCACAGGTGTCTACTATTTCTTCGGCGCCATCGCCTCTCTCACCGTACCGCTCATCTCGGGGCACTTCTCCACCATCTCTGCCCGCGCCGCCATCGAAGGTGACTTCGTCGTCGGCATCATCGGCATCGCCTTAGGTGTTATCGTCGCCCTGCTCTCAAAACAAAAGATGTGGACCGGCTCCGGGCAAGTATAATACCCGCTCTGCAATACATTTTCTATACAGCAAAGACCGCGCAGCTGCGCGGTCTTTTATCTTTCCTATCGTTCTTACCTTATTTGCCGTTTGCTTCTTTGACCGCCTTGAGTTTCGGTCCCATGATACGCTTATACGACTCAACACCGGGCTGATTAAAGGCATCCACATCGGCGAGTTCACCCTCGTAGGCAATGCTCATGGCAAGCATGTAGAGAAGTTCGCCGAGATGGTAGGCATTCAGCTCGGGAAGCGTGATGCACGCATTGTAACGCTTGTTGCCGGCGAGGGCATCAGCATTGGATTCCCTTGCCACTTCCAGAGCCTGTCCCATGGTGACGCCGCTGATGTCAGCGAGTTTCTGCACTTCGGGGAAGACATTGGGAATCTCGATGTCGTTCTTCCAGTTTTCGATGCGAATGAACTGAATGACCTTGTTCAGCTTGCCCTGCTGATGCTGCTGTGTCTGCGCATGCATATCGGTCGTGCCGACGGCGACAACCGGTGTGCGGCCGTAGCAGACTTCCTTGCCCTCTTTATTGTACTGCTTGCCGAGCGATTCTGCGAGAAGCTGAATGTACCATTCAGAAACAGACTTCAGATAGTCCCCGTAAGGCATCATGACCTCAATGTCGCGGCCGTGGCGCTCGGATGCTGCGAATTTCAATGCGGCGTTCAGCATGGCGGGATTTTGGAAAAGATCGTCCGCCTCCTGGCAGGCTTTGTCCATATCTCTCGCGCCTTCAAGGAACTTTTCAATATCAAATCCAATGCAGGCAGCGAGCGTCAAGCCGACCTCACAGAAGATGGAGAAACGACCGCCGACGCCATCAGGAACAGCAAAGGTATCCCAGCCTTGTTCTGTCGCCAGCTTTTTGAGCAGCGTCGGCTTTTCCGTATTCGGGTCGGTGACGGCGACGACTTCGATATCGATATTCGTCTCCTTGTTGAGCGCATCGTAGACCACCATGAAGTTCGACATGGTATCGAGTGTACCGCCGGACTTCGAGATGACGAGCAGGAGCACCTTGAGATTCTTTTTTTCATGCGAAGCGGAAATGCGTGCGAGATCCTTCATGTGATGGATGAGGTCGCCCGTCGCACGCGGGTCGATATTGTTGCCGCTGAAGTAGACGCGCGGATAACCGCCGCGCTCTTCCTTTGAAAGCTCGTTCCAATACGCGCCGCACTGCACATCGAAAAGCACCTTGTTGCCGAGGTAAGAGCCGCCGATGCCAAGCGAGATGACGACGTCTACATTATCCTTGACATGCTCGCCCAGTGCCTTGAGCTTTTTGATGGAAGCCGGACTGTTTAGATGCCCTTCCTTGATATAGGGAAGCTGGGAAAAGAGCACCTTCTCAGGCTCGCCGTCTTTCGAAAGATGTGCGCGGATAAAGCCCTTATCCCGCATCACCTTCATGGCTTCATGCGCCTTCTTGAGGTCGCCTTCAAGATTTTTGAGATCCGCATCCGTGACCTTGCCTTCGCCGTAGAGATTTGCATAGTCAAAGGTAAAGCCGGACTTCAGTTTAAGACTCATGGAAAAACACTCCTTTTACATTCAAATAGGACATACGAAAAAAATATCGTGACATACTATCTGCTATTAGTATTCGCCGCACACACTGTTGATTCCTGTTATTTTTTTCAACTTACCAAGCACAAAAAACGATAGTTATCCTGCGCGCAGTTCTTCTATGCCGCGCGCCTTGACAAGCTGCCTGCGTGTCCAAAAGTAGGCGATGGCAAGCGGTATGCAGGAGCCGACCCATGCCATGGGATTGGCGAGACAGGCGCCGAGAAAACCGAGCCAGCCGCACAGGAAAATGGCAGCGCCTGCGCGCATGAGAAGCTCCATAACGCCCGCAATCGTCGGAACGACGCTTTGCCCAAGCCCCTGCAGGGTATAGCGGAAGATAAAGAGCAGCGAGAGAATCCAATACGTCACACCGTTCACCGTCAAATACATCTTACCGTAGGAGATGACGTCCTCATGACCTGCCCCGACAAAAAGCCGCATGATGTCGCCGCCGAACGTAATGAGAAGCGCCCCGGCAAAGAAGCTGAAAGCGATGCTCATATAGGCGCACTTTCGAACGCCCTCGATGATGCGGCGGGGATTCTTCGCGCCGTAGTTCTGCGCTGTATAAGCCGCCATGGCGATGCCAAACGACATCATCGGCATCATGGCAATGGATTCGATGCGCTGCGATGCTGCGTAGGATGCCACCGCTTCAGGGCCAAGCCCATTTAACACAACCTGCAGGATGATAGCACCGATGGCGATGATCGAACCTTGAAAGCCCATCGGAAGGGCGACTGCAAGATGCTTCTTATAGACAGAAAATGGCACGCAAAAGTCAGCACGCGTCACATGAAGCTGCGGCACATAGCGGCGAATATAGAAGAAAAACAGGATATTTCCGCAGATCTGTGCCGCAATCGTCGCGAGCGCCGCACCTGAAATGCCCCAGTGAAAAAGCCCGATGGCGATCGGCTCGAAGATGCAGTTCAGCCCAAGCCCGACCGCCTGGATAATCATCGGCCCTTTACTGTCACCGAGCGCGCGGACGATGTTCGCACCGAGCTGAATAAAGACAAACGCCGAGACACCGCCATAGATAAGGATGATAAAGCTGTAAGCACCCTCGATGATTTCGGGCGGTGTCTGCATGAGTACGAGAAACGGGTATAAGATGCAGGAGCCTAGCAAGGTAAAGAGAATCGATGCTGCGGCAGAAAGAACAATACAGGCCGCCGCACTCTGCCGGACGCCCCTTTCATCTCGCGCGCCGAATCGCTGCCCCGTGTAAATCGAAAGCCCGCTGGCAAAGCCGATGATGAAACCGAGCATCAGAAACATCAAAGGGCCTGCACTGCCGACAGCAGCAAGCGCGTCGACCCCAAGAAACCGCCCGACGACCAGCGTATCGACGAAGGCAAAGAGCTGCTGCATGATATTGCCCGCAAGAAGCGGCAGAGTAAAGAGGAAGATGAGCCTGGCGGGGCTCCCTTCCGTCATATTTTTCGTCATTCCAGATACCTCGTCACGAGCGTCCGCAGGCGTTCCTGCAGCATCGTCACATTGCCGACGAGTGCATCCGCCTGCGGGCGCAGTTTCGTGTAGTGAAAAACGGGATGATGCGGCACGAAGTAATCTGCGGGATATGGCGTCACATCAATGCCCTGCTTTTTGAAATTCAGTACGGCACGATGCATGTGAAAGGCACTCGTGACAAGGAGCGGATGCGTCAGTCCTTTCTCACGGAGAATTTCCGCAGAAAAGCGAGCGTTCTGGCTCGTGTTAATGCTCTTTGTCTCAGCAAAAATCCTATTCTCCGGCATGCCGAGATCCATGAGGATGCGCCGTGCAATCTTCGCCTCTGCGCCCGTATCCTCATAGACCTGACCGCCTGAAAGCAAGATCGGCACATCGAGTTCCTTTGCCAGACGATAGGCTGTCAGCAACCGATTTGCCGGACTGGCACAAAGCGCTCCTTCGCCGCTGATATCCGGCGAGTCGCTCATCGCACCGCCGCCCAGCATGATGACGACATCTCCCGTGGGGTTGACGGGCGGCTGATACATCTCTTCCAGTGAACCGAGGAGCTTTTCTGAGACAAAGGTCGTGCAGAGAAGATAAAAGAGAAACGTGAGCACGAAAAGAAGCACCGCGGCTTTCCTTTCATACCGTTTCCGCCAGAGATAGATGCTCACGCCAAAGAGTGCAAGGATAAAGATGCCGGGCGGCAATACCCAGCTCGCGCCGAATTTTAGAAAATAAACCATGCATGTGCTCCAAATTTTCTGAAAGAAAGAGGATTTCTAAAAGAAAAAGAGAATTATAAAACATAGTGTATTCTACCAAAAAAGTCTTAAAATGAAAAGGAGAGTTCATTATGGCAGTATTAGAAGCAAAACCCGGACAGGCGACAGAGAAAGCCGGCGGCACAGGCACCATCACCATCATCAAACTCCTTGGCGACGGCGAGCTTGACGGCAAGTGTGACATGTATGCAAAAGTCATAATTCCGCCGCTTTGCTCCATCGGTGCCCATACGCACAAGGGCAACACCGAGACCTATCACATCCTGTCCGGCCGTGCCATCTACGACGACAATGGAAAGGAGATCGAGCTCAGTGCGGGCGCGACAACCTTCTGCCCAGACGGCGAACAGCACAGCATCAAGAATCCATCGACCACGGAAGACCTCGTCTTCATGGCACTGATCATCAAAAAATAAGAAAGACCGCCATACAAAAAGTGAAGGCGGCCTCTCGTTTGAGAAGGCCGCCTTCACTTTTTTATCTGTCATTTATTTAATGGTAATGAGCTCGTAACGGCGTGTGCCGACACCGATTTTTTCGCCGTGGATGAGGGTTTCTTCCCAATTGCTCGTCGGTGTGCTGTCGAGGAGATGATCACCGTGCTTGTGGAAATCCGCCTTGGCTAGGTTGTCGGCAAGCTGGCTGTTTGGCAGCGGCTCCATCTTTAGTGCAGCATCAACGCTCGCCTGATCGATGGCGACCGGGTCAAAGGATGCAAACATGCCGATATTCGGGATAATCGGTGCATCGTTTTCGCCGTGACAATCGCAGTTCGGGCTGATGTCACGGGCAATGTTGATGTGAAAGTTCGGGCGATCCTGGACGACGGCCTGCGTGTACTCCGCCATCTTGCGATCGAGCTGATCGTTCGCGTCAAAAGAATCGTTCGAGATAGCCGAAAATGCACAGGCACCGATGCAGCGGCCGCAGCCCTTGCAAATAGCGGGGTCGATGTATGCTTTGCCGGTGTCAAAGGAAATAGCATCCGAACCGCATTCCTTGGCACATTTATGACAGGTACGACAAAGCTCCGGATTGACGACGCACTTGCCCGAGGAGTGCTGTTCCATCTTGCCGGCGCGGCTGCCGGCTCCCATACCGAGGTTTTTCATCGCACCGCCAAAGCCCGTGAGCTCATGTCCCTTAAAGTGTGCAAGGCTGATGATGATGTCGGCGTCCATGACGGCGCGGCCGATCTTTGCCGTCTTGCAGATCTCAGCGTTCTTGACGGGAACCTCAACGTCGTCCGTGCCCTTGAGACCATCGCCGATGATGATCTGACAGCCCGTCGTCGTCGGATTGAAGCCGTTGAGATTCGCGCAGTCCATATGCTCGAGCGCGTGCTTGCGGCTGCCGGGATAGAGCGTGTTGCAGTCGACGAGGAAGGGATAGCCTCCCTTTTCCTTGACGATGTCCGCGATGACCTTCGCATACTGTGGGCGCAGGAATCCAAGGTTGCCAAGTTCACCGAAGTGCATCTTGATGGCGACGAACTTTCCTTCCATATCGATTTTGCCCAGCCCCGCCGTCATGCAGAGCTTCTTGAGTTTCATGAGAAGACTCTGACCGAGCGGGGTGCGGAAGTCCGTGAAGTAAACTTTCGATTTTTCCATATTGCCCTCCTAAAAAGCGATTTTTCCTACAGACCGAGGCTGCTCATGCCTCGTTTGCCGCCATTATAACCTTTTTCCCAAGGACTGACAAGATTAGACGGAGGAGACTTTCCTGCCATTCAGCCATGTGCCCAGCACCTTATACTCTTCATCGACGGCGACGAGGTCCGCACACTTTCCCTCGCGGATGCTCCCGATGACAGAGGCAAGCCCATAGCGGCGCGCCCCATTCAAACTGCCCATGTGGACGGCGGCGAGTGGTTCTTCGCCGAGCACTAAGATAAGGCGGCGGACTTCCGCCAAAACATTTGTCGTGCTCCCCGCCAGTGCACCGCTGTCCGTGCGCGCAATGCCGCCTCTAAGCGCTACATGCTCCTTGCCAAGCCGATAGTCGCCGTCCGGCATCCCCGTTGCAGAAATCGCATCGCTGATGAGTATGAGCTTGTCCTTTGGTTTTGCGCGTCGAAGAATATCCATGGCAGGAAGACTGACGTGAATGCCGTCCGCGATGAGCTCGGCATACAGGCGGTCATCCGTCATGGCTTCGCCGAGCAGCATCGGCGCACGGTGGTGCATGGGGCTCATGCCGCAGTAAGTGTGAATCGCTGCATCTGCCCCCGCATCGACAGCGGCACGCGCCTCTTCATACGTCGCGCTGGAATGTCCGATGGAGATGCGTACCCCTTGTGCGCGTGCCGTGCGGATGAATTCCGCTGCCCCCTGCTTTTCTGGTGCAACGGCAAGCGCACGGATAGGCCCCGCCGCCATGAGTTCTGAAAGTTCGTCAAGACTTAATTCCCGCAAAAGTTCTGCCGGATGTGCCCCGCGATGCTCCTCCGTAAGATACGGTCCCTCGACAAAGCTGCCGCGCGGGATGGCTGCGCCCTCTTTTGGCTGGTACGCGGCTAGGTTCCTGAGCGCAGCGAGAATTTTTTCCCACCTGTCCGTGACCGTCGTCGGCATATAGCTCGTCGTTCCACAGGAAGCAAGGTAACCGCCGATGGTATCCAGCGCCTCAGGCGTTGCATCCATCGTATCGACACCAAGAGCGCCGTGAATATGCGTGTCGAAAAAACCGGGAAGCAGCCGCGCTCCTGCCTCTTCCACCTGCACGCCGCGCACCTTTGCTTCCCGATACGGCACGATTTCAAGAATCTTTCCGCCGCGCAAAAGAACACAGGCTTCCTTTTGAATGCCGTCCTCGGCAAAGACTTCGCGCGCATAGAGCGCATGCTGTGTCTCCTTCATTTCCTGCATTTTTCCTCCGTTCTGCACATAAAGTTTCTTTTACCTTCTATTTTCGCCTCTTCTCTCTTTACTTCCTGCTCGATTTTTCTCCTATCCTGTGTATGCATAATAATTGACGATATTATGCCGTTCTGCTATAATCTAAGGCACTAAAAAGAGAACTTTTCTCTCCCTATCCTCTTATTGACAAAACATCGACACAAGGAGTTTTCGCATGAGCAAGAAGACCTTTCCTCTGACCAAGGAACAGCTCGAAGAAATCATCAAAAAATATCCAACCCCTTTCCATATTTACGATGAAACGGCCATTCGCAAGAACATCCGCGCTCTAAAGCATGCCTTTTCGTGGGCGCCCGGTTTCCGCGAGCAATTTGCCGTAAAAGCTCTGCCAAACCCGCGCATCCTTCAGGTCGTTCATGAAGAAGGTGCCGGCACGGATAATTCCAGCCTAGCCGAACTCATCCTTTCCGAAAAGGCAGGGATAAAGGGCGAAGAAATTCTTCTGACATCGAATGACACGCCTGCCGACGAATTTCAAAAGGCAATCGAGCTCGGTGCAATCATCAATCTAGACGACATCAGCCACATCGATTATCTCAAGGAAAATGCAGGTCTTCCAAAGGTTCTCTGTTTCCGCTACAACCCAGGCGACCTCGTCGAAGGCAACGATATCATCGGCAAGCCGAAAGAGGCGAAATACGGTCTCACACGCGACCAGATGTTTGAAGCCTATGCACGTGCACAGAAGATGGGCGTAAAGCGTTTTGGCCTTCATACGATGGTCGCATCAAACGAGCGCCGCCCCGAAGCCTTTTTACTGACGGCGACGATCATGTTTGATATGGCAATCGAGCTGAAGCATCGCCTCGGCATTGAAGTTGAGTTCATTAACCTAGGCGGCGGTTTCGGCATCCCCTACCGCCCTGAGGAAGAACCGCTTGACCTCGATGCCATCGGCGAGGGCATCCACAAGCTCTATGACGAAAAGATGATTCCGGAGGGACTTGGCAACACGCACATGATGACGGAGAGCGGCCGCGCCGTCACAGGGCCTGCCGGCTGGCTTGTCGCCACCGTCCTTCACGAGAAGAAGACGTACAAGGACTACATCGGACTTGACGCCTGCATGGCAAATCTCATGCGCCCCGCGATGTACGGCGCTTACCACCACATCACAGTCGCAGGCAAGGAAAGTGCACCGATCGATCACGTCTACGACATCACTGGCTCACTTTGTGAGAACAACGATAAGTTTGCCATCGACCGCAAGCTCCCGAAGATCGCGATTGGCGACCGCGTCATCATCCATGACACCGGTGCTCATGGCAGCGCGATGGGCTTCAACTATAATGGAAAGCTCTGGTGCGCAGAACTTCTCCTCCGTGAGGATGGTTCTGTCGAGCTCATACGCCGTGCCCAAACGCTTGATGACTACTTTGCCACGCTGAAATTTCCAAACAGCATCATGTAACAGCATACGAACAAAAAAGCTCGGGTTATAGTCAGCCCGAGCTTTTTTTATATAAATTTCAAAAATCCATTTGTCAGTCTCTTAGGAGGAACGCTCGATTCACAGCGGCCCGTTCCTCCTTCGTCATTGAAAAATATTCCTGTGCAATCGCTGTCACCCAGCTTCCATAAATCGGATTTGGCAGCATAAAATATCGTCTGCCCCAATCTTCCTTTGCTGCATCGACTGCCGTTTTTCGCGCCGAACTATCCCCGGAGGCAAGCGGAAAATCGCCGTAATTATCACCGAGATACGCGACGATTTCATGCGTCTCAGCAATTTTAGCAAAGCGCGCCTGCTTGCTCCCCGTATCTGTCAGCAGCAAAAGATGCGCGTCATCGACATTCGGAAAGCCGAGTGATTCAAGATTTGCCTTCGTTCCGTCATAATTATACGCTGCACTTCGATTCGTCACATAAAATACCTCTGCACCGAGTGCGTGCAGTGCATCGAGAAAGTCCTTGGCGCCCGGCATCGCGGGCGATATCTTTCCGACAACGTGTGAACGCCACCAATTGCCATTTAACACGCCGTTTCCCGCAGCAACCGACGCTGCAAAATACCCGGTATTATCCAGCACAGTCTCATCACAGTCCACGACGACCGCGATCGGCTTACCATGCTTTCCCTCTCGCTCCTGTACTGCTGTCTCGACGCGGCTCAGTGCGCCATTATACGCCTGATAGCAAAGCGCCCGATATTCTGCCGCCCGCCGCATCCAAAGAAGCCCCATGACTTCTTCGTCCGCCATCTGCTGCGCACTGGCACGAGATTCTCCCTGCGCTGCTTGAGCGTGCGCCGCTCCTGCTGCAGCAAGGAAGGAAAATGCCCAAAGTACAGCGACGAAACCATAGATTCTCTTCTTCATACTATCCTCATCAATCAATAACGGGGAAGCCTAGCGTGATTTCCTGTATGATGCCCTCTTTATTAACGACAAATGACATCGTCTCGTAATTATCACCGCCGATCGCTTCGTAGGTATAAACGGTGACCGGCCGCCAGTTCACCTTTTTCTGCTGAACGCGTCCTTCCAAAACGCCGTTCACCTGCGGCGGTGCGGGCATGCCCAACACCCGGATTACCTGCTCAATCGGCTGCCCGACAGAAAAACCATGCTCTGTCTTTAATCCCGGTTCGCGCACAGAAACGCCCAAAACAAGATTTTGTCCCTCCTGATTCGGAATGCCGCGCACAATAAACTTATCCTTATAGGAATAGACAATGTTCTTTGGCTCATGCGGCCAATGCGTCCCGTCGACAGAATAGATATCCGTCGGCTCGCCGTAGACCTGAAGCACATAGTTCATCTCTGCCCCCATGCCAATGCCGCCAATGGTAAAATGAATCCGTCCCGCCTCTGCCGCTGAGGCAAGATGGGAAAAGGATGTAAGAAGTCCGATGATACCCATCATCCAAACGAATGCATTTCTTATCGACATTTTCATAAACATATCCCTTTCTTTCGGAAACGCAATGCATGGGAAAGAGCAGAAAGCAGCGCATCCAATTGTTCTTTCGTATGATCTGCCATTAAGGTCAGGCGGAGAATCGCCTTGCCATGCGCTACAGCAGGAAAGCGAATCGGCGTCAGATAGAAGCCTTTCGCCCAAAGAGCAGCGGCGATCTCCATCGCCTTTTCCTCACTGCCGATGGGGATGGGAAGGATGGCCGTCCCAGCACCCACGGGCAAACCGCATTTCTTCAGCCCTGCCTGCATATAACGGATGTTTTTTACAAGTTTATCATGCGCCGCTGTACTCTTTTCCATTGCACAAAAAGCCGCATAAGCACGGGTGACGCAATAGGGAGAAAGAGAGGTTGAAAAGATATAGCTCCTCGCCTGATTGCGAAGATAGGTGCCGACAGCAGAACTTGAAAGGGCGAAGCCGCCTTCACTGCCCATCGCCTTGCTGAGCGTACCGATGAGAACATCCGGCTGTGCCGAAGCGCCAAAATGCTCGACAATGCCCTTTCCCGTCCGCCCAATGACGCCAAGACCATGCGCGTCGTCAACGATGGTAAAGGCGCAATACTTTTTTGCAAGAGCGAGAAAGGCAGGAAGGTCAAGAATATCGCCGTCCATAGAAAAAACACCGTCAGAAACAAGTATCTTCTGCACGGCAGCTGATGCCCTTAGCTTTGTCTCTAGGTCTTCCATGTCCGCATGGCGATAAATCGTAACCTTCGCCCGCGCAAGACGACAGCCGTCGATGATACTCGCATGGTTCTTCTCGTCGGAAAAGATCTCCGCCTTTCGTCCAAGCGCCGATAAGACACCGACATTCGCTGTATACCCCGTGCTGAAAAGAACGGCAGACGGGACGCCAAAGAAAGAGCGAAGTTTTTCCTCAAGGCGTTCGTGCGCGGTAGAATTTCCGGTCGTCAGCCGAGAGCCGCCGGAGCCTGCACCAAGATTTTCCCATGCAGGCATTTTCCACTTCTTTTCGCCGAAAGACAAATAGTTCGATGAGGAAAAGAGCAGCATCCTGCGGCCATCCACCAAAGACACGGGAAGCTGCGGTGTCGAAAAGACATGCTGCTTCCGAAGGAGATGCTCGCTTTCCAGACGCGTCAACTCACTTTCGACGTAAGACATTACTGCGTTTCTTAGTTCTTCTGCTGCCGTCATGCTCTTTTCTCCACAATCCAAACCTTCTTATTCTGCAAATAGTCGATACAGGCGGGGATCTCTTCCGGCGTTCCTGTATAGAGAAAGATACGCGCGCCCTTTGGACTTCCCATCTCTTTCAACCTCGTCACGCGCACATACCCTGCCTCCTTCGTCGCAACATAGCCCGTGACGTAGTCTGGATCATCGGAAATACAAAGCTCGGCGAAGATTCCCGGTGCGTGAACGACCTTCGTAGCGAGTGCCAGTGCTTCACGAAAGTGCTGCTTGCCGCATGACGGTACCTTTGGCTGCTCCTTGTAATCCATGTAAGTGGCGCGTATGCCCCTGTCTTTATCGGCTTCAAGACGCGTCATTGTCGCAGGGTCGAGCAGAATCGCACCGCGCATATCGCTGGTTTCTGTAAGGAGTTGTACGACCTCTGCTGCACGTCTTATACCGCGCTTTTTCAAAAAGTTATCCATGAAGCTGAGACCCTCGTTCGGCGTCTTCACTTCGACTGTCGAAACGGGAAGCGCTGGAATCTCCTCGATGACCTCATGAACACGTTCCATCTTTAAATGAATTTCATCGGGTTTTCCCTTAGCATGTCCAAGAGCCCGTTCTGTAAGCGCCGCAACTGCTGCCTTAAGATCCTGTTCATCCAGTATCCGCTCAGCACCTGAGATATGCCGTCCATTTTCTGATGCCCGCATCTTTAGACTGAAGACCATATGCCCACCTCACAAAAGATTTTTACAATAACAGCACAACTATTATAAAATCGTGAGCATATTACGTCAACTTTATATTTTATAATAGTTTACAATACATCATAGAACCTATACCTTCAGATAATTCTTATAAAAATTTCTTGTAAGTTCAGAAATCTCTCCTTGAGTTTTCAAATCCAGAAGACTTACACCAGCAAGCAAATTAAGGTATTTAACGCCTTCGACAATTGCCTGCCGATTTAACGTTTCCCCTGCTTCACGCAAGGCATGAACAACTTTGAAAAAGCCGAGTGCAGTGTCCTTACGCCCCATAATACGACTTGATGAAAGCAACAAGATCGTACTTGGATAACCTGTCATTGCAATATCGTTGACAAGCTCATATGGGTCTCTCAAATTATCTTTATCATAAACCATATATGCACCCCACCATAGACTTGCAATGCCATTGATGAACGTGCCACGACGTTTACCATGCGTATAAGTAAAAAAAGCATTTTCGATATTTTTTTCGTATCTCTTATTTTCAGTAGAAAATGCATCTTCGTTCTTTCTGACAATATACTCGAAAAAAATTGTATGTGTCAATGCTGCCCAAACATTCTCACTGATAGCAAGATACGGTGAAAGATTTGACAAAGTCATATGAATCATCTTGGCATTATGCACTGTATCTTTCTTTCTGTCATCAGAAATTAAAAGTGGAATGCTCTCTGGTATTTGAAGATTTGTCTCTGATAAATATTTATGTTCATCGAAAAATTTTTGAAAATATGCTTGATCGCCAGACTGATAGTATCGGATGTGCTTTGTAAATTTTGCCTTCAAGTCTTCGATACCGGCATCTTTTAGATATGACAGATTCATACCATATTCTCCTACCTTATGAATTTATCCTTTACAAGCTCATCAAAGGCTTTTTCAATTGGATCTTTAAACATCTTCTGAACAACAGCTAAAATACTTTTCTTACTGTTTCCTGCTGTCGTTTCAAGAGAAGCAATCTCGATTCCATCACTTTCTAACATCTTTTTCAGTACTTTATACCAGCGGAAATCATCAAATACACCCTCTCCCTCTTTCATCTGTTCTAGAACGCTCATCATTGCTGGAAGAAAGAGCAATGATACCATCGTATAGCGATCCTTCTTACATCGATCAAGGTAAGCTTCAAGTATCTTCTTACTCATATAAATAATCAGGCAATCTCCTTCAGTTTGTACCCAGATATTTTCTCCTTCATCATCTACTTTCAGCTTTATAATGTCCTCCATCTTTTCACGAGCATTCGGTGCACGATGAACATACACTGTATACGTATCTCCAATAGCAAGCACACCACCTGTCCAAATATCAAAAGATGCATTTTTCTCAAAATTTTTACCGAAGTTTGAATTTGTATATGCCTTAATATCTTTTTTTGCTACGACAAAAGTACTGATTTCAACTTCATCTACAAAATTATCATACTCGATACTTTCTTCTACCTTCTTATTCTGACTTATAATAGCTTTGCGAAATCCAACGAGAGCACACTCGATGTGTGTTACAAATACAGCTTTCCCATTGTCAATCAACGCCATGAGTTCAGGTTCATCCAATTCATATGTCACATAAAAACTAAGACTATGCATTTCATGTTCTACCTTTATATCTGCTTTAAATAAGCCTTCCACATAGTCTTTATCCATGGTACTCAAGATAGGATACGGAGAAAGCTTCTTGTTAAGCTTCATAATAATCCACCCCTAACATCATAGGTCCTACTAAACCTGTTTTAAACCTGATAAAAACATTACTACCTTTTTTAAGTCCCTTTAAAAAGACCTGATATCCTCTAACCTCGATATGACTTTCTGACAATCCATCAACTTTTATTGACTGAAGTGGGATTTTATAAGCACATTTCTCTGCAATTCCCTTGAATTCTAAAAGGACGCTTTTCTTCTTAGTAGGCATACAAAAGGAAAGTTCATATACACCATGCATCATATCCGTAGCTCGGAGAACTTTTTCCACAGCACGAAAATGGTATTCTTTCCTTTTTCCTTCTATCGGCATTTTATCTGATGGTTTCTTTGGATTCTTTATTGGTTTCTCAACAAAGGGATCGCCCGCTGGATCTTCTACTATCTGTATAGGTACCTCTTTTTTCTTTCTACTTATCTTATTTCTTCGTATTGTTACCTTAGGTTTTCTCTTGGTAAGTTCCACTTCAGAGATATCTTCTTCAGCATAATCACCAAAGAATTCATCCATATCATAGGCACTCTCCATATCTCCTGCAGCATGTCCAAATACTTCTTGAACCTTATTTCTCAGATAACATCTAAGATCATCATAGGCATTCTTATAGAATTTTTTATTGACCTTACAGCGTCCCGGCTCCCAAGCATCATGTGCCGGCATTTCCATTGCCTTAAAGATACGATTCATATTTTCACCCGTTATTCTAAGAATACCTGAAAATGAAATACTACCACTTATATTTCCCTGTGAAAAAAGTGTCATTCCTGTTTTACGCGTCATGAGAATACGCCGATTTAATTCTTCACCTTTAACTAATAGAAGCTCACACTCTTCATCATCAATATCATATTTCCTACCGTATTCCTCTGCATTCAATGGAATACGAAGCCAGTCCTCCACTCTTCCTGCATAACGAAGGAGATCATAATATACTTTGAGCTCAGCATTTTTCTTTACATTATCTTCAAGTCCGTAAATATCCGCTGCTATGGTATTCTCATCAATAATACGTTTTCCCACACAGATACTGAGTCTTCTCTCTTTAATCGAAATAAAGAAGTTTTTCAGTACTGCGAAACAAATTGTATCCTCTATATTTTCTATATCTTCGAGTGCGAGAATATAAATGTCTGTACCATTTTCTTCTCGTCGAAAGTTACTAAGTACAAAGGGATGTAAAATTGCATTCAGCTTTTCGCTAGATGAATAAAATCCTGTTCCACTCGTTATAAAAGTCTTTCCGAATGCATCTTTATCTTCAAAGGACATCAATCGTGATACACCAATATAAGAAGTAATACTCTCAACTTTTGATGCATAGAAAATCGTATGAAAATATGAACAAGCAATCGGTGCTGCCTTTCCAATACCAAAACTACCACCAGACTCCACCATATTTTTATTGGATGATCCCCGTGCTTTGACAAGACTATGCCACGGCGTTCCTTTTTCTCCGGTCTCCGCACCAACAAGCCCTGTTGTGTTAAAATCACTAATACGAAGCACTCTAACTGGCTGTTCTGCCTTTTCTAACGCCTGATTAAAAAAAGCTTCAGCTGCAGGGTCACCACTTGCCGCCTTAATACACTTTCTAAACGAGTCTTTGAGATCTTTCATTCCTGGGATCTTATCCGATCGTACTTCGAAAATCTCAAATTCTACATATACTGGCTGACTTGGATCCACACGTTGATCGATAGAATTCTGTAAAACCTCGCGTACCATTGATGGAATAGAATTTGCACTAAATATCTCAATTCCGGGATCATTAAATCCGATCTCCTCTCCATTGCCATTTGATACAAATCTCCACTTTTTCTTCATATAATCATCTCCAAAAATCTTACGAATCTTTATTTAATTAAAAAATATCCTATTTACCCATATGTATATTTTAACACTTACTTAGCAGACGAAGCATATCCATAATATTATTCATCCATGCTTCTATAACACGCTTATCATTTATATTTTATCTACTTTCAGCAGCTTACTATATATTATATTATTTCCTAATAAAAGTAAATTGTTTCTATATTATTGATTCGATTAATGCCTAAAGACAGAAGAACGCCCATGCTAAAACACGGACGTTCTTTTATCTATAGGCTATTTCCTATCATCGCTCAGTTGGTCGGAATCTCAACGTCATCCAATATCCCAAGCAGTGCGGCGATTGCCATGCCGTAATTCGTCATAGATTTTTTGGCTGCCTTTGCTTCTTCAACGCGGGAAAGGACGTAGGCGCGGTTGAACATACAAGAACCACAGTGAATGATGAGGTCATAGGGGGTTAGGTCTTTTGGAAAATCCTTGCCCGCTGTGATGTCGATATGCAGCGACGCGCCCAGTCTCTTTCTCAACAGCCTTGGCAGCTTAACTCTGCCGATATCTTCATGAAGCGGCTTATGTGTACAGGCTTCTGCAATGAGAATATGTGCATGTGCTGGAAGTTTTACAAGCGCTTCTGCTCCCTTTTTAAAGTAGTCCACGTCGCCTTTATAGGCAGAAAAGAGAATGGAAAAAGAGGTAAGGCGCGTGCCCGCAGGCGTGAGCTTATGAACTTCACGAAAGACCTGCGAATCCGTAATGATGAGATGGGGTGGTGCAGCTAGACTCGCCAGCATCTGCGGAAGTTTATCGGTCGTACAGCTGTAGACGAGGCATTTTCTGTCGAGAAGCTCGCGCAGTGTCTGAACCTGCGGAAGAATCAGCCGCCCCTTTGGCGCCTGGATATCCTGCGGCATGACGAGAAGAACGGTCGAACCGCTTTCACAGACCCCCGCCGTGATGCGGCGTGCGCCAAAATCCTCGGGAAGTGCATGGGCGATGGCAGTGCGCAGCACATCGATGCCTTGTCCTGTCTTTGCACTGACTGAATAGAGACGCATGCCTGTCGCTGCTTCTATGCGTTTGGCAAGTGCGGCTGCATTCTCCCGCTCATCGATACGGCTGAGAACAGGAAGAACGGGAATGCCTTTTTTCTTCAGCGCTTCACAGCGCGCGCACTCTTCTTTGCTATTCGTATCGGAAAAGAGAAGAAGTGCGATATCGACCGCTTTTTCCACTTCTGCCGTCTTTTCAACGCGAAGCGCACCTAAACGCCCCTCATCGTCAAAGCCCGCCGTGTCGATAAAGACGACGGGACCAATGTTCGGAAGCTCCATCGCCTTATAGACAGGGTCGGTCGTCGTGCCGGGCACCGAAGAGACGGCCGCGACACTCTGTCCCGTCAGGGCATTTAAAAGCGAGGATTTGCCGCTGTTTCGCCTGCCGAACAGCCCGATATGAAGCCGCATGGCATGTGGCGTGTCCTGTAGTGACATCGTATTTATTCCTCTATGCTATAGCGGTGCACCCATGTATCATGCGTGCGCGCATAGTCGCGAAGTACGGAAAGCCCTTTGGCTTCGAGGCTATGCGGTGCGATCATATAATACTGACTATCGAGGTTGTTCGTCGCATCTTTGAAGCCCTGATCACCCTGCGCCCAATACTTTGCACTGACGATGCGCTGCGTACCCTCGACGAGGTTGACAGCCGTCTTTTGAAATTTGATGTCGAGAAGATTTCCATCTCTGTCCTTCGTCGTGATCCACTGCCAGCCGATAAGCTGATGCCCCTTCATGCGGATGGTGGTCGTGTCCTCCTGTGCATGCGTGCGGACACCGTCGAGGTTCACGTCCTCGTAAAGTGTCAGCCAGCGGTCGTTTGCCTTGGCACGTTCCATTTCACCGGCGCCAAAGACATGATCGACAATGGCGTCGTAAAAGGTTTCATCAAATTCCTGCGAGGTAATTTCCTTTATGGGGCCAGGCGTCGTCTTTTCCCAGAGAAGGTTGCCCTTCGCATCGTAAAAACGCTCCTTATCATAGCGAAGTTCACGATTCTGCGGATTGATGGTGACCAGTGCAAGACTGTAGGAAAGTTTCGCCGGGTCGGGAATGAGCGACTGCATGCCGTCGTCGCTGTAGGCGGCAATTGTCTCTTTTGCGCCCTCATAGCTGTAGCTCGTCTTTGTCCAAGCCGTGATTTCGGTCGCGATGCGGCCATGGTTCACCGCCGTGTCATGCGTGATAGTGACCGATGTCGAATCGTAGAATTTACTGTACTTATCATTTGAGGAGAGCCAATAATAGTTGCTTTCTGCCGATGCCTGCGGCAAGAGAAAGAGTGTGAGTACGAGGAAAATCCCCCAAAGAGCGATCCACCTTGCTGCTATTCTTGTTTGCTTCATTTGAATCTCCTTGTTTCTTTATCCAAAATCCGACATTATACAACTTCAGCCAACGCTCACCTCCTATGCCCATCCTCTTTATTTAAGCAACAGTGCTTGTACTTCTTGCCGCTTCCGCAGGGACAGGGATCGTTGCGTCCAATTTTCTTATGCTTTCGGTGCTCCCAGTTCGGAAAGGGGACGAGACTGCCAGCCGCGCCCTCTTTCTGCCTCAAGGATTTCAGCGTATGTCCTTTCAAGCGCCAAAGTGGAATGGACGCATGGTAGGAAAGAATCAGCTGCTTTAAGAGCTCGGCATTTTTTTCAGTCATGACGCCGATGTCACCAAGGTAATCGGTGACATGTTTGAGTTTGTCATCATTCTGAAAGATATTTCCGACTTCACCGACGATGAATGCTGCTTCCATGACGCTCTTTCCGCATGTGCGGACAAGGTACTGCGCAAGATCCTTATAGGCTTTTGTCGCAAGGATGAAGTTCGGATCGCCCGCATCGTATGCCTCGCTGTAGGTAATCGGTGCATAGACAAGGTCTTCGCGCTTGCGGCGCTCATGATCAAGAACCTCTTCATCCACCACCGTATAGTATTTCATGCCGTCGTGCACGGGAACGATGACCGTCTCCCAACTCGCTGCATTTAAAAGGACACCGACGAAATCGCGCACGGTAAATTGTTCACGCTGCGCTTCTTCCAGATAGTTCATGACCCTCTCAAAGAGTGTTTCATAATCGAGATAGCCATAATAGTATAGGATACCTGCCGCAAGGCGCGCGGCTTCGGTGTTGAGTTCAACCATAGAGCGGTACGCTCCGCTGTTGATGCTCTTCCATACGGCGAGAACTTCCTCCGGCATATACCAAGCGAGCTTATCTTCCTTCACACCGCAGCCGATAAGCCCGATGGCATGCAGATAGTCAAGGTGCACGTCGTCATCGCGAACTTCGAGGGAGAGCGCATCCTCTTTTTCTGCCAGGTACGTAAAAAAGGCAAATTGCTCGTCCAGCGCAGTGGGAAACCACTTTTTTGCAAAGGCTTGCACTGCCGGCACGAGAACGTCGATGAGCTCTGCCTTCTTGCGCTTGCTAACGCCTTCAACCATCAGATTGTAGCAAAGGTCATCAAGCTCTGCCTGCGTACGCAACGCGAGCATCTCTTTCAGCGTGCGCTTTGCGGGAAGGCTATGCCTATAGAGCTGCTTTTTGCGCTCCTGCATATGTGACGCAAGAATACTGTCAAGACTGTCCTGCTCTTTTTCCTGCTGCTTATCCTTATCCGCCATACTGTCGTTCCTTTCCTGCCGTGGGTTATCCGAAATAATCTGCTATGCCGTCTGCAATACCCTGTGCGGCGCGCTTGATGCCGTCCTCACTATCGAGCAGCGCCTCTTCCTTTGGATTCGAGATGAACGCGGTTTCGATAAGGGTCGCGGGCATATTCGTATGCTTAATGACGTAGAAGTTCGCGCTCTGTGTTCCACGGCTTTCAGTGCCGAGCTGATCGATGACACCTGCACGGATTCGGTCAGCAAGCTTCTTCGAGGCCGCCGAGCCCCTTGTGTAGTAGTACCCTGTCGTACCATGCGCATCCGGACTTGAGAAGCTGTCCATATGAATGGAAACAAAGATATCCGTCTTATTCACATTCGCGATATCACAGCGTGCCTGCAGCTCTTCGATATCCGTCGCATTTGCGCCTCGCGGTGAAACTTCCGTATCCGTCGTGCGCGTCATGTAAACGGTTGCTCCTTCGGCTTTTAACAGGCGGCTAAGCTCATTGGCGATGCGGAGCGTCACGCTCTTTTCCATAACCCCCGTCGGACCGATCGCGCCCGAATCATTGCCGCCGTGACCTGGGTCAATCGTAATGGACTTTCCCTTCAAGCTCATGATCTTTTGCATATCGTCATTGGAGCCTGCAGGTTTCGGCTTTGCAGGTGTTTGCTTAGGCGTCGTCGGCTTAGATGGTGTCGTCTTCGTAGGCGTCTTTGGCGTCGGTTTCGGTTTGGACGGCAGCTTGATCGTCGTCCCTGTCGTATCCGGCCCTAGATCGCCAAAATCGAGTACGACGCGCCCCGGCACAGGACCGCTGTCGAGTTTGAATACCCTGTAGTTATTTTTTCCCACCTTCGGCTCGACGACAAGACGCACGGTCGTCGGATTGAACTGAGCGATGCGAACCGTGCGGACGAAGCGCGAACTGACTTTTTTCTCTTTCTTAGTCTTTGGTGAAAGCCATGCATTCGGAATATCGACAACGACGCGGTCGGGGTTCGACAGCATTGTCTTCTTAAAGGTGACCTTCTTATCCGCATCGACGACGATACGTGTCTTATCCTTGCCATCACCAATGCGAACCGCCGTCACCTGAGCCAAGCCCTTCGTCCGCTCTGAAAAACCGGTATCCGCTGCAAAGGCATGGACATGCGGCAAGAGCATGAGCAGCAACAAGAAAGTGACGAAGTATAGCATGCGCTTCATCGAATCCCTCCATTAAATTACTGATATAGGTTATTATCGCTTTTTCAAAGAAAAATTGCAAGAAAAAATCCCGCATGCAGCGGGAATTCCTAAAAAATCTCTACTTTTATTACTTCTTCTTCGGCAAAATCTCCGTCCAATAGCCGTCCGGATCGTTGATAAAGTAAATGCCCATTTCCCTATTCTCAAAACAGACACAGCCCATTTCCTGATGCTTCTTCAGCGCAGCATCAAAGTCATCAACGACGAGCGCAAGATGAATCTCATTGTCGCCGAGCTTATATGGCTTCTTGCGTTCCTCAAGCCATGTAAGTTCGAGAAGATGGTCTGTCACACCATCCGTCAGATAGACAAGCGTAAAACCCGGCAGTTTCATCCGATGATGTTCCTTGAGTCCAAGTGCTTCTTTATAGAACTCGAGACTCTTATTAAGATCAAAGACGTTGATGTTGTTGTGTGCAAATGTAAAATGCATGGCTTCTCCTTTGATAAACGAAATCTGATATGAGCTCTATGCGCGAAAAAACACCCTGTTCTTTTGCATATCATAGCATATTATGCAGAAATTCTTTCGTGCGCAACTCACGCGGATGGCCGAAAAAGCTTTCCGGATCTCCCTCTTCGACGATGTGACCGCCCTCCATAAAGATGACATGGCTTGCGGCCTCTCTTGCAAAGCCCATCTCATGCGTGACAACGACCATCGTCATGTGATCTGCAGCCAGCTCCCGCATCGTCTTTAAGACCTCGCCCGTCAGCTCGGGATCAAGCGCTGATGTCGGCTCGTCAAAGAGCATGATATCCGGCTTCATCGCCAGCGCCCGCGCAATGGCGACGCGCTGCTGCTGCCCGCCGGAAAGCGCTGAAGGATATGCATCTTCCTTTCCCATAAGTCCGACCTTTTTCAAAAGCTCTTTTGCGTAGGGAAGAACTTCTTCTTTCTTCCTTCCTTTGACATGCACCGGTGCCTCAATAAGGTTTTCGATGACCGTCATGTGCGGAAAGAGGTTGAACTGCTGAAAGACCATGCCCATGGCCGTCAGAAGCCTGTGACAGGTCTTCTTATCCGCATACTCTGCCGTACCTGCCTCATTTGTCACTGCGAGGAACTCGCCTTCGATCTCAATCGAACCCGCGTCGATTTCCTCCAAGCGATTGATACAGCGAAGAAGCGTCGACTTGCCCGAGCCGGAAGGGCCGATGATGGCGAGGACTTCGCCGCGCCGAACGGAAAGGTCAATGCCCTTTAAAACCTCGTTTTCGCCGAAGGCCTTTTGAATGCCGTGCATCCGCAGCATAAACGTTTCATCAGTATTTGCCATAATGCGCCTCCAGCTTCTTGAATCCCCAAGTCAGAGCCGCCGTCATCACGAGGTAAAAAATCCCCGCAAAGATGAACGGCGTCATGTCAAACTCACGCTGAACGATCGTGCGCGCGACACGGAGCAGGTCATTCATCGCGAGGATGTAGACGAGCGACGTGTCCTTGACGAGGTTGATCGTCTCATTGGAAATCGGCGGCAGAACAATGCGAAATACCTGCGGAAGAGTGATGCGCCGCATCGTCAGCACATAGCCCATGCCAAGTGTCCGTGCCGCCTCATACTGTCCCTTTGGCACGGCGCCTATCCCCGAGCGGAAGATCTCAGCAAAATACGCCGCGTAGTTCAGTGTAAAAGCTAGGAGCGCCGCCGCAAGATCCGGCAGCCTCACGCCGACCATCGGAAGCGCGAAGTAAACAAAGAGAAGCTGCAGCATCAGCGGCGTACCGCGCATGAGCCATATGTACAGCTCGATGAGCCTAGAGAGCGGGCGAATACCGCTGAGCCGCCCAAGCGCTGCCAGCATGCCAAGCGGCAGTGCGAGAAGAAGCGTAACACAGAAAATCTCGAGGGTGACTTGACTTCCCTCGAGCATCTGCAGAACCGTATCGAGTATCTTATCCATGCCGATTCCTAACTATAGCAATTATTTCGTGATATCCTTGCCGAACCACTTCTCCGATATCTTCGCAATCGTACCGTCTGTCTTCATCTCGTTCAGGGTCTTCTGCACTTCATCGCGAAGTTCCTGGTTATCCTTGGCAAATGCGATGCCGAATTCGCTGACAGGACCGACGGCGGTGTCGATCGCCTCGATTTCGTCCGGATGCTTTTCCATATAGTAGCGGCCGACAATTTCATCGCCAACGACGGCATCGATGCGCCCGTTTTCAAGATCCATAAACGCCGCGACAAAATCCGCGTACTTTTTGACATCCGAAACCTTTGTCTTAAAGAAGTCGCTCTTATCCATGTAGGCTTCTGCCGTCGAAGCGCTCTGCGTGCCGACCTTCCTGCCCGCAAGACTCTTCTCATCCGTGATGCCCGTCGTTCCCTTCTTCACAAAGATAATCTGGCGATTGTCCATGTACGGATCAGAGAAAAGCATGTTCTCCTTACGCTCCGGCGTGATATCCAGCCCATTCCAAAGAATCTGGACGCGCCCTGACGCAAGTTCCTGTTCTTTGCTCGACCAATCGATTGCCTTGAACTCAACCTCGCGGCCAAGACGCTTCGAGGCCTCCTTTGCCAAGTCAACATCAAAGCCCGTGATCTCACCGCTTTCATCCTTAAAGCCCATCGGCGGGAAGTTGTCGTCTAGGCCGATAACAATCTTGTCGCCCTTCGCCGTCTTCGTGCCGGTCGAGCCACAGCCCAGCGCAGCAAATGAGAGAACCACCATGCAGAGTGCCAGAAGTTTTTTCAAATTCATGCTCTTTCCCCTTAAATCATTTTCTTTACCCTATTAAAGGATTAATACAGCATTATCATATAGAAAAAAACAGCTGTTGTCAAGCCAGACGCAAAAACAAGGGTGAACACAACGAGCAAATTATGTATACTATAGGGGTATTGCCTATAGCACAGAAAGGAAATGCCCATGCTCATACTCGCTTCAAAATCACCGCGCAGGAAAGAACTTCTAAAGCAAATCGGCATCCCCTTTGTGGTCGTCGTCAGCGATGCCGAAGAAGTCAGCGGCAATTCTTGGACACCCGCTGCGCTCGTCGTTGAAAATGCAAAGCGCAAGGCACGCGCTGTTGCCGAAAAATATCCGGACAGTCCCGTTCTTGGTGCCGATACCGTCGTCTCCTCAGAAGGGAAAATCTTCGGCAAACCCAAGGATAAAGACGAGGCGAGGAAGATGCTCACCGCCCTCTCCGGCAAAATGCACGAGGTCACAACGGGGCTTGCACTGATAAACAGGAACGAGATTCGCACCACAAACGTCACGACCAAGGTCTTCTTCGACACGATGACAAAGGCAGACATCGACGCCTATATCGCAACCGAGGAGCCGATGGATAAAGCCGGTGCCTACGCCATCCAAGGAAAAGCCGCGAGATTTATCGAAAAAATCGAGGGCAGCTACTCCAACGTCGTCGGACTGCCCTTAAACGCCCTCATCCAATTGGGCAAAGGCCTCAACCTTTTCCCCCTTGCTGTATCGCGCCGATGATCACGCCGGTGAGAACTTGTCCCCAGTTAATCCCCGAACCGGAAGAACTGCTGCCCTGCCGCTCGGTCGGCGCCGATGCCTCACGAATCTTTTCCCGCGCCTTTTCCAAAAGGTCGCCCGCCTCCTTGTCCGCGCGTCCCGAGCCATCCCATGCAAGTTCGAGGTCACGCACTGCGTCCTCCCAGCGGCGCCAGCCGTAATAAATCGCCCCGCGATAATAATGTACGTGCCAGACCTGATTCACCTTTTCCGTTCGTTTATCGTATATGCGGATGGCTTCTGAAAAATCCTGCAATGCCTTCTCATCGTTTTTCTTTGCGTAGTAGGCACGCCCGCGAAGGTACAGCGCATAGCTGAGTGCATTATCCTTGACAGACGTATCCGCAATCAATCGGTTCATCTCTGCGATGACCTTGTCGTTCTCGCCGCGCTGCAGACTGCCGACCGTGCGCTCTAAGACCGCGCCGATATTATACGCTGCATCGATGTGAGGACGCTCCTTTCCTGCCGCCTCTCCGTACTTTTCCCGAAGCTCTTCATTCTGCTTCTTGAGCGCATCGCGCTCTTTCTGTAGACGGTCGATATCCTTTTTATGCTCTCCATCATCGTCTTTAAATCAATGCCGTCGGTATCGACTTCTGCCGTCAGATAGACCGTGTACTTCCAGACCCCATCGGTAAGCTCCGGCACATCTTTTTCGTCCGTGACCTTTAAAATTGCTCCCGAAAGCGTCCGAACTTCATCCGCCGTCAATTTCATATTCTGCGTCTTCGAGTAACTTTCTACATAAACGCCCGCCTTCTCAACGGCGATGCGCATCGCATCTTTGCGCGCCATATCCTTTGCCGCCTTCGGTGAGTCGTTGTCCCCCATGATATGCACGCCCTGCGCCTCGATCGTCTGCGGCGCTGCCTCCGCTGCTCCAAACACGCATAAAAGGGCAAAGCACAAGGCAAGGCTGCGCAGAAAAAATCGAACGAAATACATACAAACACACCTTCTTGCCAAAAACATCGATAAGGCTAAGCGTATCTTCTTTTATCATTCTTTTAATTATAGCATATCGCAAAAACAAAAAAATAATATTAATATTAGTAAAAGATTGTATTTTTATTAGGCTATAGCTTTTACAGTAAGCGGATCTCCTGTGCAATCAAGCGCCCCGCCTTTTCTGCCAGGTCTTCTATTCGCCTGACACAGACGAAATGTTTACCAAACATCTCCTTAGCGGCAGATGCAGTATCCGCTTCATTCAGAACACCCGTAACGAGACCGATGGTCTTGACCCCGTCCTTTTTAAGACTTTGCACAGCACATTTCACATCCTCGACGGCACGTGTACCTGCGTAGGCATGCGAAAGTGCACCGCCTGCCAGCGGGAGCATATCAGCGGGATGCGCATCGGTCAGGACAAGCAGGAGCTTCTTTCCCATTCGATGGGAAAAGAGCGGTTCAGCAGCTAGAAGTGCTAAGCCGTCGCGATTCCAGCCAACAGCTTCATACCCGAAGGCAGCCGCTGCACTTCCCGTTTCAAAATCTTTCAGCACACGCATGACCGTCGTTCCTTCGAGACTTGAAAAAGCGGCGAGAGAAACCGGAATTTTGCAGAGAATGAGGCTTTTTGCTAATAGATAGCCCTGCAATGCGACAGCGCCTTGCAGGGCCTTTCTCGACGCTGAACCATCAAGCAGAAGAATCACCGAGAAATCCGCATGCACGTCTTCCTCTTCGTAGGAAAAGACGCGCCGGTCGAGCTTCGCCGCTGCATGCCAGACAAATCTTGGCATAAACGTTCCTCTGCCGGCACGGACGGGCACAGGAGCGCACGTGGCGTCCAGTGTGTTCTTGATCATCGCCGTGAGTTTGCGAAGTGCGACGCGGCAGCGATGCCCTTTGGCAGCAAAATAAGCGCGGTTCACTGCTTCTGCCCGCCGGCTCGTTCCCTTGGTATAGCAAAGATGTGCATAGCTGTGCACACCCGTACAGAGCAGCTTTTCCAGCCGAATTCGCTGCATCTCCGTATAATACATCGCGCCAAATTCTGCTTCGATTTCAGCGCGGCGCCTTTCATCAAAGGGGCGGCTTCTGCGGAAAAATCCCTTGATGTCCTCCACTCTGCTCTTTCTCGCAGCTTTTATCTGCGCCCCTTCCAGAAACGGCGCATCGCGATATATGGTGCACTTAGGAAAAAGGCGTTTTACAATCGCCTTCCCCCAAGTGCCAAGCACAAGCCGCGGCGCATGGAACGCTCCCGAAAAGCGAAAGCGAAAAAAACGCCTTAGCACCCGCCGCGAACCTGCGATGACTTCATCTGTCGTCCACACGACCGGGTACTTCAGCGCCTCGTAAAGTGCGCGCTCCCAAGGATTTCGGATGCCGCTCTTTCCCGTGAGCACCTCCCTGCACCGTCCGACAGCGAGCTCGTGAACGATATCACGGCGCATCATCAGCTCCTGTATGGAAAGATCAACATCATCCGCCAGAAAGTGCTGCGCATGTTCTGCACGCAGTTCCTTAAGAGCAAGATGTGACGGAGCAGCGCGCAAAAACACCGCATGCTCGATACCGAGCCAGACGATGTCGGTGAAGGTCTCTGCAAGAAAAGAATCGGAAAGCTCCCGAAAAAAAGCATCCAGCTTCTCACTCTCGTAGAAACGATGCGTAAGACCGACGATACTATTTTCGTAAAGATCCGGCGTACCGTCGCGATAAAAGGAAAGAAACGCAGGTGAAAAATCATACCTCCCTGCTGTCGCCCAGACGACATTTTTCGCGCGCTTTATGTTACGTTCTGTCGGCATGAGGCATCTCCCTTCCTACCGAAAGGCGCGATATCCTTTCGGCAGCAGCAAGGCTATCGTATCTTCTACAATCGCCCGCTCGTCTTTCTCAAAGCATTTGTTGGAAAGTCCCATTTTCGCGGCTTGCCGCGCCTCAATGCCCCACTTCATCAATGCGAGCGCATCCAGCAGCCCGCGAAAATCTACGGCATGCGTCGAGATTTCCCCCGCTTCTGCCTTTTGCGCCAGCGACAGAAAAAAACCTGTGAAAAGCTCCGTCGCTTCTTCTGTAAGCTCCGGTTCCTGCTCCTTCAAGATCACCTCGATGCGCGTGCGTTCAAGCGACGGCATTTCAAGGACGACGAAGCGAGAAGCCAGAGCCTCGTTCAGTTCCCTCGTTCCCGCATAGCCATAATTCATCGTGCCGATAAAGCGCGCCGCCTCGTGTACGGCAAGCCGTCCATATCCCGGAACATCCAATATTCTTCGGTAGTCCAGCACTTCGTGCAGCACGGCAAGCGCTTCATTTCTCGCCATGTTGATCTCATCGAGCACAGCAAAGCCGCCTTCTTTGGCCGCCTTATACACTGGTCCCGGACGGAAGCGTACCTCTCCCCCTGAAAATGTATCGCCGCCAATGAGCGCAGCAGCATCCATATTGATGTGAAAGGAGACGTTCACCACAGGACGTGCAAAAAGTGCGACGAGCGTATCCGCTAAGACATTCTTTCCCGTTGCCTTTTCGCCTATGAGGAGGAGATTTGTACCCGCAAGCATCGCTGCGATGGCAGCTTCCAGCGTCTCCTTTCCGTAAAAAAGCATAGCGGGTGCCGTCTCTATTCCAGAGCTGATGCCAAAGCGATCACGAAACGCCTGCACCGCCCGCACGAGATGCCCGGACACGCCCTGCCGTTTTAAAAAATTATCCATCGCCTTTTCCATCCGGATGCCCACCGTCCATTCTTTCGCCGCTTAAAATCTACTCGGGATAAAAAAATACCTCGTCCCTTCCACAAGACGAGGTCGCTCCCAAACCGATGAGCATCGGGCGGAGCAGTTTCATAGATAGAACTGAATGAAAAAGTATGAGAATTCTTTCCTCACAAGAGTTGCAAGGAAAAACTTTTCGACATAGTGACAAGCTTGCGGTGTGCCGAAATCTCTATCACAAACCTTCGGCAACCATATAAGCCCTTCCGGAGCCTCGCGGGCCGGAAGGGCTTATCCAAACCATTCAGTTCTACCTACGGCTCGGTACTTCCGAGCTCTCTTATGAATGTGTTGGATCGCCATCCCCATCGCTCGCGGGTCAATCGGTGATCGTCAATCAGGCAGTTCTCCTGGCTCCAGTTCATCGCTCGTCTGCACCTTCCCAGAGATGCTTCTCCATCTCCAGTGGCAATCTGCAGGTTCGCTCGCTGTCACAGTGGCGGGACCGCGCCGGCTTTTCCGGCTTTTCTATTAAGTCGTAAGACACCTGATCCAAATATTTTATTGTTGTATTTATTATACGAGTCAATTTCGCTATTGTCAAGAAAGAACTTCCATCCCTCAACAAAAAAAGCCGCTCATTCGAGCAACTTTTTTTGTTGGCCATTCTGTAATCAGCGGACGATAACAGAGACGCCATCGGGGATGACGGTAACGCTTGCATTCTGCCCCTTGAGTTCAAGGGCACGGGCAAAGGCTTCTTCAAAGTTCTTTGCATGCTCCATGTGCATGTCCTTGATCATCTGCGGGTCACACATATCGCTGACGAGAATGACCGTGAACTTGTCGAGAATGCGTGCGAGAATCTGCATTTCCCACTGGTCAGGAATCGTCTCGTTGCGCGGAATCTTTGCAATGCGCTCGAGGAGTGCATGTGCCGACGGAGCCTCTTTCAGCGTCTTATAGAAGGACTCGCCGCCGTGGCCATCGTTGCAGGCCGCACACATGATGATGACGCCCCCCTCTTTACAGGTGGCTTCTGCTGCCGTCATGCCTTTGACCGCCTGATAGATATTCTGGTCAAGCGGATAGCCGCCGTTCGTCGTGATGACGATGTCTGCCGGCTGCTTTTTGACTTCCGCCATCTTAAGGACAAAGCCACAGCCCGTCTCATGCGCCTTCTCGCTGTCGCCGGCAAAGGCTGCGATGACTTCCTTCTTCGCGTCGATGACGACGTTCAGGATGAAAGCAAGCTTTGCCTGCTGTGCGGCGTAAAGCATATCCTTGTGAATCGGATTGTTCTTGAGATTACCCGTGCGCGCATATGGGCTTGCAATAAACTCACTGCAGTGGTTTGCCATGACAGTCGTCGCCGATGCAATGCCTGGAAGAACGGCTTTGCGTCCGCCGGAAAAACCTGCGAAGAAGTGAGACTCGATAAAGCCCTCAGCGATGAGAAGGTCGGTGTCGACAGCCACCTTGTTAATGAGGAGCTTGCCGCCGGACGGAAGGTGACCAAGGTCTGCCATCTCATCTTCCGTGGACTTATGGATATGAATGTGCTCATTCTTCACGATTTCCTCGCCGTAGCGGTCAACGAGTTCTTCATGCGTTGTCGGACGGTGGAAGCCCGTTGCGATGAGGATTGTGATGTCGATATCGGGGTTCGCCTCGCGAATGCGGCGAAGAAGAATCGGCATCGTGACGCGGCTCGGTACAGGACGCGTGTGGTCGCTCGAGATGATGACCATGCGCTTCTTGCCCTTGACGAGCTCTTCGAGCTTCGGGCTGCCGATCGGATTGTCCAGCGCACGTTCGACGATCTCCTGCTGCGTACCTTCCATACGGCTGCCGGAAGGATCCGACTCCAAAACAGCCTGGAAATTCTTCTCTGGAATTTCGAGGGTGATATGGCTCTTATGGTAAGGGATATTCAGTTTCATATTGCTTCCTCCATATAGATATTATCGGTATCAAGGAATCCAGCGTTTGTTATCGCCTACTCCGAATCGCCCTTATTATATCAAAAATTCACACACTTGTCCCGCATTTTTTTGACAAAACAGACCGAATCTCTTAAACAGAGAAATCCGCGCCGTCTTCAAAAATCAGCCGGAAGGCTTCCGCCGCTGTCTCAACGGGGTGAATATCAAGTCCGAGCAGGTCTTTCGGTATGTCCTTCTCGTTTTCCTTCGGGATGACGAGCATCTTCATGCCCGCCTGGCGTGCGCCGTATGCCTTTTCAAAGACCCCGCCGACCGGACGGACACGGCCGGCGAGGGAGATCTCACCCGTGACCGCGACGTCCTGACGAATCTTCTTGCCCGTGATCGCACTCGTGATGCAGGCGAGGATTGCCGTACCGGCAGAAGGACCGTCAATGTTGCCGCCGCCGATGACATTGATGTGAAGGTCGTAGTCTCCGATGTACTTTCCCGTGATCTCTCGAACGACGGACGCCGCATTGAAAACAGAATCCTTCGCCATAGAACCTGCTGTCTCGTTAAAGCGAACGGTGCCTTTGCCCTCTTCGCGTGCGGGAAAGGCGACGGCTTCGATTTCAATGACAGAACCCAAAAAGCCCGCAACGCCAAGCCCAAAAATATGCCCGACCTCCGCGCCATCCTTCGCCTTTTTCGTCAGGTACTGAAAGAGGCGCGAGACTTGCGCGACTTCGTAAACAGCCTCCTTCGTGATGACAAGCATCTCTTCTGCCTCTTCATCTTTTGTTTCCGTTCCCATGCCCTTAGCGCAATTTTCCTCCTCCCGCGCTTCCAGCGCCAGACTGTAGGCATCGGCAAGGATGTTAATCGCCTTTCGTCCCTCGACCGTGTACTCACTGATAAGCGCAGCAACGCCGTCTCCCAGGGCAACGCCGAGCTTATCCGCCGCGTTCTTTACGATGGTTTCGATATGCTTCGGCGTCAGCGGCTCAAAGTATATCTCAGCGCAGCGCGAGCGAAGTGCGGGATTGATATACCCCGCATCGCGCGTCGTCGCGCCGATGAGGACAAAATCGGCAGGTGCTCCCTGTTCGAAAAGCTTTTTGATATAAGGCGGGACGCGCGGATCCGTCGGGTCATAATAGGCGGACTCAAAAAAAGCGCGCTTATCCTCGAGAACCTTTAAGAGTTTGTTCTGAAGCATCTCGTCCATCTCACCAATTTCGTCAATAAAGAGAAGGCCGCCGTGCGCTTCCGTGACAAGTCCGGGCTTGGGCTCAGGGATGCCGCTGTCGGCAAGCGTCTTCTGCGCGCCCTGATAGATGGGGTCATGCACGGAGCCAAGAAGGGGATTTGTGATATCACGCGGATCCCAGCGAAGTGTCGTGCCGTCCGTCTCGACAAACGGTGCATCTTTGGCAAAGGGCGACGCTGCCTTCCCCTTTGCCGCTTCCAGCACGAGACGAGCCGCTGTCGTCTTGCCGACGCCCGGGGGGCCGTAGAGGAGAAGATGCTGCGGATAGGGAGAGGACAGCTTGGCAAGCAGAGACTTCACCGCGCGCTCCTGCCCAACGATCTCAGAAAAGTTCTGCGGACGAAGGAGCTCCATGACAGACTGCGTCAGGTGCACCTTCTCCATTGCTTCTAGCTTCTCGCGCTTTTCCTTATCCTGCGGTGACTCAGCGGCAGGTTTTTCTTCCTTTATGATCTGGCGGCGAATATCGTCGACGTATTCCGCATGCTCTTGCTCGAGCTTCTCGGTAACTTTCCTCTCAATGCGATCTTCCAGACGTTTGCGCGCACGCATATCCGCGATGTATTCGGCAAGCCCTTCGATAATCTGCGGGAGATCCGCTTCGCGCGGTGCGGGTGAAATCAGTGGGTCTTCGCCTAAAATGCGCTGCAGCGCCAGGATGCGCTCGCAGCGATCATCGCTCCGAAGAAGCGGCATGGCATTCATGCGCCCGGCACGAATGACGAGATTCTCCGTGCCGATGACGTCGACGAGAGCAGCGTAAAGTGCATTGATCTCACGGTCGATGGGCTTCATTTCAGGGAGGGCTTCCGGCGCACGCTTTTCCTGCCTGCCGGAAAAGAGTTTATCTAAAAGGCTCATAATCTTCCTCTGCGCAAGGCAGCAGCACTACGCCCTGCCTGATTAGCGAGAAAACAAAAAGGGAACAACGGACAGTCGAAGCTTCCCGCTGTTCCCCTTCGTTTCATTATTCGGCGACGACTTCGACTTTGATCTTCGCCTGGATGCTCGGATGCACCTTGATGGTGACTTCATACACACCGAGCCCTGTGATATCCGGAAGGACGATCTTCTTACGGTCGATGTCAATCTGCTGCTTGGCGAGAGCTTCCGACACATCCTTGCCCGTCACGCTGCCAAAGAGCTTCCCGCCCTCGCCCGTGCGGACGTGAACTTCGACTTTGACACCCTCCAGCTGCTTCGCCATGAGTCTAGCTTCATCGGTTGCCATCGCTTCCTTACGCGCCTTTGAACCCGCCTTTGCCTCTGCGACATTCAGGTTCGCCGCCGTCGCGAGGACAGCTGCCTTCCTTGGCAGGAGGAAGTTGCGCCCGTAGCCCTCTGAGACCTCGACGATAGCTCCCTTTTTCCCTAGCTTTTTAATGTCCTGCTGCAGTATCACTTTCATCTTTATCTGCCTCCTCTATATATTTCTCGGCAATGTCAATTGCCTTTTGTTTGATATCCTCTAAATCTCCGCCTTTGACCTGAGCGCCTGCGACATTCTGGTGTCCGCCGCCGCCAAAGGCCTCCATGATGACCTGCACATTGAGTTCGCCCGTCGAGCGTGCGCTGATGCCAACGGTGCTGCTCGTCAGTTGGAAGACGACGATCGTCATGCGGACATCTTCCACGCGAAGGAGCGAATCCGCCGCCTGCGCCGCGATGATCTGCCCGTTCGGTACGACCTTGGGACAGGTCGAGACGATGAGCCCGCCGGAATAGTATTCCGAACGCGCCTTTGCCTTGGCGAGCAGGACAGTCGTATCATAGTCCGTGCGAAAGAGATGCCGCACCATGACAGGGTCAGCTCCGCTTCGCCGCAGATAGGACGCCGCATCAAAGGTACGAACCCCCGTCTGTACGGCAAAGTTCTTCGTATCGACGATGATGCCGGAGTAAAGTGCCGTCGCATCAATCCTAGAAAGCGTGATGGACTCATCGAAATACATCAAAAGCTCCGTCACCAGCTCACTCGCCGACGACGACGCCGGCTCTATATATACGAGAATCGGATTCTCAATAAAGTTCTCGCTCCGGCGATGGTGGTCGATGACAACGACGCGATGTATGCGTGAAAGCAGATCCGGGTCAGCGACGAGATATGGGATGTGCGTGTCGACAATCACGAGGAGTGAATTCGTCGCCATCAGCTCTTCCGCTTCGTCCGCGTGAACCATCAGCTCCTTGTATCCCTCCTTTTCACGGACGAGTGTCTCGACTTTGTCAATACCATCATGCATATCGGAAAGGACAATATGCACGGGCTTTTCAAGAAAAGTCGCCATTTTCGCTATGCCAATCGCGGCCCCGAAGCAATCATAATCCTCGTTGTGATGTCCCATGACATAGACTTCATCCGCGCCTTCCATCAGCTCGCGCAGCGCATGCGCGACGACGCGTGCCTTGACGCGCGTGTGTTTCTCTACAGCCTTGGCACGCCCGCCGAAAAACTGCGTCTTGCCGTCGATGCATGCGGCGACCTGATCACCGCCGCGGCCAAGTGCAAGGTCAAGCTCTGCCTGCGCCTGATCGCCCACCTCTGCCATCGTTCGGTTTTCCGCCAGCGAAATGCCGATGGAAAGCGTGACCGGCAGGCGGTTCGTGTTTTGAATCTGACGCACATGGTCGAGAATGTCAAATTTTTCCTTGATGGCGACGTCGAGCGCCTTGCGGTCGAAAAGAACGATGTAGAGATCTTCTGAAACGCGGCGCATAAAGCCGCCGAGCTGCTGTGTCCAATCGCCGAGCTGCTGGTTGACCGAAAGGAGCAGCGCTGTGCGCTCTGCCTCGCTCTGTCGCTGCATGACTTCGTCGTAATTGTCAATCTGTATGTAGACGAACGCCATGCGGCTTTCCCTAAGTTCCGTACGGATCGCCTCAAACTCGGTGTGATCTTCAACATAAAACGCCATGAGCGGCGGCTGTCCTGCGGCAATCGGCACGGGACGATAGTGCGTCTTGAAATAGCTCTTTTCATGCTTGAAGACGTACTCGCCTTCCATCCCCCAGATGGGATCAACGATAAGTTCTGTCCATACATCACGCACATCCATGCCTTGATGTGCATTCTCACCGACATAGTCCTTCATCCGCACATTCATCCACTGAATGCGTCCTTCCTCGTCGATGATGAAGATATACTGCGGCAGATCTTCTACCGCATAGTTCAGCATCACATTGAGATTTTTAATGACGGACCTCACATAACGCTCGAATTTCTTCGTGCGCACATGGCAGCGCTCCCTTGCAAAGAGAGAGAGACAGATCCACAGGACGAGTGCCGTCAGCGCAATATAGATATCATAGTGCGCGATGACGCCGATCATGAGGAGAAGGACAAAGAGCTGTATGCTCAGGTCAAGCCATGCAGAAAGGTTATTCGGCATATACTCACCCCATTTCCTGTTTGGAAGAGCCGTCCCTCAGTGCTTTCTTTTCCCGAAGCGCATCCTGTAATCAAAAAACGTATCCGTCAGACCGACAAGTGCGAGAATCTGCAAAAAGATACTGTTGAGCATGAAGCCGATGTAAATCAAGATGCGCCAGATTTTCAAAAGTTTATACCGATGCATGACATAGCTTAAAAGAGAAAGTCCTTCGATCAGCCCTGCAAAAAATGCGAGGAGCAGAAAATTCATCGACGCCCGATAAAGCGTGTCAATGCTGCGGCTCTGCCCCCAGTAAAGCCCGACGAGGGAGAAACAAAAGAGATAGAATACACCCGAAGGGAGATGCCAGGAAGAAAAGACCGGCACCTCGGGTAAGTCTGCACCGATACGCCGCAAAATCCGATGCCCGAGGAAGAATCCTATCGCACTGTCGAATAGACCGATGGCAAAGAGCAGAAACGGCACGAGCACACCGATGAGGCGGGTGCCCTGCTCCGTCATCACCTTTGCTGCCGCAAGCCGCGTCTCATCGACACCCACGGCCTCATACATGGCAAAGGAGCTTTCAAAGGACTTCTGTATGAGTTCGGTTTCCGTTTCGATCGGATTGATGCCCGTCATAAAGAAGAGGAGGGCAAAGGAAATGACACTTGCAGCCATCGATACGGCAAGCGCAGCGAGAAATGTCCGCTCTGCCTGCCAGCCCTTCTGAAATCCATAGCCTAGTGCCAGCCCCGTTGGCCCTAGGGAAACCGCAAAGCGAATGGCCACCAAAGGTCCCAGAAGGAGCGTCAGAAGCAGCATCGCGACAAAGAGTCCCATGATGCCGCGCCGCAGTCCATGCCGATAGACAAGAACGGTAAAGGGAACCGACCAAATAAGCGCTGCAATAATTCCTGCCAGCGGCAGGTAAATGGCGAGGAGTCCCAAGATAACAGAGAGTGCGACAAGAAGCCCGCCCTCCGTCACGGGACGTACGCGGGGCGTCACTCAGCCTGCGTCGAAACGACGCCGTAGAGAGGCGTATCCGCCTTCGTCTGAAGATAGAATTCCGTGCCTGCCGGCAGATCGATATCCTTGCCCTTGACAAAAGCGCCTGCAATGATGCCGACGGGACCTAGAATAACCATGCCTGCAAGGCTTGCGCCCGCCGCCATGGCAAGCTGCTTCATTTCCTTTTTCGCTTCATCACCGACGAAGGTATCGACATACCTGCCGTCAATGGCCTTTGTCTTTTCAAAATCTACTTCAAGTTCAGCATTCCTGCCGAAATTCTTCGCATGCTTTACCTTTGCGACCCTGCCTTCCCCTGAAAGACCCTTGGCAAAGACAAGATTTCCGTCGACCATGACATCCTGCGCAACCTGAAATGCGACGCGGTCGCCAACCTCGATGTTCTTTGTATTGACTGGCGTGACGAGCTTCGCCTTGATGAGCGTATTGGCAGGTACCGTAACGAGCGAAAGCGGCACCTTGTCCGCACCGAATGCGGCCTTTTGAAGCGCGTCGATGCGCTTGCGGTAGGTGCCCGTGCTCGTCTTGCCCTTAAGGAGCTGCTCGAGGTTTACGATGCGGTCTTCCACAGAATCCATGCTGACTTCATGGCTGACATACCACTCGATCGCATTGAGGTTTGCAAGGATAGAAGGCGTCGAACTATTGGTATAGACTTCTTCATAAATGGCATTGATGCGTGCGGACATACTGCCCGTGCGATGCGAACCGTCATAATCCCTTTCAAGCTTATTCAGGCGATCCATGAGCGCCCCGGTCTGCACCGTGCCGTAGGTATCCTTTTCCACTGCGCCGAGTTTATCCTGCACGGCCTCGGGCGTTGCCGCGAGTGCAAAACCCGCTTGTGTGACGAAAAAGACAAGTGCCACGAAGACGGAAAGAATCTTCTTCCCCATGTTTTCTGCCTCCATTCTCTGTACGTCAGATATCATTCTGCTTATTATACCATATCCGCCCCACCTTTAAAAGAAGGCATAGAACTTAGACCGCCCTTTCAGTCAGCAGCCTTCCTGCGCTTCGTAGAACTGTGAAACCTTGGTATCGTCGCTGTGGTGCTCGATGGGTTCTGGGTGAATCATGATGTCAAACGTACCGAATTCCCTGCGAATCTTCTTTTCCACCTCATCACAGATTGCGTGAACGCGTGCCAGAGGCATCGCCCCTTCAAAAAGGACGTGGACATCGAGCATCTTATACGAACCCGAGCGGCGCGTCCGCAGGCAGTGACACTCCCTGACCTCCGGCACGCTTTCGATTAGAAACATGATGCGCGCTTCCTCATCTGCGGGAAGACTTGCATCCGTAAGCTCGAGAACAGAGTCACGAATCATGTGCCAGCCTGCACGAAAGATGATGCCTGCAACGAAGACAGCGATGAGCGGGTCAAGAAGGGCAATGCCCGTGATCTTCATCAAGGCGAGACCCACGAGGACGCCGACCGATGTCCAGATATCCGACTGCAGATGAAGTCCATCCGCCTCAAGCGCCTGCGAGCCCGTCTGCCGCGCGACCGAAATCAAGCGGCGCGAGACGATGAGATTGATGACGATCGAGATGCACATGATCGAGATGCCGTATTCAAGAAATTCCGGTACCGCGCTCTCGCCGAACTTTGAGACGGACTCGTAGAGGATGCCGAGTGCTGCCGCGACGATGAGGAGTGCTTCGACCGCCGCCGAGAGGTTCTCAAATTTTCCGTGCCCATAATCATGCTGCATATCGGGCGGCATGACGGACTTTCGAACAGCCCAAAACGCAATGAGCGCAGCGATGAGATCGACACCTGAGTGCAGTGCTTCCGAAATCAGGCTGACGGCGCCGACATAAATGCCGATGGCGAGCTTCAAGAGAACCAGCGTCGTATTTGACATGATGGAAAGATACGCCGTCCTATGCTTGAGTGCATCTGTCTTCGACAAGAAAATCCCCTCTTAACCTAAATGCTAAAATTCTCCTACAGGAAATACGCCTACGCCGCCGTTACGCTATCATTCATCCGTCGGCATCGCAAGGATAAAGTCGACGATTTCCTTCAACATGGACGTCGACGTATAGGGGCGCGGAAGTCCGCCGGTCGAATGTGACTCGATCGACTCCTTCGTATCATAGGCCTGTACTTCCGAAGCAAAGATCTGATACGTCATTTTCGCCGGCTCAAACTGCATTGCATAGATGTAGCGGCGGTTAAGATCCGCACGAATGACCGCGATGCGTGCGCGAACAAACTTATGCGTGCCATCCTTATCGGTGAAATCAACCTTCGAAATCGAATCCTGATCGACATAGTAGCCCGTCTGGTCATTAGCATCGACAAAGACCATAGACTCTGCCGATGCGGTGCCGCAGACATAGATCATCACGGCAACGACTAAGGCAAACAGGCGGGAAAATCTAAACAAACTGATTCCTTCTCTCCTACAAAATAACAAACACTTCATCCATTCATACAGTCGCTATTATAAGAAAAAGCGGTGTCTCCGTCAAGATTCACCGCACCTTTCGATAAAAAGTCTGCCTTTTCTACACGCATGTGACTGCTGCGCCGTCAATCGAGGAATTCGACGCGGCTGCCGCTGGCTTTTTTCATGCGGTTCATGATGGCAAGCCCCAAACCGCACTCTTCTGTTCCCTCCGCAAGGATGACGTCCGCCGCTGTCGCATCGAAGGCTAAAAGGAGTTCATAGAGATTCGCGGCGATAGCGGGCAGATCGTTCTCTCTGCCATAAGCCTTCAGCAGTGCTGCATCCGTCTTTCCCGCAAGTGCCGCGACGATTTCCTCCGAGGCAAGAATGCCGACCTTCTTTCCCGCGCGCTGCGCCATCTCCATTCGCCGTTTCATCGCCGCAAGAATTTTTCCCGGGCTACCGGTCAGAAGGAACATCTCTGCCTTTGGTGCATAATGTCGATATTTCATGCCGGGTGCTTTCGGCACCCCCTCGCCGCCAAGTGCGCGGTCGACTTCACAGGCACCTAAGAGCTCTTGTATCTCCTCTTTCGTAATCGCACCCGGGCGCAGGATTGTCGGCACATCCCCCGTCACATCGACGATCGTGGACTCGATGCCATAGCGGCATGCGCCGCCGTCCAGAATCATCGGAATGCGCCCTTTCATATCACACAGGACAGATGCCGCGCGCGTCGGACTCGGCCGCCCCGAACGATTTGCCGACGGCGCAGCAATCGGGACGCCCGCCGCCTTGATGAGCGCACGCGCAGCAAAATGCTCCGGCATGCGAACGCCGACCGTATCCAGTCCGCCCGTAATCACATCCGGGATCTCGCTTTTCCGCGGAAGAATCAATGTCAAAGGTCCCGGCATAAACGCCGCCATCAGTTTTTCTGCCGCCTCCGGCACTTCCCGCGCGCAGCAATCGACCATCGCGCGGTTAGCAACATGAAGGATCAGAGGATTGTCTGACGGGCGCCCCTTTGCCTCGTAAATCTTCCTGCATGCCGCTGCGTTTAGGCCACTTGCCCCCAGCCCATAGACCGTCTCCGTAGGAAATGCCACGATGCCGCCGGAGCGAATGATCTTTGCCGCACGACAGATAGCCGGAAGACGGGAAAGTTCTTTTGGCGCATTGCTTTTGCTTACTTTTTCTACCTTCGTCTCCATGACCTACCTCTTCCATGCGAGAACCACGCGCACGATGCCTGCGAGATCCTTGCGCGTTTCTGCATCCTTTAAGCCGCCGTCTGTGAAGAGCTCTGCGACTTGCTCTGCCTGCCCTGCGCCGACCTCGACGGCTAGGAAACCGCCGTCATATAGCATCGACGGTGCCTCTGCTGCCAATCTTCGATAGAAAGCAAGCCCATCTGCACCGCCCGCAAGCGCGGTCTTTGGCTCCTTCAGCCGCACTTCCGGCGCAAGCGACGCGATATCATCCTCCGGAATATACGGCGGATTGGAGAGAATCGCGGCATAGGTCTTTCCCGCCAGCGGCATGAGAAGATCGCCTGTATAAAAGCGACAGTCTTCTGATAAACCGAGCGTCCTCGCATTTTCCTCCGCAGCGCTTCGCACTTCCTTGCTGATATCCACCGTATCTGCCAGAGCATGACGTCCCGCCTTCTTCAAAAAGGAAAGCACCGATAGGCAGACGGCGCCTGTGCCCGTACCAATGTCAGCAAAAGCAATCGGTACGCTGTAACTTCCTTTGCCGAGAAGTTCAATCGCCGTCTCAACGAGAATTTCCGTATCGGGGCGTGGAATGAGCGTCGCTTCTGTCACCTTGAACGTCAGCCCCATGAACTCCTTTTCCCCGAGGATGTAGGCGACAGGAACATGCGCAGCGCGCTGCTTCACCATCGCTCGGTAACGTGCCAGTTCTTCGGGAACGAGCGGCTGATCAAAGTGCACATAGAGATGGATGCGCGGCTGCCCGAGGACGGCAGAAAGAAGGACTTCGGCATCAAGGCGCGGCGTGTCCATGCCTTTTCCTCTAAAAAACTTTTCCGTCCACTTGAGTATCCGACCAATCGTCCAAATCTCTTGCAAGCCCATCCCTCACTTCATCTGCTTCAATTTTTCTGCTTGATCCGCCGTAATCAATGCTGTCAGCAATTCGTCCAATTCCCCATTTAAAATCGCATCGATCTTATGAAGCGTCAATCCAATCCTGTGGTCGGTCACACGCCCCTGCGGAAAGTTATACGTCCGTATCCGCTCACTCCGGTCGCCGGAACCCACCTGACTCTTTCGGTCAGCAGCTTCCTCTGCTGCCTGCTCCAGTCGCGCGCGGTCAAGAAGCCTGGCACGAAGCACCTTCATCGCCTTTTCCTTATTCTTCAGCTGGCTCTTTTCATCCTGACACTGAACAACGATACCCGTCGGAATATGCGTGATGCGAATGGCGGTCTCCGTGCGATTGACGTATTGTCCGCCCGCCCCCGAAGCACAGTAGGTATCGATACGAAGGTCGTTTGCTGCGATATCGACATCGACTTCTTCCGCTTCGGGAAGCACGGCGACTGTCGCTGCACTCGTATGGATGCGTCCGCCCGACTCAGTGACAGGAATACGCTGGACGCGGTGTGTGCCGCTCTCGTATTTGAGCTTCGAGTAAGCGCCGTCGCCCGCGACGAGAAAGGTCACTTCCTTAAAGCCGCCGATGCCCGTCGCATTTGCGGAAAGAAGTTCCGTCTTCCAATGCTGACGCTCGGCATAGCGCGTATACATGCGAAAGAGATCGCCTGCAAAGAGCGCGGCTTCATCGCCGCCAACACCGCCGCGGATTTCGACAATGACGTTTTTCCCATCATGCGGGTCGCGCGGAAGAAGGAGGAGGAGCAGTTCTTCTTCAAGCGCCGCTTTTTTCGGCATTAGCTCCCGCACTTCTTCGCTGGCGAGCGCACGCATCTCTTCATCCTTTTCGACGAGCATGGCACGCGCTTCTTCTAAGCGCTCTACGACCTTCTTATAGCTGCGGTACTTTTCAACGATTGGCAAAAGCTGCGCATGCTCCTTCGTATAAGCCTGCCACTTCGCCATATCTTCCATGACCGCAGGGTCGCTGATGATGGATTCGAGCTCTTGAAATTTTTCTTCGACCGCCCGCAGTTTATCCAGCACGACGCGCACCACCTTCCGCTGCCTTGCGTTCTATCTTATCTGTCGCCTCGGCTCCATCCTTTGCCGCTGCGGCATGTTCATCGGTATTCGGCAATAACATATCTTCCTTCAGCGCAGGGTCATCCGCTGGAAGCACGGCTTTTAACGAAGCGATGGCCACTTCGACCATATCATCCTTTGGCGGACGGGTCGTCAGGTACTGCAGCCAGAGCCCCGGCTTAATCGCCGTCTGAACAACCGCATTTTCACTGGATCCCGCAAGGCGAATGATTTCATAAGAGATCCCCGCGACGAGGGGAAGCAGTACGATGCGGCTCACAATGCGCATCCAGAGATTTGGCCAGCCGAGAAAGGCGAAGACAAAGATGGAGACGAGCATGACGATGAGAAGGAAATTCGTGCCGCAGCGCGGATGCAGACGGGACTGCGCCTGCACATTGGCGACGGTCAGCGGCAAATCCTTTTCATAGCAATGGATGGTCTTATGCTCTGCACCATGGTACTGGAAGACGCGGCGAATGTCTTTCATCCGCGAAATTCCCCAGATATACCCGAGAAAGATGACAAGGCGCAGAATACCTTCCATCAGATTCAAAAAGAGGGGATCTTCCGTCACAAAGTGAAAAAGGCGCGCCGCCCCCGTGGGAATCGCAATGAAGATGACCGCCGCAAGAAGAAAGGCAAAAAGGATGGTTCCGGCAAGTTCCTTATCTGAAAGCTGCTCTTCCTCCTCGCCCGCCATCTTTGCGGAATAAGAAAGCGAACGAATGCCCATGACGAGCGATTCGATGAGCGCGACGGAGCCGCGAAACATCGGCTTCTTTAGAATTGGAAAGCGATCCGCTATCGAATGTACGGGCACGCACTCGAGACGAATCTCTCCTTCTGGATCCCGCACCGCTGTCGCGCGAGATTTCGGGCCGCGCATCATGACCCCTTCGATTACGGCTTGTCCGCCAACCTTCGCCTTTTCCATACTTCCCTCCTAACGCATCGCCGATACAGCACGCAGAGCGCAGCAAATATCAGCCGTCTGTCATCGTACTTTGCCCCAGAGCATTGCGCCCTTAGCTTATCACTCATCAAAAAAGGCTGCCGCTTCGCGACAGCCTCCGAAGAGCTTAGTTCTTCTTATAGCGCTTGTTGAACTTCTCGATACGTCCGCCTGCCTGTACGTCACGCTGACGTCCCGTAAAGAACGGATGGCACTTAGAGCAAACATCGACGCGAAGCTCCTTCTTCGTCGAACCCGTCTTGAACGTATTGCCGCAGCCACACGTCACCGTAGCCTCGAAGAATTCCGGATGAATGCCTTCTTTCATATTTACACCTCTTTCCCCCAACGGTAAAACCGGTATGGATACAAGCTTTCTCTGCGAGAGCTTGGTTACGCCTAGCTTCCCCTTGGGGAAACCAGTCACAAAAACTGGAACCGAACGCCCAGCGGTCGGTACGACTAGCATTATAGCATAAAGGCAGCCACAGTGCAAGATTGCAAAACAGACATCATGCAAAATTCACTCGCCGTACACAGCTCTGCTTTTTGTCGCCAAAATTCTCTCATTCAGTTGACGGTCAACCATTTTCAGCCTATAATGTTTACGGTAAATCTTAGGATAGGAAACGAGGTCTTTTCATGAAAGTAACAAACATCCGAAAGCTGACAGATCAGATCATTGCAGGTCTTCGCATCAAGCGCAGCGATGATATATCCCTGCTCCTCACAGCCCCCCTCGAGGAGCTTCAAAACGGCGCCGGCCGCATTCAAGAGACATTCTGCGGCAATCACATCGACTTCTGCACGATCATCAACGCCAGGAGCGGGCGCTGCGGTGAGAACTGCAAGTACTGTGCACAAGCTGCCTGCCATCATACAGGCGTCGACGAATACGGCTTTCTCGCAAAGGAAGAGATCATCAAAGTCGCCAGAGCTGACCAGGATGCCGGCGCCAATCGCTTCTCTCTCGTCACGAGCGGCAGAGCGCTCACCGGCAAAGACCTCGACAAAGCGATAGAGACCTACGAAGAGATGAACAAGACGCTGACGATCGACCTCTGTGCCTCTCACGGCATACTTCCGCGCGAAGCATTCAAGCGCCTTCGCAGAGCGGGCGTCACGAGCTACCATCACAACATCGAGACGAGCCGCCGCTTCTTTCCTAACATCTGCACGAGCCACACCTATGACGACCGCATCAAGACGATCAAGATTGCGCAGGAAGAAGGCTTCTGTGTCTGTTCCGGCGGCATCATCGGCATGGGCGAGACATGGGAAGACCGCATCGACATGGCGATCAGTCTCTCTGAGCTCGGCATTGAATCGATCCCTGTGAACTCTTTGATGCCGATTCCCGGTACGGGCATGGAAGGTCGTGAAAGCCTTCCGCCAGAAGACATTCTCCGCACGATTGCCATCTTCCGCTTCATCAATCCGGCAGCGAATATCCGCCTTGCCGCTGGGCGAAAGCTCCTTCCGGAAAACGGCGCAACAGCACTCAAGGCAGGCGCATCGGCATCCATCACCGGAAATATGCTGACGACATCCGGCACGACGATTGCTGAAGATATGGAAATGATCCAGCGTCTCGGACTTACGAATAAAAACGAAGACTGCCGCGCCGCTGCCGGCACCTGCGGTGCACACTGACACACAATAAGCAAAGCCGCTGTATCAAGAACGTTTGATGCAGCGGCTTTATTATTTAACATGAAGCTGCACTTTGTCATTTTTCAGCGTTCATGATATGATAGGTTCCATTCATAAGGATAACTAGGCATATGAAGGAGGTTTCCATGTCTTTTGGCAAACAGGGGCGGCTCTGGCTGACTGTCTTTCTCGGTTTATTAAGTGCGATGGCGCCCTTTGCCACCGATATGTATCTGCCCGCACTTCCGCAGCTTGAATCTGCTTTTCAAACGACGACATCTCTCGTCCAGATGACGCTGACAGCGACGATGCTCGGCATGGCGCTCGGACAATTCTTCATCGGTCCCTTGAGCGACCGCTTCGGCAGGCGGGTTCCGCTGCTCTTTGGCATGGCGGCATTTGCTCTCTCCAGCCTCGCCTGCATCTTCGTGCAGGACATCTATCTCTTTCTCGTCATGCGCTTCATCCAAGGTTTCTCCGGTGCCAGCGGCATCGTCATCTCGCGCGCGATTGCCCGCGACCTCTGCGATGGAACCGATCTGACGAAGTTCTTTGCCATCCTCATGGCGGTCAACGGTCTAGCACCGATTCTCTCCCCGATCATCGGCGGACAGGTGCTGAGCCTTACGAACTGGCGCGGTGTCTTTGTATTGCTCACAGTCATCGGGCTTCTCCTCTTCTCGCAGTCTGTGAAATTCAAGGAATCGCTCGCCATAGAGCTTCGCGCAAAGGATATCACAGGCGGTCTGAAATACTTCCCGCACCTCCTGACAAACCGCTATTTTGTCGGTCACTGTCTGATTCAGTTCTTCACTTTCGGTGGGTTCTTCGCCTATATCGCAGGCTCCTCCTTTGTCTTTCAAAATATCTACGGCATTTCTCCACAGGGTTACAGCTTCGTCTTCGGTACCATCGGTGCCGGCATGATGGCACTCGGCATTCTTCCGGCAAGACTTGCAGGGCGTGTCAGGGACGAAACGATACTCTGCGTTTCACTCTGTCTGCAGCTGATCGCCGCTGTCATCCTCCTGATTGTTTTCCTTATCGCTGCCGACAGCATCTATCTCACCTACCTCCTTCTCCTCATTGCCATCCCACCGCTGTCGCTCATCCTCACGACGAGCTTTTCCCTTGCACTTTCTCACCAAGGGAGAAACGCAGGCAGCGCGTCCGCCCTCCTCGGCTTCTTTCAGATGATTCTCGGCGGCATGATGACCCCGGTCGTAGGCATCGCCGGCAGTCATACAGCCATGCCTATGAGCATCATCATGGTCATCGCATTTGCACTGTCCCTTGGAAGCTTTCTCGCACTTATCAAAGGACGCTCTTGATTAAAATAGGAAACGCCCATGCAGGTGAATGACTTGCATGGGCGTTTTTGTACATCGCTCTTAAAGTTCTTTGACAATGTCGCCAAGCGGCTTTTTCTTCGTATGATTTGCCAGCGGCTTTGCATCCTCTGCAGCGTAGCCTAAAGGCATGAAAAGAACAGGGTATTCATCTTCTGGAAGATCGAATGCCTTTTTTGCCTCCGTCGGCGTAAAGCAATTGACCCAGCATGTACCAAGTCCCTGTTCAAGCGCTTCGAACATGACGTGCGTCGCAAGAATAGCTGCGTCCTCGTCACCGGAGTGCTGCGTCGGTTCTTTCGGATACGGATAGTATTCCTTCGTGCTGTAGGTAAAGAGAAGTGCAATAGGTGCGCCGTAAATACAGGGCGTGAGCTCATTCGCCTTCTTCAGTGCTTCCGGCGACTTTATCACATAGATGCGAGCGGCCTGTGCATTTCTAGCAGTCGGCGCGATACCTGCGACTTCAAAAATCTTTTGGAGTTTTTCAGGTTCGACCGGCGTATTCTTAAATTTTTTGACGCTGTAGCGCTTCTTTGCCATTTCTTCAAAAGTCATGAATACATCCCCCTTTGATCACGATTTTCCCATGTACACGTATTGACAGCAAAAGAGAGCTTCTCTTTGAAGCTCCCTAAAGTATCTTGCTAAAGGATTAGCAGGTATGGCATTCTTCGAAAATGCCCTTTTTCTTCAGTGTGTCGACAACCGTTGCGCCGATGTGTGCAACCGTGTCAGCGACCTCGATGCCAACGGCATTGAGCGCCTTGATCTTATTCGCAGCCGTGCCCTTGCCACCAGCGATGATAGCACCAGCATGCCCCATACGTTTGCCCGGAGGCGCCTGACGGCCGGAGATAAAGGCCGTAACCGGCTTGTCCGGCATGTTCTCTTTGATCCATGCTGCCGCATCTTCCTCTGCGCTGCCGCCGATCTCGCCGATCATCAGAATAGCCTTCGTGTCTGGATCATCCTTAAAGAGCTTCAGCGCATCGATGAAGTCCGTTCCCTTGACCGGGTCGCCGCCGATGCCGATAGCCGTCGTAACACCGATGCCGGCATTCTTGAGCTGATAAGCGGCTTCGTAGGTAAGGGTTCCGGAGCGGGAAATGAGACCGACATGACCCTTTTCCTGAATCATGCCCGGAATGATGCCCATCATAGCTTCGCCGCTCGTCATGATGCCCGGACAGTTCGGTCCAACCATGCGGGTCTTCTTCCCTTCTAGGTAACGGCGAACTTTGACCATATCGAGGACCGGGATATGCTCGGTGATGCAGACAACGAGATCGAGCTCTGCATTGATAGCCTCAAGGACAGAGTCCGCAGCAAATTTAGCCGGAACATAGATGACAGAAGCGTTTGCACCCGTAGCCTTGACAGCGTCCTCGACCGTGTTGAAAACAGGAACGCCTTCAACCGTCTGACCTGCCTTGCCCGGCGTTACGCCAGCAACAACATTCGTACCATAAGCTATCATCTGCTTTGTATGGAACGTAGCAGCCTTGCCCGTGATACCCTGGACAACAACTTTAGTATCTTTATTAATCAGTACGCTCATTTTTCGCAGTCCTCCCAATTACGCCTTTTCTGCTTCTTTGACAAGCTTAACGATCTGTTCAGCGCCGCCTTCCATGGACTCAGCCATGATGACATTTTTGATCGGCGTGTTCTTCAGGAGTTCACGACCCTTTTCAACATTCGTGCCTTCGAGGCGAACGACGACCGGAACCGGCATGGACTTGCCGCCGTCTTTGGAGACGAGCTTTGCCGCAGCAATGATGCCTTCTGCCACGAGGTCGCAGCGATTGATGCCGCCGAAGATGTTGACGAAAATGCCCTTTGCCTGACCGCCTTCGAGCATAATCTGGAAAGCCTTCGCCGTCTCCTCGGGGCTTGCGCCGCCGCCGATATCGAGGAAGTTCGCCGGATCGCCGCCGAAGTACTTAAGGATATCGACCGTAGCCATAGCTAGACCTGCGCCGTTGACCATGCAGGCAACGTCGCCGCCGAGGTTGACGTAGTTGAGACCTAGAGCAGCTGCTTCGAGTTCCTTCGGATCTTCTTCTGTCTGGTCACGGAGCTCAACGACGTCCGGATGACGGAAGAGTGCACTGTCATCGAAGTTGAGCTTTGCGTCGAGGCAGATGACATCGTCTTCTTCGGTGACGACGAGCGGGTTGATTTCGACCTGGCTGCAATCCTTGCCGATGAAAGCATCATAGAGCTTCATGAACGTAGCAGCGGCCTTGCGAACTGCCGGCTGCGGAATATCAATCGCATAGGCCATGCGCGTAGCCTGGAAGGATGCGAGGCCGATGGCTGGATCGATCGTATCCGTGATGATCTTTTCCGGGGTCTTAGCCGCAACATCCTCAATCGACGTACCGCCTTCGGAGGAACCCATCATGACAACACGACCCTGCGTACGGTCAACGACGAAGGAGAAGTAGTATTCCTTCTTGATGTTGGAACCGGCTTCGATGAGAAGACGGCCAACCTTCTTGCCTTCAGGACCCGTCTGCTTTGTAACGAGCGTCTGACCGAGAAGAGCCTCTGCATACTTCTTGACGTCAGCCGTGTTCTTTGCCAGCATGACGCCGTGCATGCTTTCGTTGCCCTTGATCGTGCCCTTGCCGCGGCCGCCAGCATGGATCTGAGACTTGACGACAACGACCTTGCTGCCGAGTTCCTCAGCGTTCTTCACAGCCTCTTCGACCGTGAAAGCAGGTTTTCCCTGCGGGACGTTTACGCCGTACTCGCGCAGGATTGCCTTGCTCTGGTACTCATGGATATTCATGAATCTGCCCCCTTATGTAATGGATGAGATGCTTCATTTATGTAAAGATGTTTCTTCCACAACGGCGGTCAAGCCTCTTTGCACGAACGACCATCTCTTTTCTACGGTTGTAAATTATATCGTATTCTCCAACTTGCGTCAATTACTTCTCGTTTATTTCGGGGGAGATGGTAAAGTTTATTTTTTCACATTCTTTTCTGAACTTCTGATTCCCGCGCTTTAAAAGTGACGGCGCCCCATATACAGCAAGGGATACATCCCATTTTCAGCAGTGTAGCGAAAGGAATTTACAAATGTTTTGTACAATATTGAATACTTTTAGACAAAAACCGCTCTGCGGCTGAACGTGCAGTCACAGAGCGGTTTTTATTGCTGCTACCTCAATACCAGCGCGTAAGCGGCAGATCGTTGTTATTGCCCTTCGTCATCAAGACCTGATGCAGGTCGATGTTGCCAACGTAGAAGGCGGCAGCGCAGCCGCAGAGATAGAGATCCCACATGCGGATGAATTCCGTGCCGCGCGCAGCTTCCACCTGCGGCTTTACCTTCTGGAAGTTGTTGTACCAATGCATAAGCGTCTTATAGTAGTGGCGGCGCAGGCTCTCGACGTCGATGACGCGGAATTTCTCATCGTAGGCGATGTGAATAATTTCGCGCAGCGACGGAAGAGTGCCGCCTGGGAAGATGTACTTGCGCGTCCATGCGCTCGTCTCGCGCTCGTCCTGCCCGCTGATATAATGAAGGAGAAACAGGCCGCCGTCTTTGAGCATATCACTCGCATCCTGCATATAGAGCGGTAGGTTTGGACGGCCAACATGCTCGATCATGCCGACGCTGACGATGCGGTCAAATGTCTTTCCGCTCTTTGCGACGTCGCGGTAATCGATGAGATCAATCGTTACAAGATCCTCAAGGCCAAGCTTTTCAATGCGCTTTTGCCCCTCTGCCCACTGCTCTTTTGAAAGCGTGCAGCCATAGCCTTTGACGCCGTACTTCTGCGCTGCCTCGATGAGGAGGAAGCCCCAGCCGCAGCCGATATCGAGAAGCGTCATACCCTTCTTCAGATAGAGTTTTTCGAGAATGTAATCGACCTTTTGATGCTGTGCCGTCTCAAGGTCATCGTCTTCCTTCTTGAAGTATGCACAGGAATAACTCATCGTCTTATCAAGCCAGAGCTTGAAAAAATCGTTGCCGAGGTCATAGTGCGAAGAGACCTGCTCCTTCTGTGCGCTCTTCCTTGTGCTCACGTTAAAGAGCTTTGACAGCGCACTGCGGTCAACACCATCCTTGCTGAAATGCGGAAGCAGAACACGGAGTGCTGTGAAGAGATCGCCCTCGATGTCCAGGTCGCCGCGCATATACGCCTCGCCGAGCGCAAGCTCTGCACTCGCCAAAAGCTCCTTTTTCGAGATATCGTTCTTCACGTTGACCGTGAAAAGCGGCTCGCCTTCGCCAATCGTATACGTCTTATCATGCAGCTTCACGCAGAAGCAAGCGTCATTGAAGCGCTCGAGATAATGAATGAGAAAACTGTCGAGTAAATGTGTGAATGGCATGATGATCTTCCCTTCGGTTTGAACCATTTCCGTACAGGTAAATTGAATATAAAAAACAGCTCGTATTATAGCAATGTCCGCATAAAAAAAGAATATGCGCGGTTATTTTTCTAAAAACGACTATAGAATGCAGCGTATTCTTTCTCTTTCTTCCGTTTTTACCGTGATTTTCGAAGAAAGTGCGATGATTTATAGGATTATTTAAAAAGCTCAAACAGCTGCTTTCCGATCAGAACTGTCGTAACCGCTATGAAAAGCGGACGGACAAAAGAAACACCTTTCCAAAGTGCCACGCGTGCACCGCAGTAGGCGCCAAGGATCATCGAGAGTCCCATTGGGATTGCATAGCTGAAATTGACCTCACCGAAATACGAGAAGAGAATGGCAGCTGCAATGTTGCTGCCGAAGTTCAGCGCGCGTGCATTTGCCGCGGCACCTAAAAAGTCGAAGCCAACGAGCAGAAAGGCAAAGAGCAGAAAGGAACCCGTCCCCGGTCCAAAAAAACCGTCGTAGAAACCAAAGAAGAAGGCGACGAGTGCCGAGAGAAAGAGCATCCGCGTGCTCATGCCGTGAAAGACCGTGTCTTTTCCCCAGTCCTTCTTAAGGATGCTGTAGATAAGGACAAAGATGAGGAGCGCGGTGACAAGCGGACGAAGAAATTCCGACGGCACCATGCGTACGGCAAGGACACCTGCCGAAGAGCCGAGAAGCGAGAGCGGAAAGAGGCGGCGGATCAGCCAGCCGTCTACCTTGCCGCTCTTGACAAAGGCCAAAAAGCTAGTGAACGCGCCCATCACGGCTGCTACCTTATTCGTCCCGAGCACGGTGACGGGCGGCAGCCCTGTCCAAAGCAGCGCAGGAACAGAAATCAAACCGCCGCCGCCGACAACAGCATCGATAAAGGCGGAGAGAAAACCAAAGACGATAAGGAATACCAAGGTTCCTGCATCAAATAATTCCATACACGGTTCCTTCTCTCATAGTCAAATGGTGAAAATTAGGCAAAATATCTGCTCATGTTGACAGACAAAAGAAATCAGAGCAGACCCAAGGCAGCCTCTGCAAAAAGGCACTCGGTCGTCTTTTCTCCGCCCGACAGCATCCCATGCTTTTTTGCAAGCACGCCGTTTTCATAGCGCGACAGACATGCGCCATCATAAGTGCACTGCGTCGTACCAATGACTTTGACGCCCTTTTCCCGCGCATAGTCGAGCGCATCCAAAAAGCTCGTGCCGTCGATAGGGATGGTGGGAACGCCGCCCGCACCAAAGCCTTCGACGATGACGACATCGTAGTGCGCATCGACAAGGGCACGGAGAAGCCGCGGTGAAATCCCAGGCGTAAGCTTTAAAACGGCCACGCGGCAGCAAATTTCATCGTGCAGGACAAAGGCGCCCCTCTCTGCGGCGGGCGCCAGCCAATGCACCCGCCCACCGCGAAACTCACCAGCCGTTGGCTGATTGATGGAGTAAAATGCACAAAGGTTCTCCGTGTAGAGCTTTCGCGCCGATATCCCCGACAAAATCTTTCCGCCAAAGACGAGATAGACGCCTGCGCGCGTGCTCTCTGCCACACGTACGGCAGCGCAAAGGTTCTGCACGGCATCCGTACCCGCTGCCGGAAGGGGAAGCTGCGATCCCGTGACGGCAACGGGTACAGCAATATTTTCCAGCATCTTCGAAAGCGCCGCCGCTGTATAGGCCATCGTATCCGTGCCATGTGTCACGATAAATCCCGCATAGCGCTCCCTGCGCTCCGCGATCGCCCGCGCCACGTTCTGCCAATCGTATGGCGTCACATTTGTCGAGTCGAGCGCAAGAAGCTCCAGCACATCGAGGGAAACACCGTCCCCTAGTGCTGCCAGCTCGACAATTTGCTCTCCCGTAAGCGCAGGGCAAAGACCATGCACTCCAAGTGCCGATGCAATTGTCCCTCCCGTCGCTATGAGACAAAGCTTCTTCAAAGCCGTCTCCTTTCCTACAGAAACGAATCGCCTGACTTACGTCAGGCGACTTTCTCATAAACTTACCCTTCCACGTCGACCTTTGTCGCACGCAGACGCGCCATGGCACGATGAAGTGCGAGTTCGGCGCGGTTGATATCAATCTTGCCCTCCGTCGGTGCCTGATGGAAGGAATCAATGCGTTCCTTCGCACGAGCATAGGCCTCTTTGGCGCGGTTGATATCGATGTCGATGGGCTGCTCCGCCGCCGTCGCCAGAACGGAAATTTTCTCCGGCGTGACTTCCATGAAGCCGCCGGCAACAGCGATGAGCTGCTCGTCACGGTCGGCACCGAACCGCACGCGCATAGCATGCGGTTCCAACCCCGTGACGAGCGGCGCATGATGCGGCAAGATACCGAGTTCGCCGCCCGTCGAACGGACGATGAGCATCGCGATATCTGCCGTATAGACCACCTTATCGGGGGAGACAATCTCTAGCTTAATCGTCGCCATCGATTATTCCTCCTCTTTGATCTTCTTTGCTTTCTCCACGGCCTCATCAATCGTGCCGACCATATAGAATGCGTTCTCCGGCAGATCATCGTACTTGCCTTCGAGGATTTCCTTAAAGCCGCGAACCGTTTCCTTCAGCGGTACGTACTTGCCCGGCGAGCCCGTAAAGACTTCTGCCACAAAGAACGGCTGTGAGAGGAAGCGCTGAATCTTACGCGCACGGGAAACCGTGAGCTTATCCTCATCGGAAAGTTCTTCCATACCGAGGATGGCGATGATATCCTGCAAATCCTTGTACTTCTGAAGAACAGCCTGCACACCGCGCGCGACCTTGTAGTGCTCCTCGCCGATGATATGCGGATCAAGGATACGGCTTGTGGAATCGAGCGGATCGACAGCAGGATAAATGCCGAGCTCCGCAATCTGACGGGAAAGAACCGTCGTCGCATCCAGGTGGGTAAACGTACCCGCCGGTGCCGGGTCTGTGAGATCATCTGCCGGGACATAGACGGCCTGAACCGACGTAATTGAACCTTCCTTCGTCGACGTGATGCGCTCTTGGAGCGCACCGATATCTGTCGTCAATGTCGGCTGATAGCCAACAGCCGACGGCATGCGGCCGAGAAGTGCTGAGACCTCAGACCCCGCCTGAATGAAGCGGAAGATGTTATCGATGAAGAGAAGGACATCCTGATGCTGAACATCGCGGAAATACTCCGCCATTGTAAGACCTGTCAGGGCGACGCGCATACGAGCGCCCGGCGGTTCATTCATCTGTCCGTAAACAAGAGCCGTCTTGTCGATAACGCCGGACTCCGTCATTTCGCCCCAAAGGTCATTGCCTTCGCGCGTACGTTCGCCGACGCCAGCAAAGACGGAATAACCGCCGTGCTCCGTCGCGATGTTATGAATGAGCTCCATGATGAGAACCGTCTTGCCGACACCAGCGCCGCCGAAGAGACCTGTCTTGCCGCCCTTCGAGTACGGTGCAATGAGATCAACGACCTTGATACCCGTCTCCAGAATGCTTGTCGACGTCTCTTGATCCTCAAAGGTCGGTGCTGAGCGATGAATCGGCCAAAACTCTTTGTTGCCGACCGGTGCGGGGTTATGATCAACCGTCTGTCCCAGCACATTAAAGACGCGGCCGAGGCACTCCGTGCCAACCGGAACCTTGATCGGCGCGCCTGTATCGTCCGCATCCATGCCGCGCATGAGACCGTCGGTCGAGCTCATAGCGATGCAGCGCGTGACGCTGTCGCCAAGGTGCTGCATGACCTCGACCGTGAGATCGATGTCAATATCCCCCGCCTTGCCCTTGATGGTAACGGCATTCAAAATTGCGGGAAGCTCGCCCGCAGGGAATTCAATATCTACGACAGGTCCGATGACCTGTACGACTTTGCCTTTTGCCAATGATAGACCTCCTTGCTGCCATGAAGCACTTCTTTCTTCGACATGAGAAAGAGCGCTGCTCCATGGATTCTGGTGCAGCGATGCTGCCTCCCGTTATTTCAGACCTTCTGCACCTGCCACGATCTCATTGAGCTCCGTGGTGATGCCCGCCTGGCGAACCTTGTTGTAATACAGGTTAAGCCCCGCGATGAGATCCTCGGCGTTGTCTGTCGCATTGCTCATAGCATTCATGCGGGAACTCAGCTCGCTCGCTGCCGACTGCAGGAGTGCTGCGTAGACCGTCGTGTAGAGGTACTGCGGGAGCATGGCTCCGAGGACTGTCTCTACATCCGGTTCATAGATGTATTCGGCATGCATTCCCTTCGTCTCGCCGCCTTCTGGCGCCGCAAAGGGCAGGAGGCGTTCGACTTTCGGCTCACAGCTGATGGCAGAAATGAACTCGGTGTAAACCATGGTCACTTCACAAATTTCGCCGGAGGTATACCGCTCGATGAGATCTATGGCAATATGGCGGGCATTTTCGAACTTCGGACGCTCGCTGATGCCGATGTAGTCCTTCACAACATGGTAGTCGCGATTTTTAAAATGTGCAATGCCCCTGCGGCCGATGATGACGAGATCGGTATTCGCCTTATCCGTCACCAGTGCTTCAACCGCCTTACAGACATTTGCGGTATAGGCGCCGGCAAGCCCCTTGTCCGCCGTGATGACAAAGACGAGCTTTCTGCCGCTTTCACGTTTTTCCAGCAGCGGATGCTTCATCATCGTGCCTGCATTCGCTGCGATTTCCTGCACGACCTCCATGACTTTTTCTGCATAAGGAGCGTTTGCCTGTGCCACTTCCTTAGCATGACGAAGGCGGCTCGTGGCAACCATATTCATGGCGCTCGTAATCTGCTTCGTACTCGTCACGCTCTTGATGCGGCGGCGTATGTCTTGTAAACTAGCCAACTCGACTCACCTCGCCTTACGCCATCTTATAGGGAATCGTATCCTTGAATTCCTCGATAGCTGCTTTGAGGGAAGATTCGATTGCATCGCTGAACTTCTTTTCCGTCCGGATCTTTTCGCCGACGTCCGGATGGCTGCTGTGCATAAACTTCAAGAAGCCATCCTGGAATTCGACGACTTTGTCGACGGGAATATCGGTCAGGAATCCCTTTGCTGCCGTATAGATGACCATGACCTGATCTTCGACGACAAGCGGGCTGTACTGTGCCTGCTTCAGCGTCTCAACCATGCGTTCGCCGCGGTCGAGCTGTGCCTTCGTCGCCTTGTCGAGGTCGGAAGCGAACTGGCTGAATGCTGCGAGTTCACGATACTGTGCAAGGTCGAGACGCAGCGTACCGGCGACCTGCTTCATCGCCTTGATCTGTGCCGAGCCGCCGACACGGGAAACTGAGAGACCTACGTTGATTGCCGGGCGGATGCCGGAATAGAACGCATCGGACTCCAGCATGATCTGACCGTCGGTGATGGAGATGACGTTCGTTGGAATGTATGCCGAAAGGTCACCTGCCTGCGTCTCAATAATCGGAAGTGCCGTAATCGAGCCGGCGCCGAGTTCGTCGGAGAGCTTTGCCGCGCGCTCGAGAAGGCGGGAGTGCAAATAGAAGACATCGCCTGGGTATGCTTCACGTCCGGGCGGGCGGCGAAGCAGGAGGGACATCGCACGATAGGCTGCCGCGTGCTTTGTAAGGTCATCATAGACGCAGAGACAGGCCTTGCCCTTATACATAAAGTGCTCTGCCATGGCAACACCTGCATACGGTGCGAGATACTGAAGAGGTGCTGACTCTGCCGCCGTTGCAGCAACGACGATGGTATATGCCATCGCACCGCGCTCTTCGAGCGTCTTTACCACACGGGCAACGGTCGAGGCCTTCTGACCGATGGCGACATAGACGCAGATGCAGTTCTGCCCCTTCTGGTTCAGAATCGTATCGACAGCGATCGCCGTCTTGCCAATGCCGCGATCACCGATGATGAGTTCGCGCTGTCCACGGCCAATTGGGACGAGCGCATCGATCGCCTTAAGTCCTGTCTGAAGCGGCTCATGCACTGACTTGCGATCCGCAATGCCCGGTGCCGGATACTCGACCGGACGCGTCTCCGTCGTATCAATGGCACCTTTGCCGTCGATGGGGCGACCGAGGGCATCAACGACGCGGCCAATCATGGCGTCGCCGACAGGAACCTGCATGATCCTGCCCGTACGCTTGACCTCCGAGCCTTCTTTAATGTGCGTCTCACCGCCGAGCAAAACAGCACCGACGCTGTCCTGTTCAAGGTTCAGGACAAGACCATATATATCATTACCGAAATCCAGGAGCTCGCCTGCCATGGCTTTATCAAGGCCATGGATATGGGCGATACCATCGCCGATCTCGATAACCGTGCCGACATCATCGACATTCAAATCAACATTGTAGTTTTTGATCTGGTCTTTGATGATGGCTGTTATTTCTTCAAGATTCATTTTCATCTTTCGCAGTCACCTCTCATCACATGTTCGCCATCAGATCGCCCGTGAGACGTGCGAGTCTGCCGGTGACGCTGCCATCAATGCGCTTGTCGCCGATGCGGACAACGACGCCGCCGATGACCTTCGGATCTTCGTGAAGACGCAGCCTCACTTCTTTGCCTGTTACACCCGCGAGCTTTTCCTGAAGCCTGCTTTCCTGCCCTGCATCCAAGGAGCTCGCTGTCGTCACATCCGCTATGACGATGCCCTGCGCCTCGTTCGAAAGTGCCTCAAAGACCCGTACAATTTCTGGAAAATACGCCATGCGGCGCTTATCAACCAGAAGATACAAGAAGTTCTGCACTTCACCTGCAAGCTCACCTTCGAAGCACTTTTTGAGAAGTATCTTCTTATCTGCGCGCGAGATGCCCGGGTTGTCGAAATACCCCCAGATCCCCGCCACGCCGTCAAGATCCCCCTCGACGCGCTTCAGTTCCCTGCCATAGGCAAGGAGCTTATCGTCTTCCACAGCCAATTCAAAGATAGCGCGGGCGTACTTGCGTGCCAATTCTAAATTCAGCATGGCAACTCACCAATCTTATCCTTGTCCAGCGAGTCAATAAAGTTTTCGACAAAGGTTTCGTTTTCGTCCGTCGTCATATTCTTCGCAACGATCTTACCAGCGGCGAGCAGTGAAAGCCGAATGACTTCCTTGCGGATCTCGTCCTTTGCGCGTTCGTTTTCACGCGCGATTTCCGCGCGAGCAGAAGCCTTCATCTGCTCGATCTCACGCCTTGTATCCGCAACGGCCGCCTCACGATCCTGCGCCGCGACGCGCTCTGCGTTCTCGACGATCGACTGCGCCTTTTCGCGCGCCTCCGCGAGTTTCGCCTTGTAATCACGCAGCGTACGCTCCGCCTCAGCCTTGTCAGCATCCGCCTTGTCGAGACTTTCCTGTATCCTTTGGCTGCGCTCGGCAAGGATTTTTTTTACCGGCTTGTAAGCAACCGCACGCAGGATCACGACCAGGATGACAAAGTTCAGGATCTGAGCGATGAGCGTCATATTAATGTCGATCAATTCCCATGCCTCCCTTCAAAAGCATCAAACCATAGCTTGATTACTTGATGAGCGGGTTAGCATAGAGCATGATCAGAGCGACAACGGTTGCAATGATAGCCATGGACTCGATGAGACCGACGGAAATAAGCGTATTCGTAAAGAGCTTGCTCTGTGCTTCCGGCTGGCGTGTGATGCCCTCGATAAAACGGCTCGTGACAAGACCGTCACCGAGACCTGCGCCGATTGCGGCAAAGCCCATGCAAAGGCCTGCACCGATGAGAGCTGCTGCTACCATAATTGCGTTTTCCATGAAAAATCCTCCTAGATTTATTGTTTGTAATTAACCTTTGTCCATCGGACACTTACTCTTCTACATCTTCTTTGACAGCACCGGCAAAATACGCGATGGAAAGCATCGTGAAGATGAATGCCTGGACGCCGCCGATGAAGATACTGAATGCCAGCCAGACGACTGACGGAATCGGCATCCATACCGGCATCAGCTTGAGCAGGATGAGGATCAATATCTCACCTGCAAGAATGTTGCCAAAAAGACGGAATGCCAACGTGATCGGCTTGGCGATTTCTTCAATGGCGTTGATGACGACAAAGACCGGCGTCGGCTTAAAAAAATGAGCGACATAGTGTCCGCCTTTGAAGTACAAGCCAAAGAAATGAACCATAACGATGACTAGGAGCGCAAGTCCCAACGTGGTGTTCAGGTCATTTGTCGGAGATGCCAGCATAGGAATAAGACCGAGCCAGTTCGAAACGATCAGGAACAGGAACAGCGACATGATGAATGGCACTAAGAACTCGCCACGTTTGCCCATGGTTCCGCCAATCTGCTCGTTCAGCCAGACAACGACTGCTTCCAACACATTCTGCCAACCGTTCGGCACCAGCTTCAAGCCGCGCGTAGCGAGGAATGCGATAACGATGACGATTGCCATCGTCAGCCATGTCATGCACAAGGTTTCCCAATTAAAAGACATTCCGGCAAAGCGAATTACTTCGCGAACACCGATTTCATGCATAACCTCTACCTCCCCCCTCCGGAAAACACCCGGAAAACTTTTGGAAAAAGAAGGCGAGCCTTCCCGTTCCTTTATCTGAAACAGCGATCGCTGCATCATCCAATAGAATTATATCTCACTCGCTGCCGTGGTTCAGCAGATAGGCATATCGCAGAAAAAGCAGCATGCTCCCGCCGTAGCAGGCAAGAAGTGCCGCAGCCGCTGCAAAAAATACCGGCTTGGAATCCTGCACTGCAGCAAAAAGCGCAGCAAAGACGGCAAAGAGGCGGATAAAGAGCCCCCACAGCATTTGCGCCTTTGCCTTCTTAGGCGGCATCGCCGCACTTTTCCGTGTCCGATAGACCAAAGTGAACATACATACGGCGCCGGCTGCAAAACCGAGGACGACTCCCTTGAAAAGGACAAGTTCACCGAATATTGCCAGAGCGAGAAAGCTGAGGATCAAGCACGCTGCAAAAAGAAAAAGCAATCGTTTCGAAATGACAGGTATCGCTTGATTCATGAACCTCTCCCGGGAAAGACCGCAGCAACACGACCGAAATGAAAACATATGCTTTACAAAAACATGTCGAAATCTCTCGTACATATTCTTGTTACCTCTTTTTACGTTCGACACGAATGTTAAAATTCCTTTATTTTTTTACGCCGTTTTAAGAGGGAATCGCTGACCGTTTTTCTGGCATTTCTCTCCACGAAAAAACGGGAAAGTTAAAGAACTTTCCCGTTTCTTCAAAGCCATGCTGCGCAAACAGCGCGTGAGAACTTCGATTAGAAGAAGAACTCGACACGGCCAAAGTACGTGTGAACATCCTGATGGGCACCGTCGATTTCCTTGCCGTTGCCATACTGGAACTGACCGACAACATTCTTGAAGAACGTGTAGTTCAGACCGACTTCCCAACCCTTTTCATTCGTGGAAAGAGCATCAAAGGTGTTGTACGGCGTAGCACCCTTGCCGAGGTGACGATATGCAGTCCAGAGACCCCAAGTACCGCTGTTCTCTGCCTGAGCACCCTTATAGTTGAGCTGGACGCTCCAGTTCTTGTTGTCCGGGTTGACCGTGCTGCCGACCTGGTCAGTGTTGGACTCAGCATAGTAGCCGCCGAGACCGACGTTCTTGTCGAAGTTATACTTCGCTCTGACGAGCCAGATGTTTGCATCATCCGACGGATTCGTCATGACGCTTTTGTTGCGGACACCGAGATGATGGAAGCTGACGCCGCCGTCGAACTTGCCCTTGTTGAAGCCGAGACCAGCATACACATAGCTGTTTGCATGCCAGTTGGAGCCGTCTTCACCGAACGTGCCATCTTCGTTGTGGAGACGACCGCCGCCGACCGTAAGCTTTACATTGCTGCCGACCGTAGCTTCGCCGCCCGTGAACTGCGTATCCATGATGCTGTCGTTATCAATCGGAGCAAAACGACCGAGCTTGATCTGGAAGTTCTTATAGTCGCCCTGTGCCCAGAGACGCTTGACGTCGACGTTGCTGTCCTTGCCCTCGTCTTCCTTGAGGTCGAACGTAGAATCGAGACGTGCATTGACATGCCAGTTGCTGTTGACTTCAGCGCTCGGCTCGAGACGGAAGAGAGCTTCGTTCGTGTGATCGCTCTTACCAGCCTGCTTATAGACGTGACGGGAGATCGTGTACTGTGCTTCGCCGTTCCACTTGACCATATCAGCATTGCGCTCGAGGTTCGAAACGCGGACGCCGAGGTTGTTCAGCTCTTCAGCAAACTCTGCCTGGAGCTTTTGGAGCATTGCCTTGTCACTGTCGGAAAGATCGGACTTAGCCATTGCCTTTGCAATCATCTGTGCCATTTCATAGCGCGTGATGTTGCGGTCACCGCGGAAGGAACCGTCTGGATAACCTTCGATGACGCCGTCAGCTGCGAGCTGCGTAACTGCATCATATGCCCAATGGTCAGCAGGGACATCGGCGAACGGGTTTGATGCTGCGAATGTGGTGGATGCTGCGCCAACGACGAGAGCCGTTGTAAGAGCGCTTACAAGAGTCTTCTTCATGAGAAACTCCTCCTTATTTACAGAAATGAACGCGGAAAGTTCAATCTACAGAAGGCATTCCTTATGAGTTTCCATGTTTCCTCAAGAGCCCCTTCTATTTCAAGAACCATTGGTAGTTTAGCATAAATCAATAAAAAAGACAAGTATTTTTTTACATACCTAAGCGGATTGTATTAACTTTTTTAAGTATTGCATAAATTTTATCCAAGAATTTCACGATACATGTAAGCGTGAATCGTCCATCGAAAAGGCAGACGGCAAAAGCTCGGAAAGCGTTGCATTGCGCCGATCTCCCGCGAGATTTGCCATGATGATGCGATCGATGCCGAACTCTGCGATGACCTGCCGGCACGCACCGCAGGGAGCACACGGAGCTTTGGTATCAGCAACGACTGCAATCGCTGTCAGATGCGTCTCTCCCTCTGAAAGTGCCTTGAAGATCGCCGTGCGCTCTGCGCAGTTCGTAAGCGAATAGCTCGCATTTTCGATATTTGCACCGCCGTATATCCTGCCGGAAGCCGCCAGCACCGCGGCACCGACAGCAAACTTAGAATATGGTGCATAAGCATGGGAACGATAGGCTTTTGCCGCCGCGATAAGCGCTTCATCCATTTTGTCCACTTTATTTTCTACGCTATGCATAGCGCGTCACCTGCCCTTTCTCCACCCGTGCATAGACAAGCGGTTTTGCCGTCGGCTTTTCCCCAACGTGCAGCGCTGCACAAAATACGCACTCTGCCTCTCGAAGGGCACGCCCATCTTTGGCATAAAGCGTCGCCAGCGCTTCGCCCTCTTTCACGCAGTCACCGTATTTCTTATGCAGAACGATGCCTGAGGCAGGGTCGATGGGCGCATCCTTCGTCTCGCGTCCTGCCCCTAGGATAACACTTGCTTCGCCGATTTTTTCGGCATTCATATGAGAGATGAAACCATGTTCTTTTGCACAAACTTCTGCCCTGCATGCCGCCTGTGGAAACTTCGTCCCATCCTCGAGGACGGAGATATCGCCCCCCTGCGCCGCGACCATCTTTTTAAACATATCGAAAGCCGAGCCGTCGAAGATCATCTTTTCCGCCAGGCGGCGGCATGTATCTTCGCTGCCTTTTTCGATGAGGCAGAGCATATTTGCCGCGAGCGTCAGCGCTTCTTCCCTAAGGTCTTCCGGCCCCTTTCCTTTCAGGACATCTACAGCCTCCCGAATTTCAATGCTGTTGCCGATGCCGCAGCCGAGCGGCGTGTCCATGTCCGTGATGAGAGCAGCGGTTCTGCGTCCATTTGCCTCGCCGATTTCGACCATGGTCTTGGCAAGTACGACCGCGTCACCCAACGTCTTCATAAAGGCACCGGAGCCGACCTTGACGTCGAGAAGAATCGCACCCGCGCCCGCTGCTAGTTTCTTGCTCATGATAGAGCTTGCGATAAGCGGGATGCTGTCGACCGTCGCTGTGACATCGCGCAGTGCATAGAGTTTCTTATCCGCGGGGGCAAGGTTTCCCGTCTGTCCGATGACACTGACGCCTATCTCGTTGACGATGCGGAAAAATTTCTCTGCTGGAAGTTCGGTCGTAAAGCCCGGAATGGACTCGAGTTTATCGATCGTCCCTCCTGTATATCCCAAACCTCTGCCACTCATCTTGGCGACCTTACCGCCCGCCGCCGCGACAATGGGCGCACAAATCAGCGTCGTCTTATCGCCGACGCCCCCCGTCGAATGTTTGTCAACCGTCCTGCCCGTCACAGAGGAAAGGTCGATTTCATCGCCAGAGGCTGCCATTTCTCTCGTGAGTGTCGCCGTCTCCCGCACATCCATGCCCGAAAAACAAATCGCCATGAGCATCGCTGCCATTTGATAGTCGGGAATTGTACCGAGAACAAAATTCTTCACCATATAGGCGATCGCATCATCTGTGAGTGCTTCGCCGCGCTTCTTCTTTGCAATGAGATCATACATCCGCATAACCTACACTCCTTCTGCTGCCGCCTCTCTCATCACAGGATCACGCGCGCAGGATGCGCGGGAGAAAACTTTCGCCCTTCGTCTTCAGCTCTGCATGAAAGATATCGGCGATCGTCGCGCCAATCATCGAAAATGTCGGGTATGTGCCGAGATTCGTTCCAGCTTTCACGTGCTTTCCATACATGACGAGCGGAATGTACTCGCGCGTGTGATCCGTCCCCGGTGCGCCCGGGTCACAGCCGTGATCCGCCGTGATCATGAGAAGGTCATCCGCTGCCATTTCCTGCATAAAACCGCCAAGCCATGCATCGAACTGCGTCACGGCATTAGCATAACCCGCAATGTCACGGCGATGACCGAACATCATGTCAAAGTCCACGAGATTGATAAACGCAAGCCCTGAAAAATTCTCTTTTAAAAGTGCGGATGTCTTTGCCATGCCGTCTGCATTATTCCTGTTGACGCCCATCGACTGCGAAATGCCCCGCCCCACAAAAATGTCGGAAATCTTTCCGACGCCGATCGTCGCGAGATTCTTCTTCATCAGCGCATCCAGCATGGTCTCGCCCGCCGGATCAAGTGAGAAATCATGGCGGCGCGAGGTGCGTTCATAATTCGGATATGTGCCGATGTAGGGGCGCGCAATGATGCGGCCGACACCATGCTCCCCCTGCATGATCTTTCGCGCCATGCGGCAATAGTCATACAGTCTTTCCACCGGCACATCGCTTTCATGCGCCGCAATCTGCAAAACGCTGTCGGCGGATGTGTATACGATAAGTCCGCCCGTCTCCTTCTGCTCGCGGCCATAGTCATGAATGACCCTCGTTCCTGCATACGGTTTATTACAGAGAATCTTTTTGCCAAACACCGCTTCGAGCCTTTCGATCACATCCTGCGGAAAACCGTCGGGATATATCGGCATCGGATGCGTCGAGACAATGCCCGCGATTTCCCAATGTCCAGTTGTCGTGTCCTTTCCGCGCGAGAGTTCACGCAGGCGGGCAAAGGCGCCGATAGGGCTTGCTTCCGGCCGCCCGCATCCGACACCGTCAATGTTAAAAAGACCAAGTTTTGCAAGATTGGGCGCGAAAAATTTCGGAGACTTTACAATCGTTGCCAGCGTGTTGCAGTCGCCATCGCCAAATTCTTCTGCGTCTGGCTCGCGCCCGATGCCCATGCTGTCAAGAACGATGAGAAACACGCGCTTAAAGGGAGCCTTCATTTTTCTCTTCCCCTTTCTTTTCTAACTAAGATTTCAATATTATTTCCATACTTCGACAATAACTACTTTTCTTCCTTCTTTCCCAAAATGTCCACTTTTTTAATTTATTTTGAGAAAATACTTGCAATCGTCTGAATCTTATGCTATAGTAAATATTGAAAAGAGAAGAGAGACGGTCGAAGAAGGTAATATCTTTGACAATACCGTGCCAAATAGATCTCTTTCCTCTTATGGCTTGCCTCAGCAAGCTGTCCGCAGGACTTAGCCGAAAAAGGCGTCCTAGAAACCTTTCCTTAGAGAAAAGGAGTGATCGCAATCGGAAAATTTCATTTGCATCGCTTCTTCACGGCAGACTAACAAGCGCACATTTTGAAGAAAAAGAATATCCGCACGGCGATGTCTTCTCAGGCGGATGGAGCGTAAGCTTCAGGGCAGATGGAGGCTAGCGGAAGTCATCAGCGCAGCGTCAGCGTGAAAAGCAGTATGCCGAATGGGTCAGATCGTTAACAATCGGTTCAAGGTTTCCCCCGTAAGCAGACCGGTCGCTTACTGAATGCGCCGCAAAATCCTCGCCTTTCGGCAGGGGGATATAAGGCGCGTCCGTCAGATTGGCGGATAGTGATGAGCAAGGCGTTGTTCATGGTAGAGTGAACTCGTAAGACCATGTTTTCTATAGTAAAGTTCGCTAACCTTTCAGAATCTTCCCAGTCAACAACTGAATATCGCTGCGGATTTCTGCTTCTACAGTGATAGCATGCAGAATCCACTCTGTATGAATCTAGGTTTTGTGCCATGTGCACACACTCGATGGCTCTGATCGTTCGAAGAATAGGCAGAGCAAACCGATGTTTCGTAGAAAGAGAACAATTTGTATATGATTAAAAAATAGCTGTCTTGCGCGAAATAGTGCGAGGCAGCTGTTGCTTTTTGTATATACTTTTCCCATAAACAAAAAAACGACAAGCCATCGTTCGCTTGTCGTTTTTTCCAGTTAATCCCGAACCGATTTCCAACGATCATGCAGCCAGAACCAATCTTCCGGATAGGCGCGAATATCCGCTTCGATGAGCTTTGTCAATTTCTGCGTCATCTTTCGGATATCTTCTTTCTTATCTCTTGTCTTCTCCACAAAAAAAGGGCCGAGAATCTTCAGGTGCTGATACCCATCTTTCCCGCGATGCAAGAAGGATGCGAAAATCGGCACATCGGAAAAGCGTGCCATCGAGGCTGCGCCTGGAACACAGTTTGTCTCCCTGCCAAAGAAATCGAGAATGATGCCGTCATGGCGGTTCGTATCCTGATCCATGATAAGTCCGATCGCATAACCGCCCTTAAGCATGCGGAACATCTCACGGACGCCCTGCTTGTAAGTGATATGCATGCCGATTTGCGCGCGGTACTCGTTGATGAATCGGTTGGCCGAGCCCTTCTGCTTCATGGCGACGCCGACCATCGGGATGCCCGCCATGGCAAAGGCTCCTCCCATAAGCTCCCAGTTGCCGCTGTGCGATGCGGCAATGATGTATCCCTTGCCGCCTGCCATCGCTGCCTTCATAGGCTCGATATTCTCGATGCGGATATAATCTTCCGGATGTCTCTTGATCAGCGGAAAGCGAAGGACTTCGACGAGCATCGGACCGAAGCGGACAGCCGAAGCACGTGCGATACGCCGCGCTTCCTCATCCGAGACAGGAAGGCACATCTTGATCTGACGAAAGGCCAGCTCTTTTCTTTTTTTGGGAATGAAAGGATATAAAATAACGCCGAGTGCGCGCCCCATGGCATAGGCAAGCGAGCGCGGTAGGAGACAGAAAAAAGCGCTGAGAACCTTTAGGAAATAATACGCCATAAGTTTTTTCTCCCCTCCACGTTCTGTAGGGTACCTGCTGTTTTGCGCTTACCTTTACTTTTTCGGCAGAGCAAGCTTATCCAACAGCTTGACATACTTCTTGATCTTTTTCATCATATCCGGCAGCTGCTTCATAGCGGCCTGCATCCGCAGCCAGCTCGTGTGGCTCTGTACGGGAAAACCGGCGCCAAAGAAGCCTTCGGGCATATCGCTGATGATGCCGGAGCGCCCGCCATAGACAGAGTTTGCACCGACCTTGATATGTCCGACCGTCGCACTCTGACCGCCGAAGGTGACATTGTGACCGACCGTCGTCGATCCTGAGATGCCCACCTGGGCGACGACGAGACAATTTTCGCCGATTTTCGAATTGTGACCAATATGGACTAGGTTGTCCATCTTCGTGCCGCTGGCAATAACTGTCGAGCCCATGGCTGCGCGGTCGATACAGTCTTGCGCGCCGATCTCTACATCGTCGCCAATGACGACATTGCCGACCTGCGGTACTTTCGTATGCTTGCCGTCCTTTGTCGTAAAGCCAAAGCCATCGGAACCGATCGACGCGCCTGCATGAATGACGCAGCGCCTGCCGATTTCGCAGTATTCGCGAACCGTGACCGAGGGGTAGAGAATCGTATTCTCCCCAATCTTTGCGTACTGCCCGATATAGGTATGCGGATAAAGCGTGACATTGTCGCCGATGACGGCATGATCGTCGACGACAGCAAGCGGAAGAATCCGGACATTTCGACCGAGCGTCACGTCACTGCCGATAACCGCCTTGTCACTGACCCCTTCGGGAATGGCGAGTTTCGGCGTAAAGAGTTCGAGCAGCTTTGCAAAGGAAGCGCGCGGATCTTCAACGTAAATCGCAGGCTTTGGAAAATTTCCTACGCCCTCTTCGAGCATGACCGCCGCTGCATTCGATGCCTTTGCCTCCTCCATATGCGGTTCGACAGCAAAGATGAGGTCGGTTGCTCTCGTCCCTTCGATATTGCCGAGACCTTCGATAATGACATCGCCATCCGCGTCTTTTCTAAGGCGCGCGCCGAGAAAGGAGGCAATCTCCGAAAGTTTCTTCTTCATCTGAAGCCCTCCTTACTGGAGCTTTGCAATCGCTTCGTCTGTCACATCCGTATAGCCGTAAAGCGGCGTTTTCTGCCCATTATGATCGCTGACGATGACATCGAGCTTCTTCTCCTTTGAGATCTCCTTCATGGCGGCATCGATCTTCTGTTTCATCTGCTGCTGATAGGACTGGTTGATGCTCTGAAGTTTTTGCTGCGTATCCGCCTGTGCCTTCTGTGCATCCTCCTGGCTCATCTGCGGGTTTGCTGCCATCTTCTGCTGAAGTTTTTCGCTCTCTTTCTGAAGTTTGGCATTGCCTTCATCCATGATGGATTTGACCTGCGGCGCCTCGGATGCCAAGCGTTCCCGATCCACATAGCCGATATTTGCCTTGCCGCAGCCCGCCGCCGCAAAGGCAAATGCAAATGCTGTGAGCAGGAGGGCAGCTGTTTTCTTCGGTTTCTTCATTTCCTATCGCTTCTTTCTAAATACTTATGGTTCCTGTCGCCATTACGGTTTTAATCTTGCGTCGCATCCGCACCAGTTTCAGCACCGTCTTCTTTCTTTAACGCTGTTGATTCCTCTGGCTTTTCACTTTCCGATGGATCAGGGAAAGGATCGTAGGATGGCGCCTCTCCTTGAATATTTTCCCAGACATTCGTAGGAACAGGGTCAAGATCCTGTACCTCTGCCTGGAGCTCTTCCGTCAGATCCTGCGCGCCTTCCGTAACGACAGGAGAAAACTGATCCGATGAAAGATCCGGCACGGCAGCATCATAACCCGGCAAAGCTGTCTTCGGACGTTCGGCCGGCGCCGTTACGATAAGCGTCAAATGATGGAGAATCGCCAGCTTGGTCGCACATGCGCGAATATCGTTTTCAATACGCGCTTCCAGCGCCTTGATCTGCTGCTCCTTCTGCCAAAGGAGCTCTTTTTTCGCACGCCGCAGCGCAGCGGCATCCTGCTTATTGGCAGAAGCATCCATCGCGCGCGTGTTCCTTGCCTCGGCCTCTGACTTCTGCAAGAGAGCCTCTGCGCGTTCCTTGTCGAGAGACGTATGCGTCTTTTGCTCCCATTCTGCAATCTTGGGCGCAAGCGTGCTGTCGGCATAGTCCTTGATTTCTTTCTCATAGGCTCGCGAAAGCTCATCTTTCCGCCTTTCCCGCTCTTCACAAAGCCGTTCGCGCTCTGCTATCCACGCTTCGCGTTCGGCTTTGATATCATTCGGGTCATCCCACGGATGATGCATCGCCATTTGGTTGTCAATTTTCAGATTGATATTCAAAATGGCATTGGCGAACTCATTTTCAATGGCATCGCGCGCCTTTTCATAATCTGCATCATGCGCAGCGCGATACTTGGCCGCCAGATCCTTTCGCTCGCGTTCCAAGGCAACACGAGCTTCTACCACCGACTGTGCATTCTTCTGCCAAACCGAATCATCAAAAGGTTCGGGCGCAATCTGTGGCGGCGGAATTGACCAGTCTTCCTGCTGTTCCGTCTTTAGCTCGGTATAGAGTGCATCGCGATCCGATCTGAGCTGCTGCAGCGTCTCATACGAGGGATGTGCCTGCATGACCTTCACCCTATCGATCATGCCGATGTCGGATACGACCGTTTCCTTGGGCTGTTCCTGGTGCAGAAAACGGTAGAGGAGTGAGGCGCAGGAGAGGAGGAAGATCACGAGAACCGCTGCGCCGACGGCTCTCGTGCGCCTTCGCCGCTTTTTCTCTTCGGCGGGAGATTTCGCATCATCCAAGCGCTTTTTTCCTTCCGCTGCTTCTTCTGCCACTGCACCCCTCCTATCGTCTTTTCGAGAAGTTTCCCCCTGTACAAGTAATACCGAGCCGAAAAATCGGCTCGGTACCTGAGCTTTGCTATGCGATTATTTACTTGAGCTTGTTGATGACGTCCTGCGTGACATCCGTGCCGCCGTAAACGACTGCGCTCTTATCAAGAACGACCTGCAGCCCCTTAGCTTCTGCTACCTTCTTGATGTTATCATCAATGTCCTGCTTGATGGGCTCCATGAGCTCCTGATTCTTCTGCATGACACGCTGACGCATCTGGTTCGCATACTCCTGCTTTTCCTGATCGCTCATATTCGCAGCTTTCTGTTCCATCTCTTTCTGCGTGTCTTCCATAAACTTCTGGAATTCTGCGCCCGAGCTCTGGTACTTCGGATGCTGCTGTACGATGGTCTCCATATCAACCAGACCGACGGAAGAACTTGCCGCGCTGACAATGCCGGATCCGCTCTGCGTGAGCGCAAGGGCAACGACCGAACCGACGAAGACAAGCGCGATCAGAACGCTGATAATTCTGACTTGCTTTTTCTTGAGCTGAACCATTTTTTTCTCCTTTGATAGATACTGATCACAGGTTCTTAACAAACAGTGATATTATAACAAAACAACCTTTATTATTCAAGCAGGAAGTGAGCTTTCTGCCAAATAAACATCATTTCTACGGACGTATGCGCTATCCATCTCTCGCTGCTTACAATGGGATGAAGAAACGCTTTTACGACCTTTGGAAACTCCTTAAAAATCACCAAGAAGGCGAAGCCATCCGGCATCCTTATCCGCTGCATACTCGAGCGACAAAAAGTCATGCACGCGAAAGCGCAGAGCTGCCTCTCCTGTCTCATCTGCCGTGCGGTACTCGTAGCGAAGGCTCCAATTTGGCGCGAGCTGGTATTGTGCACCGAAAATCATGTGCTTTTTATCGAGATCATAGCGGAGAGAGATCAGAGCACGACTGCCGATATGACGCTCGTAACCGACCTCTGTCCACCAATCGACATCCTGCGGATGGACATTGACATGGAAGAACAGTTCGTCATGCGCAGACGCCATCCATCCAAAGTGCATGCGAAAGAGAAGATCTTCTTCACGCTTGTGATGCTCACCTGCCGCTCGCCCAATATCGAGCCAGCCCGTAAGCCTTGCGCGATACCGTGCAGAATCCGAACGCGACATGACTTCCATGCACTCTGCGGGCACAAGGGATACCTGCGTCTTCATGCGAAGGGCACGAAAGTCGCTTTCTCCATCGAGCGCCTCGGCAAAATTTGTCTCAAATGCTGCCTTATGACGGGCGACGAAGGCAACCGGAACGCCGACAAGCGTATCGACCATGCGCTGCATCTGCTCGCGGTGCGATAGGAGTGCAAAGTTCGGCATCGTATCGGAGCGCATGGACAAATCCGTCGTCCGAACGACGGGAAGCCTTGGGTAGAGGACAACATGAACTTCGGCTTCCTCCCCTGCTGCAATATCAAAATCGGCACGAAACTCGGGAAGATTTTCTGCCAAGTAGTCGTTGACCGCATGTTTTACCGCGCCATTCGTCCAGTCGGCTGCCGCGACAGGAAGCCCGAGGAGTCCATCTTCAAAGACCTTTCCCAGCCCAGCGGCATCCGCCTTGACAAGGGTTTCAACTGCCGGCGGCATTCCCTCGACTTCAAGATGCAGCTTGACGGAGTGCACGCGATCTGCCCAAGGAAGGAGCCCGACCGTGACAACGGCATTGACTCCCGGCGTCACGGTGACATGTGAGACCGTGTAGCCGACAAGAACCTTGTCAAACACCTCTCCGATGAGTGTGGCTTCCTCTGCCGCCGCTTCTCCTTCAGCATCTTTGCCGAGAAGAAGCTGTTCACCGATGACGCGGACACTTTCTGCCATACGCGCTTCGACAACCTTCGGGAGCGAACCGGCCGCTGTGATATGTGCCTCCACTGTCTCAATGCGCGCAGCTTCTCCCCTCCCTGCAAAAGAGATGGATAGGGCAGCACACAGCAAGAGTACGAGGCGTGCATACCATGTCTTATCGTGCATGGACGCCTCCTCTCAAGATTTTTCAGTCAAAAGACAAACGCGCCCTTAGAACGACCCGCCGACCGAGAAGTGAATACGACCGCCGTCGCTGCCGCGGCCATAGTCAAGGCGCAGTGGACCGAGCGGGGTGTTCAGGGAAACGCCGACGCCGACGCTGCCCTTGAACGTATCCGGCCAGTAATCGTCATCCCACGCTGCCCCCCAGTCAGTAAAAATCGCGCCCTGCACCTGCTTGGCGATAGGAAAGCGATATTCTGCCGAGAGCAGTCCCATTTTGCGGCCGCGGAACTGATCCTCGCGATAACCGCGGAGCGTTGTCTGACCGCCGAGACGGAATTTATTGAAGTAGCTCATATCGCCGGTTCCAACGCCTGCCATGCCGCGAACGGCAACGACCTGCGCATGACCGACCTTGAAGTAGCGCTGATCTTCGATGCTGAATTTCTGGAAATCAAAGTCGCCGCCAAATCCCGCGATTTCTGCTGTCAGTGCGATGCGGCCGCCCTCCGTCGGATTATAGACATTGTCGCGCGTATCGGTGACGTGCTGAAGCGTCACGCTGTTCGTGCGGCCAAAGTTCTCCTCGCGCCAAGCTTTCGAGCGGTTGTTGCGGCCGCTGTCGACGTGTTTGACATACTGGTCTTTGCGCGAGCGTAGCGTGATATAGTTTGTCGAATATTCGCTGGCTGGACGTCCAAAGGTTACCTCACCGCCGGAATATTTACGCATATACGTTTCGTTAAGCTTGCCATGTTCGTCGTAGTCGTCGTACTCGTAGGTACGGTTATAGATGCGAAGTGTGCCGACCGTCTCATGATGATCGATCCAAGGGTGGCGATACGAGAAGATATAGCCGCGCGCATCTTTGTCATCACCGCTCACCGCATAGGAAAAATTGATAGCATCGCCCGTACCGCGGAAGTTTGTATCGCCGATGGAGACCATGCCGATGAAACCGTCCGAGGTCGAATAACCAGCGCCGACACCGAAATTTCCCGTACGCTTCTCGTCAACATCGACTTCCATGACGACGCTGTTCGGCTCAACGCCCGGGTTCATCTTGAGGTTGACATCGTTGAAAAAACCGAGGTTGTAGACGCGCTGAATGCTGCGCTTTGCAAGCTTCGAGTTGAACGGCGTGCCGGGCTTTTGGCGCATCTCGCGCAGGATAACCTTGTCACGCGTCTTTTTATTGCCTTTGACCGCATATCCCTCCAAAATACCCTCATTGATCTTGAGGAGGAGATTGCCTTCATTATCGATATTCATATCCGAGACTTTCGCAAGGATATAACCGTCCTTTTTGTACTGATCCTGAAGGGCTGTCACATTCTCGTGAAGGATGCGGTTGTTAAGAATCGTACCCGTGCGAACCGTCATAAGGCTGTAGAGTGTATCGTCTGACTCCGATACATTCCCCGTGATCTTGACGGATTTCAAAATCGGGTTTTCCAAAAGATGGTAGGTGAGGACAACCCCTTCAGGCACCTTCTCGAAGGTCGGGTAGATGTCGTAGAAATACCCCGTATCATAGATGTAGTCGCGGTCTGCCTGAAGCGCACGAATCGTCAGCTTGTCGCCCGGCTTCATATGTGTCGCCATCTTCGCCGTGCCGAGGGTCTTTTCCGATGCCCCGTCATAGACGATATCGACGATCGTAAGACCGTTCATTGCCTTTTCCAAAGACTGAATGTCGTCTTCCTGCGGACGCGTCTTTGCCCACTGCGCCGCACGCTCTGCTTCAGCGGTTATATCTTCCTTCGGCGCCTTACTGCCTGCGGCGTTCTCTTGATGCGTCGTCTTCTTTTCGGCAGAAGCAGACGGCGCCTGCTTCCCCGGCGTATTTTCAAGGGATTTAGCTTCCTTATCTACACGCGCATCGACTTTTGCGGCATTTGCCTGGGCAGCCGCTTCCTCTTTCGGCAGCTTCTGGATTTCCGTTGCGTCCTCCGGTGCTGCATAGGCGAAATTTGGGAGTATGGATCCAAGTGCCAATGCCACGGCACATGCCAAGATTCTTTTCTGCTTCTGCTTCAAAAGTGAATCCTCCTACGACGTATTCTTTGATCAACATAGTATCCCTTGGCTGCAATGCCTCCGGCACTTATTTTCGAAGTACCGTACCCGCCTGCGTCATCAGTTTCTGCACGCGCGTATCAGGCAATGCGGGAGATTTTTGTGTAGGCGCCTTCTCCGGACTTTTCTGTACCTGCGGCGCAGCCGGTGCCTCCTCCGCCCTACGCGAAACACCTGTCACCTGCTGAGGCTGCAAAGAAGGCTCCATAGCGGCTTTTTGTTGGTGCGGCACGGGCGCAACTTCTTTTTCTTCAGTCTGCTGTGCAGGCTGCACGGCCGGGTTCTGCACCGCAGGGCTTTCTGACTGTTGAACATGCTGAACAGTTTCAACAGTCTCTGCCTCCCTAGTAGCAAGCTCTTTCCCCTCCCAAGGGTAAAGGAAAAAGATAACGGCGGCGGTCGCTGCCGCGACGATGGCAGGAAGGACGTGCATAGCACCTCGTTTCAACCGGCGCGTCTTTTCGGACGCACCGACATGCGCGAGCTCTGCCTTTGCAAGCATGACGCGCAAGTCACCTCTCACATCATTTTCCCGCTCGAAAGATACCTTAGCTCCATCGAGCCATTCGCGCGCCGCTTCGATATGATGCGTTTCTTTCTTTCGCGTGTCTTCCATAGCTTTCTCCCAAGAAATGCCGCCATATGAGCCTTCCGATTGCATCCCCCAAAGACGATACTTTGCCTGCAAAAAGGAAAAACTGCAAAGTTCCTCTTTCCGATGCGTTCGAAGTATAATCCGTTCCTGCGGATGTTTTTTAACCCAGCCATTTTCGGCGTATTATGGAATACATTTGATTTATATCCAATATTCTCTCATTTTTAGGTGTTTAAAGCTATTTCTCTTCTTTTTACTAGCAAGCACGTACTTACCAATAATGCCAAAAGCGCGAGAGCATGCCGCGAATGCGGCGGATACCAGTCTTTTGCAGGCGATAGATATGAGAAACACTGAGATCCATATCTTCTGCTAACTCTCGTGCAGGGCTGTCGTCAAGATAGATGCCCTCAAGAACGGCGCGTTCCTTAACGGGCAGATGTGAAAGTGCCGTATGAACACGGCTTTCAAGCTCAGACTGCTCGACCTGCTCCTGCACAGAAGGCGCCATATCGACAAGGAGATTCGCCATATTCGGGTCATCCTCCGTACGTCCCTCCATGCAGGGCGTACCCGCCTTGCCCTCACGCGCGAGGTAGTCCAGCATGCGCCCGCGAATGCGGTGTGTCGCAAAGAGGCTGAATGCCACACCTCGTGCAGGCTCATATCGCTCGACAGCTTCGATAAGCCCTACCGTACCCTCTTGGATGATGTCCATGACAGCAGGATGCGTGCGAAATGCCATGGCGATCTTAAAGACGAGCGGCTGGTAACTCTCAATGAGTTTCTGCCTCGCTGCAAGGTCGCCGTCCTTCTCCTTCATGCGCTTCCAGAGATCTGCCTCTTCATCTGGTGCCAACACCTTTACGCGGGAGAGTTCCGCTACATATTCTGAAAGCTGCATATCCGCGTCCTTTCCCATCGGATCCTTCGCCATGACAACGCGCCCTGTCTTTTCAAAGAACGGTCAGAATTTGACATTTGCTTCAAAGCCGATGATCTGATCGCTGCCCTCGATCTCATAGGTGATGCCGTAGCGGTCGTTGATATCATACTGAAGGCCAGCACGGCTGGTATGATTGCTGCCTAACCCCTGATAATACTTTACCATGAGATCCTTCGTGATATACTTGCCCATCTCTAAGTGGTAAACATCCCGATCATGCTTACCGGTCTCTCCCTCCTCATAGCCCGTATTGAAAGCAGAGCCAGAACCGACTGCGACTGCAAAGCGATCAAGATGCAGAATATTGGCAATACGGTCTTCAATTTCCGATAGGAAACTCATATGCAGTCCCGTCAGAATAAGGCTTTCTGTATCGAGGCTATCGCCGCCGCGCCCATCCGAACGCATCATGAGAAGACGGATGATCTCAGACTGACTCATCGAAGGCTCTGACGTCAGGCGAATCTCTGTCTTTCCCACCGGACCTTTCATATCGAGAAAGATACGTGTACGCGTGAGCTTTGTAGTGGCAGAAAAATCAATGCTCGGAAGGAAAGAATCGACTTGGTTGAACATGACACTGCCTTCGCGGATGTTAAAGACGTTCTTTAGGTAACGAACCGTACCGCCGCGCTTCACACTGATGGTACCGGAAGGTTTTGGATACATCGTCGAACCTTCAAAATGTGCGCTTCCCGTAAGGTACATATCGTACAGTGCAGGGCTGTAGGCGCGAACATGGTCGCCGACATTTAACGTGAGGTCAAGCGCTATTTCCGGCAAATCGCTGTCGGAATCCGGGATACTCGGCATCGAGATAAGACAGTCGTGTAAGTTGAGCTGTCCCGTCAGCTTTGGCATCTTTCTGCCATACAGATCGCTGTCCGTAATGGATGCTGTGAGATCGATCGGACCGTGGAAGAAACTGCTCTCGACGCCAAGATTGTCGGCGATAAAGTTGAAGTTCATCCTGTCGAGCCTATTGCCGTCAAGACTGGCAACACCTGTCAGGCGATAGGTACCATTTCCCATTTTACCAGAAAAGTCATTCACTGTCATCGTATTTCCGGTAAAATCAATCTGCGCCTTCATGTCGGTGATCGGGTTGTTGATGGGCTTTAGCTTCATCGCACCGTCCGTAACGGAAACATAGCCGTTGATGCGCGGCTCTGCCACCGTTCCCGTGACGGCAACATGCCCCTTCATCTCGCCGAGCGACCACTCGATTTCCTTCGAGAGTATGGGAAGAAGCGCTAGATTTGCCTTATCCAGGCTCATCTGAAGGTTGATCTGATCCTTCGATGCAAGGACTTCATCTTCACCCGCCGTCAGCGCGCGTATGGGAACGATTCCCTTTGCCGTCGCTTCAAAGGATTTGTCGCCGATTGTCTTTTCCGCGCGAAGACTATTCACATGGACACTGCCGTCTTCATAGCGGAAAGCCCCCTTCAGGGTATCAAAGGCCGCGCCGTACGCACCGCCATTGGTTACCGTGAGCGTCGCATCCGCTGTGGGATTGCCCGTCGTACCAGAAAAATGCACATAGGTATCCACAGCGCCGCTGACTTCAGCATCAACACCTGCTGCATGCGTAAACAGCCCCAGCGGGATATCATATGCCGTCAGATATGCATCGATAGGACCATCAAGCGTCACGGTACCGCTCCCCATCAGACTGCCGCTATTTCCCTGCTGGATGTTCAGCTTGTCAATGTAAACGACGTGATCCTTCATATGTCCGTCATACTTTGCATCATGTACTTCATAGCCCGCGATGCTGCCGGCATCCAAGCTGCCGCTGCTCGTGATTTCTGGATTATTCAGCGTGCCGCCCAACGTCGCCTTCGCCGTCACCGTGCCCGCGAGAATTTTATTTCGGTGGTTGAGTATCGCGGCAATCGATGCGACATCGGTCTGGTTGACGTTCACCGTACCGCCAATCGCTTCCGTCACACGGTTATACGAGCCAGAGACGACAACTCGGCCGTTGCCTATGCGGGGCTTTTCCGCTGCGGCCTTCTCGGCAGTATCTCCCGCCCCTTGCGCTTGTGCCGTCTTCTCTCTGGAATTATCCGCAGCATCGGCTTCATCAGCCGCCGCGCGTTCGGCCTCGGAGCGCTCCTCCTGCAAGTCACCGCTTCCAATCCTGCCCTCGAGGAAACTGAGATTTTGCAGATAGACCGTATCGGCGCGATACTCGACAAGACCATCGACCTTATTGAGCGTAATATCGTTCAAGACGATTTCCGGCGATGCGAGCACGCCAGAGAAGGTCGGCGCATCAACGGTGCCGCCAATTTTGCCGGCAAAGGTTCCCTTGCCCGTAATCGGATACGGCGGATGCTGAAACAAGCGCGCAAAGTCGATCTCGTGAACGTCGATGGAGAGCTCAAGTTCTTTCGCCTTCGTTATATAGCCGTTGACATCGAAATCAAGGCGCGGTGAAAAGACATGAAAATCCTGCAAGCGAACGCCTTTTTCGTCGAGGAAATAATCGCCGTCCATGCCCTGCAGAAGCATGCCGTTATAGCTGCCGCGATACATATGAATGTAACCGACGGCCTGTGGATCGTCCAGCGTTCCCGTGATGTGAATCGTGTTGTCGACGTTCCCCGTAATCGGCTGTTCGGGCGCGATGATCGCCGCAAGGTCTTCCGCACGGACACCGACCGTATCGACGCGGAGATCGACTTTCTTCTCCCCTGTGAGACCGACACTGCCATCGACATACCAACGCTGTACACCATCCTTCATCAATGAGAAGTCATTGATCGTGACGCCGTCGAGACCACCGCTTGCATGAAAGCGAAGGTCGTCAAACGGCTGCTCAAACGCCTTACCGCGCGTAGCGACGAGACTGAGGTCAACAACAGGGGCAGAAAGTGCGCCCTCTACCTTCAGCGAAAAGTCCGCCGTGCCTGTCACCTTGGCTTCAGGAAGCAAGGTCTCAACGAGAGAAAGGTCAACATGTCCGCCGTTGACAGAAAGCGCAAGTGTCGGGTTGCCCGCGATATCTTTGATACTGCCCTCAACACCGATGCTCGTTCCATGGGGAAGGCGCGCACTCGCATAATCGAGCGTTAGGTCACCTGCATCCATTGAAAAAGAGGCATTGACACGCTCAATCGGCAGCCCATAAAAGGCACCGCCGATATGTTTTAGACTGCCAAAGGCATGTATGCCGCTGATGTCCGTCCCTTCACCTGTAAAGCTCAGGTCTGCCGACGTGCGCCCTGTCAGATTATCCAATGCGGGAAGGAAGGCCGCGGCCTGTGCGATATCGATCTGTTCTGCCTTGACATGGCCGATATATTTCAGATCTTTCGGCGAAAAATTCACTTCGCCTGTAAGCTTACCGCCAAAGACCTCGGCATAGACGTTCTTGACAAAAACCTGACTGCCGTCATAGCGAACCTTTGCCTTCGTATTAAAAAAAGGAATCCCATACGCTTCGCCGCGTGCAGCGCTCGCGCGCGCTTCGACCAGCGGGTTTGCCGCATCTCCCGCAATATGCGCCGTAAACTTCACTGCACCCTTATACGGAATGTCCTTCAAGATGGCTGCGGGGTCAAAGGCATCGGAAGACGCCGTAAGGTCAAGAATCGGCTTGCCGTTTCCAAAGTGAATCACGCCGCTTGCGTGCGCTTTCTGCCTCGCCGCTTCGGCATCGCCCGTAAGCAGTACCTCTTCCTGTGTAAAATGCGCCGTCACAGCGATGTTTTCCACATCCGTTCCAAGAACGGTGACCTTTCCATCTTCCAAAGCGGCATCGCCCACAAGCGTCAGCACACTTCCGTAATACGACCCTTCTGCATGTACATGCTTCAGCGTTCCGCCATGTATCGCGACTTCACTTGGAAGCACATCTTCGGGAAGATACGGCAGAAAGCGCGCGATATCCGCTTTTCCTGCTGTAATATCAAACGTTTGACGTTCTTTGCGATATGTCACCTTCGCAGAAATCGGCGCGTCTTCCACCACCGCACTGCCCTCAATCGCCATGAGGGGCGCATCTTTGAAATCGACACTTCCCTTGACCGATTCGACATCGAGGTCTTTTCCCATCGCATGAACATACACCGTGCCGTCCGTTAGCTCAACCGTACCGTGAAAGCTTGCGCCTTTAGACTCTCCCATGTCGATATCCGAAGTATTCCACGAGCCGTCCTCACGCTGAACAAGGTTCGCCTCAACACCCGCGATGCGAACGGTATCGATTGCATCCGCACCCTTCTTGAATGCCGCAAGGATACCAAAATGAATCTCTGCTTCATCCGCATGTACGATGAGATCGCCTTCCTTATCATAGAGCGCAACGTCCTCCACCTTCACAGTCTCGGAGGAATCCACGGATATCTTTCCGACTTTCACAGGAATGCCGAGCGTCTTTTCCGCGATATCTTCCGCCTGTTCACTGACAACAGCCTTAAAGGTATCCGTCCGCGCGAAAAGAAAAAGGGAAAGCACGGCAAAAAAGATGCAGGTGAAAAGAACCACCACGATTGCCACAGCTTTTTTATGATTCTTCAGCATCCTTGCCATAGCTTCAAAAACATGTTTTATCTGCCGTGCCTGCATCTCTTCACCTCGCTCTTCTTATGTCTTTACACGCAAAACATCCCCATGCGGCGAATGCTTTACAGCTTGTTTTCATAATACCTGTGCGTCCTAGATTCGTCAAGCATTCTGAAAAAAATAATAAAAGGTTCCCTTCGGATTCTATCATAAATGTTACGGTAGAGCCCTTTTCATATCTGTCTTGACGAAGCTTCCTTTTCACGCGTATAATGAATATATTTGAATGTATTTATCAAAGGATGACTGTGCCAAAGACAGCATATTATCCCCGCTCTCTTTTCATTGTATCGCCTTGTCACTAGTTTATCCTTCTAAAACTATTAAAAACGGGTTATATTTATGAAGATTACACACACCAACCAAGACAAATTCTTGCAATGGCTGATCGCTGCCTGTATCTACTTCGTCTGCAGCATCGCCTTTTACAGCGACATCGGTCAGGATATGGGCGCTGGATACTTCCTCCCGATCTTTGTCCCGGTCGTCGCTGCGCTCGTCCTGCTCCCCTATGCAACGCGCGTACCGATTTTTTCCAAAGGATCGCTTCCAAATCTATTGACAGGCGTGATCTGGGCCGCGACATTTTCTCTGCTCTATACATGGACCTATGGACAGAGCTGGTACATGTCAAAGATCTGTTTTGACTTCATCGTCGGCACTTCGATCTTTTTCCTCTACTCGGCACTTGAAGCAGCGCTCTTTTCCGTGCTGCGCCCGCTTGCCGTCGCCTGCATCATGGCGTTTCTAAACCTTGTCGCCATTCTCATCCCACTGCTTCAGATCATCTATTACTGCATGGTCTGGCACTGCCTGACGCCGGCATCGCTCATGGCACTCTATCTGACAAACTGGCGCGAGAGCATCGACTTTATTGAATCAAACGTCGGACTTTTCCCAACAGTCGCCATTCTTCTTGGACTAGCCCTCTTCTTCTTTCTATGCGTGCGCGGTCACCTCGCATTTAAGCGGCGCATGGAAGGCGATTCGACAGCGGGACGCATGGCGGTACTAGCTCTCCTCGTCGTCTGCGGCATTGGCTCGCTAGCCTATTATCTCCCGCAGACTTCGATCGCCGACCTATGGAACGATGTCCGCTCTTATGTCAGTCAGACACAGGAATACAGCATCGGACACGATGAACGGGTCACGGATCTCCACATCGATGCCACGCGCACGCTTGCAGCACGCGCCCCGGGAACGGTCATCTTCGTCATCGGCGAATCCGCCTCTAGAGACTATATGCAGGCGTTCACGCCGACGTACGAATTCCCCAATACCCCATGGCAAACGACACAGCGGCAGGATCCGAACTTCTTCTTCTTTGAAAACGCTTATTCCTCTTGGTCACAGACCGTCCCCGTGCTTCAGCGCGCACTGACGGAAGAAAGCCAGTACAACGACAAAGAATTTTTTGAAGCAACCTCCATCATTGACGTCGCAAAGAAAGCGGGCTATGAGACATGGTGGTTCAGCAACCAAGGCCGCTACGGCCAGTACGACAGCGCTGTCACGCTTGTCGCAAAAACCGCTGATCATGCCGTCTGGACAGACGATTCCTACAATTTCTCAGACAAATTCGACGAGACGCTGCTTCCATACCTCATGCAGCTCGATCCGACAAAGAACAACTTCGTCGTCCTCCACATCATGGGCAGCCACATCTATTACAATAACCGCTACCCATCCGCCTACAATGTCTTCCAGCCGCCCGAGGGAACTGATACGAACATCATGACGAGTGCGGCATCTTATGCCAACAGCATCCTATACACCGATCACATCCTTCAAGAGGTCTTCAACTATGCGAAAAAAAGTCTAAACCTCCAGGCGATGGTATATTTCTCCGACCACGGAGAAAACCTTGAGATCTCGCATAACCCCGACGTCTTTACCTTCGACATGGTACGCATTCCCTTCTGGATTTACCTATCGCCCGCCTACCAGCAGGCATTTCCAAAGCGCACAGAAGTCCTAAGAGAGCATCATCTGCGCTACTTCACCAACGACCTGCTCTACGATACAATGTCCGGTCTTCTTGCAGCTCCGTCGGCACATTACGATGCTTCACAGGACTTTACCAGCCGGAGCTATCGCTTCAACCGCGGCAATCTGACGACCATGCTGGGCAGTCAGCCGCTGACCGCCGACCCCAACGGCGGCCCTGAGGAATAACGGCCTAGTTACATGTATCGCACACAAAAAAAGAGGCTATCGTATCTTTCACGATAGCCTCTTTTTGATATTCTACACGGGCGAAGCTTACTACAATTTATTTCTTTAGAAAATGTTCAGCAGTTAGTTTTTCTCTCCTGCCAAGGCTCTGCCCGCGGGTTTATTCACCGAGCTTGATGTTGGTGATGATGCGGCCGAGGCGGATGCCTGAGAAAAGATTCCATCCCCATTTGATGCTAACGGTAACTATCTTGTGAAAGTTTGAAATGCGTGCTAGATGAACGAACATCCAGGCGCACCACGCGATAAACCCCCGCATGGCAGGGTTCCAGCTTCCCTTATTGACCACAGCCTTGCCGCGGCCAATCGTAGCCATTGCACCCCGGTCGACATAATGGAAGGCTTCCGTCTTTTCACCGCGCATAAGATGCACGATATTCTTATAGGCAATAGCCGCCCCCTGCGTTGCAACTGGCGCGACGGTTGGAAGCGGACGCTCTGTACCATGGCAGAAACTCGCGCAGTCGCCGATGGCAAAGACATCATTGCTCCCCTTGACGCGAAGGTCTTCATCCACAATGATGCGCCCCGCGCGGTCGACCTCGCCGCCGCAATCTGCGATAAAGCCCATCGCCTTGACGCCCGCCGCCCATATGACCGTCCGCGTCGGTATGACCGTGCCATCCTTCAGCTTCAAGTCATCACCGTCATAATCCACAACCTGCCGCGATAGTTCAACCTCGACGCCTTTTTCTTTTAATACTTTAACTGCATACGCCCGAAGATCCGGTGATATCATCGGCAGGATGTTCGGCGTCGCTTCGAGGAGTTTGACGCTGACCTCGCTGAAGTCAATCTTATGGAATTCCTTGCGCTGAATGTTCACCAGCTCCATGATTGCGCCCGCTTCCTCTATTCCCGTCGGGCCGCCCCCGACGATGACGAAGGTCAGCATCCGCCGGCGCATTTCTTCATCATCCTCATTCTTTTCCGCACGCTCGAACATATGCAGCACATGGTTGCGTATATGAAGTGCTTCCTGCAAGGTTTTCATGCCATAGGCATGTTCTTTAACGCTTTCCATGCCAAAGAAATTCGTCGTCGTCCCCGCGGCAAGCACCAGATAGTCATACGATACTTCGCCGTGGTTCGTCAAGACGACCTTTCGCTCTTGATCCACTCCTTTGACATATGCCATAAAGAGCTCGACATTTTCATTGTTACGGAAGGATGCGCGAATTGGATAGGCAATCTCATCGGTCGAGAGCATCGACGTCGAAACTTGATAGAGAAGCGGCTGAAACAGTGTGAAGTTATGACGGTCGATAAGCGTTATACGGACATCTTCTTTCGCAAGCAATTTGGCAAGTTTCATTCCGCCAAAGCCCGCACCGACGATGACAATGTGTTTCTTCTCCATGATGCATCCTCCCTATACGAAAACTTTGTGATATGATGAAAAAGGCTCTGCCGCGTACATAAAAGAAATTTATGTGAAAAATTTAACTTATTAATAAACAAAGCCCTTATCTCTGCTTAGAATTTATGATAACACTTTTTTTTCTTCTTTCAAGTGGAAAAAGAAAAAAGATGAAGAAACCGCCGCTTTGAAAAGCGACGGCTTTTATTAAGATAAATATTATGGAACGTGAACCCATGCATCTAGAAAAGAGCAAAAACACCTTCAGCGAAGAAAGACGACATTTGTCTTATTGAGGAAACCTGTCGCTGCATTTTCAACAAGGACGCGGTTGGCATCGTCCACAGAAAGAACCGGATTTGCCTGGAAGCCTTCGACGGAAATCGCCTTGACGACGAGCGGATTAGAACCTGCGCGAGCCGCACGGGAACGATCCGTCGTATAGGCAGCCATGCCGTGCGCAATGACCCAATCCGGGTCAACGTTCATGATGCCGTAGACGACTTCGCCGTACTGGTTCTTGACCCGCGGACTCATGACGGCCTTCAGACCGAGGCCTCGACAGTCGACGATGAGACCCGTATAATTTCCCACTGCCTGGCCGACGGGCGCCGGCTGCGTGCTCGTTGCAGGAACCGACTGTACCTCAGGGATCACCGTGCCCGCTTTCGTCGTCGGCGCTGGGAAGTTCACCTTTTGATGCGGCTCAGAAAAAACGGCATCTGCAACAGAGCCGATACCGTAGAGCGGTGCGCGCATGGTGACGACATAACTGCCGTCGCTTTCCGCATGTTCGCTGACAATGCGTGCGCCCTTGACCAGTGCGCTCACCTTTGTCCGAATGACGTCACTCGTCACCATCGCCTCTTCCACCGTCGTCTCGCCATCGACATTGACGCCTTGAACAGCTTCTGCGATATTGCGGTAAGCATCCAACTGCGCCGCACGACGCGCCATTGCGCGCGCCTGCCCAGCCGTGCGTGCATTTGCCGGCGCCACGCCGTATCCCTCGACCGTGATATAACCATCTTCCCAATTCGTGCTCGCTTCCGCTGCAAAAGCACTCGTCGATGCAGCCATGGCGAGTGCGAGCAGCACGGCCAAGCTGACCAAACTTCGGATTACGTTCTTCATCGAATTCCCTCCCATACCCCGCAGGGCTTTTTGAACTGTCTCACCGCTATTATCGAAAATAAAGATTAAAATTTGCCGTTGCTAAAAATTAAATATTCACTAAGATTTTTATTTCAGGGGCGTGGCAAAAAGAAAGCCGTGCTACAACTGCCTGTAGTACGGCTTTTCTATCTTCTTTTCTAAAAAGCAAACATCAGCGCGTCGAAAGGTCGCGCAGCCCAGCATTTCGCACTTCCTCCGAAACGGGCAGCGAGGCTGCATAACGGCGGATGATAACCGAGGTCGTCACGACACCTGCGAGAAGCACGATGGCTGCAAGCAGGATGACGCGATACGTGCTGTTATCCGAGTCCGAATCCTCATCAAATAGCCCGCTAAGCCCCTCCTGCACGCTTGAGAGCGCAGGACCGAAAGACTGAATGGCATTGTAGGTATTATACGCCGTCGCAAAGGTGTTCCACCCTGCCGTACCGATGTTCATCAGCGAGCGCTCGCGCGCCACCGCGATCCAAGACTGAATCGTGATGATGATGCCCGTCCCAATCGCCGGCACGATGATCATGAGGTAAACGAGATTGAATAGCACGCCCATGAGCTGCGGCGAAATGTACCCGACAGAGACTGCGATGTAACTGACGATGATGAGATAGACCATCGTAAAGCCGATGGCCGCCTGAATCGCTCCGCACCAGACAAGCAGCCGCAGCCAGCCGCCGATCGCCTTGCTCTCCGCCCAGACCTGCCCGGCACTGCGCGCATTATAGAAACTGATGCCAAGATTGATCAGCATGATGATAAGCATCATAAACATAAGATTCATCCCTTTCTCTTTTCATTTTTGCTATATTTCAATTCTTGTCAAAGCATAGCAGATTTTCCTGTGAAATAGAGGGAAACGACCATGCTGCTAGACTATTTTCTGTCACCAATCGCGGCAAAGATAGTCGTGCCGCCAATCGCAGCAAGAATCGCAGCGGCCAAAATCGCAAATTTAGCCAAGTTCAATGTCATAGCATCCGAAAATGCCAAGGATGCGATGAAAATCGACATGGTAAAGCCGATGCCGGCGAGCATACCAACGCCGAGCAGTTCGAGAGGCTGCGCATCGCCGGGAATATTGATACCCAAGAGTTTATGAAGGATGCAGACGGTCAGACAGATGCCGATGGGCTTACCGAGGCATAGCCCGAGGATGATGCCCCAAAGCACAGGCGATACGAGTGCATCCGCATCGACAGCAACCGTAACACCAGCATTAAAGAGCGCGAAGACCGGCATGATGAGGTAACTCGACCACGGTTCCAGCCGATGCTCTAAGCGATGAAGCATCGACTGCGCTGCATCCTCTGCCGCAGGAATGGAAAAGCCCAAGATGACGCCTGCAATTGTCGGATGGATCCCCGCCGCATAAAAGGCAAGCCAGGCAAGAATCCCCAGGAGAAGGTAGGCGGGCAGGAAGCGAATGCCGAAACGATTGAGCAGAAATGCCGCAGCGAGCGCGAGAAGCCCAAGGACGAGCGCCGTCCATACAATGCCGGAACTATAGGCAAGTGCGACGACGATGATAGCACCGAGGTCATCGACGATAGCAAGCGCCGTCAGGAAAACGACAAGCCCCAACGGCGCATTTCTCGCTGCCAGCCGCACGATGCCGAGCGCAAAGGCAATGTCCGTTGCCATGGGGATGCCCCAGCCGCCGAGCGTTGAAGCACCGATGTTCACCGCCACATATAAAATGGCAGGAACGACCATACCGCCGATAGCCGCGCAGACAGGCAGAATCATGGCCGAGCGCGTCCGCAGTTCGCCGTAAAGGAACTCACGCTTAATCTCAAGCCCTACGACGAAGAAGAAAATCGCCATAAGCCCATCGTTCACCCAATGAAGGAGACCGAGCGAAAGCACATGCTCTCCGAAGCCGACAGCAAGCGGATAATGCAGTACGTGTTCATAATCTGCCGTAAGCGGCGAGTTCGCCAGTGCCACAGCGACAATTGCCGCCAGCAGCAATAAAACACCGCCGGATGCCTCCCATTTGAAAAATTCAAGAAACGGCCGTGATGCCGCCGCCAATGTCTGTCTCATATCCCTCTCCTCTTCATTTACCTATCTTCTTTCTAGGCTTCAATTATCAATGATTTTACAATTTATGATAAATAAACATATGCTGCCATTTTCAAAGTACAGGCTTTCCTTTGCTGTCATCAAATGTAGCGGTGCATCTCGGATAATTGCTGCAGCCCCAGAATTCACCGTTTTTCCCGCAAATCTTTCTAAGATGTCCCTCGCGGCACCGCGGACAAAGGATGCTGTCCGCCGCTGCTTTCCACTTGCCTTCCCTTTCCCTTTGCTTCATCTTCTCGAGCGGGCTGGCGGAGTATTTCGGTTTATCGGCATAACTTTGCCAACTGCCGCTGCTTTTGCCATAACGCTTTGGCATATTCTCGTAGCTTCTCGCCGCTTCTTCCATCTGTGCTTCATAGCTTTCCGGAGAAAAGAGAGAGGCAAGCTCTGCTTCATCGTTTGCCGCTGGGTAATGTCCTTTAGCACCACCCGCATACACATGCGGCGAACAATGCCCAGTGCCTACACCGCTGCCTGCCATTTGTGAAGCATACTGCGTGCCGCCCGAATACGCACTCGTACTCATGTGGCGCTCGGCTTCTGCAAGGTCAGGCTTTCCGTCTTTGTCATTTGCTGTCATGCGGCATTTCGGATAATTGCTGCAGCCCCAGAAGATGCCATTTCTCCCCTTCCGCTGCCGAAGGATGCCCTGATGACACCGCGGGCAGACGTTTTCGCCCGAGACCTTCATCTTGATATCCCATGCTTTCGCGCAGAGTTTCTTTGTAAAGGCAATCTGTCCCGTAAGAAAATCTTCAAGCGTACCTTCGCCATCGCTCATCGAACGGAGCTTGTCCTCCCAAATCGCGGTCGAATCCGGATAGGTCATTTCATCGGGAAGTACATCGACCAGAAGAAAGGCCGCGGACGTCGGATGAAGATACTTCTTCTTTCCTTCGGCATGCAAAAATTTCCGCTGGATGAGATCATCGATAATCGCCGCACGGGTCGCCTCCGTGCCGATGCCGTAGACATCCTTTAGCTGTTTCTTTGCCTCGGGATTCTTGACGTATTTATGAATCTCCTTCATGCCCGCGAGGAGCGTCGCCGCTGTAAAGCGGACGGGCGGTTTGGTTGTGCTGATCTTCATCGCCCCTTTTTCATACACCGCAGCATCGCCTTTCTTCATCGGAGGAAGCAGGGCGCTCGCATCGTCCGGTTTCTTTTCTGCGTCCTCTGCTTTCTTCTTCGTTTGGTACATGACGCGCCAGCCGGCATCGCGCTCCGTGCGGCCGCTCGCAGTAAATTTCTCGCCATGGTACACGACGGTAAGCTTCGTCTGATCAAAAACATGCGGCGGATAGAACTGCGCGATGTAGCTGCGCGCGATAAGAAAGTATAGATTCCGCTCCTGCGCCGTCATGGCATGAACCTTCGCGGGCACCGTTGTTGGAATGATCGCATGGTGCGCCGAAATCTTCTTGTCGTTCCATGCGCGCCCCTTCTTCTTTGCATCCGCTGCCGGCGCCCACTTAGCAAGGCTCTCATCCCCTGCCCCTGCAAGGTTCGCTAAAATCTTCGGCACGTCGGAAAACTGATTTTTCGGCAGGTATTCACAATCTGAACGCGGATACGTCGTCAGCTTTTTCTCATAGAGTTTCTGCGCCGTATCAAGGACGAGCTGCGGCGCATAGCCGAACATCTTTCCTGCGAGCACCTGAAGCGTCGAAAGCGAGAACGGAAGCGGTGCCGTCTCTTCTTTCTTCGCTTTCTGATACGCCGTAATCTCCGCCGCTTTCGGCTCTTTTTCAAAGCTTTGCAGCCACTTTTCTGCCTCTGCCTTATCGACAAGGCGTCCTTCGCTGTCCAGTCCCGCTATCGTATCTCTCGGTTTCCAAATTGCTTCAAACGCCCCGTTTTCGTGCTGGAATTTTCCACGAATCGTATAGTAGTCTACCGGCTTAAACTTCTCAATTTCACGCTCACGGCGGACGGCAAGGGCAAGCGTCGGCGTCTTGACACGACCAATGGGAAGGACGAGATTGTCATGCCCTGCCCGCCTTGCCGCCAGCGTATAGGCACGCGAAAGGTTCATGCCGATGAGCCAGTCCGCTCGCGCACGGGCAAGTGCCGACTGCTTGAGTGCATAAAAATCGCTGTTATTCCGCAAGTTCGCATTCGCCTTCTTGATGCTCCGTTCATCGAGTGCATTGAGCAAAATGCGCTTGACAGGCTTTTTTACCGAAAGGTAGTCGAGCACCTCATCGACCAAAAGCTGACCCTCGCGGTCTGGATCACCGCCATGGACGATTTCATCCGCCTCATTGATCAGCTTCTTCACGATGGCAAACTGCCTCGCCGCCTTCTCATCGACGATGAGCTTCCACGCACGCGGGACGATCGGAAGATCCTCCGCATGCCATTGCTTATACTTTGGATCATATTCGTCAGGCTCTGCCTGTCTGAGAATATGCCCGAACAGCCACGTCACGACACCGCCCTTTGTCACGAGGCAGCCGTCGGCACGACGCACTGGTCCCGGAAGACATTTCGCGAGCTCACGCCCCATGCTCGGTTTCTCCGCAATATACAGGCGCATGTGCCCGCCTACCTTTCTATGAAAACGAAATACAAAACTTCACGGCGCTGCGTATCTTCCATCAGAAGATGGCGCGGTAAATCACGAAGAGGATGAAGGAGAGCCATAGCACCATGGCAAGCGTCACGAGAAACAACACGATTTTAACGCGCCACGCAAGGCGTGATACCGTTTCTTCGCTCTCTTCGCGCACGCCTTGCGGCAGAAGCTTCATAGCCGCTTGAAAGAGAAGGATGTCATCCACGCCTCCCAAAAACGGTATCGTATCGGGGATGATGTCCAGAGGACTGATGAAGTAAAGGATATCCAGCAATAGCACCGCACGCACATAAATCGGTGTCTCCCGGTTAAAAAGCGCCAGTACCATAACGACGATATCACGCTGAAGCCACTGAAATAAAGAAAGAACTCTCCGCATAAAATCCTCCCCCAAAAGTGCCAAAAAACCAGATAAACATCTGTCTTCTATTCAAAAGCCATGATACCCCGAATCCTCGATTGCGTCAACATGAAAACTGCGCCGGCTCCTCTGCTCTTAACAAGGCACATCTATCGGTTTGCTTTCATCGGCCAACAGACATGAAAACAAGCGGAAGCAAGGCTTTACTTCCGCTTGTTTTCTGTTCCGCTTACGCGATGGAGACGAGGGTATACCCGGCGTCTTCTATGACGGCAGCAAACGCATCCTTTGCGATATCACAGCTCATCTTGACATCTGCCGTGCCTCCTTCAAGGTCGACGCTGACCTCTGTGACGCCATCCATCTTTGCCAATGCGTCATGCACGTGCTTTTGGCAATGTGCACACATCATGCCTTCAATCGTAAGTTTCTTTTCCATGGAACTCTCCTCTTTTCTTTCCTTATATGTATCGGCTGCATCTGCCACAGCACCGGATGCCGGGACAGATGTTCGGGTTACGCGGAAGAAGTTCAAACGCAGCGCGTTCATGACGACGCAGAAGCTCGACATGCTCATCGCAGCGGCACCGATCATGGGCGAAAGCTTGATGCCAAACGCCGGATAGAAGGCACCCGCCGCGAGCGGAATACAAATGACATTGTAAAAGAACGCCCAGAAGAGATTCTCCTTAATGTTCTTGATGACGGATTTTGACAAGCGAATCGCGTTGACCGCATCCATCAGATCGCTCCGCATGAGGACAGCATCCGCGCTCTCGATGGCGACGTCTGTCCCCGCGCCAATGGCGATACCGAGATCCGCGCGCACCAGTGCCGGCGCATCATTGACGCCGTCGCCGATCATCGCGACCTTGTGCCCTTCCTTCTGAAGCGCGGCTATGTGCTTCTCCTTGTCCTCAGGAAGAACTCCCGCAATCGCGCGGCTGATGCCAAGTTCCTTTCGAACGGCCTCCGCTGTGCGCGCATTGTCCCCCGTCAGCATGACGACAGTGATGCCGAGTTTTTCAAAGGCGCGAATTGCCGCCGCACTCGTCGCCTTCGGTCTGTCTGCCACAGCGATAATGCCGAGGATATGATCGCTTTCGGCAAAGAGAAGCGGTGTCTTCCCCTCATCGGCAAGCCTTCCCAGCTCAGCTTCTACATCTGCTGTCGGAATGTTATTTTCTTCCATCAGGCGCAAATTGCCGGCAAAGTACTTCTTTTCACCGAGCTCTGCCGTAACGCCGCGGCCGAAGATCGCACGGAAATTATCGAAAGGCTTCGGCGTTACATTTTTCTCCTTGCCATAAACCATGATAGCTTCTGCCAGCGGATGCTCCGAACCTGCCTCCAGCCCCGCAGCAAACGCAAGCAGCTCATCTTCATCCATGCCAAACGCGCGAATTTCCGTCACGCGCGGACGGCCTTCGGTAATCGTGCCTGTCTTATCCATGACGACCGTATCGACATCGTGCGCCATTTCAAGGGATTCACCCGACTTGATGAGAATGCCATTTTCTGCGCCCTTGCCTGTGCCAACCATGATGGCGACCGGCGTGGCAAGACCAAGCGCACAGGGGCAGGAGATGACGAGGATGGCGATGGCGATGGAGAAAGCAAACTCCAAGCTTGCCCCCGCAAGGAGCCAGATCACACCGACGATGACAGCAATCGAGATGACCACCGGAACAAAGACGCCCGCGATTTTATCCGCCATGCGTGCAATCGGTGCCTTCGATGCGCTCGCTTCATTGACCAGGCGAATGATCTGACTGATGGTCGAATCCTTGCCGACGCGCGTCGCACGGAACGTGATGTTTCCATTCTGGACGATGGTCGCACTTGTAACATCTGCATCCCTGCCCTTTTCGACCGGAATGCTCTCGCCCGTGATCGCCGAAGCATCGATGCTCGCCGCACCCTCTGTAATCACACCGTCCGCAGGGATGCGCTCGCCGGGGCGAACGCGGATGAGATCGCCGACCGCAAGCTGTTCGATGGGAACGGTGACTTCCTCGCCGCCGCGGATGACATGTGCTGACCGCGGCGCGAGCTTCTTCAGTGATTCAAGCGCCTGACTCGTCTCGCCCTTTGCGCGCGCCTCAAGGTACTTGCCGACCGTGATGAGCGTGACAATCATGCCTGCGGACTCAAAGTACAGGTTCGTACTGTACTCCATGACGAGCGACATATCGCCATGTCCCAGCCCGTAGCCAATACGAAAGAGCGCAAACGCACCGAAGAGTGCCGATGCCATCGAGCCCATGCCGACAAGGCTGTCCATATTTGGCGCACCTTGAAAAAGCGTCCTGAACCCATTGACATAATACTTGCGGTTCAGGTACATGATGGGAAGAATCAGCAAGAACTGTGAAAAGGCAAAGGCCACCGCATTTTCCGGTCCGTCTAAAATGCCTGCAATCCCTGCCGGCACAGGGCTTCCGATAGCACGGAAAAACATCCCATGCATCGAGATGAACATCGTCGGCAGCAAAAAGGCGATCGACCAGATCAGGCGATGCCGCATTTCCTCCATCTGCTTTTTCGCAATGTTTCCGCGCGGCTTTTCTGCCGCCGCTGCACCTGCATCATCACCGCCCTGCAGCGCTGCCCCATAGCCTGCCTTTTCCACCGCTGCTATAATCGCCGCGGGATTCGTCTGCGCCTCATCGTATTTCAGCTGCATACTGTTCGTCAAGAGGTTGACCGAGACATTCTCCGACCCTACGACCTTGCCAACTGCCTTTTCAACGCGCGTAGAGCAAGCCGAACAGCTCATCCCCATCACATCGAACGATGCTTTCTTCATGAAATCACAACCTTTCGAGCACCTTTTTAGAAAAGGTCACTTCATCACTCTTTGGAGCAGTGCACAAAGCTCATCCACTGCCTCATCGTTTCCCGCACGGATATCACTGACGACACAGCTGTGGATATGTGCGCTCAAAAGCTCTTTCGTAAAGGCGTTGAGTGCAGATTGGATCGCACTGACCTGCGTCAAAATATCGACACAGTACCGGTCGTCCTCCACCATATTCTTGACACCGCGTACCTGTCCTTCGATGCGATTCAAGCGCGCGACCATGGACTTATACTCCTTGCCTTCCTTATCGCGAACCTTATGCCGAACCGCGCAGCAGCAATCCTCTGCCATGGCTTTCTCTCCTAACCGGGGTCATACCCCTTACGAATATTTAATATATACCCCGATAGGGTATATGTCAAGAACAATTTTCAATACTGAATAAAACGCACTGACCTTACGATTTTCCCTTCTCTTCATAACGAGGCATTTGCGTGGGGCACGCATGTCCATAACATTTTACGTAGATTCAAAATGTGTGCTAAAATAAATCGTTCATCTAATTATTGAGCGTCAAGCACTCACGATACAAAGGAGGTGGCTTGTTGTGCCTAAATGGAAACCGGCACAATCCCTGGGAGGAAAAATGGAACGAGCTGAGAAAATCCTCCAGCAGTTTTATGGCTACAAAGCCTTTCGACAGGCGCAGGCGCCCGTCGTCAAGAGCTTGCTCGCTGGGCGCGACACCTGCGCCATCATGCCGACGGGTGCAGGAAAGTCCATCTGTTTTCAGATTCCTGCACTCCTCATGGACGGGCTGACGATCGTCGTCTCACCGCTCATTTCCCTCATGAAAGATCAGGTTGACGCCCTCATCGGACAGGGCATTCCCGCGACCTATATCAACAGTTCGCTTTCCCCCGACGAAGCTGACCGCCGCGCAGACAACATCCGTACCGGGCAGACAAAGCTCCTCTACCTAGCACCAGAAAAACTCGAGGGAAGCTATTTCCGTCGCACCCTTGGTCAAATGCCTATCTCCATGGTCGCCGTTGACGAAGCCCATTGCCTGAGTCAATGGGGTCACGATTTCCGCCCGAGCTACCGCGAGATTTTGTCCTTCATTCAAGGTCTTCCGCACCGCCCGATTGTCGCTGCTTTTACTGCGACAGCAACGTCCGAAGTGCGCGATGACATCATAAAGCTGCTCGGTTTACGGACCCCTGCCATACACGTCACAGGATTCGACCGTCCAAACCTTTACTTTGAAGTGCGCCGCGGCGAAGATAAGAAAAAATTCGTCGAAACCTATGTAAAGCACCACGCAAAAGAGGCCGGCATCATCTACGCCGCAACGCGCAAAGATGTCGACCGACTCTACGAATACCTGAAAAAGAAAAAACTCGCCGTCGGGCGCTATCATGCGGGACTGACCGAGCCCGCGCGCACAAAAGCGCAGGACGATTTCCTTTACGACAATGTGCAGGCGATCATCGCGACAAACGCCTTCGGCATGGGCATCGACAAGAGCAATGTCCGCTATGTCATTCACTACAACATGCCGAAAAACATCGAAGCCTACTATCAAGAGGCAGGGCGTGCCGGGCGCGATGGTGAGCCAGGCACCTGTATTCTCCTCTACGCCCCACAGGACACGCAGACACAGCGCTATCTCATCGACGTCTCTACTGACGACCCCGAGCGAAAGAGTCACGGGCTAGCCAAACTTCAAAAGATGGTCGATTACTGTCACACACCCGAATGCCTCCGTCACTTCATCATTCACTACTTCGGCGGCAACGCTCCTGTTACCTGTGACAACTGCGGCAGCTGCAAGGCGGGACTTGAGCAGCGCGACATCACCCGCGATGCTCAGATGATCTTTTCCTGCGTCTATCGCATGGAGGAGCGCTTTGGCATCACCCTTGTCGCGCAGGTTCTCAAAGGCTCCGGCGATCGTCGTGTCAAAGACCTGCACCTCGACCGCCTGTCAACCTTTGGACTCATGAAGGAACGGCGGCTCTCCGACATCAAACTCCTCATTCAACGCTTCATAGCGACAGACTACCTCGCGCTCACCGAGACGACCTATCCTACCGTTTGTCTAAAAGCCGCCGCCCGCCCTGTACTGCTCGGCAAAGAAAAAGTTTTCCAAGCCGTCCCCGCCGAAAAAGAAGTGCCAGAGACTCCGCCGGATCTCTTTGACCACTTGCGTTCACTTAGAAAAGAGATCGCCGCAAGGGAAAACGTCCTGCCGTATCTTATCTTCTCCGACGCAACGCTGCGCGATATGTGCGCCGTCCTGCCCGAAGACCGAGCCGATATGCTCGATGTCAAAGGTGTCGGCGAGAGGAAACTTGAAAAATACGGCGATGCCTTTCTTGCGTGCATCCATGCCTACAGATAAAGATTCTGCCGCATAAAGGAAGCGCTTTACCGATATTCTAAAATATCCTCCAGCGCTTTTCTCGGTCTTGGTTTTGGTTGTTCGTCCGCATATCCTACCGCAACAGCGCCGATCAATTGCCCGGGTTCATGGATAAAAGCCAGCAAATCCTTATATGCAAAACAAGTATTTGCTATCCAAAGCGTGCCCAATCCTATATCAGTGGCTTTCAGAAGCAGATTCTCAATAGAAGCGCCAATCGATAGCGAATCACAAATCTCCGTAACCCTCTGATCCACATCAATGGATTCATAGGGAGATTTTCCCTTCGGATTCATCACGATGAGGACAACCGGCACCTCCCGCATGATACGAAGCGTGTTAAAAGCATCCGGAAGCCCAAAGCCGGAATTTGGCAGTGAGGAATGTTCTGCCTGCTCTTTTTTCAACGCAGATTCCATCACATCGAGCAAGGCATTTTGTTTCTGTCCAGTATACACAAGATACTTCCACGGCTGTCTGTTCTTGGCGGAGGGCGCCAGTCTCGCTGCCTCGACTATCGTTTCGATATGTTGTTTACTGACGCTTTCCCCTTTAAATTTTCTTATACTTCTGCGCTCTTCAATCATATGTATTCACATTTTCTATACGCTGGAATTCTATCATGCACAAAGATACGATTGACAGAATTTATAACTCACTTTATTATAACAAAAATTTGTAACTCTCCGATATCACTGTGGTAGCCGTTTGGCATTTCATTTCCTGCCGATAGCGTAAAGCGCTTCTGTATTTGCCGTCGTAACGCGGGCGACTTCTGCAAGGCTTATGCCCTTGATTTCTGCAACTTTTTCTGCAACGTAGCGGACAAAGGCAGGCTCGTTCCGCTTGCCGCGCATGGGGACAGGCGCCATGTAGGGGGCATCGGTCTCGATGAGGATGTGCTCCAGTGGAATCGCCTTCACGACGGCGGGAAGTTTTGCGGCGTTCTTAAAGGTCAAGGGGCCATCGACGCCAAGGTACCAGCCCATCTTAACAAGCTCTTTTGCCATTTCAAGACTGCCCGCATAGCAGTGAAGAACGCCGTGATTGCCCTTTCCTTCCTTCTTCAAGATTTCAAGCATATCGCCATGGGCATCACGGTCGTGGATACAGACGGGAAGATCGAGACTTCTCGCAAGTGCAAGCTGACGGATGAAGATGCGCTTTTGAAGATCACGCTTTTCTGGGTCTTTTTCCCAGTAGTAATCAAGCCCGATCTCACCGATGGCGACGACCTTATCGTCCTTCGTCCAATCCGCCAATCGCGCGTCGTCAGCTTCCGTCATCTCATAAGCTTCTTCCGGATGTATGCCGACAGCAGCAAAACATGCCGAAAAGGCATGTGCGATCGCAACGCAGCGAGCACTGGACGCCATCGTGTCGCCCATGTTGATCAGGCGAGTGACGCCCGCCTCTTTCGCACGCGCGACAGTCTCGGCAAGGTCACTGCGAAACTTGCCGGCATTCAGATGCGTGTGACTGTCGACAAAGGTCAAATGTTCCATCGTTTTCTCACCTTCAGCGTACTTCCGTGCCGGCGGGCATGGAGACTTCGACGAGCTTCAAATCCTCGCCGTCTCCTGCGGCGAGAATCATGCCCTCGCTCTTGACACCGCGCAGTTTTGCGGGTTTTAAATTCTTGACAAGAACAACGTGCCTTCCCTTGAGTTCTTCGGGCTTATAAAAAGACGCGATGCCGGAGACCACCTGACGCTGCTCCTCGCCAATACTTAGCTGAAGCTGCAAGAGTTTATCTGCCTTTGGAACGGGCTGCGCCGAGAGAATTTCAGCCACACAGAGCTTGACCTTCATAAAGTCGTCGATGGTGATGATACCCTCGGGCAACGCCGCCTTTTTCTCAGACTTATCTTTTCTTGCCGGCTCTTTCTGTTTCACAGGCTTTTTCTCTGCTTTTCCCGGCTCTGCTTCTTCGACTTCAATGCGCGGAAAGAGCTGCTCCGGCGTGCCGACCGCAAGGTTTTCCGGCGTGCCGCCCCAAGACGCGATATCCTCGATGCGAACCTCTTTTAGGCCGCCCTTAAAATTAAGCTGCTTCCATATGCGCTTTGCGGTGACGGGCATGAAGGGAGAAATCAGCACGCTGATGACGCGCAGGGATTCCGTGAGGTTATAGAGGACGTTTGCTAGAGCCTGCTTCTTTTCCGGGTCTTTGGCAAGCGCCCAGGGGCTCGTCTCGTCGATGTACTTATTCGCACGGCTGATGAAAGCCCAGACCTTCTTGATGGTCGCAGAAAGCTGCATTTCTTCCATATTCTTTTTGAAGAACGCGACCGTTTCAGCGGCATCGGCTTTGAGCGACTGATCGTATGCACTTTCGCCATGCGGCGCGCGCACGATGCCGTCTTGAAATTTCTTTGTCATCGAAAGTGTGCGGTGCAGGAGATTGCCGAGGTCGTTAGCAAGGTCCGCATTGATGCGTGCAATCAGCGCATCGCGCGAAAAATTGCCGTCCTGCCCCAGGTTGATTTCGCGGAGCAGGAAATAGCGAATGGCATCGGCGCCAAACTCATCAATAAGTCCGATCGGATCGACGACATTGCCTTTGGACTTGCTCATCTTGTCGCCATCGACGATGAGCCAGCCGTGACCGTAGACCTTTTTCGGCAGCGGAAGGTCGAGTGCCATGAGGATGCATGGCCAGATAATCGTGTGAAAGCGAACGATTTCCTTTCCGACGAGGTGAAGGTCTGCCGGCCAGTATTTGTTAAAGGTTGCTGGATCGTCCCAAAAGCCGATCGGCGTCAAATAATTCGTCAGCGCGTCAAACCAGACGTATATGACGTGCTTTTCATCGGTCGGCACGGGGATTCCCCAGTCAAAGCTCGTGCGTGAAATGCAGAGGTCGTCCAGGCCCTGCTTGATGAAATTAATCATCTCGTTGCGGCGCGAAACCGGCTGGATAAAGTCCGGGTGCTCCTCGATATAGGCGAGAACCCTGTCTTGGTACTTGCTCATCTTGAAGAAGTACGCTTCTTCCGAAACCTCCTGCACCGGGCGATGGCAGTCCGGACAATTGCCGTCTTCATCAAGCTGGTGCTCTGTCCAATAGCTCTCGCACGGCGTGCAGTAAAGCCCCTTGTACTCGCCCTTGTAAATATCACCCTTTTCGTAAATGCGGCGGAAGATTTCCTGTACGACTTTATAATGGCGCTCCTGCGTCGTGCGGATAAAGTCGTCGTTCGAGATGCCAAGTCGCTTCCAAAGATTCTGGAATCCCGCGACGATTTTGTCTGTATATTCAATCGGCTGAATGCCGGCTTCCTCCGCCTTCTGCTGAATCTTCAGTCCGTGCTCGTCCGAGCCTGTCAGAAAGAAGACGTCCTCATCCAAGAGGCGATGAAAGCGCGCAATGGCGTCCGCAATCGTCGTGCAGTAGGCATGACCGATGTGAAGCTTCGCGCTTGGATAATAAATCGGGGTTGTTATGTAAAATGGCTTCTTCATATTTTCCTCCTCCGCCTGCCGCAGATGAAACGACACAGCGTTCTTTCTCTAAGAGCTTTCCCCGCGCATTCTGTACGCAGGGCGGCTCTCAAGGCGCTTTTCCTTGCTCTTGCGCCAAAACGAGTTTATAAATATCGCGGCGACTGAGCCCAAGTGCCCTTGCCACAAGGCGCATAGCTTCCTTTTTGGACACGCCTGCCGCAAGATTTGCTTCATAAACTTCCATGGGCGATTTTTCATGGAACTCTGCTTCATCCGCTGTCTCATCTCTGCCGGCGACGACGAGGACAAACTCACCGCGCGGGGGCGTGTCCGCAAAGTAAGCGATGAGTTCCGGAATCGTCCCCCGGTGAAACGCCTCATAGCGCTTCGTAAGCTCGCGCCCTGCCGCCATAAGCCGAGGACCGAGCACATCGCATAAAGCGGCAAGCGTTTCTCTCAGATGATGCGGCGCTTCATAAAAGAGCAGGGTTTCTTCATAGTCTTTGATGCCCTGCAAAAGTTCCGTGCGCTTTTTCTTCTGTCTTGGCAGGAAGCCGACAAAGGAAAAGCGGCGCGTGTCAAGCCCCGAGGCGATGAGCGCAGAAAGCGCGGCATTGGCACCGGGGACAGGCGAGACGCTAAACCCTGCCGCTATCGCTCGCGCGGCTAGGTCACTGCCGGGGTCGCTGATGCCAGGAAGCCCGGCATCCGTGACGCAGGCAAGGTCATTCCCCTCCGCCATAAACGCGATGAGCTCTGCACCCTTTGCCGCCTTGTTGTGCTCGTGATAGCTCGTAAGCCGCGTATGGATATCAAAATGCGTCAAAAGCTCGCGCGTATGGCGCGTGTCTTCTGCTGCGATCAGCGGCACGGTCTTTAATACCGCGACCGCGCGGTAGGTCATATCCTGCAAGTTGCCAATCGGCGTGCCGACGAGATAGAGCGTCGGCACCCGCCTTTTTTCTTCACACATACGCCGCTCCTTTTGGGTGCTCATGCACAGAATCTATCAGGACTTTGGCGGCTTTCTCTGCCCACGCGATTCCCGCGCCCCTCGCATGGGTGGCTGCCGCCGCTGATTCTTCACATTGCGCCCGCCCGTGCGTGCACTATGAATGTCCTGTGGACGGCGGCTGCGCGAACGGCGCCCGTCACGGGTTTCGTCACGGTCATTTCGCTTACTGCGCCCGCGATAGCTGCCCTTTGAACGCTCGACAGCGGTCTCCATCGTGCGCTCTTCCTCACGCGCCTCGTCAGCTTCTAAGTCCTCAATGCTCTCTGTATCCACACTCTTTTCGACAATATCGTCCCAGCTGGCAACGACCGTCCGATGGTCGTCAAAGAGAATGGTTGCCGTGCGGCGCTGTTCGTTCAGCGCCATGACCTTGCCCTCGCCGTCTGCCGTGACAACACGGCTGCCCTGCGCGGGCTTTTTGGCGCGCGCTTTCTTTCTGTGGCAGGGGCAGCCGCCGCCTTCATAGCAGTTGCTCTCATACTTCAAACAGCACATGAGACGACCGCAGATACCCGAAATCTTGGTCGGATTCAGAGACAAATTCTGTTCCTTTGCCATGCGGATGGAGACCGGTTCAAAGTCGCCGAGAAAGGTCGCGCAGCAAAGCGGCCGTCCACAGCAGCCTATGCCGCCCACCAGCTTTGCTTCGTCGCGCACACCGATCTGCCGCAGCTCGATGCGCATGTGGAAAATGGCAGCAAGGTCCTTGACAAGCTCGCGGAAATCAACGCGTCCATCCGACGTAAAGCAGCAGAGGAGCTTTCTCCCGTCAAAGCTGCATTCGACGCGAATAAGCTTCATCGCGAGCCCATGCGCCGCGATGCGTTCTTCACAGACGTGAAACGCCTTGGCAGCACGCGTTTTATTCTCCTCGATGCGCCGCAGGTCTTCCTCTGTCGCCAGACGAAGGACAGGCAAGAGTTCCTTGCCCTTTTCCTCCAACTCACGCGGACCTAAGACGACCGTACCGCACTCCGTTCCCCGGCTCGTCTCGACGACGACCCGGTCATGAACCTTCACCTCAACTCCCGCAGGACTAAAAAAATAAATCTTGCCCACCTTCTTGAAGCGGACACCGATGATGGTCTGCAAAATGTTACTCCTATATCTATCGCGTGCCTTCCGGCGCTTTTATCCAATCCCTTCAGCAGGGGAGGAAGACATCGCGCAAACGTATCAAAAAGCTTTCTAAAAGAAGACGCGAGGCTGCGTTCGTCGCCAGGCGCCTTTCTGCCTCCTTCGTCAAGTCAAGAAATGCATAGATCTCCCGCTCGCTATATCGCTCGAGCAGTGCGACCAGCGTTTCGCGCCGCTTTGCGCCCGACATCAGAGAGGCTGCACCGTCCATACGCAGGACAAGCACATCGCGAAGAAGCAGCTGCAGGATGCCAAAATACTCGCGAAGCATCTCGCGGTTCCACTTCGAAAGCTCCTCTGCCTCTGAAAAAATGTGCTCCATTGACAGCTTTGGCGCACCTTCTATAAGAGAAAGCGCATGTTCTTCCAGCGCCAAAGAACCGTGTGCACGAAGTTTTTCCGCCATGGATACACGCCCGCCGGAAAGTGCAGCAAGCGCGTGTGCACTTTCTTCCTCCACGCCTTTTTGCATCAAGACTTGTGCCACTTCATCCGCCGTCAACAGGGGAAAGGAAATGGGAACGCAGCGCGATAGAATGGTCGGCAGCAGGGCACGCCTCGCACGCGCGATGAGGATGAAGGTGACATCGCCTGCCGGCTCTTCCAGTGTTTTCAGCAAGCTGTTTTCCGCCGGCTCGTTCATCGCCTCTGCGTCATCCATAACAAGGACGCGGCGCCCGCCTGACCCCGCCGCTTTCCTTGCAATGCGCGTCATGGCCTCCCGCACCCTATCGATGCGAAGGATGGGTTTTGCCTTACCCTCTGTCTCCGGCGCAAGTTCCAAATAGTTAAGATTCGTACCCGCGGCAAACTGCCGGCAGCTTTCGCATGTGCCGCAGGGAGCACCGTCCCCCGTGCAGAGGATACTCGCGGCAAGCGCACGCGCCACACGCTTTTTTCCAATGCCCTCTGCTCCGACGAAGAGCAACGCATGCGGCAAACGGTTCTCCCGCAGCATGGTCAAGAGCGCTTCGCGCACCTTCAAATGACCGACAATGCCCGCCCAGCCGATTTTCACCACATCATCGCGGCTCTCCCACATTCCCTGTGATTGTTTAAACACTTTCATTTTATCCCAAACGATCCGCGCCTTATGGCGAAAATTCTGTCACGCGGCAAGCTTTTATCACTTGACGCGGTGAATGGCAGCCCGTCTCTTTTCGATTTGCCTGCGCTCGGCTTCCAGTTCTCGCCGGTCAAGTTCTTGCCGCTCCTCTTTACTAACGCCATTTCGGCTGATGCTAAGGAGAATGCCTATCGCAGCCATGGTAACGGTGAGCGACGAACCGCCATAACTGATAAAGGGAAGCGGAACCCCGACGACGGGAACGATGCCGCTGACCATGCCAAGATTTACCAACGCCTGCCCGCTAATGAGAAGCATGATGCCAAGCGCCAGAACCTGCCCATAGGTATCGCGTGCGCGATTCGCTACGCGTTCGCAGGAAAGAATGAGAAGGATAAAGAGCAGGAAGACGAAAAGAACTCCAACATAGCCGTGTTCCTGTGAAAGGATAGAAAAGGCAAAGTCTGTGTGCGCTTCAGGAAGGTATTCATATTTGCTGACGCTAGTGTCGCCCCCCATGCCGAGCAGACCGCCGGAACCGACGGTCAAAATCGACTGCACGGTCTGATAGCCCGTACTCTGCGCATCGGACCACGGATCAAAAAAGACCTTCATGCGATCCAATCGGTACTGCTCACTTATGATAGCAGCGGGAAGGACAACAACCAACAGTATAAAAAGTATATTTCGCTGCCGTGCTCTCATGCCAAGAAAGACTGCCATGGCGACAGGAATGCCCACTACGATACTCGCTGTCCCCATATCTGGCTCCTTGAATATGAGGAAAAAATAAAACGCTAACAGACCTAAGATCGGATGAAACAACGTGATTTTTTTTCCTTTTCGCACCTGATAGGCAAATGCCTTCGTGCAGAGGATGATGCTGATGAGCTTTGCATATTCCGCCGGCTGCAGGCTGAAGCCCGAAAAGGTAATCCAGCGCTTGGCACCGTTGATTTCCACCCCCACAAACAAGACCGCTAGCAAGAGCACCGAGATGATACCCGCAGCGCTCCAGGTAGCAGGTGCATTGCGCAGCCTGGCGTAGTTCATCCTTGCAAAGGCTGCGCAGAGCACAGTGCCGAGAAAGAGCCAGATAAGATGCCGCTTAAAAAAATAGTACGGATCTTGATAATCCTCCATCGCTAGGACATAACTCGAGCTGAATACATTGATAGTGCCGATGAGGATGAGGAGCGCCATGATGACAAGGATCGGCTCCTCGGTATTTGACCAAAGCACCTTGCGAACGCGCATCGCTTCCCCTCCTAGAACAGTACTTCACAGCGATGAATCTTCTCGCCGCGCGCACTGAACTTCCGCTCGTACTCCGTCTCGATATTGTCTTCGCGGCTCTCGCTGTGCAGATCAAAAGAGATGTCGCGCACCGTGAGATGCGCCGCTTCGAATTCTTCAAGAGAGAAATCGAAAAGCGGACGGTTATCCGTCTTGAAGTGGAGCTCACCGCCCTTCCTTAGAATGCCGCGATATTTTTCAAGGAAATTCCGGTACGTCAGGCGGCGCTTTGCGTGCCGCTTTTTCGGCCACGGGTCACAAAAGTTGATAAAAAAGCGCGAGACCTCACCCGATGCAAAGATCTGTTCGATATGATTGATATCAAAGACGAGAAGGCGCACATTCGTCAGCCCAAATTCTGCAACTTTCTTCGCTGCCTGGTAAAGGACATCCTGCTGCATCTCGATGCCAATGTAGTTATTCTCTGGATACAGATCTGCCATCTTACTCAAAAAATCGCCTTTTCCCGTGCCGAGTTCGACAAAGAGTGGTGCTGCGCGCCCGAAGGCCTCTGCCCAATGCCCTTTTCGCTCCTCGCCAATCTCTTGGTCACGGCTGACGACGAAACTGTCAAACGCGTGAATGGCTTCGTCAATCCACGGCTTTCTTCTTAAACGCAATGATATTTCCTCGATCCGATAGGCTGCTGCTTTCTGCGACAGCCTATAAAAAATAGCTTCTTACTCATTTACGCCCCAGCCCGAATTTCTTCAAATAGCGGTAGAGCGTGACACGGCTGACATGCAAAAGACCTGCGAGACGGCTGACATTCCCGCCGGCCGCTTTCCATGCCTTGATGAAGATTTCCCTGTCTTCCTTCCACTTGCTGTCCGGGCGAACGCCCCCCATCAGACGAATGGCATCCGCGTCGATCGCTGCATTTTCCGTGTGGAAAAACGCATACTCCAGAACGCTTTGCAGCTGCTTGATGTTGCCGGGCCAGTCATAGTCCGTCAGCTTCTTTTCTGCCTTCGGCGTGAGCTGCTTCGGCATCATCTGATGCTGCGCTGCAAGCTCGCTGATGATGTTTGCTGCAAGGAGTGGAATATCTTCGCGGCGGCTCCTAAGCGACGGAACGCGGATAACACTCTTAGATAACAGCTGATAGAGCTCCTCGGCAAAGAGCCCGCGCTCTGTCAATCGCTTTAGATCACTGTCACAGGCCGCAAGGATGCGGACGTCGATACTGTGCGCCGCGCGTTCGCCCAGACGGCAGGTCTTTCCTGCTAGGAGCGCCTTGGCAAGCGCACGCCCGAGGGACAGCGGCATCTTTTCGATCTCATCGAGAAAGAGCGTTCCGCCCGACGCAAGCTCAAGCCGTCCCGGGCGGCTGATATCCGGTGCACACATGACACCAAAAAGCTCCTGTTCAAGGAGTTCTGCTGCCATATCGCCGCAGCAAAGCGAAATCATCGGTCCCGCGACACGCGGACTTGCCTGGTGAATGCCGCGCGCCATACGCTTTTTCCCCGTACCGGACTCGCCTTGAAGCAAGACATGATTTTTATTCTTTGCGATACGCACTGCCTTTTGGCGAACAGAACAAAAGGCAGTGCTGCTACCCACCATCGAGCGAAGCGAATACTTCGCCGTATAGCCCGCTGCATGCGCAACAAGCGTGCGAAGGTCTTCAATGGGCATGGATACGACGACGACAGAATCCACTGCCCCCGTCTTTCCCATCGGAACGACCGTCGTGATATCCTCATAGGTCTTCTTTGCCGTGATCCACGTGCACTCTTTGTTGTAGGAAGGCACGCCTGAAAATCCCTTTTTGATGGGTGTGTGCTCGTAATTCATCACCACATTCCCAAGATGCGGGTGCTCCTCGTTCGCCTCGTGCTCGACAGCGATGCCTGAAAGGCGCGCATGCCCCAAACGATTCGCATAGGTGACCGCACTGTCTGAAAGGATGTGGTAAACCGCAAAGGGCGTCGCATCGAGGATGGCTTCCGCTACCATGAGGCGCGCCGCGCTTGCAAGATGCCGTTCGAGCGCACGACAAAGCACAAAGAGCTGTGCAAGCACCGCATCCTGCGAAAGTTCTTTGCTCACCTCGCCGTCCACCGTGACGAGCGTGAGGATAAAGCTCAATTTTCCATCGACCATGACCGGCGCCGAGCAGGCATCTCCATTCTGATATGCCGTAAGCCACATTTCAGGACCAAAGATGAGAAACGGCGTTTGATGCTCCCGCGCAATCGAAATCGACGACGTACCGATTTCCTCAATGCCCAGCCGCGCCCCTTCAATCTCCCCCGGTGATTTCTGATAAAAAGGATGCGAATAGCTCTTCAGCACGCGGCAGTCACTATCGATGAGCAGCAATGAAATATTGTATTCCTGAAAAAATTCACGCGTCTCATGCGTGAGCTCTGCCAGGTAGTCAATCGCAGACGCATGCTTTTCCTGAAGCGCCCGAAAATCCTCCTCCGGCATCCGCTGCACCGCCCCCATCCGCGTGCGCTCGATGTCAAGGCTCTTGCTCTTGCGCCAAGACTCCGCCACCCAAGGATGAACGTTGGCATCCATGATACCTTCTGTAACAAATTTCCTATAATAGGCTTTTAGTTTGTCACGGCTTCGATGCTCTCTGAGCATAGCTCCGCCTCCCCTTATGTAAGACAGCCATCCGCCTTTTACGTCTCTGCCGCTGCGATTTCGTCCGAAATTTTTGAGTCTCACCTATTCTTATTTTAACAAGCATTACGCCCGACTGCAATCTTTTTTCCAAAACCATGGGGGAGTGGTTCCATCATAAGCAAACCTTAGTGAAGCAAGCGGTGAAAGTACACAGTACGCCCCGGCGGATTTTTTTCGTCCAAAAGAAGAGTACATCGAATCTGACTTGACAGAATAACTGTTCGTGCTAAAATAAAACAAAATAAAATAACGGGGAGCTCGAAAGGGCTGAGAGTGGATTTTGTTCCTGACCCATAACCTGATTTGGATAATGCCAACGTAGGGAAATAATGAAAAGCTGTCTCTTTACGCGCGATCCAATTCGGGTCGCGCTTTTTTGTTGTCGAAAGGAAAGACGTATGTTTAAAGAATGTTTTGATCATGTGAAAAAAAGCCATCCGCTGGTTCACAACATAACCAACTACGTAACGGTTAATGATGTTGCAAATATCATTCTTGCGGCAGGTGCCAGCCCAGTTATGTCCGATGAACCGGAAGACGTGCGAGACATTACTTCCCTTTGCGGCGGATTAAACATCAATATCGGTACGCCGAGCAAAAGAACCATGGAAGCAATGCGCCTGGCAGGTAAGAAAACAAATGAGCTCGGGCACAAACTACTGCTTGATCCAGTCGGCGCGGGTGCATCAAAGTTCAGAACAAATACAGCTGTAACATTAATGAAAGAGCTGCAATTCGATGTAATCAGAGGAAATGTTTCTGAATTAAAGGCACTTGCTTATGGCAGCAGCAGCACAAGAGGTGTCGATGCGGATGCCGCGGATGCTGTGACAGAAGAGAATCTAGGGCAGATGATCTCCTTCATAAAAAGCTATGCCGCTGCCTGTGGATGTATCATTGCCATTACCGGTGCAATCGACCTCGTCGCCGATGCTGAGAAATGCTATATCCTTCGAAATGGGCGAAAGGAAATGGCTGCTATTACAGGAACAGGATGTCAGTTATCCGGTCTCATGACGGCTTTCCTCATTGCAAATCCAGATAAGATACTGGAAGCGGCGGCGGCAGCTGTATGCACGATGGGACTTGCAGGTGAAATTGCCATGCGGTACATGGCAGAAGGTGACGGCAACAGTACCTACCGGAATCGTATCATTGATGCAATTTACAACATGACCGGTGATATGCTGGAAAAAGGAGCAAGGTATGAAATGCAATAAGGATTCACTTCTGCTATATGCAGTGACGGACAGACATTGGCTAAACGGCAGAAGGCTTTATGACGATGTGGAGAAAGCGATCAAAGGCGGCGTTACCTTTGTGCAGCTGAGAGAGAAAGATGATATGGCGATGCCACACGATGAATTTCTTGCTGAAGCAAAGGAGATTGCGGCTCTTTGCCGCAAATACAGCGTTCCGTTTGTCATCGATGATGATGTGCAGATTGCACAGGAATCCGGTGCAGACGGTGTCCATGTAGGACAGCACGATATGGAAGCCGGTATGGTAAGAAAAAAGCTCGGAAGGGATAAAATTCTCGGCGTCTCAGTGCAGACTGTAGAGGAAGCTTTGCTTGCACAGAAAAGAGGCGCAGATTATCTCGGCGTCGGCGCTGTCTTTAAAACCGGATCGAAGAACGATGCGGATGACGTCCGCACAGAGATGCTCAAAGCGATTTGTGACGCGGTGGATATTCCTGTTGTAGCAATCGGGGGGATTACCGAAAACAATGTGACAGAGCTTGCAGGAAGCGGCATATGCGGTATTGCAGTCATCTCAGCGATCTTTGCAAAAAATAATATTCAAAAAGCCACGCGGGATCTGAAAAAAAAGGCATTAAAGGTAATCTCAAAATGATTCGGGGAGCAATATTTGATATCGACGGAACACTGATCGATTCCATGCCGCTCTGGGAGGATCTAGGCGCAAGATATCTCCGATCGCTCGGCAAAATCCCTGAGTCAGGTCTTTCCGATATCCTCTTTCCGATGACCATTCCGGAAGGAGTTCACTACATAAAAAGCAGATATAGACTGCAAAAGACAGAAGAAGAGATTTGGAAAGAACTCAAGGAAACTGCCAAGACTTTTTACAGAGAGGAGGTGCCTCTTAAGGCAGGTGCCAAGACATTACTCGACTTTTTTTCCAGACATGGAATTACTATGATGCTGGCCACTATCGGTGAACCGGAATTGGTTCAGTCTGCACTCATAAGACTTAAAGTCTGGAAATATTTTAAAGGAATGATGACCTGCGAAGAGCTGCAAACCACAAAAAGGGAATCGATGATTTACCGAAAAGCAGCAGAGATTATGGGAACAAAACCGGAGGAAACCCTTGTGTTCGAGGATATTCTGCAGGCAGTTCAGAGCGCAAAAAAAGCCGGCTTTCTGGTCTGCGCAGTCGCGGATGATTCCAGTCGCGCGGACAGAGAAAGAATAGCGGCAGAGGCGGATTTTTTGATCGAGGATTTTACCGAATTAAGTAAGGTGATCGCATTGGCGGGAATTTAAACTGCCGATGATAATGACACAGCGGCAGACCGGGGGCACCACCTTCTGTCGCTTAATAAAAATCAATATCCTGTTCAAGGAGGTCTAACATGCGAACAGTATTAAGTATCGCCGGAAGTGATTCCAGCGGAGGCGCCGGTATCCAAGCAGACATCAAGACGATGACCATGAATGGCGTTTATGCCATGACTGCAATCACCGCATTGACAGCACAAAATACGACCGGTGTAACAGGGATTTTAAACGTGACACCCAATTTCCTCGCAAAGGAAATGGACGCAATTTTTACAGATATCCGGCCGGATGCGATAAAGATCGGAATGGTTTCCGACGAAGCATTGATCAAGGTGATAGCACAGAAACTGAAAGAGTATAAAGCACAGCATATTGTCTTAGATCCGGTCATGGTCGCGACAAGCGGTGCCACACTTATCCGCGATGATGCAATTAACGTTCTGATTTCGGAACTGATCCCTCTGGCAGAAGTGATCACGCCGAATATTTCAGAGGCTGAACAGCTCGCAGGAATGATCATATCTTCTGCAGAAGATATGGTCGAAGGAGCAAAGAAAATCGCAGACAGATACAGCTGTGCGGTTCTTCTGAAAGGTGGTCACAGCTTAAATGATGCGAACGATCTGCTCTGCCGAAAAGGGGGTATCACCTGGTTCAACGGAAAACGTATCCATAATCCGAATACACACGGAACAGGATGCACGCTTTCCAGCGCGATCGCTTCCAATCTGGCAAAAGGATATGATCTGCAGGCATCTATTGCCCGAGCGAAGGAATATATTTCGGGTGCACTGGCAGTCATGTTGAATCTTGGAAAAGAATCCGGTCCCCTGAACCACGCGTTTAACCTTACCGGAAAATTTGCACAGGAGGGATCAGGCGTTGGAAAATAAAAAGACATCCGCATGGGATAACGGATTAATTTGGTTTGGCGCAGGTGTATCACTTGCTGAGATTCTGACAGGTACATTTCTGGCGCCTCTGGGGCTGAAAACGGGTATCCTTGCGATACTCCTAGGTCACCTGATCGGCGGGATTCTTTTCTACCTTACCGGTATCATCAGCGCAAACAGCGGAAAAAGTGCCATGGAAGCAGTAAAAATGACATATGGCAAATATGGAGGCAAGCTGTTTGCCATTCTTAACGTTTTTCAGCTCGTTGGCTGGACGGCAATCATGATTTACGACGGGGCGATTTCGGCAAATAGTATCTGGTCTGTCGGACAATGGATCTGGTGCATGGTCATCGGCGGCTTGATTATAGTCTGGATTTTAATCGGCATTACAGATTTAGGAAAAATAAATACAGTCACCATGGCAGCTCTTTTTGTCCTGACGATAGTACTCTGCTCGGCAATCGTAAGACAGGGGAGTGAACCCGCTGAAACAGTGAAAACAATCTCATTTGGCGCAGCTCTTGAACTGTCCGTATCTATGCCGCTTTCTTGGCTGCCGGTCATCGGCGACTATACCAGCAGGGCACGTGAACCGGTCAGATCTACGTTTGTCAGCACCATAGCTTATACTCTGGTCAGCTGCTGGATGTTCCTGATCGGCATGGGGGCAGCCATTTTTGCAGGAAGCTCTGATATTGCACAGATCATGCTCAAGGCAAGTCTTGGCGTGGCCGGTCTTCTTATCATTGTATTTTCAACGGTAACAACCACATTTCTCGATGCATTTTCAGCCGGCATATCAGCGGAGTCTGTCTGCGAGAAATTATCCGGAAAAGCAATGGCGATAGCAGCTTCCATATTCGGTACAGTCTGTGCCTTTTTGTTCCCCATGGACGATATTACGGCGTTCTTATATTTGATCGGATCTGTATTTGCCCCAATGGCAGCTGTTTTAATCGGAAGCTGTCTGCTTCTAAAAACCAATGCTAAAGAGAAGCACTATGATTGGATCCACCTTCTGGTATGGCTTGCCGGTTTTATTATCTATCGCCTGCTGATGAAGGTGGATACGCCGCTTGGGTATACCCTTCCGGATATTCTCATCACACTGCTGCTGACCATTGCTGCAAACAAAATCTTTAAGATTCGAAGCATGAAGATGAAACACCTACCTAGAAAGACTGAACAGACAAAGTAAATCTTTCAAGGCAACAGTAACGGCTACTGCTCCATCTAGCGTCACCTAACAAAAGATACCAGAATCTACGTTACATGTTACGGACATGCGTGCCCCACGCAAACGCCTCGTTTCGCAAGCGGTCGTGCACTTGTACGCTGAACAACCGGCGGACTTCTTAAACGCGCTGCGCTTGGACGAAAGAAGTCCGCCGGGGCGTACCGTGCACTTTCCCCGCTTGCTTCACTAAGGTTTGCTTAGGCGCATCGTATTCTTCCGTAACATTTACGGTAGAGCCGCATACCAGGATATCCTTTACAATGCTGCGTTTTGTCATATATAATAAAAATACTATCGGCTTAAAACAAAGCTGCCACACGAATAGCTCAACTGCTTTTTCAGAAAGGATATCGCATGGCAAAACAGACCAAGAAAATCCAGCATAAACTTCAGCCACAGAAAGAAAAAAAGAGCGTACAGGAGAAGAAACCCGGCAAAGACTATGTCCTTCTCTTCGTCATTCTCCTCACCCTCATCGTTGCCGCCACCGGCTGGATGCAGTTCGACAATCTCAACCGCGCGATGTACATCATGCTCGCCCTTTCCCTCTCGATGACCTACCTCCAGCGCCATGCAAAACTCGCTGAGAACCGCATGAAAATCATCCATCATGTCGGTATCGTTACCATGATAGCAGCCGTCCTTCTCTTTGGACTCAACATCTACCACCAATACTTTGGAAAATAACCTTAAAAAGCCCTCGCGGGAACCATAAAATCCCCGCGAGGGCTTTTCTATACCACCGTATCTCAGTAGCTCGGATGCTCTTTGACATAATCGACAGGGCGAGACCAGTCGACATTTACTTCCGTGTCTTCCCAAAGGCGCGTCAGGGCAAGCTCAAAGCTCTTTTCGTCCGCGAGCGGTATGATCTCCACCTGTGTGAAGTCTGTCAAGGATTGATGCGGAATACCGATCGTGTGCCGTTTCCCCAGGAAATCTTCAATCTTCCTCTTTGCCGCATCGTTCTTGATATGGACTTCAGCACGCTTTTCCGCTGCATCGTAATCAATCCAGCCGAGGTCTTTGCCAAAGCTGATGGCTACGCTGTAAGTCACTGCCATAAATGTTACCCCCTATGTTTTTTCATCCAGCCTTCTGCGTAAGAGCAGGTCGTCTCTGCCTTGCCGCCGCGCCTTTCGATCTCCTCCACCGCACGCCGCACCAGATCTCCCGCAATTCCCTGCCCGCGCAGACTTGTATCAACACCCGTATGCGATATGTTAAAAATACCGGGACGCACCTCAGAAAATAAGATTTCCGCCAGTTCCCTACCGCTCTCATCCTTCCCATAGATGCCGTCTTCCCGCACTTCGTATTTCAGCATAGTCTTAGCCTCCAATTTTCTTTTCCTTATTTTATCGCATCTTCCTTTCTTTGGCAATGAAGTACCTTATTTCAGCTCTACCGTAAATGTTACGGGAAAGTGCACGGTACGCCCCGGCGGACTTCTTTCGTCCAAGCGCAGCGCGTCTAAGAAGTCCGCCGCTTGTTAAGCGTACAAGTGCACGACCGCTTGCGAAACGAAGCGTTTGCGCAGGGCACGCATGTCCGTAACATGTAACGTAGATTCCTTATTAAAAAGCTATAAAATTTCGTCCAAAAAAGCCGAGAGAGTTTTATCCCTCGGCTCTTTTATACCATCTTATGCAATTTTGATACTTTTAAGTACGGTTCAATCAATGCAAATAGGTAATCGGGTTGACTGCCTGACCATTGATGCGAACCTCATAATGGACATGCGGCCCCGTCGAAAAGCCAGTGCTGCCCATATAGGCAATGACCTGCCCGCGCTTGACATGCTGCCCCGGCGAAACGACGACCTGCATCGCGTGCCCGTAGCGGGTCATAATACCGCCGCCGTGATTGATATCGACCATATTGCCATAACCGCCGCTGTTCCACCCAGCGACGCTGACAACGCCGTCTGCTGTTGCGACAATCGGCGTGCCCATATCATTTGCAATATCTATGCCGGGGTGGAAGTCCGAGCCGCCCCAACGAAGACCATATGGAGAGGTGACCGTGCCGCGTGCTGGCCAAATAGCAGGAATCGTACTGCTGATGCCGGGAACAGAAACCGTGGTATCGGGCGGCATGACGGATGCAACGCCTGTCCGCTGCTGGTCAAGTTCCTTTTTCAACTGCAAGAGAGAAGCTCTGCGCTCTGCAATCCGCTTTTCGAGATTATCAAATGTCTGACTGACGTTTTCAAGACTCGGTGCAATAGAAGGTCCGCCTTCTCCCTTATGTTCTTCTCCATCGGATGGCTTGTCTTTCTCATCACCTGTGGATGTCCCCGCAGAGATATGACGGAGCTCCGCTTCCATCTGTGTCAGCTGATCGATCTGCTCCTGCAGAGAACTTGCCTTCTTTGACAGCTGCAACAGCTGTTCCTGCTGAATCTCATTGACGTCCTTTAATCGCTCGATTTCTGCCTGTCTATTCCGATTGGCAAATGTGCTATAAACAGAATACCCTACGGCTCCTACGAAGAGAAGCGCCCCTACAGCAAGCGATGCCAAAGCAAACTTCATCATGCTCTTCGGCAGGCGAATGCTCTTCACATCCGATCCATCCGTCGAAAGAATCTTGATGGTATATTCTGTTTCCACCTTATCTGACATGTGGCTGCACCTTCTTTCCTATGAAACTGCTTTGTCCCGTTCCTGCCTTGCCCCTGCAAAGAAGCACAGCAGAAAAAAACCGTATGACATTATATCATACGGTTTCTGTATTTCAAATGGTTTTTCTACGATTTATAGGATTACCAGCGCGACAAAGCCCACAGTATCACAGCCTCCAAACATCTGCATTCTACTTCGCGTAGTGCTCCTTCCACGCATGATGAAAACTGCCTTCTTTATCCGTGCGACGATAGGTATGTGCACCGAAGTAGTCACGCTGTGCCTGAATGAGATTTGCTCCGCTGCAGGTACTGCGAAATGCATCGAGATACTGCAGTGCATTTGCCATAGCAGGGACAGGAATTCCTCTTTCTGCTGCCAGTACTAAGACATGGCGTAAGCTGCTCTGATTTGCCTTGATTCTCTCCATAAAAAAATCATCGAGCATTAGATTTGAAAGCTGTGGATTCTTTTGATATGCCTCTGTAATCTTTGTCAGGAATTCTGCCTGAATGATACAGCCTGCACGGAAAATCGAAGCGATACGTCCATAATTCAGTGCCCAGCCATAGGTATCCGCCGCCGAACGATAGAGAGCAAACCCCTGTGCATAGGCCATAATCTTTGCCGTGTAGAGGCTCTGACGCACCATTTCAACCATGTTCTTCGGCACATCCGACTCTGCCGTCGGCGCAGAAAATAACTGCGACGCCTTGGCACGGCTCTCGACGAGATTTGACATGACGCGTGCGTTACACGCTGCCGTAATCATTGACACATTGACGCCCTGTTCAAGTGCCGCAATGCTCGTCCAGCGTCCCGTTCCCTTTTGTCCAGCACTGTCAAGAATCTTATCGACAACCTGCCCCCCATCGGCATCATTTTCCTTAAAGATATCCGCTGTAATACCGATGAGGTAACTCCTCAGCTCTCCCTGGTTCCATTCATGATAAACTTCGGAAAGCTCGTCATTTGTAAGACCACCGATGTACTTTAAGAGCAAATAACTCTCCGCAATAAGCTGCATATCCGCATACTCGATGCCGTTATGCACCATCTTGACGTAATGACCTGCACCATCCTCACCGATGTAGGTGCAGCAAGGCGATCCATCCTCAGCCTTTGCCGCCACGGCTTCAAAGATTGGCTTCAGACTCTCGTAAGCAGTTTTGTCACCCCCGGGCATAATGCAGGGACCACGACGTGCGCCGCTTTCTCCGCCCGATATACCTGTCCCAAAGAAATAAATTCCATGTTCTTTAGCATAGGCATAGCGATGAACCGTATCCTTGAAGAAGGAATTTCCTCCATCAATGATCATATCTCCTTTATCGAGCAGCGGGATTAGCTGCTTAATCATCGAATCGACCGGGGCTCCCGCCATAATAAGCATCATAATGCGGCGAGGTTTTTTCAAAGACTTTACAAAATCCTTTAGATCGTAATATCCGATCATATTCTCATGCGGATGAGCTTTCAGCACTTGTTCTGTAAGATCAGGCGTATAATTGTAGCACGCAACTTTAAAGCCATGATCTGCCATGTTCAGCGCCATATTGCTTCCCATGACCGCCATGCCGATCATACCGATATCCATTCTTGCCATACGGTCCACCTAAATCCTTCCTCTAATGTACATATCATGAGATGCGGTCTTAAAACGATGCGATCTGCGCAAACTCCTTTTGCAGATTCCAGTAGACATGCTCGAAAATATCGTATAATGCTCTATACGTTTCCTGTGTCTTCGCTTGCGGTCGATAGACTTGCTTCGGATGAACAAAAGCTGCCGTGTCCGCAATCGAAGAAAGTGCGCCGACAGAAATAAAGCCCAAAACGGCTGCACCGTACGCTGCTCCCTCACTATTGTCTGGCAGCGTGATTTCATGTCCCAATACATCAGCGAGGATCTGCATCCACAGCGGCGATTTTGTGAAACTTCCACTGACGCGAATATCCTGTACCTTGCCAAAATCCAAAAGTGCTTCATAGACTGCCTTTAGAGAAAAACAAATTCCCTCAAGTGTTGCACGAATCATATGCGAGCGCTTTGTATTAAGGGAAAGGCCAAAGAAAAGCCCACGAAGATCCGAATTCCAATACGGCGCACGCTCTCCCGTGAAACATGGAAGAAGGAGCAATCCGCCCGCACCGGCTGGGACATGTTCTGCTTGCATTGTCATCAAATCGTACGCGTCGACGCCAAGACGCTTCATATCTTCTTCCGTATATCCCAGCACTTCATCGCGCATCCAGCGAAGGATCATTCCGCCATTATTGATCGCTCCGCCTGACACCCACATACCATCGACAAGATTGTAGCACCACGTTCGCATTTTCTCATCAACCATCGGTTTTTGTGTCAGCATCCGAATAGCTCCACTCGTCCCAATCGTCGCACTGAGCTGACCTTGATGAACGGCGCCGATGCCCACGTTGACAAGTACGCCATCTGTTGCACCGATTACGACAGGAATTCCTTCTGGCATGCCAAGCCGCTTAGATGCCGCTGCATTCATTGGCTCGCTGTGCGTTGTCGAAACAGGACGCGGCAATCTATCTCGTGAAAGCCCTAGATATGCAACCGCCTCTTCATCCCAATCCATCGTTTCTTCACAGTACATACCACTGGTACTGGCTGTCGAGTGGTCTATGACCCACTCTCCCGTAAGCATAAAGAAAAGATAGTCCTTAATGGAGCCAACATACGCCATCTTATCAAATAATGACCTTTGCCTACGCTTGAGCCAGAGAATCTTAGGAAATGGATAACACGCATGAACAGGACATCCTGTCCGCCTGTACAGAGCCTTGCTAAATGTCGTATCTTGTCTCAATTCCTGTACAATCTCACCGCTTCGGCTGTCTGCCCATGTCATCATTGGTGCGATTGGCTGATGGGCAGTATCCAGCGGCATGAATGTGTGCATAATAGTACTGAGTGCAATCCCCTGCGGTGTAATGCCTTTGGAAACAAGCTGTTCTCCGGTCTTTCGAATTACCTTTTCTGTCGCTTGAACAATTTCCAGCGGATCTTCTTCCGCCCAATCAGGATGTGGCGTAGATAGTGGATAAAACGCTTCATCAAATGCCAATTTCATACCGTCTGCACGGTACGCAATGGCACGGACACCAGTTGTCCCAACATCAACGCCAATCCATACATTACGCATTGTCATTTTCTCCATTGTCCTTCCCACCTATCTCCATAAAACAAATCTTCTTTTCCTAATAATATCACGTTTCAAAACTTATTGCAATATTATACTCATAAAAATAAGCATAAAATGATATAATTATATCATTTTATGCTTATTTTCCGTTTATCAACTTATATTCTTTTTTCTGCAATGACCTCACGCATTTTTCGTATATTTTCACGATAGGTATTCGTCGACTGCATAGCAACGCCCATATACAAAAGATCTACAATTGCCATATGGATTAACCGCGATGCAACAGATTCTGATTGATATTTTATCTCTCGCCCCATGCCATGAAGCATGATATCAACGCGTTTTACTAATGCTGAATTGACATAACTTGTAATACCGATAACTTTTGCACCAGATTTTTTAGCAACATCGACGGAGTGCAGCAAATCGATACTTCCCCCTGTATGAGAAATAGCAACAACGACATCCTGTGATGTTAACAAAGCCGCTGAGGTAACTTGCAGATGCCCATCGGAATAGGCTTGTACTGGCTTTCCAAAACGAAGAAATCTCGTTTCCATATCACGACATACAGTAGCAGAATTTCCAAACCCGTATACGACAATCCGATTTGCATGAATAAGCATCTGAACCGCCGCATCTACGTCGGAAAAATTAAGTAACGTGATTGTATCTTGCAAACCTTCTGCAATGTTGCGAAACATTTTACCTGCAATAACCTCATAGGAATCTCCGTGACGAACATCCTGATAGATTGTCTCATCGATAGAATAAACTTCTTTCGCCAACGCAATCTTCAATCCTTGAAGCCCGCTAAATCCTAATTTTTTGCAAAATCGAGATACTGTTATTTCCGAACTCTGTGTATTTTGTGCCAGATCGGAAACCGTTTCTTCAAGTACTTCTTTGCTGTGTATGTTGATATAATCTGCAATGCGGCGTTCCGACTTTGTTAAGGTCTGATATGCACTTCGCAAGATCGGCAATGCGTGGACTGTGTCCATTTCCATATAACCCCTTCTTTACATTCCGTTATTATTCACATATATTATATCATAACTTTTGACATAAAATCGATACTCAAAATAAAAACTAGCCATTGCGTTAAACTATACAATGGCTAGTTTTAAATATACTTCCTTATCTCACTCGATACGAATCGTATCACCGACCATAAAGCGCGGCATTCCAGTTCCTGAAAGCATGATCTGTCCCGGCTGCTCTACTGTATCAGTTCCACGAAAGATAAACGTACAGTGCCCATCTTTTTTAAGTGTCAGCATAGCCTTATCGCCGACAGCTGTTACCGTATACTCACGATCTGCAATATAGACCTTATCACCTACGACAACATCTTCTTTCAACTCACCAATTGTATGCGCCACGACCATGTTCACATACTCATACGACACGTTCTTATTAAAAATAATCACAGATTCGCGTGTCTGCATGAATTGCAGAACGAAGTCGCCAATATTTGTTATAGTCACCTCATACTTCATCATGATCCCTCCCTACGAAGCAACCTAGATTCAACTACTCAAATAAACATATTGATAACCAAAACACCGATCAGTCCCATGACAGAAATAATTGTCTCCACCATACACCAAGTACGAACCGTCTCCTTGATGGAAAGACCAAAAAATTCCTTAAAAAGCCAAAATCCAGGATCATTTGGCGGACTGATGATGAGGCTGCCGGCACCTGTCGCCAAGACCATGAGCTCTGGACTAACCCCTGTCACTGCAACAATCGGAGCTGCGATTCCACCTGCGGTAAGAGCAGCAACCGTCGCCGAACCACAAGCGACACGAATAACCGCAGCTACGACCCAAGCAAGCATCAGAGGAGATAGATTCGATCCGCCAACAACCTCACCGATATAACGGCCGACGCCACTGTCAATCAAAATTTGTTTTAAAGCGCCGCCGCCACCAACAATCAGAAGAATCATGGCGATTGCAAGAATAGCATCCTCAACTACTTTCATGATCTCTGACATGCTCTTGCCACGGGAAAGACCAAATGTGTAGAATGCAATGAAGATAGAAATAGTCAATGCCATATCCGGCGTACCAAGAAACGTCAAAATATTAAAGAGTGTCGAGTCCTTCGAAAGTACAAGTTTTGCAATAGCAGAAGCTGCCATCAAGAATACAGGAACAAGAGCTGTAACGACACTGATGCCAAAACCTGGCATCTCATCGTCTTTAAATACATGAGGATTGTACAGCCCCTGTGGAATTTCTGGATTAAGCCTCTTCGCTGTATTATAGAAAATAGGTCCTGCGACAATGGCTGTCGGGATAGCGATAATTGCACCATAAACAAGTGTCAAACCAATATCTGCGCCATAGATGACAGAGATTGCCGTCGGTCCAGGGTGTGGCGGCAAGAAACCATGCGTAACCGAAAGAGCTGCGGCCATTGGAATACCGACTTCAAGAAGTGGAATCTCTGCCTCTGCTGCCACTGTAAAGACCAGTGGAATCAACAAGACAAAGCCAATTTCATAGAAAAGAGCAATACCGACAATGAATCCCGTCAAGCAGACCGCCCATTTAACATTCTGACGACCAAAGACATTGATAAGCGTTGTCGCAATTCTCTGAGCACCACCACTTTCAGCCATAAGCTTACCCAACACTGCACCAAAGGCAACGACGATGGCAAGCCCGCCAAGAGTTCCGCCCAGACCTTTTTCAATCACAGGGATAATCTGTCCCATGGGAAGACCCTCAGCAAAACCCACGAGCCCAGCAACGATAAGCAGGGATATGAAGCTATTCAGCTTCACTTTAACAATCAAGAAGAACAACAATACGATCCCGCACGCTAATATAACCAGTGGCATAAGAAATTCCTCCTTTTTGCTTTTCTAATCAAATGTTTTGGAGTATTCCTCCTTTCTAATCCAAAAAATTTGATATTTATAAATCAGTATGATTAATTCGTAATGAAAGTATACCATCATTTCTTTATATTTGCAAGTTTTATAACATTATTTATCAAAAAAAAGATATATATGAATCTTTATAGAAGAAAGGCAAACAAAAAACGTGTAGACAAGAATATATCTTACTACACGCCATTTCATCAATTATATAATCTTTATTACAAATTTCCTTTAGAAGTGAATCAACTTTCTTCTTCGACTTCCACCTCAGATGTTTTGGGCATCATCCCCATTGCCTGCTGCAGGGCATGGGTTTCCTCGGCGGTCAAGGGGTATGTAGACGTACCATTTTCAATAGGCTTGACATATGTTCTTGAATTATCTCGACCGAAGATGCTTGCAAGAACAATACCGTCATTATGGCTGTTTAGAAGGGCAACGGCAAAGCTGAGGTCACCGCCCATGTCATCGAATGCACGGAAGCGTACGACACCGATACGTGTTATCGACATGCCGAGCAAGTCACGAATCTGTTGATGTTCTGAAAGGATTTCGTCATTTTTTGCAATAACTCTGTCAACCTCTGCCATTTGACTCATCAGCAGCTTCTCAAGATTTGCGCCTTCTGACCCGGTCATCATCGACCGATACCGCTTTTTCATGGTATGGAAGCTCCGCCAAAGGCTGATGATAAATATGAGTAAGATGATGCTCAGAATGAGAAATGCCAGCGTAAAATATACAGAATTGGCTGCTAATACCTGGCTGACATATTGAATGTCCATGTTCGATTACTTGCTCCTTCCATAGGTGTTTTCCTACCTTCATGTTTCACAAAATTGTTTCACGTGAAACAATGCCGTCTGACACCCAATACACTTAAACTGTGAAATTTTCACGCGATGAATCATAGTGCAGTGCATCGATATTTGCCCGCTTGTCCTCATCATTACGTTCTGTGATGGCTTCAAGGATGCGTTCAAGATCGTCAGTGGTATAAAATTCAATCTCGATCTTGCTCTTCTTCTTGCCTGGACGAATCATGACCTTTGTGCCTAGCATTTCCTTAAGTTTTTCAACAGCATCCTTTATATAGATATCCTCTGAAAAAACAGGGACTTGCTTTTGCTTTCCATCATGATTTTTCTTTGTCAAAAGTCGTTTGACCAACACTTCAGCTTGACGAGCGGAAAGTGCATCGGATTGGATGCGGTCAGCAATCGTCTCCTGAAGTTCTGCATCGTCCAGTGCTAAAAGCGGCTTCGCCTGTCCCATGGAAAGACTGCCACTTGCGATATAGCTCTGCACCTTTGGTGAAAGTTTCAATAGACGGAGAAAGTTTGCTATGTGCGAGCGGCTCCGCCCGACTTTCTCTGAGATGGTTTCCTGCGTAAGGTCAAACGTTTTCATCAGGCACTGATAAGCATGCGCTTCTTCGATGGCATTCAGATCTTCACGCTGGATATTCTCAATCAAGGCGATCTCGCTGAGTTCTGCATCATTGTATTCGCGAATCAGTGCGGGGATTTTTTTCAATCCGGCAAGCCTTGCGCCGCGCAAGCGCCGCTCACCTGCGATAAGTTCATACCTATCATGGGGAAGTTTTCGCACAAGCACGGGCTGTAAGACACCGTACACCTTGATGGACCTTGCCAGCTCCTCCATCGCCGCTTTATCAAAATTCGCACGCGGCTGATAGCGGTTGGCCTCAATGCTCGCAAGGGGAATCTGCCGAACAGCATCGCTCGAGGTGTCGGAGGAGTCTTTCGCCTTAGCCATGGATCGGACGACATCCATATTGAGACCAAGTGCGGCCAGCCCTTTTCCCAGCCCGCCGCGCTTTTTACTCGTCACGAGATATGACCTCCTTTGCCAAGCGGAGATAGGCTTCCGCACCCTTCGATTTGCGGTCATAGTAATAAATCGGCTTTCCGTAAGACGGTGCCTCCGACAGGCGAACCGTGCGCGGAATCATCGTCTGATAGACAAGATCACCGAATGACTTTCTGGCATCCTCGACAACGAGTGTTGAAAAGCGCGTGCGGGAATCAAACATCGTCATCAGGATACCCGCGATGTTTAATCTGCTGTTTAATCCTTCGTGCACCATCTTGATTGTATCCACCAGCAATTTGCATCCATCCAGTGCATAGAACTCACACTGAATCGGCAGCAAGACGCCGTCAGCCGCACAAAGTGCATTCAATGTCAAAAAACCAAGCGAAGGCGGACAGTCGATGAGAATATAGTCGTAGCGATTCCGCACCTCTTCCAATGCCAATTTCAGACGCGATTCGCATACGTCTGTTTTATCTCTGGCAATTTCCGCAAGCTCGGCCTCTGCGCCTGCAAGCTGCACATTTGCAGGAATAAAATCCATCGCATACGTTGCCTTTTTTATGGCATTCACAGCGGATTCCCCTTCGATCAGGACATTATAAATTGAGATGTCCGTTATCGAGGTTTCAAATCCCAGACCTCTCGTTGCATTTCCCTGCGGGTCACTGTCCATGAGAAGTACCTTCTTGTTCAAAACCGCAAGCGATGCCGCGAGGTTTATAGAAGTCGTTGTCTTTCCGACGCCGCCTTTCTGATTTGCCACTGCAAGGACCTTTGCCATTTCCACTCTTCTTTCTTTCGTCGGATTCTTAGAGATACAGACTCTACCGTAAATGTTACGGAAAAACACGATGTCCCTACCTTAGTGAAGCAAGCGGGGAAAGTGCAAGACCGCTTGCGTAACATGTAACGTAAATTCGAGATACACGGCATATCGAATCGCTCGACAGATCCTTTGATACAGCGTATATCACTCGCATCTCTCCACGGCTTGCTATCGTCATACTTTGTAACAAATATGACTTGTATTCTAAAAAAAAGACAGTATAATGATAGCATGCCTATATATTAGAAAGGATATATAGGTCTTTCTCTTTTTTGCGTATATACTATACTATGATTTAAGGAAGAAATCCATTGTTTCACGTGAAACAATTTAATTTTTACGGGAAGAGATGATTTTATGCCCATCTACAATGCGCCCCTCTTAGTGATAGATCCAAAGGAAACCCGCCGCTACGCTGGGCTGATGAAAGCTAAGACATTCGATGAAAACTTAATTCTCGAAGCCTGCCAAGATGCACGCCTGCTGGCAAAGCCGAAAGGTGTCTGGGAGCTCTACGACTATGACGCAGCAACACAGACCGTCATGTCTAAACCGCCCTTTACCATCATGGGAAAAGCGATTGGAAAGCACTTATCCTCCTGCGACAAGGTCATTCTGCTCTCAGCAACGGTTGGAGACGATATTGAAGACGAAGTGACCGCAAGATTTAAGCGTGGAGAGTATGCAACAAGCGTTCTTCTTGACGCTGCTGCAACGACTGCCGTCGAACAGATTGCAGATGGCATGGAGAAGGCCATCAAGCCCAAGATGGCAGCACAAGGCTACGGTATGCGCTGGCGCTTCTCTCCCGGGTATGGAGATTGGCCGCTGGATCAGCAGCCGGAGCTCGTACGCACCGCAAATGCAGGCGCCATCGGTGTCGGACTCTCGGATTCAAAAATGCTCGTACCGAGAAAGAGCATCACCGCTATCATCGGGCTGTATAAGGAAGGCTGTGCAGGAGACAGCAAGGTGAAGAAAGGCTGCACTTCCTGCGGAAAAACAGACTGCACCGCAAGAAAATAAACATATAAGACTAGAACTGAAAAGGAGAAAGCTATGATTCATATTTTTGACGGAGCCATGGGAACCATGCTCCAAGCCGGAGGGCTCGCGCCGGGCGGCTGTCCGGAACTTATGAACGTCGACCATCCCGAAGTCGTCCGCGGCATTCACGAGAAGTACATCGAAGCCGGAGCGACGATCATCGAGACAAATACATTTGGTGCAACTTCACTGAAGCTCGAGCACTATCATCTTGCGGATAAAGTCGAGGAGCTCAACCTCGCTGCGGTAAAGATTGCAAAGGAAGCGGCAAAAGGAGCGGCAAAAGTTGCGGGTTCGATGGGACCTACCGGCCGTTTCATCGAGCCGCTCGGCGATCTTTCCTTTGACGATGCCTATGCGACCTTTTACGAACAGGCAAAAGCAATGGCAAAAGGTGGCGTCGACTACTTCATCATCGAGACCTGCATCGACGTACAGGAGATGCGCGCGGCAATCCTTGCCGCAAAGGATGCCGATGCAAACATTCCCATCATCGCCCAAATGACCTACGCGGATGATGGGCGCACGGTCACGGGAACAGACCCACAGAGTGCAGCAATCATCCTGACGGCCATGGGCGCATCGATCATCGGCGTCAACTGCTCGCTCGGTCCAGAACAGCTTGTCCCCATCGTGAAAGAGCTGGCCGATAACACCGACCGTCCCATCAGTGTTCAGCCAAATGCAGGCATGCCGCATCTTGTCGATGGAGAGACCATCTTCCCTATGGATGCAGAAGAGTTCGGCACTTGGGCGGAAAAACTCCTCGAGGCCGGCGCAACCTATCTCGGCGGCTGCTGCGGCACGACGCCCGACCACATTCGTTCCTTGAAGCATGCATTAAAGGGAAAAAACGAACCGAAGCGCATGCCGCGCCCGAAGCGTCTCTGGCTCGCCAGCCGAAGCAAATCCGTCTGCATTGACAAGGAACTTCCAACCGTCCTCATCGGCGAGCGCATCAACCCGACGGGACGCAAGAAACTTGCCGCTGAAATCAAAGACGGCTCTCTCCTCGGCGTCAAAAAAGAAGCCGTCAATCAGGTCAAAGCAGGTGCGCGCGTTCTCGACGTCAACATGGGCGTTGCAGGCATCGACCCTGTGCCTGCGATGCGTCAGGCGGTGACAGAAATCGCCCAGCTCACCGATGCGCCGCTTGCTATAGATACCAGTGACAAAGATGCCTTGGAAGCCGGACTGCGCGCTTACCCAGGCCGCGCCCTCATCAACTCTGTCAGCGCGGAAGACGCACGCATCCGTGATTTTCTTCCGCTTGCCAAACGTTACGGCGCTGCGATTCTCTGCCTGCCGATTACAGAAGACGGCGTCCCGAAGACGAGCGAGGCGCGCGTCGACGCCATTGCCACCATCGTAAAGCACGCAAAAGAAGTAGGACTCGATGACGGAGACTTCCTCCTCGATGCCCTTGTCATGACGGTTTCTGCCGATAAAGATGCAACTCACAAGGTATTGAAAACCCTGCGCCTTTACCGCGAGAAGTTCGGCTATCCTTCCACCATGGGACTCTCGAATATCTCCTTTGGCCTGCCAAACCGCCCACTCATCAACAGTACCTTCTTCACCATGTGTCTGGCTGTGGGACTCGACGCGCCGATCATGAATCCGTATGACGAATCCATGCAAAAGTCACTTGCGGCAAGCGCAGCACTGCTCGGCGACGACCCCTGCGGACTCGCCTTCAGCAAGGATGAAAAGAACCTCGCCGCCCCCAAAAAAGCCGCTGTCATGAAGACGAGTGAACTTCCCGTCATCGAAGCCATTAAGCAAGCGGTCATCGAAGGCGAAAAAGATACCGTCGTTCCGCTCGTCGTGAAGGCGCTGGACGAGGGCAAGAGTTCCGACGAGATTACAAACAACGGTCTTACCGCAGCGATGACCGATATCGGCGAGGACTTTGGCAGCGGGCGCATGTTCCTCCCACAGGTGCTTCTCTCTGCTGAGACGATGCGCGCGGCATTCGATAAGATCAAAGAGCTCATTCCCGCAAGCGCAGAAGCGACAAAAGGAACCGTCGTCCTTGCAACCGTCAAAGGCGACGTACACGATCTCGGCAAGAACATTGTCGGTGCGCTCATGGCGAACTCCGGCTTTAAGGTCATCGACCTCGGCAAGGACATTGCACCTGAAGAAATTGTCGAAGCTGTCCTGCGTGAAAAGGCCGACATCTGCGGTCTTGCAGCATTGATGACGACAACCATGCCGCAGATCGATAAGACCGTCGCAGCACTTCACGCAAAAAAATCAACGGCAAAAGTCATGATCGGCGGTGCTGCCGTCACAGCAGATTATGTGGAAATTTCCGGTGCCGACTGCTATGCCGGCGATGCTGTCCATGCAGTTCGCCTCGCCAAGGAGATGCTCGGCATCGACTAAGACTGCTGTAAGAAAACCAAAATAGAGTAAACAAAACAGCGCAGCAATCGAAATATTGCTGCGCTGTTTTTATCGTTAATTGTAAAAGACCTCTGTGTCTTAAACAGCAGGCATTGCCATATGCTTTCTTCTTTTCTGAAGAATAAAGACAACGAGAAGAAGGACAAAGCCGATGCCATCCGTAATACCGCCTGGTGTGATCATCAAGAGACCACCGACGAGCAGAACCAGCCGCTCGATGCCCTTACAGTTATCGGCAAGATGACCGATGAGTGCGGAAGATACGCCCGCCATGCCGATGAGCGCGGTGATCGTCGTGTGTGCAAGCTCCAGCGGCGTTGCCTGAACCATCAAAAGCACGGGTGAGAGAACAAACATGTACGGGATGATGAACGCAGCAATCGCGAGTTTTGATGCATTGACACCTGTCTTCAACGGATCGCCGCCTGCAATGCCAGCACCAGCAAACGCCGCGAGTGCAACCGGCGGTGTAACGTCAGCAATGATGCCGAAATAAAAGACAAACATGTGTGCACAAATGACAGGTATGCCGAGCTGAACAATGGCAGGTGCCGCAATCGTCGATGTGATGACGTAGTTTGCCGTCGTCGGGACACCCATACCGAGGATGATCGCCGTAATCATTGTGAAAAACATCGTTGGAAGCAGCATCCCGCCCGCAAGGTCGATGAGCCCCGAAGCGAGCTTCAAGCCGACACCGGTCTTCGTGACAACACCGATAACGATGCCCGCCGCTGCACAAGCTACAAGAACGGAAAGAACTCCCTTCGCACCGCCGATCAACCCATCAACAACCTGCTTTGGCGAAAGACGCGTCGACGTTCGAAGACAGGCACAGACAATGGAAAGAAGGATGGCCACCAGAGCCGCACGCATCGGCGTATAGCCCGTGACAAGAAGGTAGACGAGGACGACGAGTGGAATCGCCAGATGACCTCGTGAACGTAGGATTTCGCCAAACTTAGGCAGCTCGCTGCGCGGCACGCCCTTCAGGTTGCTGCGCTTTGCCTCAAAGTGAACACCGAGCCAAATGCCGACAAAATACAGGAGCGCGGGAATTGCTGCCGCCTTTACAATGTCGATATACGGAACGCCGACAAACTCCGCCATCAAAAACGCTGCCGCTCCCATGACTGGCGGCATCAGCTGTCCACCGGTCGATGCTGCCGCCTCAACAGCACCTGCAAAATTCCGATGATAACCAAGCTTCTTCATCATCGGAATCGTAAGGGAACCCGTACCGACGACATTCGCCACCGAGCTGCCGGAAACCGTTCCCATAAGCCCCGAAGAAAGGACAGCAACCTTTGCCGGGCCGCCGCTCGCCCATCCAGCAAGCGCATTCGCAAGGTCGATGAAGAACTTGCCCAGCCCCGTCGACTCTAGGTATGCGCCAAAGAGAATAAAGAGGAAAATGAACGTCGATGAAACACCGAGCGGAATACCAAAGATACCCTCTGTCGTAAAGAAAAGATGCCCAACGAGCTGCCCCACCGTCAGCCCGCGATGCGCGAGAACGCCCGGCATATAAGGGCCGACAAAGGCATAGATGAGAAACGCCAGCACGACGCAGACCATCGGCAAACCGACAACACGCCGCGCCGCCTCTACGACGAGCACGATGCCGAGCACGCCAATGGCAAGATCTGCACCCGAGACCAGCCCCGAGCGAAGCACTAAGGATTGATACTCGATGACAATGTACGCAGGAGCAGCCGCACCGAGTATCGCAAGCAGGAGATCCAAGGGATGCACGTGCGTCCTAGACCAAGACTTCCGCGTTGGATAAAGCAGATAGATCAGCGTCAGACCAAACCCGAGATGCACCGCACGCTGTAAATGTGCATCGAGTACGCCAAACGTTGCCGTATAGAGCTGAAATACAGAAAAGGCAATCGCTATCGCCGCGACGATTTTTGCCATCCATCCCTTGTACGTCATCGTATCGGATTCACGTTCATACTTCTTCAGCACAGCATTTACACGTTGTGCTTCATCTTTTGCCATAGCTATCATCCTTTCAAACAACTCAAAATCAATCCTAAAAACAAGAAAATCGCCGCATGAAACACAACACAGCCTTTCGCATAGCAACCTTCATCGGCATCCAAAGAATTGGAAAATATATTAATTTTTAAGACGCATTCTCACGCCAACCTAGGCATCGGCAAAAATCCATCCTTATAAAATATATTACATATAAAATTATAGCATATACAAAGATACATCTGCAACAAATTCTTAATCTTTTTATAACAAGAAGGATTTTTCATCGAAAATGTCGAATATATAGTCAGAATTATATGAACTATTAAAGAAGAAGGAGGAAAATTTTATGAAACGAGTTATTGTATCGTTATTCATCGGACTGCTTGCATTAAGTACAGCATACATCGCCGTACCTTCGACGTATGCTGTTGCGGCAGATGCTGCAACAGCTGCCGAGACTACAAAGCCTGCTGATTCTGCAAAACCTACAGAAACCGCAAAGCCTGCCGATTCCAAAGACACGGCAAAAAACAAAGAGTTTAAGATCACTGTAGATCCGACTTCTGCATGGTTTGATGAAGAAAAGATGTTTTTTGGTGCAGGTGTCATCATCAATGACGGGGCATATGAATGTATTTCCTATCGACTCGTACCGCGAAGCGGCCACTCCGAAAATGTATACCAGCGTAAGGGAAAAGAATCGAATCCCTGGGTTTACATCGGAAGCCATGGGCCTGACAAACAAGACTACCACTTTCCGAGCGATACATCTGTAAAAATTTTTATCGCCGTTTCCGATGCCTGCGCAAAGACCAAGGGGTATGACCATATGTTCTGAGCACATGCAAAAGGTCTACGTAAAAAAGCATCGCATACCTCCAGCGTGCGGGAAGACATTTCCCACGGACTAGAAATATGCGATGCTCTTATTTTTTTACAGCACGAAGTGCAAAGAGCGGGATTTTATCGTACTGCATCGCAGGGTCTCGGTGAACGATAGCGGCAATATCTTCTTGAATTTCTACTTTGAAGCCTAGACTTTCCAAGTAAAAACCATCCCATGCAGGGCGCTGGTGCGTACTGATCCGAAGAGCGTCTTTTATCTTATTGCAAATATCTAATTCCTCCTGCGCTACACTTGCATGAACAGAAGACTGATTCTTTGTCTTGGCAAAGGTCATTCTGCCATAATCCGAGTCAAAGTTCAAAAGAATGCCGCCCTTTTTTAAAACACGATGCCATTCCCTATAGGCTTTCATCACATCGGGAAGTGTCCAAGTGAGATTGCGCGTGACGATCGCATCAAAGGCTGCATCAGAAAAGAGCAGCTCCTGTGCATTCATCTTGCAAAACGTCGCACGTCTGCCAAAGGCGAGCGCATTCTTTTTCGCTTCATGCACCATGCCGGCGGACATATCAATCCCTGTCATGTCATGCCCCTCTCCCGCCAGCAGAATGGAGAAAAATCCCGACCCCGTCCCGATATCGAGAATGCGAAGCGTGCGCCCTTTTGAAAGCTGCTTTGTCAGATGCGAAAGCCAAGCCGCAGCGTCGGGGCTTTTCAGCTCTTTTTGGCGCACCTCGCTGAATCTTTCGCTGCGCTCGTCCCAATACGCTTCAACCTCCGCTTCAATTTTTGCCTCACGTTCTTCTTGTACCTTCCAAATTTCATGATTCATCTTATACATCGGCTCACCTTTTCCTCATGTTGCTTTTTAATTTCTTATTATAAAGCAGACATGAGCAAAACGGAACCCGTATGGCAGGATGTAAATTCTCACACAAGATGCGTTCTGCCTCTTGCCTATTGAACATCATCTTTTGAAATGATACCATGACAAATAGGAATGGCATTGCCGTACAAACTACGAAACTACATCGGCAGGGTAAAAGTCTTGCAGATAACAAAGCTTTGAAAAAGAAGGGGTATCATGGCAGTTGAAATTGAGCGAAAGTTTCTTATCGATGCGGATTTTGACCCGCAGACGCTTGCAGAACCAGAAAAAATTACACAGGGCTACCTTTGTGCAGAGCCCCTGCGAACTGTGCGTGTGCGAAGAAAGGGAAAGAAGGCGTTCATCACGGTAAAAGGAAAGACAGAAGGTGCTGCGCGCCTTGAATTTGAGTATGAAATTCCAATAGCTGATGCGAAAGAACTGCTCGCGCTCTGCCCGCATGTATTGGAAAAGGATAGATATTCGATTCCATTCGCAGGTTTTATATGGGAAGTCGATATCTTTCACGGCGAAAATGAAGGGCTGCGCATCGCAGAAATAGAACTGCTAACAGAAGACACCGCCTTTGAAAAACCTGCATGGGTGCTTGCCGAAGTGACGAGTGACGAGCGGTATACAAATGCGGTTTTATCGAGACATCCCTTCTCTGTATGGTGAATGCTAAAAAGTTATGCACCGACAAGCTGTGGAATCTGTGGATAACTTTCTATTACACCCACAAAATATAGTGCGTATAGCCCAAGATACCTACATCTTGGGCTATACGCAAATTTATTCGCTTTATCCACAGATTTTCAATTTTCAAAACTCAATGATGGAAGAGACGGATGTGCGTCATCGCCATCGCCATGCCGTATTTATCCGCCGTCTCGATGACATTGTCGTCGCGGATAGAGCCGCCGGACTGAGCCACATAGCTGACGCCGCTCTTATGCGCGCGTTCGATATTATCGCCGAAGGGGAAGAAGGCATCCGAGCCGAGCGCAACGCCGGTCTCTTTTGCAAGCCACGCCTTCTTTGCTTCACGCGTGAAGACAGGCGGTTTTTCAGTAAAGACGCGTTTCCAATCGTTGGTTTCAAGAAGGTCTTCCCATTCTTCTCCAATATACACGTCGATCGCATTGTCGCGGTCAGGGCGGCGAACTTCCTCCTTAAAGGGAAGATTCAAGACTTCGGGGCTCTGGCGGAGGAACCAATTATCCGCTTTCTGTCCTGCGAGCCGTGTACAATGAACGCGGCTCTGCTGCCCTGCGCCAATGCCGATGGCCTGCCCATCTTTAGCATAGCAAACAGAGTTGCTCTGCGTGTACTTCAGTGTGATCAGGGCGATGAGAAGGTCACGTTTCGCGCCCTCGGGGATAATCTTATTCTTCGTCGGAATGTCCGTCAGGCAGTCGCCTGTGATCTGGATATCGTTGCGCTTCTGCTCGAAGGTAATGCCGAAGACTTCCTTCTGCTCGAGCTCGCCTGCTTGATAAGCGGGATCCATCTGCAGAACGAGGTAAGTACCCTTGCGTTTCGACTTTAAGACCGCGAGTGCCTCAGCAGAATACGATGGCGCGATGATGCCGTCGGAAACCTCGCGCTTCAAGAAGGATGCGGTCTGTGCATCGCATTCATCCGAGAGTGCGACGAAATCCCCATAGGAACTCATGCGGTCGGCACCGCGTGCACGAATGTAGGCAGTCGCAATCGGAGAAAGCTCGACACCTTCGACGAAATAGACTTTTTCAAGCGTTGTATTCAGTGGTACGGCAACCGCAGCACCAGCAGGGGAGACATGCTTAAAAGAAGCTGCGGCAGGAAGCCCCGTAGCCTGCTTAAGTTCACGGACAAGCTGCCAGCTGTTCATCGCATCAAGCAGATTAATATACCCCGGCTTGCCATTCAAAACCTTAAAGGGAAGTTCTCCGTCCTTCATGAAAACACGGGAAGGTTTCTGGTTGGGATTACAGCCATATTTTAATTCAAGTTCCTTCATCATGAGTCTCCTTCTCTATCGTAAAAGTATCGAGGTATTCTCTTTGAGAAAGCAGCGCGATACGACGCATTAACCTTTCTTAGCTTCTGCTTTCTTCAGGAACTTTTCCTTGGCAACGGCAAAGCGTTCATGTGTACCGGTGCCGATTTCACCTGCATCGTCAAAAGCCTTCACTTCGAAAGAAACCTTGCGGCCTTCTACTGCAGTCACTTTTGCAACAGCGCGGATGTGCATGCCGACAGGGGTCGCGGCATTATGCGCGATGTTGAGCGATATGCCGACCGTTGTCCAACCATCTTCGAGTTTAGGTTCCAGAAGCTCTGTCGCTGCCTTTTCCATCAGGCATGTCATCGCCGGCGTCGCGAAAACGGGAAGTGAGCCGCTGCCCATTGTCTTTGCTGTGTTCTTATCTGTGACAACGTCGGTCACTTCATTGACCATACCGACGGTAATATCTGTAAGTTCCATGCTATCGACCCTTTCTCATAAGCAGATATCTCTAACCAATGTTTCCCCTTGATTTTAGCATTTCTCCTACAGTTCCTGCAAGAAGATTTTTCCCTTGTGAGACTTCCTTCTACAAGGAATCAAGCCGCACATTTCCTTTTTGTTGTATAATATACCCAGAAAAATAGAATGGAGGGAGAATTGTGAAATCACATCACACAGCCAAATAGTACAAATCAAATAGGAATCAAGAATGCAACGTTCATGATTTTCAAGAAAGTGAGGTGTAGCGGGCATTTTTCTCCAACTCTAGAAGTCGGCGTATCCTGCCCGCACTTAGATGAAGTATACGAAAAAAATCACAGTTATAGGAGTTCTGTCCTTTGCGCTGGCGTTCAGCGTTGTAGGGGGAAATACACATCCTCTAAGTCATCATACGACGACTGCCTATGCCGCGCAGCCTGAAACCAGTACTGCCAGCACGGCGGAAAAAAACAGTGCGATGCTTACGCCAGAGGCACAGGAAAAGCTCGACAAGGAGCTCGCCGCCATGGTCGGAGAAAAGGGAACGCAGGTGCCGGGCATCGGCGTCATCCTCTTCAAAGACGGCAAAGAAGTCTATGCAAACTTTCTCGGACGGCGCACGATCGATGCAGAGCATCCTGAAAACGACAAACCCATGACGCGCGACGCACGTTTCCGCGTGGGCGCCCTCTCTGAAATCTTCACTGCATTCACCGCCCTAAAACTACAGGATGAGGGAAATTTTGACCTCAGCCGAGATGTGGGGAAGTACCTCGGCTTTTCACTGAAGAATCCCGCGTATCCGGATATCAATATCACTGGAAAACAGCTGCTCAACCACACCTCTACCCTTCGCGACGGCAAGATCTCAAGTCTGCCGCCCGCGATGACCGTCCTCGCTTTTTTCCGCCCTGCCTCGCCCTATTTTGAGGATGGAGCGCATTACGCACGCAACGAAATGCCCGGCACTCATTTTACCCATGCCGACCTAAACTACGGCCTTCTCGGCAATATCATCGAGCGCACAACAAAACAGCGCTTCGACATCTATCAGAAGGAGCATATCTTCAAATCTCTCGGTATCCGTGCCGACTATGTACCGGCAAATTTCAGCCCGGAAGACTTCGCTCTCCTTGGTGCAGGTTATGAAAAAAAGGATGCAGCGGGAAACTGGGATGAAAATGCCGACTGGCAGGGTGCCATCGATGATTTCAAAGGCGTGCAGCCAGAAAAAGACAGCCTGATGCTCCAAAATCATGCAAAGAGCGAGCAGGGAACCTACTCCCTGAAAAACTCTATCTTGGGAACAAACGCGACCATGTACGCGCCTGGCGGTGGTTTAAGGATTTCTGCCGACGAACTCTCCCATGCGCTCGAACTCATCTTAGGTAATGGCACCTTCCGCGGCGAACGCGTCCTTTCAAGAAATGACATACGCGCCATGGAGACGCTGCCTATCCAAAAGAATAAGAATGGTGAAAAGATTTCTCCGCTGACCTATGGCCTCGGTGAATATCAACTCCTGGGCATCGGTACGGAAAATGGACAGAGCATTGACCTCGTGGGCAATGCCGGAAATGACTACGGTATCCACGCAGGTCTCTTCCGGCGTCTCGGTACGCGGGATGGCTTCATCTATATCATGAACGGCGAGGCTATCTCACCCGACGATCCCCAAGCCGTTTCCTCTCACTATGGTGACGCTTGGCAGGAAAAGGTCATCAACCTCATAGCATCTGCCCTCTGGGACGCAAAATAAAAAGAAACTCGGAAGAGGAACATACTTCTTCCGAGTTTCTTATATCGGATATTCAGCTGTACTCTACTGTGTCTTTCTCCCGCTGGATTGTGTCGGCGCTCCGCTGTCCAGCGAGCTTTCCCCTGAAGCATTACTGCCAGAAGACTCACTGGATGGGGAAGCGGCGTTAGAACTCCTCCGCCTTTCGGTACTTCTTTCCACTTCGCTCCCCGTTGACCGTCCGGTAGAATGAGAACTATAGGTTGCGCTTTCCGAAGAGGTTGTACTGCTCATCGTACTGCTTGAGAAATGTCCTATCGATTTCTCGTTTGCAGGAACTTCCTTCGCATCGGCGGGGATAGAGTTTCGGTACTCGGCTTCCGTGCGGTCGAGGTTAGTCCTTGCCGACGATGTAATCTGGACATTCAGTGTTTCTGCTACCGTATTTCTGAGCTTCTTGATATCTGGGATCCAGTAGCTGATTCCCTTGATATAAAGGGGCTTTCCGGGCACCATCTCCGTTTGGAGGCCATTCTTCTGCGCTTCCTTCAGCGTCCCTGCAAACTCGAGAATCTGGCGGAAGGAGAGATCGGTCTTGATAGAGCTCATGACTTCCTTGATGATGGAAGGAAGATGCGGGATAATGGCAGGCGATACGAGCTTATCCATACACGCCTTCATGAACTTCTGCTGGCGCTTGATGCGGCCGATGTCGCCCTCCTCATCACGGTAGCGGACATAGGTGACAGCCGTCTTGCCGTCCATATGCTGCATACCGGGCTGAAGGTCAATGACAAGACCGCCGTCATCGTCCCATGGATCTTCGTATTTCATTCGCTTTTCGACGTCGATATCAATGCCGCCGATGGCATCGATAATCTTTTGGAAAGACTTTGTATTGATGATGACATAGTGATCGATATTCAGTCCAAGGAAATCTTCAACAGTGCGCTGCGTCAGCTTCTCGCCGCCATAAGCATATGCCGCATTGATCTTATCCCAGCTGTGTCCCTTGATCTTCACGCGAGTATCGCGTGGGATAGAAAGAAGTGATGCCTTGTTCTTCTTAGGATCAATCGCTGCTACCATGAGCGTATCACTTCGCCCGACATCGTCGTCGCGTTCGTCAACGCCCATGATCATAACGGTTGACTTATCATGCGCTGTGAGCAGCCCCTCTTCCACTGTAGAATCGTCTTCTTTATCCAGAAGACCTGAGGAGGCAAAGAGTGCACCAATACCGGCGGCGATGACAAAGACGAAGGCAAGGATAACGTAGAGCCAGATGCGGCTTTTTTTTCTCCTTCGGATTCTCTTACCACTTGGTCGTACTTCCAAATTTCTACCTTCTTTTTGCATGGCTCGTTTTGGCATCGGTCTACTGCAATATATTCTCACGCGTATCCACAGGTAAACAGGCGAGCAGCCAACAGCTGCAACGAGCACGATAAAATAAAGCTATGCAAGCACCTTATTTTATCGTTATTTTATGAAAATCCGCGGGAACAAAAAGTATTCGTCCCTAAACGCATCTGCCATGTTTTCCGTCTCCTGTTCTTGCGGTTTTTTTCTAATCGCGCTACAATGAAAGTGAAAAGAACAAGTATATATTATGTTTAGAATTATTCAGTGGAAGGCCACGACGATCCTCAAGGACAAGGGTGATTCACACGATTCACAGTCTGCAGCACAGCAGCAAACGGGCAAAGGCCTGTGAGGAAGGAGATAGTGCAAATGATGACACTTCAACGACTTTTTAAAATCATAAAGGGAACGCTCCTCGTCGTTTTACTGACGTTTTGCCTTCAGTTTTTCCTTGACATTCCCATCCTAAGCCATTACTTTTTAGAAATCCTCATCATCGAGGCATTGATTCCCATCGTTGCCGGGCTGGTATGGGTATACGGCTGGGTCTTTCATAACGAGGAAGCAAATTTCACACCTTCCATGCCGCAGAAACGCCTGCGAATCTACAAGGGACTACTCATCCTAAACACGCCTGTATTCATCATTATCGATATCGTTTTATCGGAAATCATCCAGGCTTACTACAGTATCATCTATCTTGTCATAAATGTTTGGCTCGCGCTAGGATTTGCACTCTTTTATCGCCTCGTTCACCGCGAGAAAATGCGAATGCTCGAGGCAAGTGATCTAGCTGAGGAAGAAAAGCAGCTGCGGCGTGAAACTGCAGCAATGCAAAAGTACTATATCAACCGCATCTGTTTGTTCATTGGCATCGCCCTCGTCATCTTAGCTGCAGCTCTCCTATGGATTCTATCACAAATCAGCGGATAAGACCAAGCCCAAAAGCCCCCGAAACGTGAGGTTTCGGGGGCTTTATTATGCGATTCTTCCAGTCGATCAGATATCGAGATTCCGAACGAGTTTCGCATTTTCCTCGATGAATTGCCGTCTCGGCTCTACCTTATCGCCCATGAGGATGGTAAAGAGTTCGTCAGCTTCTTCAGCATCTTCCATATCCACGCGCAGCATGGTGCGGCCTTCCGGATCCATTGTCGTCTCCCAAAGCTGCTCAGGATTCATCTCGCCAAGACCTTTATAACGCTGAACCGTGATGCCGTCTCGACCTACTTCATCTAGCTTTTTCGCGAGTTCCTCATCGCTATAGGTATACCAATGCGTCTTGCCCTTTCGAATCTGATAGAGGGGCGGCTGAGCGATGAAGACATGGCCGTGTTCGATCAACGGCTTCATATAGCGATATAAGAAAGTGAGAAGCAGCGTTCGAATATGCGCGCCGTCAACATCGGCATCGGTCATGATGATGATCTTTCCATAACGGCGCTTGGCAAGATCAAAGTCCTCGCTAATGCCCGTGCCGAATGCGGTGATCATCGTGCGAATCTCAGCGTTAGCAAAGATCTTATCCAGCCGTGCCTTCTCAACGTTCAAAATCTTTCCGCGAAGCGGAAGAATGGCCTGAAAACGACGGTCACGGCCCTGCTTTGCCGAACCGCCGGCGCTGTCGCCCTCGACCAAGTAAATTTCTGCCTGCTCAGGGTCTTTTACCGAACAATCCGCCAGCTTTCCCGGAAGGCTGGAGACTTCCAGCGCATTCTTGCGGCGAGTCAGTTCACGTGCTTTCCGCGCGGCCTCTCTTGCACGCGCCGCCATGATCGCCTTGTCGATGATGCGTTTTGTGATGACCGGATTCTCTTCAAAATACTCCGATAGGCCTTCCGTGACAATGGAATCGACAATGCCGCGAACTTCTGAATTGCCCAGCTTCGTCTTCGTCTGCCCTTCAAACTGCGGCTCGCGAATCTTTAAGCTGATGACGCAGGTAAGCCCTTCGCGAACATCATCGCCAGAAAGGTTCCCGTCTTTTTCTTTCAAAATATTCTGCTTGCGGGCAAAGTCGTTCGCCGCACGGGTCAAGGCAAGCTTGAAGCCGGCGAGATGCGTGCCGCCCTCTTCTGTATTGATATTATTGACAAAGGAGTAGATATTCTCCTGATAACTATCGTTGTACTGAATGGCAATTTCAACGACCGTTCCATCCTTAACCCCGTTGAAGTAGATAGGCTCAGGATTAAGTTTTTCCTTCTTGCGATTGAGATGCTCGACAAAACTCTTGATGCCGCCGTCAAAGTGGAAGGTCTCCTCGCGCATCGGTTCTGAGCGAAGATCCGTCAGACGAATGGTGATGCCGTGATTGAGAAAGGCGAGTTCGCGCAGACGATGGCGGAGCGTCTCATAACTATAGTGCGTGACAGTAAAAATTTCTGGATCCGGTACAAAATGAACGCGGGTTCCTGTCTCTTCTGTATCGCCGACGACCGCCAGCGGATGTACCGTGACGCCGCGCTGAAAGGAGATCTCGTGAATCTTCCCATCGCGCTTGATCGTGACGTCCATCGAGGTCGAAAGCGCGTTGACAACGGAGACACCGACACCGTGAAGACCGCCGGATACCTTGTAGCCATCGCCGCCGAACTTGCCGCCCGCATGAAGGACAGTGAGGACGACTTCGACCGCAGGCTTGCCGCTCTCATGCATATCGACAGGAATGCCGCGGCCGTTATCGACGACGGTGATGCTGTCATCTCTCTCGATGGTTACAGAAATCTCGCTGCAATAACCTGCGAGCGCTTCATCAATAGAGTTGTCGACGACCTCATAGACGAGGTGATGCAAACCGCGCTCACTTGTCGAACCGATATACATGCCCGGGCGCATGCGGACAGCTTCGAGCCCTTCAAGAATCTGAATCTGATCGGCACCGTAGTCCGCATCAACAGCGGTAACCTCCGCCGCGTCCTCATCGAGATGAATCGTGACGCCTTCTGTATCAAGCTCTGCGTCCGAAAGATCTTCCGTCGATACGGGCACGGTTGGTCTCTTATCCACAGAATCGGCGTCCTCTGTAAAATCAATAGAAGTTCCCTTTTCGTTCGCCATATAGCTCTCCTTTTCAAAATCTCTGCAAGATGGAACTCTTTCCTATATATCCGCTGCCCACATTCCGATGTATTATGCAAAGGCATCAAACGTCCACTTTGTTCGGCTTGCTAGAGTCGTAGGCGTCAAGATGGAAAGATATATCTTTGCATCGGTCAAGATGACGGATTTCGCTTCTCTATCCGGCGCTTCCAAGTGAATCACTCGCCCTTTTGCTTCGAAATCCTTTAAAGCCTCATCACTCAGCAAGCTTCTGGCATAGATTCCGAGAATCTCCCTCGCATGGATGGCAGTGCCGCCGCCAAGATGAAGGAACATCAGCTTTTTCCTTTCTTCCAACCGCTTTTTCCCCGCAGTGAAAATACTTCATAACGCTTTGGGTAGCGATAACCTTCGGGGTGAGACATGTCGTGACGAAGTTCGTAGATGGTCTTTCGCATGATTTCCTCCGTCAGCTTGTCCGGAGGAATGATGCGAGCGAGCATGACGAGCATGCGCGCCTCCAGACTTTCCGTATCCGTCGCGGGAAGATGCGCCGCCATTTGCTGTACGAGCTGGCTTCGCTGTTCATTCAATAGCTTTGGCGTGCACTCCGGAACAAAATCTTTGACATCCTGATTCCTCGCCCACGGAATTTCCCTCAAGACAGCGCGTATTTTACTGCGAAGAAACGCCCTTCGCCTGCTTCTACAAGAGAAACAGATCTTTTCCTTCTTTGGAATGAGTGCACCACAGATTTCACAGGGCGTATAGCCCTCTTTTTTACGCCAAGCATCGACCTGTGCACGCCTTATAGCAAGAGACAATACTTGCTTAGCTAGATCTGGGTCACTGACCTTTGCCGCAAGGATACGTGCCCTTGCCATTTCATCTTCTGACAGATGAATCGCGCGGCTTTCCTTTGCTATATTTCTCTGCGGCGTCTTATCTTTAACAAGAACAGACTCATCGAAACAATCGAAGTGCTTCGTGAAGCGAATCTCTTTGATGATCTTTGCATGCATAAGACGACTTGCTTTTTCAACAATATCCGACACCATCATGGCAATCTGATTTGCCCAGACAGGTTCATATGTGTGGAGAAAGAGCGTTTCATCCCTGATGGCAACAGCATGTACTTTGCGTGCCACCGCCTTGCCGACGATATCTTCCCAATGCACGAGAAGATATCGCCGACGAAACTCCTTGCTGACACGCCCGCCATAGTCATCCATAGCTTCTGGGAGAATCATCTCTACCTTCGCCAAACCCGTCGTTCGTCGACGTTTCTCAGCCATAGCTTACCTCATAATTCTACCGCTGCGGACATGATAGAAAACGCCCATTGCGGTATCCGGGAAATACGCTTCGTCCGTTGCCGTTATAACCGTTTGGATGTGTTCGTGTCTCAGAAAGGAAAGAAGTGCACGGCGACGCGTGATATCAAGTTCACTCATGACATCATCGAGTAAGAGTATCGGATATTCTCCCGTTTCTGCATGAAGGAATTCCAGTTCCGCAAGCTTTAGGGAAAGAACGCCCGTCCGCTGCTGCCCTTGTGAACCAAAGGTCTTTAGATTGGCACCGTTGACATGAAAAATAAGGTCATCTCTATGCGGTCCGATACCCGTGATACCGCGAAGGATATCGGTTCTCTGGTTCTGCTTCAACATGTGATTATACCATGAAACAAGGCTTTCTGTCACGTCAGCTCCTTTTCCGTACACATCGTAAGAAACCGATAGATTCTCTGCACTTGTCGTAATGCGGCGATGCATGAGGTTAGCGAGCATGGACAGTTTTTTCGTTGCTTCGATGCGCTTTTTTGTGATGGCAGCAGCCTTTGGTATAAGCTGTGCATCCCAGATTTCAAGGGCATCACAGCTTGCCGCATGTTCACGAATGCGTTTTAAGAGAGCACTGCGGTGTTTTAAGATGCGGTTGTAGTCAAGAAGATCTTGATAATAAGCCGGATTTGCTTGACTTAGTTCGCGGTCGAGAAAAGCCCGGCGTTCGCTCGGAGAGCCTTTGATGAGAACGAGGTCTTCCGGTGAAAATAGCACGCTCTTGACGGAACCAATCAGCTCTTTCGGACGAACGGGATGCTCGTTCAAAAGGATTTGCCGCCGCCTATCACGTATAAATTGGAAGGACAGTGTATTTTTTACACCAAGTCGTGAAAAGGTCAGTGCAATCTGTCCAGCAGGGGCATGCCAGCGAAGCAGTTCAGCATCTCTGTGTGTTCGGTGTGAATGTGCAAGAGATGCATAGTATATGGCTTCGATGATATTTGTCTTTCCCTGTGCATTCGGTCCGATAACAATATTGATATTAGGTGAAAGTGCGAGATCTAGTGCGCTATAGTTTCGAAAATCCTTAAGCTCCAGCTTTTCGATGATCATATGCTTTTGCCTTAATCGTTTTCTTCTTTTTCTGTCAAGCAGACCTGCCAGGTACCTATACCCTCGATGGTGATTGTGTCGCCGTCCTGTAATTTTCTGCGGCGTGCGGTCTCTATCGTGCCATTTCGAAAGATACGACCTTCTGTAAGAAGCGGCTTGACAGCGCCGCCGCTAGGAAGTGCGCCGATCCACTTTAAGAACTGGTCAAGTTGTATACTCGAGCCTTTAACTTCTATTTTTTTATATGCCATAATACGTTTCAAAAACCCTTTTTCTTTATATAAGAGAATCTATATCTAATAATGTTTTAATTCTGTGTGCGAACAGGTGTTACGACGTAGATGAAGTCATCATTATCATATTCCTGAACAGTTGCCGGTGCAAGCGGCGATGCACCAAGGCTTAGACGGCAGGTCTTTGTATCGATGGTCTTCATAACGTCGATGATGTACTGTGCATTAAAGGCAATTTTAAGTCCCGGTCCTTCTATCTGTGCTGGAATGACTTCTTCTGCCTTACCGATATCGGGGTTGTCTGAAGTGATGCGCAGCATATCTCCTTCAAAGAGGAATTTGATAATGTTGTAATTACTCGAGCGAGAAATAAGGGATACGCGATCGACAGCAGATTTGAAGGCAGCGACATCCAAGAGAATTTTTGAGGCAGTCTTTGAGGGAATGGCACTTCGGAAGTTGGGGAACTGTCCTTCAATAAGGCGTGAGGTCATGAGAAGGTTGTCAAAGGAAAAGCTGACGGCTGTGTGTGAACAAGTGATTTTAACATCGCTTGGAACATCACTCGTCATTACTTGTTTGACTTCGTTCATGATGCGCGATGGAATGATGATCTTGATATCACCGAGCTCTTCTTCAAATTCTTGGCTAATGACGGAAAGGCGATGTGAATTTGTTGCGGCAACTGTGAGTGTTTTTCCAATGACTTCAAGAGAACATCCTGTAAAGACAGGGCGCTGTTCATCGTTTGAACAGGCAAAGGCCGTCTTCTTGATAATGTTCCTAAGAATTGTATTTGGTATATAAAAAGAAAGTGTACCTTCTATATCATGGACAGTGGGATAATTATTTGCGTTCATAGAGCGCAGTTTAAAGTTAGCACTGCCAGAGGTGATGGCAACTGTCATTTCTGTTTCGTTCAGTTCTAAAGTAACGGTATCTGCTGGGAGACGGCGAGAGACTTCTTGAAAATAGCGTCCCGGTATGACGATGGTACCTTCTGTTTCAACTTCTGCCTTAATATGTGCGACAAGTCCGATTTCATAGTTGTTGGCCTGCAGCTCTAAGGTATCTTTTTCTGCTTTTAGATATACACCAGAGAGAATTGGCGTTTGAGGTTTTGGATCAGCTGCTTTGGATACAATGTTAAGAGCGGAGATGAGATCGCTTTTTGAGCAAGTTATTTTCATTTTTTTACCTCGCTTATATAGAATATGACTTAATATATTATAATAAATAGCCGTAGTAGTAGTAGGGCTTGTGGATAAGTGGATAAGTGGTTAGATGCCTTGGGAATTAAAGAATTTACCTGTGGATAAATTTGTTTATAATAGGGAACAAGTTATCCACAGTATCCACAGGTAAATCTCATTTTGCAGTTATCCACTTATTATCCACAGGTAAATCACAGGGTTATCCACAGGTAAAAGAGCAGGGGGTATCTTGTATGAAAAGGCTAGTGAACTCTGTTGATGGTTTCTTCCAGTTCTGCGATTGTCTTAGCGAGTTTTGGGTCGTTTTCTCTTTCCTTTGATATTTTGTCATAAGCGTGAAGGACGGTTGTGTGATCGCGTCCTCCAAAGAATTTACCAATTGCTGGATAGGATTCATCGACCATCTGGCGGCAGAGATACATAGCGATTTGCCTTGGATGGGCAATTTTTCGCGCTTTTTTCTTGGATTGCAGGTTTGCGATGGTGATATTGAAATGTGATGCAACGATTTCCTGTACAAGTTCGAGGGTAATCTCATGCTTTTCGTCGTCGGCTAAGACATTTTGCAGAGCTTCTGCAGCAAGTTTTTTCGTAATCGGTTTATGATAGAGCGATGCATAAGCGACGATACGTGTGAGAGCACCTTCTAATTCGCGGATATTTGAGTCGATACAGGTTGCGATGTAGATCATGACGTCATTGGGGATATCGACTTGGTCAAGAATCGCTTTATTCTTTAGTATCGCTATGCGTGTCTCAAGATCTGGTGCTTGGATATCTGTGGTGAGTCCTCCTTCAAAGCGAGAGCGCAGGCGGTCTTCGAGCTTTTGTACTTCGCGTGGTGGGCGATCCGATGAAATGATGATTGCTTTGTCTGCCACGTGGAGGGCATTGAACGTATTGAAAAATTCTTCCTGTGTCGAGACTTTGCCGCTGATGAATTGGATGTCGTCGATCATCAAGATGTCGATCGTACGGTAGCGCTGGCGGAATGCATCTGGTCTTCCCTCTTGAATAGCGTGAATGAGTTCGTTTGTAAATTGCTCACTGGAAACATAAAGCACGCGGCAATCCGGATGGTTTTGCAGAGCACGGTTGCCGATAGCGTGCATGAGATGCGTTTTTCCAAGACCGACGCCCCCATAGATGAAGAATGGGTTGTAGACTTTGCCGGGGTTGTCGGCTACTGCCATGGCGGCGGCGTGTGCAAAGCGATTCGAACTGCCGGTAACAAAGGTTTCAAACGTATACTTTGGGTTGAGTGAAACATTGTCGCCGGGTGCGATGATGTGCATGGAAGACGCGTCAGTATCGGGCGTAGGTTCAAAGAGGTTGCCCTGCTTTGGTTCATCTTTTCGTTTCTTGGCAGCCGCTTTGCTTGTCTTTTTACTCTGTTTGGGATGCGAGGCTGTATGGGGGACGCTGTCTTTTGCTGTTTTGCTGGCTGTTGTTTTTTTTGCTTTAACCGTATCTGCGCTCTCTTCTTTTTTTTGTGTTTCTTTGACGCGTACCGTGCGGATCTCAATCTTTCGCGGAGACTTCAATATTTGAACAACAGCGTCTTCCATGATGGACAGGTAGTGCCCTAAGATCCAATCGCGGTGCGTTTCAGATGGTGCGCCTAGAACGAGGCGGCTGTCATTGAGGGAGAGTGGATGGATAGCAGAAAGCCACATGAAAGCTGCGCGTGCAAGTGAGCTTTTCATGTCGCCGAGTATCTCCTGCCAGACGGCGTCGAGTTGTTCTTGCTCCATAGAGATCCTTTCTATGTTGTTCACAGGGAGGAATAGCTGAAATAATTCAGCGGCTTACGGGGATTTTCTGCGATTTTTCGAAATAACAGGTGTTTGGGCTTGAAATTCATAAAAAACGAAAAATATCCGCGAGATTTTGTGTATATTTTAGCAAACCTATAGAGAGTTATCAACAGTTTTCGGCGTGACTGTGGATGCTTTAAAAGTCATCGATTCCGGACAGAAGAAGATAAATTTTGCATAAGCTTTTGAAGTTCGTCTAAATCGCTTGACACCTATATTTTCGTACTATATAATCTTGCATAGTCAGGCTTATCCAGCGCGCTGTATTCCGAATTTTACTGAAGAGGATATCCGGCGTGTCTGCCGAATTTGCGCAGGTGATTTCGGTGGAGCTTGGAAAGTGTTAAGTATACTGCATAAATTTCCAGTAACTATCGAAGGAGGTGCAATTCGCATGAAGCAGACCTATCAGCCGAATAACCATTGGAGAAAAAAGACGCATGGTTTTCGTGAACGCATGAAGACAAAGGGAGGACGTCTTGTCTTAAAGAGAAGACGCCAGCGTGGCAGAAAGAAACTCTCGGCATAACCCTTTTGGCAGGTGCAAGGTCACTTCGGTGACCTTTTCCTGTCTTTATCCAGTGCGCTACAGAACCCCATAACTTCAGTTATGGGGTTCTGTAGCGCATCCGTCAAATGTAATCATTTCGAAAGCCCTATGTTGGGATGTAGGCGGTGAGGAGTATATGAAAGGATTAGCGCGAAAAAAGATGTTGAAGGATAAAAAGGCCTTCCAGCGCGTCTATGAAAAAGGCAGATCGTTTGTGAATCGCGACATTGTCCTCTATATGCTTCCTACAAAAGAGCTTTCGGGGCTCGTCGGTTTTGCTGCCGGTAAGAAGCTTGGCTGTGCAGTCGTCCGAAACCGGGTGAAGCGGCTTCTTCGGGAAGCGTATCGCAAGCATCAAGACGAGCTTAAAGAGGGGTATGCCATTATTCTTGTCGGGCGAAAGCCCATTATCAATAAGAAGGGGCAGGAGGTTGAGTGTACCTATCTTTCTCTCGGGCGGAAGGCCGGCATTTTTATCGGCAGGCAGACGGCAAAATATAAGACACAAATGACGAGAAAGCCGCCGCAGGAACGAGAAGGAAAATTGTGATGAAAGGTCTCTTGCTCGCGCTTATCCGCTTTTACCGCAGCGTTATATCCCCTCTGAAACCGCCTTGCTGCCGCTTTGTGCCGACGTGTTCGGCATATGCGCTGGAAGCCATTGCGCGCTATGGCGCGGCAAAGGGCGGTTTTCTCTCTGTAAAGCGGATTCTTCGCTGCAATCCCTTCTTTAAGGGGGGCTACGACCCCGTTCCGTGAAACCGATTCGTAATTTTGTCAGCTGATATTCGATTTTTGCGTGTATTTTGTTTTGTATTTGTGTTTATCTTGAAAGAAAAGCAGTCTTTCCGTAAAAAAGAATAGGATGTGATATTTTGACGTTTTTTAGTTCGCTGCTTGCACCAATTGAGAATCTTTTGCGCATTGTTCTCGAAGGCCTTTACGGCGTGACAAGTCTTGTCGGCTTTGAGACATACGGTGCGGCGATTATCCTCTTGACGATCGTCATCAAGATGATTCTTTATCCGCTGACGGTTAAGCAGGTTAAATCCATGAAGGCGATGCAGGAAATCTCGCCGAAGATGAAGAAAATTCAGGAAAAGTACAAGGACAATCCGCAGGTCATGCAGCAGAAGGTGGGGGCACTGTATCGTGAGGCAGGTGTCAATCCTCTGGCTGGTTGCCTGCCGCTTATCGTCCAGATGCCGATTCTCATGGGGATGTATTATTCCCTTTACAACTTTAACTATCCATCCGAACAGGCTGCCAGCTTCCTCTGGCTTCCGACTATGTCAGAGCCGGATCCGTACTATATCCTGCCGGTTCTTTCGGCTCTGACGACCTTCCTGCAGCAGAAGCAGACGACGTCTGAGATGAATCAGCAGATGAAGATCATGATGACCGTCATGCCGCTCTTTATCGGCTGGATCTCGCTGAAATTTCCTTCGGGGCTCGTTCTCTATTGGGTCACGATGAACATTGTACAGATTGCGCAGCAGTGGTGGATGTACCGGGGGGATAGGTCTTCGAAGAAAAAGGAGGCAGAGTGATGGCAAGCCGCATCGAATACGAAGCGAAGACAGTGGAAGAAGCGGTCGAGAACGCACTTCGTAACCTTGGCATCTCGCGCAGCGAAGCGACGGTCGAAGTTTTGCAGAAACCATCTGCCGGCTTATTCGGGCTTTTTGCCAAGAAAGCGCGTGTTGCTGTCACAGTGCTCGAACACGTGAAAGACGAAAGGGAAGAAGCATTTACTGTGGCTTCTTCCCTTAAGGAAGGTGAAAATTCGGTCGCAAGGATAAAGAGTGCTGCAGCAGACGTTGCAGAAGAGAAGGTCGATACTCGGTACAATCGTCCGAGTCGCTCCTTCCCGCACACGAGACCCTTTCGCCGCGAGCGCCGCTATGAGACGTATGAAGACTTTTCTTTCCAGCAGGACATTGATAGCATCGAAGCGATGGAGCTTACGGAGGCGCAGGAACAGCAGGCAGAGCGTGCCATTTCCTTTTTGAAGGAAGTCATTCGCGTCATGGATATCGAGGTTCATATCTCGCGCCATGGTACGCCGACGGGCATTCTTTTGACGCTGACAGGAGAAAATCTCGGCATTCTCATCGGAAAGCACGGGCAAACACTCGATTCTCTGCAGTACCTTACGAATCTTGCGGCAAATCGCGGTATTGATGAAGGGCGTCTTCATATTCTCGTCGATGTGGAAAACTATCGTGCGCGTCGTGAAGAAACGTTGATCCGTCTTGCCGGGCATCTTGCAGAAAAAGCATGCCGCACGGGACAGGAAATCCACTTGGAACCGATGAATCGCCACGAACGCCGCATCATTCACACGGCGCTGATTGACAATCACCGTGTCGTGACGTACAGTGCGGGCAATGAGCCGCGCCGTTACGTCGTCATTGCTCCGAAACGCCGCCGTCCGCGCTATGATAGGTATCGCAGCGACTATGGACAAAGGGATTATGCAGAAAATTGTTACGAGCGCAATGGCTTTTCTGACAGTCGTGGCAGAGAGTCTTTTGATGGCGCCGCAGCACCTTATTATGAACGCGGAGAATACTGAAACACGAGGGGCTTTCTCCTGAGGGAAAGCTTCTTTTTGTAGGAAAAAGGAGATCGTGTGGAAAAGACCATCAGTGCAATTGCAACGCCGCAGGGAGCGGGCGGTATCGGCATCATACGCATCAGCGGGGACCGTGCGCTTTCTGTGGCGGACGCGGTCTTTCATGCTGTGTCGAAGGCAAAGCTTTCTGAACTGCCGGGCATGCGCGCGCTTTATGGTACGGTCGTCGATCGTAAGGGTACTGTCATTGATGAGGCTGTGGCGCTTGTCTTTCGCGCGCCGCACTCCTATACGGCAGAAGATGTCGTCGAGCTGCAGTGTCATGGCGGTTCGGCTGTTCTACGCCGCGTGCTTGCGCGCACTTATGAAGGCGGGGCGGCGCCTGCGGAGCGCGGCGAATTTACGAAGCGCGCCTTTCTAAATGGCAGGCTCGACCTCACGCAGGCAGCGGCTGTTATGGATGTCGTCAATGCGAAGACAGATGCTGCGCTCAAGATTGCTACGGGGCATCTGACGGGGCGCTTTTCGGATGCGATCAAGGCGATGCGCAGGACACTTCTCGAAGAGATCGCGCATATCGAAGCCGCGATTGACTTTCCGGAAGATGAGATAGAAGATGTCCTTCTCTGTGACGTGCGAGAGACAGTGAACGGCATCCGCGCGGAAATTGCCCATATGCAAAAGACGGCGACAGCGGGAAGAATTCTTCGCGAAGGTCTGACGACGGCGATCGTCGGAAAGCCGAACGTCGGAAAGTCAAGCCTGCTCAATGCGCTCCTTCGTGAGGAGCGCGCCATTGTCACGGAAATTCCGGGGACGACGCGCGATGCCATCGAAGAATATGCAGAGGTCGGCGGCATACCGCTGCATATCATCGACACAGCAGGCATCCGCGAGGCAAAAGATGAGGTCGAACGCATCGGTATTGAAAAGGCGCGAGATCATGCGGAAAGTGCCGCGCTTGTCCTAGCGCTTTTCGATGCTTCGCGGCCGCTTTCAGACGAGGATCAGGAGATCCTTGCCTTTCTCGCGAGTAACCCCGCAAAGGGCATGGCTCTTCTGACGAAGGCCGATCTTCCCGCAGTTCTTACGGAACAGATGTTAAGAGAGAAAATCGGCGGCGTGCCCATACTTTCGCTTTCGGCAAAGACGGGCGAAGGACTCGAATGGCTCGCCGAGACAATCGCTGCCCGTGTCTACGAAGATGTTTCAGAGAGCGATGCCAGTATCTTTATCTCAACTGAGCGCGAAGCAGAGATACTTCGTGAGACGGATGCCTATCTTTTCAGTGCCCTGCATGCGATAGAAGATGCGATAGGGTTGGATTTCATTTCCATTGACCTTCGTGCAGCATGGGAGGCGCTGGGAAGGCTTATGGGCGATACCGTAGGCGAAGATATTTTGGACGAGATATTCAGTAAGTTCTGTTTGGGGAAGTAAGTTATGTTTGCAGCAGGAAAGTATGATGTCATCGTCATTGGAGCGGGGCATGCGGGTGTTGAAGCGGCGCTTGCAGCGGCGCGTATCGGCGTGCGTACACTGATGGTAACGCTTTCGATGGATAACATCGCCATGATGCCTTGTAATCCGTCGGTGGGCGGTCCCGGAAAAGGGCATCTTGTCCGCGAGGTCGATGCGCTCGGCGGCGAGATGGGTGTGAATGCAGATAAGACCTGCATCCAATTCCGTATGCTGAATACGGGCAAGGGACCTGCTGTGCACGCGCTTCGCGCGCAGGCAGACAAGAAGCTCTATCAGTTTTCGATGAAAGAGACCTGTGAAAATACGGAGAATCTCGATGTCAAGCAGATGCTTGTGACAGAGCTGCTCTTGGCAGACGATGGCAAAGCGGTGAAAGGCGTTGCTGCTGAAACGGGAGAAATCTTCCTCGCGCCCTGCGTCATCATGGCGACAGGAACGTATCTTAAAGGGCGCATCATCATCGGTGAGACGGTTTACGACGGCGGGCCTAATGGACAGCGCGCAGCGATGGCATTTTCCGCCTCCCTTATCAAGGCAGGTATCAAGCTCATGCGCTTTAAGACGGGAACACCCGCGCGTGTCGATGCGCGGACGCTTGCCTATGACAAAATGCAAATTCAGCCAGGTGACGAGCGGCCGACGGCGTTTTCCTTCATGACGGATGCGATCACGCGAGAGCAGGTGCCCTGCTACCTCACCTATACGAATGAGAGAACGCATGAAATCCTTCGCGCCAATATGCACCGCGCTCCCATGGCAAACGGCGTTATCGAAGGCGTCGGTCCCCGCTACTGTCCGTCCATCGAGACGAAGGTCGAGCGCTTTCCGGATAAAGTGCATCATCAGCTCTTTCTAGAGCCGGAGGGGCTTCATACGAAGGAAGTCTATGTACAGGGCATGTCGACGAGTATGCCGATGGACGTGCAGCTTGCCTTTCTTGCAACCATTCCAGGGCTTGAGCACGCGCACGTCATGCGTGGCGGCTATGCAATCGAGTATGACTGCATCGACCCGCGTCAGCTGTCGCCGACCTTGGAATTTAAGACAATCACGGGTTTTTTTTCTGCCGGGCAGGCAAATGGCACGTCAGGCTATGAGGAAGCGGCGGCACAGGGCATCCTGGCGGGCATCAATGCGGCGATGAAAGTCAAGGGTGAGAAGCCGCTTATCTTGAAGCGTTCGGAAGGCTACATCGGCGTTTTGATCGACGACCTTGTGACAAAGGGAACGAATGAGCCTTACCGCATCATGACGAGTCGTGCCGAATACCGTTTAATTCTCCGGCAGGATAATGCGGATCTTCGCCTGACACCATATGGCCGCCGCGTGGGTCTGGTGACAGATGAACGCTGGGCACGTTTTACGAAGAAGCGCGACGAGCTCAACATGGCAAATGCTTTGCTAAAGGAAACCACCATCAGCCCCAGTGCGGAGACAAATGAAAAATTGCAGGCGGCAGGACTGCCGCCCATCAAGACGGCAATGCCGCTCGGCGACCTTCTGAAGCGTCCGGGCCTTCGCTACGACGATCTTCGCACAGTCTTTGCAGAGCTCCCTGAGGTGCAGGCATCCGTCAAGGAGCAGGTCGAAATTTCCATTGGCTATGAGGGCTATATCAAAAAGCAGCTCGATCAGATTGCCCATATGGAAAAGCTCGAGGAAAAGCATTTACCGAAGGATATCGATTACAGCGAAATTCAGAACCTCCGCGTCGAGGCACGCGAGAAACTGAATGCCATTCGCCCGCTCTCTATCGGGCAGGCATCCCGTATCAGCGGCGTCTCACCAGCGGATGTGTCCGTCCTGCTCATATGGCTCGAGATGAAGCACAGAGAGGCAAGGGAAAAGTAATTTTATCGGGAGAAAAGCATGGCATTTCGAGATACGCTGAAATCTGCGGCATATACTTACGGACTTGCGCTGGAGCCGAAACAACTGGAGCAATTCACGCGCTACTACGAGCTTCTCATCGCATGGAATGCGAAGATGAACCTGACGGCGATTACAGATGAAGAGGGCGTCGCCGTCAAGCATATGGTAGATTCTCTGACTGCCTATACTCCTGCGCTTTTTTCCGGCAGTACGCGTGTCATAGACGTCGGCACGGGCGCAGGGTTTCCGGGAATCCCCCTGAAGATATTTGCGCCGCATATTGAATTGACGCTGTTGGATTCCCTAAAGAAACGGATCGGTTTTTTAGAGACCGTCGTCAGCGAACTTGCGTTATCGGGTGTGACCTGCGTCCATGCACGTGCGGAAGACGCAGCACGGGATAAGAAGTACCGAGAGCAGTACGATGTTGCCTGTGCGCGGGCAGTGGCAAGGCTTGCAGTTCTCTCTGAATACACGATGCCCTTTGTCAAGTGCGGCGGTGTCTTTTTGGCGATGAAGGGACGCTCGTTTGCCGAGGAAGCAAAAGAGGCGAAGAAAGCCATCAAGGTCATGGGCGGCTCGGAAACGAACGTTCGCGAGGTAAAACTTCCAGGACTTGACGATGTGCGTGCAGTCATCGAGGTAAGAAAGACAATGCCGACGCCGAACGTGTATCCAAGGAAGGCTGGAACGCCGCTTAAGAAACCAATCGTCTGATTGGTTTTTATAAAAGAGACGAGTTATCCACAAAAAGCATGGTAAAATGTCTGTTCGGTGGATAGACTTGTGGATAACTAATAGAAGCAGAGGGAGAAAGGATGGGGACGATTGGCTGAGAGAGAAGGAAAAACGACAGAGGTAGCGAAGAAATCGGCGGCTGTAAAGCCACGCATCGTACGGAAGCACAAGGCGCTGTTTTACATCAAGAAGTATCTGATGATTTTCTTTGGTGCAATTATAGCGTCGATAGGGCTGGAACTCTTTTTGATTCCGAACAACGTCATTGACGGCGGCGTCGTCGGCATTTCGATCATGCTGAGTGCGATTACAAGCCTTCCGTTCGGCGTCTTCCTCGTCCTATTAAACCTGCCATTCCTCTATCTTGGCTACAAACAGATCAGCAAGAGCTTTGCGATTGCAACGCTCATCGCCATCACCTTTCTCTCCATTTGGTCTTGGGTGTTTGGTGAGTTGCCGCGCGTTACGACGGATTCGTTTCTTGCGGCAGTCTTCGGCGGCATCATCGACGGCGTCGGTGTCGGTCTCATCATCCGTGCAGGCGGTTCGCTCGATGGCACGGAGATTGTCGCCATTATCATGGACAAGAAGTCGGTTTTTTCCGTCGGCGAAGTCGTCATGTTCATCAATCTCTTTATCCTATCCAGTGCAGGGCTGCTCTTTGGCTGGGATAAGGCGATGTATTCGCTCGTCGCTTACTTTGTCATCGCGAAGATGATCGATGTCGTCATCAAGGGGCTGGATGAAAGTTATGCTGTTATGATTGTGACAAACGAGCCCAAAGAGATTACATCGGAGCTAAACGAGCGCTTGGATAGAGGTGTGACGCTCCTTCACGGCGAGGGCGGCTATACGGGCGAGGCTAAGAAAGTTCTCTACTGCGTCGTCACGCGTCTGGAAGTCGACAAGGTCAAGGAAATCGTCTTGGAGAAGGACGAAAGCGCCTTTGTCACCATCAATGCTGTTCACGACATTGTCGGCGGCCGCTTTAAGAAAAAGGCGATTCATTGAGAGCCCTCACTAAAAAACATAAACGATCTTGGGAATGGATGAAGACGAGAAATCTTTCTTATTTTCTCGTCTTTTCTTTATGAAATTGTGAAAATAATATCTTTTTTGACAAACCTTTGGAACTATGCTAACATTTATTTATAATTATAATTTTATAAATAATATTTATTATAAAAAATAAGGGAAGCATATGTTTGATAAACTATCTCGCAGAGGTTTCATAAAACTTGTTTCTGGCACGAGTCTCTTGGGATTTGGCACAATGGTCACGGGCTGTGGGAAAAGTGATCTGGAAGGAACGCTGCAGGGCGGCGGAGGATGGATGCCCGAATCATCGGAAACAAGCGGAAAATGGAAGGCAAAGTTACGCGGCCGCGTAACCATTAGTCCCATGAATCCTGCCATCATGCGCGTAGATGAAAAGTGTATACTCTGCGGGCAGTGCGCCGAGGTTTGCGAGAAGGTCATGAGCGTCCACGGACACTATCCGCTTCCTCTCAAGGCAGAACAGCCCTGCGTGCACTGCGGGCAATGTACGATATGGTGCCCTACGGGGGCCATTCGCGAACGAGATGCTATAGAGCGTGTGCGTGAAGCTATACGCGATCCAGAAAAGCACGTGGTCGTTCAGACAGCACCTTCGACGAAGATATCCCTTGGCGAACTCTTTGACGAAGCGCCTGGTGCACTGGATGACGGAAAGGTCGTCGCCGCACTGCGCCGGCTCGGTTTTGCCGCTGTCTTTGATACCTGCAACGCTGCGGATATCACCATCATGGAGGAGGCAGCAGAGGCGCTGGAACGTCTGCGCGAGCGTCCGGAGGAAATCCCGCACTTTACCAGCTGCTGTCCGGGATGGGTGAAGTTTTGCGAATATTTTTTTCCGGAAGAAATTCGGCATCTGTCAACGGCAAAGTCCCCGCAGCAGATCTTGGGGGCGGCGATCAAAGACGTTTATGCGAAAGAAAAGGCGATTGCGCCCGAACAGATTGTCTCCGTTGCCGTCATGCCCTGTACGGCGAAAAAGTTTGAGGCAAGGCGCGAGGAAATAAAAACGGACGGTTTTTTTAATGTGGATCTCGTGCTCACGGTTCGCGAACTCGGACGTATGTTAAAGGATGAGGGGATTACACCGTCGGAGCTTGCGCCAGAAGCGTATGATCCTCTCTTTGGCGAGAGCACGGATGCAGGGCGCATTTTCGGTGCATCGGGCGGCGTGGCAGAGGCCTCTGTGCGCACGCTCTACTATATGGCGACGGGCATGCCGCCACCGGAGAGTCTCCTCACATGGCGGCCTGTGCGCGGCTTAGGCCCTTTAAAGGAAGCTTCGGTCGCCGTGCCGGGCGTCGGTACCGTGCGCGTCGCAGTTTGCCAAGGGCTTCACAATGCGCGCGTGGTCATGGACGCTGTGCACAGCGGAAAGTCGCGCTGGGACTTTATCGAGTTTATGGCATGCCCCGGCGGCTGTATCGGCGGCGGTGGGCAGCCGCGCGCAGCGCTCAGTGAGCTCGATGCCGTCCGCAAGGCACGCATCGCCGCCATTTATGCAATGGGAAAGCGCGCGCCGAAGCACGCGAGCTATGAAAACGAAGAGGTCGAAAAACTCTACGCCATGCGTTATGAAAAGCCGCTGTCCAAAGAGGCAGAGCACGCCTTTCATACAACGTTTATCGATAGAAGCGGAGATATTGGCATAAAGGAGGGGTGATACGTGGCTGTCCTCGTCGATATTACCAAGTGCATCGGCTGCGGTGCCTGTGAAGTCGCCTGCAAGCTGTGGAACAAGCTTCCCTATCGAAAGAAAGAAGATGAGGTGCGTCCCCGCCAAAAGGACGACCTGTCGGATGTGCGATGGACGGCAGTGAAAAGACAGTGCCTAACGGATGCAGCAGGCGAAAGACAGCTGCGCTTTGTCAAGACGCAGTGTATGCACTGCACGGATCCCGCCTGTGTCTCCGCCTGTTTTTCCACTGCACTTCGCGTGGATGAAAACGGTGCTGTCGTCTACTATCCGAGTCTATGTGTCGGCTGCCGCTACTGTATGGTCGCCTGTCCCTTTAAGGTGCCGCGCTACCAATGGGAGGAGCGCTTTCCGCTGATTACAAAATGCAATCAATGCGCTGCCCGCTTGCGAGAGGGAAAGATGCCCGCATGCGTCTCGGTCTGCCCGTCGGGGGCGCTTACCTATGGTACGCGCGATGAACTCTTGGCGCGTGCACATGCGCTGTTGGCAAAGGATGCGCGCTATGTCGATCATATTTACGGTGAGCATGAGGTCGGCGGGACGAATTGGCTCTATATTGCCGACCAGCCCTTTGCAGATTTAGGCTTTGCCAAGGTGACCGATACGCCGCCAAATGCATATGCGCAGAGCTACTTGACGAAAGTGCCGATTGTCGCGGGGCTTTGGGCGCTCTTTCTCGTCGGACTCAGTTTCTTTCATTATTGCCGCGAGCATTCAGAAGAAACGAAGCTGTACCATAAAGAATGCCGGCGGCATAAGGAAGAAAAGGCAGATAAGGACAAGGAGGAGAGGGCATGAATCGGATGGATCGCTGCTACGAAATCTTCGGCTGGCGCTTTACACTGACGCCCGTGCGCCTCGTTTTTTTTGCGCTTTTCATGCTGGCGGCGCTCGTCATTGCTGTCCGCCTCTTTACGGGCTTTGGTTACGTTACGCATCTCACCGATGAAACCCCGTGGGGGCTGTGGATTGGCTTTGATGTCATGACGGGGGTTGCGCTCGCTGGCGGCGGCTATTCCACGGCGCTCCTCGTCGGCGGCTTTCATTACCGGAAGTATAGTGTCGTGACGCGCAGCGCCCTGCTGACATCTCTCTTGGGCTATCTCCTCGTCATGGCAGGGCTTTTTCTCGACATTGGGCAGTGGTTTAATTTCTGGCGGCCCTTTGTTTTCTGGGGTTATCACTCTGTGCTCTTTGAGGTCTTTTGGTGCATCTCGACCTACACGACGATTCTGAGTCTTGAGTTCTACGAAATCATCACAGAGCGAATATTTAAGCGCACGCACAAGCTGATTCTCCGCGCGATTCCGCTGCTGGTCATCTTGGGGCTTATCTTCCCGATCATGCATCAGTCGTCGCTCGGCGGGCTCTTTCTCATCATGAAGGATTCGATGTATCCCCTTTGGTGGAGTCCCTTTTTACCGCTCTACTTTCTTATCTCTTCCTTCTTCGTCGGTTCTGCCATGGTTTACTGCGAATCGGATCTTTCACGCCGCGCCTTTGGGCACTGCGTGGATCCCTTGGTGATGAAATCTCTCACGCGCACCGGGGCGAGTGCCATGCTTTTCTATCTCGCGCTGAAAATCTTCGACCTCACGCGTTACGAACTGTGGGGGACGCTTTTTAATGGCAGTTTGCAGAGCAATATGTATCTGCTGGAAATCGGTGTGGGCGTTCTCGCACCGCTCATCATCCATTTCACGCCGCTCGTCGATAAGAAAAACGGACTGCTTGTCTACGCTTGGCTGGTCGTCGCAGGGCTGGTTTTCAATCGCTTGAACTGCGTGTTCACCTCACTCTACAAGACGGGAAATTACTTTCCCAGCATCTTTGAAATCGCTGTCACCGTAGGGCTGTGCGCGGCCGGCTGTCTGCTCTACTGCTTCCTCGTCGAAAATTTCAACATCCTCGGCGGTGAACATGCACATCAGGTACATATCGACGCGAAGAATACGCATATCATAGGAGAGGAGTGAACGTATCCCCCGTAGGGGCTTTTCGGTCATTTTGGAATATCTTATACTGTTATCATTGTATATTATGAGAAAGGATTTCAGTTATGCAATTCAGCAGGATATTCCGATCACATGGGGCAGATGAGGGATATTTACGTATCGCAATGCCGGCAGCGCTGGAAGGGGGCTTTATGATAGCGTTGTCCGCTGCCGATATCATCATGGTGGGAGCGCTCGGTGTGACGGCGATTGCGGCGGTCAGCATCTTTTCACAGCCGCGGCTCATGCTTCTCGTCTTTGCGCGCTCGATTGCTGCCGCACTGACACTTCTCGTTGCGCAGTGCATCGGTGCGGGACGTGCGGCAGAGGCTGGGCAGTTCCTTCGGCAGACGCTTTTTACCGCGCTGCTTTTATTTTTTGTGCTGCATGTTGTCTTTTTCGTGTATCTTGGTGAGATTCTTTCGTGGATGGGCGCGGCCGCGTATCTGGATCTCGCACTGACTTACGGCTATGCTGCACTTTTTGGCGTTTTTTTGACATCGGTCACAACCGTTCTTCAGGCGTATCTGTTGGGACAAGGGCAGACGCACGTGGTCTTGATGACAAATGTCTGGGGCAATGTGGTGAATGTCGCCTGCAATGCACTTTTTATCTATGGACTCGGCCCTTTTCCCGCGCTTGGCGTGCTTGGTGCGGGAATCGGCACTGTCATAGGGACGGCATGGACGCTCTTTCATACGCTCTGCGCACTTTGGGACAAGCGAGTTTTGTGCGGCAGATATCTGCCGAATCTTGTCTATGGCAGAGCATTTTTCCCGATTGTCATGGGTGTTTTTTCCGAGCAGGGCTTTGAACGCGTCGGTATGGTGCTCTACACGCGCATGGTCGCTGAGATCAGCATGGGTGCGTATGCTGTGCACGCTGTCTGTATGAATTTTTGTGACTTTTACTATCAGTTTGCCGGCGGGCTTGGCAAAGCGAGCATGGTGCAAAGCGGACAGGCGCACGGTGCGGGTGATCCTTTGCGCTGGCGCTCACAGCTTTTCGAAGCTTTGCGCTGGGGCTTTTTCTTTTCCTGTATAGCGTTTTGTCTGACTGCACTTCTGCGTGAGCCTATTTTTCAAATCTATACGGCGGATGCTTCACTTCTTCCGATGGGGACCGTGATTTTACTTTTTGTCGCAGTGGTTTCCTTTCCCGAAGCGCATCAGCTGATCGCGGCGGGTGCGCTTCGCGGCGTGGGCATGACGACACATGTCGCTGTGTATTCCTTCGTAAGCATTGCACTCCTGCGTCCGCTCCTCACGGCGTTTTTTCTTTATGTGCTCGACATGGGGCTGGTCGGTGCATGGTGCGCCCTCGCCATCGACCAGTTTCTACGTGCGGGAGCGGCGAGTGCCTTGCTCTGGCGATATGCGAGGCGCCAGCAGCGGATGGCGGAAGTGAAAGCGTTGCCGTAAACATCGCAGGAAGATAGGAAACTTCGGTATATGTCAGCACTGTCTCAAGGCAAACGGAGGGTTCTGTGGCAGAGTCTATCATCATCTCTATTTTTGTCTTTACGCTTCAATTCTGTGGGGCATATCTTCGCTATCTTGCCATCGCGCCGCACATCACAAAGCAGGAGCGCCGGAACCTCTTTCGCTCATTCGCCTGTCTCATTGTGATTTCCTTCGGCATCTCCATGCGAATTTCCCTCACGCATCCTGAGCTCATCGCGCACAGCTACAAGTACTCTCTGCTGCTCGGTGCCTTTTTGTGGATGGGCGTGTTTTTCATCGTCATTCGCCATCGAAACGTCGAGCAGGTCTTCATTCTTGGTATGGTGAGCTGCTGGACGTTTCTCCTGCATACAGTGAGCAGTATGATATGTTCGGTTTGTATTCCCGGATTTGAGGGCGAGGTTCTGCCTTCCTTCACGCTTGCAGTCTTTGAGGCAAGTGTCTATCTCCTGCTCTACCTCCTGCTGCTTCCGGTCGAGCGCCACTTCTTTCGTACGCTTCTGTCGGTCGGTCTTCTCCCCTTTTTTCGTGAAACATCGTTTGGCTGGGGTATCGCGATCCTGCCGCTCCTGATTCTTCTCCTGCCGCTTGCACTGATTCTCGACATGACCTTCGTACATCCATGGCAGGAACGGATCTGCCGCATGTTCCTTCCTCTGATCTTCTTCTTCCTCTATCGCTCCATCCTGCACGCAGCAGCGCGCCATCAAAGGGATGTCCAGCTCGCGCGGCATAAGCGATTGCTCCTGCATGAGACGGAATTTCTGCGCAACTACACGCGTCTCATGCAGGAAGGACAGGAGGGGCTGCGCATTCTGCGCCACGATATGCGCCATCAGTATCGCCTCATCTACACGCTTATGGCAAATGGCGAAACGGAGCAGGCGATGCAGCATATCGAGCGACAGGAAGCGGCGCTCGACGCGACGGTCATCCGCCCCTACTCGACGCTGCCGCTCATCAATGCTGTGCTCTCCATTTACACCCATCAGGCAGAGGCGGCTGGTATCCGCTTTTCACAGAAGATCAATCTTCCGGCAGCACTTGCGACCGACGAAGGAGAGCTTGCCTCACTGCTCTCCAATCTGCTTGAAAATGCCCTGCATGCAGCGAGCACGGAGGAAGAAGCGCGTGCGATCACGCTTTTTGCGCAGCACAAAGGCACGCAGTGCGTACTCGAAATTACGAACACCTATACGCGTCCGCTTCGTTTCGCGCCCGACGGTCTGCCCGCCTCCTCGCCGGAGAAGGGGCATGGCATCGGTCTTCTTTCCCTGCGTGCCTTTATTGAAAAATATCATGTGACAGCGCTCTGCGAGCAGGTGGACGGCATCGTGCGCTTTCTCCTGTATTGGCAGGACAAGCGGCTTGCTGCCAAGGTCTGCCGTACCTAATCCGAATAAGAAAATGAGCGCGGCAGCCATCATGCGAAAACATGTTTCATATGACGTCCCCATTTTCAACTTGTTTATTGTGCTCGGCTGTCCAGCGATAGCCGAGGAACAATCCGACAATGCTGATCACACCTGCCAGCGATGGATCAATGAGCCGTGCAAGTGCCGTCTGTAGGATGCCTAGCCCGATGACGGCAATCAAGCCCTTTTTCGTCATGCCGGTTGCATAAAACAGCCCCAAGATAAACAACCCTAAAATCGCTCCCAAGATTGGACTTTTCTTTTTCATTTTCATCTGCTCCTTTCAGTGTTTTTTTGCTTTTATTCCTCTAAATCAACGGAGGTCATAATATTCCCTTTTTGAATGGTAAACTGCGCGAGTTTTGAAAGTGCGCTTTGTGCATTCGGTGCGGCGAATTCAAAGGCATAGGCATAGATACCGTCGCCGACAGCCTCATCTTCCACCTTTGGAACTTTTCCGATGCGGAACGTATCGATTTCGACGGGCGCAAGATCCTCCCCTGTGCCCGATATGGTCATTGCATAGTGAATCGTCGTGATTTCATCTCCCTCTTTGAGGCGGATGAGCTGTCTGTCACTCATGCCGTTCTCCTCAAGACCTCTGCGCGCCCCTAGAATCTCGTACCTTCCATCAGCGAATCGGTAAGCGACTTGCAGATTGCATATCACGCCATTCAGCTTGATGGGGATGGCGTAGAGATTGTAGGCGTCATTTTCCTCGGTCAGCTCGATGTAGACGGGGTGTCCGTCCAGCATCGGCCACGTCCCTTGAAAGTTATCCTTAAATACGCCGCTGTTCCAGTCGGCATCGACGTTGGCGTCACTGCCGAGAAGAAGGATAATGTCGTCTTCCTCGCTCATGTAGAGCAGATGGCACCGAACGGATGTAAGCGGCTGCATTTCCTCGGCGCTGAGCTGCACGAAGGCATTGCCATCTGCATCCACATCAATAGGCTTGTCCTCAAGCAAGTCAAGGGAAAAGAGATCCTGTTTTTTCTGCGGTACAGACAAGGTAAAATGCTGCGCCTGTGCGGCGCCTGCAAGAATGCTCTCTGCTTCTTTTGGCATCGTGCCGTAAATCATATAGTAGAGCAGGCACTTTTGCGCAAGCGGTGCGGCGTCCTGCTGGGCGTAGAGTGAAAAGCTCTGCTCATCGCCGTCATAGGAGTAGTAGCCCGATATGCCACTGCCCCGTACGCGGTAGTCGCCGGCGACTTTGTAAATGACCGCCTCGCGAATCGATTGCTCGAGCGCGCTTTCCGATACAGGGGCAAGGCCTCTCGAATAGTGGGCAAGCCCGCCGAGGTCTACCATGTTGGAAAAGCCCTGCTCGCGCGTGTTTCCGCCGTAATTTTCTGCCTGTTCTGCACTGCGGGAAAGTTTTGTGAAGAAGGTCTGCGGCGCGCGGTTCGCCTCGGCGAGTGACTCTGCAAGATATGCCTCGTAGGCCGTGCGAAGGGCGGGCAAATGTGCCATATCGATCAGCGAAAGCGTCGCCTCATCCTCCGCCCAGGCCTCAGTGCAGCCGTCCATATAGGTGTCGCAGATAGCCTGTCCAAGCCCTGCGCCGCCGAGGGCGGGATTTTGAGCAAGCGCACCGACCCAGCCGCTGTACAGCCAGCCGTTTCCGGGTTCTGCTTCCTCCGAGGCAACCATGTATCGTGTAAACCCGTCGAGACTCGCCGCCGTCTCATAACTCGCCATCAGGCAGGCGTCGAAGCCAATGAGTTCAAACGGCGGTGTGTCCTTCGACGGCGTGTAGACAGAAGCGAGTGCACGGCGCAAATCGTTGAGCCGCAGGATATTTCCCGTGCGCTCATCGGCGCATACGCCGATGGCACTGCCGCCGCCGTGATCCCAGAAGACGAGAACGCGATGGTCAGCAACAAAGTGCTCCTTGCCGTAACGAAGGAAGTCTGCCAGTGTCTGCGCCGCTCCCATATCCGCATCTTCGAGTTCTTCCAGCTTTTTAAGCCCGTCTTTGTCGTAGAGGCAGAGATTTCCCTCATCCGCAGAGAATGTCTCGTTCTGCCACTCGCTCGCTCCGCCGGCAAGAATCAGCACGCGGACGTTGTCCGGCAGTTCTGTTTCGAACAGTTCTGCAAGGTCGGCACTCGCTGCGCCGTGTTCGGATTCAAGGTCTGAGCCGCAGATGTAAAGTGAGACGAGCCATGTATCCGAGCGGCTGTACGCATCGGGAAACTGCGATCCCTGCCAAGTCTTATGCTCTTCTGCACAGCCGACGATGCCGAACATAAGCAGCAGGCTGCAAAAGATAAACAGAAATGTCCTGCGGATGATCCGTCTTTCCATAGGATCACCTCTTTTGCTTTTATCTCTAGCGATGGCTCAGATATGCGGCAAAGCTTAGTTTGCGCCTGCGATGAAGCGCGCGATCGCCTCGGGATCCGATGGTGCCCAGTAGACGTCTTTGCCGTCATCGCTCTTGACGAGTTTGCACGTTACATCCATCGTCTTTTTTCCTTGCAGCGGAATTTTATGGATGTAGTCTTTGAGCGTGCTCATCGCCGCTGTCTGGAACTGCGCATCCGCCTTGAGGTTCACGCCCTGTGCGGCAGCCTGCCCCATGTAGGTGGCCATGCTGACCATGTCCGCATCGGTAGCGGCAAGCTGTGCTGCGCCCGCCGTGTCAAGTGGTGTAGCCGTCAGCTCGACGACGGGCTGCTCGCTGTCGTCTTTCTTGAGCTTTGTTTCAAGCGTCATGCGCCCTGCCAAATCCGTGAGGTAAGCATCCGTAATCGCATCGACATTCGCGTCGGTGAGTTGGAAGCTGGCAAATTGCTGCTTGACGCTGGATAGGACACCGTCTGAAATCTTTCCGCTCTGTGCATCTGTCATGCCCGTGGCGGACAGGTGCTCTGAGCTTGCGAATGTATAGAGTTCTGCATAGGCGAGCACTGCTTTATCGGCGCTTTCTTTCGGCTTGTCGCTGCATCCTGTCATCAAGAAAATTGCCATTATTCCGACGAAAGCAAGCAGCATCTTAAGTCCAAATGTCATTTTCTTTTTCATGTTCCTGCCTCCCTGTCTGTGTTTCACGTCTTTTGTATTCCTTAACATCACGCAAATTGCAATTTGTCCGTGGTGATTCCCGCCTTATCAGGCAGTTCCCTGTCCACGATTTCATTATATAGCAATAGAGAACGAATGCAATCAAACTGCAAAAAGTGGTTAATTTTCTGTAAAAACTGGTAAAAAAGAAAAGGCTTGCATCGGCAATCCCGAAGCGAGCCTTTCTACTCACGCGCAGTCTCCGCGCGTGCCGCCGAGCAGGTATTTCATATAGCGGGCGCGTGTATCCTGCCGGCATCGTCGGCTGATGGGAACGCGCTTGCCGTCCTGCAGGCGAAAGTGTTCTTCTTCCATCTCCTCAATCCAGTCCATATTGACCATGATTTTGTTGTAACACTCTAAAAAACGCGCATCGGAGAGCAGCACCTCGGCAACCTCTCGATAGGACTTTGTCTTTGCGAGATGAATCTCACGATTCTTCATAACGATGTGGACGCGTCCGTTCTCTATGTCCATATACTGGATTTTTGAAAATGGAAGCGCATGGATCTGTCTTTTCTCCTTGACGACGAGTGTCTTTGCGCGGCTGCCGACACGCTGGATCACGCGTTCAAGTGCGGCGATCAGAACTGCATCATCCTGTTGATCGAGCGGCTTTAGAAAGTAGCCATCGGCAAAGACGCGATAGCCATCCAAAAGATAGGCCTCGCTCCTCGTGACGAAGAGAATGCCGGCCTCTGAATCGCGCGCGCGAATCTGCTCGGCTGCCTCCATCCCATTGATTCCGTCCATGCAGATGTCGAGAATCGCAAGGTCGTAGACGACCGACTCGGCACTTCTAAGGAGTGCTCCTGCCGTGGCAAACAAGTCCACGGAAAGATCGGATGCTTCCTGCGGAAAATTCTGCTGCAGCAGGGTGAGAATCCGCTGAGATGCAGCCTCAAGAAATGCTTGCTCATCATCAAGAATTGCTATTCGCATCGTTTCCCTCCGATCTCTATTTGAACGCAGTCATAGCAGGCGATTGGTTCATACATCTGTAGAGCACGCAGTGTGCGATGCGTCGATTGTACTGTTCACCGGAGTCCAGTACGAAAATCACTTCCTTAACTGGTTGTTTCAAGATACTTCCTCCTATAATAAGACTATGATATTATTCGTTAATTATACCATATCGAACGGCAGAAAAGAAGAAAGAGCGCTCAGAGAGGCGCCGCAGAATAGAATCTCTATGGCATGCGCTTCTTGACAGGGCAAAGCGATTATGCTATCATAGATCCTAATTAATATATGCTTTTTCCTTTTTATGTGAAAGAAAGCACGATCTTAGGTGCTTTTGGAAAGGAAGGCATTGAAATTTCAATAGGTAGATCAGGTGTCGAAAGACTTGATAGAAAAACCGGTATAAGCCGGTGCGGTCCCGCCACTGTAACAGGGAGCGAGCCTCATTTTGTCACTGAAGATGGAAAAGCATCTTTGGGAAGGCGAGGTAAGCAAGGAACTGGAGCCAGGAGAACTGCCTGATAGCGATCACCGATGGAATGCCTGTGGCATTCCTACACCCGCGAGCGATGGGGATGGGGATTTTGATGCGCACATGCACACCGATTCCCGGCAGTCTGCCGGTTTTTTATTGGCTGGTGTGTCGGGTGATGGAGGCAGCTTCTCTTTATCTTATGGACTGCTTTTGCATGTATCGTATCTTATTCAGCGTCTGAAATCCCTTCTTTGCGGAAGGGATTTTTATTTTGTTATTTTGGATGTGCGGACGAAAAAGGAGAGAGGAACGCTTGAGGAAAATTTTGAGCCGCCTGCTGCAGATCATCGTCACGCTGGTGGGCGTCAGCTTTCTGACGTTTTGCCTGACGTATCTTGCGCCGGGCGATCCCGTCACGATGCTCTTAGAGGCAGGCGATACGATTGTGTCGCAGGAGACGATTGAGCAAACGCGTCATGAAATGGGGCTGGATCGGCCATTTCTCGTGCAGTATGGCCACTGGGTCAGCCATGCGGTGCACGGGGATATGGGAATATCGTATTCGGCAAAGAAACCTGTGACAGACAAATTGATGGAGGGATTTGAAGGGACGATTTTATTGGCGCTGGCAGCGGCCGTGCTTGCCGTGCTCATATCCTTTCCCCTCGGCATCTATGCGGCAGTGCATCAGAACCGCCTTCCCGATCACCTCCTACGCATCATCAGTTTTATTGGCGTGTCGATGCCAAGCTTTTGGATTGGGTTGATTCTTCTCTATGTTTTTGGGCTGTTGCTCGGACTCTTTCCGATCGCGAGCTCGCAGGTATCGGCAGAGGGAATCGTTTTGCCGGCGGTGACGCTTGCCATCTACATGTCTTCAAAACTCATGCGGCAGATTCGCACGGTCATACTGGATGAACTGCATAAAGATTACGTCGTGGGCGCACGTGCCAGGGGGCTGACAGAGCGGCGGATTCTATGGCGGCATGTGCTGCCCAATGCTATATTGCCGCTTATCACCATTCTAGGCATGTCCATCGGCTGGCTTCTCGGCGGCGTCGCTGTCATTGAAATGGTCTTTTCCTGGCCGGGCATCGGGAATATGGCGGTGCGAGCGATTCTCATGCGGGATTATCCCTTGATTGAGGGCTTTGTCCTTTGGGTCGCCATCATCTACACGGGGATTAACTTCCTCGTCGATCTCTCTTATGCGCTGTTTGACCCGCGGCTGAGAAAGGAGGCTCGATAATGTTTTCCCTTGCTGTCTTTCGAGAAAATCGAAGGTTTGCCATCTATACTGCACTCGTTCTTTTGATCATCCTCATCGCGTTGTTCGGCAGTCAGCTGGCGCCGCAGGATCCCTTTGCCGGCGATATGAAGCATGTCTTTTCGCCGCCGTCCGCCGCGCATCTGTTTGGAACGGATAAACTGGGGCGCGATACGTTTTCACGCATCATCGCGGGCACGCAGGTATCACTGTTCATGACCATCTGCGTCGTCCTTTTGATGACGAGTCTTGGCGCATGTATCGGCATGTTGAGCGGATACTTCGGCGGATGGATTGAGACCGTACTCATGCGGTTTGCCGATATGATGCTGTCGTTTCCGGGCATTGTGCTTGCAATTGCGATTGCGGGCATTTTGGGCGGCAGCGTGGTCAATACCATTCTCGCGCTTTTCGTCGTCGGCTGGGCAAAGTACGCGCGCATGGTTCGCAGTATCGTCCTGAAGATTCGCCAAGAGGACTATATCACTGCGGCAAAACTGAGCGGTACGCGCACGCCCCGCATCCTTCTGCGCCATATCCTTCCGAATGTCCTTCCTATCGTCGTCATCACGGGGGCGATGGATATCGGCACGATGATGATGGAAATTGCAGGGCTTTCCTTTTTAGGCTTCGGTGCTCAGCCGCCGACGCCTGAATGGGGCTTGATGCTGAACGAAGGCCGGCAGTACATACAGACAGCTCCGTGGCTGATGGTCTATCCTGGCCTTGCCATTTTCCTCGTTGTCGCTGTGTTTAACCTATGGGGCGACAGTCTGCGTGATGTGCTGGATCCACGAAAGGCGGACGGGTAAGACGCACTTTTGTATGCCGTGAATTTCATCCAATGAATCAGAAAGAGTGAATGCTATGTTACGTATGAAAAAGCTTTGGAAGGCTGTTGCCTTAGGTGCAGTCGGCGCTTTAGCAGCAGCTGTATTTGCCGGCTGCGGTGGATCGGCCGGCAAGAGTGCAAACGTCGAAAAGGGAATTTTAAAGGTCGGCGTGACGAATTTTGCCGATACGCTGGAGCCGACGCAAAACTACTTCGGCTGGGTCGTCATGCGCTATGGACTTGGCGAATGTCTGACAAAGTTCGATGACAAGATGAACGTTGAACCTTGGCTTTCCGACCGTTGGGAAATCAGCGACGATCATATGACATGGACGTTCCATATCCGCGATGATGTCAAGTTCTCCAACGGGGATCCGCTGACGGCAGAGGCAGTAAAAGCTTCGATTGAACGCGCATTTAAGAAGAACAACCGCGCAGACACGTTCTTTAAGTATAAAGAAATCCGTGCCGAGGGGCAGAACCTCATCATTCAGACGGAAAAACCGACGCCCAATATGCCGGGCTTCCTTGCTGATCCGCTCTTCATCATCGTCGATACAGCGGCGGAAAATGGCCGTGATTTTTCAAAGGAAGGACCTATCTGCACAGGACCGTATACCGTCGAGAGCTTTGTCAAGGAAAAGGCAGTCATGAAGCGGAACCCGAACTATTGGGGCGGCGATGTTCCGTTTGAGACTGTCGAAATTCCATCCATTGATGACCCAAATACGCGCGCCATGGCACTCCAGTCCGGCGATGTCGATATGGCAGTCAACATCGGCGCCGGCGATATGGACACGTTCCGCAACAACAATTCCTTCACGGTCGATGAGATCTCATCGCTGCGCGTTGTCCTCGCCCGCCTCAATATGAAAGGCATCTTAGGCGACCCGAAGGTTCGCGCCGCGCTTATCTCAGGCTGCGATCGAGAAACTTACAGCAAGGTTCTCTTAAAAAATACCTTCCTCCCAGGCTCGGCGCCGATTCCGCCGTCGATGGATTACGGCTTTGATTCACTGAAAGATCCCAATGCGTATAATCCGGAGCGCGCGGCGCAGCTCCTCGATGAAGCTGGATGGAAGGACACGGACGGCGACGGTATTCGCGATAAGGACGGAAAACCTCTCAAGCTGAATTTCGTCGTCTACAACAGCCGTGCGGAACTGCCGCTGTACGCCGAAGCCGTACAGAGCGATTTGAAGAAAATCGGCATTGACATCAACATTCAGACGGTGGATTACAACCTCATCGACCAGATGGGCATCAATGGACAGTATGACCTTCTGATTTCGAATATTACGACGGCAAACACAGGCGATCCGGAAATATTCCTCTCTTGGTACTGGAAGACGAATGTCAACGGAAATAATCCGCAGAATGGCTCTGGCTACAGCAACCCGGAAGTGGATGCGAAGTTTGACCAGCTTGCAGTTGAATTTGACCAGGCGAAGCGCAAACAGCTGATCATTGAAATCCAGCAGCTCTTGATGAACGATGGTGCAGGGCTGTTTCTCGGCTATCCGCAGACCAACATTGTCTACAACAAGGCATTGACAGGCGTAAAGATGCTGCCGAGTGATTACTATTGGATTACGACAGACATTCGCCCGGCGGATAAATAATCGTTTTATCGTTAGGAGAAAAGTATGCTTCTAAATGCATCGCATCTTGCCATCACGTATGGAAATGCGGCGCCGGCAGTGACGGATGTGAGCTTTACACTCGCACCGGGTGAAGTGCTTTCCATCGTCGGAGAGTCGGGGAGCGGGAAGACGAGCGTTATTCGCGCACTCCTCGGCTGCTTGGGCGGCGGCGGACGTATCTCGGGCGGCGAGGCAGTGTTTGCGGGAAAAGAGCTTACAACACTATCTGCAAGTGCGTGGCGCAGTCTGCGCGGGCGCGAGCTCTCGATGATCTTTCAGGATTCCGGCGCTATGCTAAATCCCGTCAAGACCATTGGCAGCCAATTTGTAGAATACATTCTGGCACATTCGACATCCATCAAGGATAAGGCGCAGGGAAAAGAGCGTGCAAAGACACTTTTATCCCGCATGAATCTTGCCATGCCGGAAAACATCCTGTCCTCGTACAGCTTTGAACTATCGGGCGGTATGCGCCAGCGCGTCGGCATTGCGATGGCGCTTGCCTTTCACCCGAAGCTCCTGCTTGCCGACGAGCCGACGGCAGCGCTCGATGTTACGACGCAGGCACAGATTGTAGCCGAGCTCATGCGCGTCGTGAGAAAGTCGCAGACAGCGATGATTCTCGTCACGCACAACATCGGCGTCGCTGCGCATATGTCAGATAAAATCATGGTCATGGCGAAGGGGAAAGTCTTGGAATACGGTACGGCATCTGATATCATAACGAGTCCAAAAGCGGCCTATACCAAGTCGCTTTTGGCTGCCGTGCCGAAAATTGGAGGGCAGCGCTATGTCTGATATCCTTTTGCAGGTCGAGCATCTGACAAAGCAATTTCCTGCTGCCGGCGGGCAAACACTTACGGCAGTGAAGGATGTGAGCCTTGCTGTGCGCCGCGGCGAGACGGTCGCTATCGTCGGTGAATCCGGCTGCGGAAAATCGACGCTTGTCAAGACCGTCCTTTTCATGCACAAGCCGACAGAAGGCAAGGTGATTTTTGACGGCAAAGATACGACGAATCTGCATAGCGCAGCACAGCGCGATTACTATCGTCACATTCAGATGGTCTTTCAAGACCCAGCAGCTGCTTTCGACCCCAAGATGCGCGTGAAAGAGATTTTGACGGAAGCGCTTTTAAATTACGGCATCATCCGGCGGCGTGACGTGCAAAAAAGAGCTGAGGAGCTTTTGGACATTGTCGAGCTTCCCAAGGATTTTGCTGCGCGTTACCCGCACAATATGAGCGGCGGTCAGCGTCAGCGCGTCGCCATTGCAAGAGCTTTGGCACTGGAGCCCGATATCATCATCTGCGATGAGGCGACGAGTGCCCTAGACGTTTCGGTACAAGACAGCATCATTCGTCTGCTCGTCCGTCTTCAAAAGGAACGCGGCATGACCTATCTCTTTATCTGCCATGACCTTGCGCTCGTCAGCCTGTTTGCCCATCGCGTCGCTGTCATGTATTTAGGCAGTGTGATGGAAAAGATAGATGGGGATCAGCTATCTAAAGCACAGCATCCCTATACGCAGGCACTGCTGCGCTCTGTCTTTCCTGTCTCTGCAGATAAGACAGAAGTCAAGACCATCGCAGGAGACCTTCCAAGCCCCTTGGAGATGCCGAAAGGCTGTCCTTTTGCCACGCGCTGTGAAAAGCGTAGGGAGGTGTGTCAAAAAGAGATGCCTCTCTTAAAAGAAGTCGAAAGCAATCACTTCGTCGCCTGTCATCTCGTGAGCTGAAATATGTTGTCCATCGGCTGCTATCCTCCTTTTGCTGCAAGCCCAACGTAAGAAAAAAAGAAGGCTGCGTTAAATGTTACGGACATGCGTGCCTCATGCAAAGGCCTCGTATTCTTTCGTAACATTTACGGTAGAGCCGGAAAGAATTGCCGGATTGAATTTTTATGCACGACGTGCTATAATAAGCGCAGTTATGGAGTCGGAGATAGTTCCTTGATGGCGTGAGGAAGTCCCACGGTGGTTAAACCGTGGGACTTCTGCTTTTCGAGAATCTGCTTTTGGATAACTCGTAGTATATAAAGGAGGCTGCCATGCTGCGAAAACAATATTTTTTACTCTTTTGCTTCATTTTGCTTGCCGGCATGTTTTCCTTTGCACGCGCAGAGGCGGCGAATAGAGAGCCACTGAAGATTGCGCGGATGCCCCTATTGGTAGCGTCGGCTTTTTCCCCGCATGCGGATATTGTGGATAGTCTTGAACAAAGGCTGGATCAGGCGCTTCATATCCCGCTTAATGGTACGTTTCATGCGGTGGAATATTTGGATGAAAGTGATGTCAAAGATGCATACGACGCTGCGCGTGAGAGTGCAGGACGGCGAGCGCGGTATAAGGCGCTGGCAAAGCCGATGGCAGAGATGCTCAAGGCGGATATCGTCGTGCTTCCGGTGCTGACGGATTATGCTTCATACCAGCGAATCGGCTGGGGTTGGGACGGGGATATCATCCGTTACAGCCGCGCAGCTGTAACCCTTGTGGTCTATGACAGAAAGCGCGATGAGACAATGGAAAAGCGTGCGTTTCGCGTCTATGACGATGCCTACTCTCCCCGCGGCGATGTAGATGTGCTGGCAGCCGCGTGTATGGATCAGGTCATTCGCGAGGCGGATTTGCACAAGATGCTCACTGATGAAGTCTTTCATCCATCGGATGGACAAGGAGAAGAAATTGCCATGGAGTAAATAGTTATAGGAAAAATGCTATCTTTTTTATGGCTTTGGAGGCTTTTAAACGTGCACAGAAAAAGGGTTTGCCCTTCTGCTTTTGGCAGAGGAGCGAACCCTTTTTTATATGAAGAAGTGAAAGGCTTAGAGTGCCTTGAACGCTTCGTCGAGATCTTCGATGATGTCGTCGATGTGTTCCGTACCGATGGAGAGACGGATGGTAGACGGCGTAATACCGCTTTCTGTCAGTTCCTGCTCGTTCATCTGGGAATGCGTCGTCGATGCCGGATGGATGACGAGGGACTTGACATCTGCGACGTTGGCGAGGAGGCTGAAGACCTTCAGATGATCGATGAATTTCTTTGCCTCTTCTGCACCGCCCTTGATTTCGAATGTAAAAATCGAAATACCGCCGTTCGGGAAGTACTTCTTGTAAAGCTCATGATCCGGATGGTTCGGAAGGGATGGATGGTTGACCTTTGCGACATGCGGGTTTTTGGCAAGGTAGTCAACAACCTTGAGTGTGTTTTCAACATGGCGTTCAACACGGAGTGAAAGCGTTTCAACACCTTGGAGAAGAAGGAAAGCGCTGATCGGTGAGAGCGTTGCGCCCGTGTCGCGCAGGAGCATAGCGCGCAGGTAAATAGCAAATGCCGGAGCACCGATGTCTTTGGCAAACGAAAGGCCGTGGTAGCTTGCGTTCGGCTCGACGAGCCAAGGGAACTTGCCGGATTTCACCCAGTTGAACTTGCCGCTGTCGATGACGATACCGCCGAGCGTCGTGCCGTGACCGCCGATAAACTTCGTTGCGGAGTGGACGACGATATCCGCGCCGTAATCGAACGGGCGAAGCTGGTACGGCGTTGCAAACGTGGAGTCGACGACGAGTGGAATGTTGTGAGCATGGGCGACTTTTGCCACGGCTTCGATGTCGATGAGGTTTGCGTTCGGGTTGCCGATGGACTCGATGTAGATAAGCTTCGTATTGTCTTTGATGGCCTTTTCAAAAGCATCAATGCCTGCTTCCGGATCGACGAACGTCGTCGTCACACCGAAATCCGGAAGTGTATGCGCGAAAAGGTTGTAAGTACCGCCGTAGATCGTCGTTGCTGCAACGATATGGTCACCTGCATGGGCAAGTCCCTGGAGAGTCGCCGTGACTGCAGCTGCGCCAGAAGCAAAGGCAAGCGCCGCGACGCCGCCCTCAAGCGCTGCCATACGGCGCTCTAAGACGTCCTGCGTCGGGTTCGTCAGGCGGCCGTAGATATTGCCTGCGTCCTTTAGACCGAAACGGTCTGCGGCATGCTGGGAGTTACGGAAGACATAGCTCGTCGTCTGGTAGATAGGAACGGCACGCGCATCGGTTGCCGGGTCGGCCTCTTCCTGACCAACATGCAGCTGTAGGGTTTCAAATTTATACTTTCTCTCTTCACTCATCGGAAAGCTCCTTCCTTAATAAAAAACTTCATAAAAATCTCATAAACATAGTTAATTAATATGTATATAGTATAATCATTCCCTGCTGGGATGTCAAGCATATTTCTCAGAGGCTCTCTTAGATTTTGCGAGTGTCTACAGTAAAGGCAGGCACTCGCGAGCGATAGTGTAAAGTAAATTGTAAAAAATAAATAGGAAAAAGTGGCTATAAACAGTAGTTTGCTGGAATGGTTTCTGTGGTCGAAGCTTATAAAGCGACTGTATACAATTTACTTGACAGTATCCATAGGATAGTATAAAGTAAATTGTATACAGAAATTGGCATCATAGTTGATAGAGATTGAGATGGTTAATGCAGAGATATTCGTACCATGAAGTATATGAATGAATACTTGCAGAAATCATCTTGCCTAATCTGGAGAGGTGGTGCGATGATCATTGCATTAAGAAAATCCTATTTTGACAGGCAAATTGTTAAGATAAAATTTTTACTAGGTGGATATCGCATTACTTTTTAGTTAAAGGAGATGTGTGTTTATGAAACGCTTAAAAATGGGATGCCTTGGAGTTATTGGATTGATTGTCCTATTGCTTGTATTGGGTAAATTGATGGGCGGGAATGATAATAGCTCATCTTCCTCTCATTCTTCAACGACGCAAGTAGAGCAAAAAGCGGATACGAAACAGGCAAAAGAGTATATTTCAGTAGATGCAGGGACAATGGTAGCAGATCTTAAAAATAATGCCGCTGCCGCTCAGAAAAAATATAAAGGTAAAGATTTGAAGGTTACTGGTAAATTAAGTAATATTGATTCTGATTCGAAATATATTAGCATTGAAGATCCAAAAGGTTCTTTTTCGATGATACATATTCAGTGTTTTTTAAATAGTAAGGATAAATCGCAGGAAGATTTTGTGATGAATCTTCAAAAAGGACAAACGGTTACTGTATACGGAACAATTAGTGATGTCGGCGAAGTATTAGGCTATTCTATGAAAGTAGATAAGTTTGAATAAATAAACTGTAGTTAAAAATAAACGTATGCAACTTATTTCTCGCATACGCTTATTTTTTATATTTTCTTGGTATTGTAGTTTGTACGGACATCTTTTGCATGGTCAAAGCGCTGGGAAGATGTCCTTT
>ERZ772960.8-NODE-8-length-211418-cov-10.230722_pt1 | contig 211418 bp, 166 predicted proteins | sample MGYA00580678_ERZ772960 | MGnify/ENA primary metagenome ERZ772960 (study PRJEB29015, sample SAMEA2737930) | human oral metagenome | biome: human oral; feature: human-associated habitat; material: dental | place: China | collected 2059 ...
AGCCAGTCTTGAGCATGATCCAGCTGATCCCAGCTGCGGTAGTCACTGAAATGTTCCTTGTACTGTGTGGATAACTGCTTGCCATTTACGCCATAGTGCGCACCGATGCTTGCGATGCTCTCTGCAGTGGACTCAATTCTATTCTTTTAAAAAAGAAACGAACTCGGGGGATAGTTTACTGCCCTCGGCCGTCAAGTCATCATATGAATAAGTAAATATCTCTCCGTTGGAACTGTCACGCCACTTGCGACGGCGAACATGGAGGTAGACGGCTTTGCCACGAAGAGGAAAGTCCTGAATTACACGCTCGCTGGTAAAACCATAACTGCTTACGGTACCTAGCTTATGGTCTGACTTTTCCATAAAGTTACGCTCGTCAAGCCAAAAATCAAACTGGGAAACACTCTCTTGAATATCGACAACATCAAAGTAGTCCGCAAGTACATCTGGAAAGATGCAACGTAATAGTTGGTCACTCTTCATGATGCAAAGGTAATAAATACTTATGAAATTATGCGCTTAAGAGTATAGGCTTGCAACTGGGTTTTAGGACTGACCCATTAATGCGAGAGAATTCATATTAGGCTCGAAGATGCAGAGAAGAGGATAAAAAAGAGGAATAAAAAAAGTCCCAGACTGTTGTCTGGGACTGAAAGATTACCTGTCTCACGACAACTAATCTTCTAACCTTAATAATCTAATACCATGAAAAACACGATGCAAAGATATCCGTATTTTGTTATATTTGCAAATATAAAACGTTAAATAAATTAAATCATTGGTTATTTGTCAAGTTATGGACAAAATAACTTTACATACATATACTTAAAGCTCCATTTTTTCTTACCTTATGCTATTTAACAGCTTCAGTTTCCCGTCATTGACCAGTTTGATGATCAGTTCACCGAAGAGGGTATTCTGCCAGGCAAACCAGTCACGGGTGTATTTTGTCGCATCATCCTTGTTGAAGCTCTCGTGCATGAATCCAGTACCCGCATCCGTGTTCATCAGCATCTCAATACATTTCCGTATTTCCTCGTCATCATGTGAGGTGAAGGCACGCATCATGATGGACATCGGCCATATCATGTCATACCCTACATGAGGACCGCCGATTCCTTCCCCGGCCCTGCCGCGGAAGAAGTATGGATTGTCTTCGCTCCACACATAGCGGCGTGTGTTCTGGTACACGGGGTCGTCAATGTCAATGTCACCGAGATAGGGCATTGCCAGCAGACTTGGCACATTGGCATCATCCATCAGGAAGTGATTGCCAAAGCCGTCCACTTCATAAGCGTATATCTTTCCATATTTCGGATGATTGTACACGGCATATTTCTGCAGGGCAGCGCTTACCTCATCGGCAAGACCGGTGCATTGAGCAGCGAGGTCAGCCCGTCCATTCACCTTGTCCAATATCTTTGCTGCCTTTCGCAAAGAAGTCACAGCCATGAAGTTAGATGGGACGAGAAACTGCAGTGTGGTTGCATCGTCGGACGGCCGGAAGGCGGAGGCTATCAGTCCTACGGGCTTAACGGGTGCCCCCCACCCTGCATTGTTCATGGTATCCAGCGCACGGTCCGTAACGCGCAGAAACCGATAGCTCCCCTTTCCCTCCTTTTTCTGCTGTTCGCGGAAAGTCTTGAGGATATTCCCAACCGCCTTGATCCATTCAGCCCCAAAGACACTTGTATCGCCTGTCACTTTCCAGTACTCAAAGGCAAGTCGGATGGGATAACAGAGAGAATCAATCTCGTATTTGCGTTCATGCAGTTCCGGTTTCATGTCCGTCTCATCACTCATCCAATTGCCGTCAGGGTCAGGCACTCTGTTGAAAGCATTGGCATAAGGGTCTATGTTGATACATTTCAACTGTCGGTTGATGACTCCTGCCAGCATTCTCTTCAGTTTCCGGTCCTTGCCGGCCAGCTGTAAATAGGGCCATACCTGTGCGCCGGAGTCGCGCAGCCACATGGCGGCAATGTCACCTGTATAGACGAAAGTATCTGGCGACCCGTCGACATCTTCACTGTAATGGACAGTAGTATCTAACGTGTTCGGAAAACAATTCTCAAACATCCAGGCCAGACGTCTGTTGTTCAGCTGCCGTACGATGCGTTGTATCTCTTTCTCAACAGCTTCTGAATGGAAAAGACGGTCGGCCTCTTTCGGACGCTTGGAAGGAAACTTCACGGCATCAGCCGGGCAGCAAAGCCCTTTTTCCAAAGCCGTACAGTTGATACTTGCGGCATCGCCAGACTGTGCCTGTAATGCCATGAGGGTAGCTAGTAGTGTGGAAATATAGGTAATCTTTCTCATACGTTATGATTGGTTTTTTATTTATTGTTGTTCAGTATAACTTAAAGGTCATGGACTTCTATGCGTGACTTCCTTCCGACCGGTATTTTCCCATCGGCTTTGGAAGAGCAGGTTTCCCTCATCAGATATAGTACATCGGTTTCTGTTTTTTTGCGGCAGGCTGTTTTCTTCCGGTCCATAGATTGAAAGCGTAAGGGGTCTCAACACGACTGGTGTTTGCCAACGGTACCATCGGTGCCGGGCATCAGCACACCGGCAGGAGGCCAGCTCCATCCCCGTCACAGCTTCATCTACTCAGTGCGAATGACCGGTTGATGCGGAGGGCGTTTATCGGGCAGCAGTAGTCCTTATCCAAATTCATTGATGCAATCGACGACTTTCCGACAGTCTTCATCGCTCATTGCAGGATTGCAGGGCAAGGACAATTCCTGCCTGTGCAGGGCTTTCGTGACCGGATAGTGCAGACCGTTCCATTCCTGATAGGCCTGTTGCCGGTGAGGGGGGATGGGATAATGAATCATCGTTCCGATGCCCTTGCCCTTCAAATACTGCTGCAATCTGTCGCGTGAAGGACAGAAAACCGGAAAGATATGATAGACGTTGTCCCTTTCACGGTCGTCCGTCAATCTCACTTGTGGATGCTTGATAGTCTCATGATAGACCGTAGCTATCGTCTTGCGGCGGCGGTTCTCCTCTTCCAGATAGTTCAGCTTCACATTCAGTACGGCAGCCTGAATCTCATCCATGCGGCTGTTGATCCCTTTGAACTGAAACTCATACTTACGTGCCGAACCATAGTTGGCAATGCTGCGGATGGTCTGCGCCAACTCTTCATCATCAGTCGTTACGGCTCCCGCATCGCCCAGTGCGCCGAGGTTCTTGCCCGGATAAAAGCTGTGGGCGGCAGCGTTACCGAGACTTCCCGTGCGCCTTCTGCCGAACCGGCAGCCGTGCGCCTGTGCATTGTCTTCAACAAGAAGCAGCTTATGACGCTGACAAAGGTCACCAATCAGCGGAGTGTAAGAACAGCGGCCATAAAGATGTACCAGCATGATGGCGCGTGTCCTCTCGGTGATGGTGGCTTCAACAAGCTCGTCGTCCAGTTCAAGGGTATTGATGTCCGGCTCCACCAACACCGGGGTCAGCCTGTTTTCAGTTATTGCAAGAATCGTTGCAATGTATGTATTGGCCGGAACAACAACCTCATCACCCGCTTTCAATTGTCCTAACTCCATATAGGCACGGAGGATGAGGCTGAGTGCGTCCAGCCCGTTTCCACAGGTCACACAGTGTTCGGTACCGATGAACCGGGCATAATTCTGCTCGAACAAGTTCGTTTCCTGTCCTTGCAGATACCATCCGGAACGCACGACACGTTCAACGGCATTGGCGATTTCATCGCCGTGGAGGTCTGTTATATCTTTGAGAGATAGGTAGTCGATCATTTTATTTACGTATTGTTGGAAGACAAGAAGAAGTGAGTAGATCTTCAGTTATTTCCCATTCATATTGGTCGTAACATACAGCCCGTCCCCCAAAGCCTTCCTTTTGCTGAATTAACCCTGCATTGAGAAAACATCCGGAGTCCTCATTTGAAGTACCAAAGTCGAAGTAGTGTACATCTTTATAGTCTTCTTTGATAATCTGATAACAAATGGCATCAATGGCATGAAGTTCCTTCCCCTCCGAAGTAGCAGATATATACTGTGTATGAATGACGTTATGTGTGGTATAAAGCAGGATTCCTGCGAGGTATTTCTCATCTTGTCTGGCCATATACAAAGGAGTGTTGTCGGGAAACCGACGATGTAGCAAGGTCATTTCTTCAAGTGAATGGACAGGCTTCGCATGGTGTATTTCTCGTAAGTTTGCCGTAAGTATATCCCAAAACAGGCCTAACTTCTCACTATTTCGTTCGATTATCAGATTCTCTTTTAGGGAACTTTTAACACCATGACGTCTATCCCTTCTCCATTTTACAGGGTTTGTCTGATCAACAGCAGACGCTATATACCGATATTTAAGGTGCGCTCTACAGACGTGAAAGAGTGCGTATAAATCTTCTTCCGCTGGTATTTTATGGTAGATCCAAGGGATGCATTTATAAAGGACATGCCGTATTCCATGTGCATAGAGGAATCTGTTGATTTCAAGGAAAGCCTCACATACACCTACGGCAGTCGCAGTTGCATTTGTAATAAGTCCTCCGTAGGTCAGTCCCTGGTGTGAGCAAATTGTTGCACCGACCCTATTGGCAGGTAAAAGGGCATAGAGCCGTCCTTCCCGATAGATCATCAACGAGCAATCAAGAAACCTGTCGGCATGATAATCCATGTAAGAACGATTGAAAAGGAATGTCCCCTGCTTCGATTCCTGCACGAAGTCATTCCATTCAGATTCCTGTTCTTTAGTGTATTGCCTTACTTCAAACATTCTATATCAAGATTAATACGTGGCTCAATAAAGGCCGGGGTCTGTCGAGCACGTAAAGACCAGTACTGTCAAGGTTATTAATCCTATGCTGATCCTGGGATAAAAGCATTGCCTCATAACTACTTATGGCTTAAATAGTCGATAAAATCATCATAGTTGCGGATGTAGTCGGCCTCGTCAAAGGGATCTTCAGCCAATACAAGGCACACAGCACCCGACGAGAAGTCATCGAGTGTGCGCCATAGATCTGTGTTGACGAGCAATCCTTGGTAAGGATGATTCAGCAGGAAGGGCTCTTTCCCATGGCCATCGTCCAGCGTAACAGTGAATGATCCGCTTACAGCAATAATGAATTCACGGCAATGCTTATGTGCATGCCCCCCTCTGGAAGTACCTGATGGGACATCATAGGTCCAATAAGCCCGGGCCATCTGAAAGGGTATGTCCTTCATTCCCTGGGCTACGGTCAGGTTGCCACGAGGGTCGACTACCTTCTGTAATGAGACGATCTTCCCTAATGAAGTCGGCTTGTCTTTCATCTCCTCAATTTCCTGTTCCCCAGACACTTTACTTCTTCATATACGGGTCAGTGCCTAATACGGTCTCTGCCACACGTCTCGCTTTCCTGCGAAGAGCATCCATATCGGTGCCGATATCACCATAGCAGAGTGCTACCCCCATGCGTCTCCCCACATGAGCAACCGGCTTGCCGAAGATGCGCAGACGTGTGCGGTCTTCCCCGCAGGCGTCTGTCAGGTGATACGACAATGGCTTTCCCGACTCAACCGGAGAGAGGATGACGGCCGAACAGCCTGCATGCTCCAGATGGACGGCCGGTATCGGCAGCCCCATCACAGCACGGAAATGTAATTCAAATTCATTGAAATTCGTTGTATGTGCCAAAGTGACCATCCCGGTATCGTGCGGACGGGGAGACAGCTCGGAGAAGATGACCTCCCCTTGTTTTGTCAGGAAGAACTCGACACCCCATATACCATACCCTGTCAGAGCACGTGTCACTTCGCCGGCGATGTGTTCAGCCTGTCTCAGAGCTTCTTCCGGGAGGGCAAAGGGCTGCCAGCTCTCGCGATAGTCGCCGCCTTTCTGCACATGACCGATAGGGGGACAGAAGAGAGTCGGGCCGTTCTTCTGGGTAACGGTCAGCAAGGTGAACTCGCTTTCAAAGTCGATGAACTCTTCTATAATGACCTCTTTTACATCGCCGCGCGCCCCTTCCATGGCGTTCCTGTAAGCTTCTGCCAGTTCTTCGTCATTGTGGACGTAGCTCTGCCCATGTCCGCTGGAACTCATCAGAGGCTTTACCACACATGGGAAACCGATTACATCCGCAGCCGTCTTGAACTCATCATAAGACTTGGCATAGAAGTATTTTGCCGTTCTCAATCCCAGATCGAGTGCGGCAAGATCACGTATGGCACGCCGGTTCATCGTGAAATTAACGGCGCGTGCCGATGGAGCGACTTGTATTCCTCTCTGTTCGTAGTCGAGCAGCCGCTCCGTACGGATCGCCTCTATCTCGGGAACAATCAGGTCGGGGGCATGAAACTCGACCACAGCATCAAGAGCCGTACCGTCAAGCATGTCTATCACTTCCGACTCATCGGCCACCTGCATCGCCGGCGCATTGTCATAACTGTCACAGGCAATGACGTACTGGCCTGCGCGCTTTGCCGCAATGGCGAACTCCTTTCCCAGCTCGCCGGAACCCAATAACAAGATTTTCTTCATGTGAGGTGTTGTTTATATATAATGTAAAAGGATGTGATTCTCAAGATCCTTGCCTGTCGTCCCAGTTCCATCAGGGATGGACCGGCGAGATCCCTTGTAAATCCGGTCTGATATCATGCGGGTGTCTGGAATCAACTGCAGATTTGATGCTTATCTGTTATTTCCATATTGCAGTTTGCCGTGGACACCTTGCATTTTATCTTCCTTTCTTCGTGTACATCCTATCGTAGTATTTCTGGTAATCTCCCGAAGTGACCTCCCGGATCCAGTCTTGATGTTCCAGATTCCATCGGATCGTCTTCACGATGCCGTCAGCAAATATTGTCTCAGGATACCATCCCAGCTCATTCTTGATCTTTGTCGGGTCAATGGCGTAACGTGCATCATGTCCGAGACGGTCGGGGACATACGTGATCAGATGCTCATTGATCCAGCTGGTGTCAACATCCCCATGACTGTTCTTTTCCTGTTTCTTGAGGATATTGCGCAGACTTTTGTCCGCCTCCATCATGTCATGGATGGTCCTGATGGTGAGTTTGACAATGTCTATGTTCTTCATCTCATTGTGGCCGCCTACATTATAGACTTCCCCCTCACGTCCTTCACGTACGACCATATCAATGGCTTTGCAATGGTCTTCCACGTAAAGCCAGTCGCGTACATTCAGTCCTTTTCCATAGACAGGGAGCTTCTTTCCTTCGAGAATGTTATTGATAATCAGCGGTATCAGCTTCTCCGGGAAATGATAAGGTCCATAGTTGTTGGAACAGCGCGTGATACTGACGGGCATGTGGTAGGTATCTCGATAAGCCATTACAAACAGGTCGGCACTGGTCTTGCTGGCTGAATAAGGGCTATGCGGACAAAGCGGTGTCTGTTCGGTGAAGTATCCTTCTGTCCCCAGGGATCCGTACACCTCGTCGGTAGACACCTGATGATAACGTTTCCCTGTCTTCCATACAGGATACCCCTGCTCGTCCTTGCCGGTCACCCATGCGCGGCGTGCAGCGTCCAAGAGATTCTGCGTACCGAGAATGTTGACGGAGAGAAAGAGCTGAGGGTCTTCTATCGAACGGTCGACATGGCTCTCTGCCGCAAAGTTGACAAGATAATCAATATCGTTCTCTGCAAACAGCCGGTCGACGAGTTCCCGGTCACGGATGTCACCTTTCACAAACACACAACGTTTACCGTCTATGTCCTCTTTGATGGTGCCAAGATTTCCGGCATATGTGAGCGCATCGAGAATGATTATCTTGATATCTTCGTTTGCATACTTTCTGTGAAGCAGGTACTTGATGTAGTTAGCGCCGATGAAGCCGGCAGCTCCGGTTACTAAATAGGTTTTCATATCTTCTGTTTATTTTATATTCCTTACTTTTACTGCATTCCCGGCGGATATGATGTACAACATCCTGACTGAGGCCGGAAAGCGGAGACGGCTCGCTCCCCTTCCCTGTACACAGCCGGGCAAAGCCTGAAGATCAAAGCGCCGCCAGCTTGTCTCCCAGTGTGATGACTTCACAGTCCGAGAATTTATTGCCCTCAATGTTCAGTCTGACTAAGGTGCGTTCCTTGTGCCATCCCCGCATACCTGCCGCACCAGGATTGATATGCAGCAGATTCAGTGTTTTGTCGAACTGTATCTTGAGGATGTGCGAATGTCCGTCGACGAAGAGATCGGGCGGCGAAGCATAGAGCATACGCTGTACCGAACGGTCGTAGCGTCCGGGATAGCCGCCGATATGTTTCAGCAGCACATCCACTTCCTCGCACCTGAAGCGCAGTATGTCACGGTAGCGTGCCCGCATGTCGTAGTCGTCGATATTGCCGCAGACGGCACGGAAGACGGGTTTCATCGCCTCGAACCTGTCCGCCACCTCCATCGATCCGATGTCACCGGCATGCCATATCTCATCACATTCACCAAGATAATACTCGTACTTGTCATCCCAGTAGCCATGGGTGTCAGAGAGAATCCCGATCCGTTTCATCGCTGGAGTCTTCTTCTGATAAATTCGGCAATCAGTTCCTTCGTGCCTTCCGTCCCCAGAATACTGGCATCCACGCAGAGGTCATAGCTCTCCGCCGCTCCCCAGGTCTTGGCCGTGTAGTAGTTGTAATACTTGGCACGTTCGCTCTCTCCGTTCTCAATGAGTTTCTGTGCCTCCTCTTCCGTACAGCCACGACGCTGACAGACGTTGGCGACACGAGTCGGCATCGAGGCCGTAATGAAGATGTTGACCGTATGGGGATTGTCGCGCAGCACATAGTCAGCGGTTCTTCCCACAAACACGCAGCGTGGATTCTTATCAGCAACCTCACGGATGGCGTCGCTCTGGAACTGGTAAAGACTTTCCTGGGAAAAGTTGTTCTTGTAGAAATCATTATCTGCCAGAAGGGGGAGATGAATGTTGAAGTGGCTCTTCAGAAATCCTTTCTGCTCATCGTTCTGCTCGAAGAATTTTTCGGAGAAACCGCTTTCCTTGGCCGCAAGATTGAGAATCTCACGGTCGTAGAACTGGCAGTCGAACTCATCTGCCAGCAGCCTTGCGATGACCCGGCCACCGCTTCCGATCTGCCTTCCGATGTTTATGATCAGTTTCTTGTCCATCTTTTAGGTTTTGGTTTATGGTCAGCTTCTTGATTGTTCTTTGGGCTGATGTGTCAGCCGGCGCATATAGACGAACATGATGACCGCCGCCACAAGTGATGCCGTGAAGTCGCTGGCGGGAAGAGACGACCACACCCCGTCCAGACCGAAGAAGTTAGGCAGGACGGCAAGCAGAGGAATGAGGAACAGCAGCTGCCGTGACAGGGAAAGGAAAATACTGATCTTCACCTTGCCGATACACTGGAAGAAGTTGGTCACTACCATCTGGAAGCCGATGAACGGGAACATCATCATGTTTATCTTTATAGCCTTTATAGCCTGTCGGATCAGTTCTGTGTCTGTCGTAAACATACGGGCACAGTAATAAGGGGCGAGATGGGCTGCCAGCCAGCCTGTCACCATGATGCCTGTCGCAGCGAAGACCGCCAGCTTCACGACCCGCATCAGCCGGTCGGTCTGCTGGGAACCGTAGTTATAGCCTGCTATCGGCTGCATACCTTGATTCAGGCCGATCACGAACATCACGAAGATCATCGCAATGCTGTTCGCTATCCCATAAGCACCGACAGCCATGTCACCGCCATATCTTACCAGCTGGTTGTTGATGAAGATCACGACGACACACGCACAAACATTCATCAGGAAAGGGGAAATGCCGATGGCGATGATATTCTCTACCAGATGCCGCCGCAGCCTGTAGATTCCACGCTTCAGATGGAGCAGCTCCTTCTGATTGGCAAACTGCTCCATCTGCCAGCAGAGTGCCAGTGCCTGTGAGATAATCGTGGCGAAGGCCGCCCCCCGTATTCCCCAGTGCCACCACCAGATGAAAACGACATCCAGAAGAATGTTCATCACCACGGTGAAGAGGGTGGCAATCATCGCCTGCCGCGGTTTGGATGCCGCCCGCAGGACAGCGTTCATTCCGAAATACATGTGCGAGATGACATTGCCGGCCAGGATAATCTCCATGAAGCTCCTGGCGTATGGGATCGTGGCATCACTGGCACCGAAGAAACGCAGGATCGGATCAAGGAACAGAAGACAGATCACACTGAACGAGATTCCTATAAGAAGATTCAGCGTCACGGTATTGCCGAGGATGTTCTCGGCAGTGGCATAGTCACGCTGTCCTAACTTCACACTGATTGCCGTCGACGCTCCCACACCGACCGCCGCACCGAAAGCGCTGGCAAGGTTCATGAAAGGGAAGGTGATGGCAAGTCCGGAAATAGCCATCGGACCTACTACCTGACCGATAAAGACGCGGTCGATGATATTGTAGAGGGAGGCTGCCGTCATGGCAACGATCGCCGGCAGTGCATATTGCACCAGCAGTCTGCCAACGGATTTTGTTCCCAGTTCCAGTGTCGCCTTCTTGTTATTCATCAAGATTCCATTCTCTGTTTACGAAGGAATGACATTCATTCCATACTATGTCTGCAAAAGTACGAAAAAAAGCTGAGAAACATCGGATTGTCCCCATAATTTCCGGTTCTTCTGTTAAATGCGTGGATGCTTTTCGTATAGCTTTAACGGAAGAACCGAAGTTATCCATAAAAAAAACATTGCCAAGACCGTCGACTGTCTATCCTGTTGTCATTCCTCCGATACAAAGACCTTCTCATTTTTATACGTTGAAAAGACAGATAAGAATATGAAAATTCGTTACATAATTTCAAACAAAACAGCTGCAGATATAGAAAACACGTGTAAAAAGAAGGTTTGTAACCAGCAGTCTATCAGTTGGTTATCAAATCGTTCGTAAAAGGTGCCTGATTGGACTCCAAAAGGGCGTTGGTAACACGCTGAAAGAGCACCTGTTGCAAGTCAATCAGGCATCTTTTAGAAGCCAGAAGAGCATGTGTAAGCTTTGGTTGCATGAAAACAGTTTACAGACACCGATGATATGGGAATAAGTCGTTTGTAGAAGACTGTGAGATACGCTGATGGATGGCCATCGCATCTATTTCCTACGCCTGTCGTTTCTCAACCGCTTCCAGGCATCCGAAGAGCTGCAGACTGTTCTCGCTGCCGGTAACAGATCGAAAGGGCGCGCGCCGTCAACACACTTAGTGTTCATCGTCAACACACTTAGTGTTCATCGTCAGCACGCTTGGTTTTCATCGACAGCATATCGGCTGATGACGGACAAGCTGATTCCTTCCCTGCACAATCAATAAGGGACTGATGCCTGCCTGCACGGAAAGAGTTTACCGAACCACAGCCTTTATTCCCTTTATTATGCGAGCTGTGCGGCCTTCTTTTTCAGTCGTTCCTCCTGCGGCATTGTCATTTAGGAAGGAAAGAATCCGGGCTTCTATGATGGCAAAAACGATCAAAGACCAATTTTGGGATCTGCCGTCAACATGACTTTTCAGAACAAACCAAAAGATTATCTTCATCGAAAACCTTGATTATAAATTATAATTTGTATCTTTGTGCGATTATTGGAAGAAAACAGTTTGACTCAAAAGACATACAATGAAGAAAACAGCACTTATTACAGGCGTTACCGGACAGGACGGATCTTATCTGGCGGAATTGCTGCTCCAGAAAGGATATGACGTGCACGGTACCATTCGCCGTTCGTCCGTAGATTTCCGTGAGCGCATCGCTCATCTGGAGGGACTCCCCCATTTCCATCTGCACTATGCCGACCTTGGCGACTCGATGAGTATCCTGGGCGTAATCAGCAGAGTGCGTCCGGATGAAATCTACAACCTTGCCGCACAGAGCCATGTGCAGGTAAGTTTCGACTCTCCAGAGTTCACCGCAGATGTAGATGCCGTGGGCGTACTGCGCATCCTGGAAGCTGTCCGCCAGCTGGGCATGACCGAAACCTGCCGCATCTACCAGGCATCGACATCCGAACTGTATGGGAAGGTAGAAGAAGTCCCGCAGAATGAGAACACCCCGTTCCATCCCTACAGCCCATACGCTGTCGCCAAACAGTATGGGTTCTGGATTGTGAGGGAATATCGAGAGGCGTACAACATGTATTGCTGCTCCGGCATTCTCTTCAATCATGAAAGCGAACGGCGGGGGGAGACTTTCGTTACCCGCAAGATCACACTTGCCGCAGCACGCATCAAACAGGGCAAGCAGGAAAAGCTCTATCTGGGAAACCTCGGCTCTCTCCGCGACTGGGGATATGCCAAAGACTACGTGGAGTGCATGTGGCTGATCCTCCAGCAGGACAAACCGGAAGACTTCGTCATTGCGACAGGCGTACAGCACAGTGTGCGGGAGTTCTGCTACTACGCTTTCAAGCACATCGGTATCGAACTTGAATTCAAGGGAGAGGGAATGGAGGAAAAAGGTATCGACAAGGCAACCGGAAAGGTGCTCATCGAAGTAAGCCCTGATTTCTACCGTCCAACGGATGTAGTCAACCTATGGGGCGACCCGACGAAGGCGAAGGCTAAACTCGGATGGAATCCTAACAGTACCAGCTTTGAAGAGCTTGTCGACCTGATGGTGGACAGCGATATGGCCAAAGTGGCTTCTGAAGGGGCTGCGGAGAAGGTAAGGACAAATCTGGAGGAGTATCTGGAGAAAGGAATCGTGAAGTAGACGTCCGATCCGTCCTGTGGAGGCTGGAGTACCGTTCCGCTCCTCTTCCGGCAGGGAGAGGAGGGCTGCCGGACGGGAGGAGCTGCGTATTGCCCCCCCACGCAGGAAGTACATCCCGTAGAAACCGCCGGTGGACTTTGTAAGGATGAAAAAAAGTGTGAGAAAACTGAGTGTGTCTCTTCGCAAGCGGAAGAAGCACCTGTATTCTTGCGGAGCATGCAGTTGGCCACGACCCTTGGACGGCTCTTTTCCTTTCGGACAGGCAGATGCAGTCTTCTCCTGAAAAGCTGAAGTGCGGCTGTGCAGGAGGAAGGGGAGGCGAAAGGTGCCGTAGAAAGGCAAAGGCACAGGGGAGGGCTGCTTCTGTTTCTTCGGACAACGTGAAGCCTTTGTGACCTGTCAAAGGCATAACCTCTTATCAAGATGCCCATGGTCACGGGATTTCCGCCAGGTACTCTCTCCGCAGGGAGACGCTAAGAAGAACTTATGAATTATGGATAAGAACAGTAAAATATACATTGCAGGACACCACGGACTGGTGGGCTCTGCCATTTGGAACAATCTGCTTCAGCGAGGGTACACAAACCTCGTCGGACGAAGTCATAAGGAACTGGATCTGACCGACCAGCAGGCTGTAAAGAGATTCTTCGACAAGGAGAAGCCTGACGCCGTTGTCCTTGCCGCCGCTTTTGTCGGAGGAATTATGGCCAATTCTCTGTACCGTGCCGATTTCATCATGCAGAACATGAAGATACAGTGCAATGTCATAGAGCAGAGTTATCTCCATGGAGTAAAGAAACTCCTTTTCCTCGGAAGTACCTGTATCTACCCGAAGAATGCGCCGCAGCCCATGCGTGAGGATGCCCTTCTGACATCACCGTTGGAATATACCAACGAGGAATACGCCATTGCCAAGATTGCCGGACTGAAAATGTGCGAGAGCTATAACCTCCAGTATGGAACCGATTACATAGCCGTTATGCCGACCAACCTCTACGGTCCGAATGATAATTTCCATCTGGAGAACTCCCATGTAATGCCTGCCATGATGCGAAAGGTCTATCTTGCCAGACTCATCCATGAGGGGGACTGGGACGCCATCCGTAATGACATGGACAGACGGCCGATCAATCCGACAGACAAGCTCCGCAAGGAGATCGGGGAAGGAAATGTAGACGGCAGGAGCGACAAGGAACGCATCCTGCAGGCGCTTGCTTTCTACGGCATCGGAAACAACTGCGTGACATTGTGGGGAGACGGCAGTCCGCTGCGTGAGTTCCTGTGGAGTGAAGACATGGCGGATGCCAGTGTCCATATTCTGCTGAATGTAGACTTTAAAGACATCATCGGCATAGAGAAGTATTCCAGCGTCTTTTACGGATCCAGGATTGACGGGACGGTAGACCGCAACAACTCTGAGGGACGGGGCGGAGCGATCCCCTCATTAGGCGAGATACGCAACTGTCACATCAATGTCGGGACCGGCAAGGAACTGACCATAAAGGAACTTGCAGAGCTTGTCAGGAAGACGGTTCATTTCGGAGGAGACATTATCTGGGATGCGGAAAAGCCCAATGGTACTCCGCGCAAACTTATCAACGTAGACAAGCTGCACAGCCTCGGATGGACACACAAGGTGGAGATTGAGGAAGGTGTGGAAAAACTCTATGAATGGTATCAGAACAGCTTGAAATGAACGGATGCCAGACGACGGGGTGAATCGGACAGGTCGGCTCCGTTCGGTCTGGCAGATCCACGAACAAAACGAGTCCGGACAATTTATTCATTTTAACCTTTAAAAATATGAAGAAACAAGTATTACTAACCGCGGCAGTACTGTCCGCAACCAGCATGATGGCACAGAAACTGACGTACCCGCAGGCACCGAAGGACGGGACGGTAGACACTTACTTCGGTGTGCAGGTGGCCGATCCCTACCGTCCGTTAGAGAACGACAGCTCCAAGGCGACGGCTGAGTGGGTGGCTGCAGAAAACAAGGTGACACAGGAATATCTCTCCCGCATTCCGTTCCGGGGGAAACTCCTGAAGCGCATGAAGGAACTGGCTAATTACGAGAAGGTGTCTGCTCCTTCTTACATCAAGTCCATCGACAAGTGGCTCTTCTATAAGAACGACGGTCTGCAGAACCAGAGTGTTCTCTATATGATGGACCGGCTCGGAGACGAGAAGAACGCCCGGGTTCTCCTCAACCCCAACCAGCTGTCAACCGACGGGACCGTGGCTTTGAAAGGCATTTATTTCTCTCACAACGGGAAATATGCCGCCTACTCCATTTCGCGCAGCGGGAGCGACTGGCAGGAGTTTTATGTGATGGATGCCAAGACCGGCAGACTTCTTGACGACCATCTTGTGTGGGCAAAGTTCTCGAGTGCGGCATGGAAAGGCGACGGCTTCTATTATAGTGCTTATGACGCACCGCAGAAAGGACATGAATTCAGCAATGTAAATTCGGTACAGAAGATTTACTACCACAAGGTCGGCACTCCGCAGTCTGAGGATATTCTCTTCTATCAGAATCCTGCCAATCCCATGCGTTTCTATTCCGTTTACGTGAATGAGGACGAGACGATGATGTTCCTCTATGAGAGCGGTGCAGGATCCGGAAACCGTGTTTATGTACGCGATCTGCGCCAGCCGGAAGGCCAGTTCATCCAGATGACATCCGACCTTGACCTGCAATACAGTCTGATAGAGACCGTCGGGGACAGAATGTATTTCCTTACGAATGACGGTGCCCCGAAGAACCGGCTGATGGTCACCGACCTCGGGCATCCTGGTTTCAACGAGTGGAAGACCCTCGTCCCGGAATCCAAGGATATGCTCGAAGCTGTTACCTTTGCTGACGGGAAGATGATCCTCAACTACATGAAGGATGCTTCCAATCATGCCTATGTCTATTCCATGGACGGGAAACAGCTGTCTGAGATCAAACTTCCTACGGTGGGCAGTGCTGCTTTCTACGGCGAAAAAGACAGGAAAGAAGTATTTTATTCATTCTCGTCTTTCACCGTTCCGACGAGCAATTACCAGTACGACTTCGCCACAGGTGCCAGCAAGGTTTACTCTGCACCAAAGGTGAAATTCAAGGAATCTGATTATGTAAGTGAACAGGTTTTCTATCCCAGCAAGGATGGAACAAGGATTCCTCTTTTCATCACTTATAAAAAGGGATTGAAGCGCAATGGCAGAAACCCGGTCTATCTCTATGCTTACGGAGGTTTCAATATTGCCATGCCTCCCTACTTCTCTTCCAACCGTATCCCATTCCTCGAGAACGGTGGAATCTACGCACAGGCCTGTCTGCGCGGTGGCAGTGAATACGGAGAAGAATGGCACATTGCCGGTACGAAAATGCAGAAGCAGAATGTTTTCGATGATTTCATCGCCGCTGGTGAATGGCTCATCAAGAATAAATACACAAGCAAAGACTACCTTGCCATTGTCGGCGGGTCAAACGGCGGACTGCTTATCGGTGCTTGCATGACACAACGCCCCGACCTTTTCAAGGTCTGTATTCCGGAAGTGGGGGTAATGGATATGCTGCGTTACCATAAGTTCACCATCGGATGGAACTGGGCACCGGATTATGGGACAAGTGCAGACTCAAAGGAGATGTTCGAGTACCTCCGTGCCTACTCTCCCCTCCACAACCTCCGGCCGGGCACACGTTATCCGGCTACAATGATTACTACTGCCGACCATGACGACCGTGTCGTACCGGCCCACTCGTTCAAGTTCGCAGCGACTCTGCAGGCTGACAATGCTGCCGATACACCGACGATCATCCGCATTGACACCAAGGCGGGACATGGAAGCGGAAAGCCCTTGTCGAAGCAGCTGGAAGAGCATGCGGATATTTATGGCTTCATCCTGTACAACATGGGGCTGAAGTATTAAGGGAGAATCGCCGTCTCTCTGAAGCCAATGGAGCCGTGCCGGCTGTCCCATCGCAGGAAGCCTGTTGTGAGGCAGAGGCTTCACTCCGTTGGCTTCTGTCCGCGAGAAACGGAACGGCGGCTGCGTTAAACGAAAGGAACAAAGCGAAGCCTGCCCCCATGGAACGGGTGTCTGGCAATGCGGCTTCTTTAGAACATTAACCTTATATAAGTATGCAGATTCTGTTAGCGTCAGCAAAGACAATGAACCGTACCACCAAGGTTCTCACTCTACCTATGCATCTGCCTCGTTTCCGAAAGGAAGCGGGGCAGATGGCGTTAGAGCTGGGCGATCTCTCTGTAGAGACACTTGCCAAAGAACTCCATTGTAGCCGGAAAATTGCAATGGAAAACAAACTGCGGTATCAGGATTTCTTCAATGAGGAAGGACTGCTGCCCGCATTGCTCGCTTATTATGGGCAGGCATACAAATGCCTGAAGGCACAGGAATATAGTCTGGAGGATATGTGCTTTGCCGACCGGCATCTTTGGATTACAAGTTTTCTTTATGGATTGTTACGCCCTTTGGACCTCATCCATCCATACCGGCTGGAGGGGAAGACCCAGCTGTCTTCCACAGGTGCGAAGAACATGTTTGCTTATTGGAAACCCCGTCTCACCGATATGCTCATCAAGGCTGTGAAGAAAGACGACGGTATTCTTGTTCATCTGGCGACAGAAGAGTTCCAACATCTCTTCGACTGGAAACGGATGCAAAAAGAAATAAGCATTATCCAGCCGCTCTTCATGGTGGAACAGGAAGACCGCCTCAAAGCTGTCAGTGTCTATTCCAAAAGCTGCAGAGGGGCTATGACAAGCTATATCCTGCGCAAACGGCTTGACAGTCCGGCCGACCTTCTTGGCTTTGAGTATGAAGGATTCGTCTATCAGCCAGGTTATGGAGACGAGGCGCATCCGCATTTCATCTCACAAATGCCGGTACAATCCTCCTTTAAACCAGGGAAATACTGATGACATCTGATCGGAAGAGTCACATAAAAGATTTACAGACAATAGAAAACAAAATTTATCATGTCAATAGAAGAATATCGCCGGCAAATACTTACAGCCTTGCTCGCCAAGACCAATACCAAAGGTGAACCCTGTTTCGACGAGTCATCTGCCAGGGAACTCCTCGCACAGCTCTCGGATGAAGAACTCAAAGAGGGACTCCTGTTCAATACACCTGAAGACGTAGCAGATGTCTTGTCCGGTGTAGGGAAATTATAGACAGGCTAATACACTGCCTACGGAAAAAATATTTTTCCTCATGCGCACATTCAATTCGTAAGTGCGGAATCTCTCGGTGAGTAATAGTTTGCAAAAACTATGAAGAACACCGGGGGACTGCGGCAAGGGATCTGCGCCTCCTAAGAGCATATTCAAGTATCGAGATATAGAATAAATAATGGGTCGGCGAATAATGATATTTCTGAAATTGATTTTAAGAAGGATTCCGTTATTGTAACCACATACGATAATAGGGGAAAGGAAGAATTGATCCATTCTGGTAGACCAATCATTATATAAACATAACTTGTACTGGTGAGAGTGGCTTAATTAGATTTTAGTCATGGAATTATTCTTTCATCACAGAATGTCTGGAAATTAGCGGTATAAATGGAATGCACCAATTGTTTATTTTGCCAAGATGAAGAAAATCATAGGAGTATTTTTGATTATAGGAGTGCTTTGTGCAATAGGAGATGTTTGCATAGACAGAGTACCTCATAATTATAAAATTATAAATGCGAATTTACAAAAAATAAAAATAAAAGGAAATACTTATGACAATTATTATTTGCTGACATTCGATGTAGTATATTGCAATTTTACTTATGAATTTTTTAAAGCGCCATTTCCTCCCGGGAGAAATGGAAGCATTGATAGCTTGTGTTCTATTAAAGTGTTGGATAAGAGAGGATATGACATGACTGACAGGTTCTCTCAGGACAGTATACAGCGCAATGAAGGAAGAAGTCTGTATGTTGTCTATCCTAAACGATCAGATAGTACAGTGATAGAAGCAGATGTGGAAAAGTCCGTTATGAACATTACCAATAAGATAAATTCCAACATTGATGAAAATAGAATGTTTAGAATTGAGACGGGGAGAATACTAAAGCTGTGACATACAAAGATGACTCCAGCATCGTTAAAATTGGAATTCAAAGGGAGAGAGATTACAAGTAAAGTAGTTAGTAGGGGTTCTACCGTTTACTATGCTTTCGACTGACAATAAAGAACCTCACGTTGATTTTATCACCTGCGACAGCTGGAACCGTATGCGGACGATGACTTGTCCTGACGGCGAGGTCGTCACCTATCACTACAATGCGGCAGGGCAAATAGATGGTCTTACGAGCAATAAACAGGGACGTCAGAGCGTTATTTTTGACAGGATAGGTTACGACAAGGAGGGCCTACGGTCTATGCGAAGCTCGGCAACGGCACAGAGGCAACCTATACCTACGACAGGCAGCGTGAGCGTCTGCAGGCGATGCGCCTTGCAGCGGACGGTCAGACTGTCATGGAGAACAGGTATCGTTATGATGCTGTGGATAATATCCTCGGTATCACGAATGCCGCCGACCCAACGTCGCTGACGAAACTCAACAAGGCGAAGCTGGGAGGAAGGAGTATGCCTACATGTCAGTTGGAAAGAAAGTGCAATCACCTGAAGATTATGGTGGTCAATAAAAATGGAATGCAGACAAGTCCGTAGACCTCTTTTATTAATGATATCAGGCTGTGCCGTGTATTTATTCTACAGTATTATAGTTGTTTATTACGATACTCAAGCAATAGAATCTGGTTCAATTAAATGGTTTTTCCGTTAAATGTATAGATTGGAAGAATAAAGGCTTATGCACTTGCAGGGTATGACTGTCCAACATTAGACGGCCTTACAAAGGAGGATAAACTACAAGATAAAAGGTTCTTCCGTTAAATGTGTAGATGCTTTTCATATAGCTTTAACGGAAGAACCGAAGTGATTGATGAAACAAAAACATGGCCAAGACAGTCAACTGTCTATCCTGTCATCAGCCTCCGAGTCAAAGACCTTTTCAATTTTAATACGTTGAAAAGACAGATAAGATTTTGAAAGACCATTACATAATTTCAAACAAATCATCTGTAAATGTAAAGAACACGTGCAAAAATCGAGTTTGTAACCAGCAGTCAATCAATCGGTTGTCAAGTCGTTTGTAAGAGGTGCTTAATTGGACTTCAAAAGGGCGTTGGTAACACGCTAAAGGAGCACCTGTTGCAAGTCAATCAGGCATCTTTTAGAAGGCAGAAGAGCATGTGTCAGCTTTGAGCTGTGTAAAAATGTTTACAAACACCGATGATATGGAAATAAAATGTGTGTAAAAGACGGAAAGACATGCTGACGAACAGGCATCATATCAATTTGTCTTTTCTGCCTTTTATCCTGTAGTTTGCCCTTCTTTGTAAGACCATCCGTTTTTGGAGAGTCATACTATGCAAGTACACAAGCCCTTTATTCTATTCCCATCTGTCCATTTAACGGAAGAACCAAAAGTTATCCTAGAGGCTTTCAATTCCATGGAACTGATATGTTGCCAAGAACTTATGGACTTGTATCTCTGGGAAACAGGATGCACCTAAGGTGTTTATCTTTGATTTGGGAGAAGATGAAAATGGACGGAATCACTTTTCACTTTGCGCTTATAGTAATTATGTGTCTTGTGCGATTCCAGGGACATTATGCTTCAAAAATAAGAGTCACGATGCTGTCCATACAGAAGACCTCTATATACCTTATATTTGACTATCAACAAGTTACATTCTACGGGTTTCTCATGTAAGGGAGGGAAGAGGTCTCAATGCCAAAAAGAGATCGTATCCAGAAAAAACATTGTATTTTTTAACCATAAATAAGCAATGGATTTTACACTATTTGAAAATGCAACAAGCGTATCTGCTATATACAAGAGATCTCTGCCTACTTTTACGAAAATAGAAGTTGTCAAGATCACTATTATACCAGGAGAAGATACTGAACTGATTTTAACTTTAGATACAACAGAACTGCCTGAAGTTTTACCTTTAAAGTGGTCCCAAAAAAGAATAAATACTGTTCAGTTCGAAATAGACTTTATAGATGTTGATCTAAAAAAAATCTGTCTTACTAAAGGTATGGATTATAATTTTATAATGCAGAGAAAGGATGACAAAAATGTTGTTATATTAAAGAATCTTTTAGATAATAAGGAAATTATTTTTGATTCAAAGTGGGCTTATATTAGGAATATATCTGGATATGAAAGATAAGACCACCCTAATGCCGGTGGGACGGATATGGCCTGCTCTGGCGGCAGGCAACCTCCTGAAGAAACTCACGGCAGGGTTCAGAAAGTGGCACTCTATGGGAATCAGGATTTGAGCATGCTGTTCGTCCATCTCGGGAAGGTGGCGCTAAGAATATAGACAATAATGCCATAAAACATGGAGCTGGTCCTGCTCTTATTTTATTATACCAGCATCAGGATATGTTCTTTTACAAAATAAACTTATTATGGAACATTCATATTTTATAAAGAGAAATATCAACTTTTTTAAAAATAATGGATATACTCTATATCCGAATGGGAATCAAGTATATAGACGGATAGATGATTATGATGTGCTGATCACAGATTATACAGGGAAAAAACTATCATTAGATCTTTTGATTGTCTTTGAACTTTGGATAAAAAATAATATAACAGATGTCATCATCTTTAGAAAGATGTATAAGAGAACATTTTTTTGTCCTAGAATGGAAAAGATTGATAAAGAAATAGCAAAGATAATAGAAGAATTTTCGTCTTCGAATCCCATGTATAGATGATAAATAGAATGGTACACTCTATACCTGACAACTTCTATGATGTGTTTAGTGCTGTGCCAACAAATGAGTCTGGAATGCTAAGCGATAGACGTACAGGATGGAAATCTTTTTTACAAATTTGCAATAGGAGATCAGGACTTAGCGTACATCCAGATATTAATTTATCTGTTACAAAGGGCAGCTTTGGTACAGTCGGTTGTTACGAAAAATCTAAATGAATGGAAATTCTTTAATAAGTTGACTCCTAGTGGGACACATAGGATGATTTTTAACATCAAAGGTAATCTAAATTATGTCGATGAATGTAAAGCTGGTTCTCGTCTTGTTTAATAGCTTTTTTACCATACAAGCTTGTGTTGGACAAGAAAGAGTAGATGGGAAAATAGATGTTGCAGAACATGTTAAGAAGGAGGTTTCTGTGCCGTCAGACACATCTGTTAATGGCATAATATTAGACGATACCGTTTCTTTAAATAATATTTTCGAGAGTCTCATGTAATGGAGTTTTACAGAGGTCTCAGAATAGTAAATAAAAAACATTTGAGCATGTTTTTAAAGAATAAAAAAAGGATTATCAATTATTTCGTGTTGATTATAAGTTTTGGCGTGTGGGAATCATGCAATTCTAAAGTCCAACATGTCTTAGTCCCTGTAGATAATGTCAGATCTTATAAACTGAGCGAGAATCACGACACAACAACTATTATCGAAGAAAGAGATGACTACTCTCGAACCGTAATTAAATTTTATAAAGACAACAGTGAGGTTTTTACTTCCGACTACGGTGGACATAAAGAATTACTGATGTCCACAACAGAGATGTTGGATACCGTATATTCTGGAGACGCTAATTATAGGAATCACCGGATTCAGATAAAACAAGAAAAACCCAATCTGTTTTCTACATCTATATATCATATTGATGTAAAGCCTGTGTTGCTTTTAACAATCTATTATGATCATTCATATAGCATAAAAGCTATCCGTAATTGGTTAGTATATACGACTTACAAATCGAAACATGACGAATGAGAGTTCTTTCAACAATATGAGATGCAAGAGAAAGGGGGAGGGCGTACTGGTCTTGATTTTATTAAAAGTGATGGTTGCATGAGAGAGTGTGTCAAAACTCAAAATTCAGAAAAGCCTCCCCTTCCTATTGACGGTTCTGATCCCCTTAGACATCAAACAACCGCTACCATCGAGCTATCAGCTCTTTGGTAGCGGTTGTTCTTTATAAATGGCAGCTGTCTTGAAGTCGGGTTTTGACACGCCCTCCTTCATGTTGGAGATTAAAATAGATTTTACTTTTTCCTCAGCTCTTCAAGATTTGCCTTCAAAGCAGCAATCTTTTCTTCGGAGTCGCTCTGTTTCTTGCGCTCACGCTCAACGACGGCCTCAGGTGCATGGGCAACGAAGTTCTCGTTAGAGAGTTTCTTCTTGATGCCGGCGAGGAAGCCTTCGAGGTGCAGGAGTTCCTTCTCCTGCTTCTCTATTTCAGCCGCCACATCGATCAGGTCGCCGACAGGTACTGCAAACGAGTCCGTTCCGACCATGAAACCGGAGGCATCCCCCGACTTCTCCGTTACGACTTCGATGGCTTTCAGGTTTGCCATCTTTGTGATGACGCTGTTGTATGCCTCGTAGTTGTTCTGGCCGATGGCATCGAGTTCCAGTTCTACCTTCGGAGCGATGTTCTTCTGGTTGCGGACGGTACGCACACCCCCGACGATGGCCTTTACCTGCTCGATGTCTTCCATGAGCCTCAGCTCGTCCTTGCCTGGAGCCGGGAGGCGCAGCTCGTCACGCATAATGCTCTCGCCGTCTTTGCGGTCGTAGAGGTGCTGCCACAGTTCTTCGGTGATGAACGGCATGAACGGATGCAGCATCTTCAACAGGGCATTGAAGAAACGGAGTGTCGCCTCGTAGGTCGTCCTGTCAATCGGTTTGCCGTATTCGGGTTTGATCATCTCCAGGTACCAGCTTGAGAACTCGTCCCAGAAGAGGCGGTAGACGGTCATCAGTGCCTCGGAGATACGGTAGCTCCTGAACTGTTCGTCCATCTCTGCATTCACAGCCTTCAGCTTGGCATCGAACCACTCCACGGCAATCCGGCTTGCCTGCGGCTGTTCCGTGTCGGCAGTCTGCCAGCCCTGTACCAGCCGGAAAGCATTCCAAATCTTGTTGTTGAAGTTACGTCCCTGCTCGCAGAGTGTCTCGTCGAAGAGGATGTCGTTGCCGGCCGGAGCGGAAAGCATCATGCCCATGCGGACACCGTCGGCACCGTATTTCTCGATGAGCATGATTGGGTCGGGAGAGTTGCCGAGGCTCTTGCTCATCTTGCGGCCGAGCTTGTCACGGACGATGCCTGTGAAGTAAACGTGCTTGAACGGGAACTTGCCACGGTACTCATAGCCCGCCATGATCATGCGTGCCACCCAGAAGAAGATGATATCCGGACCCGTTACGAGGTCACTGGTAGGATAATAGTAGCTGATTTCCTCGTTGTCCGGATGGTTGATGCCGTCGAAGACGGAAATCGGCCACAGCCAGCTTGAGAACCATGTGTCCATACAGTCACTTTCCTGTTCGAGGTCGGCAGCTGTTACTGAAGGATTAATTTCCTGGACCAACTTCAATGCCTCTTCTTCTGTCTCTGCAACAACGGTTGCGTTCTTGCCCTCCGCATCTTTAAAATAATAGGCAGGTATACGATGTCCCCACCAGAGCTGGCGGCTGATGCACCAGTCCTTGATGTTCTCGAGCCAGTGGCGGTAAGTGTTCTTGTACTTTTTCGGATAGAACTCGATTTCATCGTCCATGACGGGAGAGAGGGCGATGTCGGCAAAGTGCTGCATCCTGAGGAACCACTGCGTGGAGAGCTTCGGCTCGATCGGCACGTTCGTACGCTCGGAGAATCCCACCTTGTTGTCATAGTCCTCAACCTTCTCCATCAAGCCCGCAGCTTCCAAGTCCTTTGAAATCTGCTTACGTACATCCATACGGTCCTGTCCCACATAGAGGCCCGCCGCCTCAGAGATTGTTCCGTTATCATTGAAGATGTCGATGGTTTCCAGTCCATGCTTCAAACCGAGTGCGTGGTCGTTTACGTCGTGAGCAGGTGTTACCTTCAAACAACCTGTGCCGAACTGAATGTCAACGTATGAGTCCTCAATAACTGGAATCACACGGTTTACCAATGGAACGATGACATGCAGCCCCTTCAACCAAGTATTCTTAACGTCCTCTGGGTTGATACACATGGCTGTGTCCCCCATGATAGTCTCCGGACGAGTAGTGGCAACAACGGCATAGTAGCCCTTCTCATCCTTGTGCATCACGTTGCCTTCATCCTTGCGTTCAACCCTTGCCTGGTCTTCCGAAGCAACATAATATTTAAGGTGATAGAGCTTTGAATGTTCATCCTTATAGATTACCTCCTCATCGGAGAGGGCTGTCTGTGCCTGCGGATCCCAGTTGACCATGCGCACGCCACGGTAGATGTAACCTTTATTATACAGGTCGCAGAACACCTTGATGACGCTCCGGCTGCGGGTCTCGTCCATGGTGAAAGCCGTACGGTCCCAGTCGCAGGAACAACCCAGGCGGCGCAGCTGTTTGAGGATAATGCCACCGTGCTCGCGTGTCCAGTCCCATGCGTGCTCAAGGAACTGCTCACGGGTGAGGTCGGTCTTCTTGATGCCTTCCTGTGCCAGTCTGTTCACGACCTTCGCCTCAGTCGCAATGCTGGCGTGGTCAGTGCCCGGCACCCAGCAGGCATTCTTGCCCTCCATGCGGGCACGCCTGACCAAGATGTCCTGAATTGTATTGTTCAGCATATGTCCCATGTGGAGCACCCCCGTAACGTTGGGCGGCGGAATCACCACGGTATAAGGCTCACGGCCATCAGGCTTAGAACTGAAAAGCTTGTTGTCCAGCCAGTACTGGTACCATTTCGATTCCACAATCTGTGGATCATACTTGCTTGCTAAATCCATTTGTTTCGTATATTATTATTTCTTTATTATCTTTAAAATAACGCTGCAAAAGTACAAAAAATCCACCTAAAAAGCGTATCTTTGCAACAATAATAGTACCCGTATGAGTACTTTAACGTATATCTTCAACATTAAACATCAAGACATTGCATACAAAAGAAGAGAAACTCGAAGCCTTTGCCCGGCTTCTGGATATTCAGGAGCGTTTGCGTAAAGAGTGCCCTTGGGACAGGAAACAAACCAATGAAAGCCTGCGTCCCAATACGATAGAGGAGACTTTCGAGCTGGCAGACGCCCTCATGAAGAACGACTCCAAGAACATCTGCAAGGAACTGGGGGATGTCATGGAACACGTCATTTTCTATTCCATGCTCGGCGAAGAAAAGGAAGACTTCGATGTGGCTGATGTCTGCAATGCGCAGTCAGACAAACTCATGTTCCGCCACGACTTCATCGACTGGACAGGATGGAGCGTGACACATCCGGATATGACCGTCAATGCTTCCGGACAGGTTGTCTACAAAGACGAACTTGAAAAGGAAGCTGCCGACAGCCAGCAGGCGACTCCCGACACGGCTTCGCAGGTGGAATCGACATGGGAACAACGCAAGCAGCGCGAACGTGACGGCAACACCTCCGTACTCTCCGGCGTACCCGATTCGCTGCCCAGCCTTATCAAGGCCTACCGCATCCAGGACAAGGCACGCAACGTAGGCTTCGACTGGAAGGAGAAAGAGCAGGTGTGGGAGAAAGTCTATGAGGAGCTGGACGAACTGAAGGCTGAATTGAAGAAAGACGACAGACAACATTCAACCGAGGAGCTGGGCGACTTCCTTTTCTCGGTCATCAATGCGGCACGTCTCTATCATCTCAACCCGGACAATGCACTGGAACATACGAACCAGAAGTTTATCAGACGGTTCAGTTACATTGAAGAGAAAGCCAAGGAAAAAGGTGTCACTATCAAAGACCTGACGCTTGCGGAGATGGACCGGCTGTGGGAAGAAGCCAAGACGGCTGACCGCTGATGTCCATCGCCAATTTTAAAGATATAAATCAGACTCCAAAGAATATGAGAAAGGCTTTTTATTTTATCGTTTCACTGCTGGTCCTTGCTTCAGCAATCTCCTGCAAGGACAGCAAGCCCAAGGCCGTGATGACACAGGAAAACGGGCAGACCGACACGCTTGCGACCGGTGACAGCACCGTTTATGGAACGATGGTGGACGGCGGGATGAATTCCATCGTTCTGCTAACCGACAACGGAGACACCATTGTGTATCTCACCAATCCCAATGATACTGTCGATGTTGTCAAGGGCGGAAAGCTCAACGGCGACCGCTTCGCCATTATCGGCTATAAGGAATACGGCGACCGCTTCATGCGTTCGGCCATCAACCTCACCTCGCTGTTGGGTAACTGGATCAGCCTTGACCGTAACTTTGAAATCAAAGAAGACGGTACCGTCACATCCAGTCTGCAGTCGGAAAAGAATCCTTGGACCTCGTGGAAGATATGGAACGGGAAACTGATCCTGTCCAAGGATACCTTCGAGGTAGACAACCTCGGTGCAGACTCTCTGGCATTGGAAAACAAAAACGGTATTTTCGTATTTACCAGAGGAAAGTAAATCGAATGGTGTGAGGTCGGGAGCTTATCTGCAAGAGAGGATGTCCTCGTCTGGACGACAGACCGACCGTGTACGACCGGATGGGGGTATCTGTCCTTACTGTCTCACCTGCCAGCATCCCTGACATACACTTCTATTCAAAGCATCTTATGGAACCATTCACCGTAAGGATCCTTGGCTGTGGCAGCGCCCTGCCGACTTTGCAGCATTTCCCCTCTTCGCAGGTTGTAGAACTTAGGGAGAAGCAGTTCTTGATCGACTGCGGGGAAGGAACGCAGATCCAGCTCCGCCGACTGCACATACGTTTCTCGAGGATTATAGCCGTATTCATCAGCCACCTGCACGGTGACCACTGCTTCGGTCTGCCGGGCATGCTGTCCACGTTCGGCATGACGGGGCGTACCGCTCCTTTGCATCTCTATGCGCCTGCTACCTTTGAGCCGGTTCTCCGTCAGATGCTTGACTTTTTCTGTCAGAATTTAGGTTTTGAAGTCGTCTACCATCCCGTTGATACCACCTTGCATAGGGTGGTCTATGAAGACAGGAGTCTGACCGTGGAGACGGTTCCTTTGCAGCATCGCATAGAATGTTGCGGTTACCTGTTCCGGGAGAAACCGACACTTCCGCATATCCGTCGTGACATGCTCGACTTTTATCATATCCCCGTCAGCCAGATCAACAACATCAAAGCCGGTGCAGACTGGACGACACCGGAGGGATTTCTTGTTCCTAACAGCCGGCTGACATACCCTTCCAATCCCCCCCGCAGCTATGCTTATTGCTCGGACACCCGATATTTCAAGACGCTTTGCAAACTGGTCAAAGGGGTCAACACCCTCTATCATGAAAGCACCTACACGACCGAAGATGTCAAACGCGCCCGTCTCTATTGGCACAGCACATCGCATCAGGCAGCACAGGTAGCCCGTGATGCAGGTGTGGGAAAACTGCTCTTAGGGCATTATTCCGCCCGCTATGGGAATGAGGAGAAGCTGCTGGAAGAAGCCAAAGAAGTATTTCCAAATACTTTCTTGACACAGGAAGGGAAGACCTTCGAAATCTGAATAAATCTGTTCCTTTACGGCAGGCATAAGTCTCACCAGGCAATTTTACATAATGTGCTGTTGACAAACCGTGTTAAGGGCTAACACCAGTCGTGTTAAAGGCTCGCACGTTTGTCATCTGCCACCCGGATGAAAACAACTTGGTAGCAAACACAGATATGATTTTGAAAAACCATTACATGATTTCAAACAAATCACCTGCAAATATGAAATACACGTGCAAAAAGCAAGTTTGCAACCAGCAGCCAGTCAATCAGTTATCAAGCCGTTCAAAAAAGGTGCTTGATTGGACTTCAAAAGGGCGTTGGTAACACGCTGAAAGAGCACCTGTTGCAAGTCAATCAGGCATCTTTTAGAAGCCAGAAGAGCATGTGTTGCTTTGAACTGCATGAAAACAGTTTACAAACACCGATGGTATGGGAATAAGTTGTCTGTAGAAGACGGAAAGACGTGCTGATGCACAGGCATCATATCAATTCGCCTTTTCTGCATCTTGTCTTGTAGTTTATCCTCCTTTGTCTGACTTTTCCAATTGTTGCACACAGGCAGAACCATCTGCGCAAGAATGTAGCCAATAGTATTAAAGTGTGTGAAATATCCATTCTATTCCATCATGTTGTAACAGGAAAAACTTATTTTTGTGTAAGTATTAATATAGGAGAAAACTTATGGGACAGAATGTGATCATATCGGAATTGTTCGGAAAAGATCTGGCGGCGGCCATCTCGGAGTGTGAACACGACAGAACCTTTGTACTTGTCGATGAGACGACACGTGCGAAATGCTGGGATTGTGTCAAGGACTACTTCTGCCTGAAAGGCGCACGGCTCATCACGATTGGAACAACCGACAGCTGCAAGACCGTCGAGACACTCACAGAAGTATGGAAGGCTTTGCAGGAGGGAGGGGCAACACGTCATTCACTACTTGTCAATCTGGGGGGAGGAATGGTGACCGACCTTGGAGGATTTGCCGCCTCGACCTTCAAACGTGGAATCAACTTCATCAATGTTCCGACGACACTCCTCGCCATGGTGGATGCCAGCGTGGGGGGAAAGACCGGTGTCAACTTCGGAGGACTGAAGAATGAAATCGGCATGTTCTCTGATGCGGCTTTCGTCATCCTTTATACCGGATGGCTCAAGACCCTTGATGAAGAGAACATCCGTAGCGGATATGCGGAGATGCTGAAGCACGGCCTGATTGCGGATAAGACAATGTGGGCAGAGTTGGTCGGCTTTGACCTTGCACGGCCTGACCTGTCGAAACTCTCGGTGATGCTCGGGAAGAGCGTCAAGGTGAAGGAACGTATCGTGGAAGAGGATCCGCATGAGAAGGGAATCAGGAAGGCTCTGAATCTCGGGCACACATTCGGTCATGCTTTTGAGGCATGGTCATTGAGACGCAAGCCGGTCCTCCACGGATATGCCGTTGCCTTCGGATTGATAGCCGAACTTTACCTGTCGGCTGCCTTGACAGGATTCCCTGCCGAACAGATGAGGCAGACCGTCAGCTTTATCCGTGCCTTTTATGGTGTCCTTCCCTTTACCTGCAATGACTATCCCGAACTGATAGAACTGATGCACCACGACAAGAAGAACCGGGGCAGTGAAATCAATGTCACACTTCTGTCGGGAATCGGCGAGGTCCGCATCGACCAGACCCTATCCGAAGAGGAGATCCGGGAGGCGCTTGATTTTGTCCGTGAGGGATAGACAAGGTGACAGGAGAAGTGATGCGTGCTATTTAGCTTGGTTCTTCGATTCTGCTTCCTGTGCCTCCTTGTTCGCCTCCATGGCGTTTTTCTTCCGATGGTACTGCATCACCTTCTTGCCGAAGAGGGCGGCCATGGAGTCGGCTGAGAGATAGCGCATGGAGCCGGAGTCGAAGCCGACGGAATCCTGCGGAATACGGTGTCCCTGCTCATCAACCGTATCTTTGTAGATATATAGCCTTCCGTTGAAAATATGCCAGCTGGTATAGACGGTCACCTTCGGATATTCCACCGGGCTCTCGTCCTCCAGCGAATTGGATTTGATGATATAGCCTACCGGAGAAGCCTGGTTGTAGCTTTTCAAAGTGAATCCGTACTCCCTGGGGATAAACAGCGCGGCCTTCATGGAGTCGCTCATCTCTGCCATGATTTCATCCTCCGACTTCGTCGGGTTCGGCTTCAGCTTCGGTACGACCTGGAACGTCCACGTGCCTTTCATCTGTTCGAGGTCGATGACCATCTCCGCCTCATAAGGGTCGATAGGGTTCGGTACGATCGCCAATTCGTCTCCGATCTCCGGCGTACCGTACACCTGACCGTTGCGTTTGGCCGTAACGATGTCGAACTTTATCGGATCTCCTCCCTCGTTCGGCAGGAGGACAATCACCGAATCGGAGCATCCGTCGCACGCCAGACCGTATCGGGTACTGTCGCCTTTCAGCTGGGTCTCCACGTCGATAGCGCCTTGGTCGCCCGTCGTAGCCTGATTGTAACAGGCCGTGAGCAGCAGCAGGAACAGACTGGCAAAGGGAAAAGACAATTTCTTCATGTATTTACTTTTAGACTGCAAAGTTAGTCAATTATTGCAAAAAATATTAGCTGTCAGTTGTTTTTTGGAAAAATTTATCTAATTTTGCAGGTCAGATTGCAGTCTGCAATCCCTTCATTTAGATAACAACAGAAAACATATATGGGAAAGAAAATTCAGTTCAGTCTCATTTACCGAGACATGTGGCAAAGCTCTGGTAAGTTCCAGCCACGCAAGGATCAGTTGGTACGTATTGCGCCTGTTTTCATCGAGATGGGCTGTTTCGCACGTGTAGAAACAAACGGCGGTGCCTTCGAACAGGTGAACCTCCTCGCCGGTGAGAACCCGAACGAGTCTGTCCGTGCCTACACCAGAATCCTGCATGAGGCCGGCATCAAGACCCACATGCTCGACCGCGGTCTGAATGCACTGCGTATGTACCCTGTTCCTGACGACGTGCGTGCGATGATGTACCGTGTGAAGCATGCGCAGGGCGTGGACATCACCCGTCTTTTCGACGGTCTGAACGACATCCGCAACATCGCCCCGGCACTGAAGTGGGCGAAGGAAGGCGGCATGACACCTCAGGGTACGCTCTGTATCACCACCTCCCCTATCCACACCATCGAATACTACTGCAAGCTGGCCGACGAGGAGATTGCCGCCGGTGCGGAGGAACTCTGTCTGAAGGACATGGCCGGTATCGGCCAGCCGGTCTTCCTCGGTGAACTGACGCGCCGCATCAAGGAGAAGCATCCGGACATTCTCCTGGAGTACCACGGGCACTCCGGCCCCGGCCTTTCCATGGCCTCCATGCTTGAGGTTGCCAAGAACGGCATCGATATTCTCGATGTTGCCATCGAGCCGCTGTCATGGGGCAAGGTTCATCCGGATGTCATCTCCGTACAGAGCATGCTGAAAAACGCCGGCTTCGACGTGCCCGATATCAACATGGACGCCTATATGAAGGCACGCGCCATGACCCAGGAGTTCATCGATGAATGGCTCGGCTACTTCATCAACCCACAGAACAAGTACATGAGTTCGCTGCTGCTTACCTGCGGTCTGCCGGGCGGCATGATGGGATCGATGATGGCCGACCTCGGCGGCATCCGCACGACAATCAACAATCTCCGCAGGAAGAAGGGCGAACCGGAGCTTTCCGTAGACGATATGCTCATCAAGCTGTTCGACGAGGTGGCATACGTATGGCCGCGCGTCGGCTACCCTCCATTGGTGACCCCCTTCTCGCAATATACCAAGAACATCGCCCTGATGAACCTCCTCACCCTCGAACAGGGCAAGGGACGTTTCGTGATGATGGACGATTCCATGTGGGGCATGATTCTCGGCAAGAGCGGTCGTGTACCTGGTGAAATCTGCCAGGAGCTGAAGGATCTTGCCAAGCAGAAAGGTCTCGAATTCACCGATGCCGACCCGCATACCCTGCTCTCCAACGCACTCGACGACTTCCGCAAGGAGATGGACGAGAACGGATGGGACTACGGTCAGGACGATGAGGAACTCTTCGAGCTGGCCATGCACCCGGAGCAGTACCGCAACTACAAGAGCGGACAGGCCAAGAAGAACTTCCTTGCCGACCTGCAGGCCGCCAAGGATGCCAAGCTCGGCGCCAAGGTCAGCCCGGAGGAGGCTGCAGCCTTCAAGCATGCCAAGGCCGACGCCATCGTCGCACCGGTCAAGGGTCAGCTCTTCTGGGAGTTCCAGGGCGACGGCGAAGCTGCTCCGGCAGTCGAGCCGTACATCGGAAAGGAATACAAGGAGGGCGATGTCTTCTGTTACATCCAGGCTCCATGGGGCGAGTTCGTCACTGTCCCTGCCGCTCTCGGCGGCAGGCTGGTTGAAATCAATGCCAAGCAGGGTGCCAAGGTGGGCAAGGGCGATGTCATCGCCTACATCGAGCGCACACACGAAGCATAAAGACTTGTCTTCCATAATGAAAAAGGCCACGCTTCCTCTTTCGTGTCGGTGAAAACCGTCAGGAAGAGGAGGCGTGGCTTCCTTTTTATCAGGTGTGACTTTCCTTTAATCGAAGGAGGGCAGGCCAGACAGATGCGGCAGATATAGAAAGAACCGGAAGGTCTACAAGTGCCGATGCGGGGGAAAGCAGGGCGATCACGACAGGCCCTGACGACAACAGACCCCCAGGATGCACCCGGTCCCGCCCTACCCTATAACTTGACAGCAAGCAATGGATTACCAGACAATCATCGAAAAATTTTACCCGGAGAACAACGCCCTGCGTCACATCCTCCTTGTCCACAGCCGGTCGGTGGCCGACAAAGCCCTTGCCATCGCCGGCCGGCATCCGGAGTTGAAACTCGACAGACGGTTCATCGAAGAGGCCGCCATGCTGCACGACATCGGAATCGTACGCTGCAATGCGCCCGCCATACAATGTTTCGGCAGTGAACCTTATATCTGTCACGGATACATCGGAGCCGGAATGCTGCTGGCAGAAGGCTTCCCCCGCCATGCCCGCGTCTGCGAGCGCCATACCGGTGCAGGCATCACACGCGACCAGATACTTGTCCGGCATCTGCCACTCCCCATGCGTGATTTCCTGCCGGAGACGATGGAAGAGAAACTCATCTGCTATGCCGACAAATTCTTCTCCAAGACCCGTCTCGACCATGAGAAGACCCTCGAGGAGGCAGAAGCAAGCCTTGCGAAGTTCGGAGAAGAAGGAATCCACCGTTTCAGACAGTGGGAAAGGATGTTCCGATAGCCCGGAAGAAAGATGAAAAAGGCTCTTCCGTCAGATGCACAGACGGAAAACAAAACAGATGCTTATAATATCCGGAAAATGAAAGTGTGTCACAGACCCATCCTGCAGGGCCTTTTGACACAGCCCCCATTGTATGTCCGCTGTAACAGAACCCCATGTATATCAGTGTGCCCGGAAGACATTTCCCGTGTAAGTAAGTCTTCTGAGTCTTACCATATAGTATATCGGCAGGAACAAACCGGCCTCCCCAGCAGATGTGCTGAGACCCGTCACAGATTGTGTTGTCAGCAGACACCGGCCGTGTTGACGGCCCGAACCTGGCAATGTGTCAGAGGTCCATCCCGAACACACGCCTTACATTCTCATTCGTCTGACGTGCAATCGCAGCCTCGTCAACGGCATAGCAGGCAGCAAGAGTACGCATCACCTCTACGATGAAAGCGCTCTCGTTGCGCTGTCCACGGTGTGGGACAGGAGCCATGTAAGGGCTGTCGGTCTCGAGGACGATGCGGTCCAAGGGAACCGCCGCAGGAAGATCCTCACGAAGATGACTGCTCTTGAACGTTGACACGCCCCCGATGCCAAGGACGAAACGGTCGAAACGGAGGAACGCCTCAGCTTCTTTCCGGTTGCCTGTAAAACAGTGAAAGACACCGCCTGGCAATTCCCTCTCATAAGCACGCATGACACGCAGCAGTTCATTCTGCGCCTTCCGGCAGTGAATCATCAGCGGAAGCCGTGTCTCCACACTCCACTTCACGGCCTCCTCGAAGGCGGCAAGCTGCTGCCGTTCGTATTCGCGCGACCAATAGAAGTCCAGCCCCACCTCACCGATGGCAATGACCGTCTCGCCCGGCAGCACCGTTCCCTCCGCCTTCTGACGGAGCGAAAGGAGGATGCGCCGGTGCATGGCAGCCAGCACTTCACGCCAGTCGTCACGCACCTCTTCGGGCTGCAGGCCGATCATGGGCCAGCAGGTGTCAGGGAACTGACGGCAGACAGCCAGGACGGAGTCAACCGACTTCAAGTCGATGGCAGGCAGGAAGATCTTTCCTACTCCGGCCTCATGGGCACGGCGCACGACCTCCGGAAGGTCGGTCTTGAAATCTTCTACATCTAAATGGGCGTGGGTGTCGATGATCATTTGTATGGGTAATAAAAAAGAAAGTATCTCCGAACTCCTGCAAAGGAGGAGGATATGAGATGGTCGAGCTGGAAATGCAGATGGAGATAGGCGGTGAAATGCGGAGGAACAGATGAAGCCAGATACAGCTTGTCAACGCTGTCTATGCAGCAGTTTCTGTGCGTATGCCATCAGTTCGGTCTTGCGTTCATCAGAGACTTTCACGGCGGCAAGATACTTGTTTGCCTCATCGAAATAATGATTGATGCAGCCGATTGCCATTCTGTCTACACCTATCTTGTTATACAATGCCGTGACGGCCGCCACTTTCTCGTTGCGGTGGAACGACTCACAGCCGATCCACTTCTCCAGCTCCTTCCGCTGGCGTGCATTCGCCTTGTTGAGCGCATTGATCAGCATATACGTCTTCTTGTTCGACGTGATGTCCCCCCCGATTTTCTTGCCGAAAACCTTGGGATCCCCATAAACATCCAGGTAATCGTCCTGCAGCTGGAACGCCAGTCCGATCTGTTCGCCGAACTTATAGAGATTGTCCATATCCTCAGAAGGCGCATCGGCCAGCAGGGCACCGATTTTCATTGCACAGGCCAGCAGGACACTGGTCTTGAGCCGGATCATCTCGATGTACTCCGCTTCCGTCACATCGTTCCGGTGCTCAAATTCCATATCGTACTGCTGTCCCTCCCCTATTTCGAGTGCCGTCACGGTGAAGAGCCGCAGCACATCCCGCAGGTGTCTGTCGTCGCACTGCTGCATCCGCTCAAATGCCAGGACAAGCATCGAGTCGCCCGAGAGGATGGCCGTATTGGCATCCCAGCGCACGTGTACCGTCTGCTGTCCGCGGCGCAGCGGGGCGTCGTCCATGAGGTCGTCGTGCAGGAGCGTGTAGTTGTGATAGGTCTCAAGGGCGCACGCCGGAGAGAGAATGGTCTCAGGGTCGTCCCTGAAGAGGTTGTAGGACAGGAGCATCAGCGTAGGACGTATGCGCTTCCCTCCCAGCGAGAGTACATATCTGATCGGTTCGTACAGGCTCTGTGGCCTGCGTCCGTAAGAGAGATTGCCTATATACTCGTTTACTTTGTCGAGAATTTCATCAGCAGTGTACATGATAGAGCGTTTAGTTAAACAGTTATTTTCTTTCTTCACCGGCGACGGATCCGCCTTTGCATATCAGCGGACGTCATGAGAGCTGGAAGACAATGGGAATCTCCACGAGAGAACGGCACGGGCGGTTCTTTTCTATCCCCGGCTTCCATCTGCCCATCGTCCTGAGAACCCGCAGCGCCTCGGCATTGAGCACAGGAATCTTCCCGCTCTTCACCCGGACATCGTCCACCGTTCCGTCCACATTGATGATGAAGGTGATGTTCACCGTCCCCTGCACCTGCTTCTGCTTTGCATCGGCGGGGTACTGCAGCGTCTTCGTAAGCCACTTCATGAACTCCACCCATCCGCCGGGCGGCGTCGGTGTCTGGGAGAGAATGCGCTTGCTGACTTTGTCGTCATAGCGTTCCGCCTCCTCTTCAGAAGGGTCATCGGTCATCTTCTCCATCTCCTTCTTTGCCTCTTCCTTTACCTTGGGCGGCTCGGGGGTGGTGGTCACCATCGGCATCACGACAGCCTCGTCGCTCACCTGCGGAGCCCCCGTCTTCCTGTCGTTGGCGTTCATGCTGCCCACGTCGTGCGGTGTCACCTTGTTGGGGATGTCGCGCCGCTTGAGGTTGAGCATATCCTCTATGGTCGGTTTCTTCTCGTCCTGTTTCTTCGCCAGATCCTGCTGGTCGATGGCCGGCAGCATATCCAGGTCGTGGAGCGTCACACTCTTCAAGGTCCTGGAGTCGGCCGCATCATCATCCGTACCTGCCGCATTGTATTCCATCGCCACAAAAAAGACAGAGAGGGCGATGATGATTCCCAGAAGGAAACCAACCCACCGCTTATTCTCCAGGTCTGCCCTGTCCGACTTCTTTATTTCCAAGACAAAATATACTAAATGTGCGCTTACGCCGTTATACAAACCATGGCAGGCATCTCAGGAAAATCCTCTGCGCCGCGCCGGAAGTTCAAAAGACAAAAGTAATAAGATATTCGGAAAAAGCAGTAACTTTGCCGAGAAATTAAGTCAGATCAGATGAAAAAAATCGTTTTCGCCTTCCTGTCATCGCTTTTTGCAACTGTCGTGCGGGCACAGGAGAGCCAGACAGAATACAACTTCCTGCGGCTGCCGCTGAGCGCACACGCTGCTGCACTGGGCGGAGAGAACATCACCATCATCGAGGACGACCCTTCGCTGATGTTCTCCAACCCGGCCCTGGCAGCATCAGTGAGCGACAGGACCGTGGGAATCAGCTACATGAACTATATGCACGGAGCCAACTACATGGGGGCTTCCTATACCAAGGTCCTGGGCGAGAAAGCCACCGTCGCCGGCGGCGTACAGTACATGAATTACGGACGGATGAAGGAGACCGACGAAAACAACGTGCAGACAGGCACCTTCAACGCCAGCGACATTGCCGTCGAGGGCATCTTCGCCTACGAACTGGCACGGAACGTCGTGGGCGGCATCACGGCGAAGTTCATCACGTCCTACATCGGACATTACAATTCGATGGCGGTAGGCGTAGACCTCGGTCTGAACTGGTATGAGCCGGAGGACCAGTGGTCGGTGTCACTGGTCGCCAAGAACCTCGGCGGCCAGATCAAGGCCTATGAGGAGGATTACGGCAAGATGCCGACGGATGTGCAGGTGGGTGTGAGCAAGACCTTCGCCGCTCTGCCCGTCAGGCTGTCGGCGACGCTCGTCGACCTTACCCATTACAACTACCGCCTTGCCGATCACCTCGACCTCGGCCTCGACCTCCTGCTTTCCGAGAGTATATGGATCGGCGCAGGCTACAATCTCCGCCGGGCTGACGAGATGACCGTCGGCAAGGCGGAGGATGCCTCTGCGCACGGAGCAGGCTTCAGCATCGGCGGCGGCATCAACCTTGAACGATTCAAGCTGAACCTTGCCTACGGGAAATACCATGCCGCCAGCAGTTCGGTACTGGTCAACCTGGCCTATTCTTTCTGACGGGCTCATGCCGACTGCCCGATGACGGCTCAAGGACAGTACGCTCATTATGAGCAGGCTTAAAGAACACTCTTGATGGATTTCTGCCTGTTAAGTGACAGAAACAGCTTCCTCCTTGAAGGAACAGGACGTTGCCATGCGACTGAAAGTAATATAAATGAGACAACTTCGTAGAAAACAAGAGAATGCCCAGAACGGACAGCCTCCATCCTTCTCGTCAGTACACAAGTTTCAAAAAAATTATCCCCCGATTCGCATCGAGGGATAACAACAACACAAACACAAAATAAAGCAGGATACACCTGCAATACTGTTTTTGTTTGCAAATACAGACTTTGTTAATCGTAGAATATTTTTTTAAACCTTGGATCTCTGTCTTTACATCACGCCATCGGCTCTGAGTTTTTCCTGCCATTTCCATGCTGATGCAAGAACATCAGACAAAGGAGTCTCAGCCTTCCAGCCTAACACCGTGTTGGCCTTGGTACAGTCTCCCCAGATCTTTTCTATGTCTCCCTCACGGCGCGGGCCGAACTTCCAGTTTACTTTTACTCCTGTGGCCTTTTCAAAGGTCTCCACTATTTCCTTGGTAGAATTGCCATGTCCCGTTCCGATATTGAAGTACTCGATGTTGTCAGTATCCTGATCCAACACACGTGCCATGGCCGTTACGTGAGCCTTTGCCAGATCGACGACATAGATATAGTCACGGATACAGGTTCCGTCTGGCGTGTCATAGTCATTGCCGAAGATGGTAAGCTGCTTCCTGATGCCCATCGCCGTCTGCGTAACATAAGGAATCAGATTGTTGGGGACACCGTTCGGCAACTCTCCGATCAAAGCAGAGGGGTGCGCACCGATGGGATTGAAATATCTCAGGACGATGCTCTTGATATTGGCGCCGCTATGGATATAGTCCAGAATGATCTGCTCGTTGATTTCTTTTGTGTTACCGTACGGAGAAGTCGCTTTCTGGTGAGGGGCATCCTCTGTAACCGGTAGATTCTCCGGTCTGGGTTGCCCATAGACGGTACAGGAACTTGAGAAGATAAATCCTTTCACATTATATGCCGGCATAAGTTCCAGCAGATTGATCAGAGAAACGATATTGTTCCGATAGTACAGCAGCGGCTCCTGCACGCTTTCACCGACGGCTTTAGATGCGGCGAAGTGGATAATCCCTTCTATCTTCGGGTACTTACGGAAAACATTTTCTGTTGCCTCACGGTCGCGGAGATCAATCTGCTCAAATGCAGGACGTACACCCGTTATCTTCTCGATGCCATCCAGCACCTCTATCTTCGAATTAGACAAATTGTCGACGATTACCACGTCGTATCCGGCTTCAATCAGTTCGACACTCGTATGCGAACCGATAAAACCGGTTCCTCCTGTAACAAGAATTGTTTGTTTCATTTTATCTTTCGTTTTTCCTTATTTAGGCTGACCTGCATCCATCAGTTTCGCTGCAAAGTTAGTGTTTTTTTTGTTACTTTCAAAAAAAAGAATGTAAAAAAGTTCGCTGATTTCTACATAATCGAAAACTTTTTGTATATTTGCCAGAACAATATCAATACATACCGAGACATGACAGAAACCGAGCAGACCCAGCAGCAGATTGAACGTTTCCTGAAGAAAATCGCACAGAAATTCACGGCCGCCGGCTGTGACATGCCCATGACGGACATTCATCTGCGCGCCTCACAGGACAGTGGAGATCTTATGGCATTTGATGACAGCGACAACGAGATTACCCGTTGTGTCGTCAGTCAGTGGATTGACGACAAGAGCGACAATTTCTATCCGGAGGCGGCGGCCATCCTGCGTCAAGAGCTCAACCGCATCAAAGAGGTGACGGAGAATCTGTCGATCATGAAACCTTACAGCTTCCTGCTCGAGGATGATGACAAAAACAATGTCGCGGAACTGTATCTTGTAGACGACGATATGGCTATCTTAGGAGGCGACCTCATGCAGGGGCTGGACGAAGAACTTGACAGTTTCCTGGAAGATATTTTGAATCAGGAGAAATGAGGCAAAGGATCTTGAGGCTTCTCTTGTGCCTGGCGTGTCTTTCGGCGGTTCCCATGTCTGCACAGCGGCATGAAATACGGGATGCCCGAATCCGTTCTCTACAGGTAATTGCTGATGGAAGGTGGATGGAGCTGCCGGTCATGATGCTCAACACCGGAAAAATAAGCATCGATTTTGACGACCTCACGCACACTTACCGGCGGATGACTTACCGGCTGGAACATTGTGAAGCCGACTGGCAGCCCTCTACGGGTCTGTTCGACAGTGATGTTGCCAGCGGTTTCCTGTCTGGGAATACGATCGACAACGTCAAGGGCTCCGTGCTCACAAACACGTTATACACCCACTACCATCTGGATATTCCCAACGAAAAATGCAGTCCCAGGCTGTCTGGGAATTACAGGCTGTATGTGTACGATGATGAAACCCCTGATACCCCTCTGCTCACTGCCTGCTTTATGCTTTTAGAACCGGCAGACCGATCCATGGGAGTAAAACTGAATGTCACGACACATACGGACAAGACCATCAACGACAGACACCAGCAGTTGGAAATGCAGGTCGATTACGGTAACAACAGGGTCAACTATCCGCAGCAGCAGATCAAGACCGTTGTGATGCAGAACAGGAACTGGATAGATGCCCGATGGAACAGCAGGCCACAATATGTGATGGCGGATGGACTGCGCTGGAAGCACGCCCCCGATTATATTTTCCCGGCAGGCAACGAATACCGTAAATTCGAGATTCTCTCTACCGATGCCGCCTCGATGGGAATCGACAGGATAAGCTGGGACGGAAGCCACTTCCACGTCTATCCCTTCGCCGCATCACCGCTGTTGAATTACATCTATGACGAGGATGCCGACGGTGCCTTCCTCATTCGCAATTCAGACAATATGGAAATAAACACCGCCAGTGATTATGTCTTTGTCCACTTCCGGCTCAGCACGCCGTCCCCCTACCCTTACGATATCTATCTCAATGGTGACTGGACGTATAGCCGCCTGCTGCCATCCTACAAGATGACTTATGATGCTGAAAAAAGATGTTATGAAGCGACAGTGCCTTTAAAATTCGGATATTATAATTATCAATTCCTTGCAGTGGATGGACAAGGGGAAATCCTTCCTTTCAGTGTAGACAAAGGCCATTTTCAGACGGAAAACAGCTATCAGGCACTCATTTATTTCCGACCACAAGGAGGCAGGACAGACAGACTTGTAGCCTATGCCAATGTAAGATTCGTGAAAGGGTCGTTCTGACCGTTTCCACGGCGGACATATCTTCCTCTTGTGAACAGGTCAGCTTGCAGAGGCCTTGACGCACCTTGTCAGACTTCCTCTGCGCTCTTCCCCGTGCAAAACATCCACAAGGCCTTTTCATGGGGGTGCAAGAGCCGACCCTTGAAAGGGACTGGAATCTTTCGATACATCCATCCAAAACATCAGAAAAAGTGCATCAGAGAGCGGAACAGAACCGTCCTGCCCTCTGATGCACTTTTATTCTTGCACCCTTAGTCGTTCATCGACATCAGGAACTCGTCATTATCCTTTGTACGGGCCATGCGGTCATGGATAGAGTTCATCGCCTCAATAGAGTTCATATCGGCAATATACTTTCGAAGAATCCACATGCGGTCGAGTGTGGTGCGGTCCTGCAGAAGATCATCACGGCGTGTACTTGACGCAACCAGATTGACTGCGGGGAAGATACGCTTATTGCTGAGGCTGCGGTCAAGCTGCAGCTCCATGTTTCCTGTTCCCTTGAATTCCTCGAAGATGACTTCATCCATCTTGGAGCCCGTATCAATCAAAGCTGTCGCGATGATGGTCAGTGATCCGCCCCCTTCTATGTTGCGGGCTGCTCCGAAAAACCGTTTCGGTTTTTGCAGCGCATTGGCATCGACACCACCTGTCAGTACCTTTCCGGAGGCTGGAGCCACCGTGTTGTAAGCACGTGCCAGACGCGTGATGGAGTCGAGGAAGATGACAACGTCATGTCCGCACTCAACCATACGCTTGGCTTTTTCCAATACGATGCCTGCAATCTTCACATGACGTTCTGCCGGTTCATCAAACGTAGAGGCAATGACCTCTGCATTGACTGTACGCGCCATGTCCGTAACCTCCTCGGGACGCTCGTCAATCAGGAGCATCATCAGGTATGCTTCCGGATGGTTGGCGGCAATGGCATTGGCAATATCCTTCATCAGGATGGTCTTTCCTGTCTTAGGCTGTGCAACGATCAGGGCACGCTGTCCTTTGCCGATAGGTGAGAAAAGATCCACAATCCGGGTAGACAAGTTCGTTGTATTCGGGTCGCCGCATAGCGAGAACTTCTCTTCCGGGAATAGCGGTGTAAGATGTTCGAAAGGAATACGGTCGCGGACTTCAGAAGGTTTCCTGCCGTTGATCTTGTCGATACTGGTCAGCGGGAAATACTTCTCTCCCTCGCGCGGCGGACGGACATGGCATTCCACCACGTCACCCGTCTTCAAGCCAAACTGCTTTATCTGGCTGTTGGCTATATAGACATCGTCCGGCGACGACAGATAGTTGTAATCACAAGAACGGAGGAAACCATAACCGTCCGGCATTATCTCGAGTACGCCATTCGCCTTGATAAGGTCGGAAAAATCATAGCTTTCCGTGTTGTCAGAGGCGGCCATGCTGTCGTACGAATGCATTGAGGACATCTGTGCAGGTGTCGTCGGCTGGTCGAACATATCGTAGTTCGGAACAATACCCTGATCCTCTATCGGTAAGTCGACAACAGGAATGAAGTCTGTTCCGTCACCCGGGTCTCCGCTCCAGACTCCCTCCGGACCGGCCGGTGAATTGGCTGTTTCATTATTCATATTGTGGGCATTCACTTTTTCTTTCAGCCGTGCAAGGAGTTCGTCCTTTCCATCGGTTTCTTCCTGTGACTGGCCGCCTGCAAACTGGTCTTCGGGAATGAAGTCCTCCGGGGCAGAAGGCTTGGCAGGTTCTTTCTGCTGCTCGGAATCATTCTGTCCGCCTTTCTCATTCCCCTGTTCGGCCTTTGCTTTGATGGCTGCCTCCGCAGCCGCAATGGCTTCCAGTTCGGCCTTCGACTTGCGGCCGCGATGTTTCGGAATGGAAGCCAGAATCTCTTCCGGTGTCATTTCCGATTTTTTGCTGCTCTGCTGTTCTGGAAGGTCCTTGAACAAGGTAGTCTGGACGGAAGCGCCGGCAGTCTTGTTCTTCTGCATGTCAAAGTTTTCTCCTTCCTCTCCATGCACCGAATAGACCCGGTCCGTATCTTTCCGCGCTATTCTCGTACGCTTGCGCTTTGACTCCAGTGGATGTGCCGTGCCCACCTCTTCTGCCTGACGATCAAGGATGGCGTAGACGAGTTTGTCCTTGTCATCACCTGGCGTATAGACGGCACCGGTTTTCTGGGCTATCGCTTCAAGCTCAGAAACGTCTTTGTCTAATAATTCTTCTTTGCTTAACATATATAATATGTATGGGAAATTACATCTGATAGCATTGATGTTTCATAAGCAGAAACATCCGTAAATGTGTCTTTTTGTGCCGCAAAGGTATAATAAAAATCTGAACCACACAAGAATTATCCTGTTTTTTTTAAGACGACTCCATTGAGAAAGAGGGCTTTCGGCAAGGAGAAACGGTAGCTGACGGGGGGAAGTCCCCCTTACGGAAGATGAAACCTTCCACAGGCAGTCCCAGCCTTCTCCGCACACTTCCTGCCGCTCATCCACAAAGACTGCGATTCCCAGCGGCCGGGAATATGATTCCCAACGGCTGGGAACAGCGTTCCCAACGGCTGGGAATCCGAGTCCCAACCGCTGGGAACAAATCCGACCGTACGTGCAGCATGTACTTCCGTACGGTTGCGGGTATTACTGATGCTGCTCACGCAGCAGGTCGTTGACAGTCTTTACAGGATTGAATGTCCCAAGCGGCACTTCCACAAAGACAGTGTTCCAGTCGCTCATGGCTCCGTTCCACAGGCCTGGCAGTTCCAGCGCTTTCAGGTCGCGTCCGTTCTTTGACTTCGCACTGATGAATCCTGTTGACTTGTCTACATAGGCCGTCAGGTTGAAAGCTTCGCCTTTGTAGTTCCTAATGGCGCACACGAGATCTACCGGGTTGAAGTGCGTCCCCTCCGTGAACATTCTCATGGAAGCCTCGTCCTTCTTGTCGATCTGCGAACTCTCGAGTATCTGAAGGCTGACCGTGCCATCCTCGTTGTAAGCCCGGAACGGACCTCCTCCCGGTTCGCCCACATTCTTCACCATGCCGCATACCCGCATCGGCCGGTTCAGCTTCTTGTAGAGATATGCAGCCAGTGCAGCATCATCGAGATCCGAAATGTCCTGCTTCTTGCAGAAAAGCGCATTCTGTACGAAGCCGGCCATCTCCTCCAGTTCCGCATGGTTGCAGGTTCCTCCGTCCAGTTTCCGGAGGTAGTCAAAAGCCCGTTTCTGCAGTGCGACGAGTCTCCCTGCAAGAACCATCTTCCAATCAACGGATAAATCCTTCAGTCTGTCGGGAACGACATTGTCAATGTTCTTGATGAAAACGATTTCCGCCTCCAGATCGTTCAGGTTCTCTATCAAAGCCCCGTGTCCGCCCGGACGGAACAGCAGCGAACCGTCTTCGTTGCGGAAAGGGGTGTTGTCGAGGTTTACCGCAATGGTGTCTGTGCTGGGCTTCTGTTCTGAGAACGTGACGTCGAACCCGATTCCGAATTTCGCCTCGTATTCCGACTGTTTCTCCGCTACCTTCTGCTTGAAGAGGTGCAGGTGTTCATGCGATACGGTGAAGTGTACATGCGCCTTCCTGCCGCTCTCCGCATAGCGTGCGGCTTCCACCAGGTGTTCTTCCATGGGCGTGCGCGCCCCATCCCCGTAAGAATGGAACAGGAGCAAGCCCTTCGGAAGCTGCCCGTAGTTCAGTCCCCCTTTGTTCAATAAGGCGGCGACGACGGCCTTGTAACGCCCTTCCGCCATCAGACTGTCCACGCTCTTGCCTTCCAGTTGCAGGCATTTGTCCGACAATTCCTCAAAGAAAGCAAAATGATGGATATTCGCAAAGAACTCCTTTTCAAAGTCGCTCGCAGGCATCTCGTGATCCCCATTGAGGAAAGCGAAGAGATTCTTGAACATACGGCTGGCTGCACCTGATGCCGGGACGAACTTGACCACCCGGTGTCCAGCCGACTGGTATTCTTTCCATTCCCGGCAGGCCTCCTCGCAGGCTGTCTCGTCCAGCACCTCGACACCTTTTCCCGGGGTGGCGGCACCTTCCAGTTTCAGAAAAGGAAATCCCCGTCTGAACTCTTCGAGCTGGCGGTTGATCTGCTCCTCGCTTATCCCTTTCTCAAGAATCTGTCTTAGGTCTTCTGTATTCAACATAATCGGTAAAGTATTAAAAAGATTGTTTTGTAAATGCAAAAATAACGAATTAAATTGGAAAGAAGAAACTAATTGTCACTTTTATTTCCGATTATATCGTTTTTCTTTGTACCTTTGTCCATGAACTATAAACGGAATGTTGCCTATGGAGGAGAAATTCATTTATACGGATGAAGAGAAGGAGAGGTCTGAACAGATACTTACGGAATTGCAGGATACCCTTGGACAGTCGTTTCTCGAAAACGACCTGCCGAAGCTGCGCAATCATTTGAGCAGGTCGATTGCAGCCAATGCCATCCGACGTAATGTCTTCGGACTGAATCCCATCCTTTGCGCACTGCAGACAGCCGCTATCGCCGTCAAGGATATTGGGCTGAAGCGCGATTCTGTTCTTGCAATTCTCCTGCATCAGAGCGTCCAGGACGGTAATCTGACGCTTGAGGAGATTGACAGCCGGTTTGGAGAGGGAGTCTCAAAGATCATTCACGGACTGATCCGTATCCGGATGCTATACCAGAAAACCCCTGTCATAGAGAGTGAGAACTTCCGGAATCTTCTGCTTTCTTTTGCGGAGGACATGCGTGTCATCCTGATTATGATCGCCGACCGTGTCAATCTCATGCGGCAGATCCGTGATGTCGAAAACAAGGAGGCGCAGCGCAGCGTGTCCGAAGAGGCAAGCTATCTTTATGCCCCTTTGGCACACAAGCTGGGACTGTACCAGCTGAAAAGCGAGCTGGAGGATCTCTCCCTGAAATACCTCGAGCATGACGCATACTACCTTATAAAAGACAAGCTGAATGCCACCAAGGCGGCCCGCGATGCGTATATCAGCAGCTTCATCACCCCTGTCAGCGAACATCTGAAGGCGGCTGGGCTGAAGTTCCATATCAAAGGACGGACAAAGTCCATCCACTCTATCTGGCAGAAGATGAAGAAGCAGAAGTGCGGGTTTGAAGGTATCTACGACCTTTTCGCCATCCGTATCATTCTCGACTCCCCGGCAGACAAGGAGAAGATGCAGTGCTGGCAGGCCTATTCCATCGTGACGGATATGTATCAGCCCAATCCGAAGCGGCTGCGGGACTGGCTTTCTGTGCCGAAATCCAACGGTTATGAGTGTCTGCACATTACGGTTCTCGGGCCGGACAAGAAATGGGTGGAAGTACAGATACGTACAGAACGCATGGACGAGATTGCCGAGCACGGTCTGGCTGCCCACTGGCGGTACAAGGGGGTGAAGGCGGAAGGCGGCATGGACGACTGGCTGGCTTCCATCCGTGCGGCTCTTGAAGCCGGAGACAACCTTGAGGTGATGGATCAGTTCAAGTCTGATCTTTACGAAAAGGAGATCTATGTCTTCACCCCCAAGGGTGACCTGCTGAAATTCCCCAAGGGAGTAACCGTACTCGACTTCGCCTATCACATTCATTCCAAGATCGGCAATCAGTGTGTGGGAGGGAAAATCAATGGCAAGAACGTGTCCTTCCGTACCGAGCTGCACAGTGGCGATACGGTGGAAATCCTCACGTCAACGACACAGAAGCCCAAGCAGGAGTGGCTCAACATCTGCAAATCGTCACGGGCAAAGGCCAAGATTCGTCTGGCACTGAAAGAAACGCAGGTCAAGGACGGACTCTATGCCAAGGAACTCCTCGAACGGCGGTTCAAGAACAAGAAGATAGACATAGAAGAGGCGACCATGGGGCATCTTCTGCGAAAGATGGGATTCAAGGAAGTGTCTGAGTTCTATAAGCAGATCGCCGAGGAAAAGCTCGATCCCAACTACATCATCGAGGAATATCAGAAGGTCTACAACCACGACCACAATCTCAATCAGCCCAAAGAGGCTGAAAGTGCGGAGAACTTTGAATTTGAGAACCCGTCGACCGAGTTCCTGAAGAAGAACGATGATGTACTTGTCATCGACCAGAACTTGAAGGGGCTGGACTTCTCGCTTGCCAAATGCTGCCATCCGATCTATGGCGATCCCGTCTTCGGGTTTGTGACCGTCAGCGGAGGTATCAAAATCCACCGCTGTGACTGTCCCAATGCGCCGGAGATGCGTAAGCGTTTCGGTTATCGGATAGTCAAGGCACGCTGGAGCGGAAAAGGCACGTCCCAGTATGCCATCACCCTGCGGGTCATCGGAAATGATGATATAGGGATTGTAAGCAATATTTCGAACATCATTTCCAAAGACGAGAAAATCGTCATGCGTTCCATCAACATCGATTCGCATGACGGACTGTTCTCCGGCAACCTTGTCGTTCTGCTTGACGACAATTCAAAACTGAATATGCTCATCAAAAAGCTCAGGACGGTAAAAGGTGTCAAAGAGGTCGTGAGGATATGATCTCCCGCTTTGAACGTGCATCAACCTGTCCTCGGGACTGCAGGATGAAGCGTGTCGGATTTTTCTAAAGAAAGAGACCGCAGCCACGTTTCATGCCATCCGACCTTGAGACAACAACAGGACAGCCCTTATATGACGAATCGCATATAAGGGCTGTTTCCTGTTTATCCAATTACTTGGACAGCAACATGAAAGAATGTCTAAGCAATTGCCAATAGTGCCGGCAGTCTTTTTGCTTGGGTGTATATCCACTACATGAAAGGGGAGTCACCGCCGGTTGTATTCCATCGGATGGGAGTGAACTGTCTGATTCCAATGCAAAGCCGATCTCCTTTGATCCGGATCTTTCATTTTCCGGCATCTTGCATAAGGCAAAGAACGACATCTTATTCTATTCCACCAGACTCAACATCAGAAAACAGTCTGTCTCTGAAATGTTGTATCTGTTCAATATGCCGGTATCATTACGGAACTCTTCCAGAAGTTGGTCGCGACTGTTCTTGCTCCTTGTCATCCATTCTCGGAACAGTTCGGCTGCACGCCGTGTGTTTCCCTGTGCCCATTGGCAATAACCGGCATTGAGATAATCCTCACAGGTCGGCGTGGCTGCAAGAAGCCTGTCATAGATCTTCGATGCTTTCTCAAGGCAGTTGTCTGACAGCATCGCCCAGGCAAGTACACGTTTCACGTTCTCGTCATCGGGATACTGATAGTCGAGGCGGAAAAGGTCGTCACGAATCTCATTTGCCCTGTCCAACTTCAACAGCGCCACACAGCGGTTCAAAGTATAGTTCTTATGCGCCGGATCGAGTTTCAATAAATGGGCATAGACCTTTTCCGCCGTGCTGTAATCTTCACAGGCAAGTGCCGCCCGCGCCTTCCCTTTCAATGCCCACAGATTGTCAGATTCATGCTGCAGCGCCTTGTCAAAGAACTGATAAGCCGCCTCCGGCCTGCCGATGTTGATATTTGTATAGCCCAGAAGAATCGCATAGCGCGGATCATCGCTCCGGAAGGTCGTGAGCAGTTCGGCAAGCTGGGTGAACCGATGATGCCTGTAAAGGTGTAATGCCATGCGCAGTTTGACCTCATCGAGCCCTGTCCCCATGAATGTCTTGTAGGTAAAAAAGAAAGTGTCTCCCATGAAGTTGCCCTTTCCGTTATCCACGAAAGGATTGATGAAATCATCTGCTGTACGATAGAGACGGAAAAAACGATAGAGATCCTGCAGATAAGTACGTCGAATAGCAACCGCATCCTGTGGATCATCTGTTGATGCAAGGGATCCCAGGGCCGCTTCAGAGCCCATTACTTCTTTCATGTTGGCAGGTAACTGGTTGATGACGTGCTCCAGAGCGAGTGCAAAAGAATACTTGTCCGAATCGCAGAAGTTACCTTTGTCCATGAGAATCTGTAGAAACCGTGAGTCTCCCAAACGCTGTGTCGTCGTGCGCAAGGCCGGATGCTCCAAATAGAAGGGTGTAAACCAGTTTACCATATCCCTGAAGAATGGAAAACGTTTCATCTGTCTGAAACCGCCGAAATAGATATCCGATCCCTGCTTCTGCATCTCCATCATCCGGCGTACCTTTTCTTCCATCTGTTCCATGCGTTTGTCTTCCGCATCCTGATGCAGGACATGCTCAATACTGTCGTCTTCCTTCTCGATGATACCGAGCCGGCCGATGGCAAGATTGGAACTGCGCATGAGGTCGGGCATGATGTCACGCTGGATCTTGTCATTATCTTTCTCGGCATCCTGACTATAAAAGAACTGGATCTGGAGCGTCAACAGTTCGTGGGTGACGGCTGGATCCTGACAGAGTTCACGCACAAGCGACTCCTGTTCGGGAAAAATATCCATTCCTTCAAAGACCGACAGCACCCAGCCAACCAATGCGCGCTGGCGGACAGACTCGTCGGTGGAACGCCGGTAGACAGAGACAAGCGTCTTGAACTTATTGACATCAAACAGGTTCATGGCTCCCATGCTGATGGCGCTCACGATGATCTGCTGGTCGCTGGAAACAATCGTCGGAGAAAGCAGCAGGTCGGTATAGAAGGCACTGTCTTCATCCGTCCATTGACAGGAGGTCCACAGCGCATTGAAAAGGCGGTCGACAAACTGGTGATGACGGTCGTAGAGTTCGTTCTTCCTCCGTTCCCGCTCAGCCCCAGACCGTAATGACAGCATTGCGACTTCCGACACGAAGGTCTCCAGAACCGTCCGGATAAGGTCGTGGCTCATGTTCAAATGGTCGCTTGTCCGAAAAGCATCAATATATGCGCCGGTATTCTTGCACCGCCAGCTGATTTCGAGATTGGCAGTGACCCGATAGAGCCGCTGCAGCAAAGCCCGATAGAGCGACTCACGTTGACGGTCCGGATAGCCCTTTCCCATGTAGTCTACCATCAGCTGGTAATCAGTTCGAATGGAGTCGAACTCTCTATGCCCTATGAGGGATGGATGCTGGATGTACAGCTGTTCTAATACTTCAATGGCTTTTCCCAGCCATTTGTCCATCAAAAGGTTAACCGCTTTGCTTAGAATATCCTCTACGTTCACCGTCTTGTGCTTTTATTACTAATATCCAGTTCTGTTCTTACTTTCCGCTCGTCAGGAAATTATGAGCCATGAGCAGATCCGATCGTCGGGGCGGCCCGATCTTCGTGTACTTGATGTCAGGCAGCGCACGCACCGTAGCATCGTCCACTTTCATGTACTTCTTTATCAGATCGGCATAATATTTCACGCCCTTTTTGTTAATCTGATCTACCGCCTTGTCGTACGCCTCGGCAAAAGCCGCTTCTTCGGTCTGGCGACGTACCTTATCCATCACGGCCACCACTCCGAGGTGTACGCCGGCATCTGCCGAACTGAAGATAACGTTGTTGTCAGCCTGCAAGGCCTTTGCAGCCTGCGGTTCGGCAAGCCAGTAGGCATCAATCTCGTGGTTCTGCAACATACGCAGCCGTACCATCACATCATTGATCTGTACACGGAATACCTGATACTTGGGCTTGCCTTTCCGTACTGCCAGATTGGTCAGCAGGTCGGTTGCTGAATATCGGGTCATTGCGACAATCTTGTCACTGAGGTCAGACAGCTTCTTCAGCTTGGAGCCGTGGTCTGCTATCAGCTGCCAGTCGAGATTCGTATCCGTCAGATAGTGCATCAGCACTTTCCGCTTGTGCTTCAACCGTTCTGTACGAACGAGATCGGTGAAAGCCGCCTGCACACTCCCGCCGGCCATTGCCGTATCGCAGTCCATCTGGGCATTGAATCTGCAAAGTCTGACATCTACTTTAACAGAATCATACAGAAGGCTGTCTTTCAACAGGTAAGCAGGCAGACAGTCCATCGTCGGCATCACAGCGATCTTGTAAGCCTTCTGATAAGCTTCCTGCTCTGCAAGTCTCTGTGCCAGCCGCTCTGCCTGCCGTTCCTTGTCGCTCTTGCCACAGCCGGCAAAAATGAGTACAAAGAGTATGGATAGGGAATTGATAAGTTTCATATAGTTGCAAATTTAAGAATAAATTTTGGAACTAAAAAAAAACTTATTACTTTTGTCCTACTTATGGCAAAAGACAAAATAGCTTATGTCTGCAGCAACTGCGGACAGGAAAGTGCGAAATGGATAGGCAAATGCCCCAGCTGCGGGCAATGGAACACATTTAAGGAAATCCGTATTGCCGCCGATACGGGCACCCAGGCAGCCCGGCATGCCGCTACGTCGCTGCGCAACACGGGGACAGGCGGTGCGGTCTCTGCGCTGGCCAATAAACCCCAGCGGCTGCGTGACGTGTCTTCGCACGATGAACCGCGGCTGGACCTGCATGACGGAGAGCTGAACAGAGTGCTGGGGGGAGGACTGGTTCCGGGAAGCATCGTTTTGCTGGGCGGCGAACCCGGTATCGGAAAGAGTACGCTGACCCTCCAGACAATCCTCCACATGACGCAGCGTGTACTCTATGTCAGTGGCGAGGAAAGCCCCCATCAGATAAAGATGCGTGCCGAACGCATAACGAAGGATATTGCTGAAAACGTCATCATCCTGTCAGAAACATCACTTGAACATATCTTCGAGCACATCCGAGACGTACAGCCGGATCTGGTGGTCGTGGATTCCATCCAGACCATCTCAACAGAAGATGTGGACAGCAGTCCGGGGAGCATCACGCAGGTACGTGAATGTGCGTCCGCACTGTTGCGCTTTGCCAAGACGAGCGGTGTGCCCGTGATACTCATCGGGCATATCAACAAGGAAGGAAGCATTGCGGGGCCGAAGATACTGGAGCATATCGTTGATACCGTCATTCAGTTTGAAGGCGACCAGCATTATATGTATCGCATACTCCGCAGCATCAAGAACCGTTTCGGTTCGACTTCCGAGTTAGGTATTTATGAAATGGAGCAGCAGGGATTACGACAGGTGAGCAATCCTTCCGAACTGCTGCTTGCAGAAGACCATGAGGGACTGTCAGGGGTGGCTATTTCAAGTACTATTGAAGGAATCAGACCTTTTCTTGTTGAGACACAGGCTCTTGTATCTTCTGCTGCATACGGAACTCCACAACGTTCAGCAACGGGATTTGACCAGCGCAGACTGAACATGCTGCTTGCCGTACTGGAAAAACGGGTGGGCTTCAAACTTATGCAGAAAGACGTGTTCCTGAACATTGCCGGCGGACTCCGTGTGACGGACATGGCCATGGACTTGAGTGTCATAGCCGCCGTCCTCTCATCGAATGTTGACACACCGATAGAACAAGGATGGTGTATGTGCGGTGAGGTGGGACTTAGCGGCGAGGTGCGTCCGGTAAGCCGGATAGAGCAGCGTATAGCTGAAGCCGAAAAGCTGGGGTTCAGTCATATCATTCTCCCGAAGTACAACCTGTCTGGGCTCAAGGGGAAATACAAGATACAGCTCCATCCCGTCAGAAAGGTGGAAGAAGCTCTCCGGGCATTGTTCGGTTGATGGCCGGATAAGGTCAGGAAACCGTGCGGCAGCAGACAGGAAAATATCCGTTTCTTACGTTGCCTACTCATTGATATAGGCACGGATGGCATCAGCCCAGACTTCATAGCCTTTGGCAGTCAGATGAAGTCCGTCACGACAGCAGTCCTCACGCATGGTCTTGGGACGATCCCCAAGGAGCGGAGTATAGAGATCGATGAAGGTGAGGGAATGGCGGATACAATAGTCCTCCAGCCTGTGGTTCAGCTGGATGATCATGTCCTCTTTTCCTTTCAGGAGCTTCCAGACACCGACACGTTCATTCAGCGGCAGGAGACTTTGCACATAGATCCGCGTGTCCGGATTGTTCCTGCGGATTGTTTCGATGACACGGACGATCCCTTGAAAGGTACGATCAACGGTCCATCCATGACTCAGGTCGTTTGTTCCGCACTCAAAGAATATCTTGCTGGGCTTATACGGCAACACCTGATTGAGGCGGTTGAGGATGCCCCTGCTGTCGTCTCCGATGATTCCGCGGTTGACGATCTTCGCCACATCCGGGAAAAAACGATTCCAGTCCTCCCCATACTCGGAGTGGCTGTCACCCAACATGATGATTGCCCCATCAGGTAACCTCCCCTCCCTCTGAAACTGCCTTACCTTTGCATCATAATGTTTTGTCCCATGATACATCACTTTCTGAGCCTGTACAGAAAGGAGAGTCAAGAGGAAAGAGAGAGATAGAAAGCGTAGTCTCATCATGCCTGAATTTGTCTTATAGTAAAGTTATTTCTATGCAAAAGTAAACAAAAAGGGGCAGACTGGGAAAGAAAAGTCCGGTTATCTATCCTGAAGGACAGATAGCCGGACTTTCTCATAAGGATTTTCCTAAATCATCTGTGTTCTCCGTCAATTCAATCTGCGCATGACTTTGCGGAGATAAGCCTGTGTCTTCGAAACGCTATAGCGGATGCCCCCGCTCCACAAGCGAATAGCCTTCTCTATGCTGTTCAACGGATTGTGAAAGCCCTGGATAATGACGAACATCTCCTTTGATTTGGCAGCACTGAAACGATCGGAGAGCGAATAACGCTTCTTGCTGCCAGAACTCTTGAGGATGTTGTTGCATTCTTTCACCAGTACAGGCGAAATCTGCAGCACACCCACATAAGAGCCATTGACAGCCGCAGCATTTCCCTTGCTTTCAATCTGGATGATAGCATTCATCACGGGTTCCCAGTCGAAGCCGTCATCTTTGGCAGATACTTCAACGTGTGAAGCAAAAATCATTAAGAAACAAATACTTACTACTTTTAAAATTCTCATCATTAAATCTTTTCCGAAGCCTTGGAAAGTGCTTCAAACAGCTGCTTTCTACGGCGTGTTCCTATGTGAGAATGAGTTACCACCACGCCTCGGCTTCATGTTAATGTTGCAAAGGTACGAAAAATATACCTGTAAACCAACCATTTAAGAATAATTATATAAAGTTTGAAATGAATTTAGATTATCAGAAAGGATGTGAACCCGCAGCTGTTCGAGGTCATAGGCAGCTTTTTCGAGGCCATACCTGATAATTTGCAGCAGTGGAAAAGAATGCGTAACTTTGTCCTGAAAATCGGCAAACAAGACAACAGGACAAGGAAAGAAAACAGGACTTGGGAAAGACCATCCGATTTGATCGGGCTGCGGGGGGGGCGGACGCAAGTCTCCTCCTGCCCAAAGCGGTCGCAAAGGCAGCTGTCTCAGACTGCTGCACCTCTTCCGTAAAGGTCGGCCGGTCTCTCTTGCTGTATGGCATGATGACGCCAGGAATGAACCCGGCCTCTTTCCAATGTGCCGATGCCCGACACCGGGCGTATTGATGGCCCACACGCTTACAATCTGTCGCCCATATGGGAAGCAAAGCTATGCGCGTGAAAGGAAAAGCTGATGATGCCACATAAAACAAAATGAGACAAAGCGTTGGCCGTATTCCTGTCAACGACAGAGCAATGTGAGATTTTCAGGACATGCCTTGATAGAATCAAAGTTAGAAAAGATGGTGAAACGAAGAAGAAAACGTAACAACAGGAAATATAAGAACAGAAAGCTGTGGCGGTTGGCGGGCTGTGGCCTGGCTGCTCTGACCATGCTTCTGATCATAGACCTCAAACCATGGCACAGACCGCATGCGACAGTCAGCGACAAATGGCCCTATCACGACATGACGAAAGGGGAATACGCCAAAGACTTTGACGGCCTTGACATCTCCCGACATCAAGGAAGGATACACTGGGATGAGCTGGTAGATGAGAATCCGCAGCTGCAATTTGTTTACATAAAGGCGACGGAGGGAAGTTCAATGGCAGACCCTTTCTATAAACAGAATTTTGAAGAAGCGAAAAGAAAGAGGCTGCTTGTCGGTTCCTACCACTTCCTTACTCGCCGTACATCGATGTCCGAGCAGGTTGATAATTTTCTGTCACATATTGATTTGGACAGGCAGGATCTGCTGCTGCTCGTCGACATAGAAAAAGACGGTACACGGGGCTGGAACCGCAGACTCATCCAGAAGAACCTTGCAGAGTTTATCCGCCTGGTAAAGGACCGTACAGGTCATGCACCTATGATTTATACCAATGAAGTGTACTACCATCAGAATCTCTATCCGGACTTCAACCGTTATCACCTGTTCATTGCAAACTATAACGTCTCTCCTGAACTACTTGGTGCAAAGCATGATATATGGCAATCAAGCAAGCGTGGAAGAGTACGTGGCATCTGGACCTATGTAGATATAGACCGGCTGCGGGAGGGGGTATCGGTAGATGCTATCAAGATGCCTTGACTCCTATTCCCCCTCACGGTAAGTTGCTGTTGTCAACGATGACCACTGCCTTTCCTTACCCGTCAGCCTCTGGCATCACCCGTCACCGTCAGTTTCCACCAGCCGGCTTTACCCGATGACCTTAAATCTGGCGAACTTCAGCAGGAGCTGCTTTCTCCCGGCATTACGGAACTCGACGGTTGCCTTTGCATTCTCACCTGTACCCTCGAGCCCCAAGACTTTACCGATGCCGAACCGCTGATGTTCAATGGTCATCCCCACACGAAGCCCGGACGTTGAGGCCGAGGCGGAATCTGCTGCACTGGAAGAAGAAGCTGGGAGTGTCCTTCCCCCATTTGTCATTGCAGAAGAAAGCCGCTTGAAGTTGCCTCCTTCGCAGAGAATCCTGCGCTTTGTACGCTCGGACAGGGGATCAACTGCCGCCTCCGGCCGCTTCCGTTCCGTAATCTTCGGTTTCGGATCAGCACGGAACTGGCTGGCTACCGGGTTCGCATTCTGCCATCGAGCCCCCATCTGTCTGTATTCCTGTCCCCATGGCCGACTGCCCGTATAGGGCCGGTTAGGTTCATATTCACGTGTACTTCCGCCACTCCGCTTACATGGATCATCATCCCAAGGCATTTTCTGCCGTTGAGTTCTAAAGACATCGGAACCATTGTTCTCCTCCTGAAGCAGTGAAGCATCTATATCGTCCAGGAAACGGCTGGGATCGTCAACCTGCATCGTCCCGTACCGGAAACGATTCCTGGCGTTTGTCAGAATACAATGCCGTTCCGCACGTGTAATGGCCACATAAAGCAGCCGACGCTCCTCTTCCACCTCGCGTCTCGAACCGGATGCCATCGGACTCGGAAAGACGTTCTCCTCCAGTCCGACGACAAATACAGTGGGAAATTCCAGTCCCTTCGCTGCATGAATCGTCATCAGGGTCACTTTGGGCGTGTCGTCGTCTTTTTTGTCAGCGTCAGTATACAAAGCCACTTCCTGAAGATAGTCGGTCAAATAAACGTTCTCTTCCCGGCCTTCCTCCCGGCCGATGTCGACAAAATCCTGCATAGCCGACATGAACTCTTCCAGATTCTCACGCCGTGCCAGATCTTCCGGGTCACTCCCCGAACGAATATCTGCACCGATGCCGCTTTCCTCTATGATTTCACTCCCCAGCTCATAGGCGTCAGTCAGTGCCGCCTTTTTTATAAATCCACTGATCAACGTCTTGAAAGCAAGGAGCTTCGTCAATGTCCCCTTGTTGACATTCAGTCCGTATCCAGTCGGGTTGAGGATTGTCTCCCACAGCGAGACAGCATGGTGCTGGGCACAGTCGACGATCTTCTGGACCGTCGTGCTGCCGATTCCGCGTGCCGGATAATTGATGATCCTCCGGAAAGCCTCTTCGTCATCAGGATTGGCAACCAGACGGAAATAGGCGATGATGTCCTTGATTTCCTTTCTCTGATAGAAAGACAGTCCACCGATGATTTTATAGGGTATCCCTTGCTTGCGGAACTCATCTTCAAAAGGACGGCTCTGCGCATTCGTCCGATAGAGGATGGCAAAGCTGCCATAATCACATCGTTCATCACGTTTGATACGCCTCAGCTCACCGGCCACGACCATCGCCTCTTCCCGGTCGCTGTAACAGGGCTTGTAAAGCACCTTATGTCCTTCGCCCTCTTCTGAATAGACCTCCTTGGGAATCTGCCGCTCATTGTGTTTCATCAGCGAGTTCGCAGCCTGCACGATAAGCTGTGTGGACCTGTAATTCCGCTCCAGCTTGAAAAGTCTTGCATCGGTGAACTTCTCTCTGAAGTCAAGGATGTTGTCGATATTCGCCCCGCGGAAAGAATAGATGCTCTGGTAGTCATCGCCCACGACACAGACGCGGCGGTGTGTATTCGCCAGCTGGCTGATGATGCTCACCTGGGCAAAGTTGGTGTCCTGGTACTCGTCTACAAGAATATACTCAAAGAGCTGTCCATACTTTTTCCTTACATCCACGTGGTCGCGGAAAAGAAGATAAGTATACAGCAGAATGTCATCAAAGTCCATGGCGTTCGCCTGCCGGCATCTCGCCTCGTAAGCCTTGTAGATCTGATAGACTGCCGGCATACGGGCATTCCTGTCCCGATTGAGTGCAGCACGGTCTTCTGCATATTCAGAAGCCGTTATGAGGCGGTTCTTTGCCATGGAGATGAAGTTATGGACCGCTGCCGGCTTATAGGTCTTCTCATCGAGTCCCAAGGCTTTTACAATGCTCTTGATGAGTGAACGTGAATCGGTCTCATCATAGATGGTAAAATTGTGTCCGAATCCTATCAGTTCGCCTTCACTACGAAGGATACGGGCAAAGATGGAGTGGAAAGTACCCATGTATAGCCGTCGTGCCTCACCTGCCGTCGTGATCTGCGCTATTCGTTCTTTCATCTCCTTCGCCGCCTTGTTCGTGAACGTAAGCGCAAGGATATTCCAGGGTTTCAGCCCTTTCTCGAGCAGATAAGCTATCTTATACGTAAGTACACGGGTCTTGCCGGATCCGGCACCGGCAATCACCAGTGAGGGACCTGCACAATATTCTACTGCTTTGCGCTGGCTTTCATTCAAAGCGCTGAGGAGTTCTTCTTCCCTTTCTTGATGATCCATTTTGCTTTTTCAGGAGATAATCTTTATTCGGTCATTAAACAGAATGGCAGAACAATATGCCTTTCTGCATTATTCATGTTCCTCGGGAAAAGGAGCGATAAAAGTCATCTGATGTTCGATCTGTCCGATCCGTTTACGCATATAGGGACCCGGTGTCTTGGAAGAGAATCGGCGTGGATTGGGCAAGGTAGCCGCTATAAGCGCACAGTCGCGCCGATCCAGCTGTATGGCCTCCATCCCGAAATTCTGTTCGGCACAGGCTTCTACACCATAGATACCATCGCCCATCTCAATTGAGTTCAGATAAACTTCCATAATGCGTTGCTTGCTCCACAAGGTCTCTATGAGGAATGTGAAATAAGCCTCCAGCCCCTTCCTCACCCACGAACGTCCCTGCCATAGAAAGACATTCTTTGCCGTCTGCTGCGAAATAGTCGAACCGCCACGCAGTTTCTTGCCTTTCTTCAGATGCTCCTCCGCCGCCATCTCTATAGCCTGGTAGTCAAATCCGTGATGGATCAGAAACCGTTGATCTTCACTTGCCATCACGGCTACCGGCATCGACTTCGGCATCTTTTCCAGAGGAATCCAGTCATGATAGAGTTTGACGGACTCCCCCTTCCCTATCTGCTCAAAGCAGCGGCTGATCATCAGAGGAGTAAAATACACAGGGACGAAGCGATAGGCCACTACCGTCAATATTGTGGAAATAAAGGTCAGGACAAATACCCACCTTATCACTTTAAGAACCTTCTTAACCATAGGGAATGAATTTCTGTCTGCAAAGTTACTAAATCTTATCGGATGGCAAGCAGGCAGGAATGGATTTTTCTACACAAGGCAGACATCCATCATCAGCCTCAGGTCCGTCTGATATTGGACGCCTGCAGCAAAAGCCAGATCAACCCGTTTAAGAGAGTTCTTCCGTTAAATACATAGATTGGACATGGATAAAGGCTTATGCACTTGCAGGGTATGGCTGTCCAGGATCAGAGGGGCTTCAAAGGAGGATAAACTACAAGATAAAATGCAGAAAAGGAAAATTGATACGATGCCTGTCCATCAGCCTGTCTTTCCGTCTTCTACAACCAACTTATTCCCACATCATCGGTGTTTGTAAACTGTTTTCATGCAACCCAAGCTGACATATGCCCTTCTGGCTTCTGAAAGATGCCTGATTGACTTGCAACAGATGCTCTTTTAGCGTGTTACCAACGCCCTTTTGAAGACCAATTAAGCACCTTTTACAAACGACTTAATAACCAATTGATTGACTGTTGGTTACAAACCTACTTTCTGCACGTTTCTTTTATATTTGCAGATGATTTGTTTGGGATTATGTAATGACTTTTCAGAATCTCATCTGTCTTTTCACCATATTAAATTGAAAAGACTTTTATATCGGAGGATGATAACAGGATAGCCAGCTGACGGTCTTGGCTATGTTTTTGTTGAATGAATCACTTCGGTTCTTCCGTTAAAGCCATACGAAAAGCATCCAAGCATTTAACGGAAGAACCTTTTAAAAGAAGGAAATCCAGAAATTTTTGGGGATTGTACAAAAGCAGAAACCGGCCGGTTTTATCCGTACATCCGTCCTTTCCGTCCTCATTGAAAGTGCCCGATGGCCTGCCAAAGTGCGTCATCAGGCAAAGGAGACTCTACACAGATGTTCTCTTTGGAAACGGGATGGACGAACTCTACGCGATGACTCAGCAGACTGATACTGCCGTCAGGATTGGAACGGGGTGCTCCGTATTTCAGATCCCCCTTTATGGGACTGTCAATATTGGACAGCTGGCAGCGGATCTGATGATGGCGGCCTGTCATGAGGTTGATTTCCAGCAGCGTGTACCGGTCAGACCGGTTGATGGTCTTATAATGCAAGACAGACTTCTTGGCGGTCGGAATCTGGTGGTTATAAGCATAGCTTTTGTTCTGCCGCTCATTGCGCACAAGCCAGTCGGTCAATGTCGCCTCCGGATCGAGAGGAGGACGTGTGACAATCGCCCAATAAGTCTTGTGGATCTCGCCATTGCGGAACATATTGTTCAGACGCGTCAGTGCCTTTGAGGTTTTCGCAAAGACAACCAGCCCCGATACAGGACGGTCAAGCCTGTGAACGACCCCAAGAAAGACATTACCGGGTTTCTGGTACTTCTCTTTTATCCATCGCCTGACGATCTCTGAAAGCGGCTCATCACCGGACTTGTCTGCCTGGACGATTTCGCCCGGCTCCTTGTAGACAATGATAATGTGGTTATCTTCGTAAAGTACTTGCATAGTATAGTAAGGAAAAAGGGAATCTCCCCCCCTGCTCCTCCATCAAGGAAAGATAGCTGACGGAAACGGATTCCCACCGGACATCATAAGCCCCTGTCCCGGGACAGCAAGGGAGATTCTGACATTGAGTTTCCCCCTTCCCATAACAGGAAGGGGGAAACGGAATTACATATTCATACCACCGTCAACCTGGATAACCTGACCGGATACGTAGCTTGACAGGTCGGAAGCGAGATAGACAGCCGTATTGGCAATATCATCGACCGTACCGCCACGGCGAAGCGGAATCTTGGAAATCCATTCCTTGCGGATGTTCTGCGGCAAGGCCTGTGTCATAGCGGTATCGATGAAACCGGGAGCAATGGCATTGGCACGGATGCCCTTGGGACCCATCTCCTGACCGATGCTCTTTGCCAAAGCGATAAGGCCGGCCTTCGAAGCTGCATAGTTGGCCTGACCGGCATTGCCATGTACCCCTACCACACTTGCCATGTTGATGATGCTTCCGCTGCGCTGCCGCATCATCACCGGGATACAGGCATGGATAAAATTGAAGGCACTCTTCAGGTTTACAGCAATGACGGCATCCCACTGCTGCTCGGTCATACGGAGCATGAGACCGTCCTTCGTGATTCCGGCATTATTGACAAGGATGTCGATAGATCCAAACTCTTCCTTGACCAGACCGACAACCTCTTCCGTCTGTGCGAAGTCGGCGGCATTGCTTGCATAGCCCTTGGCCTTTACGCCTTTTGCAGCGATTTCCGCCTCGGTAGCCTTGCCGTTCTCGTCGATGACAAGGTCGGTGAATGCAATATTTGCACCTTCTTCTGCGAACCTCAATGCGATAGCCTTGCCGATACCGCGTGCAGCACCTGTGATGAGGGCTGTCTTTCCTTCCAATAATTTCATGTTGTTTTGATTTATACTGTTAGTTCCTATATTTGTTATGTTGATTTCTGATGATTGCCAGACCGGTACACTCCAGATAGAACGTACCCGCAAGGAGACCTCTTCCTGTACCGTGCCAGCGGACAAGACGGACTACTTCAGCCCGCTTTTGCCCAATGCACCATATACGACCTTGGCAACCAAGGGACGGGAGGACTCTTCCGTCAGCCCGTGTCCGAGGCGGCCATAGATGAACGGCACCTCTAGCCCCTTGATGCAATAATGTGTGATGTCTGCGACCAGTTCGACATTGTCAATATCAAACTCACCGTCTTCCTTGGCATCTGCATAGACCTTGCGGAAGAGTTCGATTTCGTCTTCATCAAAGTTCTTGCGGACCTTCTCGACCATCCATATATTCCGGAAGAACTCCGCACGCAGATTGCCGTTGCGCATCACGGTTTCCTTGATCATGCTGAGATGTGTGTATATCAGCTCAATGATTTTGTCCTGCGGACTGATCTTCTTCGCGGCTACCTCGTCCAGTTTGTCCGACAACCGTTCCAGCTCCGACTCTATGACGGCATAATATACGTCATCCTTGCTCTTGAAGTAAGTATAGAGCGTACGCCTTCCCTTTTCCGAAGCCTTCGCTATATCGTTCATTGTCGTGTTGGCAATGCCGTTCTTTGCAAAGAGCTGGCGTGCCACATCAACAAGTTTCTGTCTGGTTTTCGATATTGACATACCTTTGTTATTCCTCTGTTATACGATTTGCACATTGCAAATATCATGTGCAAAATTATATATTATCTTGCAGACTTACAAATTTAGAGAGGAAAAGTTTGATATTATTTAATCTTTTTATCCTGTCGGTTGTTCTATTTCTCTCTTTTCTGATGTCGTTTTTCCTTTCCCCTCGAAGTGTCCTGACCCGAGACGGGAAGCCCTCCCGGGCGCAGAAGCCCCCCTCTTCCCGCCCGCCAGACAGGACGGTTCACCGTATCCGTGCAATCCGAATACCGATACTTGAAGGATGCGACATCATATAATGGTAGAAAGTCTCTACGGGCTCTATTACCTGACGGCCATTCTGTTCAAGACTCGATGCGTTCAGCAGATGCAGTCCGTCCCTATGCCAGACCGCAAAGCCAAGATGCGTGGTGTCCAGTTCACGTTTGCTGGTTACAATGGCAATTATGTCTCCGTCACGGACCACCGTTTTGAGCAGCCCGCTGTTTCCCAGCTGGCTCTTGGGAATATAACGTATCCTCGTTCCATTGCTTGCATCCTCCAGTTTCTTCAGTCCGGCGACACGCTCCGGACTGTTTTTCAGCATATCGTATGCCGGTACATTCAGGGTCATGTAGTTGATCTTCAGAGTCTGGACAGCTGTAAAAGGAGGAACGGGGGTATTGATTTCCGCAATGAATCCCATGCGGACATTGTCCTCCAGCCACCAGTGGAAATAATGCAGACGGCTCAGGTATCCGGTCTTCCCGCCTCGATAACGTATCTGCTCCAACTGATGTACGAAGTCGGAAAAACGGATTTCATCTCTTTCTATACACAAAACCAACGCAGTTACAGTCTCTATGAAGGTGGTGCAGTCCAGTCCGTGCAGATTAACCACCAGCTTCTCATCTGTATTCCGGTCCAGTGTATGTGCCACGTACGGTGTGCCGACAAAAATCCTGGCAACTTTCAAGATGAGCTGCCCGTGAGAAAGCCGGCGCCGCAGAGGGACGGTTTCCCGCAGAATCCTGCACACCAGCATACTGTCAGCCTTTGAATATCTGTCAACATAGGTCGGCAGCGTGTCGCTCGCAGTCATCTTTCCGTCTGAAGCGGTGTATGACCACTGCCGTATCAGGTCTGTTGTGTCGGCTGTTACAGTCTGCTGTTCCTGCCTGCTCTTCGCTCCGCATGCGGTCAGGACAAACAGGGGCGGAAAGATAAAGATATACTTCAGTTTCATTCTCATAATCAATGATCATACTAACTTTTACAAATTATTAAATACGATTCGGAAACAGCTTCATTATTAACGCATTCATTGAGCTTAAATCGCACGGTGTTCTGTGTGCAGATTCTCTTAAACAGGCCGTTCCTTACAGTGTCCGGAAAGACATGCCCTCTACCTCCAACTGGCTGCGTTGATTTTCAGCAGCGTGCAGCACGCCTTTGTCACGAAACAATGGTTCCGTACCGGCAGCAGACCGCAATGGTGTTGACGCCCAGCACGCATGGTGTCCACCAACAGAACAGGTGGTGACAGGCATCCGCACGAAAGCCGGAGGTGGTGACTTCCCGGTCAATGGAATCTTTATAAGCAAGCGGCTGATGACAGGCGGATGGGAAATGTCCACCGAACAGCGATATCCCTGGAGTCCTGTTGCACGGCCTTCTACTTCATCTTCCTCCTGCCAAAATTGAAGCCGGCATACAGATTCACGTTCCCGAAGAAATTGTTGGTTGAGAACTTGCTTCGCCGGTAATTATAGGCATGGAAGACTGCGCTCATGCCCGCATACCATCTGCTGTTGTTCCATACAAGTCCGAAACGTCCGATGCCGTCAAAATTGATGTTGTTGAACTTGAAGTCGCTGAAAGAGAAACTGCGGTGTGTGACATCGCCCGTACTCCGCTTATACGCCAGTGCCATGGAGAGCGAACCCGCCAGCAGCCAGTTATGGGCAAACACCCAGTTGTAGGCATATCCTCCGCTGACCGAAACATCCGTGTATTTCACCTGACTGAACATCAGCGTACTGTCGATCGGCGTGTCGTCCAGCCGGCTGCCCATCCGGTCGGCAACGATCCTGCCCAGTTCCTCCCAGTCTACATCCAGACTGTGGCGGGTATATCCGATGCCGATCAGCGGGCTTCCCGCCGAATGGCGTTGTATCGTGCTCTGGCTGAAGGCCGCCGGATAAGAAAAGCGTCGGTGGTTGAAGATATAATACAGATTGAAGCCTTTGATGGTGGAGGTCAACCCGCCGAACCCACAGCCACGGACAGCATCCGTATCAACCTTCCTGCCCAGATACAACTGTCTGATTTTGTAATCATTTCCCGTCTTTCGATAATAGATGTCAAGCCCTATCATCGAACTGTACAGGCTCAGATCATATTCCTGCCGGGGGCTGTCGTTTCTATGCCAGAAGTCCAGATGCTTGATGTCAAGCGTATAGCCGAGGAAGATCCACCGCCAGCCGAAATACGGTCCGACACGGACCGTAGCCTCGGGGGCAAAGGTGATGCTCTGTCCGCTCGAACTGCTCAGGCGGTACACCTCATACGTGTTCGTGTTCTGCAGCATAAAGGCGAAGTTGTACCGTTGCGGTTCTATGTAAGCAGTGTCAATCTCGTTGAATTTATGTACAAACCGGCTTTCTTTGTTGTGATGGTGTCCGGACCGGTGTGCCGTCGTTTCTCTGCGCATCCATCTCACGGAATCCAAAGCCTGCCAGCCGACGGTTCGCAGCCTTCCACTGTCTGTCCTCTGCGTTGTACAGTCGGACGACATCCGCATGGAAACGGCATGCAAAGTGTTTTCTCCCGCTACAAGAAGGAGAACGAAAAGACAGATCCTGTGGATTAAGGGCTGCTTCATCGTGAATTGACAGATCGATAACAAATTTTCCAGACAGGCCATCATATTTTCCCAAGAACACGGTCCATCACCCAGTTTGTCGGCGTTGCACTGACACTTGTACAGTCGCAGGCGCCATATCCCTGCATGTCCTCAATGACCGACTTGATGATCGGAAGCTGCACATAGGGAGGATTGGGCACTTCCATTTCCTTCACCCCCTCACTGGTGCAAAGCCGGATAGGTGAATATGTGTAGACCGAGAACGACAGCCTGCCTTTGGATCCGTAGATTTCTATGCGGTCCTCGCGTGCGCTCTCATGGGCTGCAAAGCACCAGGCACCGCTCCCAGTCAGTCCGTTCTCGAAGCGGAACACAGCATTCACCGTGTCCTCCACATTATACAACCCGACACGATTGGCGGTATAGCCGTGCGCCTTCACGATGACGCCGAAGAGCGTCTGCAGAAGGTCGAGCTGGTGAGGGGCGAGGTCGTAGAAATACCCTCCGCCGGAGATGTGCGACTGCAGCCGCCATGGCAGCTGCGTGTTCTGTTCGTAGTCCAGGTCGCGGGGCGGGACGGCAAAACGCACTTGCACCGTGAGGATTTTGCCCAGTTCGCCTGCGTCTACAATCTCCTTCACCCGTTTGAAATAAGGTAGATATCGGCGGTAGTAAGCCACAAAACAGGGTACACCGGTCTGTTCAGATATTCGGTTGATACGCACACAGTCTTCATACGAGGCCGCCAGCGGCTTCTCTATATAGCATGGTTTTCCGGCGCGCATCGCCATAATGGCGAAGGTGGCATGGGCAGAGGGAGGGGTGGCAATGTAGAGGGCATTGACATCCGCATCGTCCACCAGTGCCTGCGCATCTGTGTACCAGCGTTGGATGCCATGACGTTCAGCGTATGAACGGGCTTTCAGCTCGCTGCGGCTGAACACGGCGACGACATGCGAACCCATCACCTCATTGAAGGCAGGCCCGGACTTTTTTTCCGTTACTTCTCCACAACCTATGAATCCCCAGTTGATCTGTTTCATTTTTACACATTGTCTTTTGCAGAATAGCAGGAATCGTGGCAGGAAAACATGACCAATGTCCACACCGAATCATCCTGTCTACTGCAAAATTACAAAAAACCACCAACTTACCATTACTAACAATTAACTTTTTATGAGCTTTCACCTAAAGAAAAAAACATTTTCTTGATTCCACAGGCTTGTAAATCACACTTTTTATGTAAATTTGCAGTAATTTACAGACACATAAACAGCACTATGATCATTAAGAAATCAGAATTCACCATATCTTCGCCGTCAATAGCAAGATGCCCGTCAGACACCAAAGCTGAATATGCCTTTATCGGGCGGTCGAACGTAGGCAAGTCAAGTCTTATCAACATGCTCTGCAACCACAAAGGACTGGCAAAGACCTCGGCCAAACCGGGCAAGACACTGCTCATCAACCACTTCATCATCAATAACGAGTGGTATCTGGTCGACCTCCCGGGATATGGCTATGCCAAAAACTCCAAGACGGTGAGAAACAAGCTGGAGCAGATGAACGCACAATACATCCTGCAGCGCAAACAGCTTGTCAATGTATTTGTACTGATAGACATCCGGCATGAGCAACAGAAGATCGACCGTGAATTTGTCGACTGGCTGGGAGAAAGCAACATTCCTTTCTCCATCATCTTCACGAAAGCCGACAAGCTGTCGCCTTCCAAAGCGAAATCGAATGCCCTGCTGTGGATGAAGAAACTGGAAGACAGATGGGAGGCACTCCCACCCTACTTCATTACTTCCGCAGAGACGAAAGCAGGGAAAGAGGAGGTGCTGGACTATATCGAACAAATCAACAATACATTAGAATAGGAGCATGGCGCAGATTCCTTATCTTGATGTGCAGCACCTGACAAAAAGTTTCGGTGCACAGGTTCTCTTCAAAGACATTTCCTTTTCCATTGCAGAAGGGCAGCACATCGGGCTCGTGGCACAGAACGGTACGGGGAAGTCCACCCTGCTCTCCATCCTCACGGGCAAGGAGAGTTATGATAGCGGTTCGATCATCTATCGTAACGACCTGCGTGTGGGAATGCTCGAACAAAGCCCGAAGTTCGACCCGGAAGAGAGCGTACTGGATGCGTGCTTCAATCATGAGGGAAACCCGGAGCGCATCCTGAAAGCGAAGCAGATACTTACCATGCTGAAGCTTCACGATCTGGAACAGCCGATGGGACAGCTGAGCGGCGGGCAGCAGAAACGTGTCGCACTGGCAAACGTGCTGATCCTGGAGCCCGACTTCCTCATACTCGACGAACCGACAAACCATCTCGACCTGGAGATGATCGAATGGCTCGAAGGCTGTCTATCCCGTGGGAACAAGACCATTTTCATGGTTACGCACGACCGCTATTTCCTTGACAACGTGTGCAATACCATCCTGGAACTGGACAACCAGACTGTTTACACCTATCGTGGCAACTACTCCTATTATCTGGAAAAACGGCAGGAACGAATCGACAACACAAGGGCCGAGATAGCACGTGCCAACAACCTGTACCGGACCGAGCTGGAATGGATGCGCCGTATGCCGCAGGCACGCGGGCACAAAGCACGCTACCGTGAAGAAGCCTTCTACGAGCTACAGGCAAAAGCCAAACAGCGGATTGAAGAAAGACAGATACGCCTGAAGTCCTCCAGCGTGTATATCGGAAGTAAAATCTTCGAGTGCCAGTATGTCTCAAAGAAGTTTGATGACAAAATCATCCTCGACAATTTCTATTATAACTTCTCACGGTTTGAGAAGATGGGAATCGTCGGCAACAACGGAACCGGAAAATCCACTTTCGTCAAGATGCTCCTCGGCAAGACTGCACCGGACAGCGGCAGGTTCGACATCGGGGAGACGGTCCGCTTCGGCTACTTCTCACAGGAAGGTCTGCAGTTCCGTGAAGACCAGAAGGTAATCGACATCATCACGGACATTGCCGACTACATAGACCTGGGCGGCGGAAGACACATGACAGCATCGCAGTTCCTCAACTACTTCCTCTTCTCCCCGGAGGAACAGCACAACTATGTGTATAAGCTGTCGGGTGGAGAAAAACGCAAGCTGTATCTGTGTACCGTACTGATGAAGAATCCGAACTTCCTCGTGCTGGACGAGCCTACCAACGACCTGGACATCCAGACCTTGCAGATACTTGAAGAATACCTGCAGGACTTCCCCGGCTGCGTCATCGTCGTGTCGCATGACCGTTACTTCATGGACAAGGTTGTAGACCATCTCCTCGTGTTCAAGGGAGAGGGTGAAATACAGGATTTCCCCGGCAACTACACTCAGTACCGTGATTTCCAGAAGATGAAATCCCAGGAGGAAGAGCAGCAGAAAAACCTCAAATCAAAGAAACAGACGGAGGAGACAGCCGGAAAGGAGTACCGCAACCATACGAAACGGAAGATGTCTTTCAAGGAGAAACGTGAATACGAGCAGCTCTCAGACAAGATCTCTCAGCTGGAAGCGGAGCAGAAACAGCTTGAAGAAGCCCTCTGTTCAGGCAGACTGTCTGTGGAAGAACTCACCGAAAAAAGCAAGCGGCTTCCCCTTTTGAAAGAGCAATTAGACGAAATGGAACTCCGGTGGCTGGAACTGTCAGAGCTGGCCTGACCGCTCGTTCCACGGGGATGGCAAAGGAACTCTATACCGTTCGGCGCAAAATCCATTGCGGATAAAACGAGGATGTGTCAAAACCCGATTCCGGCCAAAGACAGCTGTCAGTCGGTTGTAAAGAACAACCGCTGCCAAAGAGCTGATGGCTCAATGGCAGCGGTTGTCTTAAAATTGATGAGGGATTGAAACCGTCAACAGGAAAGGAAACTTTCCGGGCTTTGAGTATTGATACTTCCTCAAGCCATCTCTGCCTGTACACCGGTTGCAGAATTTTCCACAGAACCATGTTCTACAGGAAATAGTCTTCCAGTTCCTTTATCGCCCCATCCGTTCTCTCGGAAATGTTCTTTATGACGAAGCCGTCCTCCATCAATACAATCCTGTCGCTTATATCTGTCGTATGATGAAGATTATGGCTGGAGAGGAGGATCGACGCATGGCAGCGTTTCTTATATTCCAACAGCAGGGTTTTCAAATGATTCTGACTGCTCGGATCAAGGAAATTGAAAGGCTCGTCAAGAATCACAAACTGCGGAGAAGGCAGCAAGGCGGCTGCAATACCGATCTTCTGCTTATTACCGGCAGAAAACTCTCGGATATATTTCTGCCGGCCGAGGATCTCGTCACCGAGAAAGGGTCTGTAATCTTCCAGAAGCCCCTCAACATCTTGCTTCTCTATGCCGTTTGCTTTGGCAATAAAGGTAAAGTACTCCCTCGGCGTAAGGAAATCGATGAGGAAACCTTCTTCCAGATAAGCGGCAACATACTGTTTCCACGCTTCGTCAAGATGAGAGATATGCTGTGCGGTCTCGCCGTCTTTTCCGTGTCGCGGCACGGAGGAATTATCCATTACATTGAAAAACACCTTGCCGCTATCTGCCTTGACGAGATTCAGGATAAGGCGGAACAGTGTCGTTTTCCCTGCACCGTTATTACCGACAAGGCCGATGATTTCACCCGCCGGAAAGCAGAATTCGGGGATGAAGACTGCCGTCTTATCCCCGAATTTCTTTATCAGTTGACTAACGGATATTTCGACCATGACAGTTCTTGAACTTCTTGCCGCTGCCGCAGGGGCATGGGTCGTTAGGACGCGGCATCTTGTCTGCACGGTAAGGAGTGTGGCGTGCCTGCTGCGCTCCCTCACGGGTATCCTGCCGTGCGGCAGCCGTCTGACCGGGATCGTCAAGATCTACCTTCTCTTCATTGTAACGCTGTGAACGCTGCTCCGGGGCAGCCTCCTGCACCTCCTCGGCCGGCTGCATCTCCGGAATCTGACCGCGCATGAGCACACTCGCCGTACGGTTGTTCATGTCGTCGATCATGTTGTCCCACAGCTTCACGCTCTCCAGTTTGAAGATGAGCAGCGGATCTTTCTGCTCGTAAGAAGCGTTCTGGACGGAATGCCGCAGGTCATCCAGCTGGCGGAGGTTCTCCTTCCAGTCGTCGTCAATGATATGGAGCAGGATGACCTTCTCGAACTGTTTGACGACCGACTTGCCCTCGCTCTCATAGGCCTCCTTCAGGTCGCAGGGAATGTTGTAGACACGCTTGCCGTCAGTGACGGGCACCATGATGCGTTCGTACATGGCTCCCTGGTTTTCATAGACCTGCTTGATGACAGGCCATGCGACGGTCTGGATGCGCTCGGTCTTGCGCATGAAAGCCTCCATGGCCTGCTGGAAGCTGCGTTCCGCCAGCTCGTCATGGTCAACGTTCATGAACTCGTTCTCTGTGAACGGACACTCTATCGTCAGAATCTTCAGAAACTCTTCCTTGCAGCCTTCGTAGTCGTTCTTTTCGATGATGTTCACACAGCGGTCCCAGATGATGTTCGAGATGTCCATACCGATACGCTCGCCCATCAGCGCATGACGACGCTTCTCGTAGATGACGGTACGCTGCTTGTTCATGACATCATCATACTCCAGCAGCCGCTTACGGATACCGAAGTTGTTCTCCTCGACCTTCTTCTGCGCACGCTCGATGCTGTTGGAAATCATCGAGCTTTCAATGCGTTCGCCGTCTTCGAAGCCCAACCGGTCCATCACCTTGGCGATACGCTCCGAGCCGAAGAGACGCATCAGCTTGTCCTCAAGCGACACATAGAATACGGATGAACCGGGGTCGCCCTGACGGCCGGCACGACCACGGAGCTGGCGGTCTACACGGCGGCTCTCGTGCCGCTCAGTACCGATGATGGCCAGACCTCCGGCATCCTTGACTTCCTTTGTCAGCTTGATGTCGGTACCACGGCCGGCCATATTGGTGGCAATCGTCACTGCACCGAGACCATTCACCGACCGTCCGGCCTCGGCAACAATCTGCGCCTCCTTCAGGTGCTGCTTGGCATTCAGCACCTGGTGCGGAATCTTGCGCATCGTGAGCATCTTGCTCAGCAGCTCACTGATCTCGACGGAAGTCGTACCGACAAGACAGGGGCGGCCCTGGTTCCGCATGGTTTCCACCTCGTCGATGACGGCGGCATACTTCTCGCGGGCCGTCTTGTAGACACGGTCCTCCACATCCTTGCGGATGACAGGACGGTTGGTGGGAATCTCGACGACGTCCAGCTTGTAGATGTCCCAGAACTCACCAGCCTCCGTGGAAGCCGTACCGGTCATGCCGGCGAGCTTGTGGTACATACGGAAGTAGTTCTGCAGGGTAATGGTAGCGAAGGTCTGCGTAGCGGCTTCCACCTTCACGTGTTCCTTTGCTTCAACGGCCTGGTGCAGGCCGTCGCTCCAGCGGCGGCCTTCCATGATACGGCCTGTCTGCTCGTCGACGATCTTGACCTCACCGTTCAGGACGACATACTCATCATCCTTGTTGAACATGGTATAGGCTTTCAAGAGCTGCTGCAAGGTGTGTACACGCTCGCTCTGCACGCCGTAATGAGCCATCATGGCATCCTTCCGGTCGATGTAAGTCTGCTCGTCAATCACCTTGTCGTCTTTCTGTTTCTCGAGTGCGGAAAGCTCCGTCGTAATATCCGGCAGGACAAAGAGCTGGTCGTCTTTCACCTGGCGGGCGAGCCATGCCGTACCCTTGTCGGTAAGGTCGCAGGAGTTCATCTTCTCGTCTGTAACGAAGTAGAGCGGTTCGACGGCCTTCGGCATCTCCCGGTTGTTGTTGGCCATGTAGAACTCTTCCGTCTTCAGCATGCCGGCCTTGATGCCTTCTTCGGAAAGGAACTTGATGAGTGCCTTGTTCTTCGGCAGGGCCTTGAACGAGCGGTAAAGGGCAAGGAAACCTTCTTCCTGCAGCTTCTGGAAAGCAGCCTTGTCGCCGGCATTCTTCTGTGCCTCCGCCAGCTTGTGGCGGGCCTCCGACAGGAGTTCGGTAGCCTGTTTGCGCTGCACCTCATAAAGACTCTGTACCAGAGGCTGGAACTCCTCGAACATCTGGTCGTCACCCTTGGGCACAGGACCGCTGATGATAAGCGGCGTACGGGCATCATCGATCAGCACCGAGTCTACCTCATCGACGATGGCATAGTTGTGCTGACGCTGTACAAGGTCGGCCGGCGACACAGCCATATTGTCACGCAGGTAATCGAAGCCGAACTCGTTGTTCGTACCGAAGGTGATGTCTGCCTGATAGGCCTTGCGGCGTGCCGGCGAGTTCGGCTGGTGCTTGTCGATACAGTCGACGGACAGTCCGTTGAACATATAGAGCGGCCCCATCCACTCAGAGTCACGCTTTGCCAGATAGTCGTTGACGGTTACGACGTGGACACCGTTGCCGGTGAGCGCATTGAGAAACACCGGAAGAGTAGCAACGAGTGTCTTGCCCTCACCTGTCGCCATCTCGGCGATCTTGCCCTGATGCAGGACGACACCGCCGAAGATCTGTACGTCATAGTGTACCATCTCCCACTTCAGGTCGTTGCCGCCGGCTGTCCAGTGGTTATGGTAAATGGCCTTGTCGCCATCGATCGTGATGAAGTCCTTGGCAGGGTCAGCTGCCAGTTCACGGTCGAAATCGGTTGCCGTGACAACCGTTTCCTCGTTCTCCGAGAAACGGCGTGCCGTATCCTTCACGATGGAGAAGGCGACCGGCATCACCTCGTTGAGTGCCGTCTCGTAGTTGTCGAGGGCCTCCTTGTCCAGCTTGTCAATCTGGTTGAAGATTTCCTCGCGCTCGTCAATCGGGGTCTCTTCTATCTTTGCACGCAGCTCTGCTATCTGCTTGCGCTGCTCCCTGGCTGCATCCTGTACATACTTCTGTATCTCCTTTGTCTTGGCACGCAGCTCATCGTTGCTGAGCGCCTTGATCTCCGGATATACCGCCTTGACCTTATCCACATAAGGCTGGATCAACTTCATGTCACGTGCTGACTTGTCACCGAAAATCGCTTTTAATATCTTATTGAAATTCATTTCTACTATAAATTTTATTTCATCCGACAGTACGCTGACTGTCAGTACCATCTTCCCTCCCGTTCCACTATCGTCTGGTCACGATGTGCCCCTGTGGTCGGGAACAAGCGTCCCAAGGGCTGGGAACAAGATTCCCATACGGTTGGGAATAAGATTCCCACATAGTCGGGAACAGGATTCCCACACAACCGGAAATCCGAGAACGAGATACTGTCCGGGCAAAGACATTACAGCCCTGCTGGACAAAGTCTCAGCCTGCGACGTACTTATCGGATGTTTGATTAAAAAAAGAGGTGGTTCTTCCTCTGGACAATTTATCTTCATGCAAACAGGCGGACACGATGGTCCCGTCCTGTTTAAATCAAGATACCAGACTGGGGGCACGGATTTGAATCCCCGTCGTCAAGGAGGGATTGGGAAGAAAGAGCTGTTGCTCCTGATGAATATGTGAATAAGATGTTGACGCTGCTAAAAGCCCTTCAGGGCGGTCCGCGGTATAGACCAATTTGCTCTGTGCCGGATCGACTTCTTCGCCTTCCTTGATCTGTTTAAAGGCTTCGAGGACGGAGAGAAGATCCTGTCCGACACCTTTGAAGGCCTGCTGGTGACAGAGGTCTTCAATGTTGACATCACCCAACGCAATCTTCAGCACAGACTGACAGCCCTGCGCCTCGACTCCTGTTGCCGCCAGAACGACAAGTAAAGCGGTGATATACTTATTCATGTGCCTTCTCTCTTTGAGCCACGCGCTTGAGCGAACGGCTTATTCGTAAATGTAATATGCAATGCAGCAGCAAGAACAATGCCACAATCAATACCGGTACGGAGACACGCTGGAAAAGACAACCGGCGAACCCTAAGACAATGAGGATGCTCCATATCTTCCACCAAGTATCTCTCTTCTTTTTGACAGTACTGTAAAGGAAAAAGAGTGGAAGCGGATTGAAGAAGAAGATGATCACATTCAGGCTTACACAGGGGTGCTGGGAGAAAAGCATGATGAAATAGATCATTCCCAACAGACCCGACACAAGCATAAGGAAGGCATCCCAGCCCCAATACAACTGCCGTTTAAGGTTGCTGAACGTCATCATCACGACGCAGAGGAGAACGAACAGGAGGGAGACGGACAACGGGGAAAGTGGGAAACCGCTCTCGATGTCTTTCTTCTGTGGAGGCAGCAGGGTATGCGTCTCCGCTACAAGAGGCCTGCCGTTATAGGTAGCTTTTTCAAAGTCACACCTTAGGTTGTCCGGAAGGAACTGCTGCTCGGCCTTTGTTGTCTTGTGGTCGGCATTCACACCAAGCAACAGATCTTCTCCGAACTGCGACCATTCGTAATCATGGTTCCACCTGTGCAACATCGAACGGAACGTTTCCGGCTTGTCAGCGACCGGATAGGTGACCTTCCCATGCAGGTGATTGACAAGCATGTCGCGCGCCCTCGTCGTGCAGTTGTCGTAGAAGAAATTATAGCGATAGACGACATTCTCGGGCTTCATGTTCTCCAGCAAGGCACTGTGGATAGCCTGCTTGTCTTCCGCCGACAGGTTCAGCACCTGTTCTATGACACCCCTCCCCTCGTAACGGTACTGTGTGAGAAACATATCCATCGGCTCGACTCCCATGCGGTAGTCGGTCAGTCCGAGGATAAAACGAGGAATAAAATAAGGCTGGTCCTGGGAGAAGATGCCATAGTTGACGGCTATATCCTCCCCGCTCTTCCTGTCAAGATAACGGATTGCGGTATGTCCATACTGCGCCCAGACCTCTTCACCCGGAGAACAGGTCAAGAGAGAGACCTGGACACTGTCGGCATAGACCACCGGCCGTCCCCCTGCCGTCGCATCGAAGACGGACAGGAAGAACAACAGTACGATATAGAACAGCCCCTTTTTCATTTCGCCCGCAAAGATAGTAAAAAAGCATGAGATAACAAACTATCGCAGGCAAATTATAAGGTTTGCATCCAAATTCCACATTGCCGATTTGCCCCTCTCAAACTGGCCGTCCCTTGTATCTTCGTGCGGTATCTCCTGATAGGTTAAGAAGAAAAAACGTGTCAAAGGACATGACATACGATAGAAAAAGAACTCGGCCTGCCCATCCCACCAAGTTCCATCGGCCTGTCGTCCCATCCCATCCTGATGGATCGGCTACTGCATCCTGAAGGGCTTGCTTCTCCTGTATCAGCTTCTGCCTTTCTCACAGCATTACCATCTCTGACGTGTTGTATAGCATTCAGTGCCCGATGTGTGAACAGAAAAAGAATCCGTCCGGGCGACTACACCTTGATTCTCAACCCGTCATAGGCAAGGAAGATGCCGTCGGGAAGCCGTCGCTGCGCTTCCTCATGCAATCCGACCTGATGGGTGAGATGGGTAAGATAAGTACGTCTGGCTCCTATCCGCCTGCTGAACTCGACGGCTTCCGGTATCAGCTGGTGCGAATGATGCGGCCGCTCCCAGCGAAGTGCGTTCACCACGAGGGTCTCGACCCCTTCGAGATAAGGAAGCTCGGCATCGTCCATCGTCTTCATGTCCGTTATGTAGGCGAGCTTCCCGAAACGATAGCCGAAGATGGGCAGCCTGCCGTGCATCACGTTGACAGGCACCACCTCTATGTCGCCGATCCGTATATGGGAATGAGGCGGAAGGGCATGCAGGTTCAGTTTGGGAACACCGGGATAGAGGTGTTCGGCAAAACAATAGGGGAAATTATGCCGCAGTCCGCCGCAGGTGTCTGCATTGGCATAGACATCTATGTCGCCTAATCTGCAATAGGGACGTACGTCGTCGATGCCGCCCACGTGATCATAGTGGATGTGTGTTATCAGCAGTCCGTCTATCTTCCGGAAAGGCTGCGGCAGCATCTGCTGCCGGAAGTCGGGTCCGCAGTCGATGATGACCCGCGTCTGTGCGGTCTCCAGAAGGGCTGAGGTGCGCAGCCGGCTGTCATGCGGGTCACTGCTCTTGCAGACTTCACAGGTGCAGCCCAGGACGGGTACGCCGTTGGAAGTACCTGTGCCCAGGAAAGTCAAGGTGCCCCCCGCTTCTTCCGAAGAAGAGGAGAAGCCATCTCCGCCCCTTCCGAAAGGAAGGGAAGGTCTGACGGACTGTGTACCTGTTGAAGATTGCTGTCTGTCCAAAAGATATGTCGTTTTTGAAATAAAAGCCGCTGTCACCGTAATACTCCCATCACCCTGAGGCGTCCGTAATTACGCATCACACACCTTATTCTATATGATACGTCCTCCATAATATATACTCTGGCACCAAGAAGAATCCTTCCATCCGGCAAGTCGCAGACATTGCCCCCTCCCTCCGAGGAGCTGGAGGAGACTTTGCCCCCATCAGCCCTTCTTCTCTCTTTGGACGGCCAGGGGACTTGCTTCCGCCAGGCACTTTCCTCCCTTCGTAGGGATCAGGGGAGGTCACACCACATTCACTTCCGGATGTATCTCAATACCGAACTTCTCCTTTACGTCATGCTGTATGGCTTCAAAGAGACGGACAACATCGGCCCCGGCAGCACCCCCGAGGTTGACCAGCACCAGTGCCTGCTTATCGTAGACACCGGCACGGCCGAGCGACCTGCCCTTCCATCCACACTGTTCGATCATCCATCCGGCAGGAATCTTCTCGTGCGTACTGTCTATTGTATAGTGAGGCATACGCTCGTACTGCGCCGCCAGTTCTTCGTATTTCTCCTTGGAGACGATGGGATTCATAAAGAAGCTGCCCGCATTCCCCGTCACCTTGGGGTCGGGAAGTTTGGCATTACGGATGGCGATAATCGTCTGTCGCAGTTCGTCTGCCGTCGGATGCGCAATACCCCGTTCTGCCAGTGCCGTGCGGATATTGCCGTAATCGAGCCTGGGGCGGTAGGTGCTGGAAAGGCGGTAGGTCACCGACGTAATGAGGTACTTGTTGCGCCACTCATGCTTGAAGCGGCTCTGACGGTAGCTGTACCCGCAGTCCGCATTCTTGAAGTGACGCACCCTGCCTGTGGCAATCTCCACAGCCTCCACCTCTTCTATCAGGTCCTTGGCTTCCGCACCGTATGCCCCGATGTTCTGTACGGCACTCGCACCGCACTCACCGGGGATGATCGAAAGGTTCTCTGCACCGTAAAGCCCATGGGAAACACAATACGCTACGAAGTCGTCCCACACGTAACCCGATCCACAACGTACACGCCCGCCGCCCACGTCTTCTATAAACGAAATGCCCGAATGGAGTACAGTCCCCTTATAGTCTTCCGTAAGCAACAGGTTGCTGCCGCCGCCGAGTATCAGCAACGGATGATCTTCTTCCTTCAGGGAACGCACAGCCTCCTGCGCCTCCTCCACGGACTCGTATTCAACGAAACGCCGGCACTTTGCATCAATGCCGAACGTGTTATGCTCTAACAGACTATAGTCACACTCTATCTTCATTTTAACTTATTCCGTTTTGGCGTTGCCTTTGTTTCTGTTCATAACTTATAACAAGGAACTATTCTTCCTGGTATCTGATGACCCTTGCCGGACTGCCGACAGCAACAGCATTGGCAGGTATGTCCTTTGTCACCACTGCTCCTGCGCCTATCACGGCATTACGACCTATCGTCACACCGGGCAGGATGATGGCTCCGCCGCCAATCCACGCACCGTCTTCTATCTTGACAGGTCGGGCATAGATATTCCACCCTCCGCCGGGAATCATCCGTTCCCCGGCAGTGACAGGATGCGCGGCTGTATAGATTTTCACGTCTGAAGCGATGAGAACATGATTGCCGATGTCAATACGGTTATTGTCTACAAACGTACAGTTCATATTGATAACGACCCAGTCGCCCAAGTGGATATTGACACCATACTCACAATGAAAATCAACATCGATATGAACCGGCTCACCGACAGAGCCAAACAGCTGCTCAAAAATCCTGCGCTTGCCTTCATGGTCGGCATAGTCGCAATCGTTCAACTTACGCAATAAGCGTTTCGTACGTAATATTATCTGCTGCAATTCCGGGTCGACAGCATTAAAGAACTCACCATCCAAGGCTTTCTGACGTTCACTTTTCATAAGCAACAGGCATTGTAAAGTTAGGTATATGCTAAAGAAAGACCCGCCACCGATGACCAGGCAGAGGGCTTTCCCGTCAATAAGCGACGATCTTCTCCAGCCGCCAGTCCTTTCCGTGCCGTCTGAAGAACAGCTGCGTCTCCGCTCCATTGGCCAGTCCGCGGAAAGTAAGAATCTTGCGGTCCGACTCCGAGTACTTCTGGCCATAGAGGATATTGTAAATCATCTCGCCCGGTACTTCCGGAAGGAACGACGACCACTCCCCGGCAGGGATGGTGGTATTGATGGTTGCGACCTCCTCGCCATTGGGATCGGGTCCTGAATAGGCCAGCGGATTCTTCACGAAGCCCCTGCCGCTGTCGGCAAAGAAGCGGGAAAGGAACGTGAAGAACGAAGCGTTATAGCTCTGCTTGAAACCGATAGTACAGATTTTGTTCAGCTTCCATTTCCCATCCTGATGGTCGAACCAGTACTGTTCCACGGTTCTTTTCCTCAAATGGATCTTTTCGACAATCACACTGTCCAGATCTGTTGCCTTCGGATACTTCATCTGCTTCTCGTTGTCGAAAATCAGCGTGTAATATCCCTGCGGCCGGAAGAAATGGTCGGTCTTCCACTGGCTGCGCGTCAGCTCTGATGTCTTCCCGCCGTTGACAACCGGCAGCGGGAACTTGATGCGGCTGCGCTGCAGCTTCCTGTTGGCAATGAAATTGAAGAAGAAGTCATCGAACAGCTGGTCGGCCGCCTTCGGCATCGGCGTGGAGGCAATCACCTCCGTGGCAGAGTCGACGGTATCAGCGGTGTCACTGTTCTCCGCCCTGGCAGAATCCGTACTGGAACTGTCTGCCGCCTCAACCTTCCTGTTAGAACAGCCTGTGGTGACCGCCATCATGGCCACACAGACACATACAACAAGTAAAAATGCTTTTCTCATACGCTCGTTTTATTCGTCTCAAATTTCCTGCAAATGTACGATATTTATTTCTAATAAGACAGGAAAAACATAAATTTATATCAGGGTAATTTCTCCGTTCCGATTATAAATCGTACCTTTGCAGGAAAATAACCAAGCAGTATGCTATTAGACAAGATAGAAGAACTTCTCAAGGAAGTGAGTACACTTACGGCACAGAATGCCGGCGACGTGGAACAGCTCCGACTGAAATACCTCAGCAAGAAAGGCGAAATCAGCGCATTGATGGGTGAGTTCCGGAATGTGGCGGCCGACCAGAAGAAGGCCGTCGGCATGAAAATCAACGAACTCAAGCAGCTCGCACAGAACAGAATCAACGAGCTGAAGGACCAGCTCGAGACCAGCGAGGCACAGAGCGACGACATCGACCTTACACGCACCGCCTACCCCATCAGTCTGGGCACACGGCATCCGCTGACACTTGTCAAGAACGAAATCATCGACATCTTCGCACGGATGGGCTTCACGCTCTATCAGGGTCCGGAGATCGACGACGACCAGCACGTGTTCACCATGCTGAACTTCGCCGCCGACCATCCGGCGCGCGATATGCAGGACACCTTCTTCATCGAGCGCAGCAATACGATGGACGTGACGAAGAACGTGCTTCTCCGCAGCCATACTTCCAACGACGAGGCACATTATATGTCTACCCACAAGCCGCCGATCCGCGTGCTCTGTCCGGGCCGCGTCTACCGCAACGAAGCGATTTCGGCACGCGCCCACTGCTTCTTCCATCAGGTAGAAGGGCTCTATGTAGACAGGAACGTCAGCTTCACCGACCTCAAGCAGGTGCTACTCACCTTTGCCCGTGAAATGTTCGGTGCCGGCACGAAGATACGCCTCCGCCCGAGTTACTTCCCATTCACCGAGCCGAGTGCCGAGATGGACATCAGCTGCAATATCTGCGGCGGCGAGGGATGCGGCTTCTGCAAACACACCGGCTGGGTGGAGATTCTCGGCTGCGGTATGGTCGACCCGCACGACCTTGAGGCCTGCGGCATCGACTCCAGCGTCTATACCGGCTACGCTTTCGGCATGGGTGTCGAACGCATCGCCAACCTCAAGTACCGTGTCAGCGACCTCCGCCTCTTCTCCGAGAACGACACCCGCTTCCTCCGGGAGTTCGAAGGGGCTTAAGTCGGCAATATCCTTATCAACGACAGACACAGACCGACATAGATTTTTCAGAATGCCTGATAATAGATGGGCGTTGATGAATTGCTTAATGCGCTTCATCAACGCCCATTGTCTTTTTGGCAGATTCTGGAATTATCCATGATGTTTTTTTGCTTTTCAGGCGGTCAGCCCCTGCTTCCCTCTTGAAAGGACACAGGGAAGGATGCAGCAGAATGGGAAAGCAGGAAATCCCGCATAAGAAAGCACAAATATAGACGACTCTCCACCCTGTCAACGACAGACCGACTTGCTTTTTCAAAACATGCCTTATCCCCCCGACTTTCATCGATTCCCAGTCTTCCCTTTCTTTCCCGGGTATTGCCGTACAGCAGCCACTCGCCAGATGAGGCTGGAATCCGTCTCTTACGAGTATGTGTTGTATGGACTGGCATGCAACTCTGCCGATGTGCCGATGCCCGGCACCGGTTGTGTTTGCGGTCGACATCAAGTGTGTTGAGGGCACACACGCTTCCAATCTGCTGACGGTCAGGAGCCGCCAATAGTGAAATGCAAGAAGATCAGTACTGCCAACAAGAAAGACTGGAAAATGCTTTTCCAAGTCTGCTGTCACTTCTGTCACTTTCGAGATTTGCTTAACCTGATGATAGAAATCCGGTTAGGCTGAATATGAAAAGTGACAGCAGATGAAATCAAAAACAAAACAGAACAAAGAAGAACATATCAGGACCTAACCAGAAAGCTGAAATGCAGAATGAATGGATAGGGCTAATCTTTGTTTTCAATCCGTTCAATAGTGTATTTACAAAATAAAGTTGTATATTTGCTCTTGAAAGTGGTTTGCCACGGGTGTGTGCGTTCCTCTGTAACTTTGGAGAGGACAGGCTTTGCAACGGTGTATCCACAACATAACACATGACATGGGACGTCTGCGGGTATAGATCCTTACGGTGGAGGTCGGTTTGTGATGGAGAAGAATTTCCCTATACTGTGATGAACATCACAGAAGGGAAGTTACGTCCCCCGGATTTTGATTCTGTTCCCGCATCTTCAATCTCCCCCATCCCGCCCCCTTGGTCTCTCGGGATGACCGATCGGTCCCGACGATCCGCAGGCCGATTACGGCTTACGTCCCTAACGACACGACACGTGAAGAAACATTCTTCTATCACGGTGATCACCTCGGCAGCATGTCTTACATCACAGATAATCACGCCTACAACACCTCTAATCCTCAATTTAGATATACGTATAGTACCTATGAGGGATCTAGTAATGGATTTGAAATTACACTTCATTATAAATTTAGCACTGATTTTGTCAAAGGAATGCAAAATGTGACAAGTACACCAGCCGTATCGGTACAGGATTGTTTAACAACGTCTACGGTCGCAACAGCTCATACACAACCGGCTATCTATGGACGCTTTTAATTATCATCCATCTCCTTCACGAGAAGTTGTGAGGAATCAAACGAAGCAAGACAGCACAAGAGTAAAATTTTAAATATTAGAAGGCATCAATGAATAAAGAAAATAAAATCATATCATGCTTTGCCCTTTTGGCCTTTCTTGCAATTCCAATTTACCACATATGGGAAAATAATGAAATCACGAAAAACCCCTCTGTGACTTTTGGAATAATAGAGGACTTGTATTACGCTCATTACCGTCCCTACTTTTCTTATACATACAGAGTCAAAGGAAAAGAATTCAAAGGTTCTGAAAAACGAACAGGAGCTTTTAATTCGATCAAAAGTGGAGATACGATAGCAGTAAATTATGACATTAAACACCCAGAAATAAGTAAGCCTTATATAAAATGTGTAAGCTTTGAATAGCATGCCAACTTAGGTATGCCGCACAAATTCAACAGAGACAGTCCGAAGGGGGGATTTGATACAAGACGATAGAAGAAAGTTTATAAGCAATAGATTGATGAGACTAAGAATAAAAAAGATTCTTCCATTAAATGCGTGGATGCTTTTCGTATAGCCTTAATAACGGAAGAAACAGAGTTATCCATTAAAAAATATAGCCAAGACCGTCAACTGTCTATCCTGTTATCATCCTCCGATACAAAGACCTTTTCATTTTAATACGTTGAAATACAGATAAGATTTTGAAAAAGCATTACATAAATTCAAACAGATCATCTGCAAATATAATAAACATGTGCAAAAATCAAGTCTGTAACCGGCAGTCAATCAACCGGTTATAAAGCCATTCCAAAAAGGTGCTTGATTGGGGGGCAAAAGGGCGTTGGTAACACGCTAAATGAGCACCTGTTGCAAGTCAATCAGGCATCTTTTAGAAGCCTGAAGAGCATGTGTCAGTTTTGAACTGCATAAAAATGTTTACAAGCGCCGATGATATGGGAACAAGTTGTTTGTAGAAGACGGAAAGACATACTGATGGGCAGACACCGTATCTATTTGTCTTTTCTGCATTTTATCTTGCAGTCTATCTTCTTTTGCAAGACCATCTGATTTTGGACAGTCATACCCTGCAAGTGCATAAACCTTTATTCTATTTCCAATCTATGGATTTAACGGAAGGCCTCCAAAACAGTCATTAAGAAAATGAAGAAATTTAAATTCTTTCTATACAGATCCTTTATCTCTCTCCTTATCTTTTGGGGAATGCAAATGATTTTATATATTATTACAACTCTTCTGGCAGGAGCCCGTCAGGAAACCATTTTCCCGGATAGAATGACAGAAATGATAAATGGTCTTTTTATTCTTTCTTTTATTACGTTCGGGTATCTTGGCTGGTTAAATGTTTTTTTCCTATGGATGCTGTATTTCACTAAGATAAATAGAATATGGATGAGAAGCAAATGGGTATGCGTGATTGAAAGTACACTATTTTGGATAATTTTTTATGTTTTAGGAATGGTGATAGATTATCTTCCAGACAATATTAAGTTCTATTACACTCCCCCTACAGTTGAAAGTGGAAATGCTGTTTCTGAAGCAGCTTACACCATTCACCCCTGTTTTTCTGATGACGCTAAAATTTTATACGTGTATATTGTTCTTTTTTTAATTGCAGTTCTAACTAAACTCTATAAAAGAAAAGATACTGACAAGCTTTTCTTTATGTAGAGGGAAATGAATTCAAAGAAAAGATGCCATTGTAGGCAGGAATTCAATATTACTTCATTAATATCAAGTGGATATATGCCCCAAGGAAAATATAGGTTCATTGTGAAGAACAGGAGAAATATAGCAGCAGATAATTTTATTCTAAAAAACAAAATGATTTTTCCTCACTAGTCAGCTGAAAGAAGGAGAAGGATTCTCTTTATGAATATGTCTTTCCTAAAATTATTTTGCAAAACATGAAAAGAAATATATCTAAGCACTTGCCAACAGTGCTGGTAGTTGGCATTTTATCTTGGTGTATATTAGCCAGAAGTTTTTCTATGCTTCTCTCCCTGGGTTCATTAAGCATATACATAGATAGACGACTTTATTTTCTTGAAAACTTCTTACCAGATTTCGTAAGTCTAATAACTTATGCCTTCACTCTCTGGATATGTATAAAGAAAGTCATGAATGACCGGTAAATCCCTTCCTTGCGAATATGACAATAAATTTTGCAGCGTATCGACTTCATGCCGATGTCGAAATTGTACAATTCCGCCTGCAAGTATGAGGATGAAAAGCATCAGACTACTGTCAAAGTAGGTCAGGTATGGTTAGAATGTATGAATACAGAAACAGAAGGAAGACAATATAACGGATGATTTCATTCCAAATCATCATGTGAAATTTTCGTATTCAATCGACAAAAACTTGCAAGTTTCCCGACATTGGAAGAAAATAGACCTCGTAAATCTCTTTTTTGACAGATACATGGCATCCATCAAATCTTATATGACTGTATGATAATTTATATGAAGAAGATGATTTGTTTATTGGCTACAATGGCTTTCATTTCTTGTAATTTTCAGTATAATAACTTTAAGATCACAGGGATAAGTATGCACGCTGTCACTTTGAGCGACTCCGTTAACTCAAAAAAGAAATATTATTTGATAGGCTTCACTACCGTATTATGTCATTCAAAATTCACTCTTTTTGGAGGAGGGGTTGAACCCGGTCTAAAGGGAATTGATGAGAGAATCAAATCTATTGAAATTTATACACGCAATGGCAAGACTATTTCTTCCCATTTTAAGGGATGGAGAGCTAGTTTGGAAGGTACCATCTCGGACGGGACAGCTGACTATTCTTATTTATCTTCTTCAAACATTAGAGAGCTTGTTAATTCTATAAATGATCGTGATAGACAGGGCATTGGAGAGCGAATAAAATTCAGACGCCTCTTTTATACAAATTCAGACGATATACCATACAAGATTGTCATAAGATTTAATAAACGAAAGATTAATTCCAAGGTCATAAACGAGGAAGAAAAATATAAGGTGATCAGTGCAGCGCATTCATAACATATCATCCGTTAATCGGATTCCAGCAACCAAGTTAAAATTGCGTACATGAACAGATTAGGGGATCAGAAAGTCTCATGGACTGGAACGAACAGTCTCATATTCACATGGAAATCACAGTTTCAAGACCTCTGCAAAACAGCTTTGTAAGTAGGAGAATTTAATGCATATTGCTTGTTGATTATCAATAACGGTTTTCTGAACGGACTGCGTTTTGCAGAGTCCACTGTTCCGAGCACAAAACTGGCTGCCCTTAAATATCTACTGTCCCTTATTATGGATTTAGTATGGCTTTAGCACAAGCAAGAAAAAAGCCGTAAACAAAATGCTTACGGCTTCACAAGCGGAAGTAGAGGGATTCAAACCCCCGATACGCGTAAGGGCGTATACCGGATTTCGAGTCCAGCGCATTCGGTCACTCTGCCATACTTCCTTAATTTGACAGTGCAAAAGTAAACAATTCTACTGTAAACGCCAAATTATTCAAACGATAATTGCATGCAGCCTGACAAGATCCGGGATTATCGACATACTCTCAACTTCTCCACACATCGAATTTGGGAAAAGAAGCATCTCCTTCCCCCCTATCAGCAACCACAAATGTTCTATGAAGTACCGATGAAAAAATAACCTGTACCTTATTCTCCTCCCAGACGGACTTGCCTCACCTTTTTTGCAACACATCCCTGAATCGTATTGGATGCGTCTATTCGATCGGACTCGGTCACTCGAAGGACAGATTTTTGAGCCGTGTACGAAGTTCTTCCGCTTTTCCTTTCCGAATAGAAAGCGTTATTTCACATGTATTGTCAAACTGCTGACTGACGATGTGCGGATTCATGTCTTTTACAACTCGCATGACATCATTCATCATGGGATAAGTAAAAGTAAACTTTACTTCTTCCTCTACAAACCGCTCTTCCTTCTTACTGTTCGACAAGGCGTCAGTGGCAGCTTCTCGATAGGCTACAATCAGCCCGCCAGTACCGAGTTTCACTCCTCCGAAATAACGGACGACACAGACGAGGGTATTTGTCAGTCCATTACTGTCAATCTGTCCAAGAATAGGTTTTCCCGCAGTCGAAGAAGGTTCACCGTCGTCATTGGCCCGACAATCAGCGCCATCAGCCCCCACACGGTACGCATAACAGCAATGCCGTGCATCGTAATACTTCTTTTTATATTCCTTGATGATCTCCAGAGCCTCTTCTGCCGACTCGACATGATGTGCAAAAGCGAGGAACTTACTCCGCTTTTCAGAGTAAAATCCCTCGCCAATTGCCTTCTCTTTTATTGTTCTGTATTTATCGTTATCCATTCAGAAAATCACTGTTCTCACATTAATCCAGCTTGTGGATGACAAGACCGGAACGGAGCTTCGGCTCGAACCAGGTTGCCTTAGGCGGCATGATCTTCCCGCTGTCTGCGATGTCCATGATCTGCTGCATAGATACGGGATAAAGCGCCAGTGCCCAGCGCATTTCGCCACTGTCAACACGACGTTTCAGTTCACCGAGACCACGTAATCCACCGACGAAGTCGATTCGTTTGTCAGAACGGAGATCCTTGATGCCCATCAGCTCGTCCAGTATAAGACGGCTTGAGATATCCACATCGAGAACCCCTATCGGGTCGTTGTCATCGTATGTACCGGGCTTGGCAACCAGGCCGTACCAGTTGCCGTCAAGATACATAGAGAATTCATGCAGCTTCTTCGGACGATACTCCTCTTTTCCTTTAAGCTCAACGATGAAGTTCTTCTCCAAAGCCTTCAGGAATTCTGCAACAGTCATGCCATTCAGATCCTTGATGACACGATTGTAGTCGAGAATAGTCAACTGACTTGCAGGAAAACATACTGCCATGAAGTAATTGTACTCCTCATCCCCCTTATGTCCAGGGTTGTTTTTGGCTTTTTCTGCTCCCACCAAAGCGGCAGCCGCTGAACGGTGGTGTCCGTCTGCTATATAAAGGCTCGGCATTTTACGGAACTCCTCCGTCACGGTCTTGATGTCAGCCTCATCCGAGATCACCCAGAACTGATGACGGAAGCCATCGTCCGGGGCAACGAAATCATATTCCGGTGTCGTCTGCGCATACTTCTTCAACAGATTATCCAGTACTTGATCGTCAGGATAAGCAAAGAATACAGGTTCCACGTTGGCGTTGCATACACGTACATGTTTCATGCGGTCCTCTTCCTTGTCACGACGAGTCAGCTCGTGCTTCTTGATGTTACCCGTAAGATAATCGTTGACAAAAGCACCGACAACAAGCCCATACTGTGTCTTGCCATTCATCGTCTGGGCATATATATAGTAATGCTCCTTGTCATCCTGCACCAGCCATCCCTCTTTCTGGAACTTCTCGAACTGCTCAACTGCACTCTTGTAGACGCGTGGATCATACTCGCTGGTTCCCGGCTCGAAGTTGATTTCAGGCTTGATAATATGATACAGACTCTTCTCATTGTCGCCTGCTTCTGCACGTGCTTCTTCAGAGTCGAGTACGTCATAAGGACGACTTGCGACAGATTCTACAAGATTCTTAGGTGGACGAACACCCTTGAAAGGTTTGATAATTGCCATAGTGTTTAGGTTTTAGAAAATGATAAAAGGATTGACTGTCGAGACCTGTGCCAATGGTCGGGACAATCAATCCTTATATATAGAATGTTATTTATTTACCTGGAACTTGGTGTCACCTGTCGCAAAGAACGCATTAATCTGCCTTGCAGCCGCAATGCCCGCATTCGTGTTTGCTTCTGCTGTCTGGGCACCCATCTTCTTCGGCGTTGAGAAATAGCGGCCCTCAAACTTCTTGAATTCCTCATCAGCATCGGGCTTGATGTCCGTGATGAACTTCAGGTCTTCGCGCTCAGCCATCAACTTCAAAAGTTCTTCCTCGTTGATAACCTCCTTGCGTGCAGTATTTACGAGAATCCCCTTCTTGGGAAGCAGATTGACCAGACGGTAGTCTATGCTCTTCACGGTCTGTGGCGTTGCAGGAATATGGAGTGAAAGCACGTCACAGGTCTTGAACAGATCCTCCTGCGACTTGGCGGCATGTACCCCGGCAGCCTCGATAGCGTCAGCAGGACAGAAAGCATCGTATGCGTAAACATCCATATCAAAGCCCTTGGCGATGCGTGCCACATTGCGCCCGACATTTCCGAAAGCAAGAATACCGAGTTTCTTGCCTTTCAATTCGGTACCGGCCTTTCCATTGAAGAAGTTGCGCACAGCATACACCAACATACCGAATACGAGTTCGGCAACGGCATTGGAATTCTGCCCCGGCGTATTCTCAACAACCACATTCTTCCCCTTTGCATACGCCGTATCAATGGAGTCATATCCTGCACCGGCACGGACAACGATTTTCAGCTGCTTGGCAGCATCAAGTACTTCAGGGGTGATTTTGTCTGAACGGACAATCATGGCATCGGCATCCTTTACAGCATCAAGGAGCTGTCCCTTCTCCGTGTATTTCTCGAGCAGAACAACTTCATGTCCCGCATTCTTCAGTTCACTTGTAATACCTTGCACAGCAGCCGGTGCAAACGGTTTTTCAGTTGCAATTAAAACCTTCATAGCTTTAAAGTTTAGGTTTGGAAATAATGAAGATGGTGTTTAGACCCGGCGGACAGCATATCCGCTGTTGCCGAGTCTGACAAGTATGGATTTAGTGCTGAGCCTCAAAATCCTTCATCGCCTGAACGAGTGCATTCACACCTTCCAGGGTCTGTGCATTGTAGCAGGAAGCACGGAAGCCGCCGACAGAACGGTGCCCCTTGATACCTACCATGCCACGCTCAGTAGCGAAATCGAAGAACGGCTTTTCAAGATCCTTGTACTCGTCGTTCATCACGAAGCAGATGTTCATCACAGAGCGGTCCTCTGTTGCGACAGTGCCTCTGAAGAGCTTGTTGCGGTCGATCTCATCATAGAGAATACGGGCACGTTCGTCAGCACGACGCTCCATCTCCTTCACGCCACCGTGAGCCTTCACCCAGCGCATGGTCTCCAGTACAGAATAGATAGGTACAACAGGGGGGGTGTTGAACATAGAACCCTTCTCAACGTGTGTGCGGTAGTCAACCATTGTCGGCAGTTCACGCGGAGCCTTGCCCAGCATGTCGTCTTTGACAATGAGAATGGTCACACCGGCCATGGCCATGTTCTTCTGCGCACCGGCATAGATACAGGTATACTTCGACACATCAACCGGACGGCTCATAATGTCAGAAGACATATCGCCGATCAGTGGAACGGGAGAATCGAGATCCTCTCTGTATTCTGTACCATAAATGGTATTGTTGCTTGTTATGTGGAGGTAATCCAAGTCCTTGGGGATGTCAAAGTTGTGAGGCAGCTTCATATATCCGTCACCAGCTGAAGAAGCGACTTCAACGACTTCACCAAAGAGTTTAGCCTCCTTCAAGGCTTTCTTAGCCCATGTACCGGTATTCAGATACCCCGCTTTCTTGATCAGGAAATTGGCCGGTATCTGCATGAACTCCAGTGAGGCACCACCACCGAGGAAGATGACAGAGTAGCCTGCCGGTACGTCCAAGAGCTCCTTGATCAGGGCAACGCTTTCGTCAATAACCGGCTGGAAATCCTTTGAGCGGTGACTGATCTCCATAAGGGAAAGACCAATACCATTGAAATCCAAAATCTGTTTCGCAGTATTCTCAATCACTTCGCGTGGAAGCATTGAAGGACCTGCATTAAAATTGTACTTCTTCATCTGATTTGTTTAGTTAAAATTCGACTTATGTTTTATAGTTATTATCTGTATCAAAAGTGTCAGAGCTTTCTATGGTTTTACGTTGCGAAGATACGCTTTTATTTTTATACTTCCAAATAAAAACAGATAAATTTTATCCGACATAATTCCGGCCGCTTATACATATAGCTGTCTCCGAAAAACCATGGAATGACACTTTGCCCCATACATCATCTGACCTCTTCCACAACGGTATGAATCCCTTTTATTTTTTCACCTTTCGTCAGCCTGAGCAATTCTTTGATTTTCCTGCGCGACACCGCAACATAGGAAAAACGGTCTTTCACATCAATCTTCCCTATCTCGGAGGCATTCAGTCCGCCTTTCTTACAGAGAAACCCGACAATATCCATCTTCGAGATTTTGTCCTTCTTCCCCTTACCTATATATATAGTACCCATGCGGGGCTGGGACGGGGACGGAAGACGCTCCGGGATCTGATATACATCCTGACACTTACCTGCATATTCGGGCAAGTGCTCTCCGGGGCCGAGCACAAAGAATGTCTTTCCCTCCTTGTCCCAGCGTGCTGTACGTCCTACCCTGTGTACATAATTTTCCTCCGTCTCAGGAAGATGATAATGTATGATGTTATCGACATCAGGAATATCCAGTCCTCGCGAAGCAAGGTCGGTGCTGACGAGGATCGGCGCAGAGCCATTGGAGAACCGGTAGAGTGCAGCTTCGCGTTCGTGCTGTTCCAACCCTCCGTGGAACCAACTGACTGTAAATCCTTTCTCTTTCAGAAACAGGGCCGTACGCTCCACAGAATCACGATAGTTCAGGAAGACAATACTGCTTTTGTCTCCTAATGAAAGCAACAGTCTGCTCAACGTCTCAAGTTTGTCTTTCTCGGGACTTGCAACGGTATAAAGGCGGATTCGCTCGAAGACACCCGAATTATCCGTACGGTAATCCAGACGTACAGTCCTTCCCATAGAGACGAAATCAGGTATCGACTCCGACTCGGTCGCCGAGAGCAGAATCCTCCGTTCTATACCTGGCAGCCTGCTGAGAATGTGCATCATCTCCTCCTGGAAGCCCAGTTCAAGGCATTTGTCAAATTCATCTATCACAAGCCATTTCACCGTCCCTGCATCGATGTTCGCCTTGTCGAGATGATCATTCAGACGCCCCGGCGTCGCAAAGACGATCTGAGGCTTCACCTCCCTTAGTGCCCGATGCTCCTCCATAGCCGGCCGCCCGCCATATAATGCCATGGCACGCAGCCCGCTGCCCATATCCTTGAGGACACAGGCTGACTGCAGCGCCAGTTCGCGGCCCGGCACCAATACGACCGCCTGCAATTCATCGGACGAAGCCTTCAGCCGCTGGATCAGCGGTAAAAGATAGGCATACGTCTTACCTGATCCCGTAGGCGAAATCACCACAACGTCTTTTCCTGTATGCAAGACGGCATCGGCAGTCTCCTCCTGCATCGCATTCAGGGTAATACCGAGTTTGGTCAAAATTTTGCTGTTCATTTTATTTTTCCTTTCTTATCTTGTCTATTTCATCAAATTCCCTGCCCATGTTCAGATTGAGGTAGATGGTATACAGGGGAGCCAGCCATTTCTCCTTTGCCGTAGGGGCAAGTTCTCTGTATCTCTCCATATAAGGTCTGGAAAGTTTATACAAAGAGATGACTTTCTCTTTGTTGGCACGGTATTTCTGTCTGTCCTTATTCAATTCTATCGCCTGATTGAAATAAGCAAGACCGATGTTGTAATACGCATCCGCGAAAGAGTCTTTCTCACTTATCAGCTGCCTGCACAACCGGACACACTCACTGTACCTGCCAAGATTCAGGAGGGCGGTGCTCTTTGCAAAACGGAACAGGAGGCTCGTAGAGTCGGCTTTCAGCGCCCGCTCCGTAATTTCCAATGCCTTTTCATGTTCACCGATACCGGCATAGTATTCCACCAGCCGGGGAAAGAAAAAGGCAAAGTTCGGGTACTGTTCAAAGCCCGCCTGCAGGGATTTCACATACATGGCAGTGTCCTTCTTCACCAGATAGGCCTCAGCTTCATACTGCCTTACGAAGTTCAACATGGACGTGTCACGCTCAGCCAGCTCCTTGAAACGCATGATTTTATCTGCATCCCCCAGCTTATACCCGCAGAACATCGCCCAGTAGGCTGCATGAGGAATGAGGGCATCCTTCCGCATATAATCATAGCCCGCAAGGACCGGGAACGAAGCCGACCTGAGATAGTCGCTGTAATAGTCAAAGGCCGTCTGATAATCCCCCCTATGGACAAAATACCCGCCGCCGTTGAAGAGATTCGGACGGATGGAATTCAGAAAAGCCGCATGTTTGATCCGATACTTCGGACGAATCCTCCCCTGCCCATCCGGGCGGGCATCGAGTGAGTCGAAACTTGACATGGCATCATACAGTTTCCTTGTGACAGAAAAGAATGCCGCCGTATCATACTTCTGTCTCAGATATAACTTTTCATTTCCCTGCTCATACTGTTTCGCCAGCACGTCACAGAGCATGAGCCATATCCTGCCGTTCCTTCTTGCAGCAGAATCAACGAGTAGACCGCGAAGCGTTTTCTCTGCCTTCGCAAGTTCCTTCCCCGCTTTTACCTGGTCACGAACCGTCTGCAGCTGCCTCTTCTGGGCATAGCACAGGCATGCGGAAAACAGGCAAATGCAGAACAATAATGCTCTTATCTTCTTCACTTCTTATAGTTCGTTACGAGTGGCTCCAGTTCTTCAGCCTTGATTTTATCATTCAATATGGTATAGTCGAGATAGAGCGGCCCTACCCAGTCCACCCTGTTTCTACGCGGGTCTTTTGCCCTTACACGTTCCAGATAAGTACGTGCTTCTGCAAAATAGTCCAAGAATTCATTTTCCGACACAAGCTCGCCCTTCCGCTTCCGCCTGGCGACAGAGTCGCGGACAGCCATGCCTACCGTATTCAGACAGACACCTATATTATATGCAACGGGAATACTGCTCGGATCTATCTCATCCGCCTGTTTATAGGCGTCGATGGCCTCTTCCCAGCGTTCTGCATGCATGGCAATCTCACCTTTCAAAATCCATGGCACCGTAGAGTTCGTGTTTTCTTCCAACAGCTTGTCTATGAAATCCTCTATATTGAATTTCCGAGAAGGTTTCTGATAGAATTTCATTATCCATGCGAAGTAAGTCTCATTCGTCGGATCAGCCTGATAGAGTCGCTGCACTACTGAAAGATAACGGAGTGAATCCTCACCGTTCTGCATCTTGTCGTGCATGCACTGCGCCTTGATCTCTGCCGCCGCCTGTGCCGTCTCATCATACAGCATTGCCGTATCAGCATACGCATCGGCCTTCGGAAGGTCATGCGCTCTCATATAATAATAAGAAAGGTAGTAGGCCGCCACCCCCGACTCGTCCGCATTGTCCTTCACCAAAGTCGACTTCCGTGTCCTCAGATAGAGTTTCAGGGCATCCAATCCCTCCTGTTTCCGACAGCTTCCCTTGCTGAAGTATTTTCCTGCGTCTATCAGCATCGGATGCAGCAGGGACAGCCGGTGTCTGTTCTCCTCTTCAAACTTCGGAGCCACTTTTCCTTTTCGGTTAGGCATTCTGTCAAACTCATCACATTTCAATGAATATTCCACACCATCTACAACGGCTTTGAAGATGGCCACAGAATCCCTATCCGAACATTTCTCCATGCGGGAGACGGCTTCCTCTGCAAGACGGTTAAAAGACCCGGCCTGTTTGTATGCCTCCTGTGCTCCGGCGATATTGCCTCCTGTGAGGACCGTAAACGCCAGTATCAGTAATCGATTCATCCACAATGGTTTTCGTGAAACAAAATCCCCCTCTCATATAATCTGACGGGAGCAGCATTATACAAGAGGGGTGATTGACAGAAGATGTTACTGCTGTACACCGGCATCAGCTGCCGCTGCAAGTGTTTCAGGAGCCTGAGGCCCCTTTACGAAATAGTAGCAGCCGTAGAGCGGATAAGCCCATGAGCTCTTCTGCTCTTTCAGTACATCCAGCTTCTTGGCGGTCTCGAGGTAAGAGATGGCTTTGTTGTACACCTCATTGAACTGGGCACGTGCAGCCTGCGACAACACACCCTTTACGGCTGCAACACGCTCCTGTGCCTTGTAGAACCAGCACTGACCGATTGACGCATTGATCGCAATCTTGGCATTGTCATCTTTTGCAAGAGCCAAAGCCTTTGAAAGGTAGTCGGCGGCCTTTTCGTATTCTTTTTTCTGGCTTGCGAACTGTCCCTGCATGACCAATGCACCATAGCTGTTAGGATTCTTGGCCAAAGCGGCATTGACAATCTCTTCAGCCTTGTTCTGCATGCCAAGCGCGCTGTAAGTAGATGTCAGCGTTGTCAGAACGGCATCATTCTCAGGATCCTGCGCATAGATACCGGCAAGTTTCTCCGCATAATTCACAGAGTCCTGACGGGTCTTGAGCTGTGCGCCGAGGATAGCCAGCTGCAGCTGCTGTGCATCTTTCGCACGGTCCTTGCTCTTCATCGCATACGAAACATACTTCTCTGCCTTCTGATAGTCCTTGTTCTGGTAAGCATAGTAAGTTGCGAAATAGGCGATCTCGTTCAGGTTCTCGTCCTTGGATTTGTCGAACTTTGCGAACATCGGGTCGTCAGCAGAATCTACATAACGGGCAAGATACTTGTAAGCGTTGGCATCATCCTTAGCTCCCTGATAGAAGATGCCTCCGTTGATGAGCTGGCCGCGGAGCGGATAGAGCTGGTCGACAAGTCCCGCATACTTCGGCTTCACCTTCCCCTTTGCATTGGGCATATTGTCATACTTGACGACTTCCGCAGCGGCGTCGAAGGCCTGGCCGACAGCCTCATAGAGTCCTTTCTCATCAACAGGCTTGTTGCCCTCCTTGCCCATCTGCTGGTTGGTCTGGTTCTCAAGCTGTACCCCCTGCTCGGCGCTGACTTTCTTCATGGCAAGTTCATAGAGCTTGTCGTAGGCCTTCGCCTTCTCGGCATTGTCCGTGATCTGTGCAATGTTTGCCTTCAGGAGATCTGCTGCCTCAGCATAGGTCTGTGCCTTCAGGATTGCCTTCAACGGTTCGCTGTCACCAGCGAATGCAGCTGATGTACTTAGTAGCATCCATGCTGCGAACATTAACTTTTTCATATCAGTTATCATTTTAAAAGGTTTATATCCTATTTCTTCAGTATTCGGAATCAGTCCATCCTCCGTATGCCGGTGTCCTCCGCCTCATCGGTGAACCTTCGCCCTGTACGGCAGGACTGCTCGACGATCATGATTCCGGACGGTGATTTCTTTGAATTACAATTTTATACGGAGGCGGTGTCGTTTTTGATGTCTTCACTGTTCTTCGCCCACTGCTCGCGGCTTTCCTCTTCTACCTGTGATTCCATTTCAGAACTCATCACCTTGCATACGGATGCAATGACATCATTCTTCTTGGCGAGGTTGATCAGCCGGACACCCTGTGTAGCGCGTCCCATGACACGGCACTCGGCGACAGACATACGGATGACAATGCCGCTTTTGTTGATGATCATCAGGTCGTTCGCATCAGTGACGTTCTTGATGGCGACGAGCTTGCCTGTCTTGTCCGTGATGTTCAGGGTCTTGACACCCTTTCCGCCACGGTTCGTCAACCGGTAGTCCGCAACCTGTGAGCGTTTCCCGTAGCCCTCTTCCGAAACCACCATTACCGTCTCGTTGACAGGGTCATTGACAACAATCATGCCGACAACCTCATCCTGACCGTCCTCATCCAGACGCATGCCGCGCACACCGGTCGAGACACGTCCCATGCTTCGGATCTTCGACTCGTCAAAACGGCAGGCGCGGCCGTTGCGGTCAGCCATGATCAGCTCGTTCTTGCCGTTTGTCAGACGTACGTCTACCACCTCGTCGCCCTCATTGATGTTGATGGCGATCACTCCGTTCGTACGCGGGCGGGAGTAGGCCCGCAAGGATGTCTTCTTGACGATGCCCTGCTTTGTGGCGAATACCACGAAGTGCGAATCCAGGAACTCTTCATTGTCAAGACCACGGATGCGCAGGAAAGCATTTACAGAGTCGCCCGGATCAAGTGAGAGCATATTCTGGATGGCACGTCCCTTTGAGTTCTTGTCGCCCTCAGGGATGTCATAACACTTCATCCAGTAGCAACGTCCCTTACGGGTGAAGAAGAGCATCGTCTGGTGCATCGTCGCCGGATAAATATACTCTGTGAAATCCTTGTCACGTGTGCGGGCGCCTTTCGATCCCACGCCGCCACGAGCCTGCTCCTTGAAGTCGGCGAGCGGAGTACGCTTGATATAGCCGAGGTGGCTGATGGTGATGACGACAGGGTCGTTGGGATAGAAGTCCTCTGCATTGAACTCATGCTCGTCAGGGATGATTTCCGTACGGCGGTCATCGCCATATTTCTCCTTTACCTCCTGCAGCTCTGCCTTCATCACTTCTTTACAACGCTCCGGGTTGTCCAGAATCTCCTGCAGGTCCTTGATGGTCTGCATAAGTTCCTCAAATTCCTGGTGCAGCTGATCGAGACGCAGACCCGTCAGCTGGGACAGACGCATATCGACAATTGCCTTGGACTGCAGTTCGTCGAAACCGAAACGCTCCTCAAGGTTCTTCTGTGCCTCGGAAGGTGTCTTGCTGGCACGGATAAGATGAACTACCTCGTCAATATTGTCGCAGGCCTTTATCAGAGCCTCCAGGATATGTGCACGCTCCTGCGCCTTCTTCAAGTCGAATTGGGCACGGCGGATGGTGACGTCATGACGATGCTCAACGAAGTACTTGATGCACTCACGCAGGCTCAACAGGCGTGGACGCCCGCCCACCAGTGCGATGCAGTTCACGGAGAACGAACTTTGCAGCGCCGTCATCTTGAAGAGCTTGTTGAGGATGACATTCGCATTCGCATCACGCTTCACATCAACGACGATGCGCATACCCTGTCGGCCAGTCTCGTCATTCACATTCGAGATACCCTCGATTTTTCCTTCCTTTACCAGATCGGCAATATATTCAATAAGCTGCTGCTTGTTGACACCGTATGGAATCTCCGTCACAACAATCTTGTCGTGGTTCTCATCGCTCTCAATCTCAGCCTTGGCACGCATCACGACACGTCCGCGCCCCGTCTCATAGGCATCCTTGACTCCCTGCAGACCGTATATGTATGCCCCTGTAGGGAAGTCGGGAGCAGGAATGAACTCCATCAGTCCGTCTGTAGAAATATCCGGATTGTCGATATAGGCACAGCAGCCGTCAATCACCTCGCCGAGATTATGCGTAGGGATATTCGTCGCCATGCCAACGGCAATACCGTTACCGCCGTTTACCAGCAGATTGGGAATCTTCGTAGGCATCACGGCAGGCTCGCGCAGCGTATCGTCGAAGTTGTTGACCATGTCCACCGTATCCTTCTCGATATCGTCCATGACGTGCTCACCCATCTTTGAGAGGCGGCATTCCGTGTAACGCATCGCAGCGGCAGAGTCACCGTCGACAGAACCGAAGTTTCCCTGCCCGTCAACCAACTTATAGCGCATATTCCACTCCTGTCCCATACGCACAAGTGCGCCGTAGACGGAAGAGTCACCATGAGGGTGATATTTTCCGAGCACCTCACCGACGACGCGGGCACATTTCTTATAAGGCTGGTTGCTGAAGTTGCCGATACCACGCATACCGAAGAGGATACGCCGGTGGACAGGCTTGAAGCCGTCACGGACATCAGGGAGGGCACGTGCCACAATCACCGACATGGAATAGTCGATGTAGGAGCTTTTCATCTCCTCCTCGATGTTGATCTTCATGATTCTGTCCTGATCAATTGTCTGATTTTCGTCCATTATATTATATTGTTATAAATTCCATGGAAACAAAAGCTCATTGCCGAAAGGCCGAAATCGTCTACAATAGCCTTTATTTTCGCCCAGAGCCGTTTTCTTTCATTTTCAAGGTGTAAAGATACGAATATTTTCCCACACCACAAAACGCTTAGAACGAAAAAACATTATTTAAGTATTGCGTAAAGACAGGCTAGGCGACTCTTTTGAAAACGGACTTTATATCACTCCATATTTGGGAAGAATCAAAAATACTGCTTTTCTTTATCCGGAAAGCGGTCGGTTCTTTTCCCTTTGGCCGCTGTCTGTGGAAAGGGAAAACGATGCCTGACGGAACGCATCGCCAGCCTGTCCATTCTTACCCATGCCCGCTTGATTTCCAAACGGGCGTTACTTGCGTTCCAACCAACGCCTGATTGAGCCTCAATCGGGCGTTGGTTGGAACGCAAACAAGCACCTTTTGAAAAGGACGTGCTAACCAACTGGTTACAAACGGCTTATAAAATTCAGAAAAGATGGTCTAAACATATCTTCATCGAAGGGACTTCATCCTCTTCAAACATATCTGCGATAGGCAATCTTCGGGTACAGGGAGCAAATTATCAGGACAAAAGAAACACTTCCATCAATGTACGGTCAGACGAGCGAAGGAGTTACTGACAGCTCCGGCCTGCTCGGCCGAAAAAACAGACGGACACCTTGTCAGATGTGCCGCATACATAAGGAGTATGCAGAACTGACAGAATCAGACGACAGGCCCTATCGAATCCCGTGGGGAAATGCTTTATGACAGGTTCTAAAATATACAAAGACAGACGGGTGGCTATGGAAGCCTCTCGTCTCAACATAGATGGTTCTTGCATGCAAATCCTCCAGCTTTCTCTTTCACTGCCGCATGGCACCCGCCATACCGCTTTCAACAAGAAGGAGACCGCCGCCTAAAAAGGCGAATATCAATCAGAGGTGTCCTCCAGAAGCTGCCTTTCTATTCAAAAAGGTGCTCGCAGATCTCCGCTGGGAGGCGGCGGCAGCGGTCCATCATTCATCTTGCTGCCGATAATCTCTCCTCCCAACGCATCATCGGGCATCGGTACGGAGAGAGCCGCATCCTCCGGATTGGCAAAGCGGGTATATTCGCCACGGAAGTTCAGGAGCACGTCTCCTGTCGCACCCTTACGGTGCTTGGCGATGATGATCTGCGCCATGCCATGCAGGTCATTCCCTTTTTCGTCCTGCAGGATATGGTAATATTCCGGCCGGTGTACGAAAAGCACCATATCGGCATCCTGCTCAATGGCACCCGACTCACGCAAGTCGCTCAGCTGCGGCCGCTTCCCCTCCACGCCCTCACGTTGTTCTACGGCACGGCTCAGCTGCGAGAGAGCCAGCACGGGGATGTTCAGTTCCTTGGCAAGTCCCTTCAGAGAGCGGCTGATGGTCGACACCTCTTCCTGCCGGCTGTTGAAACGCATTCCATTGGCATTCATCAGCTGAAGGTAGTCGATCATCAGAATCTGAATGTCATGTTCGCGTACCAGCCGGCGCGCCTTCGTCCGGAGCTCGAAGATGGAAAGCCCGGGGGTATCATCAATATAAATAGGTGCTCCCTGCAGCTTCCGGATATTCGAGTCGAAGCGTTCCCATTCGTCATTCGTCAGCTGTCCGTTGAGAATCTTGCTGCCCGGGACGGAACAGACATTGGAAATCAGACGGTTCACAAGCTGCACATTGTTCATCTCAAGGGAGAAGAAAGCGATCGGCTTGCGGTAGTCGACGGCGATATTCTTCGCTATGCTGAGTGCGAAGGAGGTCTTACCCATGGCCGGCCGCCCGGCGATGATGACGAGATCGGAGGCCTGCCAGCCCGCCGTAATCTTGTCAAGGTCGTGGAAGCCGCTGGGGACTCCCGTCAGTCCACCCTTGTTGTTGGCAGCCTTGAGCAGCAGCTGGTGGGCCTGCTCCACGACGGTATCGATCTGCACGTAATCCTGCAGCATGTTCTTCTGGGAGATCTCGAACAGTGCGCCTTCGGCTTTCTGCATCAGGTCATCCACGTCGACCGTCTCGTCGAAGGCATCCGTCTCGATCATCGAAGCAAACTGGATCAGCTGGCGGGCGAGGAACTTCTGTGCAAGAATGTGCGCATGATACTCTATGTGGGCAGAGGACGCCACATTGGAACTCAGCTCCACGATGTAGGCAGGGCCGCCGATTTCTTCCAGCGTCCCTTTCCGGCGGAGTTCCTCGACAACCGTCATGATGTCGACAGGCTTCTCCTGCAGGTTCAACGACTGTACCGCCTCATAGATTTTCTGATGGCGGGCTTCATAGAAGGTCTCCGGCCTGATCAGTTCGGACACGACCGTAAAGGCGTCCTTGTCTATCATAAGGGCACCCAAGACAACCTTCTCTATATCTGTCGCCTGCGGCTGCAGATGACCAAAGGTTGTGTCGATGGGAGCCTGACGGCTCCTGCGACTGCTTTTGCTGTTACTATTTCTTTCCGGCATTTGGCGACAAATTTACAAAAAATATTCCATTCGGTACACCAATATTCCAACCTTTTACTATCTTTGCAAAATAATTCTTAAAACAACATTTCAGACTATGATTACATTTCCCTGCTGCAAAATCAACCTTGGATTAAACATTGTTGCCAAACGTCCTGACGGCTATCACGACCTTGAGACGGTATTCTACCCTGTTCCGCTCTGTGATGCACTCGAGATAAAGAAGATGGATGAGGAATTTCCGTCTCCTACGCCTATTGACCTCAAGGTGACGGGAAATGCCGTCGGCTGTGACGAGAACAAAAACCTGGTCGTGAAGGCCTACCATCTTATTGCCCGCGACTACGCCCTCCCCCGCGTCCACGCACACCTGGTCAAACGCATCCCCATGCAAGCCGGACTCGGCGGAGGTTCTTCGGATGCGGCATACATGATCCGGCTGCTTGACGAACGCTTCCGCCTGAATATGGGAAGTGCCGAGATGGAACGCTACGCAGCACAGCTGGGGGCGGACTGTGCCTTCTTCGTCCGTTCCGAGATCGCCTTTGCGACAGGTGTCGGCGATATTCTCGCCCCCGCAGACGATGAAAACTGCAATCTGGAAGGGTATTATCTTGTACTGATAAAGCCGGGGACGGATGTAGCTACTGCCGAAGCATACGCAGGAGTCACGCCTAAAAAACCGGCCAAATGCTGCCGTGACATCGTCCGGCAGCCCATCGACACATGGCGCAATGAACTGACGAACGATTTTGAGGCCTCTGTCTTCGACAGACACCCGGAACTTGCAGCCGTGAAGAAGACCCTGTACGACCACGGGGCTATCTATGCGCAGATGTCCGGCAGCGGAAGTACGATCTTCGGCATCTTCGGCCAGCGCCCTGCCGCCTTGGAGAAGGACTTCCCGGGAATGTTCATCTATTGTGTCCGCCTCTAATCCCGGTATTGCCGTCAGAAGATGGAGAAAGCGTTGACAGTATACAAAGCATCGGCCGGATCAGGAAAGACCTTCACCCTGGCATCCGAATATATCGCCCTGGTGGTAAAGAATCCGCAGGACTATAAGAAAATCCTTGCCGTGACCTTTACCAACAAAGCGACACAGGAAATGAAAATGCGCATCCTATCGCAACTCTATGGCATCGCCCATGACCTTTCCGATTCGCAGGCGTACTTCGACCAGGTCGTGAAAAAGACCGGATTCCCTGAGACGACCATCCGTGAGCATGCAGCTGAAGCGCTCTCCCTGCTTACCCACCATTATAATGAGTTCCGTGTACAGACGATTGACGCTTTCTTCCAGTCTGTGCTGCGCAACCTTGCGCACGAGCTCAATCTGACGGCCAACCTCCGCATCGACCTCAACGACGACCAGGTGGAAGCACAGGCCGTAGATGAAATGATCAACAGCCTGGAGGAGGGAGAAGAAGTGCTGAAATGGATCCGTGACTACATAGACAAAAACATCGAGGATGACCAGGGATGGAATGTAATCAATCAGATAAAAGAGTTCGGTAAAAATATCTTCAAGGATTTCTACAAGGATCACCAGAAGGAACTGGACGAGCGTTTCAGAGAAGAGAATTTCTTTGACGGACTGATCACCGACCTGCGCAAACGGCGAGCTTCAGCACAGAAATGCCTGAATGACCATGCGTCGCAAATGCTGGGGAAAATACATGAGGCACACCTTGACGACCAGAACCTGTTCAACAACAAGTCAAGAGGGATCTATCCGTACATCGTCAGACTGGCGAAAGAGAAGCCTTCCAGTGTCGGTGCGCCCAAATATGTGAAAGCCTGCATCGAGGATGCCGGAAAGTGGCCGTCAGGCGACTGCCCGGCAGCGGAGAAATCCGCCATTACCGACCTTGCGTCAACCGCATTGTGTGCAGACCTGAAGCTTCTGGAAAGATACAGGACAGAGGGATGGAAGGAATACCAATCCTCCAACCTCACGCTGACGCATCTCTCCCAGCTCAGACTTCTCCATGCGATATCCGAAGCTGTCGATGAAATCAATAAAGACACGAACCGGTTTATGCTAAGCAACACACAATCATTGCTCAGCACACTGATGAGAGACTCCGATACGCCTTTCGTCTTCGAGAAGATGGGAGCCTATCTGAAACACATCATGATTGACGAGTTTCAGGACACAAGTACGATTCAATGGAAGAACTTCCGGAAGCTGCTTGACAACTGCATGGCACAGATCGACTCGCACAATCTGATTGTGGGTGATGTCAAGCAGAGCATCTACCGCTGGCGGCAAGGAGACTGGAAACTGCTGAACAACATCGAACATGACTTCCACGACGAACAGATAAGAATACAGCCGCTTGACACCAACTACCGTTCGGAGGAGAACATCATCCGATTCAACAATGCTTTCTTCTCACTGGCCGTAAGTCGGACGGTAAAGGAATTGGAGACTGATGAAATCCGAGATGCCGACCAACTGACAGAAGCCTATCAGGAGATCGAACAGCATCCTAAGAGAAACGACGGAAAGGGCTGTGTCCGTGTGAAACTCTTTTACTGCGGTAGAAACGAAAAGGAATATAGAGAAAACATACTCGGCGAGCTGACCGACAATGTACGTGAGCTCCTTTCACACGGTTACAAGCAGAAAGACATCGCCATCCTCGTACGGTCAAAAGGAGTCATACAGGCAATTGCAGACGAGTTTCTACACGAGTTCGGCACGGAAGTCGGCATCGTTTCCGACGAGGCCTTCCGCCTGGATGCCTCTTTGGCAGTGAATGTGATTGTCTATGCCCTTCACCTGCTGACACACCGTGAGGACAGACTCACGGAAAGCAAGCTCGTCAAACTCTATCAGCAGCAGATTCTGCAGACGGGGATGGACGACAACACACTGTTCGTTGACAATGATACGCCATCCACAAGGAGCTTGCTGCCAAAAGGTTATACAAGCAGGTTTGAGACTTTGTTAAGGATGTCGCTCGTTGACCTTGTCGATGAGATATACGCTCTTTTCAACCTTGACCGACTCGAAGGGCAGAGTGCGTATGTCTGTACTTTCTATGATACGCTGAATGAATACCTGCGCGATCATCCTGCGGATATAGACGATTTCATCGAAGAATGGGACAACACACTTTCGAGCAATACCATCCAGAGTGACGAGGTGGACGGAATACGCCTGATCACCATCCACAAAAGCAAGGGACTGGAATACGACAATGTGCTGATTCCATTCTGCGACTGGGATTTGGAAAAAAAGTCGGGGAACACGATATGGTGCCCGGGAGACGACAAGGAGATGCCTTATGGAAAACTGCCGCTTATTCCCGTAGACTTTTCGAAGAACAGCATGATGGGCACCGTGTATGAAAACGACTATAAAGAAGAACATCTGCAGAATACCGTGGACAACATGAATCTGCTCTATGTTGCCTTTACCAGGGCTGGCAAGAACCTCTTTATCACAGGGAAAAGAGCTTCCAAAAAGAGATTCAAGGAACTTCAGGAGGGCGGTACGGCTTCCAACCGTTCACAGATCATACAACTCATTCTCAATGATCTTACTGCCGAACTCCATGGAGCGACTCTTGAAGACCGGGGGGAGAAAGAACCGCTCGTCTTTGAAATGGGCAGTCTGTCGGACAGCACACAGAAGACCGGGAAAGGACGGCACTCCACCAATCCCTTTGAGATCACACCAGAGACCCACACGCTGAAAATCGAGACTTTCCCTCACCCCGTAAGTTTCCGTCAGAGTAATAAAAGCCACGATTTTATCAACGGAGAAGATCTTGAGCTCTCGGATGCGAGCCGTTATATAAAGATGGGGAATATTCTCCACCAGCTGTTTTCCACGATCCTTACCGATTCTGATATCCAGCCCCGACTGAAGGAACTTGAGCAAGCGGGAATCGTCTACAATGATGAGGTCACATCGAAAGAACTCAAGGAACGAATCTCGCAAGCCCTGAAAAATGAACAGGTGAAAAGCTGGTTCAGCCCTCGTTGGAAGCTATTTAACGAGTGTACGATCCTTGAATATGACAAAGAGACCGGGGAAGTCCGTGAAAACCGGCCGGACCGTGTCATGACCGATGGCAAGGAGATGATCGTCGTCGATTTCAAGTTCGGCAAGCCTCGCAAGGAATATCGTGAACAGGTACAAAGATACATGAAGCTGCTTACATCCATGGAGTACCGGCAGGTGTCAGGCTATATCTGGTATGTCGTCAGAAATGAAGTAGTCCCCGTTCCCACTCTCCCTTGACCCTCTGTTTCCCTAAAGGAACAGTACTCCCGAGTACCCGGAAAATCCGTTGCAGACATTGGAACCGACGATTCCGAGTATCGGAGGCCTTACATACAGAACACTTGGCAACCTATTGTAAATAAACGGGTCAGTAGAGTACAGCTAAATAAAAGAAACAAGTTGATGAAGTCAGTCTTCCATCGTCTCTGACGGAAGTCTAAGTTTTAAAATATGATTACATTCCTTGAATACGTAGCACAAGACCTGCTTGACAAGTACGGAACGGACATGTCGGGCATAGCAGTCGTCTTTCCGAACAAACGGGCATCCCTCTTCCTGAACCAGGCATTGGCACGGATGGCCGGACGGCCGCTCTGGAGTCCAGCCTATATTACGATTTCTGATTTCTTCCGCCAGCACTCCGAACTGACCGTGGCCGATCCCATCAAAAGTATATGCGACCTCTACAAAACATATGGAGAGGTGACCGGCAATGTGGGAGAGACACTTGACCAATTTTACGGATGGGGACAGCTGCTGTTGGCCGACTTCGATGACATCGACAAGAATATGGCAGATGCACACAGGGTATTCTCCAATATCCGTGACCTCAGGGAATTGGACGATATCAGCTATCTCAACGAGGAGCAAAAGGCTGAACTGCACCGTTTCTTCGCCAATTTCGACGACAACCCTGAGGGGCTCAAGGAAAGATTCATCATGCTGTGGGAACGATTAAATGACATATACAACCAATTCAAGAAAAAACTTCATTCACAAGGACTTGCCTATGAAGGGATGCTTTATAGAGAAGTCGTTGAAGAGGACGATATCCAAACGCAATACAAACATTATGTATTTGTCGGTTTCAACGTCCTTCAGAAAGTTGAACAGCGACTCTTCAAACGCTTCAAAGATGAAGAAAAGGCGAGCTTCTATTGGGATTATGACCGCTATTATATGAGGCGGACGAACGAGGCCGGCAACTATATCAGGCGGTGGCTCGACCGGTTTCCCAATGCTCTTCCGAACGACTGCGATGACCTGTACGACAATCTCGACAAGGAGAAAGAAATCAGCTTCATCTCTGCACCGACAGAGAATCTACAGGCACGGTTCATTACCGAGTGGCTGCGTGACGGAGACAGATACAAAGACGGAAAACGCACAGCCATCGTACTTTGCGATGAACATCTGCTGCAGACCGTCATCCACTGTATTCCAAACGAAGTGGAGTCGCTCAATGTGACCACCGGATACCCTCTACAGCAGACTCCGATAGCCTCCATGGTGACGCAATTGCTGACACTCCAGACAGAAGGGTTCTCCGTACAAGAGCAAGGTTACAGACTACATTACGTAAACAGGGTGCTGCGACATCCCTACGGCAAGTATCTTGTTCCGGATGTGCCCGAGGTCATCGAGAGGCTGAACAAGGAAAGGCAGTTTTACATCACCCCGCAGGCCGGCTCTCTCTTTGAATACCATCCGGGCGACAGACGGCATCTGCCGGCCTTGGTCGATTGGCTTGCCAAAACCATCCGTACCATTGGAGTGAATGGAGCCGCAGACAAAGACCCGCTCTTTGAAGAGTCAATATTCCGTATGTTCACTCTGCTCACAAGGCTAAGTGACCTGATGGCAAGCGGCGATCTCGAAGCAGACAAGATCATTTTCCGACGCCTGCTGACACAACTCATCGCAGCCACAAGCATCCCCTTCCATGGCGAACCGGCACGAGGAGTACAGGTGATGGGCGTACTGGAAACGCGTAACCTTGATTTCGACCATGTGCTCGTGCTCTCCTGTAATGAAGGCAATATGCCCAAAGGAGTTGACGACTCGTCGTTTGTCCCCCATCTCATCCGCAAAGCATACGACCTGACCACTATTGAAAATAAGGTTTCCATCTACAGTTACTATTTTCACAGTCTGATCCAACGGGCGAAAGACATAACTTTCCTCTACAACAATTCCACAAAAGGAAGCAGGACAGGGGAAATGAGCCGTTTCATGTTACAGCTGATGGTGGAATGGAACCATCCCATCCACCGGCAGACCCTGCAAGCAGGGCAGGAACCCATGCACAGTGAAGCTCAAGCAGTGAAGAAAGATGAAGTTGTACGCAGGAAGCTCGATGAAATCAGTTATTTTTCACCGACTGCCATCAATACATATATCAGCTGCCCATTAAAGTATTACTTTAAATACATTGCCGGAATCAAAGAAAACGATGAGACGGATGTTGATGATGTCGACAACAGGATGTTCGGCAATATTTTCCATGCCGCTGCCCAGCTCATGTACGAGAAACTGCTTCCGAAGGAGGTCATCACGGCCAAGGATATTGATTACCTGCTAAAGACCGGGAAGAGCGCCCGCCCGACCCCAGCCGGACACATTCCCGCTACGCTGGATGATGTCGTAGACGAGGCGTTCGCAACGGAGCTATTCCATCAGCAGGCAGGCAGCAGGAAACATCCGAAACTCAACGGTCTTCAGCTGATCAACCGCGAGGTCATCATCAAGTACCTTCATCAACTACTGCGGATAGACAGGCGGATGACCCCATTGCGTGTAATCGGTCATGAATTCGATGTGAGACAGACATTGACCGTCAAGGTCAACGGAACCGAAAAGCAGGTAGAAACCGGCGGGCGAATCGATCGTCTCGATGAAATATGTCTCAATACAGACTGCTCTCGCCTACGTGTCGTCGACTATAAAACAGGAGGAAAGGCTGCTGAACCGTTGAAGAACGTCGATGAAATCTTTGACCCGAAGAACATCGGGAAGAAAAGCGACTACACAATGCAGGCCATGCTTTACAGTCTCATCGAGGCCCGACATGATCCTGAGCACAATCCTGACCATCGTCCCGTAAGTCCCGCACTGCTTTTCATCCAGCATGCAGGGGGCAAAGACTACAGCCCGGTGCTGTCCATGGACGGTGAAGAAATTACGGATGCCACCATATACGAGAAGGACTTCTTCAGGAACCTCACAGAGAAACTGGAGGAAATCAACAATCCGGACATAGCTTTCGTCCCGACAGACGACTGGGACCGGTGCAAGTATTGCCCTTACAAACAGATGTGTGGACGATAGACAAGAATATAGCTGCGACGGACGATATGATTCAAGCCCTCAGTGCGTCTGGTGTTTGCGAGCGGTACGATGCGTGTTGAGCATCAACACATCGGCTGGAAACGGCAAGACGAGGGGATTCCTGCCGTTATGACGGAAAGTGAATGTCCGACTGATTCAGGGAAGGTTTGCCGGACGGCAATCGCATTGGATATGTGTACTCTAAATCGAAGAGCTGACAATCAGAAAACACCTGTATCTCCGGCAAGGGGGGATAATACGGGGTGTACACCACCCACATTGATACAGTCTTTGCTCAATGCGGATGAGACAGAAGCCGTGGAGAGTCCGGAATCTCATCATGGAAACGCCAATACGGCTTGAAGCATGATAAAACGGAGCGTGATAAATGGAAAAGAAAAAAGGTTCTTCCGTTAAATGCGTGTATGCTTTTCGTATAGCTTCAACGGAAGACCGAAGTTAATTACTAAACAAAACACAGCAAGACCGTCTTGGCTGGCTATTCTATCATCATCATCCGATACAAAGACCTTTTCAATTTAATCTGTTGAAATCAGATAAGATCTTGAAAAACCATTACATAATTTCAAATGGATCAGCTGCAAATATAAAAAACACGTTCAAAAAGCAGGTTTGCAACCGGCAGTCAGTCAATTGGTTGTGAAGCCGTTCAAAAAGGTGCTTGATTGGACTTCAAAAGGGCGTTGGTAACACGCTAAAAAAGCACCTGTTGCAAGTCAATCAGGCATCTTTTAGAAGCCAGAAGGGCATGTGTTGCTTTGCGTTGCATGAAAACAGTTTACAAACACCGATGATATGGGAATAATTTGTTCGTAGAAGACGGAAAGACATGCTGATGTACAGGCATCGTGTCAATTTGCCTTTTCTGCATTTTACCTTGTAGCTTACACTCCTTTGCAAGGCCATCTGATTTCGGACAGTCATACCCTGCAAGTGTATAAGCCTTTATTCTTCTAATCTATGCATTTAACGGAAGAACCGAAAAAGACGTCCGTCTCGGCTTATTCCCTCTTCTTCCCTCTTTTTCCTTACCGGTTTTTATGTGCAATGTACCATTTATGGACGAAGGCCACATAGAGGATCAAGGTTGCTGCAAGAATCCCGAGGCACGTCCACAGTACAGGAGCGGGAGAACAGTTGAACAGGCCGAAGGAAGCCATCAGCCCCCCTCCAATCCCGGTCTCCCAGGCAAGCAGATAGGTGCTCTGACTTGTTCCGCGCTGGCAATGGTCGGACAGCTTGATAAAGAACAGCAGGAACCTGCTTCCTGTCACACCAATTCCGAAACCCATGAGGAGAGGAGCGATATAGCCGACACTCTCCCGACTGTGCGTTATCAGGAGCAAGACCGCAATCCCCATCGCCGTCATCCCGGTAGTCGCCTCACTACGGAGGTCGGCATCAGCAAAAGCATACCGCTCGGCAAGAAGTGCCATGAAAAAGCCCAGCATGACAAATTCATAAAAGCGCAGGCTGTGTGCAAGGGTCAGTACAAGGGCTGCAGCAGCGGTAACCAGCATGACGTTTAGGAACAGCCAGTGACTGTCTTTCAAAAGGAAACGGTCGAAAGAAAAGCGGTGGAGGTCCTCGTTCGGCATACGGAAAGGAAAACGAACCAGACCGACGAATATGAAGGAGAGAAACTGACAGGCGCAGGAAAGGAGAAGCACCGATCCGAATTGACCATGCCGGTAGACCAGAAGCCCCGCCAAAGGGCCGAGGGCAAGGGCGAACCGGCCAAACCATGTTGCTGCATGATTGGCTTCCGTGCGGTGTACAGCCTCCACGGTGTCGATGATCAAAGTACCGAGAAGTACGAGCTGAGACAGACCATAGAATGCTCCTTGCAGCAGCCGGAGCAGCAGAAGCAGTGCATAATCGACAGAATCATCCGGACGTGTATTCAGATAGTAGAAAAACCCCGTGACAGCACACAATGCCAAAGTCGACACACAGAACACGTTCTTACGGCGATAGCGTTGCACGAGATAACCCGACATACATCCGAACAGATACAGCCCTGCAAAGAAGATTCCCAGCACCCATGCTATCTGAAGATGCGTATATCCCCATGCCTTCATTCGCAGTGGAATTACGGGAAGAAGCATATAAGAAGACATCGCCAGCAGGAGGTTTGCCATCGCCAGCATCCAGAAACGCTTGTTCCAGAGTCTGACGTGAACAGGTATGTTTTGAGTGTCCATGACCTTTATTTTGTGGTAGAATCAATGTTCTATAATCATTTGACAGACAGGAGTAAGGATTCCCGTCTGCCTATATGCTTATCCTTTATCGGTCGACGCAGGCAACCCATCTTGCCACGTTTTCATCCTTATTGTCCGGCTCCGTAACCGGAGTCATGCCCTGTCTGACGGTGTAAAGATACAAGCCGGCCTGCGGGTTGTTGCATCTCAATAGGATTCCGCATCCGATGGGAAAGTACCTTCTTTCACACATCTGATATACGCCTGTACCCCATCTGTCATACATTGATGGACATTGGCGAAATGGCGGAGGAACTTAGGTTTGAACCCCTGGGTCATGCCGAGTGCATCCGCATAGACAAGCACCTGACCGTCTGTCCCGTTCCCTGCACCGATACCGATGGTCGCAGCTTTAACCAGCGTTGTCACCTTGGCGGCGAGAGCGGCGGGCACCTTCTCGAGCGTGATGGCGCTCACGCCGGCAGCATCAAGGGCAAGCGCATCATCCATGAGTTTCTGTGCTTCGGCCTCCTCTTTTGCACGGAGACCGTAGCCGCCGAGCCTGTGTATGCTCTGTGGAGTAAGGCCGAGGTGTCCGACAACGGGAATCCCCGCTGCTATGATCCCTCTTACGGTATCGACGATTTCCGTACCGCCTTCCATCTTGACTGCTCCTGCACCTGTCTCCTTGATGATGCGGATGGCATTGCGTATTCCATCTTCCCGGCTTACCTGATAAGATCCGAAAGGCATATCACAGACGACCAGACATCGCCGGCAGGCACGTACGACAGCACGTGCATGATAAATCATCTCGTCTACAGTGATCGGGGTTGTATCCTGATTGCCGGCCATCACATTGGATGCTGAATCGCCGACGAGAATGCTGTCTATGCCAGCTGCATCGATGATTCCCGCCGTAGTGTAGTCATAGGCCGTCATCTGGGTAATCTTCTCCCCCGCCGCTTTCATCTCCAGCAGCGTCCTGGCCGTTACCTTTTTCTTGTCTGTTGTTAAATATCCCATATACCTGTTCTTGGCTCCAGATTCACAATCAACAATTCCGGTTCGTATTTACCTTCTGTGATCCAGAACATACATTCCTGCTCCTCCTGTCATAGAATCACGGACTGCAAGCCCTGCGTTCAGGCTGCAAAGTTACCTCTTTTTAATCATCCGACAAAGTGAATCCCTCATAATTACGGATGACCTCATGGGTATAGCGCCTGATGTCAGCTGCCGGATTGGTGGTTGCAAGACCTATGACCCGTGCACCGGAAGAGATGCCGGAACATAAGCCGTTGATACTGTCTTCAAAGACCACACATGCCTCGACAGGGACATTGAACCGGGCTGCAGCCCTGAGATAACAGTCTGGCGACGGTTTGCTTTCAGCGAAGTCTTCCGACGTGAGGATGGCATCAAAATAATCCTTGAACTCCGGATGAGATCTGTAGACATTCTGCATCTTGTCAAGGTTGGAACTCGTCACGACCGCCGTCCTTATTCCTTCACTTCTGAGGTCTTTTACAAACGATTCAAAACCAGAAACATAATGATATGGCATATTCTGCTCATATACATCCAGACAATGCGTAATCTGCCGTTGCACTTCTTCTTCCCCGGCAAAATACCGGTCGAAGATCTGTACCAGTGTCTGTCCCTTTATGGCATACTCGAAACCTTCGATATCCGGACAATACCTGCGTCCCATGTCATGCCAGAACAAGGTGTATAAAGGTTCAGTATCGAACACGACCCCATCCAAATCAAACAAACAAGCTTTTATCATTTTTCCTTTTTATCATAAGATGTATGATGTATAATGCAAAGTTACAAAAAGTTTTTGTAACTTTGCCGCCTGTAATATGGCAAAGGAGTTATTTTCAATCATTGCATTCTCCGCTGTCTTCCTGCTGACAGCAAGAAGCTGCGGACATCGGCAGGGGCCTCCCAAGAAGCTGGAGGTTTCTACAATCGTCGTGTCCGCAGACACGCTGGCTCGTCTTTCTGATGCGATACAGTGTCATGTTCATGTCGACTTCACCTGTCTGAAGGAACAGAAGTATGCTGCTGTCAATGACTCCTTGCTGCGAATGGGACTTCTGCAGCCTGATTATCTTTCTATCAGTTACGGCCCGCTCTCACCAAAGACGGCCATTCCCTCCTTCGTGCGCCAATATATAAGAGACTATATGGAAATGGCACGCCTCATACGTCAGAAGGAGAAAGGAAGAAGTCAACTGCTTGGGGAACTGTCCATCAAGACAGAACTGAGGGCTGCGGCAGATCACTACGTCACAGCTGTCTCACATATCGCCATCAACAATGGAAACGGGAGGCTGACAAAGTACACGATAGCACGCAACTTCGATTTGAAGGACGGACACCGTGTCACCCTGTCGGAACATTTCGGAAAGGATGCCGGGGAAAAACTGACAGAGAAAATCATCGAAAGGCTGTCAAAACGTGAAGACATAGAGGACAACGATATTGAAAGACTGCAATCGAAAGGATATTTCGTGGGCATTACTCCCTATCCATCCGACAATTTCATCCTTACGGATGATTCCACCGTGTTCATTTATACGCCCGGGGAAATCAGCCGGAAAGAAGTAAGCGTGGCGGTGGAAAATTGAGCTTGCTCGTCCGGTGGCACCTTGCAGCCCCATCCGCCTCCTGTCAGATTCCCTCCGCCTGTTCCTCCGCTCCCTCGCACATTCACCTTGACATCCCCCGACATTCAACAAGACAATGACAGAAATAATAAGAAAATACTTCCCTCATCTCACTCCTCGACAGGAAGAACAGATTGCCGCACTCGACACACTGTATCATGACTGGAATGCCAAGATCAATGTCATATCCCGCAAAGACATTGACAACCTTTATGAACATCATATCCTACATTCCCTGGCAATCGCCAAACGGATTTGCTTCCGGGAAGGAACAAATGTCCTCGACTTCGGCACGGGGGGCGGATTTCCCGGCATCCCGCTTGCCATTCTTTTTCCCGAGTCAAACTTCAAACTCATAGACGGGACAGGAAAGAAAATCAAGGTTGCCCGGGAAATTGCCGATTCCATCGGCCTCGAGAATGTTCTCCCCATGCACCAACGGGGCGAAGAGGAAAAGGGAAAGTTCGATTTCATCGTTTCGCGGGCTGTGATGCCTCTGCCTGAATTGATGAAAGTAGTCAAGAAAAATATTGCCTGCGACCAGCACAACGTACTTCCCAATGGCGTACTTGTCCTCAAAGGAGGCTGTCTTGACGAAGAATTGGGACCGTTCCGAAAGATTGCCGAAAAGACAGAATTGTCGCAATGGTTTGACGAAGCATGGTTTAAAGAGAAGTATCTCATCTATGTACCGGGATAATCCCCTGACGGAAAGACCTTCTCCCCCATGGCTCCCTTCCTCGTCCCATCATCCGCGCTTCCTTACTATTCTACATAAACGCTTATGCTTAAAATCCAGACATTTGAAGTAAATCCTCTTCAGGAAAACTGTTACGTCGTCAGCGACGATATCAAAGAATGCGTCATCATCGATTGTGGTGCCTTCACGGAGAGTGAACAGAACACGGTCATCGACTACATAAAGAATAACGGACTGACACCCATCCACAATCTTGGCACACATGGACATCTTGACCATCACCTCGGTGATGCTGCGATTCTCAAAGCTTTCAAGCTGCTGCCGGAAGTGGATGAATGTGATGGCGTATTCATGGAGAATCCGGAACAGGCTGCCAGCCAGATGCTGGGAATCACACTAAACGACCGACTCCCTGCCGGCAAGCTGAATCTCACTGAAAACAAGGAAATATCCTTCGGAGCACATACTTTCAGGATTATCCGTACGCCCGGACATTCGGGCGGTTCGGTTTCCTTCTATTGTGCGGAAGAGAATGTTCTCTTCACGGGCGATACCCTCTTTAAGGGAAGCATCGGGAGAACCGATTTCCCGGGTGGCAGCATGTTCCAGATCATCGGCAGCCTGAGAGAACTTGCACAGCTTCCAGACTCCGCCGTCGTCTACCCGGGACATGGGCCTAAGACGACCATTGGATTTGAACTTGCCCACAATCCCTACATGGACCGTTGAGAAGCTTTGCATCAAAGTAATTCAGAATGCAGACAAGAAGTTCACAGACTGAAAAGATACTGCTGGGTATCGACCCGGGAACCAATGTCATGGGGTATGGCGTGCTGCGTGTCAGCGGCAACAAGGCGGAACTGGTCGTCATGGGAGTGATCGATATGCGCAAAGAGAGAGATGTGTACTTACGGCTGGGTAAGATCTTCGACCGTGTCACCGGCATCATCGATGAATTCCTGCCTGACGAACTTGCCATCGAAGCACCCTTCTTCGGGAAGAACGTGCAGTCGATGCTGAAACTCGGACGTGCGCAAGGCGTGGCCATAGCAGCAGCCATTCATCATGACGTCCCGATCAGTGAGTATGCCCCGTTAAAGATCAAACTGGCCATCACCGGGAACGGGTCGGCCTCTAAAGAACAGGTGGCGGGTATGTTACAGAAGCTGCTCCACCTGCGTGACGACCAGATGCCACACTTCATGGATGCTACAGATGCTGTCGCTGCTGCTTATTGCCATTTCCTGCAGATGAACCGTCCGACGACTGATGCCCGGCATTATGGTTCCTGGAAAGACTTTGCAAGGTCACATGCTGACCGGATAAGATGACCTTGTACGGCAGCCTGCATCTTCAAGGGAAGCAGTGCCGGAGGCAGATGGTTAGGGCGGGGCTAGCTGTCCAACTTGTACGGATTAGACCGGCATGGTAATCACATCGGGGAAAAATATAGTAACAATATTAAAACTATCAAAGCGTATGAAAACTAAATTAATGGTGCTGACATTCCTGTTCGCTTCACTGCTGACTGTAAATGCGCAACAGGAACGTGTCTCAAAACAGATTTATACCAGTGCTTACAAAGTAGCGACTGATTCCAAAGAGGATGTAGATGTACGTAAGGCGGCCTCATTCAAGGTCGACGCCATCACCTATCTGAATACCCGTACATTATCGGCTATCGTTGATACGACCCGACAGCTGTCCAAAAAGGAAATCGCCCATTTCAATGCCCAGCTCGACTCCATGTCTTATTGCATGCACGAGTATGTCAACCTCTTTACACGCCAATACGCCCATGCGACAAAGCAACGGGACAGGGATCGCATTCTCAAGCTGTTCAAGGAGACAAGCATCAATCATCCGTTGTATAATGATCCCGACCAAGACCTTGTGCTGGCTTATTTCAACCGTGAAGATTACCTTACGCAGTTCTCGCTCGATACAGACTGGATTGCAGCACTTGCGGAAGTAAAAAAGAAACTTGCAGAATAATCTTACAGAGAGGCGGGTGCGTCAAGACACAGAATCCGTGGAGAGTCTCCTTTCATAATGACAGCTTCTATCCTTCAGAAACATTAAAACAACCGCTACCATCGAGTTATCAGCTCTCTGGCAGCGGTTGTTCTTTATACATGACAGCTGTCTTTGGCTGAAATCGCATCCCGACACACCCCCGAATGTATCAATTGGAAGATGCACCGTAGGGATAACGCTCCCGTCCGTCTTGAAGGAGAAATCTGTCTTATAGGCAGATGAGGCAAGGCTCCCCCTTCTGTTTAATTCCTCGGCATGCACCCGGCCTACAACTTTATTTCCTGACCATCAAACCGATACTACGCCATTGGCAATGCGAGGATGCAGGCCCTGTGTTGCTGTCCGGTAGTATTTTCCCTATAGGACAGCCACCTTTTCGCCTGCCGATCATGGCAGGAACTTCCCTTCTTCTGCCGATATACGGATGTCCGCCACACATCGTGTTGATGCCCGACACGTATTGTGCCGGCAGCGGACACCGGACGTGTCGAGGGCATACGGTCTTGCCCTCTGTTGCCGGAACGGGAGCGGCATGCAGTAAAAGCCAAAGGCTAACGTCATCAATTGAATAAAGGGGAACTTGCTTCCCTACGGCCAAGAGGCATTACTGATTTATAAGGAAATTCCGCACAGAAATCGATGACATTTACGTTTCAACGGACAGCAACTCAAAAGTTACAGACCGTCCTGTCCCGAAGACCACGGTTTTGAAAAACCATTACATAATTTTAGATAAATCATCTGCAGATATAGGAAACACGTGCCAAAAAGCAAGTTTGCAACCAGCAGTAAATCAATTGGTTGTCCATCCGTTTTGAAAAGGTGCTTGATTGGACTCCAAAAGGGCGTTGGTAACACGCTGAAAGAGCACCTGTTGCAGGTCAATCAGGCATCTTTTTGAAGCTGAAAGAGCATGTGTTGCTTTGCGTTGCATGAAAACAGTTTATAAACACTGATGATATAGGAATAAGTTGTTTGTAGAAGGCAGAAAGGCCTGCTGATAAATGGACATCGTTTCTATTTGCCTTTTCTGCATTTCATCTTGCAGTTTATCCTCCTTTGCAAGACTATCTGATTTTGGACAACCGTACCATGGAAGCGCATAATCCTTTATTCTTTTTCCAATCTATGTATTTAACGGAAGAACCGAAGAAACGGCAGATCATACGAATGCCGGGCGGAATCATAACGGGTTAACCGGAAAGAGACACCGTATAAGAAAGCTAAAGCAGTTCGATATGCAGGATGGAGGTTGTGTGTGACGTGATTTTGAAACGATCACTGATACGCAGCCCGAGAACCCAGAGAATCGTACCCGTGGCATCTGCCAGGATCAGTTGTCCTCGCTTCTCAAAACGGTTACGCTTGAGATTGGTGAGAAAATCGCTTACAAGCTGAGCACCGTCCATTCCGAGCGGGACAAAGCGGTCGCCTTCGGCTGCACGGCGGAGGGTCAAAGGAAAGCGGATGGAAGAGGCATCAAGGTCGATAATGGTCTGACTGCGGGAGAAAGAAGGACTTTGAGAAGGAAGCAGACGCTTTCGTGTCAATCTTACGGAAAGGCCGTCATCATAGACATAGCGTCCTGGTTCAGGCATGACAAGCGTATGTTTCCTTTCTTTCTCCACCGGCATGACGAAAAACACGTCACGGTCATGTGTGAGCTCGTGTGTGGAAGACGTCCAGACCTGTCCTGTCTGTCCTTCAAGATGCCCGGCCGTCTCTTCAATCTGAGAGGGGGTAAAACCGAGAGGTCTCAATACATGAAAAAGGAGATGAGAGGGAGCGGGAAATTGGCGAATGACCTTCAGATTAAGTTTAAAGGCATGATCCGTTGAGGGAATATCCTCTTCTCCAATAGTTGAATCGACAGGGATAATCGCCTCTCTCAAAGTATTTTGAAGAACATTCTGTACTATTCTGTCTACATTAGAAAGGTGTTCTGCCGTATGGAGGATGGCCTCATTGACAGATGGGTTTATCTCAGCCAGCCTCGGGAGAATGGTCAGTCGTATCTTGTTACGTACCACATCGGCAACAAGATTCGTACTGTCCGTTACGAATGGTTCATTCCGTGCATGGAGATATGTCTCGATTTCATGGCGTGACACGCAGAGCAGCGGACGGACAATACCGTCTTTCTTCGGCCGAATCCCCATCAGCCCCTTGAGCCCCGTTCCACGGACAAGATTCATGAGGATCGTCTCTACAGAATCTTCCTTGTGGTGTCCCACACAGACGGCATCCGCTCCCAACGTCTCTTTCAACTGAAAGAAATAATGATAACGCAGGTCACGTGCCGCCATCTCAATGCTCACCTTATGCAAAGCGGCATAGGACCGTGTGTCAAAATGAACCTTGTGAAGCGGAATGTTCTCCCGCCGGCAAAGTTCCTGACAGAACCGTTCATCATGCAGACTTTCCTCCCCACGCAGTTGGAAGTTGCAATGTACAGCTTCAACACGATAGCCTAACTCCTTCAGGGCCAACAGCAGGGCGACACTGTCTGCACCGCCGGACAGGGCGACTAAGTATAGAGCCTCCGCATGCAGTAGATGTCCGTTAGCTATGAAACGTCTGACTTTATTCAACATAGAGAACCAGTCCCTTCAAATATTCACCTTCAGGGTGATAGATGTTGATGGGGTGATCGGCAGGCTGATGGAGCTGATGCAGGATGCGCACCTTACGCCCGGCCTGTGCAGCTGCCGTGAATACCGCCTGCCGGAAGTTGTCCTTTGTAACGACCTGGGAGCAGCTGAAAGTAAAGAGAATCCCCCCCGGTTTGATCTTCTCAAATCCCTTGACATTTAACCGGGTGTACCCGCGCAGACCGTTCTTCAGAGCTTTCCGATGTTTTGCAAAAGCCGGAGGATCAAGGACGATCAGGTCGTACTTCCCTTCATGTTCGTCAAGATACTTGAAGGCATCTTCACAGTAGGCTTCATGACGCAGATCGCCCGGAAAGTTCAAGTCTACATTCTTTGTGGTCAGTTCTATCGCCTTGGCCGAACTGTCCACGGAGTGTACGAGTTCCGCACCGCCCCGCATGGCGTAAACTGAAAAGCCACCTGTATAACAGAACATATTGAGCACACTGCGCCCCTTGGCATAGCGTTCCAGCAGCGAACGGTTCTCGCGCTGATCGATGAAGAAGCCGGTCTTCTGTCCTTTCAGCCAGTCGATATGGAACTTCAATCCGTTCTCAACCGCAATATCATGATCCGTCTCACCGTAGATAAAACCATTTTCCTGTCCGAGATCGGCTTTGAAAGGCAGGGTTGTTTCACTCTTGTAAAAAATGCTGTCCAGCCTGTTTCCCATCACGTTCACAAGGGCCTTTGCTATCACAGACCGGCATACATGTATGCCGACAGAATGCGCCTGCATGACCGCTGTTCTACCATAAATGTCGATGATCAGGCCTGGCAGATTGTCACCTTCCCCATGAACAAGCCGGTAGGTCGTGTTGACAAACGAGGAGCCGGCATCTCCTTCTTCGCAGACGACACCGATGGCTTCCCGCATACGCAAGGCCGCTTCCAGACGGCTCTCCCAGAAGGTATTGTCAATCTCTACGTCACGGAACGAAAGGACACGGACGGCGATGGAACCGATTTGGAAGTGTCCGACGGCAATGAATCTTCCGTCATGTGTCAGCACCCGGACAGTATCACCTTCTTCAAGTCCTTCATCGATTCCATCGACAGCACCTGAGAATATCCAGGGGTGGAAACGGAGCAGGCTGTCCTCCTTGCCTTTTTTCAGATATATTTGCTTATACATAAAGTTTCAATTTCACTATTATTTCCATTTCATCGGTCTGTCAGTCCTTGGACTATACCGGATCCAAGCGATTTCCCTGCTACACGTCACGGGAAATCAATCGCCGTGGGACAGCCCGGTTCTGAAATGTCAGATTGCAGTACTCTCCACGTTTTCCTTGTGCCCGGCAGGAACCGGTTGTTCTTTCGGAGGCACTACAATCAGTTCGTAATCACCAGTATGTTTCAATTCATGCAGCCGTTCATAGAGATTGATGCACGTCCACGCATCCGTTGAGGCATAGAGTTTCTGCTTGTCACTGAGAATCTGATTCTCCCAGTTCGACAGTTGCTCACGTTTCGTGATGCGCTCATGGAAAACGTTGGCATAGAGCTTTTGCAAACTCATGTCCTCGATGCCCAGCGACTTCACGTAGTCCTGCAGATCGATGAAATAGCCCGGTTTGAAAGCTGAACGCTGGTGCAGCATCAGCATGTCATCGCTCAAGGAAAGCCCTACTTTCGGTACGGTCGTATCTTCAAGAAAACGTTTAATGCAGTCGGGCATACCCAACAGGTTCAGTCGGAACAGGAAACACACCTCCTTGTCGCAGGCCTGCAGGAGCGCGACTTTGTGGTGCTGCCCTTTTCTGAAGGTGGGACGTGTTTCGGTATCAATGCCGATGATGTCACGTGAAAGCAGATAATTGACGGCCTTCTCCGCCTCTGCCTCATTCAGGACGACGACGATTCTCCCCGGAAAAGTAACTCTCGGCAGCTGCGAGATTCTGCTTTTGTCGAATTTGTTATATAATACCCTATTCATTTCAGAATGTATACTGACCTGCAAAATTAAGAAAAAAAGTCTGAAATCCTGTACTTATGTGGCATGAATTTATTACTTTTGCAAGGATAAAACGAAGATGAACCAATGGCAAAGAAGAAAACGGAACGCAAAAGCAAGACATTTACAGAGGCAATCGGGCTCAACAATATCATTAACGACAAGACGGGATTTGTAGCCGGACTCATCCTCCTTGGTGTTGCGCTCTTCATCTGCGTGGCCTTCTTCAGCTATTTCAACACCGGTGCCGCCGACCAGAGTTTAGTAACCGACCTGCGTCCCGGTGAGGTCGAAAACACCGGCAGGGTCTTCCAGAATGCGTGCGGGTCGCTCGGCGCTCTGCTCTCATACGGTCTCATCTCACGCTGTTTCGGCATTCCGGCCTTCATCATCCCGGCCTTCATCACCCTCTGCGGTCTCCGCATGATGGGGGCTTACAAGAAGCTGAACCTGATGAAATGGTTCATGGGAATGGCATTGGTAATGATATGGTCCTCGATTACATTTGCCAAACTGCTCACCCCGCTGATGGGTGACCAGGTCTTCAATCCCGGCGGAGATCACGGTGTCTTCTGTGTGCAGTATATAGAGAATCTTGTCGGGACGACAGGACTGATGGCAATACTGGTCATCGTCATGCTGGCTTACCTGACCTATCTTACTTCGGAGACCATCACGGTCGTACGCAAAATGATGAACCCGGTCGGCTACATACGCGACAAGGTCAAATTCACCGTAGTCCATCATGACAACAAAGCCGCTGCGGACGGACTGTATGCAGATGAGGCGGTTGCTGACAACGTATCCGACAACCTGACGGCACCGGTAGACCCCGAACTTGCCCAGCCCATAGACCTGTCCACAAGGCCAGCTGCCGTACAGCGCGAATCCGACTCCCTCTATGCTCCTGACGACCATGATGCGTTGAAGAATACAGCCGGTCAGGAGACACCCGGCCTGGAAGTGGAAAAAGTCCCTGACACCGAACAGGCACATGGCAGGACCGTGGCAAACAGCAATCTGCCACTGACACCGATCAATCCCCGTGAACCATTCACAAACTGGAAGTTTCCGACACTCGATCTGCTGAAAGAGTACGATTCCGACTCCAAGACGAGCTATGTAAGCCACGAGGAACTGGAAGCGAACAAGGACCGCATCATCAAGGTACTGAACGACTTCGGGGTACAGATCCGCAGCATACGGGCTACCGTCGGGCCTACCATCACCCTCTATGAAATCACTCCGGCACAAGGCATCCGCATCTCCAAGATCAAGAACCTCGAAGATGACATTGCACTGAGTCTGGCGGCTATAGGCATCCGTATCATCGCTCCGATGCCGGGCAAGGGAACGATCGGCATAGAGGTGCCGAACGCCAAGCCGAACATCGTATCCATGTACTCCATCCTCAATTCCCGCAAGTTCCAGGAATCGACGATGGAACTGCCGATAGCATTGGGCAAGACCATCACCAACGAGGTCTATATGGTAGACCTTGCCAAGATTCCCCACCTGCTTGTTGCCGGTGCCACAGGTCAGGGTAAGTCCGTCGGACTGAATGCCATCATCACCTCCCTGCTCTACAAGAAACATCCCAACGAGCTGAAAATCGTACTTGTCGATCCGAAGAAAGTTGAGTTCAGTGTCTATTCACCGATAGCCAAACCGTTCATGGCGGCCGTCGAAGAGAACGAGGAAGAACCGATTATCACCGATGTGCAGAAAGTCGTGAAGACACTGAAAGGCCTGTGCGTGCTCATGGATGAGCGTTACGACAGGCTGAAAGCAGCCCGCGTGAGAAACATAAAGGAATACAACCAGAAGTTCCTCAGCCACAGGCTGAATCCCGAGGACGGACACGAGTTCATGCCCTATATCGTCGTCATCATCGACGAGTTCGGCGACCTGATACTTACTGCCGGAAAGGAAGTGGAGATGCCTATCACCCGTATAGCCCAGCTGGCACGTGCCGTCGGCATCCACATGATCATTGCGACACAGCGACCGACCACCAGCATCATCACCGGCAACATCAAGGCGAACTTCCCGGGTCGTATCGCCTTCCGTGTCGGTGCCATGATGGATTCCCGCATCATCCTCGACCGTCCGGGGGCGCAGCAGCTTGTCGGACGCGGTGACATGCTCTATCTCAACGGTGCCGATCCTGTGCGCGTGCAGTGTGCCTTTGTGGATACTCCCGAGGTGGAGAAGATAACGAAATTCATCGCCAACCAGCTGGGGCCGGTACATCCTTTGGAGATTCCGGAGCCGCTGTCAGAAGATGAGGTGAGCGGAGGCGGTTCACTGGATACGCACAGTCTCGACCCGTTGTTTGAAGAGGCCGCACGTGCCATTGTCATCAGCCAGCAGGGTTCGACGAGTATGATCCAACGCCGCCTGTCCATCGGCTACAACCGTGCCGGCCGGCTGATGGACCAGATGGAGAAAGCCGGCATCGTAGGAGCTGCCAAAGGCTCGAAGCCGCGTGAGGTACTGATCGGGGATGAGGTAAGCCTCGACAACATGCTCGCTTCTCTGCACGGATGAGGTGTTACAGGCGGTCGACAAACGGATGGAGAACACCGTTCATCCGTCCCCTTGCTGACCAGAACGGTAAAGAACAAAACAGCGTAAACATCATAACGATGAAACAGATCAAGTATTTCTTATTACTGTCAGTCCTCTTTGCGGCAAACAGTATTCTCGCACAGAACTCCAGCCAGGCCAAGGCCTGTCTGGACAAAGCCACGGCCATCATATCCAGCCGGGGAGGCATTACCGCCCGCTTTGCACTGTCCAGACCCGGAGCCGTAGGAAGAACTTCGGGCACAATATCCGTAAAAGGAACGAAGTTCGTAGCCTCCACCCCGCAGATGACCATCTGGTTCAACGGGAAAACCCAGTGGTCGTACATGAGGTCTACCAATGAAGTGAACATCTCCACGCCCACCGAGGCGCAGCGGTTCTCGATGAATCCTTACACCTTGCTGACGATGTACCGGCAGGGGTACAGCCTCTCGATGACAGACAAAGGCAACGCCTACGTGGTACACATGAAGGCGCTTGATGCCAGACGGAGCGTGTCCGAGGTTTATGTGACGGTAAGCAGGAACTACCAGTTACAGGGTGTCAGGATGAAGCAAAACGGTAAATGGACTACCATCACCGTGACGGGCATCCAGCGCAGGAATCTCTCCGATGCCATCTTCACTTTCAACAGGAAAAGCTATCCGTCTGCTGAGATCATAGACTTACGGTAAATGACTTATTGGGAAGCACTTTACACCCTACATACGCACTTCTGCCTCTCGGACAGGAGGAATCCTAAATGGCAAGCCAACAACGCAGGAAGGTATCTTTACTACGTGTTGGCTGTTTTTGTTTGTGTATACATGGGCTGGGCAGGGGCAGAAATGGCGGATCTCGTCGCCAGCTCGGACATCGGCGGCTACCGATTCATCTATGCACTGCTCCCGCTCCTGCTCTTCTTCGATTACTTCTTTCGCTATGCGTCCGACAACCGCAGGCTGATGCAGGTGCGCCCCTACCTCCTGCTGCCGCTGCCGGAAAACATCTACGCAGATTATCTGGTCGTCCGCCAGCTGACAGATTTCAAGAACACTTTTTTTCTGTTTCTCTGCATTCCTTTCGGCCTTAAAACCGTCGTCCCGGAGTCGGGCTTAGGGGCCATGGCCGGTTATACGGTCGGCCTGTATCTGCTGCTGCTTGTCAACGGACAGTTCTTCCAAATCACACAAGTGCTCATTGCACACAGAATCTATTACTGGCTGCTTCCGACGGCCGTCTACCTGTCTGCCGCAGCGACCATCTTCTTCTTCCCCACCCCTCGTTCCTATGTCGATTCCTTCGGTGTCATCGGGAATGCCCTGATGACCTGGAATCTATGGGTCTATACGGCTCTGTTCTCCCTGCTGTTCCTGCTGGCCGACCTGAACAGGCGTGTTCTTCAATGGCAGATCCGTCACGAACAATACCTCACCCCGGCAGCTGTCTATAGGAAAGAAGCCCCCCTTCCGCTCACTTTCTTCGAACGGTTCCATCTTCTGGGAGAATACTTCAAGCTCGAGACACGGAGCATTCTCCGAAACAAACGGCTACGATACATCTTTATCGCCGATACGGCATTCATCATCCTTTACGCACTGAGCGCATGCTTCGGAATCGGGGTGGGAAACGGAGAGAACCATTTTTTCCTTTTTTACTGTTTCACCATCTATGGCATTGCTTTCCTCACAAGAATCATGAGTGTTGAAGGCAACTACTTTGAGTGCCTGCTCATGCAGCGAAACAGCCTGTACACCCTGCTGCTTGCGAAATATTACTTTTATGCCGCCTTGCTGCTGCTACCGGTTCTCCTGCTGCTGCCTGCCGCGATCCTTGGCACGATAAGTCCGTGGACAATCATTGCTTATGCGCTGTACACAGCCGGAGTCTGCTACCGCATCCTCTTTCAGATGGCTGTATATAATAAGGTGGCACAGCCCCTGAACACCGTCCATACCGGGAAACGTTCCGGAACACCTTACCTTCTGTCAGTCGTGCCTTTCTTGGTTCTTTTCAGTCCGTTTCCCGTCATCGCCTTGGGCAGCTGGTGGCTTGGCCGTCCCCTGCTTACGCATACGGTTCTCTCCCTTCTCGGCTGCAGCTTCATCTTTACCCACCGCCGATGGATAGGCAGAATCTGCGGGAAAATGAAAGAAAGACAATACGAACAGATAGAAGGCTTCCGGATAAGCAGATAAACACGTCCGGAAAAATCTAACCGACATGAGCTTCCCGGAAACCTGAAAAAGCAGATTCCATCGACCGGCTTCCAAAAGCGCAGTGACAATGCGGCCGGAAGACACACTAAAACAGACATCTTGGAGCCACGTCAAAAACCCTTTGCTAAGCGGTGCCGAAACAAGCGACTCATTGACAGTCTACAACGCTTCCTCCGTGTAAACAAGGTCGGCGGAGGTCTCGTGTTACGGCATGCTGCTTTCTTTTTTTCATAGAATGACATTCGTCCGATTTCCTTTATACGCTGAAACAGACCATCTGCCTTCTTATCATCAGCCTGTTACCCAACCCTCTTCCACCGCCGGGTAATGAATGAAACATTCGCCGGATGTAGACACGTGCCGGCTTTTTCAACAATCCGGGAAAAGCACTCTGGTAAATGAGCCTGTGCGGTGAAATATCTTTACACTACAAGCTGGGAAGCGATTTTAATCCTCAACAAATATCCTAAAAATCCTCATACACAACCGACACACAGTCAACCGGTTGCAGAACAGTAAGCTAATCAATGCTTGGTCGCACTCCAACTAACGCCCTTTAAACCTCCAATCAAGCCTTGGTTGCACCCCTGTCAAGCCTTGGTTGCAACGTTGTCAGGCACCTGTAAAATCCTGCATGACTTTATTATTACAATCAGAGTCTATGCTCTTCCTGCTTTCATCACAAATTATCACTGGCAGAATAAACCTGTTACCCAACTGTTGACATACAGCGAAGCACTTGCCGACATCTCTTTGCTGAGTCTTCAGGAATTTGGCGTGATGAAGTTTGTCCCATAAGTTGATGACTTTGATGAAATATCACACAGAGGCGGTGAGTAGAGGTAAAACCCTATAACGGAGGCGAGGAGCGGAGGGTTATCTGAGAGATTTACCAGAGCATTTATCTGTGAGAATGGTGAAAGACGTTGATCCCGAAAATAGAAGAAATCCGTACGTTACTTCTCTTTCGTCCTTTTGTGCCATCGGCAATTCCGTGGTGTTTAGAGTGCTCTCAGATTCTCTGCGTGAATTATTATGTAGTAGGCTCACTCCATCACTCCATATTTCGGAAGTGCCTCTTTTCTCCTCTCTCCCCGTTTCTCTCCTTGTTTCAGAAAAATTCCAGTTGTTTTTTATGATATTGATTGTACTATTGATGGATTTTTCATATATTTGTAGCCAAAGACCTAAACATTCCGGCCCGTCCCTGGTTCTCTTCCGCGAAAATTCACAAGAGTCACACCATATGCGCCACGTACCTGCAAAAAACGGAAAATTATGCCCCAGATAAAAACACTGATCCTGTTATTTGACACACCACTGCGTCGTGCAGACCTTCCACTGTTCCGCGGTGCTGTTATTGCCGCAATCCCGTCAGGTAACCTTCTGTTCCACAACCATGATGGTAAGACACTGCGTTACGCCTACCCATTGATACAATACAAACGGATCAAAGGGAAAGCAGCCATTGTCTGTATAGGTGAAGGGATAAGGGCTATGGAGGAACTATTCGTTCATGCTGATTTCAACATCTGCATAGGGAAGCATCCAGTAGTGCTGAAGATAGAAGACATCAGGGTGGAGGAGACGGATCTGAAGCCATCACCCCTCCCCCTCTCCTACCATATCAAGGACTGGATTGCATTGAATGAAGTAAATTACAGACACTTCCAATCCACAGAGAGTCTGGTGGAGAGAACACGCCTGCTGGAGAAGATACTGACGGGCAACATCCTTTCCCTGCTGAAAGGATTGGGAATCTTCATCAATTTCCGACTGCAGGTGGTCATAACAGACTATACCATTGGCAGGCCCGTCGAATACAAGCATCTGAATATGGTCAGCATCGACCTTGATTTTTCCGTCAATCTATCGCTGCCCGATTACATTGGAATTGGGAAACACAGCAGTCTGGGAGCCGGATTACTGACAAGAAAGAAAAGCAACAATAATCTATAGCGTATGACAAAATATTTATATGGAGCATCCGTACAGGGTATCCAACGCTTCATCTTTCAGACAAATGAGCTGAAAGATATCGTCGGAGCAAGTGAACTGGTAGAATTTATCTGCACAGACCTCTTCAAGGAAATGGTAGGAAAAGGATGGGCGGAAAGCAACCAGATTATATCAGCAGCGGGAAATGTGAAGTACGTCTTCGAGACAGAAGCCGAATGCAGGGAAGTGGTGCGTACGTTCCCAAGAATGGTGATGACCGAGGCACCTGGAGTGACCATCAGCCAGGCTGTTGTGGAACTTGGCGATGATTTCACACAGGCTGTGAACGAACTTGAAGGCAAGCTGCGCAGTCAGCGGAACAGGCCCGGCATGAGCGTGACGACAGGGAGACTCGGACTGAAACGGTCGCCACAGACAGGCCTTCCCATCACAAGCGTTGACAACAACGAACACCTTGATGCCTCTACCTGTGCGAAAAGAAAGCGCAACAATACGCCGTGTCTCTGCCAGAAGAGCTTCGGAAAGGCCGTGAAACTACAGGCAGGCACTTCCATTCCTTTTGAAATATCCAAGATTACAGGGAAGAACGACTGGATAGCCATCATCCATGCCGACGGCAACGGTCTGGGACAGGTCGTACAGAAAATCGGACATCAGATAGACGATTTCAAACGGTTCTCCCATGCACTGGACCGTGCGACCATCGCAGCTGCCAACGACGCTTTCAGGAAGGTAAGCCCGGAAGGAGGCTGGAAGGGAACCATACCCGTCCGACCGATCGTGCTGGGCGGAGACGACATGACCGCCATCATCCGCGGGGACCTCGCAATAGAATATGTTGCGGAATTCATGAGACAGTTCGAGAAAAACACCGGTGAAGGCGAACTGCGGCGCATTCTGGAGAAAGCCGGCATGGAACGGCTGACAGCCTGTGCCGGCGTGGCTTTTACAAAATCGGCTTATCCTTTCTACTATGGATATACCCTGGCCGAACAGCTCTGTACCAGGGCTAAGAAGCGGGCAAAAGAAAACAATGCCGCCACGGCTCCCTCCTGCCTGATGTTCCACAAGGTGCAGGACTCATTCATCATGAACTATGATGAAATAGAGAAGCGTGAGCTGACGACTGCCGAAGGCAACTCATTCTGCTACGGCCCCTATTTTCTCAACAAAGGGCAGGAACCTGCAGCCCACTACAGTATAGACGAACTGGAAAGTCTGAGCAGAATGCTGGACGACGAACAGACAGACGGCATAAAAACCGGTATCAGACAGTGGCTGACGCTCATGCACGAAAACGGGGGGAAGGCTGCCCAAAGATTGAAACGGCTGCTGACGATGAATGAAAGCCAGCGGATGTTGATTGAAAAACTCACAGACGGAAGACCGTTGGAAAAGGACGGGAAAGTGTACCCGGCATACGATGTGCTGGCACTCCATACGATTATAAACCAACAGACAAAGGAGGAAAGACAATGACAGACGTAAGATACAAGATAACATTTTTTTCCAGCTGGCACTGTGGATCGGGACTTGCCGCAGGTGCCGATACCGACGAACTGGTCATCAAGGACCGAGACGGTCTGCCCTATGTGCCAGGACGCACCGTAAAGGGACTGCTCCGTGAGGCAGCTGCCATGCTCGACCAGTTCATGGATGTTCCGGAGGAGAGTGTTCACCGGCTTTTCGGACAGGCAGGTAGCGCAGACGGCCTCGAGTTCAGGAGTGTATCGTTCACCAATGCGACACTCGACAAAGGAGAACGGGATGCCATCATCAGCCAGAAGCTCACGCCACATCTCTACCGGCCGGTGGCATCGACAGCCATCGGGGCGGACGGTATTGCAAAAGACCATTCGCTCCGGAAGGTGGAGACTACGCTGCCCTGCTGTGTCTACGGCACGGTGATGAATGTCGACGAGCGAGATGTGGAGGTACTGACCCATGCCTTCAGATGGATCAAGCGGATGGGGCTGGGACGCAACCGTGGCTACGGACGTTGTGAGATAACAAAAGAAGATTAAGACTATGGAAAAGATACAATTCAGATGCGAGCTGCTTTCAGACATTGTCCTGAACGACTCGTCGGCAACAGAAGGGAAAAGAAGAAGTCTGGACTTCATTCCGGGGAACAACTTTCTGGGGATTGTGGCATCGCAATTATATAAGGAGACGGATGAAGCAGCATGGCTCATCTTCCACAGCGGACACGTCCGCTTCGGCGATGCCCATCCTTCAGCCAACGGAACAAGGGGGCTGCGCATACCCGCCTCACTCTTCTATCCGAAACTGAAAGGCATAGAGGGCGGCTGCTATATCCGCTACCTCGTAGAGGAGGATGCCGCCAGGAAAATGCAGCTGAGACAATGCCGGGAAGGCTTCTGCACTTTCGGTCCGGAGCAGATTGCCACGCAGATTACCGTCGACAAAGACTTTGCCATCAAATCGGCATACGACAGCGACACACGGAGGCCGATGGACAACCAGATATTCGGCTACGAAGCTCTTTGCAGTGGACTCGTCCTGCTGTTCTCCATTGAGATTGACGAGGAGGCAAAGGCGTATAAAGACGCCATTGTCAAAGCCATCTGCGGACTTCATCATGTGGGACGCTCACGTTCTGCACAGTACGGATGCGTGGAAATAGCAGAGTGTGGTTTTGAAGAAGCTGCCACCCTGCCGACTCCCTTGTACATTGGCAGCCGGCAGTACGTCGCCGTATATGCAGACAGCCGCCTTGTCTTTTTCGACGGGTATGGAAACAGCACGTTCCGGCCACAGCCTGCCGACCTCGGGATAGAGCATGGAGAGATTGACTGGGGACGGTCTCAGATTCGCACCTTCCAGTATGCGCCGTGGAACTACCAGCGGCAGGCGTTCGATGCTGATCGCTGCGGAATAGAGAAAGGAAGTGTCTTTCTTGTGGAAACAGACTGTATGCCGCCTGCGACAGGCACCGTAGGCTGCTATCAGACAGAAGGGTTCGGACAGATTGTCTACAATCCGGTTTTCCTGCAGGGCGACAAGGAGGGACACTCCATCTTCCAGTTTGTCAAGCAGGAGAAGCCTGCCTGCGAAAAGAGAGGAAAAGGAGTAGACAGCAGCCTGGTACGATTCCTGCAAAAGAGAAAGGAAGATGCTAAGAAACAGAATATTATCATCACGGAGGTAAACAAGTTTGTAGAAGCGAACAAGGAACTTTTCAAACAGGATGTGTTCGCCTCACAATGGGGAAGCATCCGAAGTCTTGCCATGGTCTACGAAGATGAAGAGAAACTGAAAGATATCATCGGCAGCAGGAAACAAGACGGGGAAGGAAAAGGGAAAGGCTATATCAACCACGGAACGGCAGCAGAAAAATGGGACCAACGTGGACGAAAGGAAAGGCTCTGGGAATTCTTGGAGAACGAGGAACTCAAGGGACATCTGCAGGAGGCTGTCATCAACCTGGCGTCGGAAATGGCGAAGATTTGTAAACCATAAAACAATGAACCAATATGGAGAATACATATAGATACAGGCAACTGGCAAGAATCATCCTGGAAACAGAAACGCCGCTTGTCATCGGAAGCGGGAACAAGGACATCAAGACCGACTCGGTCGTTGCAAAAGATATAAACGAACTGCCTTACATCCCTGCAACGACCTTGGCAGGACTTATCCGACATTCACTCCCAGAGGAACTACAGGAGTATTGGATGGGATTTCAGAAGAAGAAGGATGGAGAGGGATCGAGAATCATGCTGTCTGAAGGCAAGATATTGTCGGCCGACGGGAATCCTATTGACGGACTGAACCTCGTAAAAGACAAAATCACACAGTTGTGCCGTGAGCTGCCCATCCGCCAGCATGTACGCATCAACCAGCAGGGAACGGCTGTGAAAAACGGTAAGTTCGATGAAGAAATCGTGCCCAAAGGTGTACGTTTCTGTTTCGAGATAGAGCTGATGGCAGAGAAAGACAAGCCCGGCATAATGGACACGATACTTTCCATCATCCAATCGGATGGATTCCGTATCGGCAGTGGAAGTCGGAGCGGATTCGGGAAGATAGAAGTTGTCGGCATCCTTCGGAGGGACTTGGATCTCTGTGTACCGAACGAGCTGGAGCTCTACCTTGGGAAGTCCGCATCACTGGCAAAAGCATGGGAAGGGTACAGGCTGTACACACCATCTGAGACAAAAGTGTCTGACTACATCTTATACACACTGGAACTAAGGCCTGTCGACTTTATGTTCTTCGGATCCGGTTTCGGAGATGAGCGGTCGGACATGACCTTTGTACGGGAACCGGTCATCACATGGGAGAAAGGGAAAGCAACCATCGTGGAACAGGAACGAGTGATACTCATCCCGGCCTCCTCCGTCAAAGGCGCACTGGCACACCGCACGGCCTATCATTACAACCGGTTGGAAGGAGTATTTGCAGATAAAAAGACCGCAGAGGAACTTGAAAAGAATACCGGCAAAGAAAACAAAGCCGTAAAGACTTTATTCGGTTCGGAAGGCGACCGCAAAGGAAAGAACAAGCAGCGAGGGAACATTCTTTTCTCTGATGTCATCGAGAAGCAGGAAGCATCCCTCGAAAAGAAAGTGCTCAATCATGTCAAGATAGACCGTTTTACAGGTGGAGCGGTCGACGGAGCACTCTTCTCAGAGGAAGTACTCTATGCACCCAGAAAGACTTTCAACTTTGAATTGATGCTCCGAAAAACGGCTGTAGATGAAAAAGACGGAAAAATCGTCAAGGCTTTTGAAGCGGCTCTGACTGACCTCTGCAGAGGCTATCTGCCGCTGGGAGGCGGCGTGAATCGCGGCAATGGAACATTCAAAGGAAAACTAAATAAAAACGGAGAAACAATCTATGATGGATATAAATATTGATTTCAACCAACCTTACGAGGGTTATCTGTGGATGAGCAACGAGAACCATCCACAGGTATTCCACCCCGAGTCACTGATCGACAGACAGCTGTTCGAAGGCCATAATCCGTTTGTGGCAGAAGGCTATCTGTTCAACCATGAGAAGGGCATTTCCATCAGCATAAAGTATGTTGATGGACGATACCGTATTTATATAGACAAGGTGAAGCCATCCGACTTCAACAGCAAGGACACGGACCGTCTGTGCTATCTCACCCAGCGCATGGACCATTCGGATGCCCTGTGGGCTGAGTTCCTCCGTTACTGGACGGAGACTCCCGACCCCGCCTGTCTTGACATGAATGTACAGGAAGTAGAAAAAGAAGTGTTTGTCGGATTCAAAACGAAGGAGGAATAGATTATGACTTACATAAAATCACCATTTAACTTTATCCCCGTCTCTGACAATGTATATTTCCCTGACTGGAGCGGACAAATATCCCACGACATACCCTTTTCAGATGGTATCTGCGGAGTCATTCATCTGGCCATAACGACCCATACGCCGACATTTGTCCGTAACGGACACACAAAGCAGGATGCCGATGACAAGAATGCTGTCTATAAGAGCTTTTCAAATATTGCAGACCGCTATTTCATCCCGGGTACATCCATCAAGGGAGAGGTACGTAATATACTGGAGATATTGAGTTTCTCCAAGTTGGATGTAGACCGAAGAATGCTATTCGCACAGCGAGAGATGGGGAAGAGCGGTCTTTATCCCATCAAATCCACTCCAGATGCGATTCATTGTGGCTGGCTGAGGCGGAAAGGGGAAAACTACGAGATCAGAGACTGTGGAAAGCCCTACCGTATCAGTCATAAGCGTCTTGATGAATACATCGGAAGAAATATTATGGAAAGTTATTTCTCCGAGAAACACAAATTAAACTTGAACGAGAAAATAGCCGGTTACGACCCCAAGACTGCTGCGTTCAAATATCATCTCATGAACGAGGCGGGTGTCCCTACTGACAATCTGTCCTTTGAAATTGACAAAGAAAACTGTACGAAGAACAGCTCTCGAAGGGTATTCGTGTCGGAAACAGGGAACATTACAGGAACCATCGTGCTGACAGGGCAACCGGATCGCTGGACAGAACGGGTAAGCAAAGAAGAAAAAGGAACTTCTGAAAAGACTACACCGAAAGGAAAGTATTATGAGTTCGTTTTTGCCGATCATGAAGATACAAAGAAACAAACGGTATATGACCTTTCAAAAGAGACTTTCGAGCACTACAAATTTATCTATCAGGGATCTGACGAGTGGAAACGTATCAAGAAGGCGATTGAGACTTCACAGGGAGTTCCTGTGTTTTTCAGGATTGAGGAGACAGGGATAAAGGATTTCGGCATGGCTTACCTTTACAAGCTGCCCTATGAACGGACACCCTATGAGGCACTTCCTAAAGCACACCGGCAGAATGGAATCGACCTCGCACAATGTATCTTCGGATACACGTCCAAGGACAAGAGCCTGAAAGGGAGAGTGCAGTTCGGCAACGCCTTTTCGGAGGATGCGCAGCCCGATGAAGATGTCACCTTAGTGCTCAACTCGCCCAAGGCCTCCTACTACCCTATTTATATCCGGCAAAATGGGAAAAATGGAATTGTCACGGAATACAGCACTTACAATGATGGAACACCGGCAGGATGGAAGCGTTATTTTATCCGTGAACATACATGGCGGAATGCCATGGATAAAGATAAGTTGAACACAGTCATCCATCCTGTCAAAGCCGGTGCCGCTTTCCATAGTCGTATCACATTCCACAACTTACGCCCAGTCGAACTCGGTGCATTGCTTTCTGCGCTTACATACCATGGAACCCCGGACTGTTATCACAGTCTGGGACAGGGGAAACCCTACGGATTCGGCAAGACGAGTTTCCACATTGAACTCGACTGTGACAACAAGAATAATGATCTGGAATACTACATGGCCTGTTTTGAATATGCCATGACAAAAGAACTTACTACCCTTTCAGTCTCCGGGCAGCTTACCCCCTGGGCCACGTCAGGACAGGTCATGACGCTTTTGGCGATGGCTTCCAAGAATGTTCAAGGCAGTTCATTCGAATACATGACAATGGACATGAAAGGGAGCAACGAATTTGTGAAAGCAAAAAATGCACATGAATATCTCCCCCCAGTCCGACAGATTCTGGCAGCAAATATCCACCTAAAGTCGTTATACGCACGTGGTGAAGAAATATACAGACCCATGATAGATGCAGAGAATGCTGCGATACGCGAATCCTACAACAGACGCTTTGATAAACTCCTTTCAATGCCGCAACAAGAGGCTCTCCAGAACTTCCATGAGCTAAAAGAGGAACTTCAAGAGAAATATGAAAGGGAAAAGAATAAGGAACGAAGAGACTTCTACTATGAATTGAAGACAGAGTGGGCTACCAGACGGACGACACTTGAGGATGCGATTCTAGCCAACAAAGACAGACAGGATTTCCTTACCGGCATTGCCCGCCTTCTCACCTCCCTCACCTCTTATAGTGTTTGGGATGGACGCATGAGGAAATGGAAGAAGTGGTGCGCAGCATACGACAACGGAAGAACCGCACTCACGGAAGAAGAACAGAAAACAGGTGCGGCCGCCCTTGCAGAGTTATATGTGAATGCAAAGAAAGCCGACCAGAAGAAATTCAAATGGAAAGAAGCCTCGAAGATCCTTGGGATAGAGATAAATGCCGATAACATAAAAAATTATCTTAAACGATAAGGTTCTATGTCGAAAATACTTATATCATTTCTCGGAACAGGTGCACTGAAACCAGATACAGACAACAATGCTCCTTCCAGCAGCGAACGTCAATACCGTACCGCCAGGTATCATTTCAACAACGGTGATATAAAAGAACACACCTTTGTCGCCGCCGCACTTGCCGAGCACAGCAATATCGACAAGATAATACTGATTGGCACAGTCCATTCTATGTGGGAAGAAGTCTACAGATACTTTACCGAAAGAGACGGGAAGCAGCTTGATGAAGACAAGTACTTTGAAATCCTCGAGCACTGCGATAAAGCCGGGCATTCATCCTCTCTGGACATCCCGTACAAAAAACTCATCGAGCGGTCCATCGGAAAGGATGCTCAGATTATCCTGATCAAATACGGTATCACAGATGAAGAAATCCAGGAAAACATCAATACCGTTCTGGCTATTGAAGAAGAACTGAACGAAAAGGACGAACTGGTCGTCGACATAACTCATTCCTTCCGTTCGCTCCCCATCCTGCTGATGAATCTCCTCATTTATCTTCAGACAGTCAGCCGCAAGGACATACGCATCTCACACGTCTACTATGGCATGATAGAAGTGTCGAAAGAACTCGGTTATACCCCTGTGACAGAACTCGGTAGCATGCTCGACATCAGCAGATGGATTACTGGTGCTTATGCCTTCGAGAACTATGGCAATGCCTATCAGATTGCCGATTTGATTGAAAGCGAGAACAAAAGTGTCAGCGAACGCCTCCGCCGTTTTTCCAATCTAATGAATCTGAATCACTTAGGGTTGTTGCAGAAAGAGGTGAAAAACCTGAAAGCTATCAGGAATACGAAATACCGGTCATTGATACCGGGTCTCATCATCACTCCTATCATCAACACATTCATCGAACAGTTCGGTGACATCAGTTCACATGCCCTCTTCCAGCTCCGACTGGCAAAATGGCAGTGTGAGCATTGTAACTACACGGCTGCTTACATCTCTGTCATTGAGAGTATCATTACTTATGCTTGCGAGATAAACCATAAGCCATGGGAAGACTACGAAACAAGGGAAGAAGCAAAGAAAGCTTTACGGAAGAACACCAGCTCGTGGAAAATTGATGCCGGGCTTACAGACATCTTCCGCAAAGCCAACAGCGTCAGGAACTGTCTTGCCCATTCACTTGAAACAGACAAGAAACCCATGAGGATGATCGACCTGCTCAAAGAGTATCTTAAGACCCTGACGACCATCATCAAATAAAAACATTTATGGCACGTAAACTGTTCATATCCGTACTCGGTACAGGATTATACGAAAAAGGAGTATATACACAAGGCCCATTCAGATCGTCTGAAACAAGATTCATCCAGCAGGCGACACTCGAACTGATCGGTTGCAAGGAAACCTGGACAGAAAACGACGAGATCTGCATACTGCTCACAGAGAAGGCACAGGAACTCAATTGGAATGCGACATCACGTAAAAGGCCGCATTCAGATGATATGATTCCCTACAAGGGACTGAACACCCTTCTCCAACAGATGGAATTACTGCCGAAAATCCATCCGGTCCCTATACTCAATGGAAAGGACGAAAACGAGATGTGGAGGATATTCCAGACCATCTTCTCTCAAATACAGGAAGGGGACGAACTTTACTTCGATCTCACCCACAGCTTCCGCTATCTTCCCATGCTCGTCCTTGTCCTCGGCAATTATGCGAAGTTTCTGAAGAACGTACACATCGCACATATATCCTATGGAAATTATGAAGCACGGAATGAGGAGGGGTCACCCATCGTCAACCTCCTGCCCCTGACAGTGCTGCAGGACTGGACATTCGCCGCTGCCGACTTCCTGCGCAACGGCCATAGCGAACATCTGGTACACCTCACTACACAGGTCTACGGACCCATCCTAAGTGAGACACAGGGACGGGACGAACAGGCCAAAAACCTGAAGACATTTTCCAAGTCACTGCAGACAATAACCAATAACCTCCAGATGTGTCGTGGACTTTCCATCACACAGGACAACGACATCTCCGGTCTGAGGCACATAATCGGCGAACTGTCTGAAGACATCATAAAACCTTTGATACCTGTTGTCCACAAAATAGAACAATCATTTTCAGACTTTACAGATGAGGCCGACATCACCAACGGATTATGTGCGGCAAAATGGTGCTATGACAATCAGATGTACCAGCAGGCTATCACCATCTTACAGGAGACGGTAGTCACCTATATCTGTCAACTTTCAGGACTGTCTATAACCGACAAGAATGCCAGGACCCTCGTCAATGCCGCCTTTCATATTGTCGCAAACAGAAAACAGCAGGCAGAAGACAGCTGGAAACTCCCTCCATTCGGCAAAGGGAAGGAAGCACTTAATGAGGTAAGAAAGCTTATCAGTCTCCCTCTCGTCACAGAGCTTTCCAGTAGTTTCATGGTTGCTACCGACATAAGAAATGATTTCAACCATGCGGGCTTCCGTAACAACCCCATGAAGGCAGAGGGAATTATCAGCAAGATTGGAGAAAGAATCGAAAAAGTAAACGGCATTGTCCTTTCCGGAAATTCTCGCCAGACTGCCCGGCCTGTTTTTATATTCCTCAACCTCTCTAACCATCCCCTCTCCACATGGTCATCCGCACAGCTTGCTGCGGCAAAGGAATACGGCGGACTGGAGGAGATGCCTTTCCCGGACATCAGTCCGGAGCTTTCTGCCGGGGATGTGCAGGCAATGGCGACGGACTATGTTGACGACATCCTGAAGCACTACCCTGCGAGGGGGCTTACGGTACACGTCATGGGTGAGATGACCTTCTGCTATCATGTCGCCCGTCAGCTCAAGGAGGCGGGAGTGTGCTGTGTAGCCTCAACTTCAGAACGAATCGTGGAAGAACTGGACGGCGACCGGAAACTGGCTCAGTTCTCCTTCGTCCGGTTCAGAGAATATTAGAATACGGAAGCCCCCGGTCTGGCGTGAAACCGGCCTCCGGAAGGTGCAGGCATCAAACCCTGGCAAAGCCGTATGGAAAAAATAAAAAATCAAAAACAAGACTTTATGGAACTGATACTCAATACTTACGGTGTCTCCCTCAACCGTGACAACGAGGGATTCGTCATCAGCACGTCCGACGGAAAACAGCGCATACCTGCCGTCGGCATAGACAGCATACAGATCAGCCGCGGCGCACAGATCACGAGTGATGCCGTGATGCTGGCCGTGGAACACGAGATAGAAGTCATGTTCATGGACCGGACAGGGAAACCTATCGGACGGATATGGAGTCCGAAGTACGGCAGCATCTCCACCATCAGGAAAGGGCAGCTGAACTTCGTCTATTCCCACCGCGCCGTAGACTGGATCAAGGAGGTCCTGCTCAGGAAGATTGAAAACCAGCAGGCACTGATGTTGCTCTTCGACACGAGCGACCACACGGACGAACCCACGGAGAAGAACGTCGCCCGGCTGGAAGACTACCGCAACAAGATCCGTGTCCTCGACGGCGACATCGTCAACGACATCGCTCCCATGCTCCGCGGATGGGAGGGGCAGGCTTCGCGCATCTACTTCAGCACCATCAATGCCTTCCTCCCGGAGCAGTTCCGTTTCAACGTCCGGTCGCAGCATCCTGCGCTCGACGTGGCGAACGCCTTTCTCAACTATGGCTACGGAATCCTCTACGGCAGGATTGAGGGAGCGCTCATCAAGGCGGGCGTCGACCCCTATATCGGGGTGCTGCACCGGGACGACTACAACCGCCCGGTACTCGTCTACGATGTTATCGAGATGTACCGTATATGGGTAGACTACGTCGTCTATACCCTCCTTGCACAGAACGTCATCACCGAGGAATTCTATTCCGTCCGCGAAGACGGTTCCTACTGGCTCGAAGCACTCGGACGGCGTGTACTCATCCAGTCGCTCAACGATTACATGGACGAGGTTGTCACCGTGAAAGGCACCACACGCTCGCGCCTCACCCAGCTCACTCTCTACGTGCAGTCGCTCGCACAGAAGTTCAAAGAGGAAAGTAAAACAGTAAAAAGGTAAGATGGTAAAAACACAGGCTTGCATCACCCGACTTTTTTACTCATAAACTCCATCCCCCTAACTCTTTCAACGCCTAAACCTCTTCCCTATGCTACTATTCGGAACAAACATACAATCAACGGCAGACGGACTGCGGAAAGTGCAGGAAGCGTATCTTTACAACAGTCTGCGCAATCCCAAGCCAGCCATCGCCGCCGCCGTCCGGCAGCTGCGCATCGTCTACAGCATGGATGCCAAAGGCTACGCCCAGCTGAAACGGCGACTTCCCTACTTCGTCTGCGGACAGTTCAATCCTGCTTTCCGGCGGAAAGAAAACTTCGCCTATACCGAGAGCTTCATCCTCGACTTCGACCATCTGTCTGCCAAGCGGCTGTCGCTGAAGACGGTACGGGAAGACATCATCCGCGACGAACAGGTGATGATGTGCTTCGCCTCACCGAGCGAAGACGGTCTGAAGGTGATGTTCCGGCTCAAGGAACGGTGCTACGATGCAGGCCTGTATTCCATCTTCTACAAGGCCTTTGCGGCTACCTTCGCCATGCGCCATAACCTGACACAGGTGGCCGACGGCAGAACCTCGGATGTGACAAGAGCGTGTTTTGTCAGCATCGACCCCGATGCCTACTACAATCCTGATGCCATCCCTGTCGACATGAAGGCATATATCGACGAGGCCGACCCCGATACCGTCTTCATGATGAAGCACGAACAGGACGAGCACGACAAGGTGACACGCAAGAGCGATGACGGGCAGGCATCCCGTCCGAAGGACCCGGACAAGGAGGTGCTGGCACGCATCCGCCGGCAGCTCAACCCCAACGCACGGCCGCAGTCCGATCCACCCCCGGCCTACGTGCCCGAACGGCTCAATGAAATCATTGCCGATCTGAAATGCTTCATAGAGGCGACCGGACTGCAGGTGACTGAAATCATCAACATTCAATACGCCAAGAAAATACGGGCACGGCTGGGACAGAAGGAGGCCGAGATAAATCTCTTCTACGGAAAGCGGGGGTTCAGCATCGTCGTCTCGCCGCGCCTCGGAACCAACGGGGAACTGAACGAACTGCTCGCCGGACTGGTCGGCAATTTTCTGGAGAAGTAAAAATAACAGACAGAACGGCCGTGTCCCCGGCTCACGGAGAGGAGTGCCGGATCTGTCAAATCCTCTGGAGGAACGTTGTCGGCCTCAACTCTAAAAAACACATTTACAGGTACTTGCAGGAAGTCTGAAAGGGGCTGTTGAAAAGACGCTCAGTTGCATTGCAAAAGGGCGTTAGTTGCAGGCCGGAAGGGCATCAGTAAGAAAGCAAACAGGCATTGATTGGAAGGCAGACAACCCCCGGTCGGAAAACAGGCAGTACCGTAAAGGTTCAAAAAAACGGACATTTCCTGCAAAACAGATAGTCGAATCATCCCGAGATCCCATGCGAAAAGCTATCCCCTACATTGAAATCTTACGCAAGCTCAGCAGAGCCGGTGTGCAGAAATCGCCCGTCATCAACCGACGGACCGGCGACTTCAGCTGTCTGCCGACACTGCAGGAACGGGTGGATTTTCTCATGGGAATCGTAAACAGACCCATAAGACCGGCAACCAATATGCTATTCTTCGTCATGTATGATATTGAGAGCGACAAGGTACGCTATCATATCGCAAAATACCTGGAACGGAAAGGATGCACACGCATCCAGCGTTCCATCTTCCTTGCCGACCTCGACAAGACCGTCTACGATGAAATTAAAAGAGACCTTGCCGAGGTGCAGTCGCTTTACGACAACCACGACAGCATCATCGTCTGTCCTGTCTCCACCGATCAGATCCGGGCAATGCAGATCATCGGTGAAGACATCAGCATAGATGTCATCATCCGTTCGCGCAACACATTGTTCTTCTGAAGATGGCAGCGAGGATACCTTCTACAACAGGGAAGAATGTCCTCCCCATGAGGGAAAGCAGCAGCAATGCTTCCTCCATAAAGAATATTTAACGCATCGCTCTTTGACTTTCTGCACAGTTTTTCGTACCTTTGCACTCGCTTGGAATATGGTTAATTTTTCTTAATTCCTCAAGCATTTTTAGGGCTTACACGCATGGAGCTGCGGCATATAAAGGAATACAAGTCTTTACTCTCAATGAGTATCTTCCATTAAAACAAGGATTAAGACGCGTACAATGCGATGTATAGGATTTCTTTTGGCTGCTCAATGAGTATCTTCCATTAAAACAAGGATTAAGACTAATGCTTTCTTTGTTAACTAAATTCTTCATGTTTTCTCAATGAGTATCTTCCATTAAAACAAGGATTAAGACTCTGCCGGCTCGTAGAGACGCGCTGCGGAGGCGTCTCAATGAGTATCTTCCATTAAAACAAGGATTAAGACAAAATAAAGTAGTAAATTTGCAACAAATAAATCTCAATGAGTATCTTCCATTAAAACAAGGATTAAGACAGATAGTGAACATTGTTGAGTGTGAAAAGCGGACTCAATGAGTATCTTCCATTAAAACAAGGATTAAGACTTCCCAGAATAAATATTCTGAGATAATGCTCTTTCTCAATGAGTATCTTCCATTAAAACAAGGATTAAGACTTGCAAATAGTACGAGAAATAGGAAAAATAATGACTCAATGAGTATCTTCCATTAAAACAAGGATTAAGACTGAAGTCCGTAAGTGCTTCTGGTATTTCTACCGACTCAATGAGTATCTTCCATTAAAACAAGGATTAAGACGGTGCTTCTGCGGAACATACGCGAGAACCTCTTCGCCTCAATGAGTATCTTCCATTAAAACAAGGATTAAGACAAGTGCTTCCGGTATTTCCACAGTAGAAATACGTGCTCAATGAGTATCTTCCATTAAAACAAGGATTAAGACACTATTGTATCAATGCTATCTTCACGTGCATCAACACTCAATGAGTATCTTCCATTAAAACAAGGATTAAGACATACACGTACACGCTCTCTGTCGTCTCTGACAGGCCTCAATGAGTATCTTCCATTAAAACAAGGATTAAGACAGTCGGTTTTTAGTTCTACAATGTTTTTAGCCTTTTCTCAATGAGTATCTTCCATTAAAACAAGGATTAAGACTTACACTGAATTGTAAAGTTATTGTCACGAGGTCTCAATGAGTATCTTCCATTAAAACAAGGATTAAGACAATGTGTTAATGAGCCATACGAATAACAGAGAACAAAGCTCAATGAGTATCTTCCATTAAAACAAGGATTAAGACATAGTAAGATTTTAATGAATTAATAAATTATGTAATCTCAATGAGTATCTTCCATTAAAACAAGGATTAAGACACAGCATTGCGCACTAACTGCCTGAAAGAACGCCTCAATGAGTATCTTCCATTAAAACAAGGATTAAGACCTTTCTCAATTGTCACGCTTCCGTCCTTGACGACCCTCAATGAGTATCTTCCATTAAAACAAGGATTAAGACCTCATAATCAATATAGTAAAAGTAAGCGCACCGCCCAACTCAATGAGTATCTTCCATTAAAATAAGGATTAAGACTTTGCAAGAATTCGCTTTGCGTCCTCAACCTTCACTCAATATTAGAACAAGGATTCGGAAGAAGAGCCTTTGGGGGCAAAAAAATTATGATTTATAAATTAAAAGTAGTACCTTTGCCACAACATTTGATTTATAAAACTAATTTGTAGTATGGTTAAAATCACTTTCCCAGACGGCTCCGTTCGTGAATACGAACAGGGTGTGACTGGTTATCAAATCGCCGAGAGTATTTCGCCGGCTCTCGCCCGTGACGTTGTATCTTGCGGTGTCAATGGCGTAACGACAGAACTGAACCGTCCCATCAACGGAGATGCGACCATCGCACTTTACAAGTTCGATGACGAAGAAGGCAAGCACACTTTCTGGCACACCTCTGCCCATCTGCTTGCCGAGGCATTGCAGGAACTCTATCCGGGCATTCAGTTCGGCTTCGGCCCGGCAGTGGAGAACGGCTTTTTCTATGATGTGATGCCGGCTGCGGGGCAGACTATCTCGGAGAACGACTTTCCCAGAATAGAGGAGAAGATGCGCGAGCTGGCCAGGAAGAACGAGCCGGTTGTCCGCCATGACGTTTCAAAAGCCGACGCCATCAAGGAGTTTACTGCTGACGGACAGGAATACAAGGTGGAGCACATTGAGCAGGACCTCGAGGACGGCACCATCTCAACATACACCCAAGGACATTTTACCGATCTCTGCCGTGGTCCGCACCTTGTTTCCACAGGGGTCATCAAGGCCATCAAAATCACCAGCGTGGCAGGTGCTTTCTGGCGCGGCGATGCCAAGCGCGAGCAGATGACACGTATCTACGGCATCACCTTTCCCAAGAAGAAGATGCTTGACGAATACCTCGTCATGCTCGAGGAGGCCAAGAAACGCGACCACCGGAAGATCGGCAAGGAAATGGAACTCTTCATGTTCTCCGACCGTGTGGGCAAGGGGCTGCCGATATGGCTGCCGAAGGGAACCCAGCTGCGCCTGCGCCTGCAGGATCTGCTGCGCCGTCTTCTCCGTCCCTACAACTATCAGGAGGTCATCACACCGGGCATCGGCGGCAAGAACCTCTACGTCACTTCCGGGCACTATGCCCACTACGGCAAGGATTCTTTCCAGCCTATCCACACACCGGAGGAAGACGAGGAATATATGCTCAAGCCGATGAACTGTCCGCACCACTGCGAGGTGTACGCCTACAAACCACGCTCGTACAAAGACCTCCCGCTGCGTATCGCCGAGTTCGGTACAGTGTTCCGTTATGAGAAGAGCGGTGAGCTGCACGGTCTGACCCGTGTCCGTACCTTCACGCAGGACGATGCCCATATCTTCGTCCGTCCCGAACAGGTAAAGACAGAGTTTGAAACGAATATCGACATTATCCTCAAGGTGTTCAAGACTTTCGGTTTTGACAACTATGAGGCTCAGATTTCTCTCCGTGACCCTAACGACAAAGAGAAGTATATCGGGTCTGACGAGGTATGGGAAGAGAGCGAGGCTGCCATCAAGCAGGCCTGTGAAGAGAAGGGGCTCAAGGCACGCGTAGAGCTGGGCGAGGCCGCCTTCTACGGTCCCAAGCTCGACTTCATGGTGAAGGATGCCATCGGACGCCGCTGGCAGCTGGGGACCATCCAGGTGGATTACAACCTGCCTAACCGCTTCAAGCTCGAATACACGGCCGAGGACAACTCGAAGAAGACTCCGGTGATGATTCACCGTGCCCCGTTCGGTTCGCTCGAACGCTTCACAGCTGTTCTCATCGAGCATACGGCCGGCCATTTCCCACTATGGCTGACACCTGACCAGGTGGCCATCCTGCCCATCTCGGAGAAATACAACGACTATGCTTTCAAGGTCAAGGCTTACCTTGATGCGCACGATGTGCGTTCCATCATGGACGACCGCAACGAGAAAATCGGCCGCAAAATCCGCGACAACGAATTGAAGCGTGTACCTTACATGGTCATTGTCGGTGAGAAGGAGGCTGCGGAAGGTCTTGTGTCAATGCGTCAGCAGGGCGGCGGCGAGCAGGCTACCATGACCATGGAAGCCTTCGCAGAACGCATCAATGCTGAAGTTGCCGACCAGCTGAAGACACTGGATTGACGCACCGCCCCATCGACTTCCTTTCCGTTCAGAGGATGGGGAGGCGGTGGGGAAATCCGGAAGCCTGACCGGCAGAAAAGTCCGGTCTGTGCATCATATAAAACTGTATTCCCTCCCAATATAAAACAGCCATATCAAGGCATTCAATGCCCGGATATGGCTGTTTCGTATATGTACTGTTATGTCCTTGCAGCCTTCCGGAGCGTCTCCTTCCGGTTTCCCGCCTCACGGATTTCTGCTTTCAAGAATGTTCTTGTCCTGACTGACTAAAGCCTGTTGCCCTCTTTGGGGAACACGACGGTCGGTTTGAACGTCTTGGCTTCTTCAAAGTCCATCAGGGCATAAGAAATGATGATGACAACATCGCCGACGACCGCCTTCCGAGCGGCGGCACCGTTGAGGCAGACGCACCCGCTGCCCCGTTCGCCTTTGATGATGTAGGTCTCAAAACGTTCGCCGTTGTTGTTGTTGACAATCTGAACCTTCTCGCCGGCAATCATGTTGGCAGCATCCAACAGGTCTTCGTCAATGGTAATGCTTCCCATATAATGGAGATTCGCCTCCGTGACGGTTGCACAGTGCAACTTGCTCTTCAATACTTCAATCTGCATACTATCCTCTGTATTTGATATGGTCGATCAGCCGGACAGGTGTCTTGCCGCAATAGACCGTGATGCAGCCGACAATATAAGGCGACTGCTCCCATGAGGCAACCTCAAGCAGTGTGCTGCCGTCAACGATTTCAAAATATTCAACCTCAAGTCCTTCAACGGCATTGATGTCGGAAACAACCTTGTCGTGGGTCTCTGCCACGCTGTGCGTCCTGGCATATTCCACACTTGCCTGCAACGCTTCATAAATCTTCGGCGCAACGGCACGTTCGTCAGCCGTCAGCAGCGTGTTGCGCGAACTCTTTGCCAGTCCGTCGGCATCACGTACTATCGGGCATTCGACAATCCTGATAGTGTCCTTCATGCCGATGAAATCGACAAGACGTTTGATGACGGCTATCTGCTGCCAGTCCTTCTCGCCGAAATAAGCTCTGTCCGGACGTACGATATAGAACAGTCTGCTGACAATCTGGCAGACGCCATTGAAATGTCCCGGACGCTTCGCACCCTCCATCACGGTCGACTGAGGGGGAAATTCGAAATGGCGATTGTCCCCTTCGGGATAGATTTCCTCGACAGACGGGGCAAAGATATAATCGGCTCCGCACGTCTCGGCGAGCTGGCAGTCGGCCTCCAAAGTCCGCGGATAACGTTCAAGGTCGCCCTTGTCGTTAAACTGGGTCGGATTCAGGAAAACGGAGACGACCGTCACGTCGTTCTCCTCAACACTTCGTCTTACAAGCGACGCATGCCCTTCGTGAAGTGCTCCCATCGTAGGCACCAGCCCCACGGTTCTGCTTTCTTTGCGGCAGGAGAAAAGCTCGTTCTGGAGTTCAACAATCTTTTTAAAAACTTTCATCAGTGATTAAGAATTTTACGGGTGCAAAGTAACAACAAAATAATTGAATAGACGAGAATTTAATTAAATAATCTCAATGAAACCTACTTTTTATCCGTTTTAACCCGAAAGCGAAACGTATCTCGTTTTTTTTTCGTACCTTTGCAAAAATAAAATTTCTAATATAATAATGGGAAAGAAAGTATTATTCGTCAATCAGGAAATCATGCCGTATGTGCCTGAGACAGAGATGTCGCACTATGGATCGGAAATGCCCCATGTCATGCAGGAAGCCGGTTATGAAATCCGCACATTCATGCCGAGATGGGGGAACATCAACGAGCGTAGAGGGCAGTTGCACGAAGTGATCCGTCTCTCGGGTATGAATCTGATTATTGATGATACCGACCACCCGCTGATCATCAAGGTGGCAAGCATCCCCCAGACACGCATACAGGTTTATTTCATTGACAATGAAGACTATTTCCAGAAACGGCCTGCCATGACGAAGGACGAGCTGGGCAACGATTACCCGGACAACGGCGAGCGTGCCATCTTCTTCGCAAGAGGCGTGTTGGAAACCGTCAAGAAACTCAGGTGGGCACCGGACATCATCCACTGTCAAGGGTGGATGTCGGCCGTCATACCGTTCTACGTGAAGACCGCCTATAAGGATGAGCCGCAGTTCGCAAACTCGAAAGTAGTCACCTCGCTTTTTGCAGAGCAGCCCCAAGACAGCCTGGGCACGAACTTCAAGCACTGCCTGGAGTTCCGTGAGGCGAAGGCAAAATGCCTGAAGAAATATGGGGACAATTTCGACTTCATGGAACTGGGGAAACTGGCCATCGACTATTCGGACGGCATCATCGGCACCAGCGAAAAGGCCAACGCCGCTCTTATCGGCTATGCCCGGGACAATGACAAGCCTCTTCTGGAGCACGCCATCGACGATGGTCAATTAAAGGATAAATACTCGGAGTTCTACGGCAGGCTGATCTGATTCCATCAGCATCCCCACCTCCTCCCATGCGTTCAGTGTCCTGCGATTACTGACACGCTCAATATTTTACAACAACAGATTCTAAATGAGAAGAAACATCATTGCAGCCTGTATGTTCGCAGCCTGTCTCGGTATGGTGTCCTGTGATGACACGACGGACACCCTCGGAGGCTCGCTGATCGACAACGGCAACAGACTTTCCATAAAGGCAGATACCTTCAGCGTCACTTCCGAGACGATGCTGGCAGAGAAGGTTATCGCAAGGTCGTCCACAGGTTATCTGGGGAGAATGGAAGACCCGGAGACCCATACAACTGTTACGGGCAACCTGATGTCGCAGTTCCATGTACTGAAGAATTTTGAACTGCCCGAGAAAGACTCTATCATGAGCCGGGATGCAAACAACGAGATCATAGCAGACTCCTGTGACATACGCCTGTATTACAGTTCCTATTACGGCGATTCACTCAGCCAGATGAAGCTGACCGCATACGAACTTGCCAAGCCTGTAGAGGAGGGACAGACCTTCTTTTCCGACTTTGATCCGGAAGCACGGGGTTACATCCGGCCCGCTGCACAGGGCGGAATTGCCGAGAAGCGTTCTTTCACCCTGATGGATTTCACCGAGACGGACAGCATCCGGAAAAAGAAAGGCTATGCACGTAACATCAACGTCCGCCTGAACGGGGCCTACAAAGACAAGAACGGTGTGACATACAACAACTACGGTACCTATCTGCTCCGTAAGTACCTGACGGATCCTTCGGCTTTCCGCGACACCTACCGCTTCCTGCACGAAGTCTGTCCGGGCTTCTATTTCAAGATAGAGGGAGGTGACGGAGCAATGGCACACATCCAGATGGCACAGCTGAACATCTACTTCAAGCACATGGAGAAAAAGAAGGTAACAGAGATTTCAACCAACTTTGTAAGCACGGAGGAGGTCTTACAGATAACGAACTTCAGCAATGACAATACACGGCTGCGTCAGCTTGCGAGTGAGACAGGACATACCTACCTTAAAACACCGGCAGGGCTGTTCACCAAGCTGACACTCCCGATTGCTGACATTATGGCAGGACATTCGACAGACTCGATAAACACGGCGAAGATCGTACTCTATCGGAAGAACAACGATACTTCCTCCAACTATCAGTTCGGGATCCCCAAGAATGTCATCATGCTGCCGGCAGACAGTCTGCAGTCGTTCTTCAAGAAAAACCGCCTGCCTGACAACAAGACCTCATTCCTGGCCACCTACAACAGTGCAAAGAACGCCTACGAATTCAATAACATCTCGGGGATAGTCAACCTCTTTTCACACAACAGGACCATGCCGGAATGGGGGAAGGTCGTTGTTGTCCCCGTCGAACTGCAGACGGTCACACAAGGTGTAGGGAGCGGCAGACAGACAAAGATAACAAAGGTCTCCCACGACATGGGGCTCTCCAGCACCAAGCTCATAGGCAATACGGCCGGCGGAAAGAACATTCAGATTTCCGTCATATACAGCAAGTTCTATGGCAGATAACTTCTTGGAGCGTCACCGGGAGGACTATGAACAGCGCAAGGCAGCCTGGCTCCGCAAGAAGGGACATTCGTGCAGACGGTCTCCGGCAAGACTGCCGAGAAGGCTGCAGAGACCTGCAGACGAGTCTCTGTGAAAAGATATAGAAAAAGGATGAATCGGACTTACATGCCTGTATGTCCGATTCTTTGTCATTTGGCATATCTTTTGTAGATTGAAGCCTGCTGATGCAGGGCATACAAGCCCATATATAAGTAAAGAAAAGAAAGGTTAGGATATGATGAATCAATTTTCCCCAAAGGTTTCGGAAATACTTTCATTCAGTAGAGAGGAAGCCGAGCGGCTGACAAGCAGGTCGGTCGCTCCCGAACATATCATGCTCGCTATTCTCAGAGAAAAGTCGGGACCGGTATGGGAACTGTTCAGCCGCTGGAAGGTTGATATTGACAGTTTGAAGAAAGACATAGAAAGAAAGATACAGGAACAGGCAGCCGATCCGCTGACACCGGTGGCCGATATGCTGCTGAATGACCAGGCCAACAACATTCTGAAACTCGCAGTATTGGAAGCCCGCCTGCAACATGCACAGACGGTGGACCTCATCCACCTCTTCCTTGCCATCCTGCATGATGCCTCAGACAATGGGGCGAAGACCGTATTGGAGGATAACGGAGTCAACTACAACAATGCGGTCTCAATGCTGCAACAGCGTGCCAACCAGCCGAAAAACGGGATCGGGATGGCCGACGAAGATGAAATGGAGGATGACATGATGTCCTCGTCTGCCTCCTCCGGAAACGGCAGTGCCAAGACAGCCCAGGCTTCACGGACAAAATCAAAAACGCCTGTGATAGACAGTTTCGGCACCGATCTGACCCAGGCTGCCGCTGAAGGGAAACTGGATCCGGTCGTGGGGAGAGAGAAGGAAATCATGCGTGTCTGCGAGATTCTCGGCCGAAGAAAGAAGAACAACCCCATTCTGATAGGTGAACCGGGGGTCGGGAAAAGCGCAATTGTAGAAGGATTGGCACAGCTGATCGTGAGACATCTTACGTCGCCTATTCTCTTCGACAAACGTGTCATCACGCTTGACCTGACGGCAGTAGTCGCCGGCACAAAGTACCGCGGACAGTTTGAAGAACGTATCCGAGCCCTGATCAAGGAAATTGAACAGAACCCGGACATCATCATCTTCATTGACGAGATTCACACGCTGATCGGTGCCGGCTCATCTCCCGGTTCGATGGATGCCGCCAATATCCTGAAACCGGCCCTGGCAAGGGGAACCATCCAGTGCATCGGTGCGACGACCCTTGATGAATACCGCAACTCCATAGAAAAGGACGGCGCTTTGGAACGCCGCTTCCAGAAAGTGCAGGTCGAACCGACAACGGTCGGCGAGACACTCCAGATCCTCGAGAACATCAAGGACCGCTATGAGACACATCACCATGTAAGCTACACGGATGAGGCCCTGAAGGCCTGTGTGAAGTATGCAGACAGATACATTACCGACAGGTTCTTCCCGGACAAGGCAATCGATATTATCGATGAAGCCGGATCGCGTGTCCATTTACAGCACGTGAAGGTGCCACAGGTGATCCTGGATATCCAGAAGGCGATCGAGACGACGCAGGAGAAGAAACAGGCGGCGGTCAAGAATCAGAACTTTGAACTGGCAGCCAGCTTCCGTGACAAGCAGACGGAACTTGAAAATGCCTTGAAGAATGAGCAGGAGAAATGGCAGAAAGGTGACACCGATGACAAGGTGGAAATCGGCGGGACAGAGATTGCCGCTGTCGTCTCGATGATGACGGGCGTGCCCGTACAGCGCATGCAGGAGGCTGAGGGGGTCCGGCTGAAGAATATGGATGCGGACCTGAAGAAAGTGGTCATCGCCCAGGATGCCGCCATTGACAAAATGGTAAAGGCCATTCAACGCAATCGCGTGGGACTGAAAGACCCCAACCACCCCATCGGCGCATTCATGTTCTTAGGCCCTACCGGCGTCGGCAAGACCTATCTTGCCAAACGGCTGGCAGAGATGATGTTCGGTTCTGCCGACGCATTGATACGGATCGACATGAGCGAATATACCGAGAGCTTCAATACGTCCCGCCTCGTCGGTGCGCCTCCGGGCTATGTCGGTTATGAGGAAGGCGGACAGCTGACGGAGAAGGTACGCCGTCACCCCTACTCCATTGTCTTGCTGGATGAGATAGAAAAAGCTCACGGCAATGTATTCAACATGCTTCTGCAGGTTCTTGACGAAGGAAGACTGACCGATGGAAACGGCAGGCTGATAGACTTCCGGAACACGGTCATCATCATGACCTCAAATGCGGGAACACGTCAGCTGAAGGAGTTCGGTCAGGGGGTAGGCTTCAAGGCTTCCGGTCTGAACGGTCTTTCCCGGAGTGAGAACGACAAGCAGCGTGCCCGTTCGATCATACAGAAGAGTCTCAGCAAACAGTTCGCGCCGGAGTTCCTGAACCGTCTGGACGAGATCATCACCTTCGACCAATTGGATCTTGAGGCCATCAAGAAGATCATCAATATCGAACTGAAAAGCCTGTTCAACCGTGTACATGAACTGGGTTACAAGATGGAAATAACCGATGAGGCCAGGACTTTTGTCGCGACAAAAGGCTATGATGTCCAGTTCGGTGCGCGACCGTTGAAGCGGGCCATCCAGAACTATATCGAGGACGGATTATGCGAACTGATTCTCTCCGGCAATATAAAGGCCGGAGATACGATTTCCATATCCAAGAAGAAGGACTGTGACAGACTGGAATTTGACACTTTACCCAACGAATCCAAGACCTCTGAGAAAGAAGACATTTAGCATATATTATAAGGTGCCCCGGTCTTCATAAGGAGAATGACACACCATAAGAAAAGAGGAGTTCCCATAACCCAGCGTTACGGGAACTCCTCTTTTCTTATGGTGTCATAGTCCTGCCCCATCTTATCCGGTGGAGCAAGACCGCAGACAATATCAATCTCTTAGAGTCCCAGACTCTTCTTGATGGCTTCGATCTTTTCAGTAGCACGTTTTTCACATACCGGGAAGTCAGAAGCCGACTTCATGGTGTCCTTGATCTCCAGATAGAATTTGATCTTCGGCTCTGTACCCGATGGACGGACACTGACCTTGGTTCCGTCCGTGCAGAACCACTGGAGTACGTTGCTCGTGTCAGGCATCACCATCTTCTCTTTAGAACCGTCAGCCTTTGTCAGTTCAAGGGTCTGGAAATCCTTGTAGACATCTATCACGCTGCCGCCAAGTTCTTTTGGAGGATCGGACCGGAAGTTCTTCATCATCTGCTGGATCTCGTCAGCACCGCTCTTGCCCGGCCGTTCCACATTGATCGTGAACTCATGGCTATAACCATACTCCAGGTAGATATCCATCAGAATATCGTACAAGGTCTTACCATGATCCTTGGCGTAGGCACAGATTTCAGCCAACAGAGAGCATGCGCTCACCGCATCCTTGTCGCGGACAAAGTCCTCTGCGAGGAAGCCATAACTCTCCTCACCGCCTCCAATATACTGCTGTCTGCCTTCAGAGAGTGCGATCTCACGGGCGATCCACTTGAAGCCGGTGTAGCAGTCGCGCATCTCCACATGCTGCTTTTCTGCGATCTTGCGGATAACCTCCGTTGTTACAATCGTCTTGACAATGAAATCCGTCGGCTTCATCTTGCCCACAGCCTGACGGTTGGTGATGATGTACCACAGGAAGATCAGACAGGTCTGGTTTCCATTGATGAGCACCCACTTCCCCTCGCTGTTCTTGCAGGCCATGCCAACACGGTCTGCATCAGGATCAGATGCCATCAGGATGTCGGCATCCAGCGCCTTCGCATCCCTCAGTCCAAGCGTCAATGCCTCGGCGATTTCCGGGTTAGGGCGGTCAACGGTCGGGAAGTTGCCGTCTTTTACCATCTGTTCCTTTACACAGTGAACATTGTCAAAGCCCCACAATGCCAGTGAGCGGGGAATCATGACGCGCCCTGCACCGTGCAGCGGCGTATAGACGATCTTCAGGTCGTGCTGGTGCCGGATGACTTCCGGGTCAATGCTGATGGTCTTTACCTCGTCGAGATAAGGCTTGTCAATATCCTCACCGATGATCTGAATCAGCGACTTGTTCCCGTCAAACTTGACATCCTCAACCTTGACCTTGTTCACCTCGTCAATAATGCCCTTGTCATGTGGTGCAAGCACCTGCGCGCCGTCCTCCCAGTATGCCTTATAACCATTGTATTCACGCGGGTTATGACTGGCTGTGATATTCACGCCGGCCTGCGCTTTCAGGTAACGGATGGCGAAAGAGCACTCCGGTGTCGGACGGAGATCCTCAAAGAGGTAAACCTTGATGCCGTTGGCAGAGAAGATGTTGGCAACCGTCTCCGCAAACAGCCGGGAATTGTTGCGGCAGTCGTGGCAGACTACCACGCTGATCTGCTCCCTGTCCTTGAAATTGATCTTCAGATAATTGGCAAAACCCTGTGTCGCCATACCGACGGTATAGATATTCATGCGGTTGGAACCGGCACCCATGATGCCGCGAAGTCCACCTGTTCCGAATTCCAGGTCCTTATAGAAGCTTTCAATGAGGTCGGTCTTGTCCTCATTGTTGATCATGGCCTCAACGGCCGAACGCGTCTCATTGTCAAAAGCCGGAGACAACCACTGCTTTGCCTTGCTTTCGCACTGGGCGATAAGTGTCTGGTTACTGTCCATAATTTAAGTTTTTATTATTGACTATATCTATTTGCAAATGTAATCAAAAATTCTGAGAAAGCCATCCGCAAACAGATATTTTTTTGTATTTTTGCAAACGATTCAATATGGAACATCTCCAGACTTCCACCGCTCTCTGAAACATCTTCGTAGACGGTCACCAGACATCATTAAACAAAAAAAGCATGGAACTGAACTTTGAAGGCATCCTTCTTGCCGTTTGTACATTCCTGATTATCGGGCTCTGTCACCCCCTGGTAATCAAGACCGAATATTATTTTGGCACAAAACCCTGGTGGATATGGCTTGTCTCCGGGGTTGTCTGCTGCGCCGGCGCACTGTTTGTCGAAAGCATCTTCTGGTCGGCACTGCTCGGCGTATTAGGCGCTTCCTTCCTCTGGGGCATCGGCGAACTGCTGGCACAGGAGAAGCGAGTAGCAAAAGGATGGTTTCCGATGAATCCGAAACGCAAGGAATACTATAAGAAATTCGACAAGGACGAGTCCCTGTGTCCTGTATGCAAAAACGAGCAATGACAGAGCGTGATCGCCACAACCGGCGGTATCCCCTTTATGGCATATACAGAAAAGTAGATCCTTCCGTTAGATCTATAGATTGAAAAAGAATAAAGGCTTATGCACTTGCATGGTATGACTATCCGAAAACGGATTGTCTCACAAAGGAGGATAAAATGCGGAGAAGGCAAATAGACAAGAGTATCTGTCCATCAGCATACCTTTCCGTCTTCCACAGACAACTTATCCCCATATCATCGGTATCTGTAAACTGTTTTCATGCAACCCAAGCTGACACATGCTCTTCTGGCTTCTAAAAGATGCCTGATTGACCTGCAACAGGTGCTCTTTCAGCGTGTAACCAACGCCCTTTTGAAGTCCAATCAAGCACCTTTTATGAACGACTTGATAACCAATTGATTGACCGCTGGTTACAAACCTGCTTCTCGCACGTGTTTTTTATATTCTCAGATGATCTGTTTGGAATTATGTAATGACTTTTCAAAACCCTGTCTGTATTTCCGACGTATTAAAATGAATAGGGTTTTGTGTCGGAGGATGATAATAGAATAGACAGTTGGACAGTCTTGGCAAAGTTTTTTTAATGAATCACTTCGGTTTTCCGTTAAAGCTATACGAAAAGCATCCACGCACTGAACGGAAGAACCGAGAAAGAATCCCCCGGACCAATTCTACGTCCGGGGGGTTATTGATCGGTCACTCGCCTCGCAGAAGCCTCTACGACGGCGATGCGGCAGTTTTCAGTAGAAGAGACTTTACTTCCCGTTCATGACTCCCTCTATGTACAGGCGGGTCATCTCTACCTTTCCGTTTGTCCGGACCGTGATGCTCTTCTTGAAATGTCCCGGGAATTTCCCAGTACCGTTATATGTCACATCAATGCTGCCTTTCTGTCCGGGAGCGATAGGACGCTTGTCATACTTGGGAATCGTGCATCCGCAGCTTGCAATCACCTGATTGATGACCAGAGGCGCCTTGCCCACATTGGTGAACGTGAAGGTCGTCTTATGGACCGGGTTGTTCTCCGAAAAAGTCCCGAAGTCATAACTGATCTGGTCGAACTTGATTTCCGCCTGGTTCTGTGCGGAGGCAAATGTCAGTCCGAAGACCAACAGAAGTGTCATTAATAGAATCTTTTTCATATCGCCTTGTTGTTTTATCCGTTTATGCTGTATCCGTCGCAAGTATGATGCAAAAGTAATCAGAAAGTTTATAGTTACACGAATTTTTCACAATAATTAAGCAGAAACCAGCGGATTTTGTCCGCTTTGTCGTCTGCAATGACAGATTCCTTCCGTTACGGACTTATATTTTCATAAGGCGACATACGTTTCTCACTGAAAGTTTGTACCTTTGCATAAAATATAAACAACATATATAATATGTATAGAACGAATACTTGTGGAGAGCTGCGCATTTCAGATGCAGGCAAGGAGGTGACCCTTTCCGGCTGGGTACAGCGCTCACGTAAAATGGGAGGCATGACTTTCCTTGACCTCCGCGACCGCTATGGCATTACGCAGCTGGTTTTCAATGAGGCAGATGACGCCGCACTCTGTGGAGAAGCCAACAAGCTGGGACGCGAATACTGCATTCAGGTGAAGGGGACTGTCAGCGAACGGCAGAGCAAGAACAGCAAGATTCCGACAGGTGACATCGAAATCATCGCCAAAGAGCTGAAAGTGCTCAGCCCATCCCTGACACCTCCGTTCACGATAGAAGACAATACGGACGGCGGCGACGACCTCCGCATGAAATACCGCTATCTGGATCTCCGCCGCGAGGCGGTCCGCAAGAACCTGGAGCTGCGTCACCGCATGACCATCCTCATCCGCAACTTCCTTGACGCACAGCAGTTCATAGAGGTGGAGACACCTGTCCTCATCGGTTCTACTCCGGAAGGCGCACGCGACTTCGTCGTACCCTCGCGGATGAATCCGGGTCAGTTCTATGCACTGCCACAGAGTCCGCAGACGCTGAAACAGCTGCTGATGGTCGCCGGCTTCGACCGCTACTTCCAAATCGCCAAATGCTTCCGCGACGAAGATCTGCGCGCCGACCGCCAGCCGGAGTTCACGCAGATCGACTGTGAGATGTCGTTCGTCGACCAGGACGATGTCATCAATCTGTTTGAGGAGATGGCACGCCATCTCTTCCGTGAAATACGCGGTGTCGAACTGCCCAGACTCGAGCAGATGACCTGGCACGAAGCCATGAAACGCTTCGGTTCCGACAAGCCCGACCTGCGCTTCGGCATGGAATTTGTCGAACTGATGGACGACCTGAAGGACACGGGCACCTTCTCCGTCTTCAATGAGGCCGACTACATCGGCGGCATCGTCGTCCCCGGCTGTGCGGACTACAGCCGCAAGCAGCTCAACGAACTGACCGACTTCGTCAAACGGCCGCAGGTCGGAGCACAGGGTCTGGTGTTCATCAAGTACAATGCTGACGGGACTGCCAAGAGCTCTATCGAAAAATTCTATACACCGGGGCAATTGCAGAAGGTAAAGGAGACGACAGGTGCCAAGGATGGCGACCTCGTACTGATTCTTTCCGGCGACAACGCCAACAAGACACGCGTCCAGCTTTGTTCTCTCCGTCTGGAGATGGGCAACCGCCTCGGACTGCGCGACAGAAACGTATTCAGATGTCTGTGGATTGTCGATTTCCCACTTTTCGAGTGGAGCGATGAGGAGCAGCGGCTGATGGCCACCCACCATCCGTTCACCATGCCGAATCCTGATGACATCCCCCTGCTGGACGAACATCCGGAACAGGTCCGTGCCAAGGCCTACGACTTCGTATGCAACGGCATCGAAGTTGGCGGCGGTTCACTCCGTATCCACGACACACAGTTACAGGAAAAGATGTTCGAGGTTCTCGGTTTTACACCGGAGCGTGCCGAGGCACAGTTCGGCTTCCTGATGAATGCCTTTAAATACGGTGCACCGCCACACGCCGGCCTTGCCTTCGGTCTCGACCGTTTCGTAAGCATCCTCGCCGGCCTCGACTCCATCCGCGACTGTATTGCATTCCCGAAGAACAACAGCGGACGCGATGTCATGCTGGAGGCTCCTTCGTCTATCGACCAGAAGCAGTTGGATGAGCTGGATATCAAGCTCGACCTGAAGAATTAGACCGATAAGGTTGACATATATCAACAAAACGTGTCGGAAGAATTAAAAACATTCGTTTTCAATTACTTTTTGTCATAAGTATTTGATACTTTGGAATATTTGATGTAAATTTGCATGAATATTAACAGATTGTAATTAGATTGCTTGAATGGGACTTTAATTTTATAAGATTATGACAGAAAAGAAAGAAGTTAAGTCTGCTCCAAAGGCAGCAAAGAAAGCCGCAGCAAAGAAGACTTCTGCAAAGAAGGCTGTTGTTACCGTAGCGATCAACGCAGAGAATGTTGGTTTCAAGGCCGGCGATGTTTATAACGCGCTTGCAGCTGAATCCAAAGCCCTCAGCGTGGAAGAGATCGCCAAAGCTGCAAAGATCAGCACAGAGGAGGTTTATCTTGGCATCGGCTGGCTCTTCAAGGAGGGCAAGGTGAAAGACGAAGACGGCAAGGTGACACTTGCTTAATCAAGATTTTTTATACAAAACAGGGGGAAGTCTGTATGACAGGATATAGGCTTCCTTTTTTATGCAATACAATAAAGAGATACTACGTGTGCTGGCCGAGGCTGGTGCCGAGGGGCTTTCCGTGCGGAAAATCTCCCGGCATGTGTACAATGCCTGCAACACACTGTTCCATCCGATTACACAGGAGGAAGTTCATAAATATGTACAGTCGTATCTCCTGAAGAACAGCAAAGCGGACGATCCCTTTATCGAAAAGAAAAGAAAAGGAGTCTACCGCCTCAACCGGTCTAACAAGATAACACAACAACTGCTCCTCCAGTTCCGCCACGGAATGGAGAAAGAAGAAGAAAAGCCGGCAGTGGACCATAGCCTGAGTCTTTTCTGAAGTCTGCGGATCAAGAACTCTCATTCACCCCCGGGACGCTCTCCACCCGTCCCCCCGCTCCCATGCACCTGCCTCAAACCCGGAATCAGAAAAGACGCCATTGCTGTCCGGTAAAGATTTCCCACATTTGTTCCGATGTTCACCGCTTGCAGCATCGATTCTGTACAGAGGAAAGAGCGACAAAGAATTGACAATGTCTGGCCCGTCACAGGACTGTAAGGTTTCCACTCACTTTCCCCGGCAGGTCAAAGACGGATCAAAGACGGATCCTATTTTTCTTCGCTCATCTTCCCGGAATCCTCCTATATGGAATCTTTTTTGTAACTTTGTAGCCAAAAGTGACACAGACATGGCTATTAAAGCAGCTTTCTTCGATATAGACGGAACACTGGTATCGTTTCAGACACACCGGATTCCAGATTCAACGGTCAAGGCCATTGAACAGGCAAAAGAACGCGGGGTAAGAATTTTCATTTCCACAGGACGACCCGCGGCCATCATCACGAACATCGATGCCATCCGCCATCTCATTGACGGATATATCACCTTCAACGGAGCACGTACGTTCATCGGAGACGAGGACATTACGCTGATGCCCATCCCCGAGCAGGAAGTCCGCGCGATGATCGCCGATGCCAGCCGGCGGAATTATGCGGTAGTAGTATGTGGAAAAGAGGATATCGGCATCCACAACCACACCAGTATCTTTGATGAGGTCTTTGTCCGTGGCTTAGGGGTCAACAACATCGATATACACAAGCCGATAGAACCGCTGTTGCGCCGGCCGGTTCTCCAGCTTACCCCGTTCTTCAGCGTGGACGACGAGAAGCTGATCCTTCCTTCCATGCCTCACTGCATAGCAGCCCGGTGGAATCCGCATTTTACAGACATCACCGTGCGGGGAGCCGACAAAGGGAATGCCCTTCGCCGACTGACGGAGCATATCGGAATCAGCCCGGAGGAGTGCATCGCTTTCGGCGACGGCGGCAACGACATGAGCATACTCCATGCAGCAGGCATCGGGGTGGCCATGGGCAATGCCAATGAGGAGGTAAAGGCAGCGGCTGATTACGTGACGACAAGTGTGGATGAAGACGGTATATGCAACGCCTTCATCCATTTCGGGATAATTCCATAATGGGTTCTTTCTTCATAACTCATTCGTCAAAACACTGACTGTCAACTTCTCGTTCCTTCCGCCTTCAAGCATATCAGCAACGGGACGTGCAGGAAACCGGACGACTGAAAACAGACGGTGAATGACAGAGCCGGCTGCAGAAGCGGCACGCTTATTGCAGACTTTGATCTATGGATTTTGAATTAAACAAGTGACAATGTCAAACAGAATAGAACGCTCTTCACAAGAGAAACGGACATCCTTCGTGGTCGTCTTCGCTTTCTGCATGATGCTGGCAGAGATCATCGTGGGACTTACTTCTCATTCCATGGCCCTCTTCGCCGATGGTGTCCACATGGGATCGCACGTGCTGGTCATCGGCCTGAACTGGGCAGCATACGTACTGGTACGGCATCTGGAAAGCAAGGAGACAACAAAATATGATACGGAGAAAATCCTGGACCTATCGGCCTTTACGAGTGGTATTCTCCTGATTATCATGGCTGTATTCATCATCATTGAAGCAGTAGAACGGATGACGACCCATGGAGAGATCCTGAATTACAGACTTGCTTTGCTGACAGCGGGCATCGGTCTGGTCGCCAACACAATCAGTGCCTCCGTCCTACATGGTCACCATGGCACGACAGACTACAACAGCCGGGCAGCCTATCTTCATGTCCTTTCAGATGCCCTGACGGAGACTGGAGCCATCGTCGGCCTGCTCTGTGCAATGTTCTGGAACATCACCTGGATCGATTCCGCCGTCGCCGTCGCCAGTGCCCTGGTGGTGCTCAGATGGGCGAAACGGCTGCTCTGGGATACAGGACGGTCGCTGACACGACGATGACCGCGACCCTCCGGGACGGAGACAGGAGCCGACTGTATCAGCCTCCTGACCGTCCGGCAACAGTCCCGACATCCGCTCACGCTCCCACGTTTCCGGTCCGTTTCAGTACGCCCCAGGTCTGTAACTCCCCCTTGATTGCCTTGAGATAACTCTTGAAAAGCACGTAATACATGATCCAGCGATAGAAGAACCGCTGGGGAATAATCCATAACAGCACCCACAGCCGTTCATGCTCGAAGAGGTAAGCCATGATCGACACACTGGCATCCACGAGAAGGAACAGCAGGTAATAGAGGAATATCTGCCAGGCGTTACCCGTAAACAGACCGAGCAGCATCAGCATATCTGCCAGCGGGGAGAAGGTCGGAATGATGTACTGGAAGATGAGCATATTCGGCATTGCCCACAGGCCGAAGCCGCCTTTCGACCTGGCGAAGAGTGACGAACGGTGCTTCCAGAAAGTCTGCATCACGCCGAAGGACCAGCGGATACGTTGTTTGACAAACTGCCGCAGCGTCTCTGGTGCTTCGGTCATGGCGACGGCATAGTTCTCATTTTCAATGACGTATCCATGCTCGTTGATGCTCATGGTAAGGTCGCAGTCCTCGGCCAATGTGTCGGTTGTAAAGCCGCCGACCGCTTCCAACGCCTTCTTGCGGAAGGCACCGATGGCACCGGGGACAACCGTGACGGCATTGATGTTAGAATAAGCCATGCGGTCGAAATTCTGGCTTGTCGTGTACTCGATAGCCTGCCAGTAAGTGAGCATATTGCGCTGGTTGCCCACCTTCACATTACCGGCCACGGCGCCGACCCGGCCCGCCTCATCAGCAATGAAATGCTTCATCAGCCTGCTGACAGCATCAGCCTGCAACTGCGTATCGGCATCGACACAAACGACAAAGTCCGTCTTACAGGCTGCAATCCCATAGTTCAGAGCCGATGCCTTCCCGCCGTTCTTCTTTGCAAGGACAGTGACTTTCCCGTCGTTGCCGAACTTTTCCATGACCTTTCCGAGCGTATGGTCTTTGCTCCCGTCGTCCACCAGATAGATGTGGAGTGCCGGATAATCCTGCTGTTTCAGATTATCAACAGTGCGGACAATATTCACCTCTTCATTGTAGGCTGGAACGATCACCGACACCGCCGGTGCCGTCTCGGCATCTATAGGAGCATAGCTCCGGCGGTTTTCTGCCCGCTTCTCACGTATCATCAGGATATACATGAAGACAAGCCTCAGAAAACCGAGAACCAGAAACACCAGAAAAAGGGCCGTGAGGAAATCGCTGACATGGTAAATCAGTTCTGCCAGACTGAGGTTCGCCTGCATGGCATAATACTCCTTGCCTTTCTTTACCGGAGGCATGAGAGTCTGACGATTCATGCCGAGATACTGTTCCAGAGAGATGAACTGATAGCCTTCCCGCTGCAGCGTCTCGATAATCCTGGGCAGCGCAGTGACGGTCGGCTTTCGTGTCGAACCGCCGGCATCATGCAGCAGAATGATATGCCCGAATTCATTGTGTACCCCTTCCAGCACGCGTCTGTAGATCTGGTCTGCCGTCACACCCGGCTGCCAGTCATTCGGGTCGATGGACTCTCCGACAAACAGATAATTCCTCCGGCTCGCAATCACCATCGGCCAGATCTCCTCATGACCGGTGGGGTCGGCATCAGCGTTATAAGGGGCGCGGAAGAGGATGGTACTCTGCCCCGTTATGCTTTCCAGGAGCATACGCGTCAGTTTCAGCTCGGCAAACGAACGCTGGTCGGAGTTCTCTGCCATGTCATGATGGGTGAAAGTATGGTTTCCTATCGTGTTTCCGGCATCATAGACCTGCTTCACAAGAGGGAGGTTCTTCTCCATCTGCAATCCCACCATGAAGAAAGCGGCAGGCACATGATACTTCTTCAGCGTACTCAATACCGACGGTGTCCACCGTCCGTCAGGCCCGTCATCGAAGGTGAGGACAAGCTGCTTGTCCCCGCATCGGCCCAGCCGCTGAACGGTGTATGTGGCGGGAAGTTCCCTATAATGTTCTTCTGTTATCAGCCGGTTGTCCTTGTCAATGCTCACGGCGATCTTCCCCGGATGAGGTTCTGAGGTCACATTCAGCACCTCACCGTCACCGACGAAGTTGACATCATCCGTACCGCTAAGCTGCATCAGCCGCCCGATGGACATCCTGGCGACACTCTCCCATGACATATCTTTCCCATAGAAACGCCATATACGCTTGTCTTCCGTACCCAATCGCCACACGGCATAGCCTGCTACATGGTACTCTGCCCCGAAGCGCATGATGTTGAATGCAGTGGCTGCATCGGGGAAGAATACCCGGTGAAGACTGCCGTCATCCTCATTCTTATACGAGAAATTGAGGTTATAGGTATCATCATTGAAGCTGACGGCGGCTCCGGCATTCTGTGCGGAAGCCATCATCTGGTCGAACGAAACGGCAGCACCGCCTTTCTTTCCCTGCACCCAGTCATAGCCGTAAGCTGCCAAACCCAGCACGATCTTGTCGTTGGGAACATTCCTTGCAGCCCAGTCCGTCGCTTTCTCAACCCACCGCTGTGAACAGACAGGGCCGGGCCGGCTCGCTGCATTGTGCTCGTCATAAGCCATGAGAAAGAGGTAGTCGTCGTATTTAGTCAGTTCCGGCATATTGTAGTCGTCATTGAAAGCGGCGACGGCCTGTGTCACATAGAGACCTTGGGAATGGAAGACCTGCGCAAAATCCTTCACCAGAGTTATCAGCAGCGCATCATCATTGATATCCAGTTCCTCCAGGTCAAGATTGATGCCGGAAAAGCCGTTCTTCCTGCATATTGAAGCCAGCCCGTTGATCATCGCCATGCGCTTTCGATCATTCCGCATAATACGTCCGATAGCTTCCGGACGGAAAGCGGAGCCATAGTTGTTCGTCAGCATGGGCAGAACCGGTATGCCTGCATGGCGCATGAGCTTCAAGGCGCGCCGGTCGATCCTTGTCTCTATCCTGTCCGTCCTGGGGTTGATGAAGAACCACTCCGGCAGCACCATATTAAGATGTTTCAGGTTGTTTTTCAATGACAGATAAGCGTGCTTGTCCCAGTTCACATACCATGCCGAACGGACACCCATACGTGGATCTGTCCATTCCGCAATGTACTTTGCAGTAACACGGTCTGCTTTGCCTACGAAACGGTGCTGCCTTGCCGCAACACCTGCATAGTTACTGTGCATCTTCTGTTCCTTGAAGAAATCGCGGAACGACTTGTAGGTCTTCGCCGTCTTACTGTCCTTCAGAAAAGGCGTACTGGCCAAGACCACCTTCCGGTAGTCGTGGCGAAAAGGCATCTGCGGACTTTCTTCCAAGGCGAACATGGCAAGGAACACCAGTCCAAGCAGGAATACCACCGTAACAATCACACGCAATGTCCACTTAAACCGATTCCAACGCTGCCGCGAATCGGTCTGAAAAACCTGTCTATCCATACTGACAACCTCTTTTGTACTTTCTGTCTTTATTATCCTGAACAGTACTGCAAAAGTATAATTTTTTCTGTTCGGGACGGAAAAATACCCTGTAAAAAACAAAAAGAACAATTAATTTAATATAACAGGTCGCCGTACTTTTCAGTATAAGTCACGGCTGGAACAGACCGAGAGGCAGTCGGCCCCGACAGCCGGGACAGATGCTCCTTCCCCTACCGTCCTATGCAACGGACCAGCCTTCCCTCACTCGTCACACCCTCGACAACAACCTGACAGCCCCTGCGGAGAGCCTCCGGCAACAGCAGACGGAAAGAAGTGCCCTGCAAGAAGGGAATCCATACAGGGGTACGCCGGCTGGGCGTATATTTCCGGGGCATCTGATACCCCAGGGTGGTAAATGTCTTCGTATTCGTCAACGGTACGTCAGAAACCCTGAAATCACCTTTCTTTGTCGTGATGGAAATGACGCCCATGCCGCCGACAGCCCCCCAGATGACCGTCGACCCGCTCTTGAAGACATCCACCCGCGCTACATCGCCCATCTGGACATTGTCCAGGTCATAGTCTTCATTGACGAATATCCCGTCAATTGCGACAGCTGCCGGACGACGGCCGCCCACCGTCACGCCGCCTCTGACATAGCATTTCCCGAACTCCACGGTAACGCCCGGCACCCTGCGCAACAATTCGTGCAGGCAGGTCGCACCGATCTCTTCTATATCACGCAGACCAAAGGAGAAATCAGCCGTATGGGCATAAGGGTCCGAGCGGGAAGCGTAGCTGGGACGATGACTGAACACCTGCACCTCTTCCATCCGGATTCCTCCTTCCGGAACATCCAGCGTAGCATCCGTGCGCACCGTATCATCGGCGATCCACTCGAACGGCGGCAGAGCACCCGCATAAGGCGGGAACACGTCTTCGTCCAGCACCAGTTTCACCCACGATTTCCCCGTCTTCGTAAAGGCATTCAGCACATATTGAGTACCTTCAGGGAAATCCATCCCTTCAAAGACAAAATGTCCCTTCTCATCGGTTTTCGTCGCAGCATAGAATCCTTTGTCAGGGGATATGAGATTGACGACACCGTCTTTTATCGGCCGGTGTCCTATCAGCGTCTCCACTTTCCCGCATATCACCGCCGACTTCTCCGCTTCATTCTTTCCTCGCCGGCACATTCCCCTTATCACTTCGTCCATGCGGTAGCGTCCCCAGCTGTTCCCTGCAAGGAATGCCTGCAGCGTGTCTCTCTCGCCAAGGACGGAGGCGGGTTCTTCCGGACAGCCGCACAGGTCTTGATCGAAAAGAAGATGGGCGACAATGTCCGAACCGGCCCCGTCGTCCTGTTCTCCGACACGCTCGATGCGTACCGACAGGTTCATCGTCTCGCCCTCTTTCAGCCCTTCTGCCGTAACAGAGCAGGGGACAAGCCCGTCCGGGGTCTTATGGGCATCCTCCCACCTCACGGACACGGGGCATTGTTCTTTCTCCGGATACAGGAAACAGAGCTGTTCCTCTACGGTACGGAAGCTGCTGTCAAGCAGCAGAAAGGCATAGATACCGCCTTGGGCCAGGCTGTCTCCATGAAGAACGACTCCCTCCCTGCCGTCTATCTTCCCGAAATAAGAGGGGATGGAACGGCAATGGACCAGCAGCCAGTACGTCCGCTGCGCCGGATCCTGACTTCCTGAAAGGGTTACATGGACATCCGTCCCCGATCTGCTGACGTGCAACAGCCTGCCCCCGTGCTGTACACTCTTGTCGACCGTATGGGCATACTTAGAAGGCAGCAACCGGCCGCATCCGCCGACAAAGATGCTTTTCAGACTCTCAAATCCCTCCACATTCAGCATATTCCGGGTATAGGAGCGAAGCATGTAACGCCCTTTCACGACACCTTCCGGAATATCCATGTACCCGACAAAGCCCTGGTCGCTCCTCAGCAGACGCACACGCTTCACGATGAGCCTTTCAGGATCCAGGAGTTCAACATACACATAACGGCTGATGCTGTCTGTCTGATGCGTGATGGCGTTCACCAGAAAGACACGCAGGAATATGCGCTGTCCCGCCTGATAGCGATCGGCATCGGTGCAGACGTATGTTTTCTCCTGTGGAAACAGCTTCACCTGGCGGAGAATACGGTTCAGAAGTACGTTTTCCGTCTGCGCAGACAAAACCACATGGGCACATAGCAATAGAATCGTGAAGAGCAGTTTTCTCATAATTTACAGGGTATCGGTCAGGTCGTCTTGCTACAGTCTGCAGGCACAAGGACGACAGTCTGTAGAATACAGTGCAAATATACATAAAATATTCCGGATTACGGTATCTGTAAAACAGGGAAAAGCTCTTCCCGGTCGGTTCCGACCCGATTTTGTCATGAAAAATCCACAGCCGGAGTTTCACTGACCCTCACTTGCACCCTTACCAAGCCTTACTTGAGCTCTTACCGGTGCTTGTTTGAAGGGCAAGTGGTGCTTGGTTGGGAGCTGACCAGGCATCTTTTCCAAAGGGAATCATAACACTCTCTTTCACTGACCGTTGGAAATACAGATCCAGGTGTCCGACAACCCTGTTACCCAAGGATGGAAAGCATCTGATTGTAATATATTTTCAGAACGGCAGAAGGTCTGTGGAAAGAAAAAGCGAATGGTAGCGGGAAAAAACAATCAGGCAACAGGCCGTCGGCAGACTCCTTGCCGGCCAGACAGGGCAGGTTATCCCGATCGGAACGAAAGGTTCTGCCCTTGCACCCGTCGTTTTACAGAAACATTTTGTAATTTTGCAGTTCAAAAGAATGTCATAGGCGGTTCCGGCTTCTCCGAAAGACCGCACTGATGCGTCTTTCCTGCAAATGAAAAAATGAATAAAGAACGATGATATACCCCAAGAACTTCGAGCAGAAAATCGGTTTCACGGAGGTGCGCTCGCTCCTGCGGGAACGTTGCCTGTCGCCTCTGGGAAAGGAACAGGTAGACGCCATGACCTTTTCTACGGATGCCGGACAGGTGAACACATGGCTGGAAGAGACAAGGGAGTTCCGCCGGATACAGGAGGAACAGGATGATTTCCCGCTGGACCACTTCTTCGACATGCGAGAGAGCGTGTCGAGGATACGGCTGGAGGGGACACACATGGAAGTGGAGGAACTGTTCGACCTGAAGCGTTCGCTGGAGACGATCATCGCCATCGTCGACTTCCTCAGCCGCGGGGACGAGACCGAACAGGGAGAAACACGTCCCTGCTACCCCGCCCTCCATGCACTGGCTGACGGCATTGCGACCTTCCCGGTGCTTGTCCAGCGCATCTCGCAGATCATAGACAAATTCGGCAAGATGCGCGACAACGCCTCTCCCGCACTGCTGCAGATCCGGCGGACGCTCGCCCAGACGGAGGGAAGCATCTCACGGACGCTTTACAGCATCCTGCGTTCGGCACAGGGAGAGGGACTTGTCGAGAAGGATGTCACGCCTACCCTGCGCGACGGCCGGCTGGTCATCCCGGTCGCTCCGGGACTGAAACGGAGAATATCAGGCATCGTCCACGACGAGAGTGCCACCGGACGGACGGTCTATATCGAACCGACCGAGGTGGTGGAAGCCAACAACAGAATCCGGGAACTCGAGAATGAGGAACGCCGTGAAATCATCAGGATTCTCACAGACTTCGCAAAGAAAATGCGCCCGAACGTGCAGGAAATCCTCGACTCCTACCGACTTATGGCGGCAGTGGACTTCATCCGTGCCAAAGCCGAGCTTGCCAGACTCTTCCAGGGATTTGAACCGGAGGTGGGCGACGAGCCTCACATCGACTGGATAGGAGCTGTCCACCCCTTGCTGCAGCTGTCTCTGGAACGCAAGAACAAGGAAAAGGCATCCCGCAACTTACCCGCGGAACCGGCCGGAGACGTTTCTTCACAAGCAGACGCGACAATACAGGAAGAGGGGGACGAGGCACGCAATGTCCCCTCAAAGGTCGTACCGCTCGACATACAGCTCACCAGGGACAGGCGTCTGCTGATCATCTCCGGCCCCAACGCCGGAGGTAAGTCGGTCTGCCTGAAGACGGTGGGACTGCTGCAATACATGCTCCAGTGCGGGCTGTCCATCCCCGTCGGCAACCGCTCCACGACAGGCATCTTTTCCGACATCATGATTGACATAGGCGACGAACAGAGCATTGAGAACGACCTCAGCACCTATTCCTCCCACCTCATGAACATGAAAATCATGATGCGGTGCGCCACCGGGCGCACCCTCATTCTCATCGACGAGTTCGGAACGGGCACGGAACCGCAGATCGGCGGTGCCATTGCAGAGGCGGTCCTGCACCGGTTCTGGCAGAAACAGGCCTGGGCGGTGATCACAACCCACTACCAGAACCTCAAGCACTTTGCGGAAGACCATCCGGGGACGGTCAACGGAGCAATGCTCTATGACCGGCATGAGATGCGCCCGCTCTTCCAGCTTGCCATCGGAAGACCGGGCAGCTCGTTCGCCATCGAAATCGCCCGGAAGACGGGACTCCCCGAGGAGGTCATCCGGGAGGCGGCCGACATTGTCGGTTCCGACTACATCCAGAGTGATAAGTATTTACAGGACATCGTCAGGGACAAGCGTTACTGGGAGGGCAAACGGCAGACGATCCACAGTCATGAAAAAGAGCTGGAGAAACGGATCGCACAGTACGAGAAGGACATCGCCACACTGGAGCAGAGCCGCAAGGACATTCTCAGACGTGCCAGAGAACAGGCTGAGGAAATCATCAAGGAGAGCAACCGTCGCATAGAAAACACCATCCGGGAAATCCGGGAGAAGCAGGCGGAGAAAGAAGCGACCAAGCGGATAAGACAGGAACTGGCCGCCTATGAAGAGGGACTGCGGGCTTCAAGTCCGGCTGACAGGCCCGGAAAGGACAACAAAAAGAAACTGAAAGACAGCGGACTGCTGTCTGATGAGGACTTCCAGAAGAAAGTCGACAGAATAAAGAACCGCAAAGAACGGCACGAACAGCATCTGAAAGAGAAGACGGACAGGCAGCAGGCCGCCGCCGAAGCCCTGAAGAATGCCGTCCGGAAACGGCAGGCGGACGGCGAGGTGAAAGCCGGTGATGCCGTCCGGATAAAGGGCCTTACGAGCGTAGGAAAGGTTGAGACCGTCGACGGCAGACAGGCTACCGTCATCTTCGGCGATATGCGGACAAAGATGGCCGTGAGCCGGCTGGAGCACGTAGATGCCGCCGCTGTCCAGACCGAACAGCAGCTGTTTCAGGCCTATCACTACAGCCGTGAGACACGTGAGACCATAGACAAGCATCGCAACCAGTTCCGTCAGGAGCTGGATGTGCGGGGCATGAGGGCGGACGAAGCGCTGAACCAGGTGCAGTACTTCATCGATGATGCCATCCTCGTGGGAGCCGGACAGGTGCGGATTCTCCATGGAAAAGGCAACGGGATACTGCGCCAGCTCATCCGGCAGTACCTCGGCAGCGTGCCGAACGTGAAAAGCTACCGAGACGAGCACGTACAGTTCGGCGGTGCGGGTATCACGGTCGTGGAACTATAAGCAGCCGGACGAGGCGACCGGTCGACGGAATCGAAGTCCCCTTACATGGTGTTTAAGACGGCCGAAGCAATAAATCGGCAGCAGAAGCGTTATATCAGAATATGAAACATCTAAGGTTTCGGCACATACTCCACAGGCGGCAGAAGCACGTTCTTCTGGCCATCGGCATCGCGGTGATGCTGGCGGCTTGCGGCGTAGACCGCAATATAAAGAAAGGTGAGAAGTTCCTTGCCTTGGGCGAATATTATGACGCTGCCGTACAGTTCAAGACGGCTTATCAGCGTACCTCTCCCAAGGACAGGCGCCAGCGCGGCGAACTGTCATTGAAGATGGCGGACTGCTACGACCGCATTTCGTCATCGCAAAGGGCCGTCGCCGCCTACCGGAATGCCATCCGGTATAAGCAGGATAACGGCGAGACACACAGGAAACTGGCAGAGAACCTGATGAAGAACGGCAGCTATGCAGAAGCCTTGAAGGAATATCACATTGCCCTTGACTCGCTGCCTGATGCCCCGGGCATCGCTCAGGGACTGCAGGCCGCCGGGAAAGCCGCCGCCGAGAAGGCGCACGGTTCGAAGTACATCGTGAAACGGATGGACGTATTCAACTCCCGCCGGCAGGACTACTCGCCCATGCTGGCCGGCGACAAATCTGAACAGCTGTATTTCACGTCGACACGCAATGAGGCGAAAGGGGACGGACTGAGCGGGATCACGGGAGTAAAGGCCGGGGACATCTTCCTGAGTGAAAAGGACGAAAAAGGCAAATGGAGCCCGCCGAAGGCCATTGAGTCCGGCCTGAACACAGAGGCAGACGAGGGTACACCCGCCCTCTCCGCAGACGGCAGGGAAATGTACATCACGCAGTGCCTGACCGATCCCAGCTACCCGCGTTACGCCCAGATAGCCGTCAGCAACCGTTCGGATGCGGCATGGGGAAAGGCTACGAAGCTGGAAATCAGCCGTGACACCCTGTCGAGTTTCGCCCATCCTGCCGTGTCGCCGGACGGGAACTGGCTTTACTTCACCAGCGATATGCCCGGCGGAAAAGGCGGTCTCGACATCTGGCGGGTACGCCTCACAGGCGGAACGACAGGAGGGGCGGAAAACCTTGGAGAGCCCGTCAACACGCCGGGCGACGAGGAGTTTCCGACATTCCGGCCGAACGGCGACCTTTATTTCTCCAGCAACGGACATGGCGGGCTGGGCGGACTTGACATCTACATCGCCAAGGTGGGCAGTGACCGCCGTTACCATCTGGAACATCCGGGCTATCCGCTCAACTCGCAGGGGGACGACTTCGGCATGACCTTCGAGGGGCTGCACAACCGGGGCTTCTTCTCCTCCAATCGGGGAGACGGCCGCGGATGGGATCACATCTACAGCTTCGAACTGCCTGAAATCATACAGACCGTCAAGGGATGGGTCTATGAGATGGACGGTTACGAGCTGCCGGCCGCACAGGTGTTCATGGTGGGCGACGACGGAACCAACCGGAAACTGGCCGTCAAGGGTGACGGCTCTTTCGAGCAGGAGATACAGCCCGGTGTCAATTACGTTCTCCTTGCGACCTGCAGCGGCCATCTGAACCACAAGGAGGAAATAAGGGTCAGTCCGGTTGAAGCATCCAGGGAATATACCCTCCAGTTCCCGTTGGCAGGCCTGCATGTACCTGTACTGATCGACAACATCTTCTACGATTTCGACAAGGCGACACTCCGACCGGAATCTGAAAAGGCGCTGAACGAACTCGTCAAGCTGCTGGACGAAAATCCAAATGTGACGATAGAACTTTCAGCCCATACCGATTACATCGGTTCTGCCGAGTACAACAAGCGGCTCTCACAGAGGCGTGCGGATGCAGTGGTGGCCTACCTCACCGCACACGGCATTGCCCGCGACCGTCTCACACCGGTAGGCTATGGGAAGGAACGCCCGAAGAAGATACGCAAGAAGCTCACCGAGAAGTATCCCTGGCTGAAAGAGAATGATGTCCTGACCGAAGACTTCATCAGGAAACTCGACAAGGAGAAGCAGGAGACAGCCAATCAGCTGAACCGCCGGACTGAGTTCACGGTTCTCCGTACCACCTACGGCATGTTTGACGAAAAGGGAAACCTGAAGCAGCAGCCCAAGCCGAAGGCAAAGAAGGACGATGCCGACGACGAAATCATCATCGACCTCAATTCCTGATTTTCCATCATTGCTTACCACCGCCTATCATCACCTATCATCGCTTATCACCGCCCCCTCACCACCCACCGCCAATGACAGCAGCTCCCACTCCCCTACCCCCCGCCTTCGCAGCCTACACCCGCACGCTCTTCGGCGACACCCTCTTCCAGACCTTCCTCGAAGCAATGGGAAGGCCGGCTCCCGTGAGCATCCGGCTGAATCCTTTCAAGCTGCCGGAAGGCGGCTGTAAGGTCCGTGCAGCACTCGACCCAAAGCCGATTCCGTGGTGCAAAGAGGGATATTGGCTGGAGAGCAGACCCAATTTCACGTTCGATCCGTTGCTCCATGCCGGTGTCTATTACGTACAGGAGGCATCGTCCATGTTTCTGTCCCATGTCCTTCGCCAATGGGTGAAACATCCCGTCATGGCACTCGACCTGTGTGCCGCACCGGGTGGAAAGACGACCTGCGCACGCACAGCCCTGCCCGAAGGGTCTTTCCTTTTCTCCAATGAGCCTGTCGGCAGAAGGGCACAGATACTGGCAGAGAACGTGCAGAAATTCGGTCATGGAGACATTGCCGTCACACAGAACTATCCACGTGACTATAAGAAGTCGAAGCTGGTCTTCGATGTCATCATAGCCGATGTCCCCTGTTCAGGAGAAGGAATGTTCCGCAAAGATCCGCAGTCCATCGCAGAGTGGAGCACGCAGAACGTGGAGAACTGCCGGCAGCTGCAGCGCAGCATCATTGCCGATATATGGGACAACCTGAAGCCGGGAGGTATCCTCGTCTACTCTACCTGCACCTTCAATGCCCACGAAGATGAGGAGAATGTGGCGTGGATACTCCATGAATACGGTGCAGAACTGCTTCCCGTACCTACCAAGGAGACATGGAACATCACGGAATCGCTTGTCGGAAACCCGCTGAAGAACGGACACGCATTCCCGGTCTACCGCTTCATCCCGGGCAGGACACGTGGCGAAGGACTTTTCATGGCGGTCATCCGCAAACAGGGTGTGGACGAGGCATTAAACCGCAACACGGAAATACCGTACGGAAAAGCCGTCGCCGAAGCGGGCAGACACCTGCGGGTACTGTCGTACGGGGTGAAGGAAGGAATACTGAAAGGGAAGACCCTCGTCCCCGACCACACACTGGCACTCTCCTGCACTGCCGACAGATCGGCCTATCCAAAGGTTGAGACCGACTATCCTACAGCTGTCGACTACCTCCGGCACGAGGCGGTCATACTGCCTGACGATGCGCCGCATGGAATTGTCCTCCTCACATATAAAGGGTATCCGATAGGCTTCGCAAAGAACCTCGGCAACCGTGCCAACAACCTCTATCCGCAGGAATGGCGGATAAAGAGCAGCCATGTGCCGGAGGCACCGGCTGTCCTGACGGAAAGAACATAATCATACAAAGAAATATGCAACAATACCTCAACCTCCTCGACCGCATCCTCACGGAAGGAATACAGAAAGGTGACCGCACCGGAACCGGGACGCTCTCCGTCTTCGGCAACCAGATGCGCTTTGACCTGCGGGACGGCTTCCCGCTGTTGACGACAAAGAAACTTCACCTGAAGAGCATCATCTATGAATTGCTATGGTTTCTGAAAGGGGACACAAACGTACATTATCTCCAGGAACATGGTGTGAGAATATGGAATGAATGGGCGGACGAGAACGGTAATCTCGGACCTGTCTACGGTCACCAGTGGCGTTCATGGCCCGACTACAAAGGGGGAACCATCGACCAGATAAAGAATGTCGTGGAAATGATACGCAACAACCCCAACTCACGCCGTATGCTGGTCACAGCCTGGAATCCGGCAGAGGTCGACGAGATGGCACTCCCTCCCTGCCACTGTCTGTTCCAGTTCTATGTGGCCGACGGAAGGCTCTCCCTCCAGCTCTACCAGCGTTCGGCCGACACCTTCCTCGGCGTACCTTTCAACATCGCCTCTTATGCCCTCCTGCTGCAGATGATGGCGCAGGTGACAGGGCTGGAAGCCGGCGAGTTCGTCCATACGACTGGCGACACACACCTCTATCTGAACCATCTTGAGCAGGCAAGATTACAGCTCACACGTGAGCCGCATCCCCTGCCGAAGATGAAAATCAACCCGGCTGTCAAGGATATTTTCAGCTTCGAGTACGAAGACTTTGAACTGACCGACTACCACCCCTGGCCTCATATTTCCGCAGAGGTGTCAGTATAAAATACCTCCCACACCCTACAACCCTCCCACATCCCCTCCCTCTGAGGGGCTTGGGGAGGCCTTCCTCCTTTCGGACTTAGGGAGGCTTCCTTCATCACCTATCATTCCCATCATGAACATCAACATCATCGCCGCCGTGGCAGCCAATCGTGCCATCGGCTATCAGAACGACATGGTCTACTTCATCCGTGAAGACCTGAAAAGATTCAAACAGCTGACAACGGGACATACCGTTATCATGGGGCGCAGAACCTTTCACTCCCTGCCGAAAGGTGCACTGCCCGACCGCCGGAACATTGTACTGAGCCGGACAGCAACGATGTTCCCCGGATGTGAGGTCTATCCTTCACTCGACGAGGCCCTAAGTCATGTCAGTGCCGACGAACAGGTATTCATCATCGGCGGAGCCACTCTCTACAAGGAAGCCCTTGCGTTCGCCGACCGGCTTTACCTTACTGAAATCGCCGCAACCCCTCTCCATGCCGACGTGTTCTTCCCGGCTTACGATGATGGCACCTGGACGGTAGAGGCACAAGAGGAACATCCTGCCACAGCCGACCATCCTGCTTACACCTTTGTCAACTATATCCGGAAAGAACCGAAACGGGCCTATGGCGGGTTCTAACCCAAGTTTATTCCCCTTTGCTTCCAATATCGAAAGAACCAAAAAGTCCCGCCAACTTCTCAGTTGGCAGGACCCCATTCAAGTATATATGAAGCTATAGAAAAGCGATTTCTCTTACCTCATGTGCAGTCGGTTTACTGAACCGGTGCTGTTCTGCACATAGTTGTTCTGCTTGGCGGATCCGAAGGATGCCTGGCCGGCAGCCCTTGTCTGGACACCTGGAGCAGCCTTGGCACTTGCAGGACGCTGACGGGCAAAGTCGAACTTCATCACATCAGTTGTATTGGTACTGTAGGCTGTACCATAGAAGGTGTCACACCCTTTTGCCGACTCATAGCCTAAGTGGAAGCCCTCCCTTTTATCCTTGCTGTCTAAAACGAAAACAGTACCCGACCTGCTGTATTTGATGTAGATGTTTCCATTATTGTTGACATACCATGAGAAGGCAAGTGTCTGCTGGTTGCCCTGTGCATCCGTATCTACCTCGACACCATTCCCGCTCAAGGAATTGGCAGAAGAGTTGTACTGGAAGAACTTCATGTTTGCTGTGAACCTGTCACGCTTGCGCTGCTTTGTCTTGTCGTCCGTGTACTCATAGGTCACGTCACCTTCCCACTCTCCGGTCAGCGTCTGAGCCTCTGCTACCAGCTGGCTGTTCTGTGAATTCTGCTGTCCGTTGTAGTTGTTGTTCCAGTTGTAACCGCCTTGGTTGTAGTAGTTCCAGTAGGCAGAGCGTCCGCTCCCTATCGCGTCCATGAACTGATAGAACTCCTCTGTGTAAGCATCAGGATAATTGTAATAGAACCAGTTATAAGCCGTGTAATAGTCAGAACCGTTAGGATACTTATAGTTGTAATTGCGCACGGCATTCGTTACCAGATCGTCGTAATAATATCCGTTGTTCCAAGGATCGTCATCATCGCAGCTCGTAAACACCATGGGACTTGCAACTACGGCAAGTGCCAGGAAAAACTTAGTGACTCGTTTCATATCCGTATTCTTTTGTGAGTATTTACCGTTTCTTATCTTATCTGATGCAAAATTACACAAACATGATGACGAGAAATATGTAAATACACTATTTGAAAGTAGGGAAATCCCTATTTACAACGAAAAACCCAGTCATCAGCATACCAGATAAAGGTCAGATGCTGCTGACTGGGTTGAAGAATCAGACAGGATAAACTTATTTTACCGGTCTGTCGCTCATCGTGAAATCTATCATGGCACCGGCTTTCAACTGCTCATGTTCAAAATAATAATGTGGATAGGGCTGCCCGTTCATCATGATACGCTGGATGTAACGGTTCGCAGGATTGTCCGTGTCAGCATGGATAGTAAGAGTCTTTCCGTTTTCCAGATGTACCTTGGCCGTACGGAAATAAGGTGTACCGATCATATACCGTGTACTACCCGGACAGACAGGATAGAAGCCGAGTGCAGAAAAGACATACCAGGCAGAAGTCTGCCCATTGTCCTCGTCGCCACAATATCCGTCGGGCTGGGCCGTATAGAGGCGGTTCATCACCTCACGCACCCAGTACTGAGTCTTCCAGGGCTGTCCGCTGTAGTCGTAAAGGTAAATCATGTGCTGGATGGGCTGGTTGCCATGCGCATAGTTGCCCATGTTCATAATCTGCATCTCACGTATCTCGTGGATGGTGAAGCCGTAATAGCTGTCGTCGAAGACGGGAGGGAGGTTGAACACACTGTCCAGCATGACATTGAACCTGTCGTTCCCACCCATCAGGCGGGCCAGCCCTTCAGGGTCGTGGAAGACGCTCCAGGTGTAATGCCAGCTGTTCCCTTCAGTGAAAGCATCACCCCACTTGAAAGGATTGAACGGTGACTGGAAAGTGCCGTCCTTGTTGCGCCCACGCATCAGGCCTGTCTCTTTGTCGAACACCTTCCGATAATTCATCGCACGCTCCTTGAACGGACGCAGTTCTTTGGCACTCTTTCCAAGTTTCAACCCCAACTGGTAGATACACCAGTCGTCGTAAGCATATTCCAGGGTACGGGCTACGCTCTCGTTTATCCCGACATCATAGGGGACATATCCCAGCCGGTTATAGTATTCAAAGCCCTTGCGACCGGTTGAACGGATGCCTGGGTGGACGGAATTGGCACCATGTACTACAGCCTTCCAGAGCGTCTCTATGTCATAGCCACGCAGCCCCTTGATGTAAGCATCAGCAACTACCGAAGCGGAATTGTTGCCTACCATGCAGTCTCTGTGCCCCGGGCTTGCCCATTCAGGCAGGAAGCCGCTCTCCTTATAAGCATTGACAAGCCCGGCCTGCATCTTCTCGTTCATCGACGGATAGACAAGGTTAAGCAGTGGGAAGAGCGACCGGAAAGTGTCCCAGAAGCCTGTATCGGTGAACAGATAGCCGGGAAGCACCTTACCGTTGTACGGACTGTAGTGAATGACGCTGCCCTCCGCGTCAATCTCGTAGAATGACCGGGGGAAGAGGACGGAACGGTAGAGGCAGCTGTAAAAAGTACGGAGATGGTCGATATTGTCGTCCTCCACCTCTATACGACCGAGCACCCTGTTCCACTCGGTCCTGCCCGCTTCCTTCACTTCATCAAACGACCTGCCCTCAACTTCCTTAAGATTACGCAGTGCCTGCTCGTCACTGATAAAGGATGAAGCTATCTGTACGTTGACCTGTTCGCCCCGTCGGGTGTGGAAACCCACTACCGCCATGGCATGATTGCAGGTTGAAGAGAGTCTGCCATCTTTCAGCATGCCGTCTTCCAGCGTACCGGTATAGGTGAAGGCATGATCGAAACGAAGGACAAAATAGTTCTTAAATCCATCAGGGACTCCCCCGCTGTTCTTCGTCGTATAGCCGATGACCGTACGCCGGTCTGGCAGAATCGTCACCGATGATCCCTTGCCAAAAGCGTCCACTACGAAATAGGCCGTATCCGTCTCGGGGTAGGTAATGCGCACAGCGGCGGCTCTGCTGGTCGGAGCAATCTCTGCCGTGGCATCATGGTCGGCCAGATACACCTTATAATAATAAGGTGTAGCCGTCTCGGCTTTGTGCGAGAACCAGCTGGCACGTCCCTCCTCGTCAAACACCTTGTGCCCCGTCACCGGCATGATGGAAAACTGTCCGTAGTCGTTTATCCACGGACTGGGCTGGTGGGTCTGCTTCAGTCCACGTATCTTGTCGGCACCATAGGTATAGACCCATCCGTCTCCCATCTTCCCGGTCTGCGCCGTCCAGAAGTTCATGCCCCAGGGCAGGGCAACGGCAGGATAAGTGTTCCCTGTCGACAGTTCCGATTTTGACTCCGTTCCCACCAGTGGGTTCACATAATCTACGGGACAATTCTGTGTCATCGCATTGGCGCTAAAAGACAGTAGTAGCAATAAAAGTATGAATTGAAAATGTTTTTTCACGACATATTTTGAGTAATGTGTCATCTTGATTTTACCTGTTTCCATCTGAAGCATCCACAAAATAAAATTTATCTTTTGCGTCTTCAAGCATCCATCTGAAATAATCTTCGTGTTGATCTACCAAATGCTTCCAAGAGTATTCTGTCCGTATGACGTCAACATTAGCTACAATAAATTTATCTTTCTTTTTCTGAACTATCGAATCTATATCATTAAGCAAATGCATCACACTGTCAGTCGAATCATAATATTCAGCATTATCACCCAATACAGTCTTGTTGAAGATGTTGGCATGTGCAAGGATAAAGCAACCTGATGCCATTGCTTCCAAGAGGGAAGGATTGGTACCTCCAACACTATGTCCATGAAAATAGGCAAAAGAAAAGTGGCGAATGCTGTTCAGCTTATCAAAATCATAGATACCACCTACAAATCTGATGTTCTTGTCATTACCATAAATTTTTACTAATTGTTTCCCATGCTTCGTGGTTGTCTTACCCACAATGATCAAAGGTTTCCGACCATACTCTTTAGATTTCCTGTACCCTTCTACTGCCAACAGAACATTGTTCTCTGGTTCCATTCTGGCAACAAGTAGATAATAATTATTGGGCAACAAATTCAGACTTTCCAAATGTCGGACATCATAGTTGTCGTATATATTGGCACCATAGGCAAGAAACTTACTCTCCTTTCCATACATTTCCTTATAATAATCATGGATACCCATATTATCAGAAATGAGATAATGACTATGTTCTACCGCCTTACGCTCTTCCCAATGAATGAACTTCTGCACCCATTTATTGAATTTCGATCGTTTGAACTCCAGCCCATCCATATTTGTCGTAAACAAAGGTCGGTTGATATTCTTGACATTAAATCGAATGTATGCGGGGATAATGCTTGTATATCCAGCTTCATAGATAATATCGAAATCCTCATTGTACAGTGCATCTTTGATGCACGCATAATCATAAAAGAAACTCCCGACTGATCCGCCCATCCATTTCTCCGGCGAATAAATATGTTTGATATGAACACCATTATATTCATTCTTTTGATAAGGATGATAATGTGGTGAATAGACCGTTATATCATGACCACGCTCTGCCAGTCCTACAGAAATATATTCAGCAAACTGTTCAAAACCTCCATAGTTATTGGGGATACCACGTGTACTAATAAATGCAATTTTCATAGTTCTGATAATAAATGAGTTAACTTTCTTCTATCTTTTGTCCATGAATTTCCACTATGCGAAAATGTATTTTCCGCGCATTTACGGGAGGAAGTTGCATATAATCTCCATAAAGGTGATGCAAATACTTATCATACTCTTTTATACCCCGTATCTTTATATCTTCAAATTGATAAAAGGCTTCCTTTCCATACCAAGCTGTCGGAATCATCTCCACCGTCCTATATGCTCCCATGATATTGCCAGAAACAACAGATGTCCACATATCGTATTTTTTCAAGATTTTATCAATCTTTTCTTTTTGCCGATAGGCATTAAACATCTTGTCTGTTGGGAGTAAAGTTATCACTCGTAGGAAAATCTTTTCGACAATGCCTCTTTTCCGTTCCTTGTCTATGCCATTCTTGTAATGCAATGCCATCATAGCTCTATGAATCATCAGCCTGAGAAAGTAGAGTTTTCTAAGCAGACTATTATCAGGCGAACCATCCAGAGGAAAAATATCAATGGAAACGTGCGTATACTTTCCCTCGGATTCATATCTGTTCTCCATCACCTTCGTTTCCACATCTTGTATTCTCGTGATATAATAATGATAGTCTTTATCCGTTTTGTAGTTGATTAATTTTAACGTCTTGCCAAGTGCTGATGGAGCTATCTTTAAAAAAAACTCATAATCTTCCCTCGGCATACCGAGATCAATATCATCATCCCATGGGATAAAACCTTTGTGCCTGATGGCACCAAGCATAGTGCCACCAAGAGCATAGTATTTGAGGCCATGCTCATCGCAGATCTTGATGACTTCTTTTAAAATGGCCATATCTGCCCTGTGAAGCTTTTCTATGTTTGTCATTCTACTTAACTCTATTTGATGCCACCTTATAATCATAGCTATGAAGTCCTTCTCTCCGGAAGTCGCTATGATAACGTTCTAATACTTCATGGAAAATTTCATCATATTGCGGAATGAAAAGGTCATCTTTGGCTTCTATATGTGAGAGAATCTCATTGGCAAGTGGTGCGATAGCAGCCAAATCCGTTTCACCTTGATTAAAACTTGTTCCCTTGATGGAACCGGGACTTATATTTAGTATGCGATTCGAACTTCCTCCCTTTTCAAGTTCCACATTGACACTTTCTATAAAGATTTTGAGAGCTGCCTTTGTAGCACCGTAAAGTGAGAAGAAAGGAGAAGACATAAAGCCAGCTATGCTCACCATGACTCCACAATAAAAATCTTCCTTCGAATTCAACTTATGATAAAAGTGCCTGATGATACGAATAGCAGAAATAGTATTTACTTTGAAGTATGTTGGAATTATCTTCTCATCGATATTTTCAAAAAGCGAGAGTCTGCCAAACCCAGCAGTAATAATAAGCCCATCAATACTATTGAAACCATCAAAGATACCGTAGTCCTCGTTCGTCAAATCAAATTGATGGTATTCCACTTTGGAAGAAAGAAGTCCACTGGGAACGGTTTTTTTATCAACTATATATACCCTTTCTGTCTCAGCTCTTTCTGAAAGGATCTTGGCCATAGACAAACCTATTCCGTTCGCTCCTCCCACAATCAATATTTTTTTCATCATATTTCCTTAAAGTTTATTCTATTTGTGAAGCTCTCCATAATTTCAGCCATAGCTATGCTCTCCTTCCTTCTAAGTCTTGCCGTACTGAAACGGTGATTGACTATACAGGAAATAAATTCCTGTATCTCATAACGCAGACCATCACCATCCCACTTATAAAAGAATTTTTTATTCTGATTCTGATCTTCATAGCGTAGTTCGTAATAATCTGTTTTCCACCAAGGAGCAGGCACATAAGCGTAACCTTTTGTCCCGGATATTACCAAATTACCCTCAGTCTTTACACCTAAACCTAATTTGAAAGAAGCCACAGCATTCTTGAATTTCATTACTCCCTTGGTATAAACATCCACACTATTCCTCATCCGGGAATACAAGTTTAAGTTTTCGTAATTCGTCCCCAATAACCGCACAATCGGAAGTAAAGGATAAGACCCCATTTCATAGAAAGAACCACCAGCCTGTCTGAAATCCAGTTCACGAAGAGAAGAATCCCCCCAGACTTTCGATTCAGAAGCATCTATATCAACCACCTCTCCTATCAGACCAGACTTTATCATAGTTATAAGATGGTTAAAGGCAGGACAATGAGCAGTTTTATTAGCTTCCATAAGTATGACCCCATTGGCCTCTGCCAGCTGATAGAGTTCTCTTGCTTGCTTTCCCTGCAACACCAAGGGGGTCTCACAAAGGACGTGTTTATGTTGTCCTATCGCATACTTTACCTGTTGATAGTGCAAGAGATGAGGCGTGGCTATGTAAACTGCATCAACACTATCCACAAGTTGTTCGAATGATTCGCAAATATTTTTAAGATTATCATCAGTAGCTAGCCTCTCTGCCTTTTTGTAATCGATATCATAAACACAAGTTACATCTACCTGACTTACATATTCAGCCTCCTTGGGAAATTTACGTGCTATCCGACCACAGCCAACAATTCCAACCTTGATATTGTCCTCCTGTTCCTTGCGCAACATTGTAGAGGATATACCTTCTGTTCGAGGTAAATAAACAACATCACAAAACTCCTTCAAATAGTCGAAATGTCCCTTCCAATCAGAACCAACAGTAAAGATATCTACGTTGTATTTCTGTATGTCGTCTATTTTTTGTCCGACATAGTCTTCAATGATTATTTTATCTGCCAGACCTGTTTTCCGTACAGCCTCGACTCGCTCAAGAACATTACTTTTAACATTGAGCTTACCCCGTTCCCTATCGAAATTATCATTTGTCACCCCGACAATCAGATAATCGCCTAAAGATTTTGCACGCTTTAACAAGTTGATATGACCCTGATGCAGCAGATCATATGTGCCGTATGTAATGACTTTCTTCATATTTAAACGTATTATGATGGATTTCCATTTCCATCATTTATGATCTTATCATAGAATGTTCCTTTCCTTATTGTATCTGCCTGTGGCAGCTTATAGCTGAGTTTATGGAAACATGACTGTCGTCTCCAGTCTTCCCACAGCCTTTCTTGGTATGTATTGAAGAAATGCAAAAGGAGCAGATGAGGAGTTTCGTTCGTATAAGGTGGTATTCTATCTGCTTCATCTGCATGATACTCGCATGCAAGCGTAAAGAAATGATGAAGAAGAAAATAATCCAGAAGCCTGCCATGCTTCTGCCAATACGCATAAAGCAGACTACGTGTAGTGCAAAGAATTCGGTTCCGTGGCCTTGCCCAAATACACCAACTGGACATTACCGTAGCATGCCCATTTGCCCCAGGTTTCTGGGTCTGATAGACAAAAAGATCTGACTCAAGAATAACCTTGGGAATATTTCCATCTGTACACAAAACTGTGGCATCCAGCCATAACCCGCCATATCGGATAAGCAGCTCTACACGGAGGAGATCGGAGAAATGTGTAAGCGTAATTTTCCCCGCTTCTAACTTGTCCAAGATAAACTGAGGAAAGGAAACAAAGTCCTTATAGTTATCTCGGCTGATAACTATAATCTCCCAATCACAAAGCTGGTTACATACAGAATGATAACACTTCTGCACCAAATAAGGGGCACTATCCATTCCCTGCCACCAGAAAATCCAAACTTTCCTAATACATTGTAAATTTGACTGCATGGATTGTTCATTGGAAACAAGGATTTTCTTGTATTTTCTACGTAGATACTTGTAAGTCGTAAAGGATGCAGCCTCCCTGAAAAGCTCCAATCCCTTATTGGAAAAGCCGGTATAAAGAAGAAGGAAAGGAGCCTTAAAGAGGAATCCTGTCTGCAGATACTCTCTAAAAAGATTAACCCCTCCAAATCTTTTATACAAAGTAACAATACGGTTCATTGAATAAAGTCATTTCAAGAAAGCCAAAGCAGGAATACGATTGCCAGCGAATGGAAACAACACTTTCTTAACAACATAGCTGAACAACACTGTCATCGTGATTCCTAATATAAAATAAGCCCAATAAAGTACGATGGAGTCGCCAATCAGCTTGTCCAGATGCAATCGTTCCAGTACTCTAAACATCATCATGTGACATAGATATATTTCCATAGACAAAGAACTGAAAAACCTCATGATCCTATTGTCTAAAAATCTTCGGTTTTTCCAACAGATACCACCTGTCATTGCATAAAGAATCCAAAATGTAAAAGTCAATAACAGAAATATGATATTTTCTCCAAAGATCGTTGGTTTAATTATAATTTGCAGTATTGTACAGATACTACCCAACGTCAGGTATACAAACTTGTATCTTTTATTGCCAAGTTCCTTCCTGTATACATACAGCAGGCCACCAGTAATAAAGAAAGGAAAACTAAACACAATATTATGCCGGCTATTAGCGATCTCGGACGGAAGCACGAACTGTTCCGTCAGGTAATAGTTGACGACCAAAAGGTGCATAAGCAATGCCACTCCCCATGCGAACCATGCTCTCCATTTATTTTTCAAGAGATAGACGAACCAAGGAAACAACATATAAAAAACAAAAATAACTCCAATAAACCAGCCTACACCGATAACATGAATATCTGGATTGGGAAGAAAATTGAATGCTAATGTCAAATCGGAAAAACCTTGGACGAGTTCCTCCATAGAAGGATTCATCAACACATCTATAATGACAAGCAGGGAAAAGAAAGGAAAGATACGTTTGTAACGTTTATTAAAAAAACGTTCGACATCAAATGAAGTCCCTTCTTCACCCGAAGCAAAGTCATGGTAGTATCCACAACACATAGAGAACGCGCTCAAAAGAAAGAAAAGGAAAACGAACATTGTAAAGAACGGTATCACATCCTTATACAAAATGCTACTCTCTTCCAAAAAAGAAACGTCAGCCTTCCTCATATTTGCCATATAATGCATCATGGCGATACCGAAAGCACCTATTGCCCGTAAGCCATCAAAACTGTTGTATCTTCCTATCATATATCTGGTCAAAATTATATGCGACAATCAATTCAATAAACTGCAAAAAAACTCTGGTAATAAAATGTCTCTTATGATATCTAAAGTTTATTTATTTAATTTTTCCGAATACATACAGAAATATTGATAGGCTGTTGTCTTCACATTATATTTCTCATCAACATACTTCTGTGCAAGCTGTGCTTTTTGGAAGACTTTTTCTTCATGGGAGAGCAGAAACATTATCATCCTTGCAAGATCGGCAGAGTCTTCATTCTCAAATACCCAGCCATATTTCCCATTCTCTATCACCTCTGCCGGACCTTGGTTGGACGAGACAAGAACCGGAACGCCAGCTGCCATAGCTTCAGCAACAGTCAACCCGAATCCCTCATAACGAGAAGGTTGCACAAACAAGTCATAGTCAGCAAGATGCTCTGCTATATAATCTTGTGACTGTGAGCCAAGAAAATGGACTTCTTTTCCCATATTATTTTCATTTACCATCTCCTGAAGAAAAACTCTCGACTCCCCATCACCAATAAAGGTGAGTTCTATATTATATTCACCTTGCTGCCTAAGCTTTAACAGAGCCTGTATCAATAAGTCTTGTCCTTTTTTATGATGATCGAGACGACTTACCTGTACCATTTTGAGTTTTCTCATGTTTCTTCTCCTCACCTCATGATAAAACTTCTCCGGAACAATACCGTTAAAAACCACTTCGGAAGTAATACCATACCCCCGCAACAGAGCTTCAGAAACCGAATTGCTGATTGAAAATATATGCTTTATCCTGTTACAACACCGTACATTACCTTTATCCTTATCCAAACACCATTGAGCAATGGACAGCCAGCGATTACTACTCCCGGGCTTTCCTCTGGGAATATCGTGCAAAGTACAGCACGTCTTTGCTGCCCATCTTGAACTCAGGAAATTAAATATACTGCTACCATGCAAATGAATCACATCGGGATTTTCCCTTTCTAATATCCTGTTGATTTTCCGGATGAAAAAAAGATTTTTAGATCCAATAGTACGGTCAATCTTAATAACGTTTATATCAGAAGTCAGCTTATGAAGAAGTGCTGGTTCTATCATATCATTAATGATAATAAGCGAAACATCAGCAAGTTTTGCCTGCTCATTCAGAATATTTACCAACATGGTCTCTATTCCCCCATAGGAGAGAGACCACCAGAGATGTGTTATCTTCATTTTTTCAACAGATTAATCAACAAATATGAAGTCTTGGCAACTTTCCCCAATGAAAAATAAGAAAAAATAGAATATAGAGCAGCCGTCAATCCTCTCCTTATGATATAATTCCTATTCTGGCGCAAGAACTGCTCATAGGATGACGCATTTCTAGGAGAACTTATGAACAGACCGTAACAGATGTTGAAGATGTTGTCTTCTATGACCGCTGTCTGCATCTTTGACAAATGTTCTTCACTCTCAATCTTGTTCCACAGCTTTATTATTTTAATCCTGTCTGTACAGGATTTAATATTGAGAGACGACATGATAGACCCCGTAGAACGAAGAAGATAATTATAGCATGGCTTGGCAATGGGGAGGATGCTGTTAGCATGAAGTAGGATTCTGACGATAAAGTCAATATCCTCATGGATAATTCCGGGGGTAAAGGTGAGGTGATACCTTGACAGGAAGCTCTTGCAGAAGATAAATCTTTGTACAATTCCCGTATGTATTTTTTTATTTAATTCCGTTCCATTATGAGAAGTGTTGTATAAGTGATAATATTTCGGTTTCAGAAAAATCTTTTCGGTCAGCTTCTTTCCTGTTTCTTCCTCAATTTTGGTTATATCAAAAGCCAGTACTTCATGTCTATAGCGTGTTAAGTAAGGGAATAGAGATTCAAAGGCATCTTGGGGGATAGAATCATCACTGTCTATAAACCATACGTAGTCGCCCTTTGCTATTTTCAAACCACTATTACGAGCACAGCTCAATCCTTGATTTTCCTGGTTAATAATAGTAAGATTGTCAAAACTGTATCTATATCTCTCAACAATTTCCATCGAATGGTCCGGTGTACCATCATTCACAACAATCACTTCATATGTAAAAGGAAAAGTATTTTGAGACAATATACTTTCCAGAGTTTCAACAATGTATCGTTCTACATTATAGACAGGGATTATTATAGACAGGAGCATTGTCAATCTATATTTACAGTTTGTACGTTGCTACGGTTTCCCCTTTCCTCTTTTAAAAACATCAGTGCCACAATAACAAGATACAACCATAAAGTTGACTGTATTCCTGACATAAAAATAGAAATAATGTAAGTTAGATGGACATATCGATATTGTCTATTTATTGCGGTTGTTTTTTTATATATACGCAAGAAAAAAAACATCCATACAATGAACCCAATATAACCTGATGAAGCTACTGCAGAAAAGTAGATACTTTCAAAGCCCAACATAAATGGGTGTATCCCATGGTAAACTTGCACATAGTATGTTGGATAATTAAAGCCAAAGCCTTGTAACGCACAAGAACTAATCATCTGATTTAAATATGTTGCCTGTTCCATTCTCATGTTAAAAGTTGAGCCATGCAATCCAGCACTTTCAGCAGCTCTATCATCCCAAAACTTGAGTGCTGCAATAAAATTTCTTTCAAAAATATCAGGGAAAAAACTTTGAAGAATAAGAACAGCCATAATCATGCTTAAAATGACCGCGATACTTTTTAAATTAATCTTTGATAGTCTCTGTAATAAATATATTAATAATATTAGAGTTAATGGCACTAAAGCAGAACGCTTAGTACATAATAGACAATTTAAAGAACCTAAGAAAACAACAGCATTTCTAAGTTTTTTATTGGAATCTCCATCAAATAATGCAAAAGATGTTACTATGAGACAAATCTGTCCCCATATTATCCCTCCCGAGGTGTTCCCTGTAGCTCTCCCATTCAAAGCCCCCATTGATAGAGCCTCATCTGAGATCTCATACACAGTACCAACCCTAAAAATATCATAGAAAGACATATAAAGAATATTATAGGGAAGAAAAAAAGAGATTATACCATATATACCTATTATGATAAATGATATATAGATAAGCTGACAACATCTGTTTTTGTCTTCGTCTCTAATTATATTAAGCATTAAAAAAAATGGGATTAACTCTGTAAGAGTAAATTGCATTAATTCAGAAAATTGAAAAGAAATAGGAGTCTTTGCAAATAATCCGAGTAAAAATAATGGCAGTACTAATAGGGGAAAGGGGAATAAACTTGTTTTTCTAATATTCATCTTTTCTTTTAGAAAAAAAATAGTTAGAACAACGAGTATACAGGCTGAGTTGAGACTGATAGAGCCTAAGCGTGCAGTAGTTGGGAGAACCAGTCTTATAGCCAGATACAGATATAATCCTAATTTCAAGGACTTCAAGGAAAGAATAATTTCTGCCAAAAACAAGAAATAAATTAAGAATATAATCATAAAAAATATCTGATTCGGATGAATAAAGAATGTAGCCTTTTATTATGAGTTAGAAATAAACTCATAAAATCTATACTTTGTTTTTCCCTTTACTCCTGAAACTTTATGTCTTGTCAGCTTATGAAAATCAGAAATACCTTTTATCTGTCTGAGTCTCTCCTCACTATACTCATCGAACAACTCAAACTGAAGGACGTGAGGAGCTGTATTGGGATAGTTGGGTACTTGCTTCCATTGTTCCGGATAACGCTCTGTTGCAATATGAAACAATAAATGGTAGAAAAGATAGTTCACCGCACTGTCATGCTTACGCCAATAGTAATAAGTCAGCTCCAGCGTAGTTTTAAGAATAGGATTGTTCTTTGTAGAAGAAATCAGCCAATTTGAACATACACAACCGACATCGCCACCAGGTCGCCAATTCTTAAAAACAAAGAATGGTAAAGCGAACAAGTCTTCATGATAGCCTGTACAATACACCGTCGAATCAATCCATACCCCACCATTACGTACTAAAAGGTCTGTACGGAGAATATCAGCAAAGTGCGCTCTTAGAATGATGCCTTTTTCATACTTTTCAATAATATACCGGGGTATATTCGTATAGTTCCGATAATTCTCATTGGTTATAATGATTATTTCATATTGTGGCAAATTTTCCTTTATAGATCGCAGGCAAGCTTTACACAATTGGGGAGCATTTTCTTCTCCTTGCAACCAGCACCACCAGACAATACGAGGGGGTATTCCTTTTTTCATCTCGTATATTGGAAGATCATCCAGAAAGTGCTTGCTGCATCGTTTCAAATACTGATAGGCCTGCCAGTCCGACATTTCAGAGGATAATCCCTTCGGAAGATAATTTTTATGTACAAATACACTTGAATGGTAAAAGAATCTATCCCTTATCTTATACAGTCGATTGATTATCTTTCGCCTGATAAGATGCCACCCGCCCTCTTTATAAAAACTATTTGCCTTTGAAACGAGTGTCATTTTTTCCTGATATTCTTGATTGTGTTAACAGCATAGTTGTAACTTTCCAAGGAGAGAAGCCTTGCCATTCCTATGTAGAATGTACCTCCCATAACAACCTGAATAAAGAAAGAAACAAATATATTCAATGGAAGAAGCCCTATAAGATAAATGCCCCCCCCCATGGCAAGTGCAATTCCAAATTGTGGATAAACATCCTTAAGTTGATCTTTGAAACTGTATCCTATCAGTTTTCTGTTGGGCCAGGCATTAAAGGCTGTTCCAATAAATCCATAACAAGTACAGGCAATGGCAATAGCCAAAGGACTGACAAACATTCCTATGACAATAAATAAGAGATAGACAGGCTTCTTGTAAAGCTCCAGTTTCAGTGTCACATCACTTCTCCCCAAGGCATTCAGAGCCTGTAAATTAGCTGTTCCAAGGATTCCGAAAAGATACTGGAAGCAAAGAACCTGCATGAAAGGAACACAGGACAGCCACTTCTTCGTTAATAAAATCAATACGAGTTTGTCTGAAGTTGCAGCAAGCCCCAAGAGTATCGGACACATGATAAAGCTACTTGTCATCATCGCACGTCTTACAGCTCGCTTTAGAGCTTCCGGTTCATTCTGAACCTTCGACATGGCTGGAAACAAAACAGCATTAATGGTGTTATTAATGTTATTGGAAAACAAAGAAGGAAACGAGTCTCCTCTATTATAGAACGCCAAATCTGCAGGCTGATACTTGATACCGATAATGAAACTTTTTAATTCATTGAAGAAAGAACCGATGACATTTGCACCCATAAATTTAGATCCAAAAGAGAACAGCACCTTAAATCGTCGATAAGAGAATATCAACTTCGGTCTCCAAGTTATAATCCTATTAAGTGTGAAAGTATTAACAAGCTGGTTGGATAATTGTTGCCCGACAAGAGACCAGACGCCAAAGCCGTGGTACGCCATGAAAATTCCTATGAAACCTGATATAATCGTGCCTATCAACGTTGCATAGAAGAATTTTTTGAAATCAAGTTTCCTTGATATGCTTGCCTGCTGAATGGAATTAATAGCAGAAATTGGAATAACCAAACCTAAGACCCTGAGTACAGGAGTAATCACTTCGTTTTTGTAGATGTCAGCAATGAAAGGGGCTGCAATGAAAAGAATTGCATATAAGAAGAGTGACAAGGCATTCCCTGCATGGAACATCGTTGAGAAATCAAGTTCATCAGCATCTTTCTTTTGGATGAGTGAGGTTCCTAAGCCACTGACTGCAAGACAACTTGCAATATTAATAAAAACCATTGTTAAGGCAATTACTCCATATTCCTTTGGCAGCAGCAATCGAGCAAGTACAACGGAGACAACAAAGCTGACCAGCTGTGAGGACAGCCGTTCTCCAAAACGCCAGATAAATCCCTTAATAGTCTTAGATTTTATATCCTCTTTATTTTCCATACTTGTTTCGTGGGAAGCTACCAGTCATTACATCATGAATTCTTTCAACTATGCGTTCAGAAGCATGACCATTGTCAAAACATTGATACATCCGTGAAAAAGTGTCCTTTTCTCTAAGAAATCCTTTCAAATCAAAATGTAGGACAGCCCTCCTTAGTTCCTCGTCTGTTGTAGCCCGAGTAAAAGGTAAATCAAAATAAAAAGGTTTTAGTCCACGTGTCTGTTGATATTCAGTTATGTCCGGTGCATATAGAAAGACAGGTGTCTGTAAAATTATGCTGTCGTATAAAGTGGAAGAATAGTCGGTTATCTGTAGATCACTGATAGCCATGAGTTTTTGCATATCAGGATAAAAGCTCACATCGACAATTCTTTCAGTAAAGTGGAACAACTGCTCTGGATGAGGAACATTAGGGTGTAGCCGAATCAAAACAATCCACTCTCCGTCATTTCGGCTGTCCAATGCTTTGATTATATTATTCCAATTAATATCGTACGCATCCGTAGATCCGTTATCTCTGAATGTAGGACAGTAAAGCAAAACTTTTTTATGTGGGGGGATACCCAGACCATGCTTTATTGCCAGTTTTGCGGATTCGTTTATTCGGAAATAGAAATCATTACGCGGCATACCACTCTCCAGGACTTCCCCATTATACCAAAAGGCAGTGCGAAACTCTTCTGTCTGTAGATTGCTGCTTGATATCATCAGGTCTGTTACCAAAGAATCTTTTTGAGAATGCTTAATATAATATGAACTTAAATGCTCTTTTGCATCATTTTCTATATATTTCAGTCCAAAAGGCCCATGCCATGTCTGAATATAGTACTGCCCTTTCTTCTTTATGAAAGGAAGAGGATTCTTCACATTATTTACGATAACTTTTGAACCGGCTAATACCCGCATTCCTTTAAAACTTCTAATCTTAACAGGCTCTATTCTTTGAGGTAGGAACTTGCCATCAGCCTTTCCACTAACAAGCCAGAAAATCCTGTACGGTAGTTTCTGTTTCAGTATTTCTTCCGCAATATACTTTGGGTTATCCCCATAGCCCTTCCCGTTAAAGTTATTGAAAGTTATGATATCATCTTTTACTGGAAACAGGAGACTTAACTGCCTATACATCAGTAATTGCAGTCTGTTTTTCCTTTCTCTAAGTAATCTATATACCTTCTTTATAAAGAGAAATACGGACTTCATTTTACAACTTCTTCAAAGAACATATCAATAACTATCATGTAAAATTATCTTTATTATTACAAAGACTGATAATCAATTTACCTACTATTATCTTTGTTTTAGCAAACTAATCCCTCACCTCCTATATCCATAAAGCAAACATTTTAGATACGTACTGCAGGAGAACATCATATAGTCACTTTCGTAAGATATGAGAGAGTCCGGACGGATGTATTCTTCCAGTTTGTGAAATGTATATAAATGGTTGCAAAATCCGTTTTCTGTCAAAAGTATTCTGTAGACTGCCCAAGCTCTATGCGGCTTCTCCAGCCATACACAAAAGCAAGCAATCTTCAACAGCGTATTTTCCCTTGGGCCTGTGACCCGATAACGACATTTAGACACTTTAATTCAATATCCGCATAAGAAATTGACCCAACATTCTGGACGACAGGTCTTTCCGCAAATTACATTATCTATTTACAGACTCTTCAGAAAAGAAAATATAGAGAAAGAATACGAAACGACAAACATCAGCAGACACACAACCCTTCCTCCTTGACATGAAAAAGCCAAGCAGTGGACGAGGAAGGAGGAGGCTACCGCTTCGGGACAGAACAGGGATTGACAGGCTGTCCGCAGTATTCATAATCCGTCTCAGTAGAAAAGCATCAGACAAACAAAAATGAACCAGTACAAGGAATCATAAGGGCACAGCCGGCTCATAACGAAACCTCTAACTCATTCATGTGGAGATGTAAGTCTAATGCGATTCTGAAGTTACCAATACAATATAATTGATGGTCTCTAATTGCGCACAAAGATACGAAATAGTATGCAGAAAAGAAAAGAAAAAAGAAGATATTTCGTCATGAAGAAATAGAATGAGGAAAAAGAGAAAAACAGTTTCACCAAGCAACGGGACGGTGATGCCAGAGGGATCATAAGCATGTTCTTAAAAATCTGCATTGGCATACGGGGACGATAAGATTTGTCAGATCTGCCTATTCACAGACTTCGTCATTGCGCCACCCAAGAAAAATAAGGCATCCAATACACCTCAACGAGAACTCAAAATTCGGATTATCTCTCGTATAGAGGGGGTATGAACCCACTATCTCATCCGCTTTTTTAGGTTCTTCCGTTAAATGCGTAGATATTTTTCGTATAGCTTTAACGGAAGAACCGAAGTGATTCATTAACCAAAAACATGGCCAAGACCGTTCAACTGGCTATTCTATCATCATCCTCCGATACAAAAACCTTTTCGTTTTAATACGTTGAGAATACAGATAAGATTTTGAAAAACCATTACACAAGCTCTAACAGGCTCCTCTGCAAATATAAAAAACACGTGCAAAAAGCAGGTCTTTAACCGGCAGTAAATCAATTGGTCGCCAAGCCGTTCAGAAAAGGTGCTTGATTGGACTTCAAAAGGGCGTTGGTAACACGCCGAAAGAGCACCTGTTGCAAGCCAATCAGGCACCTTTTAGCTTCTAAAAGGGCATGTGTTGCCTTGCGTTACATGAAAACAGTTTACAAATACCGATGATATGGGAATAAGTTGAAGAAGACGGAAAGACAGCCTGATGGACAGGCATCGTATCAATGCGCCTTTTCTACATCTTATCTTGTAGTCCATCCTCCTTTGTAAGCCCATCTGATTTCGGACAGTCATACCATGCAAATGTATAAGCCTTTATTCTCCAATCTATGTATTTAACGGAAGAACCTTTTTATGCGTTACCCTGGACAAAGACGCAAGCATTGATTATCAAACGCTTACAATCTTACTTCGGAAAAGTGACGAAGTCAGGATTCCTCGGCTCTGCCGATTTCTCTTGAGCGACAGCTCCAGTTCCCACTGTCGGTTGCATAGTACGGGCATATTCCGTTCAAGGAGGAAGCTGGATCTGCTCGCATAAAGGCGAAGACGCAAAGAGTTGACCAGTCCCCTGTCAACGAAAGAGCAGCGTGGAATTTAAGCAAAAATTTTTCCTACAAAATCTCCCTCGCTATCCATGCACAGGCCTCCGCATCAGCAAGGGCATGATGATGATTGGAAAGGTCGTAGCCACACTCGGCCGCAACGGTCTGCAGTTGATGGTCAGGGAGATCAGGAAGCCTGCGGCGAGCGGCTTTCAGCGTATCAAAAAACTCATAATCGGGGTAATCCATCTGATAGGTATAAAACGCTGCCTTCAGGCAACCTTTATCAAACGGGGCGTTATGTGCCACAAGCGGTAAGCCTTCAATCATCGGTTCAATCACTTTCCACACCTCACTGAACACAGGAGCATCATCCGTATCCGCACACGTCAGCCCGTGTACCTGCACGCATCGCCAATGGTAATAATTCGGTTCGGGCTGTATAAGGGAATAAAAGCTGTCAACTATTTCTCCTCCCCTTACTACTACCACACCCACCGAACAGACACTACACCGCTCAAAGTTGGCTGTTTCAAAGTCAATCGCTGCAAAGTCCTGCATAGCTTTATATTAAATAGTTAAGCCGTCTATTATCAGATTAATTCTACAGAGGCGGCTCAATGTTTGTTTAAATAAAGTGTGTTAGTTTAGTCTTGATAACCAAAATGCTCATAGAACATATCCCATAATGTATCGGAAAAGCCCCAACCACAATTCGTTGAGTTAAGCATACTTTTAATTCTCTGCCTGAAGTGTTCCTCAAGACCGTATTCACAAATATGCTTCAGAGCTTTATCAAAATTCGTTTCTAATGTGGTGTAATACTGTTCCCACATATCACCGAAGGTCATTGTGTACTCACATCCCAACTCTATATAGTAAAGCATCAAATCACCAAGACTGATGGCGTCAGCCTTCAACTTCTTGAAATCAGAGATTGCCTTACGGCAGGTTGCAAATGAAGGTTTGTCTGAAAAGCCCCGAGCAGGGAAAAACTCATCACGGATAATCTTTTTGTATCTTTCCAATGCTGCACTATAATCAGGTGTAAGATACGTTTCCAGATACACCTTCGCTTCCTTGTTTGCATCATATAAATCCAGCACAAGTCTTATTACATCTTCCTTCGGCAGTGCGGCAAGATGCTTCTTCAATCTCAATTTGCCCATACCAGAGTCCTCTCTATTCGCATTTACAAGAAACATAAAAATCCATGTCTACAAATTTAGATAAAATTCCCGAACTACAAGCCCGCCGGATGAAGAAATTACTTTTTCCTTTAGAGAAAAGCTGCCGCTTTCCCATGAGAAACAGGAAGCCAGCCTAAAATGTTTTCTGATTCAGGAAAGATGTTACCTCAAAAAAGGAACTTGCCGGATAATAGCCTTGGAAAGATAGCTGATGGGAAGTGAAACAACATAACTGATAATTTTATTTTCATTCTTTTGAGCTGACAACAAGTTATTTCCAATCTTTTTCTTACTTTTGCAGAAGAAGCATCTACCGCTATAAAAATACTTTCTATGGAGACAAACAGTTACACACCAAGTTTAGATAAATACCAGATTCCTGTTGTAGAGGCAAGTCAGGGTCATCATCTTGTATTGGCATCACCGGGATGTGGCAAGACACATATCCTCGCAGAGAGGATAAGATACGCACGGGAAAGGGGTGTGAAGTATGAGGACATGCTCTGCCTGACGTTCACAAACCGTGCCGCAAGGGAGATGACCAACCGTATTCAAAAGGTGGTGGGAGGCGATTTCTCAGAGCTGATGGTGGGTAACGTGCATCGTTTCTGCTCTAAGTTTCTCTTTGAACAAGGCAGGATACCTGCCGATTCAGCCATCATTGACGACGAAGAGGCAGTGAGCATCATTGCTGACTATCGCAATGAAGACGAAGAAGGGGTAACAAAAGACTTCAACCGATACAAAGGTTATCAGACGATTATCTTCTTCCAGCATTTCATCTATCAGATGGAACACGACCATCCATGGAAGTATTACCTTCATCCAGAGAGTTTTACGGATGACGACCGGGAGGCAATAAAGCATATCTGTGCCTCACAAAAGATTGAATATGACGAGCAGGCGGTAGTGAATATCTATCATCATGCACAGGAATATATGGACGAGGCGAATGCGCCGGGGCTTGACGGGAAACTGGCTGACAGAATCCATGTGCTGCTCTGGAAGATGTATTACGCCGGTTGTTATGCACGATACAAGGAGGAGAATCATCTCTTCGACTTCGAGGACCTGCTGCTTTACACATACGACATCTATAGCTCTGACCCCACCTGCAAGCGTTATCCGTGGATACAGGTGGACGAGGTGCAGGACCTTAACGGCATGCAGCTTGCCATCATTGACCTGCTGACGGCAGAAGACCACCCGATGGTGATGTACTTAGGCGACGAACAACAGGCCATCTTTTCTTTCATGGGGGCGAAAACCGAGACGCTGACACTGTTGAAGATGCGCTGCAAGGGGAACATCCACCATCTGCAACGCAACCACCGTTCCCCCAAATACCTGCTCGATGTGTTCAACAGCTATGCGGAAAGACAACTGCAGATCGACCGCGACCTGCTGCCTGTATCAGACAACGACGCCAAAGCCAGTCCCAGCGACCTGAGGATCATACACAGCAGCACGATGGAAACGGAACGCCGCGACGTTACCGAAGAGGCACTCCGTCTCTACGAACAGAACAAAGACGAGCGTACCGCCGTCATCGTCAGTGCCAACTCGGATGCCGACCGTATCAGTGACACTATGACACAGGCGGGTCTGACCCACTTCAAGGTATCTGGGCGCGACCTCTTTGACACACCTGAAGTCAAACTGTTACTGGCACATCTGAGCGTACTTGCCAACGAACACAATTCCATTGCGTGGACACGTATTATGAAAGGAGTGCACGCTTTCCCCTCTCACGCACTTGCCCGACGCTTCAACTGGAAGCTGAAACAGCTCGCACTGTCGCCTTCCGACTTCCTGCTCTACCCGGGCAGCTGCTATACGGCAGAGTTCCTGCAAGCATATAACGAAGCGGGAATCGTCGTGTTCGACACGGAGACAACCGGGCTGGACGTGTTCAGTGACGACATCATAGAGATTGCCGCCATCCGTATCAAGGGAGGGGAAATCATCGGCGACCCGCTCGGTCTGTACATTGAAACCGACAAGCCCATCCTGCCGAAGCTCGGCGACAAGGAGAACCCGATGTATTCCATCTATCATGCGAAGATGGCCGCAGACAGGCTGCTTGCCCCGGCAGATGCCCTGCAACGCTTCCTTGCCTACATCGGCACACGCCCAGTCCTCGGGCATAATGCCAGCTATGACTACAACATAATCGACAACTGCCTGAAACGATATTGCAATGATACGATGCAGACACACGGAAACCGCTGTTTCGACTCACTCAAGCTGATAAGGCTACTGGCCCCGGGCCTCCACTCCTACAAGTTGGAGAGCCTGCTCGAGACCTTCCGGCTGAAGGGGGTGAACAGTCACCGGGCGATAGATGACGTGAGGGCAACCATAAGCCTCGTACATCTCTGTGCCAGGAAGGCAAGTGAGAAACAGGCGCAGCAGACCGCCTTCCTCCGTCATCCGAAAGTCCGGCCATTTGCCGATGCGCTCCGCAGGAATTACGGTGAATGGTACCAAGAAGCCGTCGGACGGCTTTACAGACGCTCAAATGACCATGAGCCAGCCCTTGCGAAAGAACTTTCCTCTACCTACGACCGTTTTCATTCTGACGGGCTGATCAACGAGATTCCACGATTATCGTATATCCTACGCTATCTCCGCATCGATATGCTGACAGACAGGAATGTGCCGAATGCACTCGCTCCACAGCTTTCACAGTACATCATGGACATCAACACCCTGAAAGAGGCCGACTTCTGCAACAGCCGGAGCATCCTTGAGCGGGTCTACGTAACAACCGTACACAAGGCAAAAGGGCTGGAATTTGACAACGTCATCCTATTCGATGCCGCAGACGGACGCTACCCGAACGTCTACAACAAAACAAGACAGCAGGACGAGGAAGACGCACGTAAGTTCTATGTAGCCATGTCACGTGCCAAACGCCGCCTCATCATTGCCTACGCCATGCAGATGACCGACCGGTACGGTCGTGTACACGACCGAGAGCTGACACCGCTGATGGATGCGATACAGAAGTGGTTTGAGTAATTACGACAGAACCGCAGCAGAAACAAAACCGGCCTCCTGCCGATGTACTAATGCCCGGCACCTGCCGTGTTGAGAACCCGCACCAGTCGTGTTGAGGGTTCACACGCTTGCTGTCTGTTGCCCGGATGGTAACAACTTGCAGTAAAAGCAAAGGTTCAGGAGCACTCTCTGTTGGAAAAATAAAAGGTAAAAAGGGAAACTTAGAGATCTCTCCATGCCCCGCCTTTCATTAAAGGCTCCGCGAGTTTCGTGACTCTGTGAGGGCATACACTCTGAAAGATGGCGTTTCCGTGAGCTTTTATCCTCACACAGAGAACACAGGGAAAGCGGAAAACTGCATTACACGGAGAAACCTGAAGATTTAAGGCAGGCTCTGAAAATCACCTTTGATGGATTTCCAGAACCTGCCTTATGTTCTCTACCTGATGAAGAAGCCCGCTTTTCCAAAGACAATGAAAGACTGCCCGCTGAAAGGAAGTTACGGATGGAAATACAGATAAAACAGATAAAGAGGAAACAAAGAACGTCACAAGAATGTCACAAAAAAACACATACGACTATATTTTTCTCCCATTTGCAGATGTATTCTCCCTAAAAGTATTAATTTTGTGCCCATCAATATATACAGCTAAAATAAAATGATATCAAAAAGATTAATCACATTCTGCCTATCCATATTCACGGCATCATTTACCTTTGCAGCTAACCATGAGAGTGCTCGAGACGCCCTCTCAAGCCTCTTGGGAGGAACCTTTGCCCTCGGCACCATCCTTCTGTGTGCCGCTTTCTACCTCATCTGGTATTTCCTCGTTGCCATCATGGCACGCAAAAGAAACCGGAATGTGGCTCTCTGGATTCTCTTCAGCCTGTTAGGTACGCCCTGGCTGATGATGCTCATCCTCTTCTGCATTGGCAAAGATGAGCCAAGCAACAGAAGATACAACGATTAACAGCTCATCTGACATTCTTTCATCAACAAATACAATCATGACAAAAGAAAAGTTCTTCACATCCATGGGATGGATCGGTATGGTGACATCGGTTTTGATGTATATCTTCTATTTTCCGCAGATACAGAACAACCTCGCCGGACACAAAGGAACCTTTATCCAGCCGTTCATGGCAGGCATCAACTGTACTCTATGGGTATCGTACGGTCTGTTCAAAGAGAAGCGCGACTGGCCATTGGCCATTGCCAACACACCGGGCATCATCTTCGGCTTTGTAGCTGCATTCACGGCATTGTAAAGCCGGACAGCATCACGGAATCTGAGAAATAAGTGACGTTTCGCACAGGCGGAAGGGGCTGATGCCCATGACTAAAACAAGACAGCGGGAGGGATTGACAATCAATCCCTCCCGCTGTCTTGTTTGTCGGGATGACCAGACTTTCGGTTGCATTAAGTGTAACTTTAACTTGCTGATATTCAATGGGGCAATTTAATATTATTAGCTATATATCGCCGACTTTCCACCGACAGTATCGGTTTCATACTACTTTGTGCTTCAAACATTTGAGTGATATCCTCACTTGTATTTTTTGATAATTACACCGTAAAATCACTCTTTGAAGCCTTCAGGATACATCTTAATTATACGGCATCTGCCACTTTTTTACCAGACTCTTCAGGTATGTTTTCGACAAGTTTTGCCGTAAGCCGGTCAATCGTTTTTTGCTGGTTTTCAATGGTTTTTTGTTGGGTGGATATAATAGAATACAGCTTTTCTGCATCAGTCCCTTTTGCTCCTTTCTGTCCCATAACCAGCCAGTTAGCATCTATATTATCGAAACTCTCGATTATCTTTACTATCGTTTCATAATTTGGTGCATTTCGCCCTGATACAATATTATTTGCGGAAGTCCAGGATATTCCCAGCTTCCGAGCGAACGTACTAACCGTATGCCCCTCTTTTTCCATAATCTTTACGATTCTGTCTGTAATAGTTCCTTCTGCCATTTTTTGTCAATTATTAAAAATAGGAGAAATAATCACCCATTTATTTGTTTATATCAAATAAAAGTTGCAACTTTGCGCTACGAAAGAATTTTTGCGCTACGAAAATAACTAAAATTATTGATGTGGCAATGAAAACATTAAAAAAGATTAGAAATGAAATTTACAGAGTACATTAAATCGCTTCCAAATCAGAGGAACGAGGTGATTATGGATTTGACAAAACTGTGTCGTGTGAACGAGAGTACGGTCTACAGATGGCTTCGAGGAGACTTTGTTCCTGATGCTTTGAAAAGAAAGGTTATCTCAGAGTATCTGAATATTCCAGAAAAGGAGTTGTGGCCCAATGCATAGTGAGTGTCAAAGCTGCGAGTTCCATCGCAACTGCATCAATGGGTTGTATTGCCTTAAACTGAAAAAGTATGTTCAATACTCCCTTAAAAAAGAATGTGAAACTAAAACAACAAACTTATGAAGACAAAAGATTTTGAAACAGCTATTGCTGAATTAAATGCAGACATCGTTATTGATGAGATGAAATTGAGACATTCCGATGTTCGCCAAGTCATTGCGCACCAAGGCGACAAAGGAATAGTTTGGGACGAACACGGTCGCGCTTTCACTACCCGAGAGAATGATGTCGTTACTATCGCTCCTAACGAAGAAGGTATATGGAGCATAGTAGATGCTCATCCTGTAGATAGAGATAATTTGTTCGACCTAAAATTCGATTAACAATGACCAGTATACGAAAGATAATGAAGCTATCCAAAAGAAAGGCTGGCGTAAAAGAAATCCGTTTTCGTAGTAATTTCAAAGTAAAACCAGTATTCACTCCTACTTGGCGAAAATGTTGGCGAGAGGCAGTAGCGAAAACATTAAGAAATTTTCTAAAAAATGTTCATTGACAAAGATGGCTGGGGAAATTACTCCATACAAGAACTCACGGATAAAGAGCTTAAACTGCTCCGCACTGCATTACAAACCTATGTTCAGTGCAATTTTGGTCATGTTGATAAAACTGACCGTCTGCGAATTTGGAAATTTGACAGAGAATTCAACAGTATAATGAAGCATGAAAAGTAATGGAAAGAATAAGCGGTGGACCGCACAAGAGGCTGAGTATATCCAACAAAGCCTTGGCAAGGTCTCGTTTGAGGATATGGCTGCCTACCTTGGTCGCAGCCCGATGTCCGTCAGACTTTTTGTTCTGCGCAGGAGAATGACTCCTGGCCCATTGGTTAAACGCAATTTATTGATGGAGATGCTGAAGTTGAAGTTCAGGCATCCCGAAGAATTTACCCCTACAAGGGCTTTTTATAAAGAAACTGGCATAGGGCAACGCCGTTGGTGGGACTTGTACTATGGAAGGAAGTCCATCACGGGAAAGGAATACACCGCAGTGGCGGAATATTTGGGTATAACCATTCAAGAAGCGTTGGAATCACGCCAGTTAGAATTATTTGAGGAAAAATAATATGGTAGATAAGTTATTTATTGAAAAGGTAAAATCGGCTTTGAACATCGTGAATGTGGTCGAGACCTTTACACACTTGCATAAAGCTGGTGTGAACTATAAGGGAGTCTGTCCATTCCATGATGATCACACACCGTCTATGGTGGTAAGCCCTTCAAGGCAAACTTACCACTGCTTTGTGTGCGGAGCGAGCGGTGATGTCATCGCATTCGTCCAACACCATCTTAATTTAAGTTTCATCGAAGCTCTGCGATGGTGCGCAACCTTAGCTGGATTGGAGTTCCCACAGAAGGAGATGAGTCCTGAAGAGGAAGCCAAGTATAAGCAAAAGGAAGCACAGCGTATTGCTATCGAGGCAGCAGCGAAGTTCTTCCAAAAGAATCTATCTCAAGCCGAGAGTTTTTTGAATAACCGTGGGTACAAATTAGATGACAAAGCATTGTCCGACTTCGGTGTAGGATATGCCCCTGTAGGCAATGTCGCAATGAACACGCTTACCACAGCTGGGTATTCACTCGACCGATTAAAGGAAGTCGATGTTGTCGGTTCTACTGAAGGTAGGTTCTACGACCGATTCAGAGACCGTGTAATGTTCCCTTTCTATGATATGCAGGGACATATCATAGGTTTTTCAGGACGTATCATTACACCAAGGGAGGGTGTTGGTAAGTATGTGAACACAGGAGAAACACCCCTCTTCACTAAAGGCAAGCACATTTTTGGTCTTTACCAGGCAAGAAAGGCCATCGGTAAAAAAGGCTACGCTTATCTTGTTGAAGGTCAGTTCGATGTCATGTCCCTTCATAAGGTTGGTGTGGAGCACGTAATCGGTGGAAGTGGAACGGCATTTACAGATGATCAGATAAAGCTACTTCTTCGCTTCACGGACTCTATCGTCATGGTCTATGACGCAGATGCAGCCGGTGTCAAGGCTTCGTTGAAGAATTGCGAGCTGCTATTGAAAGCCGGCGCAAAAGTTAAATGTATTCGTCTCCCGAAAGGAACCGACCCCGACGAATTTGCCAAAGCCAATGGAGAGGCGACACAAGATAAGTTCAAGGAACTGACAGAACCTTTCCCCAAGGCTCTCAAAAGAATGATGATACCTCACGGCTGCAAGGACGAGACAGTTATTGCCGACTGCCTGAATACGATATGTTCGCTTGTTGCTTGTGTGCAGGACGCAGCTCTGAGATTAGAGTATATCAAGTCCATTGCAGTCGATTTCAAGAGCAAGATCGGCATCATAGATGATAAGGTCAGAGGATTACGTGTCAAGGTAAAGGAAGCATTACCACAAACAAAGACACAGTCGGGTATCTTCGGTATTGATGCACTAAAGGAGAATCTTGAAAGCGACCGCCCTGGTATTCTTACCTCGGTTATGCAGGAGTTCCTTGACGGTTATGGTGAAGAACCTATCGTCTACATCGCTGGTCGCCCATCCAGCAACGACATTCAGGAGCTACGCCGTGTCTATTGCTATTTCGCATCGTCAGAGACTGGCTGTAGCATTAACGCAGACGGCGAGGAGAGCGACTATTTAAGCACGCTTGCCGAGATGTTTCGCTCAGGCATCAATATTCAGATGACCTACAACGACTCCACTGGTTCGTTCGTTGATTATTACATCGGGCTGCATGGCAGGTTCTTAGAAACTTTCCAAGGAGATAAAGTTCCCCTCGTCTCTCGATGTATTGAACTCACATCTTATGCCGAGGATACGGTAATCACGGTAAACCGCAATCACTACTGTTCAAACCTGAAACTCACCAAGGGACAGTTTGACGAACTGAGAAAGCCTTTCGTTTCCAAGCGCAAGGCTGCGATGAAGGTGAGTATGCAAGCGGATAACCTTGACGATGAGGAGTTCGATGTAAACGAGCCTCCTGACTATGTGATGGAGAATGAGGATTACCGAAAGATGTGGAAAGAATGTGGCTACTACCCTCGCCTAAATAAGAAAAGCGAGCCTGTTTGCTATATGTTCCGCAACAAGAACGGTAATGGAATGACACAGGTAGCCGACTTCTTTATGACTCCACTGCTTCACATCTTTTCTGATGACTTCGAGCAAAACAAGCGTGTGCTTCGTATCAACCGTCGCTTTTATGACACCCCCATTTACATAGAGATACCTTCCAAGGCAATGCTGAAGATGTCATCGATAGAGGAAGTGCTTATCAACTACGAAGCAGTGAACTTTAATGGCGAGGAATGGCAATGGAAAGCTATAAAGACATATATGAGCCGACACTTCGTGATGTGTTCCGAAGTTAAGACATACGGTAACCAGCAGAGTGAAGGAATGAGTCGTAAGGCTGACGAGCAGTTCTTTGCATTCGCCAATGGTATATTCCATAATGTAGAGGGGAAATGGCAGTTCGAACCAGTCAATGAGCTGGGTGTTGTCACACACAACAAGAATAACTACTACCTGCCGGCATTCTCTACAATATATGCCGGCAGTGGAAAGCATTCAGATAAGTACGAGCTTATCAGCCAGCTGGTATATAAGGAAGTTCCTGCGGAGAAAAGGGTTACCTTCGAGAAGTGGGCATCATTAATGGACCAGGTCTACAAAATCAACGACAATGGAAAGTGGGCACTTATATTCGCCATCATGTGCGCATTCCGAAGCAACATCCATTGCATTGATCGATTGTTCACTGCTCCGTTCTTTATGGGGCCGATGTCTTCAGGTAAGACACAGATTGCCATATCCATTCGGTCTCTCTTCATTTCCCCCAATATTCCCATCTTCAACCTGAATACAGGTACCGACGCTGCCATGGCCACCATTATGGGTATGTTCAAGGATGTCCCGGTAGTGCTTGACGAATACAATAACAAGGACATCAGCGATAATAAGTTTCAGGCATTGAAAGGTATCGTATATGACGGTGATGGAAAGCAGAAGCGTAAGGGTACATCAGGAAGGGAAATAGAAAATGATAAAGTGTTTGCCCCAGTCGTTATCTGCGGTCAGGAGACCCCACAGCGTGATGACAATGCTTTGATGAGCCGTGTTATTGTGTGCGAAGTACCCAAGCCTCGCAACAGAACACAGGAGGAAGTTCGTATCTTCGAGGAGTTGAAGACCATTGAAGACCCAAACAAGGTGGGACTGTCAAATGTGCTGCTTCAGATATTGGAGCTTCGCCCAATGTTTATGGATCATTTTCGACAACTCAAGCAAGAGGCATACAACGAACTCAAGCAGGATGTTATCAATTCAGGAGAAATGGACCGTTTGATGAAGACTGCTTCTTTATTCCTCGGGACAGTGAAACTGATAGAACAATATTCCAACCTCCATTTGCCATTCACATATACAGAGTTCTTCAAGATTGCGCAGGAGAAAATCCGCTTCCAGCTCTCTCTCATCCGTAGCACAGATAAATTGGCAATGTTCTTCACGGCTGTCAACAATATGATTGACACGAAGCAGGTCATCGAGGGTCGTGAGTTCCTCATCGAGCAGCCAAAGAAGGTTACTGGCAAGGATTCCCGAGGCGACCAGCATACATTTACATTTGAGCCTGATACGAATATTATGTTTATTCGACTCAGTTCCGTGTTCAGTATCTTCGACCGCAGCGGATATAATAGTGAGGGCAGCACGCTGTCTACCATCGAGCAGAACCTACGCAGCCACCCCTCATACATCGGCACTGTCCCCTCACGTAGATTCACATGGGAGGAGAGCATTGAGATAGCAAGGGCTGATGATCAGGAGACAATGGTTAAGGTGATGAAGCCGAAGAGTACATCTACAAGTGCCATCATCATTGACTATGACAAGTTCAGAGAATTATATAATATTGATTTCAGGCGTACATTTGCGCCCGAACCTGAACCCGAAGTAAAGAAAGAAGAGAATGTGCGGACAAATACACATACAACAACCACACAAAACCTCCCTTTCCCTCCTTCAGACAGTGATGATAGACCATTCTAACATATTAAAACGAGGTTGATAAAATATACTAAAACAAGTATGTAATCCCCCAATTTAACTATGTAAAGGTACTAAAAAAAACCGATATTACCAAAGAAAAACCATATTATTTCCAGCCCAAAATAGGCTATAATTTTCCTCAATTGAGCCGTGCCAGTTCGGATGAATAGGTACGGCTTATTTCATTTCTACACCTCACGAAATCGGCGCAAATTCCCCCGTACCCCTTAAAATTTCAAAAAAGCAAGGAAAACACGAGTTTTGAAAAATAATTTTCAGAAAAACACCGTCCTACAATCCTACAATCCTACAAATCAAATTATTTTCAAACCTATAATCTTATATATATCTTTATAAATCAAATAGTTATGTGTTATTATTAGTATGTAGGTTAGAGTGATTCTGTTTGTAGGTTTGTAGGACGATGTAGGAAATAGGTTTTCTGCTGTTTTTCTCCATTTCAATTTCCACATCCTACAAAATATATCCTTTTGTAGGTTTGTAGGAATATACATTTGAGTGGTATAATAAAACATTTGAGTGATAATTCTTGGTTATCACACTGATTATCAGTACCTTTGTATTATTGAATCTTATTTTGTAGGAATGTAGGACAGTAGGAACATAAAAAACTAAAACGCACATGGAAAAAGAAAAATGGGCTTCAAAAAAAATTGCGACCATCAAAATCGAACCATACCTTGCAGAGTATGTCATTGGAAAATACGGTACTGAGCATAAACACGGCACAGTAAAAATTCCACATACGACAGACCTGTATCACTGCATATGGGAGAATATGTCACGCCGGCATTCCAATCAGCCTGATGTTGTTGCTGGAAACCTTCGTATCCTCCTGCCTGTTCGCAGATCCGGCACAGCTGGCAACCCTTGGAAAGACCCTGCCTATTACAATTACCTCTCCGTGGCTGCTGCCAAAGAGATAGAGACTCAGATACGACGAATGTTCAATTTTGAGCTTCACCGTGTTCTGCTGGAGAATGAGGAGTTCGGACGGCAGCGTAGGAACCTTGATGTGATCTACGACTTTATCCATACCTATCAGTTGAAGTCTATCTCCTCAGATGCGCTCTTGAAGAATTATTATCGCTTCCGCAATCGTCTCCGACCTAAGAAGGTGCGCAAGTACCAAAAAGTTGCATCCAATTAAAGTTTTTTAACACAGACCGAACTATTGTTTTTGTCATTCAAATATCGCAGACTATGTTAGAGTTCTTAAACGCCATTGAGGTAAGCCTCGTAAATCCGGATAGACACGGAAAGAAAAATGTGTATGATTTTGTCGCCGACACCTTCTCGTACATACCACAACTTACTGACAATGATGCCGGTAATTATTGGAATTGCGACAAAACCATCGTGATAGACCTGCCCGACGAAGAAACGCGCAGGGTATTCTCTGTTGAACGAAGTGCCATTGTTACAATCAAGACATCAGATAGGAAAACTCATCTTATAGGCACTTCCGATATTCCTGCACGAGTTCAGATTTCCTCTAATCTCACCTCCGCCAACCTCGTTATAAAGTGCAAAATGCTTACAGACCCTCTTTTGTAGGTCTTTTGCCTACACCTTATTATATGGTAAATTCGCATCAAAAATAAGTTGATGAACGAATTACAGAACCTACTTGTATCAGGTAAGCCACTATGGATAACGGTAGATGGCTTCCGTCAAGCCATGCTCTCCGTTTTTCCTCTGCATGGGAAAATTGACGATAAGGCAGACCCGAAGTCTGCACTTGGCTTTTCTAAAGCCGAGATAGAGACCTATTTGAAAAACCACACTTGGTATCAGTTTGAAACCCATACTGCCCTTCAGGAACTCATCAAGGTGCTTGCACAGGAAGAGGGGTCTGCTGTAACGCTTACCGATGAGTTCGACGATGAGCAGCTCCCCGATAACTCTATTGCCTACCACCGTGTGTTCGGCACAGTGATGGCAGAGAGTTATTGGTGGTTTTCTTCCAAGCAACTCGAAGCCGACCTCATCGCAGCTGAAGCCAACCCGCAGATTTCTTGTCACTTCCTCCACATCAACTCGCCTGGTGGCGAGGCGTGGTATCTTGACCGCCTGAGCGAAACGCTCCGCAACTGTCAAAAGCCAATCCTTACCTTCTATGAGAAGATGTGCTGTTCGGCAGGATACTACATTGGTTGTCATGGTAACCGTATCTACGCGCTGACGGAGAACGATTACGCAGGTTGCATAGGCACGATGTGCAGCTTCTATGACTTCGAGGAGTACTTTGCCAAACTCGGTATCAAGAAAGTGGAAGCCAAGGCTACCAACTCCGACCTCAAAAATAAGACCTTCGATGACCTCCGTCACGGAAAGGATGAAGCATTCGTTCAGAATATTCTCAACCCTCTCAATGCCCAGTTCCTCGCAGAGGTAAGGGGACAGCGTAAGTTGCTGGCAGAGCTGCCCGACGATGCCCCTGTGCTTCGTGGCGAGACTTTCTACACACCACAGGCCGTGGAGATAGGGCTTGCCGATGGTAGCAAAACTATGGTTGAAGCCGTGGCCGAAGCAATGACAATGGGAAGCGAGTATTCCAACGCCAACAAATTGAAGACTGCCATATACAATATTTAATTCTTTAGTTTTTAGTTTATTATGAATTTCAAAGAAAAGTTGAAAAGCGTTCTTGACCTCTTGCAGCTCGGCAAGAAGTTCGAGGACAAGACTCTTTCTCAAGAGGAGTTCAATTCTATTGTGGCTGAATACCAGAAGAAGTATCAGACCACTCTGAATGATGACCTTGCTGCGGAACAGGCAGCCAAGCAGACCGCAAAGCAGGCTGCCGAGTTCCAGCAGATGCTCAACACCATTCAGTCTGTTATCAAGGGAGTGGATCCTGCGTCTAATGAAGGCGAGGCTCCTGAAGGTGAGCAGCCACAAAACAATGCCACTCTTGAAGGTATCCTTGAGTCGCTCAATGGTATGCGTTCCGATTTCAAAGCTCTTGCGAAGAAACCTGAAGAGGACAAACCTGCACAGACCATTACGGTTTCTCCTGTTAGTATCAATGGTTTTGGCAACACGCCAAAGTATCTCTTCGGTGTGGAACACCCAATGTTCTCGATGCAGGATCGCTGGAATAAGATTGCCGCCAATCCTCGTGCTGCCGCAGCCTTGCCTGAAGTAGACGAACAGGTAGACGGTGTTGCCTTCTACAAAGCTGCCTATGGCTTTGCCAAGTCGCTCAAGGCTCGTTATCAGTATCTTCAGGAGAATAAGTTGCTCGACGCTCCTGCATTGGCTGCTGGTAAGTATGCCACCAACTATGAGGGTGTGGATAAGGCTGGTGTCGGCGACCAGTTCATAGTTCTTCGTCAGGACGCACTCATCGCTCGTGTGCTCCAGCTCCGTGATATGACCCAGTACTTCCCAGTGGCCTACGGCTATCAGGATAGAGGTCTTGTCTTCAACGCCTTCTTTGACGAGGTTTCACAGGCTTATCAGACCGGTGAAGTATTCAAGGGCGGCATGAAGATCGAGAACCACATGGGCTACGTTGATGATGCCATGATCAAGATGGAATGGGGACCAATGAAGGAATTGGAACGCAAGTACATCGGCTATCTCAATAAGGAAGGCTCTGACCCTATCAAGTGGACAATGATTGAGTATCAGTTGCTCAACACCCTCACCACTGCGCAGGTGGAGCAGAACAAACGCCGTATGCGTGGTATCTACGTGAAGCCAGAGGCTGGTGTGGCTGGTTCTTATCTCAACGCTGGTACAGGTATCCTCTATACCTTGTTGCGCTACGTGCATCAGTACGACATCAAGCCACACGTGGACGAGGACTACCGCAGCTACACACAGGCAACGATGTTGGCTGCCGTTCAGGAGTTCCTTGCCGATGTCCGCAGCACCGTTACCGAGGATATGGATATCGACCAGCACGTTATCTACCTCAACAAGAACCATCAGGGCTGGTGGATTAAGAATGTCCGCACTACCTATGGTAAGGATACCGACTTCACGGGTCCGATGGGTGCGCTCAACGTAGTGCCTGACACCACCACGCATATCATTTGGTTGCCTTACCTCGGCCAACTCCCATTCATGATGTTGCATCAGCCCGGTAACCTCCAGTTCTTGGAGTACATTCCTGGAGAGATGCTCGCCATGAAGATGCAGGAGCAGATGGAGCAGGTGCGCGCTTGGAGTACTTGGAAGGAAGGCTGTTCGGCTTCATTCACAGGTCGTCGCTTCGATAGCCGTGATGCTATGGATAAGAACGCCTACGAATGGCAGCAGATTTTCATCAACCTCTTCGCTGCAACCATCAAGGATAAGGTGGACGGCAATGATGGTTTTTGGCAGGTTACAGGTGCAACCACCACCGCCGATACCATTACCGACATCGTCAATGCCAAGAATGGTGTGGCCTACTGCATCGAGGCTGGCGTGAAGGAGCATCTTCCAAAAATTGCTAAGTCTGGTAAGTTTGCCAATATCTCGGATGCCTTCACGGCTTCGAAGGTAGGCGACTACATTATGGTTATCATCGGCAACGATGGCAACTTCCGTGAGCTGGAGCGTTGCGTAGGTGGCAAGCGCACCATCAACAAGGAGTTGCAGCCTAATGTTCCGGGCGGACGATAAACCTCGGCCATTTTTTAGTTGTTAGTTAAATGATAGTTGAACGCAGGGAGCCAGCTTTAGGGCTGCTCCCTGCAAAACAAAAAGAACAATGATTAGAAATAAAATTCAAAAACGCCACCGTGCGTACAATCCCTTGAAGGGATTTAATTACGCCAACCGTCAGGCTCGCAATATGTTCATGGTTACGTTTGCAGTCTTTGGAGTGGTTTTGTTGCTGGGTGCATTGATTGACCATTCGTTTGGTGCAGCAGCAGGTTCAGGACTCTCTCTTGCGTCTATGGCCATGCTCGGACATATCGACGATGTGTCCGACCGTGATACCCACGGTAGCGACATATCCTATATTGTCTACCTCGTTGCCATCGACCAGATCGACCGCACCAAGGAGTTCCCACAGCCCAACGCACAGCGTGAAGTTGCACCAATTCCTTTGAAGAAGGGAGAGATACCGCATTACTTCGAGGCTCACGACATTCCTACATTCACAGGAACAACCGAGAAGGGCGACATCACCACCACGGGCGAGAACCAGTTTGTTATCATCATGGGTGGCGCACGAGTTCCGCTCTACAACTTCATCGAGGAGTATGGTGGTGGCAAGTTTATTATCTTCTTCAAGCACATCAAGTCGAAGGAATGGTATATCATCGGAGAGTTGGAACGCCCTATCATCCTCTCGAACACAGAGACCAAGGACGATAAGGACGGCCGTTACACCACCTTTACCTTCAAGCGTTCTTCAGTAGACTTACCGCTGATCTACACAGGCAACCCTGCTATGAACGCATCGACGGAGGTGTCGGCTGGTGCTACCGAGATTGCCATCACTGCATCTTCCAACATCTATAAGATTGCCAACGGCACAGGCTCGGCAGCGGTTATCGCCACTGTTTCAGGTCTTACTGCCACCGATAAGGGTCGCTACATTACCCTTGTTGGCGCAGGAACTGATAAGCCAGCTACCGTTACCGACGGCACTACCTTCGTATTAGAGAATGGTGCTACATGGACGGCGAAGGAAGGGGCCACCCTTACACTCCGCATCCTTGATACAACGACCTTAATCGAGGTATCTCGTACCGAAGTATAATCTTTAGGGGTTAGAGAGGGTAACTTCTCTAACTCCTTTAACTCCTTTAATTATGTATAGTGTAAAAGAGAAACTCAACCATTTTCGCCAGTTGTCAAGCCCATCGGCTGCCGAGGCCGACCTTGCGCTCTTGAGAGAGAAGTCTCCAGGCAACAGCAATCTCATTCGCTACGGTCTTGCCCCAAGCAAGAACGCCGAGGACATTCTGTTCGATTTGCTGGATGTTGTTACACACGACGAGATTGTTCGCAATCGCCGTGAATTCCTTGCAGCACAGGAAGCCGAGGAAGAAACAGACAATATCCCTGATGGCAATGAGAACCCTAACCCTGATGGCGAAAAGAATCCTGAAGATGAGAAGAAGAATGAGACGCCAGTTGTCGAAGGCGAGAAGCAAGAGGACGAAACCCCAAAGGATGACGATAATCCTGCTGATGAGAAGCCTACCGACGAAACTCCTGCACCTGAAGCCGAGGAAGTGGAACAACCCAAAGAGGAGACTCCCACAGAAACGACCGAGGAAGCAGAGCAGGTAACAGTTCCTGAAGAAACTCCTGCACCTGAAGCTGAGGAAGTGGAACAACCCAAAGAGGAGACTCCCACAGAAACGACCGAGGAAGCAGAGCAGGTAACAGTTCCTGAAGAAACTCCTGCACCTGAAGCTGAGGAAGTGGAACAACCCAAAGAGGAAGCAACCACAGAAGCAGTAGAAGAAGCTGAGCAGCCAGCAACTGAAAAAAAAAGTACCTCACCAAAGAAGAAGAGTACCCAAAAGTAGACTGGACTAATCTTCTCGATGCCGACGTGCAGATGGCAACCGTCATCTACAACGACCGCATCAACACTTGGCGACAGATGAAGCAGCTCGACGAAGTGCTTGATAAGAATCCCACAGCCCAAGCCGTAGCTGATATGGCAGAGCTAAGGATCAGAAACAATCAGGCTTTCGCCGAGCTGCAATCGTTCAATGATACTGGCAAGTTTCTCTGTAAGCACCCCATACTCTTCGGACGCTCAGAGATTGCCCAGCTCATCAAGTTGCTCCGCTCCGACCCTGCCGAGTTCCTCCGTCAGCATAAGAATGTCCTCGACAATATCAAGCGTTATCGCTCCTATCTCAAGCGCAGCGACAGAAAGGATAAACGCACTGCCGACCGGAAGAACCTCGAAAGGCACCAGGAAAGGGAGCGACTTTTCAAAATGGTTCTTGAACAACAAAATAAATAATGACAATGGAAAATAGTATAAAAGTTTTTAATTTGGGTGGTCTTCCTACTGCCCCGCTGGACTCTTTTATCGAACTTCAGGAAGATTTCAAAAAGCCTGATGCAGACAAATTATCGAAGTTGCAGATGCTCATTATCACTCGTGGCTTCAAGTATTCATTCAAAGTGTGGAAAGATCCTGATGGCAAACTGTGGATTATTGATGCGCACCAAAGAAGAAAGGCTCTTCTTGGGCTTCGTTCTTATGGATTCAAGATTCCCGAAATTCCCTATGAGGAAATACAGGCTTCCAATAAAAAAGAAGCAGTAGAGGAAATTGCAGCATATAACTCAGAGTTTGCGCAGAAGAATCCAGATACCCTTTTATTCACAAAATATAATATTAGTGGCGATGATCTTGCCAAATTCAATCTTGGTTATGAAGTCAAGCAAAACGATTTCTCCATCGGAACTGATAAGTTGTTTGCCACAGAAAATGATACAGCAGAGATACAAGAAGATGCCGTTGATACCCTTCCACAAGAGGATAGTGATGTCTTTGCTCGCCCAGGCGATGTCTTCAGACTCGGTAACAACAGGCTGATGTGTGGGGATTGTCGCTCTAAGAAGGATATTGCTACACTTATGAATGGTCGAGTTGCCGATATGATTCTCACAGACCCTCCTTATAATGTAAATTATGAAGGTGGAGGAGACAGTAAACTAACCATTCAGAACGACTCTATGGAGAATGATTTGTTTCTCCGCTTCTTGCAGTCTGTATTCAACGTGATGTTTTCCATTGTTAAAGCTGGAGGTTCCTTCTATGTTTTCCACGCAGACTCTGAAGGAGAGAACTTCCGCAGAGCCATTCGGGAAGCTGGATTCAAGATAGCACAATGCTGCATTTGGGTCAAGGACTCCCTTGTAATGGGACGTCAGGACTACCAATGGCAGCACGAACCATGCCTATACGGTTGGAAGCCTGGGGTTGCACATTTTTGGAACTCTGACAGAAAGCAGACAACCATTTGGAATTTTGATAAGCCAAAAGCCAACCGAATTCATCCAACAATGAAGCCTATTGCGCTGATGGCATACCCAATTACCAACAGTACCAAGAATGGCGATATTGTTGTTGATGTGTTCTCAGGGTCGGGTTCTACAATTATGGCGTGCCAACAGACCGACCGCATCGGCTATGGAATGGAAATAGACCCTAAATACGTGTCTGCTACTGTACGAAGATACATGGCAATGTTTCCCCAACAGCCAGTTCTGTTGGAGAGGGATGGCAATGTCTTATCAGAGGATGACACCAAAAAGATAATTCAATGTCGGAATTAGCACAGAATGAAATTCTCTCAGATGAGTATATCAATCAAGTCAGAACGTTCGGAGCATTGAATTATACCCCCGAACGTATCTGCCAGCTACTCGGTCTGAGGAAAACTAAGCGTATAGCCTTGCTGTATCGTATAGCTATGCCCGGTGATGTGTATTGTGAGGCATACCAACAAGGGCTTGCGCTTGGCGAATATAACATTGACGCAGAGCTTGCCAAGAAAGCGGAGAAAGGAGACAACGACTCCATTACCTTACTTGAGGAACGTAAGAATGAGCGTGCCGAAAAAGACCTGCGTATGAAACTCTTTGGAATATGAAAAGTGAAATTGAGAAGTTAGACTCCATA